>Ga0194024_1000002_pt1 | contig 588574 bp, 560 predicted proteins | sample IW13Sep16_MG_FD_140337 | JGI IMG/M metagenome (GOLD analysis project Ga0194024, IMG submission 140337) | Freshwater microbial communities from the Broadkill River, Lewes, Delaware, United States - IW13Sep16_MG | ecosystem: Environmental > Aquatic > Freshwater > River | place: USA: Delaware...
CGCAGCATCGCAATAATCTGCTCTGGCGTGTATCTCTTCCGTGCCATTCATCAGCTCCTTTCAAGCCGTAAATAGCCGAAATCCTAACTCTCAAAACGGACCACTTTCCGGGGGGAAGGCCAGGGGTTGGAGCAAAGGTAAGTACAAGCATTACGCTTACTACCTTTGCCAGCAACCTGGCTGCACAGAGCGTAAGAAATCAATCCCGCGCGCCAAGATCGAAGGCCGCTTCACGGATATGCTTGCGCAACTCACGCCCTCGAAAGAGCTCTTCGATCTTGCCAAAATAATGTTCGACAATCTTTGGAATGCAAGGCTCGCTCAAGCCAACGAGCAACGCCAGTCTGCATCGGAACAGGCTAATGCAATTGAGAAAGATATCGATGCGCTCGTCTCGCGCGTCGTTAAGGCTGAAAGCCCTCGCGTGATTAAAGCATATGAGGACCGGATCGCCTCACTTGAAACGCAAAAGCTGGTGTTGGCCGAGAAAGCACGAAAAGAACCACCAAAAGCGAGGGGCTACAGAGAACTTATCGAACTCTCGCTAAAATTCCTCGAAAACCCCAGAAAACTGTGGGATTCGGGCCATTACGGCCTACGCCGAACAGTGCTAAAATTAGCCGTTGCGGGGCCTATGACCTTCGAACGCGAAAGCGGGTTATTGAACACCAATTTTTCCATACCTTTCAAGGCATTGAGTGGTGCAAACGGTCAAAAAGAAGAAATGGTGCTGCTGGAGAGAATTGAACTCTCGGCCTCACCCTTACCAAGGGTGCGCTCTACCACTGAGCTACAGCAGCTAACCGAGGCGCGCCTATTGTCAGAGCGCGCGCGAATGTCAAGCGGTGTGTGCCGCGAATTGTCGCTATAATGCCGCTTGACCCTTGAGAACGCAGGCATCTAGCGGCAAAGCACTAATCATGAGTGAAGGAAAATCATCTGAAATGACGCAGGAAGAGCGGCTCGCGGCCAAATTGCGCGAGAATCTGCGCCGCAGGAAAGCGCAAACCCGCGAAATGCGCGAGGAAACGCCAAACGAAAATGGCGAATCGGACGCGCAAGACCTTCCCAAGACCGGTGAGCCAAGCTAACCAGCGCGCCTTGTTCTAAAGGATCTGACCACCCGCTAAATCGGAGCGACAATGCCAAAGCTTATTCTCGTGCGCCACGGCCAAAGCCAATGGAACCTCGAAAACCGCTTCACCGGTTGGTGGGACGTTGATCTGACCGAGAAAGGCGTTGCCGAAGCAAAAGCGGCAGGCGCGCTGATGAAGGAAAAAGGGGTCATACCGACCACCTGCTTTACCTCTTACCAGACCCGCGCGATCAAGACGCTCAACCTCGCATTGGAAGAAGCGGGGCTCTTGTGGCTTCCGGTCACCAAGGACTGGCGTCTGAACGAGCGCCACTATGGCGGGCTCACCGGCCTCAACAAACAGGAAACACGCGACAAGCACGGCGATGAACAGGTGCATATTTGGCGCCGCAGCTTTGACACGCCGCCCCCGCCGATGGAACCGGGCAGCGAATACGATCCGGGCGCGGACCCGCGCTACGACGGCATTGACGTGCCTTACACCGAAAGCCTGAAGCTCACGATCGAGCGCGTGCTGCCCTATTGGGAAAGCGATATTCTTCCCGTGCTCGAAAGCGGCGAGACGGTGATCATCTCTGCCCACGGCAACAGCTTGCGCGCGCTGGTGAAGCACCTGTCGAACATCTCCGATGAAGACATCACGGGGCTCGAAATCCCGACAGGTCAGCCGATCATCTATGATTTTGACGAGAACATGGTGCCAGGTGAACGCTACTATCTGAAGGATTCGTGATGGCAGGCAAGGTGGCAATCGTGATGGGGAGCCAGTCGGACTGGCCGACCATGAAGTGTGCAAGCGAAGTGCTGGACGAACTTGAGGTCGAGCATGAGGCGCGCATCGTCTCGGCCCACCGCACGCCGGACCGGATGAGCGCCTTTGCCAAGGGAGCCGAGGGCGAAGGCTTCGATGTGATTATCGCAGGCGCAGGCGGCGCGGCGCATTTGCCCGGCATGATCGCGGCGATGACGCACCTTCCCGTGCTGGGCGTGCCGGTGCAGTCCAAGGCGCTTTCCGGCATGGATAGCCTCCTTTCCATCGTGCAAATGCCCGGCGGGGTTCCCGTCGGCACATTGGCAATCGGCGAGGCGGGCGCGAAGAACGCAGGGCTTATGGCCGCATCCATTCTGGCCTTGAGCGACGAGGAGCTATCCGAACGGCTTCAGGATTGGCGCGCCGCACGAACATCCGATGTCGGCGAAACACCCGTCGACTGATCATGTAGAAACGCTGATCTTGTAGAAACGCTAGGCTTTTCTTAAAGCCTTTAGCCAAGCAACACAGCCTTAGCGCCAAAGCGACACGCAGGCAGCAAGGCAATGGGGACAGGACATTTTGGCTCTCACACCGGGATCGACAATCGGCATTCTTGGCGGGGGCCAGTTGGGCCGCATGATGGCGCAGGCCGCCGTGCAGCTTGGCTACCGCGTGATCGGCTATGCGCCTCCCGGGGACAATGTCTCCGCCGAGGTTAGCGCCGACTTTTTTGAAAACGGCTGGGGCGACAAGGCCGCGCTCGCGGCATTTGCGTCGAAATGCGATGTCATTACCTGGGAATTCGAGAACGTCCCCCTATCGGTGATCGACGCGCTACCGTCCGAACTGGTCGTGCCCGGCAGGCGCGCTCTCGAAGTCGCGCAGGATCGCCTGAACGAAAAAAGCTTTGTGTGCGATCTTGGCGCGACCTGTGCGCCCTATGCCCGCGTCGAAAGCGATGAAGAGCTTGCCCGCGCCGTCACCACGATCGGCGCGCCCGGCATCCTCAAGACCGCACGCGATGGCTATGACGGCAAGGGGCAATGGCGCATTTCATCAGCGCATGAGGCCGAAGGCGTGCGTTTCCCGGGGCGCACCTGCATCTACGAAGGTTTCGTCGATTTTGCCGCTGAATTCTCCGTCATCCTAGTGCGCGGCGCCAATGGCGAGGTGCGCTTCTGGGATTCGACCGCCAATGTCCACGAGGGCGGAATGCTCGCGGTTTCAACTCTGCCCGCAGGCGACGTCATCGAAGGGCAGGTCGAAAAGGCACGTGAAATCGCCCGCCAGACCGCCGATGCGCTTGGCTATGTCGGGGTGCTGACACTTGAATTCTTTGCGACTGCGAACGGTCCGATCTTCAACGAGATGGCGCCGAGGGTGCACAATTCGGGCCACTGGACGATTGAGGGCGCTGCAACCAGCCAGTTTGAAAACCATATCCGCGCCGTGGCTGGCCTTCCCCTTGGCGGGACGCAAACGCGCTTTGCCCGGATCGAGATGCGCAATATCGTTGGCGATGATGCCCTTACCGCGCACCAGCTTCTGGCCGAAGAGGGCGAGCCGCACCTGCACCTTTACGGCAAACGCGAGGCGCGCGATGGCCGCAAGATGGGCCATGTAACGCGGGTATCGAACGCGGCATCCGGCACCGCCATATGAACCACGAGATCTTCCTGATTTACGCGCGCGCTGCCAATGGCACTATCGGGTTTGAGAACCGTTTGCCGTGGCACATCCCTGCCGATTTCAAGCGCTTCAAGGCGATGACAATGGGGCAAGAGGGATTAGGCGTGCCCATGATCATGGGGCGCAAGACTTTCGAGAGCCTGCCTGGCATATTGCCCGGTCGTCGCCACATTGTGCTCACCCGCCACCACGAATGGAGCTGCGAAGGCGCAGAGGTCGTGCACACCGTCGCCGATGCGCTGGATCTGGCGCGTGAGAACAATGATACGGGCGAAATCGCCGTTGTTGGCGGCTCTGCGATCTATGACGTGTTCCGGCCCATGGCCGACCGCGTGGAAGTCACCGAAATCCACGCCGAGTTCAAAGGCGATGTCTTCATGAAGCCGCTGGGCGACGAATGGGTCGAGGTGGCACGCGAAGATCACGAGGCGAAAGGCGAGACACCCGCCTTCTCCTTCGTCACCTACAAACGGGCTGAGGCCGAGTAATGCGCTGGCTCGACCACCGCGAGCCTGTGATGGAGCCCCTTCGCGGTGCTGTCATCGCGCTGGGCAATTTTGACGGCTTTCATCAGGGGCATCAGGCGGTTGCGGGTGAAGCGATCAAATGGGCGAAAAGCGAAGGTCGCCCTTCGATCATCGCGACCTTTGACCCGCACCCTGTGCGCCATTTCAAACCCGACGCGCAGCCCTTTCGCCTGACCACCCTGGAACAGCGACAGGAACTCTACCTTGCGGCAGGCGCAACCGCGATGCTGGTGTTCCACTTCGATGGCGATCTTGCCAGCACCAGCGCCGAAGATTTCATCACCGAAATCCTGATCGAGCGTTTCGGCGCGTATGGCGTGGTGACAGGCGGCGACTTCTCCTTTGGCAAGGGCGCAAAAGGCAATGTCGATCTGCTGCGCGATTTTGGCGGCAAACACGGCCTCAAATCGCGCGTCGTTGAACCGGTTGAGGGGCACGGAGACGTCGTCTCCTCCAGCCGCGTGCGCGAGGCCTTGCGCGATGGCGACCCGGAGCTGGCCGCGCAGCTCCTCACCCGCCCCTTCGCCATTCGGGGTATTGTCGAACATGGCGATAAAAACGGGCGTAAGCTGGGTTATCCCACGGCAAACATCGCCATCGGCACTTATTTGCGCCCCAAATACGGCGTCTATGCGGTGACGGGCACGGTGCTTTCGACCGGCGAAACCTACAAAGGCGCTGCCAACATCGGCATCCGGCCCCAGTTTGAGCCGCCAAAGGAGCTGCTTGAGCCATACTTTTTCGACTTTTCCGGCGACCTCTACGGTCAGGAAATCGAAGTCGAATTCCACCACTTCCTTCGCGGTGAAGCCAAGTTTGATAGCCTCGATGACCTGATGGTCCAGATGGAGAAGGACTGCGCCCGGGCAAGGGAACTGCTCGGGTGAGACGCTGGCTGAAATGGTTGGGCTTAGGCCTAGCACTCGCCGCCGTCATCCTGACATTCGTAAACGCAAGTTGGCTCGCACCAGACCCTGAGGGGTCGCCCAAACTCATCGCCCACCGGGGCCTCTATCAGCTCTACGACCGGGAGGGGCTGGAGCGCGACACCTGCACCGCCGACCGCATTTACGAGCCCTATCACGGCTACCTCGAAAACACGCCGCAGAGCGTTCTGCGCTCGTTCAATATGGGCGCACATATGGTTGAGATAGACATTGCACCCACCAAAGATGGCGAAGTCGTCGTGTGGCACGATTGGACGCTCGACTGCCGCACGGAAGGCGCAGGGCCCGTGCGCGATGCGACGCTTGAGGAGCTTCAATCGCTCGACATTGGCTACGGGTACACCGCTGATGGGGGCGAGACTTTCCCTTTCCGCGGCGGCGCATTTGTGGGCGCTATGCCAACATTTGAAGAGCTTGGAGCGCAGTTGCCGCCGAACGCTCACCTGATGATAAACTTCAAGTCCAAGCACCCCGAAGAAGCCGATCTTATCGCTGCGAAATTCGCTGCCATGGACCGCGACCCTGCCGAAGCGGGCGATGCCTTCTACGGTCACGAAGGCCCCATTGGCCGCATCCGCGAACTCTTCCCCGAGGCGTGGAGTTGGAACACGCAAAACGCGAAACAGTGCTCTCAAGATTACGTGCTGTATGGGTGGAGCGGCTATTTGCCCCAAAGCTGCCGGGGCGAGACTTTGCTCGTTCCACTCAACTACCAATGGGCGTTTTGGGGCTGGCCCAATCGGCTTATCGCGCGGATGGAAGAACATGGCGGGCGTGTGGTCGTGATCGGCCCTATTGGAGACAATCTGCCGCGCGGGCTCACTCTGCCAGAGCAGGTCGAGGAAATTCCCAGCAGTTTCAACGGCTACGTCTGGATCGAAGACGCGTTCACCATTGCACCCGCCCTTCGCCCAAGCCTTGATGATCGTGACGCTGCCGAGGTCGAGGCGAGCGAAGCCGCACTAGATGCACGAAGAGCGCGTCAATGAGGCTTCCAACACGGCGCGCAATGCACTAACGCGCTTCGCCTATGTCTGACGAAAGCACCAAACGCGACTATAAGGACACCGTCTTCCTGCCGAAGACGTCCTTCCCGATGAAAGCCGGCCTTCCAACGAAGGAACCGGGCATTGAGGCGCGCTGGCGCGAGATTGGGCTGTACGAAAAACTGCGCGAAGCCCGCGCTGGCCGGAGCAAGTTCATCCTCCACGATGGCCCGCCTTACGCCAATGGCGATATGCATATCGGCCATGCGCTGAACCATATCCTCAAGGACATGGTCTGCCGCACGCAGAACCTGATGGGCAAGGACGCGCCCTATGTGCCCGGCTGGGATTGCCACGGCCTTCCGATCGAATGGAAGGTCGAAGAGCAATATCGCAAGAAAAAGAAGAACAAGGACGAGGTTCCCGCAAAGGAATTCCGCGCCGAGTGCCGCGCTTACGCGCAGAAATGGGTCGACACCCAGCGCGAGCAGCTGAAGCGACTTGGCATTATGGGCGACTGGGACAATCCCTACCTCACCATGGATTTTCAGGCCGAGGCGACGATCGTTGCCGAGCTTTGCAAGTTTGCCGAGGCAGGCAATCTCTATCGCGGGTCGAAGCCGGTGATGTGGTCGCCGGTTGAGAAAACCGCGCTGGCTGAGGCTGAGGTTGAGTATGAGGACCTGACCGACAGCCCGCAGATCGACGTGGCGTTTGAGCTTGTGGAAGCTCCGAACTCCCCGACACTTGCGCCATACCTGAAAGGTGGTGGAACATCCTATACATATGCCGTCATTTGGACGACGACGCCATGGACAATTCCGGTCAACCAAGCGCTCGCGTATTCGCCCATCACTGAGTACGCAATCTTACATTATGAGTCGCAAGACGGGAAATTTATCAACTACATCGTAGCAGAGGATTTGGTAGGAGCTTTCGAGGAAAGACGAAAAGCCAGTGCGGATCAGTTCACAGAACGGCTCTACTCGCACGGGTCGACAAAAATGCCTGGTAGCGAATTGCTTGGAGCAGAGGTCCTCCATCCGATGGGCAACGTGCCAAGCAGGGACCTTGAGCTTTATGGAATTGACCCATCAAACCCAGTCTACGAGTTTTACAAGCGCCGCAGACCGCTCCTAGCTGGCGACTTCGTCACCACCGATTCTGGCACCGGGATCGTTCATATGTCACCCGACCATGGCGAAGACGATTTCGAGCTGTGCAAGGCGAACGGCATCAACCCCGTTTTCGCAGTCATGGATGATGGCCGATATCGTGACGATTGGCCGTGGTTGGGCGGTGGAGATGAACGACGCCGCTCGGTCATCAACAAGCCCTTCAACTCGCCCGAAGGCCCGATCTGCTCGGACCTTCGCGAAGTCGGCGCGCTGCTCAGCGCTTCTGCCGATTACACCCACTCCTACCCGCACTCATGGCGTTCCAAAGCCAAGGTGATCTACCGCTGCACGCCGCAATGGTTTGTGCCGATGGACAAGGACCTCGACGGCGGCGGCACCCTGCGCAGCCGCGCCATGTCCGAGATCGACCGCGTGGAGTTCATCCCTGAAAAAGGCCAGAACCGCCTCGGCTCTATGGTCGAAGGGCGGCCCGACTGGGTGCTCTCGCGCCAACGCGCTTGGGGTGTGCCGATCACGCTCTTTGTCCGCCCGGACGGCACCTATCTGCAAGACGCCGAGGTCAACGCGCGCATCGTCGCAGCCGTTGCTGAAGAGGGCGTCGATGCATGGGAAGAGAGCCGCAAGGCCGAGTTCCTCGGGCCAAATCACAATCCAGACGATTACGAGATGGTCACCGACATCCTCGACGTCTGGTTCGATTCGGGCTGCACCCATGCCTTTGTGCTCGAAAGCGGGCGCTGGCCGGACCTGCAATGGCCCGCCAACCTCTATCTCGAAGGCTCGGACCAACACCGCGGCTGGTTCCAAAGCTCGCTCCTGCAAAGCTGCTCGACGCGTGGCCGTGCGCCTTACGACCAAGTGCTCACCCACGGCTTCACCATGGACGCCAAAGGCAAGAAAATGTCGAAGTCGCTCGGCAACACCATCGACCCGCTCAAGGTCATGGAACAAACCGGCGCGGACATTATCCGCCTTTGGGCGCTGAGCGTTGATTTCACCGAAGATCACCGCATCGGCGATGAAATCCTCAAAGGCGTGGGCGACCAGTACCGCCGTCTTCGCAACACCTTCCGCTATCTGCTCGGCGCGCTCGATGGATATGTCGGCGATATGTCCGATGCTGGCGAAATTCCGGAGCTTGAGCTCTACGTTCTCTCGCTGCTTTCCGAGCTTGACGGCAAGCTGAAAAAGGCCGCGACCGCATACGACTTCAACACCTACACCCGCCTGCTGGTGGACTTCTGTAACGAGGACCTCAGCGCCTTCTTCTTCGATATTCGCAAGGACACGCTCTATTGCGATGGCGAGGATTCGACGACCCGCAACGCCTATCGCACGGTGCTGGACCTCCTGTTCCATGCGCTGGTGCGCTATGCCGCGCCGGTGCTGGTCTTTACCGCCGAGGAAGTGTGGCAGACCCGCTATCCCGAAGATGGCGAACAAGAGGGCAGCGTCCACCTGCTCGAATGGCCGAGCGTGCCGCAAGTCCCCGCCAACCGCGCCAAGTGGGAGCAACTTCGCGCCCTTCGCGAGCGGGTCAACGAGGCGATCGAACCGTTGCGCCGTGAAAAGGTCATCCGTTCAAGCAATGAAGCGACTGTCACCGTGCCAGCGAGCGCGGTGCCGGAAGGCGTCACCGACGTTGAGCTCGCCGAATTGTTCATCACCGGGACAGTGACCCGCGGCGATACGGACGAAGTGACTGTCACCAAATCCACCGACCACAAATGCGGCCGCTGCTGGCGCCTTCTTCCCGATGTCGCGGAAGACGGCGCGCTGTGTGGCCGGTGTGCAGGAGTGGTTGGTGAGTAATCTATTTACCCGCAACCGATTGATCGGGCTTGGCTTTGCGGCCTTTGTCGCTGTCATCGACCAGATCATCAAATGGTACGTGATCGGCCCGCTGAACTTGCGCAATGTGCGCAATATCGAGCTGCTGCCCTTCTTCGATCTCACCTATGTCGAGAACCGGGGCATTTCCTTGGGGATGCTTCAGGCGACCAATATGGAGATGCGCTGGCTGCTTGTCGGGATGACGGCGCTGATCGGGCTTGTCGTCCTTGTCTGGATGATGCGCGAGAAGATCTTGGGCGATATTCTGGGCCTTGCGCTGATCCTGGGCGGGGCGATTGGCAATATCTACGACCGCTATGTGTTCGGCTATGTGATCGACTATGCCGACCTGCATATCGGCACCTTTCGCCCCTTTCTTGTTTTCAATGTCGCGGATGCGGCTATCACCATCGGTGTCGTGATCATCCTTGCGCGCAGTCTGTTTGTGCGCGAAAAGGATGAGGAGACGCAGGCCTCAGCGCCTCAAACGGAGAATTCCTAATGCGTAACGTAAAGACCGCCATTCTTCTTCTTTCCGGCAGCGCGATGCTGGCCGCTTGCGGAGGCAGCGGGATTTTCAACCGTGACCGCCCCGATGAATTCGCCGTGCAACGTCAGGCGCCGCTGGTGATTCCACCTGACTTCACGCTCACCCCACCTGCCCCCGGCGCACCTCGCGCAGCCGAAGGGACCGCGCAGGAACAGGCGCTCGACGCGCTTTTCGGCGGGCCGGCACCGCGCAGCGACATTGAAACCAGCGCGCTCGACCGTGCAGGCGCCGCAGCTCCCAGCATCCGCTCGCTTGTCGGCGATGAGGGCACCAACACTGTCGCCAAAGGCCGCGTAACCCGCGACATCATCGCCGCTCCCGAAGGTGACGGTCAGAACGCGCGGACGGTAATACCTTCCTAAGTTTTTCGAAGGCGCATCCGCGCCTTGGTGGGCCTTCAGCCCGTCTTCGACTCCCTCGGTGCTGTTCCCTACGCTCCGCTTCGGGGCACCTGCGGGCGCCCGGTCGGGCTTGCGACGCTCACGCGTCGGACAAGCATTACATTGCTATGAAATCGCGGAGCACGGGCACACCAGTGGCCGCAAGGGCGACCGCCCGCCCGCAGCGGGTCCGCAGAGAGCGTAGCGAACGTAGGACGTCTAGCGAGGACGCTCCCCCGGATGGGGGAGCACGAAACAAACTAATGCCTGAAATGCCGCATTCCGGTGAAGACCATGGCGAGGCCTGCTTCGTCTGCGGCAGCGATCACCTCTTCATCGCGGATTGAGCCGCCCGGTTGGATAACTGCGCTTGCACCCGCTTCGGCGGCTGAAATGAGGCCGTCTGCGAAGGGGAAAAAGGCGTCGGAGGCAACCGCACTGCCTTTGGTGCGCGGGTTTCCCCATTCGTAGGTTTCCGCTGCTTCTGCCGCTTTGCTCGCTGCGATACGCGCCGAATCGCGCCGGTTCATCTGGCCTGCGCCAATGCCAGCCGTGATCCCGTCCTTGGCATAAACAATCGCGTTCGACTTCACATGGCGCGCAACGGTCCATGCGAACAGGCAGTCTTTCAGCTCTTGGCTCGTCGGTTCGCGCTTGGTGACGACCTTGAGGTCATCCATGGTAACAGCGCCATTGTCGCGCCCCTGGATCAGCATCCCGCCCGCAATCGTCTTCATGAAGAAGCCGCCCCGGCGTGGGTCTGGCAGAGTGCCGCATTCAAGGAGGCGCAGGTTCTTCTTCTTGGCGAAGATTTCGCCCGCCTCTGCGCTCACCGATGGCGCGATGACAACTTCGGTGAAGATGCTGGCGATGGCTTCTGCGGTTGCGCCATCAAGCTCGGTGTTGACCGCGACGATCCCGCCAAAGGCAGAGACGCTGTCGCATTGCAGCGCGCCGTTCCACGCATCAAGCAAGGTGCCCGCCTGCGCCACACCGCATGGGTTTGCGTGCTTGACGATGACCACCGCAGGATCGCCGCCCGCAAACTCTGCCGCCAGTTCGAGCGCCGCATCCGCATCGTTGAGATTGTTGTAGCTGAGCGCCTTACCTTGAAGCTGCTCGGCCTGTGGCACGCCATTGGTGCCGGTGACTTGAGGCACGTAAATCGCAGCCGACTGGTGCGGATTCTCGCCATAACGCAGCGTGTCGGAGCGCTTGAATGCGAGCGGCATCGTATCGGTGAAGGGCGTTGCCTTTAGCGCCTCTGTCCCCAACGGATTGGTGAAGGCATCGCCAAAGGCAAACCAGTTCGCAATTGCTGCGTCATAGGCGGCGGTGCGGGCATAGGCCTTGCCTGCCATGCGGATACGGAAAGCATCTGAGGTCGCGCCGTTATTGGCGTCCAGTTCCTCAAGCAATTCGGCGTAATCGGCCGCGTCGGTCATGATAGTGACAAAGCCGTGGTTCTTCGCCGCCGAACGCACCATCGACGGTCCACCGATGTCGATGTTCTCGATGATCTCTGCCCGCTCTGCGCCTTTGGCAACGGTTGCCTCGAACGGGTAGAGATTGACCACAACAAGGTCGATTGCGCCGATTGCGTGCTCTTCCATCGAGGCCACGTGATCGTCATTGTCACGCAGCGCGAGCAAACCGCCATGCACCTTGGGGTGGAGGGTTTTCACCCGCCCGTCCATCATCTCGGGGAAACCGGTGAGGTCGGATACATCCTTCACCTCAAGCCCTGCCTCGCGCAGCGTGCGCGCCGTGCCGCCGGTGCTTACAAGCTCTACCCCGCGCGCGGCGAGCGCCTTGCCCAATTCTGCCAAGCCGCTTTTGTCGGACACCGAAAGAAGCGCCCGCTTGATCACCGTTGATGCCATTTTTGGTCTATCCCATCTTCTTGAGGAGCCAGCCGAAGTGCGCTCCGCTGCGTGAGGCCAAGCCCTCTATCACCAATTGCTCGGTTGCGTGAGGGCGTCCTTCGCCATCCACCCACATGCTGTCATCGCGTGTCAGCTTGATCTCATCGCCGCCGGGCGCTTCGCCGCGCAAACGAAGCTGCCACAGCTTGCCATCGGGCAGGAGGAGGCTTGCTCCAAGGCCGTCTTCGCTGAGATGCGCCTCGACCCCTTTCCCAAGGTGGAAACGGATCGCAAAGCCGACCTTGCCGCGCTTACCCTTGCTCGAGGTCGGGACCAGCACATCTTCGCCAGCGATTTCATTGCCGTCATTGGCGATGGTGAGAAGGCGTTCGTGGATCAGGCAGAAACGCTGGGCATAGCCATCGTGGCTTGCCTCGACCCGCACGCCCTCGCGCCGCTGCGATCCAGAGCCTGTACCGACAACGCGCCGCTCGACCTCGACCGTTTCGGCGCCCCGGCCAAGCTTGCCATGCAGCTGCACGGCGGTTGAATTGGCATCATCCAGAACGAGGGTGGAATGCGCGGCGCTTGCCCGCAGACCCTGACCGATGTGCGCAGGCACCAGCCCCCCTGCAAGCGCGGAGCCGCCGCAATTGACGATCACGCGCGATGCACCGTCGGACATTTCAAACGCGAGGGTCGAGGCACAACCGATGCGCGTGTGGCGCGCGCGCGGCGGCGGTCCTGCGTCGAATTGCACCGTCGTTTGCGCCGCTCTGACGCGCTGATAACCCCAGTGCTTTGGCTCATTGAGAGGGCGCGTGCGCACGCCGCTTGCAACGATCAGGGCAGAAACCCGATCAGCCGAAATCGCGCCATGTCCCTGCCAATTGCCAAGCGCGCCGTCCCCGTGCCTCAGCGCAAGGAGCGGCGGCACCAACAACTCGCGCATCACCAGCAAGGCTTCAGGCGCATCGATGTTCACCGCTTCATAGCACGAGACCAGATCGGTCAGGACACGGATCGCCTCCATCTGCGCCAGCGGACAGCGGCCAAGATTACCGCCGTCTTCCGCGACAAATTCGCCCAGCGCCTTGATCAGCCCTGCCTCGCCATAAAGGCGGCGCGGGCGACCTTCGGGAAGGAGGAGCCCTGCCGCCGTGACCGCCGCCCAGCCGGCAACCTCCCCTAGACCAGCGCCAGAGCGCAAGGCCTTGCGGTCGAGCCAGTGCGCGGTGTCTTCCATCGCATCGAGAAGGCGCGGGCGCAGTTCGCCTGAAAGTAGAAAAGGGGCATGCACGAGCCAGGCAAGGAGCCTGAGGCCGGTGTTTTCAAGGTCCCATGCCGCGCTGTTGAGCGAGGGGCGTGTGCGCGCTTCGTGCGCGTCGAGCCAGCCGGTCGTTATGCGTTCTGCAACGCCCGTGCATTCCTCGCGCGGGGCGCAGGCTGCAAGGTCGGACAACCATGAGAAGGAATGGATTGATCGCTCAAGCCCCGGAGCAAGCCGCGTGCCCGGATTGAAATCCAGCGAACCGATCGACTGTTTGACGCCGTGGACCTGAAAATACCCCGCCCGCAGCGCCATCCCCGCGGCGCGGTCGCCGGTGGTGGGGGTGATGACGGTCGCCAAAAGCCGTTTTGCAGGGGCTTTGCGAAAAGGTGCAGACAGTGTGTGGCCGGGCACACCCATCCGATAAGCCATCCGGATCAGCGCCTCACCGGGCCGCGCACGCGGCGCAATCACATCGCTCAGCGCCAGCGCGCGTGAATTGTCGATGGGTTCGGCGGGGAAAGGCGGGGGCGTCTCCTCCCGCTGCGCTTTGCGATGCGGCTCTTCGCCCGCGCCAAGGCCAAGGGCACCCTGATCGTCGCCAGAGCGACCATCCTCGACCTCAGCCAGATCGTCCGGCTCGCCCGCGCTGAAAAGCGTATCCATCACCCATCCCCCTTAAGCGCCTTGATATTTGCCGCATATTGCTCTGGCCCGCCTTTGAACGTGGCAGAACCTGCGACCAGCACGTCGGCACCCGCCTCGACGCACAATCTGGCGGTGTCCGCGTTCACACCGCCATCAACCTCCAAATGAATATCGCGCCCCGTTGCCTCGATCATCGCTCTGATCCGCCGGACCTTTTCCAACTGCGAATGGATGAAGCTTTGCCCGCCAAATCCGGGGTTCACACTCATCACCAGCACAAGGTCAACGAGGTCCATGAGGTTGTCGAGCGCCTCGACCGGCGTTCCCGGATTGAGCACCACGCCCGCCTTCTTGCCCAGCGACCGGATCGCCTGCAAAGTGCGGTGCACGTGCGGGCCGGCCTCCGGATGGACCGTGATGATATCCGCGCCTGCCTCGGCAAATGCCTCAAGATAAGGGTCGACCGGCGCAATCATCAGGTGGACATCGAATGTCTTGTCCGAATGCGGGCGGAGCGCCTTCACCACATCGGGTCCGATTGTAATATTAGGCACATAATGGCCGTCCATTACATCGATGTGGATCCAGTCCGCACCGGCCGCATCGACGCGCCGCACCTCTTCACCAAGGTTGGCAAAGTCAGCAGAAAGGATACTGGGTGAAATAAGCGGCGTTGGCATGATCACGCTTTCAGGCAGGAGGGCGTGGGTCAAAAGGGTTAATCCCCGCCTTACTCCGCCCGCGAATCGTGCAGCAAGGCGGGGTTCAAGGTTTTTCCCCGCTCTTTTGCACTGCACTATTGCACGCAGCGCCGATAGCTTAACCCGAGGCAACACACTCAATTCAGGCGCAATTCAGCCCGCCTCATGCAAAAGAGCGGCATAGATTTGCGCAAAGTCAGGGGGTAGACCCTCCGGTAGAACTGCAACAACACCGCAGCGCGCGCTCAATAAAGGGTTTGATTTGATGGCGAAATTGAAGACGATTGCCGCCCTTGGCGGGGCTGCGATACTGGCTGGAATGGCTGTTTCAGGGGCAAGTGCGCCCGCGTTTGCTCAGGCGAGCAGCGCAAGCGACTACCGTAATCCCGTGCCCAATGTGATGCGCAATTGTGCGCCCGGCAATGGCCCGGCGGTGCGGGTCACGATCAATGGCATCAAGGAAACAAACGGCACAATCCGTGCACAGGTTTACAATGGCACCAAGGCCGACTGGCTAACCTCGGGCAAATGGCTGAACCGCGTGGAGGTTCCGGCGCGCCGGGGCCGGATGACGGTGTGCCTGCCCGTGCCCAAAAGCGGCAATTACGCGGTCGCAGTGCGCCACGATGTCAACAACAACGACAAAACCGACCTTCGCACCGATGGCGGAGCCATGTCGAACAACCCCTCGATCAATATCTTCAACCTTGGCAAGCCGGGCATCGACAAGACCCGTTTTCAGGTTGGCAACGGGGTCAAGTCCATCTCGATCACGATGAAATATATGACCTGATCGCGCCGTTAGCCTTTGGGTGTCCGGCGGTGCTTGCGCAGCTGCCACAGCACCGAAGGAGCGGCAAGCAGCGGGTATTTCTCGCGAAACGGGGTGACTTCCACCGGCATGCCGGTGTGGCGCTCCACCTTCCATGCGGCATAGCGCGCGGCGCCTTCGAACGTGGTGCTTGCCTTGATCAACCGTGTGAAATTGAGCGGCTTGCCCATCGCCTCGCGCGCTTTCCACCATTTGAGGATTTGCAAACGCTCCCTTTGCGAAAGGCCCGGCGTGATGCGCCCGTTCGTGACCGTATAGGGAACGCCGCCCGCCGTAAGCGCAAGCGGCAAAAGCCCGTCGAAATGGTCGGCATTGACGCTCAGGATATCGTTTTCGCGCCCCGCCTTCTCGACCCGGAATTCGGCCTTGTAGGTCGCACGAAAAAGCGCGCGCCAATAATCCTCGGCTGTCCCTGAAGGAGGGCCAAGCGCCACCGCAAGCCGCGCAGCGGTCTGCGCAGCCGTGGCAATCGCATCAATCACACGCGAGCGCGCCGCATCATCGGTGGCCCATACCAGTGCGCTTGGCTGGACAAACCGCGCCCAGATCGTCGTGTCGAGCAATTCGCCAGAGGCAGCCTTGGCGAAGGTCGATAGCGCCATGGTCGCGATTTTTGCGCGCAAGGGCGTGCCATCGGCGGCCTCGCGCTCCTGATAGCTTACCCGCGGCCAGATGCGCTCGCGCTGATCGCCGGGCAGCAGGATATAGAAATCAAGCACCCCTTCGAGCGAGCCTGTGCGCAGGTTCGAGCCATAGAACAACACCGCACACGCGCCCGCCCCCACCGCCAGCTGCCGCGCAAATTCGGCAACCGCCGGGTCAATGTCGGCCTTGGCGCGCGCCTCGATCCGCTGGTGCAGGGATTGTGTGTCGCTGGACATTATGCACGGATCCTTCACGCCTCAAGGCGCGACAAATTCAAGCTCTGGCCCTTGCGCAATAAGGTATTCGCCGGGCGGAAACGCCTCACCATCGACGATAAAGCTGTCTTCGATGCGCAAGGTGAACTGGCTGGTGGTGAGTTGGTGAAAACCTTTTTCGCGAATGTTTTCAGGCGTTTTGCCGCGCAGCATTTGCAGCACGATCCACGCCGATTTGCGCGAAATCTGATCGGTCACGGCGATTTTCAAGCCGTTGCGCGCCTTGCCAAACGGGGTGACACCGCCCGGCATCTGCTCAAGCGTCGAGGCCAGCAAGATCTGACGCCATTCAGGATCGCCCACGCCTGAATGTTCAAGCGGCGTATCGTGCGGACCCAGCCCGATCCGCATCTTTGTGCCCTTGCGCCAGGAATTTTCGCGCGAGGCGAACAGCCATTGGCCAACGCCCAAGACACCCGCGACAACCACTGCCATCGAATTGAACGCGCCCAGTTTGTGCGCGCTTTGCCCGGCGGTTGTCGCAGTGGTGAACGCGCCGCCACCAAGGATAAAGCCCAGAAGACGGCTCTTTTGCGTTTCTCCCAGCGGGGTCACTTCCATCGGGCGGCGGCGAACGCGGGTGCCCTTGTCAAAGGCATCTATCGCCTCTTGCAAGGTCCAGCCGGTCGGCACGCCCAGATCAAAGGTCAGCGCATTGGTCTTGCCCTTGGGCAGGACGGCAACAGCCGGCCAGTTGTCGCCAAAAATGGCTGCTCCGCTGGTGAGCACGTCGCGCACGGTTCCATCGCCGCCATTGATGACGAGAAGGTCGATCCCGCGCCGCACGAAATCCGCCAGAGCGTCGGGCAGGTCCTCGCGGTCGCCGGGCAGGGCAAAGTGCACCTGCGGCGATTGATCGCAGTCGAAATCGACGCCCTTATTGCCGTGACTGCGCGGGTTGTAGATGACGCCCACACGCGGCGCTTCGCCGCTTTTGCGTGCACGCGGCGCAGTGGCCACGCCCGGGACCACACCGGGAGCCGGGCTTGCGTCCTGCGGAAGCTTTGCAAATTGATGAATGGGCGAAGACATGGCTTCATCTATAGGGTCTTGGCCGCGAGATTGCCACTCTTGAGGTGCCATCTGCGCGTGGCCGCCCTTCCTAACAGCCTTTGTCATGCCCGTAACGATGCTTGTCAGCGGACGCGCGCGGGCACTTGCGCCATTGCCCCATATGCGAGCCCCGAGAAGGGGCGATTTTTGGGTGATAACGGGGGCAGTTTCAATATGTTCAACCTTTTCCACGCGGCACGCCAGATGGCTTTTGCGGGTGCTGCATCGCTTGCAGCGTTCGCGCCTGCGGTGGCGCAGGCGCAAGCCGGTGAAAACGCAAACTACGAAGCGCTTGCCGCACAAGCTGGCGAGCGGGCAGGCGATCCTGCGTTCGACTATCAACTTGCCATTGCCGCAATTGACGCAGGCCGTTTTGGCGATGCGATCATCGCTTTGCAGCGGGTTCTTGCGGTTCAACCCGACAATGCAGCCGCACGTGCAGAGCTTGCACGCGCCTATGCGCTGGCGGGCGATATCGACACCGCGCGCGAACAATTCGCGACTGTCGTTGATGACCCCACCTTGCCCGATCCCGTGCGCCAACGCTTCACCGGCTTCGTGCGCCAGTTCGACAAGCAGATCGCAGGCGGCGGCTCGGATGTGAGCGGCTTTGTCGATGCACGGGTGGGCTATGACGACAATATCAACACCGCCACTGCGCAGGACGCGATTGTAATCCCGCTGTTCAGCTTTCTGGGCGCAGGCCAATTGGGCGCCGCTGCGCAGGCGCAAAGCGATGAATATTACGAGCTGACCGGCGGCGTTTCGGGCGTCACCGCGATCGGGCGCCAGGATCGCCTGTTCGCCTCGGCCCTGGGCAGCTGGCGCGACAACTGGAGCTCTGGCGCATTTGATCAGGCCGCCGTGACCGCGACCGCCGGCTATGCCCACACTTTTGCCAACCGCGACGTCGTATCGCTTTCGGGTCAGGTGCAGCGGTTCTGGCTTGATGATGACGGTTTCCGGTCCTCCGTTGGAGCGATTGCCCAATACACAAAACCGCTTTCAGGGGGCCGCGCGCTGAGCGTTTCGGCACAGTGGAACCGGCTCAATTTCGATGGCGATCCCTTGCGCGATGCCGATCGCTTCGCAGCGGGCGTCGGCTTTGTCGGAAAGAATTTCGCCGCCAATCTATCAGGGGGCAAGGAAGAAACCCGTGAGCAAGCAGGCGATGCGCAAAGCTTCGGCTTTGTTGCGGCCAATATAGGCGCAGAAGTGCCGGTGGCCAAACGCGTTGCGCTGGTCGGCGGGGCCGCGTTCGACCTTCGCCGCCATGACACGAGCGACCCGCTGTTTCTCGTGGAGCGCGAGGACGAACGCCTCGATGTTCGTGGCGGAGTGAAAGTCGCCGTGCTCGACAATCTCTTCCTCCAGCCGAGCGCCACCTACACGCGCAACTGGAGCAACATCCCCCTTTTCGACTTTGAGCGTTGGACCGTGTCGGTCGGCGCGCGTCTCGAATTTTGATTCTTTCTTGGAGGCAATGACATGACCGCCATTTCAACAACTTCGAAAGCCACCTCGCGCGTCCTTCTCATCGGGGCATCCGTGCTCGCGCTGAGCGTGCCGGCAAGCGCCAATGATGTCCTTTTCAGCACTTCGGCAACGCAGGTTCAGGCCGGACAGCGCACCACGCAAACCACCGGCCTGTTGCAGATCAGGCTGACGTCGGGTGCGACCGTTTCGATCACGAAGGGCACGCAATACACGCTCAACCAGAACGGCTCGATCGACCTTCACAACGGCTCGATCACGGTGACCGGCGCGGGACGGTCCGCGGTTGAGGTCCGGATGCCGGGCGGCATCATCGCAAGGGTCGACAGCGCCAATTCGGCGGCCAGTTTCTCCGTTGCCGAAGACGGCAGCGCGTCGGGTCACACGCTGACCGGTAGTGTGCGGGTGGGCCCTCAGAACGGGCGCGCAAAGACATACAAGGCGGGCGACATGTGGGGCGCAAAAGCGGGTCAAGGGCCCAAACGCACCATCGCCAACGCTCCGCAACGCCAACCCGGCGCCACAACCGAGCCGGTTGAGGTCGCCACCATCAGCGGCGATGCGGGCCCGGTGAACGCCGCGCTTAACGGTATTCCGGTAACGCTTGGCGACGGGCTTGCGGCTGCCGGCGCGTCATCGGACATTATCGATGCAGGCCGCCGGGTCGAAGCCGCGGTCGCGAACCCTTCCATCGAGCGCTTCCCGAGCGGCGATCTTGCATTGCTGGTCGCAGTCGCAGCCGATCTTGAAGGGGCATATGGCGGGACGCCATTCAACGCGGCGCAAGCCGACATCATCCGTTCCTATCTGCGCTTTCTGGCAAGCGGCGCATCGGGCGCAGACTTTCTCTCCGCATACAGCGCCTTCACGCTCGGCTATCTGGAGCTTCTTCGCGCAGGCGGCGTGCCCAGCGGCTTCAGCAGCGGCGTTGCAACAGCGGCGGATATCGATGCCTATCTCGCGTTTCTCAATCGCACCGGCGCACTGACCGCCCTTGGCGCGCAGGACCGCGCGCTGGTCGACGCCTATCTCGCCTTTATCGCAAGCGGGCAGGACCGCGACCTGTTCGCTGCATCCTTCACTGATCTGACCGCCGCCTATTTCGCATTCCTGCGCGCTGGCGGCGTGCCTTCGGAATTCACCGGTGCAAGCGACGAAGCGCTCGCGGCATCCATCGCCTTTCTTCAGCAAAGCGGCCTTCTGGTTCAGCTGAGCGCCGCCGATCAGGCCCTGATTGCAGCGTTTATCGACAATGGCGGGATTGCCTTTGCCGCACAGTTCCAGACCGCGCTCGCCGACTATTTCGCTTTCCTTGCAAGCGGCCAGAGCCCGAGCGACTACGCAGCTCTCGATCAGGCGACCGTGCGCGCCTATCTCGAAGTGCTTTCGAACACCGGGCTGCTTGCCAACCTTGATAACGATCAGGCGCAGTTTTTCGCCGACTACCTCGCGTTCCTGCGCGCAGGGGGCGATATCGATGCCTTCGCCGGACTTCCGGCCAATGTGTTCGCAGGCTATCAAGCCGAGCTTGCCGCCTATTTCGCCTTCCTTGAAAACGGCGGCATTCCATCGGCGTACACGCCGTTGTCGCAAGAAGTGATCGCGCAATATATCGCCGCGCTTCAGCAAGCGGGGGCAACCCAGTTGTTCCTTGGCGATCTGGCTGATTTTTACGAAGCCTATTTCGCCTTCCTGAGCGATGGCGGCAATCCCGACAATTTCGCAGGGCTTCCTGTGCCACCTGATTTCCCGGCGTTCGCAGCCGCGCTCAACGCCTATGCCGCGTTCCTGTCTGAAAATGGCCTGCCCTCGGATTTCACCGAGACCGACCTTGCGGCCTTGCGCGAATTTTTCAGCGCGGTGGAGCAATCGGGACAGGTCGATGACCTGCTTGGCGAAAATGTCGCGCTGCTGTCGGCGTATTTTGCATTTCTCGCCTCTGGCGGTGCGCCCGACGGATTTACAGGACTGCCCGTCTATCTCGATTATGTCGCGGCCCTGAATGCCTATTTCGCCTTCCTTGAGGCGGGCAATCTGCCAAGCGAATATACCGAGCTCGATCAGGCGACGATCCAGGCCTATCTCGCTGCGCTGACAGCGGCGCAAGGGGGCCTTGCCGGGTTTGGCGATCTCAATGACTTCTTTATCGAATATTTCGACTTCCTGCTCGCAGGAAACGATCCAGACCTGTTCGATGGTCTGCCCGGAATGGGTGGTGGCAATGGCGGCGGTAATCCGGGCTCGGGCAACAATCCGACGCTCGTTTACACTGGCGGCTTCACCCCGCAAGGCACCGGGATCATTGGCGCAGGCTCATGGGCCGACGACGGCAGGGATCCGATTGACGATGCCTATGTCAGGGATATCCGCCTGCTTGGTCCTGGACCCTATGATGCAATTCTCGATGAAAATGGCGGGCTGGAACAATATGTCTTTGCAAGTCAGAATTTCATCTTTGCTGATCGCGGGACGGCGCAAACGGTTGATATCAGTGGCAATGAAGACCTCCTGATCGGTCGCTGGACCAACGGCACCTATCAACGCTCAAACGGCAGGGGCGAGCTTTTCGGCTACGACCTGACCGCCAACCAGAGCTTCCATTACCTCTTGGCGAACGGTTTTACCGGCCCGGCGGATTATCCGACCGGACGGGTCGAATATGAACTGCTTGCTGCGACCTCGCCGACCCTGATTGACGGATCGCAGGCACCCGGCACCTTTGCCGCCGATGCCGCGATCATTTTCGGAACAAGTCCTGCGTTTGCAATCGAAGGGTCAATCGGTTTTGCCGACTTCACCTACAGTTTTGCGACCGACGGCGGAGTAGCAGGAGACGGACAAGCGATCTTCCTGCCCAGCGAAGGCAGTGGCAATCTGGGCTATTTCAACGTCTCAGCGCCCGGATCGCGCGGATCAGGTTTCTCGGGCCAGATCGTGTTTCAGGTCCAGATTCCCGATGCACAGGCCTCGCAATTCGGCACGCAATACACCGCGAGCGATTTTAACCTCAGCAACTCTGCTGATGCGGTAAACATTCTCGGTGCAGCAATTTTCGGCGCGGTCGATGGAGATGGCGGTGGAAATGATCCGGTGCTTAGCGATCAAGCAGTCACCTTTCTGGCGCTTGAAAACGGGCGCGAGATATATGACCGACGCTTCACCGACGTCACCTATGACGATACCACCGGCGCACCGATTGGCCTGTTCGTCGCTGAAGCTTTGAGCCCTCAACTCGGCGATGCTGAGCTTGTGGACACCGGAAGCACCGCTGATGGCAACCTTGCCTGGGGTCGATGGCGCAATGGCACAATCGGCGGCCAGATCAATGCCGAGGAGAACATCACGCTTGGCAATGCAGGCTTGCACATTTTCTCCGGCAGCAATCCCGATGCTCTGCCCACCTCGGGGCTGATTGAATACGAACTGGTCGGCTCCACCGCGCCCACATTGACCAATGGCGCAACGGGCACGCTGAACGCGGCACGAGCGGTCGTGGCTTATGGGACCGAGGCTAAGCTTGGTCTTGATTTCACCGTCAGTGCCGATGGTTCAAGTTACAATGTAACCACCCCGGGCGGGCTTGATGAAGCCGCTCAAAACGGTCTTTCAGTAAGCGCCAACAACATCTTTGGTCTTGTGAATTCGAACGGCACCGGCGGGCTGGAGATATCGGGCACTGGCTCGATCTGCGATAGCGCGACGTGCCGGGTCGATCTTCGCGGAGCGTTCTACGGTGATGGGAGCTCTGATCCGAGCATTGGCCTTGCCTATTCTATCGGAGAGCTTTCCGCTCTTAGAGTGTTTGGCACCTTCGCACTCGGCCCGGTTGGCGCATTTAACACTGACGGTAACACCGGTGGCGGCACAGGAGGCACTGGCGGCGGCACAGGCTTTACCGGAACGCGCGATAATCAGGTGTATTATGCCTTCCTCGACGGTTCGCTTAACACCGGCTTTGGTGGGTCGGTAGACTTCGTTGATGGCCAGATCACCGGTATGTCTTCGCTCGTCGGGACCGTTTCCAGCAACGACACCACAATCGTTGAAGCCACCGATCTTGGCGAAGTCGCGTGGGCGCGGTGGACCAATGGCACGGTGCAAACCACCAGCCCGGTTGGCAATCTCGATTTTTCTGTGGGTGCCAATGGCGGCTATCACGTGATGGCGGGCGAAGTGACTACGAGCCTTCCGGGCGGGACGGTTGCCTATGAGCTGATCGGCGGGACCTCAGCGACCGACAACGCAGGCTCTGCGCCCGGCACTCTCACCGGTGATCTTGCCATCGCTTTTGGAGCAGGCAACCTTGTCGGCTACGACCTTACCATGGCGGTGGGCGGTCGCAGCTGGTCTATCTCGACCAACGGCGGTGCAGCCGATCCGGCGAGCAGCGACATCAACCTTGTGGTGAGCAGCGCAGGCTTCACCTTTGGCGGCTCATTCGCCAACTCGATTGGTACCGTCACCTCGACCGGAGACACTTGCTCAATCAGTTGTTTCGTCAACGTAAGCGGGACGCTCTATGGTGATGATGCTGCCTATGCCGCTCTGGCGATGAATGTGACAGACAGCGGTCTCAGCCGTGTTGTCGCAGCTTCGGGCCTTGCGATCTTCGGCCAGGAAGGGGCTGCAAGCCCGACCAGCGTGCAGGCGCCTTCGAGCGCGGCGACCGACTGGAGCCGTTGGGATGTCGCCGCCTCTGCCAAAAGCGATGCGCCAGCCGCGATCGCACCTGCAACCATGCCGACCCTTGAGGCTGTGACCGCACGGCAAGCCACCGACCGGGCAGGCGCGATTGCGCAGGCCGAAGCGATGATGGGCGGCATGATCAGCTGGGGCGGCACACAGCAGTAAAACCGATGAGCAAGGGGCGCGCAGGTCCCACACCTAACAGCGTTTGTCACCCTCGTGACAGAGACTGTGTGTGGTCTGTGTGCCCCCGGCTTGCGACAAGCTTTCCACGCGACAATTCGTAAGGGGAAGTGCAATGAAACGACTGACTGCAAAACTGGCGTCCATCGCCGTTATCGCCGCTCTGGCATTACACGCGCCGGCGCAGGCGAAGGACGATGTTGAACTCGTCACCTGTGAGGAAAGCCTCGGAACAATCGCAATTGTCGATGGCGATACGCAAGGTTGGGCCGAATTTGATCTGGGCTCGCCGCGCCCGATCATCAATTCGCTCGCCGTCGATTCGGGCTGTTTCACGCCGCATTCTGCTGCAAGCGGCGAGCCAGCCGACTTTCTGATGAATGTGATCGCAGGGTCGAGCGAAGAGGTCGATCAATCCATCGAAATCGCCAAGACCGCTGCTGTCGAAGGTCTGGTGCGTTCGGGCGCTGCGACATCGGTGATGAGCCGCGTTCCGGGCGCTGGCGCTGTCATGGGCATGTTCAACATGTTCGGCGGCAAGAAGAAGCGCGTTGCTGCTGGCATCAAGCTGCTCTCGCCTGCGACTGGCATGGCGGTCGTCACCGGCTCTGGCACGGTCAAGCGCAGCTCGCTCAGCTTTCGCGGTTCATCGCCGTGGAGCGTGATTGGCGATCAGGCCGGTTACAGCGACAGCCGCAAGGGCAAGCAGCTCGTCGAGGCTTTCGTGCTCGCCTTCAATGAAGTGGTGGCACAAGAAGCCACGATCCGCGCAACACCGCGCGCAGCCGCCGCAACGCCTACCAGTGATGTTGCAACAGTTAACGTCGCGACCTCCATGCTCGCCATGCCGATGGACAGCGCCGATGCGCTGCGCGGACTTGAGCCTGGCACGACGCTGAACCCGACCGGCAAGCGCGAAGGGCTGTTCATCGAGGTCGAAGACAATTTCGGCACCAAGGGCTGGGTCTCGGTCGAAGCGCTTAACTGATTGCTTTTGGGGGGCGACCCGAGGAGGCGGGCGTCATCAGGGGCAGATAGGCCCCCGTTTGACGCCCGTCTTTTTTAACAAAGACAATCATCGGCTTGCAGGGAAGGCGAGAGGATGGCAATTCTTCAGACAAGCGAGGCAAGCCAAGGCTTGGAAAGGCCTGACGGGGGTATGGCAAGAAACGCTCTTAGAATTCTCTATGTCGAAGATGATCCACGCACGGCTGCTGCGGTAAGCGAGCTTGCATCATCGAGCGGCGATACGCTCGTGTGGGAGGAGAACGGAAGCGCGGCTCTCCTGCGCGCGGGGATGGAGGCGTTCGATGTCATCATCCTTGACCGGATGCTGGGCGATATTGACGGGCTGACGATCACGCGGCGACTTCGCGAAAGCGGTATAGGCACGCCGATCCTCATGCTGTCCGCTCTTGGCCGCAGCACCGACCGCGCCGAAGGGCTCGATGCAGGCGCAGATGATTACATGGCCAAGCCCTATGAACCCGACGAACTGATGGCCCGCCTGCGCGCGCTCCACCGCCGCAATGCAGGTCAGGAGCATCAGGCGGTCATCATTTACGGCGCGTTCGAATGTCACCTGAAAGCGCGCACCGCCTTTCGCGACAACAAACACCTCTCGCTAAGCCCCAAGGAATTCGAGCTGTTTCGCTATTTCATGGAAAACGCGGGCGAAACGGTCACGCGCGACATGCTGCTGCGCGATGTGTGGAACATCGACTTCGACCCTCAAACCAATGTGGTCGACGTCAATATCGGCCGCCTTCGCAGAAAGCTTGAAGAAGGGTTCGAAAGCCCCGCGCTCGAGACAATTTGGGGCTCTGGCTACCGTATCCTCGAAGGCGTTTGAGCGTGGAGGCACGCCGCTCCATTTTCTCCCGGCTCGTGGCGGGCGCGATCGGGCTCTCCATCGTGCTGGTCATTGCGCTGTGGTTTGTGACGCATCAAACGGTGCTCACCACGCTTGAGGATGGCGCGGCGAAAGAGGTCGATGTCGATATTGCCGGTCTTGTCGATATTTACGCAACCAGTGGCCTTGACGAGCTGGCCGAGCGCATCGACGACCGCATTGCCCTGACCCCGTCGGAAGGCAACACGCCGCATTACCTGCTCGCCAATGATGCAGGCGAGGCGATTGCGGGCGATATTGCACGGTGGCCGCAGCTTGACCCGATGGTGTCAGAGACGGGCATCGTGCCCATCGGTGCCAAATCGGAAGGTTTTGCAAGAGCCGTGCAATTGGGGCCTGACCTGCGCCTGCTGGTCGCGCGCCGGACGGATAACAATGGCGAAATCCTGAGCAATATCGCGCTCGCCTTTGCCATCGGGGGCAGCCTGTTCGTGGCAATGGTGGCATTGCTTGGCCGGCTCGCCGCGCTGGGCCTGCAAAGGCGCATCGGACAGATCAACCTCGCCTTTCGCGATCCGGCCAAGGCGAATGACCTTGCGCAAGGGGCAAGCGGCGATGAAATCGACGAGCTTACAGGCCATTCGGCAAGAGCGATCACGAGGCAGCGCGGTCTGAGCGAGGCATACAAGGAAACCTCCGAGCAGCTCGCTCATGAGATGCGCACGCCTTTGTCGCACCTCGACAACCGGCTTTTGAAAGCGCTCGAAGAATCGCCCAAACCCAATGTGGCGCAGCGGCTGGTCGAAGCGCGAAGCGAGATCAAGCGCCTTGTCCAGACGCTCGAATCGCTGCTCGATATTGCGTCGAGCAAAAGCCGCCGGGGCGACCGCGCCGGGCTCGCGCCTGTCGATATGAGTGCGATGGTCAACAGCCTTTGCGAACTTTACGCAGGCAGCGCCGAGGAAACCGGGCACAGGTTTACATGGGAGGTGGAGCCGGGCGTGATGATCGAAGGCGAAGAGCGCCAGCTTAGCCGCCTCATCACCAATCTGCTCGATAATGCGCTCAAATATGTGCCCGAAGGCGGCACGGTTTCGGTAACGCTGGATGCAGGCCCCGAACTGGTCATCGCAGACAATGGCCCGGGCGTTGCGCCAGCCGACCGGACACGCATTTTCGACCGTTTCTACCGTGGCCGCACGAACAGCGATGCCACCGGATCCGATGTGCATGGCAGCGGCCTGGGCCTCGCGCTCGCCAAAGCCATCGCAGAGCGTCACGGATTGACGCTTGTCCTTGATGACACGAAGATCGGCGCAAGCTTTCGGCTGAAAAAGTGAGAAATGTGATGAACAAGTCCAAATCACGGTCGGGTTTTTACAAGGTTTCTGGCGGGCTTGGAGCTAGTCTTCGCCGCATGGCAGACACAAAAGCTTCCGTTTCAGCCATTTGCGCTGGCGCATTGCTGGCAGGGCTGGGCTGCGCGCCTATCGCGGCATCAAGCGAAGCGTCCGCACAAACCGCATCATTGCAGCGCGGCCCCGCGCCCGAGGCGCAATGGCGCGCCGCACGGCTTGCGCAAAATCTCGCCGATGCAGAAATCGCCCATGAGGCGGGCGAGAGCGCCAAACTCGCGCAGCTCGTAAACGCCTTGAAGATGAGCGGGCTGACCCCGCACGATCAGAACAGCGCCGATCATGTCAGCCAATGGAGCCTTGCCTCCGGCGGCGAAGCGGTCCCGTTTCGCGGGCGGCTGCTTGGCCCTGCCTATGTGCGCGGCGAATTGGCCCCCGGCGAAGTCTGGAAAAGCGCGCAAACCTTCAAATCGGGCGAACCAAGCACCCTTGCCGTCTCGCACAAAGGCTCTGGCCCCGTCAGCTTGAGCGTCTCCGATCAAAGCGCGCGCCGCGTGTGCGCAGAGCCGGGTCAGAAGGCCCCCGCATGCCGCTTTACTCCCCTTTATACCCAGCGATATTCAATCGAACTCACCAATAAGGGGCCTGGACGTGCGGTTTATTTTCTCGTCTTTGATTAGGACGTTTGGCGCGGGCGCATTGCTCGCTGTTTCTGCCCCCGCAGCAGCCCAGTATTTCGACATTTACGGCGAGGCAAACCGCACTCTGCCCGCCGCGCAAAGCGCCTATGATGCGATGGGAGAAAGCGCGGCGGAGGACGAACGCGCCAGGCGCACATCCGACCTCATCATGGGTCTTATCGGCAAGGCGAAATACAAGGAAGCCTACGAGCTTTATCTTGAAAGCGCCGAGCTGGACCTGCACCCTGATGCGCGCATGGGCGCGGTGGGACACGGACTTGTCGCCTTCACCAAGGACGAGGCGCTGATCGCCCAATATATCGCTCAGCTGGAGGCCAAGGTTGAAAGCCCGTCATGCGCTCCGTGCTATGCCCGCACCTTTGCCGCCCACCATCTGGCGCGGTATTATTTCATCCAGAACGAAGACCTTCCCCGCTCGATCAAGTGGCACAAGAAGGCGCTCGACCTCGCGCTTGAAGATCTTGCCGCCAATGATCCGGCGCGGGTCAATTTCGCCTATCAATACGCGGCCTATCTGCGCAATCAGGACCTCACGGCGAGCGCCAAGGCAGTGCGCTATACAGAAGAACTCGCGTTCGAGCTTTTGCCGCGCGATGATCACCTTGGCTGGCTCTATGTCTTCCTTGCCAATGCGCTGATTGCGCTTGACAGCGGAAGGACCGCCGAAGCCGCCGACCTCTTCGGACGCATCGCGGATATCGGCGTTGCAGAATGGGGCCCCACCGACCCGCAACTGCTCGGCATTTTCCAGAACACAGCCATTCTCAATTCGCGCCTTGGCCGCACCCGGCAGGCGGTCGAAGTTGCCCTTCGCGCAGAAGGCAATCAGGCCTATTCCGACAAGGGCGAGCACGCCTATCATCAGGCGCTTATCGCCCGGCTCTTGTTCGAGGACGCGCGGCCAGAGGAGGCCGTAGGCTACTTCCGCGAGGCGATGGCGCTTTGGGACGGGACACCCGATGAGGACATCTACCTCACTCAGGCGCGGATAAGTTTTGCCAACACCCTCTCCCTGCTCGGCCAAAAAGACGAGAGCCATAATGAAGAGGCATTATCGCTTCTCGAAATGGCCCTACCCACATTCGAGGCGCTCGACCTCACCAGTCCCCAGCGCCGCGAATACCAGACGCTGGCCTCGGTCATCTATGCAAGGGTGGGGCAGCTTGAACGGGCCGCCGATACGCTCGCGCCTGTGCTGGATGTCAACGAGCAGGTGCTTCTCGATGTGTATGCCCAGGATCAGGAACGCCGCGCGGTCGCCTCTGACGGGACCGAACTTTTCCGCGATGCGACCCTGATCTCATTGTTGAGCGGCGACGATGAACGCGCATGGCGCAGCGCCCAGCTTGCCGTCATCAGCGACCTTGCGATGAGCGCCGCCGCGCTCACCTATCCCGGCGATCCCGAGGGGTTCAGCGCCGCACTCGACGATGTGCGACTTGCCCGCGCAGCGCAGGACGAGGCGCGCGTCGCGCTCGCCAATGGAGAAGGAAGCGCGAGTGCTCTGGCGCAGGCAAGCGCCGCACGCGCGGCGGCAGAGACGGCTTTGAGCGAACGCTATCCCGATTTTGCCGACTATTTGCGGCCCCGTCCCCTTTCGATCGCAGGGGCAAACGCGCTCTTGAACGCAGAAGAGGCATATATCCTCCCCATGGTCTATTCCGACCGTGTGGTGACCATGGCGATTACCGCTGACGGCTTTGCCTGGGGTCAATCGCAAACCGGCCCATTCGAGGCGCGCGAACTCATTTCCAAAGTGCGCTCATCGCTTGATGCCAGCCTTGGCGCAGACGACCAGTTCGACGCAGCTGCAGCGCACCGGCTCTATTCATTGATCTTCACCGATGAAGTTGCCGCTGCGACCAGCGCTAAAGCCAAGCTGATCTTTCCGGCAGGCGGCGCCTTGGCCGTCATCCCGCCTTCCATCCTTGTCGCCAAGAACCAGGAGGGCGAAGCCGCCGAATTTCTGGTCGAACGCCACGCCATCGCGATCACGCCGGGTCTGGGCGGACGGCAAAGGGCGCGCGCAGCTGCGCCCAAGAGCTTTGCCGGCATCGGCGCGCCAAGCCTTGCCCAAGCGCCGGCCAACCGCTTCGCCCTTCGCGGGACGGTGGTCGATGTCGAAAGCATCAGCGCGCTCCCCTCGCTTCCCGGGGCAAACGAAGAGTTGATTGCCCTCAAGTCCGCCTTCGACGAGGACCGCGCGGGGGCTGGCACGCTTGTTCTGACCGGCGATGCCGCCACCGAGGAGGCCGTGCGCGCTGCGCCTCTGGCCGATTTTCAGGTTCTCGCCTTTGCCACCCACGGCCTTGTCAGCGGCCAGATTGCCGGGCTCAGCGAGCCTGCGCTCGTACTGACGCCCGATGCAGCCAATGCATCGCCGCAAAACGATGGCCTTTTGACCGCAAGCGAAATCGGCCGGCTGCGTCTGGCGGCGGATTGGGTGGTCTTGTCGGCCTGCAACACCGCCGCTGGCGAGGGACAGGCCTCGCCCACCTATTCGGGGCTCGCCCGCGCCTTTCAACTTGCGGGCGCCCGCTCGCTTCTCCTGTCGCATTGGCCCGTGCGCGATGACATCGCCACACAGCTGAGCGTTGCGACGGTCAAGGCATCGGGCACCGGGGTCGAGCGCAGCGAAGCATTAAGGCGCGCGCAGCTCAGCCTGATGAACTTTAGCGCCGACAAATCCGCCCGCTCGCCCGCGCTCTGGGCACCGTTCGTGATTATCGAATAATATTGATCGCCTTCGCCAAAAAAATGACGCACCCGAGAGGATTCGAACCTCTGGCCTCTGCCTTCGGAGGGCAGAGTTTGCAGAAAACGCGGGACAAGCTGAAACAACTAAAGCCCTGAAATAGCGCCATTTCCTATCCCTGCTTGTTTCTTTTAACCCCCGCATGTATTTCATACGCATTCCATACGAAACGGAATGAGGAAACTAGCAGTGGCATTGGATCTGAGCAAAGTCGGCAACCGGGAACGCTTAAAGGTGCAGCGCGAACCGCACTGGCAAAGGCTGCGTGCCGGTTGCTTCCTTGGCTTCCGACCCTCCAAGCGCGGCGGCAAGGGGACATGGATTGCCCGCGTCTATGACGAGGACACGAACAAGTATCAGGTCAAATCCCTCGGCGATTTCGGCACGCTCCCCGGCAACGAGATGTTTGCGGCGGCAAAGAAGGAAGCCGAGAAGCTGGCCGAGCTTGTGGAATCGGGTGGCGAAATCCGCACCAAGATCAGGACCGTGGCCGATGCCTGCCGTGAGTATGCCAAGGACCGTCCAGAGGCAGAGCAACGTTTCAAGCGCTACGTCTATGAGGACTCCATCGCCAAGGTGAAACTGGAGAAGCTGCGCCGCCGTCACGTGAAGGAATGGCGCGAGCGGCTGGAAGCGCAACCTGCACTGGTGAGCCGACGCAAAAAGGGCGATCCGGTCGAGCGCGAACGGGCACCATCCACCGTCAATCGCGATATGGCCGTGCTGCGAGCGGCACTGAGCAAGGTTCTGTCACCCGGCGCACCGAATAGCGAAGCGGCATGGCAGGAAGCCTTGAGGGCCATTCCAAACGCCAATGGACGCCGCACGCTCTACCTTGACCGCAAGCAGCGCAAGAAACTGATCGAGTGCACCGATGCAGAGGCAGCGCCTTTCGTCCGCGCCCTGTGCCTCTTGCCGCTTCGTCCCGGCGCTATGGCGGCGCTCGCGGCTGGCGACTTCGACAAGCGCACGGCGGAACTCACCATCGGCAAGGACAAGACCGGGAAACCACGCCGTATCCAATTGCCGCAAGAGGCTGCGCAACTGCTCGCCAAGCAGGCCAAGAACAAGCTGCCAGGCGCACCGCTGTTCATGCGCGCCAATGGCAAGGCATGGGACAAGGATAGCTGGAAACGGCCCATTGCAACCGCCGTAGCCGATGCCGAGTTGCCAGCCGATGCTACCGCCTACACCTTGCGGCACAGCACCATAACGGACCTCGTGAGCGCCGGGTTGCCCCTACTCACCATCGCGCAAATCTCCGGCACGAGCGCCGAAATGATCGAGCGACACTATGGGCACCTAGCCAGCAATGCTGCGGTGAAGGCGTTGGGGGAATTGGCACTGTAAGCGAAGGTGCGGCCTGCGGTCCTCAGGCACATAGAAAGAGCATGCAAAGATAATGAAATTGACGAGCGACTACCTCGATCAGCTTCGCGAGGGTGCCGAATCAGTGCCGATCACGACATCGGAACGCTGACGAATCGCGCCAACAATCGCAACTCTTCTAAGACCCGTGAGAACTCGGAGAAAAATCTCGTGATTACGGCTGCTTATCGCGAAGTGAGTTGTCTGCGGCTCAGCGCAAACCCGCTCAACTCTTAGACGGGTTGATTCCGCCCAAGACGATATTCCTATTCAAAACCATTCACTTACTCCCCGAAATCGCGGGGTAGGGTGTGCTCCCGTTCCCAGCTGCCAAGGATGGTCCAAGAAGGCGAGGCAACTTGTTGAAGTGGCAACTTATCACTGCCGAATGGATTTTGAGCCCCGCTGGCGTTTGAGGCTACAAGTGGGCCGCTAGCGGAATGTCTTGTCTTGTTCAGGATTGAACGAACGCAGACAATGTGGGCTTCGCAGTCGCTTTTGACATGCTCCTTCATTATCGTGCGATTCAATGAATACCGATGGATCATCATTAGACACAGCAATCGTGATAGCGGCCGGTGGCAATGGCGCCCGGCTTGGAGGGGGCAAGCCTGACCGCAGCCTCGGGGAGTCCTCGCTCATGCAGCATGCTCTTTCTCTGGCTAATCAGTGGGGCGGTCCGCTGGCTGTATCTGTGAGGGGCGAGGTGCCTTCGTCCGCTGGCTCTGCCGCTGTGATCAAAGACAGAACCTTGATCGAGGGACCAGCTGCGGCGCTGGAAAGCGGATTTCGGTTCGCCGCGGAACATGGTTGTTCACACCTGCTTTTGCTCGCTTGCGATATGCCTTTCCTGCCTCCCGATTTGCTCCCGTGTTTGCAGCGCGCGATCGGAGAGGCGAAGGCCGCGTTGCCTGTAAGCGAAGGTCGCCCCCAGACCATGGCCGGCCTTTGGCAGGTCGATCCGGAAGCTCTTGAAGCCTACTTGGCGACGGGTCAGCGATCTCTGTGGCGGTTTGCTGAGCGTCAGGGTGCTGTTCGGGTCGATTGGGACGACCCCGCTCCGTTTGCGGATATCGACGATCAGGCGGCGTTGGCCGAGGCGGAAAGACGGCTCGCCAAGGATTGAGTTTTGTCTGCGTCGAGCTCTTCGTTCTCGATCGCCCTCAGCGCTTCTCCGATCAAGATTATCGCCGGCCCGTCGCCGAGCGCCGTCCTGGCGGCAATCTGAAGCAAGTCCAGACTAGAGTGGAAAGTGCGCGACTTTGGCAAGCTGGCGCTTTCGACCAGCACTACCGGAGTATCCCGCGGCAATCCCGCCTCGATCAGACCGCTGGAGACATGACTGGCGGCGGCCTTGCCCATATAGACAGCCAGCGTCGCCTGCGGATCGGCCAGCGTGGCCCAGTCGAGATCGGGGACCTGGCCCGCTTTGGTGTGCGCCGTGACGAAGGTGAGCCTCCGGGCCAGCCCGCGCAGCGTCAGTGACTGTTCAATCTGAGCAGCAGCGGCGCTCGCTGCGGTGACGCCCGGACAGATATGGACCGGGACGCCAGCCGCACGGCAAGCGCGAAGCTCCTCATCAGCGCGCCCGAATATTGACGGATCGCCGCCCTTCAATCGCACCACCCGCTCGCCCGCCAGAGCCGCCTCAACGATCAAGGCATCGATGCTCTTCTGATCTTTCGAATGCCGCCCCGATCGTTTCCCGACCGAAACCAGCCGGACTGTCTCCGGTACCAGCGCAAGCACACCTTCGCCGACCAAGGCATCATGGAATACGACTGTTGCGGAACACATCAGCCGTTCGGCCTTGCGGGTCACAAGGTCGGGATCGCCAGGTCCTGCGCCGACGAGCCAGACGGTTCCGGGCAGACAGATGCTCATTCGGCGGCCTCCTTTATTTCGCAAGCCAGTTCGGCGATCAGACGCGCAATTGCAGGGCGACACGAGCCGCAATTGGTCCCTGCCTTCGTGCAATCCCCGACAGATTTTACATCCGCAGCTCCGCCTTCGATTGCGGCCCTGACAGGCGTTTCGCCTACACCGTGGCACACGCAGACAATCGGTCCCTGGTCGGGCTGATCAACAGCCGCTCGACCGGCGAGCAATTCCGCTGCGGGGGTATCACTGGCTTCAAGCCGGGAAGCTATCCACTCACGCGAGGGCAACCGACCGCTTCGGGTCAGGAACAGTGCAGCCAGCAATGTGCCTTTATCATCGGTGACGACGATGCGGCGCATGCCACGTGTCAGGTCAGTGGCTTCGCTACGAAGGCCGATCGGCAGGAGGTGTTCGATTTCGACCGCTCCTACTCCTGCAAGTTCGATTAGCCATCCGCCCTTCACGCGGCTTTGCGTCCAATAGAGCACGTCGGGGCAGACCTTTATGGTCGAGGCCATGAATGCGCGCCATTCCGGTACGAGAGGCCGGATTGAAGCGGCTGTATTCTTGAACCCGGGCTGACCCGAAACCGGATCGTGGAGGGGCTGGGCCAGTTTCCCCGTTCGCCCTGCCGATCCCATTGCGTCGGTCCAGTGCATAGGGACAAACAGCTCTTCCTTTCGCTGTCCGGAACTGAACGCCACTTTGTAGACGGCCCGTCCATAGGGCGTCGTTATCTCGGCCAGCCCACCATCGACGAGGCCTGCCTGACCTGCATCGTCGGGAGTCACTTCGACCAGTGGCTCGCGCCGATGCTGTGACAGGGTCGGGCTGAGCGCGGTGCGGGTCATGGTGTGCCATTGATCGCGATAGCGCCCTGTGTTGAGGCGAAAGGGAAACCGCCCGTCCGGCTCCTGGCTGGCTGGCGGGGAAACGGAGACGACCTGCGCCTTCCCGCTTGTCGTCGGGAAGCCGGGGGCCAGCGGATGCGTCCCGCCCCAGCGGAACGGCTCCATCGCGTCGTAATCCGCGTCCGACATTTGCGCGCAATGCGCGAGGTCAAGGTGTTTGCCTTGCTTGCCGGCAAGCGCCGTCATGGCCGCATATTCACGGAAAACGTCCGCAGTGCTGGCAAAATCGAACGCCTCGGCAAAACCGGCGCGCTTTGCCACGTCGCATACGATCTGCCAGTCAGAACGCGCGTCGCCCGGCGCCGCGAAGAGCGCGCGCTGGCGGCTGATCATGCGCTCCGAATTGGTGACGGTACCGTCCTTCTCTCCCCATGCGAGGGCGGGCAGCCGAATGTGGGCGAAGCGGCCCGTGTCGGTATCCTCGATCACGTCCGACACGACCACGGTCGGGCACCGCGCCAATGCCTCGCAAATAAAGCCCGCATCCGGCATCGAGACAGCCGGATTGGTCGCCATCACCCACAGGAATTTGATCCGGCCTTCGTGCACCGCGCGGAACATATCGATCGCTTTTAGGCCCGGCCCTGCACATAAACGGTCGGTCTGCCAGAAGGCGGCGACATCAGCGCGCTCGCTTTCGGAAAAGCCCAGATGGCAGGCGAGCATATTTGCCAGACCGCCCACTTCACGCCCGCCCATGGCATTGGGTTGACCGGTGATGCTGAACGGCCCTGCCCCGGTCTTATTGATGCGTCCGGTGGCAAGATGCAGGTTGATGATCGCATTGCCCTTGTCAGTACCGCTGAGCGACTGGTTCGCGCCTTGGCTAAACAGCGTGATCATGCGCGGATTGGGCGCGACCAGCGAGACCAGCCGTTCGAAAAGGTCCGGTGCAATGCCAGATTTGCGATTTATGCTCGTCCAGAAGTCTGCGGATACATCGCAGCTTTCGCGAAGGAACGTGCCGTCAGTCTTTCCCAGCCGCTCCATTTCGGCGAGCAAGGCAGTGAACAGGGCGACATCGCCGTCAGGTGCGACGGGAATATGCAGGTCTGCCTGCTCGGCTGTCTCGGTACGACGCGGGTCGATCACGATCAGCTTCGTCCCGCGCTTTTCGCGCGCCGCTTCGATCCGCTGCCAGATCACCGGATGACACCATGCGGTGTTCGATCCGACCAGCAGGATCAAGTCAGTCTCGTCCAGGTCGTCATACGTGCACGGAACCACGTCCTCGCCGAATGCGCGGTTATGCGCAGCGACCGCGCTCGCCATGCACAGCCGCGAATTGGTGTCGATATTGCCGCTGCCGATGAAGCCCTTCATCAGCTTGTTGGCAACGTAGTAATCCTCGGTGAGCAACTGACCCGACACATAGAAGGCGACGCTGTCCGGCCCGTATTCGGCGATGCAGGCCTTCATCCGTTCCGCAACCTCGTCCAGTGCGTCGTCCCACTTCGCGCGCTCGTCGCCAATCATCGGGTGCAGCAGCCGCCCTTCGAGGCCGACAGTCTCGCCCAGATGCGTGCCTTTCGAGCACAACTTCCCGAAATTGGCCGGGTGATCGGCATCGCCCCGGATCGTGACGGCGCGATCGCCCGTCACTTTGGCGGAAATGCCGCACCCGACACCGCAATAGGCGCAGGTTGTGCGGATCGGCGTCATCTCAATCCCTCACGCCGCCACTGCCGGGGTGAGGGCAGGCAGGTTTCCCGCCGCTTCTCCTGGAACGACCGCCGATCGCAGCAGATAGATGCGTTCGGCATCGACCCTCAGCGGAATGGTCGGGGTGCAACCCTTGTCTTCACCGAGCGCCTGCCCGCTCTTCAAAGAGATACGCCAGTTATGAAGCGGGCACGAGACGCTGTCACCGTGGACGATGCCTTGGCTTAAAGGTCCTTGCTTGTGCGGGCACTTGTTCACGAGCGCGTAGAATTCGCCGCGCATCGTGTGGAACACGGCAATCTCCTCGCCGCCCTCGACCGGGAGCGTGCGAGCGGTGCCCGGTTCGATCTGCCCGGTCGGGCCGATATCCAGCCATTCTCCGATCATGATGCGGTCTCCAGTTTGAGCGGCCGGATTTCGGCGAGATGGCTGTGCAGGTCGGCGCGTTCACCCGCCGCGCGTTTGGCCCACGGGTCTTCCTGCATGAAGCTCTGCGAACAGCGGAACCGGGCGGCGAGCGTGGGCACGCTCTCAGGGTCGTCGAACAATTGGGCCTTGATCCACTCCAGCCCCTTTCGCTCCAGCCATGGTGCGGTCCGTTCAAGGTAGTGTGCGTCCTCGCGGTAAAGCTGGATGAAGGCGGCGCAGGTCTCCATAGCCTCCTGCTCGGTCTCGACCTTGCAGAGCAGATCGGTCGCGCGCACGTGGATGCCGCCATTGCCTCCGATATGCAGTTCGTATCCGCTGTCGACGCAGACGACGCCGAAATCCTTGATCGTCGCTTCGGCGCAATTCCGCGGACATCCGCTCACCGCCATCTTAAACTTGTGCGGCATCCAGCTGCCCCAGCTCATCTGTTCGAGCTTGACACCGAGCCCAGTGGAATCCTGCGTGCCGAAACGGCACCATTCGCTGCCAACACAGGTCTTCACCGTACGCAGGGACTTGCCATAGGCGTGGCCCGAGACCATCCCGGCGGCGTTGAGATCGGCCCAGACTGCGGGCAGGTCTTCCTTGCGGATACCGAAAATGTCGAGCCGCTGACCGCCGGTCACCTTGACCATGCGGGCGTTGTACTTCTCTGTCACGTCGGCAATCGCGCGCAGCTCGGTCGGGTTGGTTATGCCGCCCCACATGCGCGGGACGACGGAATAGGTGCCGTCCTTCTGGATATTGGCGTGGAGCCGTTCATTGACGAAGCGGCTTTTCTCGTCGTCCTTATATTCGCCGGGCCATGCGCAGAGCAGGTAATAATTAAGCGCCGGGCGGCACGAAGAGCAGCCATCGGGTGTGGTCCAGTGCAGCTCGTGCATCACCTCGGGGATCGCCTTGAGCGATTTTTCCAGAATCAGGCGACGTACATCGTCATGTGTGAAGCTGGTGCATTTGCACAATGTCTTCGGCCCGCTTTCGACCGCATCCTCGCCCAGCGAAATTGTCAGCAGCGCTTCGACCAGATTGGTGCAGCTGCCGCAGCTCGCCGACGCCTTGCAGGTGGATCGCACCGCGTCGACGCTATGCGCGCCGCCCGCGATACAGCCGACGACCTGGCCCTTTGATACGCCGTTGCAGCCGCAGATTTCTGCGTCGTCCGAAAGAGCTGCAACGGCGGCATCAGGGTCCGCAAGCGCACCCCCGCTGGCGAACGCCTGACCGAAGATCAGCGCCTCGCGAATGTCGGAAACATCCTCTCCCCTTTTCAGAAGGTCGAAATACCAATTGCCGTCCGACGTATCGCCATACAGCACCGCGCCCACCAGCTTGCCGTCCTTCACGATCACGCGCTTGTACACCCCGCGCGAGGCGTCACGCATGACGATGTCTTCGCAGTCGTCGCCCCCGGAAAAATCGCCTGCGGAGAACAGATCGATGCCCGATACCTTCAGCTTGGTAGAGGTAACCGAACCTGCATAGCCGGTCGGGTCGGCAACAAGCCCGTCAGCAAGCGCGCGGCACATTTCCCACAACGGCGCTACGAGGCCGTAACATGCTCCGCGGTGTTCGACGCATTCTCCGACGGACAGGATCGCCGGATCGGAGGTGACCATGTGGTCGTCGACCACGATACCTCGCCCAACCTCCAGCCCCGCCGATTTCGCGAGCGCGATATTGGGACGAATACCGACCGCCATGACGACGATATCAGCGGGTATTTCCCGCCCGTCCTTCAGCCGGACGCCCGCGACATGGCCGTCATTTTCGATCATCGCTTCGGTGTCGGCGCCAGTCAGGATGGTCTGGCCGCGCCGCTCCAGCTCGGTCTTGAGAAGCCAACCCGCCGCTTCGTCCAGCTGGCGTTCCATCAAGCTGGGCATCAGGTGCAGGACGGTGACCTGCATCCCGCGAAGGCTGAGCCCGTGCGCCGCTTCCAGCCCCAGCAAACCGCCGCCGATCACGATTGCGCTGCCCCCGGCATCGGCGGCGCTCAGCATTTTCTCTACATCGTCGAGATCGCGAAACGTCACAACGCCCGGCAAATCGTGCCCCGCCACCGGAATGACGAACGGGTCGGAACCGGTGGCGATCAGCAGCCGGTCATAGCTTTCGACCCGGCCCGAACGCGCCACAACCTGCTGCGCTTGGCGGTCGACATGCACCACCGGATCGCCAGACACTAACATAATGCCATTGTCTTTGTACCATTCCGGCCCGTTGATGACGATCTCGTCAAAGGTCTTTTCGCCCGCCAGCACAGGCGACAGCATAATCCGGTTGTAATTGACGCGCGGTTCAGCGCCGAAGATAACCACGTCGAACCGGTCGGGATCGCGCTCGATTATCTCCTCGATAGCGCGGCATCCGGCCATCCCGTTGCCAATGACTACGAGCCGTTCGCGGGGCGTTGCGGCTCCCGAAAAATCCGGCGGTGCGTTCATCTTCGTCTCCATCGCGTCCCTTCCGGACGCCTGCAAAACGCACGCAAAAAAGCCGCCCGGTCGCCTCCTTGCGGAGGGTAAACCTGGCGGCGCCTTTGCCACGCTGTTTGTGGTCGGGCCCGATGCACCTGTCTCTCCCCACTATGGGAGGGCGCGGCTCGGACCCTGAGCGTGAAACATACCCGATTCTTGGTCCGTCGGGCAAGCCATATTTGCACTGCAGCATTCTTGTCAGAAGCTGTATCCAGCCTGGAGCCAGAACACCTCTTTGTCTACGCCGAAGCCGTCGGCGTTGTAATTGGCATATTTGGCCAGCATTGCGACAGGGCCAAGCTTGAAACCGACCACAGCGTCCACTTCGCTGCCATAGTCGGCACCGCCTTCTGCCGCGTCGAATTGATGGTACGTCACACCAAGATTGACACCGCCAGGCACCAGGCCGGCGAGCTTGTACCCGGCTCCGACATAGACATCCTGAAGTCCCGCAGCTGGCGTCACCAAGAAGAGATCGGCAAAGCCGTTGAACTTGTGAAGCGTTGCCAGGGGGGTCTGGAATGCTGCGAAGCCGCCATCGCTGCCCAATTCTTCATAGCCCGCCTTGAGCGAGAATCCGCTAATCGAAAGCCCCGCTTCACCCGCGAGGTAATCAGCGCTGTAGTCGACCGGGTTGCTCCCGACATCCGACTGGCGGGCGTAACTCGCAAGCAGGTTCAATTTCACGTTTTCGCCCAAGGACACTGCCCCGCTTGCCCGGACCCCATAGGTCTGGCTGGAGAATGCGAGGCGCGTTTCGTAATCGAGGATGTAGCTGAAAGCAGTGATCTTCAGCGGTTTCAGATCGACCGAGCCATTGAGTAGGATGAAGTCGCCCTCAAACCTCTCGTTCGGGCTCTCGGTGCCGAATATCGTGCGCTGTTCGATGGCGTAAGTCGCATCGAGCGCGACCGGTCCAAGCTTTGCCGTGCCGCGCACCGCGTCGAACGTTTGCTCGCTCTGTCGCCACGCCACCGATCCGGCGAAGCGTTGATCGTCGAGATTGATCCTCTGCCGCCCGACCGTGATGCCGAAGCCGCCCGACTGGTAGCCGATCTGCAGCCGGTTGAGATCGACATTGTCCGGATCGGCCACAACCGGAAAGGGCTCAATGCCGTTGCCTGGAATGGTGTCGTTGTAGTCATCCACGATGGCGAGATTGCCCTCCGCCTCGACGAGGAAGGAAAAGCCATCCTTCTTCGCTTCAAACCCGCCTCGCATCCCCAGAGTGACCGCATTGGCATCGGCGGGAATATTGTCTTGCGATACTGTTTCGTAGCGAAGAAGCGCGTTGAAAATCGGGTCGATGGTGACGCCATCGGCAATTTCGACCGGATCGCCTTCCTTTGCACAGGCCGGGTTGGCGAGAACCACAGTGGGCAGAACCGAACAGAAAAGCAGACGATAACGCATGAAACCTCCCATATAGCCTCGCGCGGCGAGGCCGGTTGCGGAAGGCGAGCGCCATTGCCCGCCGGATTGATTGCCGGATTTTTCCCGGCGCCTTTTTCCTCTGTCAGCTCGGCCCCTTTGCCGAACCGTCCCTGTGCCGTACTCACCCTTGCGTCAGGCCGCCTTTGCGTCCGGCCCGTGATCGTATTCGGCAAGGAAGTGCAGCACTTCCTGCCGGTATTGATAGAATTTGGGATGATCCAAGAGCGACTTGCGATCGCGCGGGCGCGGGAGATCGACCTCAAGAATTTTTCCGATCGTGGCGCGCGGGCCGTTGGTCATCATCACCACCCGATCGGCCAGCAGGATCGCCTCGTCGACATCGTGCGTTACCATGATCGAGGTGACCTTGGTGCGGTTCCACACCTCGATGAGTACGTCCTGCAGATCCCACCGGGTGAGGCTGTCGAGCATGCCGAAAGGTTCGTCGAGCAGCAGCAGACGCGGGCTGAGCGCAAAGGCGCGAGCGATCCCAACCCTTTGCCGCATCCCGTTTGACATCTCCGCGGCCATCTTGTCCATCGCATCGCCGAGACCGACCCGCTCTAGATAATAGTCGACAATATCGCGCCGCTCCGCCTTGGCTGCATGCGGGTAAACCCGTTCGACCCCGAGCGCGACATTCTCGCGCGCGGAGAGCCAGGGCATCAGGCTCGGCGCTTGAAACACGACCGCCTTGTCGGGGCCGGCGATGTCGATCTCGCGATTGTCGAGCACGATGCCCCCACCGCTGATTTCATTGAGGCCAGCAGCCATGGTAAGCACGGTGGACTTGCCGCAGCCCGAATGCCCGATCAGCGAAATAAACTCACCGCGATCCATCAATAGATTGAAGTCCTCGACGACCTTGAGCGGGCCCCTAGGCGTCGGATAGATCTTGTCCAGCTTGAAGAATTCAAGATAGCGCTTCTCGACCGCGCTCTGCGCCGCTTCACGATAAGCCTTGGGCGGGGGCGCAAGGTCTAGCGGCGTCACGTTTGGCAGTTCCAGCGAGCTTTCGCCCACCTTTCCCGACTCCGCGTTGAGCGAACCGAGATAGGATACAATCTCTTTGCGCAATTGCTGGTATTGGCGGTCCTCGTTCACCGCTTCGCGCTCGCGCGGACGGGCGACGTCGATATCGTAGATCGCGCCGATTTTGGCCGCCGGCGCAGGCGTGAGTACCGCAATCCGGTCAGCCAGCAACAGCGCCTCATCGACGTCGTTGGTTACGAGCAGGATCGTGCGGCCTTCCTCCTTGCGGATGCGCTCGATTTCGTCCTGCAATTTTGCACGGGTGAGCGCGTCGAGTGCCGACAGCGGCTCATCGAGCAACAGGATTTCCGGTTCCATGGCCAGCGCGCGGGCGACCGCAACCCTTTGCCTCATGCCGCCAGAAAGCTGGGCGGGCTTGCGGTCCATCGCATGCCCCAGACCCACCAGTTCCACCTTCTGTTTGACCAGTTCGGCGCGCTCGTCCTTACTTCTGTCCTTGTGAACCGCATCGACCGCCAATGCGACGTTCTGTTCAACCGAGAGCCACGGGAAAAGCGAATAGGACTGGAACACTAGACCGCGCTCCTTGTCAGGGCCGTCGATCGGCTTGCCCCGCAGGAGAATTTCCCCTGCATCTGGCTCGACCAGCCCCGCAACCGAATTGATCAGCGTCGTCTTGCCCGCGCCGGAAAATCCGAGAATGGCGATGAACTCTCCTTCGCACACGTCAAGGCTGATGCCATCGATAACCTCGGTCGTGCCCCCGGACTTGCCGGTATAGGCCTTGGTCACGCCGCGCAGGGTGAGGATGGGAGTGTCGGTCATTTGTCCCTCCTTCAGACCGTACGGTTCTTGGATACCAGCGCCTGGAGCGCCATCATGCCGCGGTCGAGCAGAAAGCCGATCAGACCGATAACGATCACTGCGAACATGATGCGTGCAAGGCTCTGGCTCGACCCGTTCTGGAATTCATCCCAGACGAACTTTCCAAGACCAGGGTTCTGCGCAAGCATTTCCGCCGCGATCAGCACCATCCAGCCCACGCCGAGCGAAAGCCGCATACCGGTAAAAATGTAAGGCAGTGAGGCGGGGAGAACGAGACGGGTCAGTTTCGCGAACCAGCCAAGTTTCAATACACGTCCGACATTGAGCAGATCCTTGTCGATGCTGCTGGTGCCGACGGCAGTGTTGATGAGCGTGGGCCAGAGCGAGCACAGCATCACAACCAGAGCCGAGATCACGAAAGCTTTGGGAAGCAACGGATCAGCGCTGGTGATCATGGCCGAAATCACCATTGTCACGATCGGCAACCATGCAAGCGGGCTGACCGGCTTCATGATCTGGACCAGCGGATTGATCGCCGCGTTGAAGGTCTTCGACAGGCCCGCGAGAAGTCCGATCGGCACTGCCACCACGGTCGCGAGGACAAATCCTAGCGCGACGGTTTGCAGCGAAGTGATGATCTGATCGAGGAATGTCGGCGGTCCGGCATACTCGAAATCGCGCACCGCGCCGGGATTGCCCGCTGCAATCGCCGCGGCGTTGTTGGCATCCTGCTGTGCGTAGAATTCGGCTTCGGTCGCGCTTGCCGCGCTCCATTCGTCGTAAAGGCCCACGCCTTGTTGCGCGACCTCGACCGGTCCGGGCAAAGCGCCAAGCGAGGTATCGACCTGTGGTGCGAGCAAAGCCCAAAGCGCGAGAAAGGCGACAATCCCGACGACCGGCGGCCATAGAGTGGCGAATGTGGCCACAGCCTTGGCACGCAGGTCCGAAGCGACTTTCGCTTGCTCCTCAGGTGCTTCTTTGGCCGCCTCCGCGGGAGGATCAACCTTTGCCGCGACCGAGCCGGCGCTCGCTTCCATCGCAGGTTCCTCGACCGGGTGGGCGTTTGCGTAAACGGTTGCCATGGCTGCTGTTTCCTTGCTCAAGATTTGTTCTTCCCTGTCATCCTTTCGCCGCGTCAGCTGCCGCTGACACCCGATGCGGTAACGGCCTGGCCTTTCTTGAGGCCGATCGGGAATTTGGCGAGATACGCGTTCGGCGCTTTGCCATCGAAGGTGATGCCGTCGATGAAGCCGCTTTGCTCGCCTTTGAAACCGTCCGTTTCGGGGACGGAACCCTCCGGGATCACGCCGTCATCGACGAGCTTCTTTGCAGCGGCGAGATAGAGATCGGGACGGTAGACTGCCTTCGCGGTGTCAAAGTACCATTGGTCGGTCTTGTCTTCGTCGATCTGGCCCCAGCGGCGCATCTGGGTGAGGTACCAGATGGCATCGGAATAATACGGATAGCCAGCAAACTTGTCGAAGAAGATGTTGAACCCTTCGGCGTCGCGCGTGTCGCCTTTTTCAAAGGTGAATTTGCCGGTCATGCTCGCTGCAATGACTTCTTCGTCCGCGCCGACATAGTTTGGCTGCGAGAGGATTTTCACCGCTTCGGCGCGGTTGGCGCCGCCATCGGCATCAAGCCATTGCTGGGCCTTGATGATCGCGCGCAGCATTGCAGCGGTAGTTGCCGGATATTGCTCAGCAAAGTCTTCGCGCAGGCCAAAAACCTTTTCGGGGTTGTCGTTCCATATCTGGTCATCGGTGATGACCGGCACGCCGATGCCTTTGAACACTGCTGCCTGGTTCCAAGGCTCGCCGACACAATAACCCTCGATTGTGCCCGCTTCGAGTGTTGCTGGCATTTGTGGTGGCGGAGTGACGGACAGCTTCACTTCCGCATCAACCAGGCCCGCAACGTCGCCGCTGGTGTAGTAGCCCGGATTCAAACCACCGGCGGCAAGCCAGTAACGCAGCTCGTAATTGTGGGTGCTGACCGGGAAAACCATGCCCATGTTGAACGGCTTGCCTTGCTCCTCGAAACTGGCAACGACGGGCTTGAGATGCTCTGCTGAGATCGGGTGAAGCGGCTTTCCATCCGGCCCCTTGGGAAGATCGTCCTTGATCATGTCCCACACCTTGTTTGAGAGAGTGATCGCATTGCCGTTGAGGTCGAGGCTGAGCGGAGCAATCAGATCGGCCTTCGTTCCGTAGCCAATGGTCGCGGCGATCGGCTGTCCCGCCAGCATATGCGCACCGTCGAGTTGTCCGCCGATCACGCCATCGAGCAGAACTTTCCAGTTTGCCTGCGGCTCGAGCTGAACGTTCAGCCCCTCCTCGGCAAAGAAGCCTTTTTCCTTGGCGATGGCGAGCGGAGCCATGTCGGTCAGCTTGATAAAGCCGAGTTTGAGGTTCGGCTTCTCGGCCGCGCCATCGAGATTGGCGGCGACGATATTGTCGCTTGGAGCCGGATCGCTACCGCACCCGGCCAGCGTGAATGCAGCCGCAGCCCCTGCCATCAATCCAAGCAGTTTGCGCCGATCAAATCCCGAATTCCGTGCCGCCATTGTTCGCTCCGATCCGAAAACGCGCACAAAAAAACCGCCACGACTGACCGGTGAGGTCGATCGGGCGGCATCGTTGCCACGTTGTTGAAAATGCGCCGACGCGTAAGGTGCTGTCCGTCATCGGAAGCTCGCGGCGACAGCCCCTAGATATGCGATTCGGGTTCAATTCGTAAAGGCTTTTTTCGCATTGCAGCAATTTTTATCCTCTATCCGAGACTTTTCAGGTAATTTTCGAGATTGTCCGGGTCGAACACGCGACCATCGAAAAACCTGTTTTCCGTCAGTGTGATATTGCCTTGCTGCGCTGTTACCGAAGTGGGCTTCCGAACACTCCCCTCAACTTTCGAGCTCGCCCCCGGCAGTATATCACCAGTGCCCTCCAGAGCGGTGCGATAGACATCCGGGCGAAACACGCGAGCGGCCTTTTCGGCATCCAGCGGATCGATCTTGGAGCGCTCCCATCGGACCAGCTGGGTGTATATCCATTGCGCCTGACTGACCCAGGGGAAATTCGCCGCTTCGGAATACTGAAACATGAAATCAGGGAAACTCACCGCTTCCCCGCCTTGCCGCAAGACAAGCGTATCGGAAATCGCCGCGAGTATCAGATCGGCCGGAGAATCGAGATATTCAGTTCGAGCCAGAATACCGGCGTTTACATCCCAATTCTCCGGATCGACGAAATGGGCTCCAGCTTTGCGCATGGCGCGGATCAGAGCCTCAACAGCCCAACGCCGCTCTTCCATGACGGGTTCGCGCATCGCGAGCACCTTCTCGACCCCACGCCGCCAAATCTGGCTGGTGGCAAGCACGATCTGGCCCACACCGCGTTGCACCGCGATCGAATTCCACGGTTCACCCACGCACACCCCGTCGATCTCGCCATTCGCGAGAGCTTCGGCCGCAAATGGGGGAGGAACAGTGACGGCCTCGACCACATCGTCGGGTGGGACGCCGCAGGATGCCAGCCAATATCGCAGCATATAATTGTGCGAGGAATAGCGATGCACCACGCCGAGTCGCAGGGGTTTGCCTTGTGCACGCCGCCGCTGGGCCACGATGCGCAGACTTTCGCCGACGGCAACCGGATTTCCGAATTGCGCATCGACGCCCATTTCTTCGGCAAGGCTGATTGAGACCGTTACCGCATTGCCATTTAGCCCCAGCACGAACGGGGCGGACAAGGCCTTGGCAGGACGCCCCTTGCCTAGAGTGGTCGCGATGGCCAGCGGCGCGAGCATATGCGCGGCATCTGTCTGTTCGTAGAGCAGGCGATCGAGAACCGTTGCCCAGCTCACATCACGCTGAAACTCCAGAGTGATGCCCTCTTCTTCGGCAAAGCCGTGCTCCTGCGCAAGGATAGGCAGGCACGCGTCCACGAGTGGAAGGAAGCCGATGCGAAGTGTCTCAGTCATGAATTACCTTCCATCAATTCGTGCGCGGTCACAATCGCTTCGGCAATCGTCACGATCCGGCGATTGGACGACATCGCCTTCTGGCGCATCTCCGCATATGCTTCGGGTTCGGAAATGTTGCGGCTGCGCATCAGGATGCGCTTCGCCTTGCCGATAAGATCATGCTCTGCGAGTTTTCCGCGCGCTTCCGCAAGGTCTGCCTCCAGCCGCGCAAAGGCGTGAAACCGTCGCAGCGTGAGGTCGAGCAACGGTCGAATGCGGTGCGCCGCCAGCCCGTCAACTATATAGGCAGAAACGCCCGCATCGACCGAGGCGGCGATGGATTCATCATCGCTCTCATCAACGAACATGGCAATCGGGCGAGCGAGCGCGCGGCTGACGGAGAAATACTCCTCGAGCACGTCGCGTGAAGGGTTGCCCAAGTCGATCAGGACCACATCGGGCTCGATCTCTGCAATTCTGGCGAGCAAGCCGTGGCGCCCTGTCATAGAGAATATTTCGCAATCGGGAAGGCTGGCCAATCCCTGCTCGATTATCGAGGCTCGAGCAGCGCTTTCATCGACGATTGCGATTCTCATGCGCCCATGTTGCAGTGCAACAGCGCAAGTGCAACATTCTTATCAATCTAATTTCCTTGAAATGGCGAGGCCAACCGAAGAATTGCTGGTTATGCGGAGTCGAGCAAACAGCTCGGGAAAGATCCGAAAGTTTGTAGAGCTGGACCTTCGGGACAAAGAATCGACCTTAGAGCCAGACTTGCTTTGGCCACCCGAGTCCGCGTTTGGATATGTGCCCCTTCGGTCCGAACGGCTGGAATTGGGGCGCAAAGCTGCCTCTTGCCGCGCTCAATCGCCGCTCGGCTATTTGATCACTGATGATTTCCAGATTGGCGGGACAAGGACATCTGCGAACAATTTGCAAACCGCGCGCGAATGAGAATCTGGCGAGCACACCGTACGCAGTAAGACCGCTGTGTTTTGGGAAAAAGTGCAATAAAATCAGTCCGCGATACGCTTCACCTGCTTAGCAGTCAGGGCGCTGTTGAATGCTCGCTGGTCCCCGCAAGTGACGGGAGTTTAGGGACTTTTTTGAGCAGTTCTGATAATGACGACTGCCATATGGTCCCCAAGCGTCGAACCAAAGCACGCCGGGCACTGCTCGATGGCAATTTTGCCCGGCGCAAACTTCCGCTGGGAAAGAGCGAATATTGCATATGGGATACCCAGCTTGCAGGCTTTGGTTTGAGGGTAAGACCTAGCGGCAACTACTTCTGGTTTGTGCGGCTTCGCCATCGCGGCAAGCATCGCCGGATCACCCTAGGGCGAGCTGACGAGTTAGATGCAGGATTGGCAAGAGCGCAGGCGCGCCGAATACTGGCCGAGGCAGCGCTCGATGGATTGCCTAAGCGCACGGTGATCAAGGCTACGCCGACCATGAGAGATTTCGTCGAGACCTATTGGGATGATCTCTCGCGGGCCTGGAAGCCTTCGACGATCAAGCGCAACCTGTCTTCATGGCGTGTTATGATAGCACCGACCTTTGGAAATGCACGGGTGGCTGATGTCATGCCTGCTGACATCCAACGCTGGCGGGACGAGTGTGCTGGCGAGAATGAGCTGAAGTTCAATCGTGCGGCACCGGTGCTCTCAGCGCTCTTCAAATATGCCGAAGCGCTCAAAATGCGGCGGCAAGGTTCTAATCCTTGCAAAGGCATATCGCGCTATAAGCATGCACCTCAAGAGCGTTACCTTACGCCCGCCGAATATCGCCGGATAGGCTTGGCTTTACGAGAAGCTGAAGCGGATAAGCCTAACCATGTCGCTATCGCGCGACTGCTTCTTTTTACAGGCGCGCGAGTGGGCGAGATTGTAAACCTGAGGTGGGAGTGGGTTAGGCCGCCGAGACTGGTTCTTCCTGACAGCAAGACGGGTCCCAAAGTGATTTGGCTAAGCACACAAGCGCAGGCGGTTCTTGCGGGGATTGAGCGCAGTGATCAAAGCAATCTGGTCTTTCCCAACCGGAGCGGCAAACGCCCCCTCAACTTCGACACGTGGTGGCATTCATTCCGGAAACAATGCGCCCTGCCCGATGTGCGCATCCATGATCTGCGCCATAGCTTTGCTTCGACCGCAATTATGGACAATGTGCCCCTCGCGACGATCGGGGCGTTGCTGGGGCATAAGCTGCCCGAGACAACGGCGAAATATGCGCATTTGTCGGATGATGTCATCGGCGAAGCTGCAGAACGGGTATCAGGTACTTTGGCTCAAGCGATTGGTCTCACCCAATGACTGCCGCAAGTCTCAAAAGGATCGTTGAAGAGGCTCTTGCCGAGGTTGGCGCAAGTGTTAACTTCAACCTCATTCCCAAAGGCAAGGCACGCACGACGACTTGGCTTGGAGTGGAGCACGGCTTTGGCATCCGTCACTACCCCAGCGGTCGCAATGTCTACATCGTTCAAACACGTATGGCTGGCCGTATGCGCACAGTCACGCTTGGCCCTGCGTCAGTTTTAACACGCTATCAGGCGCAAATGGTGGCCCGCCGCGTGATTGCATATGCGCAGGTTGGCCGCGATCCAGCGAACGAACGCCAGCGTATTCGCTCCGCACCAAGCTTTGCCGACTTTCTGGACGAGTATTGGGAGCGTTGGGCCCCGCAATGGAAGGCTTCCACGCTTGAGACACATACGGGCTATCGTCGCCGCTATCTCGATGAGGCGTTTGCTGGCATCTACATTGACGAGTTAAACGAAGTTCATGTCACGAGCTGGTTCTCAGACCTCAACAATAGGACAGGGCCAGGTGCAGCCAATCGGACGCTCGAGATACTCAAGCACATGTTCAATAAGGCGGAAGAATGGGGCTACAGACTTGAGAACACCAATCCGTGCCGCGCCATCAAGCCCAATCGAAAGCGCCAATGCGAAAGGTTCTTGAGCAGTGAGGAGCTTGCACGATTAGGCAAGACTTTGAGTGAGCTGCGCGAGAACGATGATCCTACAACTCAATGTGCCAGCGCGGCAATTACGCTATTGCTGCTAACTGGCTGCCGCAAGAATGAGGTGCTCACGCTCGAATGGCGTGATGTCAAAGGTAACCGCCTGCTTCTTCGTGACAGTAAGACAGGCCCCCGAACAGTCTGGCTAGGTTCGGCAGCAAAGGCTGTGATTGCAGGTTTGCCGCGCACAAACAGGATACCCCAGCTATTCTGGAACTATCGTCTAGGTAGGCCCATGCGCGATGTGACCAGCTATTGGAACGCCGTTCGGGAGAAATCAGGTCTCACTGATGTGCGCCTCCACGATTTGCGTCACACATTCGCAAGCCACGCGGCGATAAACAAAGAAACCCTACCGATGATCGGGCGGCTCTTAGGCCACGCGAACGTGCAAACAACAGCGCGTTATGCGCACCTGGATGACGAACATCTATTGGAGGCAGCGCAGCTGATCGGTGAACGGACCCAGCAATTGCTAGAGGGTTAATCTCGTTACAAAGCTGAGCCAGAGCTTCTGTTTATCATTGATATTTTTGCACAACGCGGTTCTTCAAGAGTTGCTTCTTCTCTTCATTGCACTAAGTGATTGCACAGGGTCGAGTGCAATTCATGGCATCATCAATAGAAAATCCTTTGGCGGCTCCCGCCGATGCGTCGCTGTCTAGCTTCGTTTTACTTGCGCAGTTTCTTGGGCAAGCAGCCGACCCTGCGCAAATCCACCATGATCGCGGGCAAGGCGATAGGCCTTACACCTTTGATGACCTGGTGCGCACTGCCAAGAAATTGGACCTGATCGCCCGGCGAAAGAGTGCAGCCCTATCGGAGCTTTCAAAACATCCCCTGCCTGCTTTGGTCCGGTTGAACGAAGGTGGCTGCGTGGTCCTTCTCAAGATCGACACTAGCGGCGATGCCGGCGTGCGCCATATGGTTCTGCGGCCGGATAGCGAGCGTCCTGAGGTTTGGTCTGAAGAACAGGTCTTGGAGCAATTTGAGCTTAACGGCGGCAAGGTTGACCTGCTGCTTATGACAAGCCGCGAGAAAATCGCAGGCGACAAACGTGCGTTTGATATCAGCTGGTTTATTCCTGCTCTCGTCAAGTACAGGCGGGCTTTGCGCGATGTTTTGGTAGGTAGCTTCTTTCTGCAATTGGTCGGTCTTGCCTCGCCGATTTTCTTCCAGCTTGTGATCGACAAGGTCCTTGTGCACCAATCGATGACGACGCTTGAGGTGCTCGCGATTGGGCTTGCGACTGTTCTGGTGTTTGAGACGATGTTGTCGGCGCTAAGGAATTGGCTTTTCGCGCACACATCGAACCGGGTGGATGCCGAGCTTTCTGCCTCTTTGTTCAAACACCTTGTGGCGCTCCCGCTCTCTTATTTCGAGGCGCGGCGAGTGGGCGATAGCGTGGCGCGTGTGCGCGAGCTTGAGAATATCCGAAACTTTCTCACTTCTAACGCTGTGACGGTGGTGATCGACCTCTTTTTCACCATCGTCTTCTTCATCGTCATGTATCTTTATTCGCCGATGCTGACGCTCATCGTCGCGCTCACCATCCCGATCTACGTCTTGATTTCTGTTTTTGTCACGCCGCCACTGCGCGCGCGGCTGGATGAGAAGTTCAAACGCGGGGCGGAGAACCAAGCGTTTCTGGTTGAGACCGTCACAGGCATTGGCACGCTTAAATCGATGGCGGTTGAGCCGCGTATGCGTGACCGGTGGGAGAAGCAGTTTGCGGGCTACATCAAAACCGGTTGGGATGTGACGGTTCTCTCTAATTGGGGTAGCCATCTGATCCAATTGGTGAGCAAACTCACCACAGTGGCGATCCTCTTCTTCGGCGCGCAGGCGGTGATTGCGGGGTCTTTGACGGTGGGTGCGCTGGTTGCGTTTAACATGCTCTCAGGCCGGGTCGCGCAGCCGATTTTGCGGTTATCGCAGCTGTGGCAGGATTTCCAGCAGGTGCGCATTTCGGTGGACCGCTTAGGCGACATCCTCAATGCGCCCGCAGAGCCCGAGCACAACCCGAACCGTGCAAGCTTGCCGCCGATTAAGGGACAGGTGGAGTTCGACAAAGTCCGCTTCCGCTATCGCGCAGATGCGCCAGAGGCTCTGCGCGGGGTGAGCCTTGATATTAGTGCTGGAGAGATGCTTGGGATTGTTGGGCCGTCAGGTTCCGGCAAATCAACGCTCACCAAGCTTGTGCAGCGGCTTTATGTGCCAGAGCAGGGCCGTGTGCTGGTAGACGGAACCGACTTGGCGCTCGTCGATCCCGCATGGCTTCGCCGCCAAGTGGGTGTCGTTCTTCAAGAGAACATCCTCTTCAACCGCACCGTGCGTGAGAATATCGCTTTAGCGAACCCCACGATCGACATGGAGCGTGTCATTGCTGCCGCTGAACTCGCAGGTGCGCATGAGTTTATTCTGACGCTTCCCCATGGCTATGACACGGTGATCGAAGAGCGTGGCTCAAACCTTTCTGGCGGACAGCGCCAACGACTTGCCATTGCGCGCGCTCTTATCACGGACCCAAGCATTCTCATCCTCGATGAAGCGACGAGTGCACTTGACGCCGAGAGTGAGGAGATAATCCAAAACAACCTCGCACGCATCGCAGAAGGCCGCACTGTGATGATCATTGCACACCGCCTTTCGGCTGTGCGCCCATGCGACCGGATTATCACCGTTGAGGCAGGCGAGATCACCGAAATGGGTTCCCACGAAGAGCTCCTGAAGGCTGGTGGCCGCTATGCGCAGTTGCATGCCAAGCAAACCGGCATGGCGTCTGGCGGAGTTGGGGGCGCGTAATGGGTTTCTTCTCTGATCGTTTCCCCACGATGGCCAAACACCTTGGTGTGTTTGGCGAGGCTTGGCGCGGCCAAAATGAAGCCGACAAGGCCTTCAAGCCCAAGAAAGAACACGAGTTTCTCCCCGCAGCGCTTGAGATCATGGAAAAGCCTGCAAGCCCCGGCATGCGCTGGCTGCTCTTGCTGATCTGCACGCTTTTTGTGCTTGCCCTCATTTGGGCGTTCTTTGGCAAGATCGATGTTGTCGCCACCGCAGCTGGCAAGACTGTGCCGGGCGATAATGTCAAAGTTGTCCAGCCCATCGAAATCGGCTCTGTTCGAGAAATCCACGTCAAGAACGGGCAGTTTGTGAAGGCTGGTGAGCTTCTCATTGAACTCGACCCTACGCTTGCCAATGCCGATGAAGCGCAAAGCACGCAGACGCTGCTCTCTGCGCGGATTATCCAAGCGCGCAATGATGCTCTTCTTGCCCACCTTCAAGGACGCCGTGCGCGCTTTGTGCCGCCCGAAGGAACACCCCCCGATATCATCCGCACCGAAGAAGCGTTCGTCGCCAATGCGACCGCGCAATATGATGCGCAAAGAGCTGCGCTCACCCAGCAGCGTGCTGAAAGTCAGGCTGAGCTGGCGGCTGCCAATGCGGAGATCGCGAAACTCGAAGAAGCGCTGCCCTTTATCGATCAGCAATTGGGCGCACGGGCGGAGCTGGCCGAACGTGGGTACTTCTCCAAGCTGCAACTTCTCGAATACGAACAGCTTCGAGCCGAGCACCTGCGCAATATCGAAGTTCAGCAAGCCAATAAGCAACGCGCTGAAGCAGCGATTGGGCGGTTGGAAGCAGAGTTGCGGAGCCTTCGTGCAGGCTTTGGCCGAACCGCTGTGACTGACCTCGCAGAAGCCAACGACCGAGCAACTATGGCTAACGAGGAACTTCGGAAAGCTGAGCGTATGCGCAGGTTCCAGGAGCTACGCGCGCCTGTTGATGGCGTAGTCCAGCAGCTCACGGTCGGTACGGTTGGCGGCGTGGTTCAACCTGCCGAGCCGCTTATGGTCATCGTCCCATGCACTTCAGGCGATGCGAGCGATGCTGCAAGCTGCAATGGCGGGATAACAGTCGAGGCCTTCGTCCAGAATAAGGATATCGGCTTTATCAAGGCGGGCCAGCGTGTGGCGGTGAAGCTCGAGGCGTTCAACTTCACCGATTATGGGCTCATCGAAGGCACCGTCACGAACATCAGCCGCGACGCCATCGACCAATCGCAGCAACCGGCGGGAAGTGTGCGCGATGAGAATGGACGGCCGATCCAGCCGGGTCTTGTTTACGCCGCCAAGATCGACCTGGCTTGTGGCCAAGATGACCCCGAACGCCACCCTCTATGCGACCGTGTTCAACCGGGTATGAGCGTGCAGGCCGAGATCAAGACCGGACAAAGACGCATCATCCAATACTTGCTCTCACCGATTAGTCAGGCGGTGAATGAAGCGGGCCGGGAAAGATAATCAAATATAAACTGTAAAATTCACTTTGTTCAATTGACAATGATCTGAGAAGCTTATTTATTGCTAGGCAAGGGTCGTGCTTTGACTGGGTTATTTATAGAGTAGCTCGGTCTATTCAATGCGCGTGAGAACGGGGTTCAAGCAAAGCGGGTGTCCGTTTGCTGATTTGGGTGACGGGGCATTGGTGCATCTAAAATTTAGCAGTCAATCGTGCTCGGAGGATTTTTCCGTCTGTGGTCAAGTCGCGTCAGTCTATGTGAGCACAGGTGGTTGTTCTTGCTCATGGCCTGCTGCAGTTGAAAACCAGCAAATTCGTGTGAGCTGCCGGATGTGGAGCGCTAGATGACCAAGGTACGCAAAAAATTTGATTTCCCGCTGACAGCGGAAGAGCTTGAGGCACTGATCGAATTTTTGAACGACAACTCGCATAACTATCTGGAACCCAAAATTGGGTATGAGATCGAGTTTATGGAGCGCAACGGCTTTGATCCGGCGTTTCTCTATGAGTGGATCGAAGCGAGGGTTGCGTTGTTTCTCTACGATCAACAAGAGAGCGCCGAGGGTGTTCAGCCCGATCCGCGCGCGCAGGACGATGAGTATGCGCGCAGTGTCGCATTGCAGTTGCGCGATCATTTCCGTGCAAAATGGAACATCCCGCAGTTGACCGATGCTGAGAAGGTGAACTGGGACACGAATCCGCTTCCTCTCAAACATTTCTGGACAATGAGAAAGCCTGGCCCAGAAGGCTGGAGTGGGGCTCTCAAGTTTGTTGAGCTAAGCGATGAGCAGATTGATGCTGCTGTTCAATATATGCGCGAGCACTTCCCCGGTATTATCGAATACGGTCGAGCTGTTTCTAACCTCTCCGAGGATCAAGGATATAGCGATGCTGACATGGTCGGCAGAGCCGGTATTTTCGAGCGGTACATAGAAGAGTCAATCGCCGCAATTTGCACCATAAATTACGATGAGATGATCGCACCTAAGTCCGACGAACAGGTGCGAGAATTGGTGCGCTCAAGAGAGGTTGTTGGAAATGGGTGAGATTGTCTGGGGAAGTCATGCGATGAAGGATACATCGCTCACGAAAGCGCTTACGAGTGAATTGCTCGAAGAAGACCCAAAATCTGCGTTAAAGAACATTGAGCTGAACGAAGCTGGCTCATCGTTAGAAAGTTCAGAATTCCCAAAAACGCTCTTTCCCCAAGATCGCGAACCGCATGTGATCAAGCGGCTTCCCCAACTCTTTGATGGCGCAGGTCAAATCGTTGTCTCCGAAAAGGCGGCGAATATTCTTCGGCAATTTGATTTGGGGCGCGGTGGTTTGCACCCGGTCAGGGTTCTTCAAAAAGATATGAAAACTGAATTTGGTGGGGGCTGGCATTGCATCCATTTTGGAAATGTCAAAGAGGCGTTTGTGCTGGAGGAGTCGATGGTTGATCGAACTTATCAGAACATGAAGGAAGGCCCTCAGGTTCGCAATGAACGGGGGGAGTATGTGCCGAAGTATTATGAACTTCCGTTTGTCGCCAAAGACAATGTTGTTGCGGTTTCCAAGGCTGCTTTGGAGGGCCCTGATATATGGGTTGAGCCTCTAATATATCGCGCTTTTTTCGTGAGCGACAGACTTGCTCAGGCTTTGAAAAGGGCAAAGCTCGATAAGGCGTTCCGCCTGTTCAAGTGCCGGATGGTTTGAGCTTTTAGGGGAGGGATGACGTGACTTTCTTTTCGTTTGAAATCGAGCACATCTTTAACCGCGGTCTTTGGCGAATTCCTAGAATTCGTGATTTTCTTAATGATAACAAATACCTCGAAAACGGCTCCGCTAATCAGATTGGCCTTTTCTCCGATGAGTTGCTGGTCGAGCAGATTCAGAACTTGCCCGACGATGACCCGCTTAAGCAGGCTCTACTCGACCCAGACTCGGGGTTTGGGACCAATAGGCACCGAGGCGCTGGACCTGGCGGCAATCAGTTTGGAAAACGCAACTTCCTGATCGAAGAGATCGATGCGATTAGGAACTCGAATTCCAGTCCAGCTGCACAAAGGCTGGCTTTAGATAACTTGTTCGATTGGACTTACCGCTGGGCGCGTGGGGAAATTCTTGACCCTTCTACAGGAAGACCTCTTACTATTATCGGGAATGGAGATCTTGCGGGGCAATTCGTAGAAGCATACCGAAATGGTCCTCAGGCTGGTCACATCCCTCCAGAAGCCTTTGATGATCCGGGCCATCCAGATCGTGCCGCAGCTGATGCGTTTCAAAATCGAAATGATCGAGCGCCCACGCCAACTGACGGATCGAATCTCAGCACTGACGATGCGCGTGAAGCAAGATCCAACCAGTTGAGTGAAACCTTGGAGCGCCGAGGAGTAACGCTGCCCGACGATGCAGAAGCGGCTCGTGCTGCAAATGATGGTACCGCCGCTGGACGCAATGCTGCTCTTGGTAATGCGGTCGATGCTGCAGGAAACAGGTCAGGCGTTTTTGACAATATCGACCGATACAGTCGGATAGGTGAAGGCGGGCAAATCGAGCGTGCATTCACGCCTCGAGGGGCGCCGCCGCCAGAGGGTGCGGGATGGGAAAGCCAAGCCAATTCTAATCAACGAAGGCCGAGCCTCGTAGATGCAGCAAGGCGCAATGGCCAGCGCATCAATGGGATCATTGACTCCGTTCTGGGAGACCCGGCTAATCTAATTAAACCGGGCGTATTGTCGGAGCAAGGCCTCGCGAGGCTTCGTGCTGCTGTACGCGCAGCCGGTGTCGCCGGGCTTGCGCTCGCGATTTTTGACTCAGTCACGACTGGTCAAAAGATTGGAGACCTAATAAATGAAGGTAGAACGCAAGAGGCGCAGAACGAAGCTGCAGGTCTCGTTGGGCGTCTAACTGGCGGGCTCTATGGTGCAAAGATCGGTTTACAGGCTGGGGCTGCTCTTGCGCCACTCCTTGGTCCCGTTGGCCCGTTTGCGCCTCTGATAGGACTTTTCGTAGGAGGAGCCTTAGGCGCGCTCGTGGGCGATGCCGTTCTGCGTGATTTCTCCCAATGGCTCGGTGATATCTTCGGTGAGGAGTTCTTCAACAGCGATCCGCTGGTTCTGGACCTCGACCTTGGAGGGACAGAGCTTACTTCTCTGCCCGGCTCTACCACTTTCTTTGACCTCGATAGCGATGGCTTTGCCGAGCGCACTGGCTGGGTGAAGGCGGGTGATGCGTTGCTCGCACTCGATGCCAATGGTGACGGGATCATCAACAATGGCAGCGAATTGTTCGGCACGCCAACCGTCGATGGTTTTACTATCCTTGCGCAATATGATGACAATGGCGACGGGGTGATAAGTGGGCTGGACCCGATCTGGGACCAATTGCTGATTTGGCGTGACACTAATTTGGATGGGATCAGCGCACCTGAAGAACTCACTGCGATTTCTGACGGCGACATCCTCTCAATCAATCTCGATGACCGGGCACCGCAAGCAGGTGAGCGTTTCCGCGCAGGCAATCTCATTCTAGGGATTTCGACATTTACGCAAACCGCGCCCGCTGAAAATGGTGTTCAATCCGGCGATGCGGGCGACGATGCAGAGGCAGTTGCCGAGCGTGAAGTTATCGCAGTGGGCTTTGCCACCAATCAGACCGAAACGCGCTTTATCTTGCCTGAGGGTTTTGAGTTCGATCCAGAAGTCTACTCGCTCCCCAACTTACGCGGCTACGGCCAGGTGCCGGACCTATGGGTCGCAATGTCGCTGGACCCCGTTCTTAAGCAAATGGTTCAGGATTTCGTCGCCACAGTGGGCGATGCACCTTCCGTCAGTTCGCTTATTGGCAGCGAATTTATCACCAGTACGCCTGATAGATATGGAACCTTGAATGGCAGGCGTGTTTTGGTCCGGCGTGGTAAGGTTATGTACCACTACGAAGCGTCGGCATTTGAAGATATTCTTGCCCAGTGGGCAGGCGCTCCGATTGTCGCTGGCCGCTTCAACGAATTGCAAGCGGAGTTAACTGCCGAGGCGTTCCTCGGACGCGAGATCTCTGATGAATTGCGCAATTCAGATGTAGGACGCGGCAGAGGCAATCCGAATTTCCACCGCGCTTTCACGATCTTCTCGACGGAATTGGCAACGCGCTTTGTGACTGGTCTTGCCGAGATTCAAGAGAACCAGCCCGCCTTTGACCTTTTGGATGACCTACTTGATGCCAACATTGGTGATGGCCAGTCTCTGGATGCAGACAGCATCGATGCAATCGTACAGCAGGCTGTCGATGGCTTCCAAGAGCCGGACCCACTCCCCACCCTACTCGCAAATAGCACTTTCTTGGACTACGACTTCGCAGCCGACGAAATCACCGGCGACGTCGCCGCTTTCATCGATGCAGAGCTCGAGGCGTTTGACTTTAATCCTGAGAGCCCATGGGACGGCTACAATGAATGGCTGATCCAGCGTTCGATTGTTCTGAATATCGTCGATGATAGCGGAGATATTCTGGACGAGCGCCTGCGTGCGCTCTCAGGCAACCGCATGCTTCCCGGCATTAGAGGCCAATTCAACGAGATTACTGGCGATGCGGGTGACAATGTTCTGGAGGGCGAAGACGACACCAACTTCTTTACCAGCACCACAGGATTGTTCGGCAGAACCACGCGCACTGCGGTCGTGACGCCCGATGTGCTCATCGGCGGACAGGGCAATGACACGCTCATCGGTGGGCTTGGTAACGACACTTATGTTTTCCAAGACGGCAGCGGCAATGACACCGTTATAGATACCAATGGCGCCGCCGATGAAGTGGCTTTCCAAGGCAGCCTGACCTCGGATCTTGCGCAGTATCGTCTCGTTGGTGACCGGCTGCGTGACCTTGAGATCACGTTTGCGGGCCGTGATGAACGGGTGGTTATTGCCGATTATCTCGATGATGCAGGCAAAGCGACGATTGAGACGATCAGCTTCGCCGACGGGATTTCAACGAGCGAGCGGACCTTGCGTGACCTTGGCTATGCGTCCCTTGCAACCGACGGCGATGACCTAATCCGTGGCACCGATGAGGGTGAGACGATCATCGGTGGCGACGGTGATGATGTCCTGCTGACAGCCAGCATCACTAGCCGTAGCACCGCGCTGAAAGATGATCCATTCGATGACGTTCTGATTGGTGGTCGTGGTGATGATCGCCTTATTGGGAATGCCGAATATCAAATCGCTCGCGGCGACGGCAACGACGAGATTTTCGCCAATGAAGGGGGAATTGTATTCGGCTTCGACATAACCCCGGATGATATCATTGTTGAGCAAGCCGCGAACCGACAAGACATCCTCTTGAGGGTGGCTGGTGAGGATCAAACTATCCTCATCGAGCGCGCGCTTTCGCAGGAATTTACGGTCAATTCGACGTTCGATATTGGCAGCGCCACAGACATCTCAGTGCAGTTTGCAGATGGCACTTTGTGGACAGCAAGCGATCTACGAGATTTTGCGACGACCGGGACTGAAGGGGACGACACACTCTTTGCTAGTCCCGCAGAAGGAAGCCTGCTTACCGGTCTTGGCGGAAATGACCGCCTTGTCGGCCGCGGACGTGATGACACCCTCATTGGCGGGCTGGGTGACGACACGCTCATCGGTGGTTTTGGCAACAATGAGTTCCGGTTCAGTCTTGGCGATGGCAATGACAGCGTCGAGCTCGCGTTTAGGTCAAGCCAACAGGATTTCATTCCTCTTTTCAACGCTATTCGATTTGATGAAACAATTGCTCGCGCGGATATCTCTGTCCGCCAAGCTGGCGCGCAGGCTGGGGAACTTGGTCGCAACACTGTGATCTTGTCAGTTGGTAGCGACGATCAGTCCATCACTGTCACCAATTTCCTTTCAAATGTTGAGAACATCAGCGTCGTGTTCTCAGACGGCACTGCCTTGTCTGGTGAAGAGGTCTTTGCACTATCGATCGCTGAGAACACAGGCGACGATATCTTCTACACCCCAACAATTGGTGGAGAGATCGCAGGGGGCCTGGGCAATGATCAACTGAATGGTCAAGCCGGTGACGATCGCTTGTTCGGTGAAGGCGGCAATGATCGCATCCAAGGCAGTTTGGGCGACGACCTGTTGGACGGGGGTGAAGGCGACGATCGGCTTGAGGGCGGTAGCGGTGAGGATACGCTTATTGGCGGCATCGGTGACGATACATTAGTAGGTGGAAGCGGTGTCGACACCTATGTCTTCGCGCGCGGGGACGGCAGCGATTTCGTCCAAGCTGGAAGCGAAGACTTGCTTGATTTCCAAGACATCGCGCGTTCAGAAATCACACTCTCTGCCAGCAGCGACGCAACTGGCCTTATCCTGTCGATTAATGGTTCTCAGCAGTCGGTTGAGATTGGAAACGCCGTTGCCTTTGAGAGCTTGGCCTCAGTTTCGGTTAAAACCCTTGGTGGGATCTCATCAACTCTCGGCGAGCTGATTGATGAGCTAACGATTGCAACTGACCAAGCAGATACCCTTGTCGGAAGTTACCGCGACCAGACACTTGATGCCCAGCAAGGGGATGACCGTGTCCGCGGCGGAGTAGGCGCCGAGGTCATCATGGGCGGTCTTGGCGACGACGTCATGTCCGGAGGACTTGGCGATGATGTCTTTGTGTTCAACATTGGCGATGGAAACGACCAGATTATCGTCGATCCAGATCGCATTCAGACCAACTTAGATGCAGACGTTCTGGAATTTGGGGTGGGCATCGCGCTCGACGATATCTCTGTCTCCTTTGCGCAAAATGGGTCCGCGGTTATCTTGTCAGTTGGAAGCGCAGGCGACAGTGTAACGATTGACCTAGATGCCTCACTGCTTCGCGCGAACGGACTTTTCCGTTTTGCGGATGGTACGCAGCTGACCGCAATTGATATCCTTTCGAGCAGCGAAGCGAGCGGAAATGATGATATTCTCTTCGCAGCTCCCGAAGGCAGTACTCTTAATGGCCTTGCCGGAAACGATATTCTGAATGGCGGTGCCAGTGCCGATGTCCTGATTGGTGGCACAGGGAATGATCAGCTTGTCGGCGGTGCGCAGGTCGACACTTACCGCTTTGATCAGGGTGATGGTGAAGATGTTATCATCGATACGGCCGAGCGAATAACCAGAGTATTGGTCTCGGTCGTCGATACATCAGGAAATACGCTTGGGTCGCAGATCATTGAGCGAAATACTGATGCCCTTCCGTTCTTGGCGACCCTGGGTGTCGACACCTCCTCAGGAATTTTGCGCAATGAAATCTTCCCTGAAGTTGGCCCACCATTTAGCAGCCGCAGCGCAATCGAAGTGGAGATAGAGACCGACGGAACAGTCATTGATGTCTCGTCGCAGTTTGCTGGTCCAAATGAGAACCTTTTGAGCAACAAGATCGTTCTTGGTGCTGGACTGAACCCCGAAGACGCATTCTTTGTTCGCAGCGTAGATCCTTTGACTGGGGCGGACCAACTTGAGCTGCGCTTTAGGAATTCATCGGACCGGATTGCGATACGCGATAGCGCAAGCTCGGGGCCAGCTGTGGATGGACCAAGCGTGGATGATCCAGGCGAGGTGTTCAACGCTTGGTTCACGCGGCCAGTGGTGGATGAGATTACGTTTGCCGACGGCACCGTGTGGGGTGTCGATGACTTCATGGCACGTAAGATTGAGGGGCAAGTTATAGGTGATCGGCTCATTGGCACAATCAATAACGAGTTGGTGAATTCGCCGCCCAACGACGATTTGCTAGATACAAAAGGCCTCTTCTCGTTTGTCGAAGGCTTGGGCGGGACTGACACGTTTATATACAATCGCGGGTACGGATCGCTTACGATTGATCAGACGCAGCGCCCTGGCGGTTTCTCTTTCCCCGACCAATCGACGCTTTTGTTTGGACCCGACATCTCGGTCGATGATGTCTTTGTTTCAGCCACTCTTGCAGGGGATCTTGTTCTCTCCCTGGGCGATGGAGATGAGATCACGCTGTTGCGTGGGATTGTCGACGCGCCAGAGCTGCCACAATACCCTCAGACTTCATTCTCAGGCGTTCTGAATTTCCAGTTTGCAGACGGTACGATCCTGCGTTTTGACGATCTTGATACGCCTACTCTTCTCGGGGATTCTGAGACCTCTGTTCTCGAGAGCGGCAACTTCAAGGCTATCCTTGATCCTGCTGGCTTGTCCCAAGAGGTCCGCGTCAACGGCAGTGCTTCATTGTCCAAATATCAAAAGGGCTATGGAGCCGTTCGATTTGTGATTGGATCATCTCGTGCGTCCAGCTTAGATGATCGAAATCGTTTCAGTTTCGAAGACCTAGAGAGCTCTGACCAAGATCCATTCCCTGGCGAGGGACTTGGCATAACTCGGATTTTGCCGTTCGGCGGCGGCGATCTACCGGGCGGAGAAAATGGCGGTGCTACGGCGTTCTCAACCGGCATCGGTCTTGAGCCCCCGGTACCTCCGCAGGACGATGTTCCAACAATATTTAACCTGTCAGGCCCGATCCTTGAGTTAGGCGCTGGCTTGGACTTTGAGAATGCGGCTCTCAGGATCGTTGATGATTCAACACTCGTAATTGACTTCGGAGATGGCGATCGACTGGAAATTGTCGGGGCTCTAGATGATGAGCCCTTCGGTGGCCTGACACGCTCATTTGATCACATTATCCTTCCTGACCGAGGGTTAATTTCCTCAACCGACTTGATCCGCCAAGTGAATGAAGAAACTGTTCGCGCCGCCGAGCAAGGCGAAGCCAATTCAGGGGTATTGCTTGGCTCTGAGCGTTTTGGTCTCTTCGATACAAAAGGTGTGGTTGACACAGTCGTCACCGGAGGTGGCTTTAACATTGTCGCTTATCGCCGCGGATATGGTGCCATAACAGTTGACGCGAGCGAGCCATCTGACGGTCACACGGTGAACATTTTCTTCGATTCAGAGAATTCGGGCATCGCCGAAGGGGATTACCGGATCATCGAAGATGCTAATGGCAACTTTGTTTTCGATTTCGGCGATGGCGATAGCATTACGGTAATTGCGCCAACGGGAGATGGGACAACTCCGATCACTCCGCCGTCAGGTATTGGTATTGGCACTGAACCCGATCCTGTCACATTTATTGTGAACCTTGCGTTTGGTCCGGCTGATGGTCCAGATTCATCCAGCTTCGATATCACTGAGTTCTCTCTTGATGATCTTGCAGGTGTGGCTGAGGCAAATGACGCAGTTGAGATTGGACAATCCAGCAACAGCGTCACCGAGCTTGTTCCATCGGCAGATGGAAATGACGGCATCGCCGCGCTCAGCACCCTTGGATTTGTTGAGTTCAGCGACGCAAATGCGATGGATAGCCACTCAGTCTCGGTTGCCGATATTCGTGCAATCGGAGACGCTGCTGGCCTGCCCGCTGAGGAAGTATTGCGGCAATGGTTCACGACAAGTGTGACTCGTCAAGTGACCGATGGTGTCGACGGAGAGGCACGCTGGATTTTCTCTGCTCCTGCTGAGATCTTTGCCTATCTTGGCGAAAATGAGACTGTCACGCTCGAATATGATCTTGTTGTTGACGACAATGTTGGCGGCCAGAGCATCCAAACGATCACAGTCAATATTGCTGGCACCAACGATACGCCTGCGATTACTGGCGGCATCACCAGCGCAAGCATCGCGCCAAGTGAAGCAAATGGCCTTACACAGGGCAGTCTGACATTTACTGACAGCGACCTTTCGGACGTTCACTCGGTTGCCGTTGATGCGGTCTCTGTCGCTGGTTCACCCGGCGTGTTGCCCGCTGACGATGTTTTGCTCTCTTGGCTCGCCGTTGAGCAACCCGTCGCGACTGAGCCCGGGATTGGCAGTGTTGCTTGGTCGTTCTCTGCCGGAGATTTTGATTTCTCGGCTCTTGGTGCCAGCGACTTTGTTGGCCTAAGCTTTGAGGTAACGATAACCGACACTCAAGGGGCGACAGCAACCCAGCTCGTACAGATCAATATCACTGCGGCCACGCGGGCGACTGCAGCTTTGTTCAGGCTCGACAATCCGCCCGTCACTGAAGACACAGAAGTGTTCCTAACTCTTCCCGATGGAGCTTTCGGGAACTTCTTGGATGGCGAACTGTCCTTTACCGCTACGTTGGCGGACGGCACAGCCTTGCCGGATTGGCTGGTTTTCGACGGGGAAACCTTCATTGGAACACCCCCTCAGAACTTCACCGGAAACATCGCAATACAAGTCATTGCAAACAATGGAACTGCGTCTGCCAGCGATGTTTTCACCCTGACGGTCGAACCCGTTAATGATGCACCGGTCGTCGAATCATTCCTTAGCGACCGTAGCCTTGCTGCAGGCGAACAAGTCGACTTCTTGATTGCAGGAAACACGTTCAGCGATGTTGATGACGATTCGCTGCTTTTGACGGCGAATTTGGCGGATGGCGGATCGCTGCCCGATTGGTTGTCTTTTGACGGTCTGCGTTTCTCGGGGACTGCGCCGACCGATTTCTCTGGCGTCATAGAAATCAGTTTGACCGCGACGGACGGGAGTCTCTCGGCTCAACAATCATTCAACCTCGCGGTCGATGTCAACAACAATGCACCGAGCATTCTTGCACCTTTGGTTGATTTTGAGTTTGACGAAGACACTCAAATTCTCATTGAAATTCCCGAAGGGACTTTTGAAGACATTGATGGCGACACTCTCACTCTGAGCGCGAGCCTAGCCAATGGCGATCCGCTGCCGGGAGCGCTCGTCTTCGATGGAAGCAGCCTTACAGGAACACCACCGCAAGATTTCAATGGCTCATTTACAATCGCAATCACCGCGAGCGACGGTAGTCAGAGCGCCACGTCCACATTCGAGCTCTTTATCAATCCGGTTGGTGAAGCACCTCAACTCGACCAAGGCTTGGCCGATGTTGCGTTTGCCGAGGACGCTGCGATTGAGTTTGAGGTTCCAGCGGACGCATTTAGCGATCCAGACGGTGACCCGCTTTCATTCAAAGCCGCTCTTTCTGACGGCTCACCACTGCCCGATTGGCTGAGCTTTGACGGTATCAGTTTCACCGGCACGCCGCCTCAAGACTTCAATGGGGCATTGGAGCTGACGGTGACCGCTAGCGATGGCTCGCTTGAGGTTCAGGACAGTTTCACTCTCACAATTGATCCAGTGGCTGATGCACCTGAGTCGGTTGCAGACAGCTTTGTGACAGAGGAAGATACAGCTCTTCAGATCGCGGCGGCTGAGCTTGTAGGGAACGATACCGATGTAGACAGCACTGATCTGAGTTTGGTCGCGCTTCAAAACGCTGTTGGCGGTGTGGTGTCACTCGAAAACGGTGTGGTCACATTCACGCCCAATGCTGATTTCTTCGGCACGGCGAGTTTTGAGTATCTTGTGACCGATGGTGACACCGATCCCGTAGTTGGTACAGCCACTGTAGAAGTAACGCCGGTGAACGACGCCGTGCGCACTGGTAGTGATTCCTTCGATACCGATGAGGACGTTGCAATCAATCTTGCGCCAGCAGACTTCCTTGCGAACGATGTCGATCCCGAGGGTGGAGCGATCTCCATCACTTCGGTCACAGCCCTTACCGAGGGAGCAAGCGCGGTTATCGAGGCAGATGGAAGCATTACGCTGACACCGCCGGCCGATGCGTTCGGCCTGATCCGCTTCGAATATGTCGTGACAGACGACGAAGGTCTTGAATCGACCGGTCAGGTTAGCCTGTTTGCAACATCGGTGAACGATGCACCTGTGCTGGTGAATGAACTGGCCGATCAGTCGAGCCCGGAGGAGGCAAGCTTTAGCTTTGCGATTGATCAAGCAACGTTTGCGGATGTCGATGATAGTATGCTGTCACTTACCGCCAGCCTCGCCGATGGCACTCCACTTCCAGAATGGATGGCATTTGATGGCGTAGACCTGACGGGTACTCCGCCGCAGCATTTTAATGGCTCGCTTGAGATCACGGTGACCGCGAGCGATGGTGAGTTTAGCGCGTCTGACACGTTGGCGCTTACGATTGATTCGGTCAATGACGCGCCGATGCTGCTTCAGGTGCTGCCGGATATTGCCTCACCAGAGGATACAGCATTCTCATTTGGCATCCCAGATGGCAGTTTTGTGGATGTAGATGGCGATGCGCTCACGCTTAGTGCGGCATTGGAAGATGGCAGCCCGCTTCCTGATTGGCTGAGTTTTGACGGGAACACCTTTACCGCCACGCCGCCTCAGGACTTCAACGGCTTACTGGCTCTGGCCGTCACAGCGAGTGATGGCGAGCTGTCGGCGAGCGATACATTCACTCTGATGATTGATCCGGTGAATGATGCGCCGGTTCTGGTTCAGGCTCTGGCAGATGTGTCTTCGGCAGAAGACACGGCAGTCTCGATCCTACTGCCCCAAGACACATTTGCCGATGTCGACGGCGACGCGCTGACAGTCACGGCAACGCTTGCGGACGGCAGCGACCTTCCCGATTGGCTCGCCTTTCACGGCGCGACCTTCACTGGCACGCCCCCGCAAGACTTCAACGGTGCGTTGGACTTGACCGTCACTGCTAGCGATGGCGAGCTGACAGCAGACGCTGCCTTCACGCTTACCGTCGATCCGGTCAACGATGCACCGGTTCTGACGCAAGCACTGGCCGATGTGTCTTCGGATGAGGATGCGGCGATTTCGCTCGCTCTCCCCGCCGATGCCTTCGCAGACGTGGATGGCGATGCTCTGACGCTGAGCGCAACACTCTCGGACGGCACTCCGCTTCCAACGTGGCTGAATTTCGACGGTGCGACCTTTACCGGGACCCCGCCGCAGGACTTCAACGGTGCATTCGATCTGACAGTCACCGTGACAGATGGCGAGTTCAGCGTCTCCGACAGCTTCACGCTTACGATCGATCCAGTGAATGACGCTCCAACATTCGTTCAAGCCACCCAAGACGTGGAAGCAAACGTGGGTGATGCGCTCTCTATCGACTTTGCAAATGGCGTCTTTGCTGATGTGGATGGCGATGCACTGACCTTCAACGCAAGCCTATCAGATGGTTCACCCCTCCCAAGTTGGCTTACCTTCACCGGCGGCATTCTCGTCTCGGACAGCGTGCCCGCCGAAGCGGGCGATTATGCAATCAGCGTCACCGCCTCAGACGGTCAGGCGAGCGTCAGCGACAGCTTTGTCCTCACCGTTATCGGAGGCAATACCGCTCCGGTCGCGCAAGATGATGGCATCTTCGTCACCACTGCCAATCGCACACTTGCCATCGATCCGAACACGTTGTTCGAGAACGATGTGGATGCGCAAGGCGATGCGCTCACGTTGGTCAGCGTTCAGGATGCGAGCATTGGCGAAGTGAGCGTCGATACAGATGGCAATATCATCTACATTCCTGATGCAGTCTATGTTGGTGACGCGACCTTCACCTACACGGTGACTGATGGCGAGTTCACTTCAACGGCCACTGTCACCATCGACATCGACCCATCGGATGCGTTCGATGGATTCCGTCAGGGTAACGACAACAACAACTTCCTGTTCGGATCGCTTTTTGGCCGCAACCGCATCTTTGGTGCAGGTGGTAATGACCTCATTGTCGGCGGTATTGCCAACGATGAGTTAGCCGGCGGCGATGGCAACGATGACATTTTTGGCAGTTTGGGCAATGACGACCTTTATGGTGGTCAGGGCGATGATACGCTCTATGGCGGGTTTGGTTTTGATACCGCGCATCTGCTTGGAGACCGTGACGACTACCAAATCTTCACATCGGGCGGTTTCTTCAATGTCACACAGACTGTTGATCTCAACACCGCAGTAGATGGCGATGACGGCGTTGATACGCTGATTTCAATCGAGCAGCTTGAGTTTAAGGACGGGGTGACGCTCAATATCGCCTCGCCCATCATTCTCGATCTCGCTGGCGACGGTGTTCAGACGGTTAGTGCGGATGAGAGCGACGCTTTGTTTGATCTTGATGATGACGGTCTTGCGGACAACACCAGCTGGATCGGCACCAATGATGCGTTCCTGTTCCTTGACCGCGATGGCAATGGAACGGTCTCCGGGGTTCAAGAGATCAGCTTTATCGATGATGTTGAGGATGCCGCTTCTGACCTTGAGGGCCTGAGAGCGTTTGATAGCAATGGCGACGGAGTCCTCAACAGCGATGATGAGCGCTTCGACGAGTTTGGTGTCTGGAACGATGCGGATGGTGATGGAGCCGTCGACGAAGGCGAAACTGCCACCTTGCGCGAAGTTGGCATTGCGTCTGTGGGCCTTGATGGAACACCTGTGGAAGCGATGACCCAGTTTGGCGAGATCGCAATTGCGAACACCGGCAGCTACACGCTTACAAACGGTACCACTCGCGACTTTGCAGATGCCGCTCTGACCTTCTTCTCTGCAGCTACTAATCTTCCAGAGCTTGATACAACTTCGTATGACTTTGATCGCAAGGCCAAGAAATACCGTATCCATATCTCTGGCGGTGTTGCAGCAGTTGACCGCAAGCGTCGCCGTTCTGGCGTTGACAGCTTCGCTGGCCAGCTTGGTGCGAACACAGTAATCACCACCAAGAAGGGCGACTATGGACGCTTTGCCCCAGTGGTGCTCGATCTTGATGGCGATGGTGTTGAGATGGTGCGGATGAAGCGTTCCAATGCCCGCTTTGACTATGCAGGCGATGGACGCAGCGATCAAACAGGCTGGCTCTCTGGTGATGATGGCTTCCTTGTGATCGACCGCAACAACGACGGTCTTATCACTGAAGCTTCCGAGCTGTCGCTTGCCTCTGAAGACGAAGATGCTCGCACCGGGCTCCAGGGTCTCGCCAAGATGGACAGCAATGGTGACGGCGTGGTGAACGCGAGCGATGCGCGCTTTAGCGAGCTTCGCGTGTGGCAAGACCGCAATGGTAATGGCCGCACCGATGCAGGCGAGCTGATGACGCTTGAGGAAGCAGGCATTGTCTCCATCTCTTTGGCTGCCACCGGTCTCGATGACCGCGTCAAGCTCGACCGCAACGCCGTGACGGCAACCACCAGCTTCACCCGAAGCAATGGCACCATCAGCACAGCAGCCGATGTGTCGTTGGCCTATCGTCCGGCAACAGCTCCGATTGGGCAATCAGCATTCAATCCCGGATCAATTTTTGGCTCAGACTTGTTCTTGAGAAATGCTGGTGCACCGCAATTGCCGCAAGAACTCCCTGCTCTCGAAGACTTGTTCGACCAATTGCGAACAGACCAGTTTGACAGTGGTTCAGAGTTGTTCAATCGGTTCGCTCAGCCGCAAAGGGAAATCGATATCGCAGGCCGACTTGAGGTCTCTGAACTTGTTCAGTCTTCTGCTGCGCCGGTTACACAAGACCGTCCTCACGAACGTGTCTTGCTGTCAAATGTGGAAGGTGCCACCGGGTATCAAACACGGCCTCGGGCTGAGCAGTATCTTGAAAGGTTCGTAGCGGGTCGTCCCTCGATCATTCAGGGCGAGAATGCGCTTGCTGTCACTGATGCTGACAACGCATCAATTGCGCCAGCCAATGACCAAGCGGAACTCTCTCGCAGACTTATGATGATCCGACAGGAGATGAACGCGTTTGGCGTAAACGGTTCTGCTGAAACCGAGCGTTTGCGGTCTGATGCGCCAGATTATCTGCACTTTTATGCGTAACTTGATACCTCTGCAGAGCATCAAGATGCGTGCCTAAGAAGATCTAGTTGCGGGGCTGTTATCGCCTCGCAACTCTGCCTCATTGAGACACTGAAACGGTCACTGTGACGTTCCGAAAAAGACGTGGTATCGTCGCCAATTTCTTGATCAGCAGATCAAGACACGTTGTGAGGGAGCAATCGCATCTCGATTTACATGGACCTTCAATAGCTCCCAGATTGAGTGCGCGAGTAGCTACGATCCCAAGACGATTGCTTGACGCCCTAAGGCGTATTTGCATCATTGGTCTCCGAGTGATTTGCAAGGCCGAGTGACCCGCATTTGCAGAGAAAGCAGGCACCCGTAAAAGCGTAAGGCTGGCCAACATGTACTCTCGGTAACGGGGCTTCGCGAAGACAAATTTAACCGCTTGCAAATCCCGTGGTCATGTTGGCTATTTGGTCCCCATTGCAGAACATTTGAGGAAAAACACCGGACCGATAGCGCATTGACAAGAAACAAATTTAGCCACTCTCCTCGGCGCTGCGCTACGCTTCCATACTGAAATGAAAGCACTTTCTCCGCAGATTCGAGCGCAAGAGCAACTGGTCACTAAGGCACAGTTGAGAATGGGATTGACCCAGCACACCGTACGCATCGCTGATGCAGAAAGACATTGTTTACCAATATCTTGCTCGAATTTGATCCTCAAAAACGAGGAGCAGATCGATGGACCGGAATGGCCATGTGTTACCGCAAAAATCAAGCCCGAATCATGTGCTTTCCGCCGTGCCGCGTGGGTGCGAGGATGAGCAGAGAATCCAGCATTTGAGACTGAACGGCAATATCGTCCGGCGCAGGCCTGGCAAGCGGATGATTGAATATTGGGATAGCGAGCTGCCCGGCTTCGGGCTGCGCGTGCATCCCTCGGGGCGCAGGACCTGGTTCGTGATGTTCCGCCAGCGCGGCAAGCAACGCCGTCTCTCTCTCGGAACATCGAGGCAAAAGACAGCAATTGAAGCGCGGCGACTTGCGCGAGAAAAACTGGCGGAAGTGGCACTTGATGGACTGCCTTCGCGCAAGACCACGAAATCTCGCGCGAAGGAAGCGCCGCTGATGCGTGAATATGCCGAGCGCTTCTGGGCTGACTATGCGCACCACTGGAAACCGAGCACGTGCAAGCGGAACCGCACGGGTATCGATCGGGACATCCTCCCAACCTTCGGTGATCGCCGTGTCGACGAGATCACCAAGGCCGATATTTCGTTCTGGCGTGATGGTTTCGCCGAGCGCACAGGTGCCTTCAATCGCACCATCCCGATCCTTTCGGTGATGATGGGCTACGCCGAGAAGCTCGGATATCGCCGTAGTGGATCGAACCCTTGCAGAGGAACGCCACGCTACAAGCGCAAGCGGATGGAGCGCTTTCTTTCTGCCCGCGAATACGGCCAGCTCGCGACCGCATTGAACGATTTTGAGGCCGAACGTTCAGCTGTGGTCGCCGCGATACGCTTGCTGATCTACACGGGCGCGCGGTGCGGTGAGATCGAAAACCTTCGCTGGGAATGGGTGCAGGAGCCGCGTTTGATGCTGCCTGACAGCAAGACCGGCGCGAAAATCGTCTACCTCAACAGGCAGGCTGTCGAAGTGATCGCATCAATCCCGGATCGCACGCCGACGGGGTTGGTTTTTCCATCGTTCCGCGATCCAGAGAAAACGATCAAGCTGGGCATGCATTGGCCTGACATCCGCAGCCGTGCCGCATTGCCTGACGTCCGCCTACATGACCTTCGGCACAGCTTCGCGTCGACCGCGATCCGTGACAACATCTCGCTAATGGTGATCGGCAAACTGCTAGGTCATGCTCTGGCCGAGACGACTTCGCGCTATGCGCATTTGTCCGATGAGGTCATCGCCGATGCGGCCGAGCGCGTGTCGGGGTCGATCGCCAGCCTGATCGGAGTGAGCCAATGAATGCGCTGACGCTCCAGACCATCGTCACTGAAGAACTCGGCACTGCGCGTATCGGCATCGTGGGCAAGACCAAAGGCGACAGCAAACTGCGCCGAATAGTCTGGTCGAGACGACTGCCGGGTTTCGGGACGCGCTACTATGCGAGTGGACGCACCATCTACATTGTCCAGGCGGCGATGCAGGGACGGACGCGAACCGTAACGATTGGCAACGCCAAGATACTGAGTGAAGCGCAGGCGATGGATGTTGCGCGGCGCGTACTTTTGCGTGCCCAAGTCGGTCAGAACCCTGCAGAGAAGCGAAAGAAGCGCCGCAAGGTGCCGCTCTATTCTGACTTTCTCGATACCTACTGGCGCAAGGTTTCACCAAGCTGGAAGACGTCAACGCTGCACACGCATGGATTGTATCGGCAGAACTACCTCCAATCGGCCTTTGCGGGGATGTTTCTCGACGAGGTCGAGCAGTCCCACGTGCAGGAGTGGTTCAACATTGTGACAGAGATTGGAGGGCCGGGTGCAGCAAACCGGTCGTGCGAAATCCTGCGAGCACTGATGAACAAGGCCGAAGAGTGGGGCATCAAGCCAGAAGGCTCGAACCCTTGCACCTCGATCCGAATGAACAAGCGACGCAAGTGCGAGCGGTTCCTCTCCGATCAGGAGTTTCGGCGCCTTGGCGCGGCGATAGACAAACACCGCAAATCGAGACCGGTTCATTGCGCGGCATTGCAGCTCTTGATCCTGACCGGATGTCGACGATCTGAGATCACCGGCTTGACTTGGAGCGAGGTCAAGGGTCGCCGCTTGCTCTTAACCGACAGCAAAACCGGCCCGCGTACCGTCTGGCTGGGCGAAGCCGCGTGGACCATCATCAAATGCCTTCCACGTCACAAGCGCCGGCCGGAAGTGTTCTACAATCCGAAAACCCGCAGGAGCGTTGATCTGACTTGCCTTTGGAGAGACGTCCGCGAAGAGGCGGGGCTAAATGGGGTGCGACTGCACGATCTGCGCCACAGCTTCGCGAGCCATGCAGCGGCGCGCTCGGAAGCACTCCCGATGATCGGCAAGCTGTTGGGACACAGGCATGTGACCACCACGGCCCGCTACGCTCATCTGGATGATGGGCCGGCGATCGAAGCCGGGCAGCGCATCGGCGACCTGGTCGAAGAAATGATGGGTTCGACCCGTTCATTGAACCATAATACTATGTGTGATAGATTGGCACTGCTGTATGACTAGGAACCGGCGTACACGCATTTTTGCCAACCGCTGGTTCGCCAAGTTCGCAGCAAAGGAAAAGATCAGCGATGCAACGCTTGCTGATACCGTACGTCGAGCTGAGAGCGGCCTGATCGATGCCGACCTTGGCAGCGGTCTCATCAAGCAACGCATCGCGCGCGAAGGCGAAGGCAAATCGGGTGGCTATCGCTCGATCCTGATCTTCCGTTCGGGCGAGCGGGCCATATTCGTGTTTGCCTTTGCCAAGAACGCCAAGGCGAACCTGAGTGCGGCGGAATTGAATGTCTATCGCAAGGCGGCCAGGATCTTGCTGGAGCTTGGTGATGACGAGATCGAAACGGAAGTTGAAGTAGGCCGATTGGTCGAGGTGAAAAGACGATGAGCAAGGCTAAGGCAAAGACCTACAAGAGTGAGGCGATGGCGGCTGTCCACGAGATGATGGAAGGCCTCCACGACGCGGGCAGCATCGACAAGCGCACCATGCGCGAGTTCGACGAAGCGTGCCTTGCCCCTGCGCCCGTCCTGTCGCCCGACGAGATTAAGGCGATCCGCGAGGCGGAGCATGTCTCGCAGCCGGTGTTCGCGCGCTATCTCAACGTGTCGAAGAACCTCGTCTCCGATTGGGAACGCGGCGCGAAGAAGCCAGGAGGCCCAGCGCTAAGGTTGCTATCCGTCATTCAGCGCAAAGGGCTCGATGCAGTGGCATAATTTGGCTCGTTGCGAGACGATACATAGAAGCGGACGTTCGGCTATGCGCCCCAGTCTAAGACGTAGCCATTCCAGATCTTAGTTCCCGAAAGCGGACATTCTCTGCGGCCATTCCGGCCATGGAGAATAATAATGACATATTCACCCTTTGACCCTGCCGCTCAGAATCGGGTGCCATGGAACTTCGGTGCGAAGATCGGTCCCAAGCGGCCATTCAATCAAAAGCAGATCTGGGCGATCCGTTTCTTCCTTGATCGCGAGGAGCGCATTCGAGATCGCGCGCTGTTTGCCCTGGCGATCGACAGTAAGTTGCGAGGTTGTGATCTCGTCGAGCTTAAGATCGGTGATTTGGTCAGTGGTCCGGAAATCAGAACGCGATCGACAATCACACAACGCAAGACAGATCGACCCGTTCAGTTCGAGATTGCGGCTGACGCCCGTGCAAGTCTGTTCGCCTGGCTAGAACACAGGGGCGGCGACGTCGAGGACTTCGTCTTCCCGAGCCGAGTTAATCATTCACGGCATCTCAGCACGCGGCAATACGCTCGGCTTGTTGATGAGTGGGTTGCGGCCATAGGCCTTCGACCAGAAGAATATGGGACACATTCTCTTCGCCGCACTGAGGCTTCGATCATTTACAAGGCTACGAGTAACATTCGGGCAATCCAGATCTTGCTTGGCCGATCCAAGATCGAAAACACTGTTCGCTACTTGGGTGTAGACATTGAGGAGGCCCTCACCCTTGCAGAGAAGACCGAAATCTGGCCGCTGCCGGGCGCCAGCCACGACCCGGCTGGGGCCCGCTACTGAAGGTTAAGGCGGACATTGCCTCCATGAGACGGAGCACATCTAGCAGGCCAGTCACTCTGGTCGATCTGAGGGTGGCTAGCGTGATTCGATGGAAATTCTCGATGACATCTTGAACACGCTCGTCCTTAGCGGTGCGCTCTACATCCACATCGATTTCTCCCCTCCCTGATCTTTAACTGTACCCGTTCTTGAAGACGCGGCGAGATTTCACCTTATCGTGCAAATGTCCTGACAACGGACAGTCACTGCGACGAGAAACAGACACTCCCCAAATCTCAGCTCTCAATCTGTGCCATAAGCGCTGACGGGGAACACTCGCCTTGTTCGCCTCGCCCTATGCGCGTGCTAATGAAATCTATGAACACACGCACCTTGCCGGCGAGATTTCGACCACTTGGATAGACGGCGTTGATCGGCGTTGCTGGTGGTACTAGTGGGAATGGAGCCAGCAAAGGAACCAAGCTTCCCTTGCTCAATTCTTCTCGCACTATCCAGTTCGGCAACATGGCGATGCCCAACCCAGCGTTGGCCGCATTCCTCAAGACCAGCGGGCTTGCAGCCTGCAGTCGCGCCGATATCGGCACATCGAGTGTTTGGCCTTCCAAGTTGAATTGCCACAAGGTTTGGTCAGAACCCGTTCGAAATGAAAGGCAAGTGTGTAGGGCCAACTCTTCTGGTCGCTTTGGATTTCCTCTTTGTTCGAGATAGGTGGGGCTCGCAAGGATAAGAGAACGGCTCATCGTCAGGCGTCGCGCCACGAGGCTAGAGCTTTCAAGGTGCCCCATCCGGATAGCCACATCTATGCTGCGCTCAACAAGGTCCTCCAACGAAGCTGACGTAAAGAGACGCACGCTCAATTCGGGGTTTTCTGCCATAAATTCAGGGAGAAGTGGGGCTAGGAGAATTGCCGCCAAGTCCGATTCCGCTGTGATGCGAAGGGTGCCCGTTGGCGTGGCATTCCGGTTCGACACGGCAAGACGTGCTGCATCCAGGTCTGCGATCACCTGTTTTGCATGGCGAAGGAGCACTTCTCCGGCTTCGGTAAGAGATTGCTGACGGGTTGTACGCTGAAGCAGCCGCGTACCCAAATCTTCCTCAAGCCGCGAAATTTGCCGGGAGACGGCAGAGGGGGTCGTGTTCCGTGCCCGCGCTACAGCAGAGAAGCTGCCTGTCGAGGCGACCATAACGAAGAGTCTTAGCAGGCCGATGTCATTCATTGATGCTTCTGAAGCACAGATACTGTTCCATTTCTATGACTAGTTCCAATTGAAGCATAAATTAAATCGCTTGGTGAGAGCGGAAAGCGCTCTTGAAACTTAACCAAGAATGGAATTTCCAATGACCAAAACGATCCTTGTTACAGGCGCCTCTAGCGGCTTCGGCCGTCGTACTAGCGAAACCCTTGCAGGTTTGGGGTATGACGTGATTGCCACGATGCGTGCGACAGAAACCAAAAACCGTAGCCATGCCGAGGCTCTTCGAGAAGCCGGCCTTTCCGTAGCCGAGCTTGACGTCACAGACACAAGTTCGATCGAAAGTGCGGTGGCGCAAATTTTGGATCATCACGGAAAAATTGACGTTCTGGTCAACAATGCCGGCGTCGCGTCTGCTGGCGTTTCCGAAGCATTTACAGACGAGCAAGTGACCAGCCTTTTTGACGTCAATGTCTTCGGCTTACATCGATTAACGCGCGCCGTTCTGCCTTCCATGCGGGCCAATGGCTCTGGCCTGATTGTGAACATCGGCTCCATCCTTGGGCGCGTTACGTTCCCGTTCTTCGGCATCTACGGAGCGAGCAAATTTGCAATTGAGGCCCTTAGCGACAGCTATCGGTATGAACTTTCGCAACTCGGGATCGATGTCAGCCTGATTCAGCCGAGCGCCTACCCAACACAGATGTATGCCAGCGCAGATCAGCCCGTCGATTTGGATCGGGTTGAGGAATATGGCGAAATTGGTCAAATTCCGGCGGCCATGTTCGACCAATTCATGGCGATGCTTTCAGGCGAAGACGCACCCAATCCCCAAGACATTGCCGATGCGGTTGCCAAATTGATTGAGCAGCCCAGCGGCAAGCGGGCAGCACGGACCGTTGTTGGGAACAGCTTTGGCGCAGATACGGTGAATGACGCGACCACTCCTGTGCAGGCGCAGACCGTAGAGGCGTTAGGTTTGACACATTTGGCCACCGCAAAAGTTGCATGAGTCTTAGAGCCGGGGCGAAATGTCCCGGCTCAATCACGCAATGAACGCCTCCCTCGTGCCTAACAATTTCCCAGTGCATTCTCTCAGATAGGGCGTTCGCATTGGGGCCAGCTACTCGAATGACCTGACTAAGGGCGCATTTCGGATTGTCGTGTGTCTTTGTGGTTGGACAAGCGCGCTATTGCCTAGCGATCAATTCCGAGTGCATTGAGCGATGCCCGAGCGGCAGGCCAAAGCGCCCCTCGGTCTGTCAGCACTTTGGCCATACTGTTCAGTCCAACAAGAAGCGCTTTGACTGCCAAAGCCGTCGCCTTGATGTCGGTGTCGTTCGGCAGCTCTCCACGACGCACCGCAAGACCGAGCAGGTTCTCGATCCTCTGAAGGCGATTGAGCATAGCTGCTGCGACCTTGGGGCCGAGCGATTCATCGACATGGCAGAGTGCGCTAACGCTATTGACCGCGAGGCAGCCCTTGGCATCCGGATCGGTTTCCAGATTTGCGCAAATCGTCCGGAATGTCTCGCTTATGAGCGCGCAAACCGAGCCTTCAGGTGCTTGTTCCGCAAAGGCGCTGTCAGGGGAGCGCTCCAGATAGCGATCCAGAGCTTCCAAAAACATCGCCTCGTGGCTGCCGAATGCATTGTAAAAACTCGACCGCGTGATCCCAAGCTGCTCGGCCAAAGCCTTGACCGAGGTTTCTCTGAAGCCGTCGCGCCAGAAGGCCGCCATTGCGGTTTCCAAAGCCTGGTCGCGGTCAAATTCGGACGGTCTTCCGGGGGGTGACATTATTTTATACACCTATGGACAAAATTAAGATTGGTATTTATACAGCGCTGTACATAACCCGGTTGTTGGCGAATGTCGATGACTTCCTGGTTGTGCTTCAACACGAAAAGGAGATTCTCAATGACTGCATTCTTCATCGCTACGACAACAGTCAAAGATCAGGCCGCTTATCAAGCATATGTTCAAAGCGTAGGCCCGACATTGGCACCCTTCGGTGGCAAGGCGCTCTTGCGCGGGAAAACCGATTGCGCCCTTGCTGGCGAACCCACTCACGATTCAGTCGGTGTAATCGAGTTTCCAGACCTCGCCGCAATCAAGGCCTGGCATGCCTCGGAGGCATATCAGGCGCTAATCGCTCTGCGCAGCAAAGCTGCGGAAATGACAATCACTGCATATGCGGTTCCCGAATAAGCCCCCACACCTCATCGAAAGAAGTCCCCTCATGTTTGAATACCACGACAAAGTCACCGCGCCTGCTCAATCAGTCCCAGTGCTCGAAGCTACGGAAGCCGCTTTCGGCTTTCTGCCAAACTTGCACCGTATCATGTCGGAATCGCCTACCCTTATCGAGGCCTATTCGCGATTGTATGGCTTGGCGACAGAGCAAACGAATTTGTCTCCCCTAGAGGTGCAGATCGTTTTCATGACCGCGAACTACTACAACTCCTGTCACTATTGTGTCGCGGGCCATTCCATGGTCATGACGATGATGAAAGCGCCGCAGGAAATTATCACGGCGATGCGCGAAAATTCGCCGCTCGAAGACGTCAAACTCGAAGCGCTGCGGTCATTTGCACATAAGCTGCTTGAAAACCGCGGGCATGTTGGGGACGCGGCTTTGATGACCTTTCTCGACGCTGGATATTCCAAGTCGCAGGCACTCGACGTGCTAGTCTGCCTCTCGACGAAGCTGCTTTCCAACTTCACGAATGCTCTAGCGCATACTGAGCTCGACGAACCGATGAAGGCGATGGAGTGGACCCCGCCTGAGGCATAAAACGGGGCGCCGCTGACGCGATGTTCAAAAAAATTTCGTGTTTTGAGTCACAGATGCGGCGCGCCAACACTCTTCATGGTTGCGGCCCGGATAATCCGGAGCCGGTATACCAGGAGTATTACAGATGAAGACCTTTGACGTACAAAGCATCGGGATCGCAAAATCAGCTGCAGCCGTATTCGCATTCGTTGCGGAGCCTGTGAACCTCTCGAAATGGACGCACGCGTTCAAAAGCGCCGATGCGAATTCAGCGGAACTGGTTACGCCGAACGGCGCTGTGTCGATCTCGCTTCAAACCGTCGCGAATGCGGAACTGGGCACGGTCGACTGGAAAATGACGTTTCCTGACGGCACCGAAGGCGTGGCCTATTCTCGAATCACCCCCGATGGATCAAAAAGCTCAGTTTTTAGCTTCGTCTTGATGGCACCGCCCGTTCCACTCGAACTGCTCGAAGGTGCGCTAAGTTCGCAAATGGAGATACTTGCTGGCGAGTTGGTGAAGCTGAAGGGTTTGCTTGAAGCATGATCCGGTTTGCGGCCAATGATGTCGTGGCGGCGCGGGAAGGAAACCGCGCCGCCCTTGATGCCATCGTCCGATCCGCAGAGCGGCCGGTGTTCAACATGGCTATGCGCATGCTGGGCAATCGCGCCGATGCGGAGGACGCGACACAGGAGATTCTCGTCAAGATTATCACCCATCTCGGGTCGGTCCGCGATGTTAACTCGGCGGGTGCATGGGCATTTAAGATTGCCTGCCGTCATCTAGTCAATGAGCGCCGACGTGGCAGCATTGAGGAAATGCAACTTAGCTTCAACACGTTCGCCGAAGATTTGGAGCGCGACCTTTCGCCAATTTCCGATGCGGGACTGAACGAAGTCGAGCAAAAGGTCGCCATCGAGGAAGTGAAGGTTGGTTGCACTTTGGCGATGCTCGTCTGCCTCTCACGGGAACTCAGAATAGCTTACATTCTTGGCGAGATTTTCGAAGTGTCAGCTACACAAGCGGCCGATATCCTCGGCGTCAGTTCAGCAGCGTTCCGGCAAAGATTGCAACGCGCTCGTGCGGCGGTCACGGCTTTCGTTACTAAGTCCTGTGGACGTGTAACCGATGACGCTGCTTGCCGGTGTCAACTGCGTGTCGGGCATGCGTTGAGCATCAGCCGTATCTCGAAGGGCCAAAGAAATCTCACGACAGGCCTGCCCGATGCGTTAGCTGTCAAACGCAACATAGATTTGCTTGAACATGGCCGTTCTTCGGCTGGTCTGATGCGTTCGAATCCGGATTTTGTTACGCATGTGGGCCGACTGGTGATGCAGATGATCGAGACAAAGGATGGAATTAAGTCGTGACGGGCCGAGCAAGGCATTTCCGATGGATCGCTCTATGTCCGATTGTGGGGGTGATTGCGGACTGTCGGCTCGACGCTTTGAAACTGCCCAAACCAGACAGTCTGCAATCGGCCCAGATCAAGCCACGAGGTTTCGACTGAAACTGGGGCTGGCAAGCTGCCGACCTGCAATTGAGCGAGGATGCTCAAATCGGGCCAACAGCATCGGTGATACGGCTCTATCGCATTGGTCACCGAGCAAACAGAGTGAACCGCGCTAATTTCTATGTATTTCTATTCGTCAAGAACCGTCCGAATGCGCATACTCGATCCACGCAGATGCGACTTCTAGCGCTGCTGCATCCAGGCTTGGGCCGTCAGCGTTCGCGGTTATCGCCACCGAAAGCTTTGGTTCGATTAACACGAGAAGATAGCTGCGCCCCCCGGGCGCGCCACCGCTAAGCGAATAGCTGGTCCAACTATTTGCCTCAATCTCGATCGAATTGACCGCGCCGCCAAGCGTGATTGAATTGAGCGGATAAGACCTGGTCTGATGGTTCCGAATGGGCGATTTGCCGGTTGTCCTGTCGATAAATGCAAGCGTGCCTGCGCGCGCGAGATCTGCCGCATTCGATACGATGCCTCCGCCGCCAAATTTGCATTCCGCGCTCAGCCTCGGCAACTCGATAATACCCGTTGCGCCTTCGGGCCTCAGAGGCTCGGGAATCTGGCTTGCCTCCATCAAGAGCGGCCCTGCGTCGCGCTCAAAGCTATCGAGCTTGAAGTCGTGCGGCGGTCCAAGCGCATCGTTCAGCGCGGTTTGAAAATCATCAGCGCCAGTGATCCGGAGTAGCAATTCGCTCGCAAGAACGAATGCGAATGTCGAATAGCTCTCCGCCTCTCCAGGATGGCCGACCAGTGGATCCTCGGAAAAGTACGCGAGCGCCTCTCTTGGAGATGAGCAGCGCAGTTGAGCGAACTGCAGCCAATCAAGCGGCGATTGATAGTGACGAATACCACTTCGATGAGCCAGAATGTCCTCGATAGTGATCGAATGCCAATGTCGTGGCAGATCGGGCGCGAGCTCGCCAACGGTTGCCTGCATGGAAACCTGCCCGCTCTGAACGAGCCTGGCGAATGCTAGGCCGAGGAGCGCTTTGGACGTCGAGTAGATATTGAATTGCGTCTCGCCGGTGACGGGCTCTGGGCTGTTGAGCCTGGCAAAGCCCCTTTCGGCGCGCCAAAGCTGTCCGTCGGCACCCCAAACCGCCACGGCGACGCCCGGAAACTGGTCCGCGAGCTGATCAAGCTGCTTGGTTGATCTTGCAACCGATTCGCTGCGGTCGTGTTTCGACTGTGAGCTTTCTGAGGGCTGGGTCTGGCTCGATTGCGCAGCAATGTCAGGCGTTGGCAAAACCGTCGCGGCGAGAGCGACAAACGCACAAATTCTCGAAGCTTTCATATCTCTTCAAATCCAACACTGTTCATGGCCATCATCGACGCAAGATCGATTGGCGAAACGGGGCGCCAGCTGATCTGTCCTGCTGCCTAACCAGGTGCTGCCCGACGCACCAGCGCGGGAGCTTTGTCTGGGATGCGTGGCAAAACCATCGCGACGGTTGGTATCGAATGGACGGTGGCAAACTCGCAAACTTACCAGGCCAACGCACCAGCCGAACTTGCCCCGGCTTGCAGATCGTCTCACAGAGTTTGCACGATGTACCTTATCGGCGCCTACTCATTGCCAGAAGTCCCAAAATTCCAATGTTCCGTTCGCACCAGCTTCTAGGTGCGGACCACACAAGGAAGATTGATGAATACCCGAATTTCCATGATGCTTTTCCTCCCTGCTGCGATGATCACGGTCAATGCGCCGGCGCAGGCAGAGAACTTCGAAGGCCCGTTTGTTGGTGTCGAAGGCGGATACTCGCGCGACGATATCGGACCGGACATTGAAGATGACATCGAGATCTCAGAAGACCTCGATCGGGACGCTGCTTATTTTCAGCTCTTCGCGGGGTATGACCATGCAGTTGCCGACAAGGTCCGCTTGGGTGTCGAAGCTGCCATCGGGATTGGCGCGGATGACGAGCTGTCGCTGAGCGATGGTACGGACTCGGTCTCGCTCGACCCGGAATTCAGCTTCGAATTGACCGGCCGAGCTGGCTATCTGGTAGGTGAGAACACCATGCTATATGCTCGCGGCGGTTACCACAGCAGCAGGGTCGAATTGACCATCACCGAAGAAGGTACAGCCGATTTTCAGGACAAGGGCTATGTCGAGGGCTTTCTTGTTGGTGGAGGTTTCGAACACGCATTCGGAGACAATCTGCGAAGCCGGATCGAGTACCGATATTCCGACCTCGGCAGCAACGGTGCCAATTGGGATCGCCACCAGGTTCTGGCAGGCGTCCTCTATAACTTCTAGGTTCCCGTGGGGCTGGCAATGAGTCAGCCCCAAACGGCACGGCAACGTGGGGAGAGACGCTATGGATTTGCTGAGTGACATTCTCGATTCACTCTCATTGCAGGGGCAATTCTATTTCAGCACCTGCTTCAACAGCCCGTGGTCGATCGGGGTGCCACAATATGCCTCGGCCATCCGCTTCCACTTTGCCGTACAAGGTGAGTGTCATGTGCGCGCAGGAGACAAGGTCATTCATCTGCGCCAGGGCGATCTGGCGCTTGTCCCGGCCGGTGCAGCACATTGCATCTCTGACACCCCTGAACGAAAACCGGTCGAACTCGAAACCGTGCTGGAGGATGCAGGCTACGCTGGCACCGGCACACTGATAGTGGGCGCCGGCAACAAACAGGCCGCAACCCAGCTCATGTGCGGTCACTTCACCTTTGCCGAGGGCAGCAATCACCCGCTGCTCAGATCATTACCCCCGCTGATCCACGTGAGCGCGGGGCTGCGAAGCTCTACGTTCTGGCTGGATGAAGCACTGAGGCTGATGGCTCGGCAGATGTCTGACGAAAATCCCGGCTCGATGGCGGTGGTGCGGCGAATGTCGGAGATCATTTTCATCGAGACCGTTCGATCATCTGCGCCCCAGTCAGAACAGCTGGCAAGCTTGCTTGAGGCGCTGAGTGATCCGAAGATTTCGAGAGCGATCGAGGCCATGCACCGCGATGTGGCGACCCATTGGACGGTCGAAGCGCTTGCGAGCGAGGCAGCCATGTCGCGCAGTCGTTTCGCCGCGCGTTTCCAGGAGCTCGTCGGCTGCGGGCCGCTGACATATCTTGCCGAATGGCGGCTTCAAAAGGCCTGCCAATTGCTGCGGGAGGGCAAGGTTTCGGTTCAGGAAGTCGCAGGCCGCATCGGTTACCAGTCACCCGCCGCATTCACGCGTGCATTTGCCAATATGTTTGGCGAGTCTCCGACCAGCTTTCGCGCTCGAATTGCGGCGTGATTTTGCAGATCGTCTAATCCGCTTAGCGCCAAATCTCGTTCTGGGGCCAGTCTATTGTCCCAGCGTCCTTATCGCCGCATCTCCACTGAGCAACACCCGCAAAGCTGGAGTAACCAATGCAAAGAATTGACCCCCTCGACACCGACACGTCCGAAGAGACAGTTGCAGAGCTGTTTCGCAACATTCGCAAGAAGATGGGCGGCGTGCCGAACATCCTGAAAACCATGGCGCGTTCGCCAGCTGCGATTGAGGCATATCTGGGCTTCAGCGCTTCGATTGAAGCAGGTCGCTTCAATGCAGGACAGCGCGAACTGGTGGCCATTGCCGTTGCCGGCGAAAATTCCTGCGATTACTGCGCGTCCGCTCACAGCGCGCTTGGCAAGATTGCTGGCCTCGAACAATCTGACATGCAGCTGATCATTGCTGGTGGCGATCTTCCTGGCCAGGAAGGCGCGCTCATCTCCCTGACGCGGAAGATCGTCAATCAGCGCGGCGTGCTGAGCGATAGCGATATTGAGCAGTTCTGCAGCGCAGGGTTCGATCACGGGCACCTGGTCGAGCTCGTCGCACTGATCTCGCTCAACCTGTTCACGAACTACTTCAACCACATCGCTGCGACCGAAATTGATTTCCCGGTCGTTCTGACCCGGTCGGCGGCCTAGGTTCACCGACCACCTAACCCAACACCAATTGCAGCCTCGGTCCCATCCTGGATCGACAAGGCTGAAACCGACTGGCGCCGGACCCCCCAGGCACTGCAGTAGCAGCGCCCTGATGGCGCCATCCGGGCGGCGGCGGCTCAGAGGTTCTCTCGACCTCAAGCATTCCAAACCGCGACCCCCATTAGCGGATTGCGAGTCGTCGCCGCCCACTTTTCAAGGAGACAAGAAAGATGAATGTTCTCGATCACATCAGCCTCGGCGTTTCGTCTATCGAAGAGGCCCGCCGGTTCTACGATCCGGCCATGGAAGAGCTGGGCCTGACCTGCCTTGCCGCAAACGAAGCCTTCGCCGCCTATGGCAGGGATACCGTCCAGTTCCTCGTCATGGTGCCTGCGGACGGTCAGGAATTCACTCGCGGCAACGGCACCCACATCGCGTTTCGCGCTGACGATGAAGACCGTGTCGATGCCTTCTATGCATCTGCGATCAATCGCGGCGGCGAATGCTCGGGCGAACCCGGTCCTCGTCCCGACTATCCCGCCAACAATGTCTATGCGGCCTTCGTGATCGATCCCTTCGGGCACAAGCTCGAAGCGATCCACAACGGCTTCAATTCGTAGGAGCAGACGATGGAACAGGCCTACTTCTACCTGGCAGTCGCAGGGATGCTGACGGTGCTCATGTGGGTACCTTACATCGTGGCCCGACTCTTCGTGTGGGGGCCACTGGTCTTCCTCAACAATTACCCGGAAGGCTTCCCCGCCAGCGAACCGGAACCGCCCATGTGGGCCCAACGGGCAAAGCGCGCACATCTGAACATGGTCGAAACCATGCCGGCATTTGTCGCCGTCATCGCAGCTTGCGGTTTCATGGCAGACCGCGTCGATGGCGGGGCCGTTGGATACTGGGCAGGAATATTCGTCCTCGCCCGCGTGATCCACTACCTGGTCTATGCTCTCGGCGTCCCGTTCCTGCGCACGCCTGTCTACCTCGTATCCTGGGCGACGGTCCTGCTGATCGGCATCCAGCTCGTCTAGTCGCCCACGATGCCAAGTGACTGACCAACCCCTTCTCCCTGCCGAGCGTGAAGCTATGAGCGACGCGGAGCTTCTGGATGCCGTCAGACGGTGCCAGCTCTGCTCGGAGCTTCCGCTCGGCCCCCGCCCCTTGCTTCAATGGTCGCGAACTGCGCGAATATTGATAGCGGGGCAGGCACCGGGAGCGAGAACTCATAACGCTGGGGTCCCATTCCACGACCCGTCGGGCGACCGATTGAGGGAATGGCTCGGGGTCGATCCAGTCACGTTCTATGATCCTTCGATCTTTGCGATCGTCCCGATGGCATTCTGCTTTCCGGGGACCGGAAAAAGCGGGGACCTGCCGCCACCCGCGCGCTGCGCGGATACGTGGCGAAACGCATTGCTCACGCGATTTTCGGACCTGCGCCTGACGATCATTCTCGGGCGCTATGCAGCCGCGTGGCATAAGCCAACCGAAGCCGGCACGCTTACTGCGCAGGTCCTCCAGTGGGAGACTTGCCTACCGGACTGGATCGTACTTCCGCACCCGAGTCCAAGAAACGGTATGTGGCTGAAGCGCAATCCATGGTTCGAGACCGAAACCCTACCGGCGCTTCAGAAGCGGGTGCGTGAGATCATTCGGTCCGAAGCTTGAGATATCACTCGCGCCCTTAATCGAAGGCTGGCGGGTCGGACCGATCCTTGCCTTCTCAGCGTACTCGCGATCAGAAGGAGTAGATCTCCTGGTAGGTGGCAACTGGCTCGACCGGGTAGATCCAGCCGCCGAAGCTGGCGAGATACGCGGCTGCGATTGGGACGCCCAGAAATGAGAGCGTTTTGGCCAGCCTCGGTCTTCCCCTGAAGTGGAACGCCGCGCCGATGTGCACGCATAGCGAGCACACAGCGAGCGCGTAATAAGGATAGAAGAACCACTGCACCAAGGGCGTGTTCAGCGGAGTTGAAACCCATGCGAAGCCGGTTTCGAGGCCAAGCCCATAGCGGGCAATCAGGGCCGAGATCGAGTGATTGAGGATGAATAAGAGCAGGTAGATGCCGCTGAATAGCTGCATGCTTGCCCAGGCAGAACTGCGCCGGTCAGCCCATCTGAAAATAGCAAGTCTAAGTCCGAGCATGATCTGCATTGCAAATGCGGCGATGAGCACCGCTTCGACGACGCTGTATCTATACACCCATTGGATAGCGGCCAACGCGTCTGCGTGACTTTGCGGCCCCAAAATCGCGAACAGATGGGCGGATAGGTGAGTCACCAAGAACACAGCGAGCAGCATCGCATTGTACCGATGCAGTGTGCGGACACGCTCGATTCGAGGAAGCAGCTTCATAAGTCGGACATTGTATATCCAAATTATTTCTTGTGCGAGTCCCATAGCGCCAATAAGCTTGCTCTCATGAGAATTACAGAAGGCGTCGAATGGGCAGTGCACGCTTGCGTGATGCTGGCACCCTTGCCGCCGAAGGTGGCGCTCAGCCTGCGTTCCCTTGCAGAGTTCCATGAGGTTCCGGCTCCCTACATGGCAAAGCAGATGCAGAAGCTCAGCGCAGCAGGCATTGTCCGGAGTACGAAGGGTCGCAGCGGTGGCTATCGTCTGGCCCGGCCTCCAGAGAGCATCAGCCTTCTCGACATCTTCGAAGCAATCGAAGGAAAGACGAACGCATTCAGATGCACAGAGATCCGACAGAAGGGCCCGTGCCCAGTGCCTCGGTCCAAATGCCTCAAGCGCTGCAACATTGCGCAGACCTTCCTCGATGCCGAAGGCCAATTCAAAGTGACACTGCAGCGTGCAACTCTGGGCCAAATGGTAACAAGCGCCGGTGACGGCATGGCCTTGGAGCGGTCAAAGGCAGTCGGCGAGTGGTATTCCGAGCACATCTGTATCATCGATTCTGGCTGACGATGGGAAGGGCAAAAGCTGCCCTGCGAGCTACATGAAGACCTTGAAGGTCGCGTTAGCCCTCGCGCATGGCTCTCCCTCAGCCATTACGAACAGATCCGCAAAGCACAGCGTTTTTCCGGTCCGGATATGGCGGGGGACAAATGAAACCCATTGCCCAACCTTGGCGATGCCATAGTAGTCAATTGCAAGGTTCGTCGTCACGAGGCCTACACGCGCTTCAAACCGGCGAACGCAGTTCAGACCCATGGTATTGTCGGCAAGCGCTGCAATCATGCCGCCATGGGCAAAGCCGCGACTGTTTGTATGAGAAGCACTCAGTTCCAACCCCAGTATCAGTTGATCAACCGAGTGCTGCGCGTAGATCGGTTCCCAGGGATCGGTGAGCGGACTTTTCCGATCATGCAGTTCAAATCCGTCGGGTGGGAAAACAGGCATCAGACAGGCGCCCTCAATTTGCAGCTCGCGATCGCTGTGGCGACAAGCTCGCTATCTTCGCCCGAGACTGCATAAATGTCGGCAGCAGCGACTGCTTGGGTTCGACCGCGTTGAATTGCACGGCCCAAGCCGAGCAGGCGTTCTCCCCGGGCGGGTGCGAGATTGTAAACCTGGAAGCCGGTGGTTGATGATGTCCAGCCGTCGGCGCAACTCGCGGTAGCAGCGCTGACAGCCGCGAAGTCGGCAAGCGTGCCGACGATTCCTCCCTGCACGGTTCGTCCATCGAAAGTGAGATCGGCACGGACAGGCATTTCAAGTGCTGAAACACCGTCACCCAAGCCGAGAACGGTCAAGCCGAGCAAGCGAGAGCAAGGCATGGCAACGATCGCCTGAGAGAGGTCCGGACGATGGTTTTCGATTAATATGGGCATGGGGATCTTCATGAGCACTGTATGTCACACTCATTTAGACCAGTCTATATAATCATTGCTCGTGCTCTTTCGACAAGCTAGGCTGCGGCATGTCCAGACAAGCTCAGCACAGGAACGCCATAATCCACGCAGCAGCGACGCTGTTTCGCAAACAAGGGTATTCTGCGACCGGCATGAACGACATCGTAGCTGCAAGTGGCGCGCCCAAGGGGTCACTTTATCATTACTTTCCAGAAGGAAAGGAGCAGCTTGGAAAAGAGGCAGTTCGCCACGCCGGGATGCACGCGGCGAAAACGTTGGTGGACCTTGCCGTAAAGCATGACACGGCCGCCTCGTTGCTGACCGCCTACGGCGACGAGCTAGCGGGATGGATGACACAGTCCGACTTTCAGGAAGGCTGCCCGATCACAACTGTCCTCCTTGAGACAACGCCGAGTTCTGAGGCTATCCGCCTCGCCGGTCGAGAAGCGTTTCGTTCCTGGCGAGAAGTCTTCGAAAGAGCTCTTCTGCAAGATGGCATGGAGCCATCCCAGGCAGCGCGGTTGGCGGCGCTCGCGATTAGCGCACTCGAAGGTGCAATGGTGCAAGCGCGGGTAGAACGGTCAGGCGTACCTATAAAGGACGCCGCAAAAGAAATCGCAAAGCTCTTCGCAAGATAGCTCGAGGCGGAGCAGGCTAGAACCCCGCAACCGAAGACGAGATCCGATCAGGCCTGGAACGGCCCCAAGGCGCGTTTCTTCAAATGACAAGCCAAAGATTGTCGCGGGCGAACGAGGGTTTGGAGACGATTTGGGAGATGCCTGTCCGCCCGCGAGCGGGACAAAATTGTCCCTTATGCGAATGCCCTTTCTCGTGAAAGCATACCGGCACCAAGGATCGCGACCGCGAGCCCTGCATGCAGCCAGCGGTCAGCTTCGTTGATGTGGATCATCCCAAGAAGCATGTCGCCAGGCGTGATAAATCCGACGATCGCGACCACAACATAGGCTACGCCGATCCCGAGCAGGGTCATGCGCGACTTTCCGGCAACCGAACCTGCAACGAAGCCAATGCCCGTCACAATATGAACCATGTTATGCATCGTATTGACGGCGAATATTCCATCCGGGCTTACGAGCGGATTGGGGATGAAGCCGAAAATTCCAACCGCAACGAAAGTCGCGCCTAGAAGCCTCGCCAGTGGTTTTGCATCAATCATGTTGACTCCTATCAATGTGCCTGACCGAAATTCGGCCTGTCAATTGAGTAGCCATCGCTTTGCCCGCCTCGCCAGTGCGGCGGCGACTCTTGGTATTGCCTGCAAACTAGTTCGGATGCGCTGCATTGTTTGCCCCTCAAGAGCCCTTGAATTCACCTGAATTGGGCATCGACGCGGCATCAATCGATTCGCGAGAGGCACTCGGTTCGATACGAAAACACCGAAACTCGCGAACGGAATCCTGCGTTTCAGGACGGTTTGTTTGCAAGTCGTCCAAAGCGATTTGCACACTGTCTTTGATCGACGCGCCTCTATGGCCAGCCGCAAAATTCGATGCCAGCCGGGCTGTGGTTCGAGTGATCGAGCCGCCTGACAACCAATGAAAGGAAACTACAATGCATCGAATTCTCGCAAAATCTCTGGCCGCCATGGCGTTGATTTGCGCAACTGTCGCAAGCCCAGCGGCCGCCGAAGACGGCCCCAGTGACATGGAGATCGCACACATCGCCTATACTGCTGGCAATCTCGATATCCGCTACGCGCATCTCGCGCTCGCCATCTCTGAAAACCCCGAAGTTCGCCAGTTCGCCGAACTGATGATCCGTGATCACACTGCGGTCAACGAACAGGCGCTCGAGCTGCTTGCTCGGCTGAAAGCCAAGCCCGTTGATAACGAAATCAGCCGTCAATTGGCCGACGCCGCCCGTGAAAAGCGGGAAGAACTGGCGGCTCTCGACGGCGCAGCCTTCGACCGCGCTTATGCGGCCAACGAACTCGGCTATCACCAGTTTGTGAACACCACCGTGGAAACCGCCTTCATTCCGGCGGTCGACAACCAAGAGTTCCGCTCGTTGCTCGGGGCTGCGCTGCAGGTCTTCAAGGTTCACGAGCAGCACGCCGAACAGATGGTCGAAGAACTGCAATGAGTGTGTCGACCAACAAGCAGATCGGATTGAGGGGCCGCCGCCAAGGCCTCTCAATTCTCTACCAAATGGTGTTGGTCCTGGCAGTGCTTGCAGCAGCCGCAGCCGTCAGCCTTGCGGCCTCATGGTCTGGACCCGTCCAAGCAAAATCGGTGCCGGCCACGCATGTGGTCGAAATCAGGCAATTCAAATTCTTCCCTGCCACTCTGACGGTCAAACGCGGCGACAGGATCGAGTTCAAGAATCTGGGTGTCGCTCCGCACACGGCAACTGCTCAGGGGTGGGATTCGGGCAATCTTGCCCGAGGCCAGACCTGGACCCTGACTGCAGGTGAGACCGGAACTTTTGAATATATCTGCGCCTACCATCCAGCGATGAAGGGTCGCCTGATTGTGCGCTAGAGCTGACTAGTTGCCTCCTCGCACACCCTCTCTCTCCATTCGCGATCTTGCCCAACCGCGCCGCTTCATCTCGTGGCGCGGTTGGACACGGCGCGCGCATTAAACATTGGAACAACAAAATGAAGACTCTCATTCTCGGGCGAACAGCGTTTGCTCTCGGCGTCGCACTCAGCGCAACAAACGCGCTCGCCCACCATGTCGCGGTCGATGCCCAAACCGGGGAATCCGGACCAATCACAGTCGTCTCTGCAGACACGCCAGCGCAAGGCAGCGTCTCATTCGGAACCCAGCTTTATGTCGAAGACTACGATGCCTTTCTTGATGAAGAGCTTGAGCACTTCGCAGAAGAGGGCTTCGAAGGCGTGCACAACACCGATACCGCATATGTCGCGAAGTTCAGCGCTAGCTACGCGGTCCTCGACAATCTCACCGTCAGTGCAGTCCTCCCCTACTTCATCCGCGATGGAATTCGCGAAGCAGAGCATGACCACGGATCGCAAGGGCACGGGTCACACGGGCACGGGTCACATGGGCACGGATCAGCAGGGCACGGTGGCGGCACCGAAATCCACACGCTTGGCACTGCAGCCGGTATCGGCGATCTCCAGATTGGCGCAAAGTACCGACTGCTGGATCGTCGTGAGGCACCGATCGGGCTGGCATTGATCGCCGGGCTCAGTATTCCAACCGGCGATGTCCGCGAACGGCAGAATGACGGATCGCGCTTTGAGACAGAGTTCCAGCCCGGCACCGGCTCATGGGATCCCAGAGCTGGGCTTGCGGTCAGTCGCTCGGTCGGGCCGATCTCCCTTGATGCGAGCGGCGTCTACACATTGCGGACCGAGGGCTCGCAGGACACCAATCTGGGCGATCACCTCGCGTTCGGTGCGGCGGTCAGCTGGCGCATCGGCAAAGGGCCGCATGTTCATTCTGATGGCACTTTTGAACGCCACGATGCGCTTGACCTGATCCTTGAGTTCAACGGCGAATGGGAAGAGCGCGAGCGCATCGATGGCGTGCGCGATTTGAACAGCGGCGGCACTCAACTGTTCCTTAGCCCTGGTGCGCGCTTTGTTTCATCGAATGGATGGAATGCATATGCGACGGTATCCATTCCGGTTCACGATGACCTCAACGGCATTCAGAACGAGACTGACATGCACCTCAAACTGGGGCTCGTAGTCAGCCTTTAATCGATACCTGCTCGTGCCGCTCGCCGCGATGGACTGCTCGCCGTTCGGCAAGCAAGCACAGTTCGTCACCGACAATTCTACGCCAAGTAATGGCGGCGAGCGGCACCTTCGCAATTGGAAGGGACAAGCCAATGAATGTATTGGACGACATCCTCGGCACGCTCAATCTCAAGGGTGCCCTCTATTTCCGTACCGACTTCAATTCGCCTTGGGCGGTGAGGGTTCCGGACCTCGAACAGGCAGCCAGGTTTCATCTGTGCGTGCAGGGCGGTTGCAATGTGTCCTTTGACGACGGTAACACTGTCGAGCTTTCGCAAGGCGACCTGATCCTTATCCCGCGGGGGCGCTCCCATATCCTAGCCGACGAGCCGGTAGCTCATGCGCCGACACTTGAAAGCGTCCTTGCCGATACGGGTTATGATGGAAGAGGCGTGCTGTCAGTTGGTCGCGGCAAACCCGATGCCTCAACGCAGCTCATTTGCGGTCATTTCACATTCCGACGCGGCGCGAACCACCCGATCCTGCGCGCGCTTCCCGACTTTCTCGTTACCTCCTCCGCTACTCGTGCCCGCGAAGTCTGGCTGGACGAGATCCTGCGCCTGTTGACCAGGCACATGTTCGACAATGAGAGCGAACTCTCTTCGACAGCGACGAAACTGTCCGAAATCTTCTTCCTCGAACTCATTCAGTTAGGCATCGGCCAGACGCCTCAGATGCAATCAATCCTCGCAGCCTTTACTGACAGACAGATCGGGCGGGCGTTGGAACTTATGCACACCGACGCGGACCGGCCATGGACGGTGGCGTCGCTGGCAAGCGAAGTCGGTATGTCACGCAGCAGTTTTGCTGACCGCTTTCGCGAACTTATTGGCAGCGGTCCGATGAGCTACCTGTCCGAATGGCGACTGCAGAAGGCGCTAGCTTTGCTCGAGGATGAGCGGTGTTCGGTCCAACAGGCCGCGGCCGGGACGGGCTACCTTTCCGCCGCCGCGTTCACCCGCGCCTTTACCGCGCGCTTCGGCCATTCGCCGCGCGAGTTCATGCGCAAGGTCGGTTGAAACTCGTCGTTTCTCCAGCCTCGCTATAAGCTCGGCGGTAATTCGCAGCCAAACTTTCAATGGCTACGTCTTGGTTTGGAGCGCATAGCGGACCCTCGAGCAGGACCGGGGCAAGCGGTTTGCGCTGTGGTCGTTCCTTCACATGTTCGGGTCCGCTCCCGACCTCGACGTGGCGTTCGAGGACGAGGAAGACCGGGAAGCGGCCCGCAACTTCATGGATCTCCTGGCGGCATCGGAAGGCGATGGGGCAGGCTGATTGCAGCAGGGTCGAGTGAACCTTCAGACCCGCACCCGATACCCATCCGGCTTTGTTCGCGAACAGTCCTGAACCAGGTCAGCTGAGGAGCCGCAACCCGTTCCTTTGACGGCCGTGTTGTCGCGCTTCGCGCGCCTGCCCGCACCACCCGTCATGAACAGGTTTCCCTTCGGCCCTTCAGGCCTGCGGTGCAGTCCTCCCATGCCCTGCTTCTTCTGGATGTTCGCAAGCCGGAGATGGTCTCCGGTTTGAGGAACTGAAGGAATACAACCATGACCAATATCGCAATCCTCACCGGCCGCATCGCCCGCGAACCGGACAGCCGGGAGACCAAGGGCGGCACCAATGTCACCGGGATCACCGTCGTCACCGATCGCCCAGCGCGGGACAAGGATGGCAAGACCTACAAGGACGAGAACGGCTACACCGCCAAGGAAAGCGAGTTCCACCGGGTGACCTGCTTCAACGGCCTCGCCAAGACCGTCGGGCAGTACTGCACCAAGGGCCAGCTTGTCAGCGTCCAGGGCCTCATCCACTACACCCAGTGGGAAGACAAGGACGGGGTCACCCGCTACGGTACCGAGATCCTCGCCGACAAGGTCGACTTCCTCTCCCGCGGCAACGGCTCCGGTGACGAGAACGACAACAACAAGGATGCTCCCGAGATCGACTGAACTCTCCCGTCGACCTCTCTCTCGAAGGGGTCCTGTCCAAGCCGGACAGGGCCCCTCTCGTGCGCTTGAGGTGCCTAGAAGTTTTCGGCTTTCGTTTGCAGGATTGCTGCTATCACCAGCAAAATGAACGATCAGTCCAGCATCAGTTATCCGGGTGAATCAGCAACTCCGGCTGAGGTAAGTTCTCTCGCTGATGAATACAGGTTGGCGGCACTGCTACTGTTGGAAAATGGGCGACCCAAGGAGCCGAAATCGCGCGCACCGTTTCGCATGGTCGCGATCCATGCGATCGAACTTTATCTGAATGCTTTTCTTCTCCACTCCGGCCATGATGCGGCACAGATACGAGGGTTTCAGCATAACCTCGCCGCACGCGCCGACCTCGCGGTAGAACTCGGACTAGCACTCAGGAAACGTACCCATGAACACCTGCATACTATGTCGCAATCGCGCGAGTTCCTGATTACCCGGTACGTGCCAAGCGGTACGTCCTTATCCGAAATAAACCGCCTGCAAGCCACGCTCGCAGAAGTCGCGCAGAAGGTTTCAGCGATCATCTAAAACGATGGGTTGGGGGAGGGGGCCTGGCTCACGGTTGTCCCATTCTGATGGCCGCGCAACCGGCGCGTCAAGGACGGCAGGGCCCCACCATTTTGCCTCCCCTTCGCTACGCTACGGTCCGACAAAATCGTTACCCCTACCGCCGCTGCGCGGTCGCCCCTCGGGGCGATCCCTGACCCGCCGGTCGCACGCCCATCCGTCCTGCTCCTGCCGTCAACGGCAGACATCAGGAGGATATTATGGCTTCAATTGCTCAGCACAATTCTCTCAGAACGCTACTTTGCCGCACTAGCTGTTGCAGAGCGCCGGGCACTGCACAGCTTCTTCGATCAGCACATCGTGGAGGACCGGGATCTCGGATACTTCGCTTTGGATGAGGGTGACTACAACGCGCTTCCGACACACCTTGCAGCGCGCGTCGTGCATACGGTGCATGGCGCAATGCTCGACGAGTTTTGACCGAAGAATCAGGGCAAGAGCCGGTAACGGTTCCCGCCCTCTCATCCATGCTCGCCAGGATTTAGTTCTTGCCAAGACAGGTGGCTAGGCAACTCAACTTTTGAACCACAAACGCTCCCGAAACTCCTGCGCAGTTTAGCTTTCCGAAATGGCTATTTGTTACCAAACTGACGTTCAATGAGAACAAACTCGCGTTCCCGCCCCTTCCCCTCAAGCCCGGTTTGGGCTAGGAAGTCCGTGTGAAACCAGTGCCTTTTCCGTCATTGAACGGTCGAGGTAGTGTTAGATCAGACCATGTACATATGGGGAACAACTTCGGGCACACCGTACCCCGCGAATTCGGGGCATAAACCACTCTAGTTATTGATTAAATGTGGTTTGGGCGGAATCAACCCGTCTGCGAGTTGAGCGGGTCTGCACCGATCCGCAGCCAACTCATTGCTGGACAAGGCTCTGAAATAGCGACTGGAATTTGTTGATGTCCGCGAGTTGTCTGCGATCCATGAAATTCGCCCGGCTTACGCAACACAGCCGCCGTGACTCAAACCGTAACTTCTACCTGAACCTAATGCCTGAATGCAGCTCAGTTGGACAAAAAGCGGTCAGCTAGCGCTTTATGCTGGCGCATCCGGCAGGTAGGATCCGCGATTGTCTGGAAGCCAGCAGCACAAAGATTTGTGGACCGCCAGCTCATCAGGCCAGACGGAAACCGAGCCAACCAGACCCCACGTTTTCCATACTCATTCCATACGGAAAGAGTAGCACCTCGCTAAGTCATTGAAAAAGCTGGCGCACCCGACAGGATTCGAACCTGTGGCCTCTGCCTTCGGAGGGCAGCGCTCTATCCAGCTGAGCTACGGGTGCTTAACGCGAATGCGGTTTTACGCATCGCCGCTCTTTCGAGCGAAGCCCCTCGCCGTTAGCAAGGGTCTTGCCCGCTTGCCAGCCATAATTGCGCGACATCGCTTCAAAATGACCATCGGAAATTGCTGGACCTGCTCGTCTCACGCGGGGGACGCTTAACCAATCGGCAAGAGGCGTGGGGGTATCTCAATGCCCATGCCAGCACTTCCATTCCATCATCATCGCCCCGCCCTCCAGACCCGCACAATCGAGGGCGCGAACGCGGCGCTCGTACAGCGGTGGGGTGCGCTTCAGCGCAGGGCCGATGAGATCGCCGCGCTTGCCGATCTCGCACCCGAACACAGCGCCGGTGAAAAGGATGCCGCGCGAATCGCCATGGGCGATGCATTGAGCCACGCCGACGAACGCGCTGCGCAGATTGCGACGCGCGGGATCGAGGACATGGAACTGCTCACCGAAACGGGCTTGAAAGCGCTTGTGCAGGTGCAGGCTCGCGGCAAGCCGGTGCAGGCCCCCGCGCTTGCTCTATGGCGCGAGCTTTATCACGCGCGCGAGGCCGTTCTCTCGGTTCTGGAACCTGTTCCTGCATGATGCGATGACGCTTGACCGCGTTCGCATTTTGTTCCACTCCCAAGCATATGAACGGCAGCCAAGACGTGATTCACCAACCCATTCCGGCCCCGCAATCGGCGGCTGAAGCGACCCCTGTCCAAACGTGCACCGCCAAAGAGGTGGCGCGCGGGGTTAAGCGGCTGTTTGCGCGCAATGATATCTGGTGTGTCGAGGAAATGGCCCTGCCCAACAACCGGCGCGCGGACTTGATGGGGATTGATGCGCGCGGTCAGATCATCCTGGTCGAAATCAAGGTCGCGCGCAGCGATCTGCTGGGTGATAACAAATGGCCCGATTATCTCGACTTTTGCGACCGGTTCTTCTGGGGCGTGCCGCCGGGTCTTGATCGCTCTCCGCTTGAAAGCGAGGGCTTCATGCCAGATCGCTGCGGCGTGATTGTTGCCGATGGCTATGATGCGGAAATCCTGCGTCAGGCGCCGCTTGAGCCGCTGGCCGCTGCGCGCCGCAAATCGCAGGTTGAAAAGCTTGCCCGCATTGCCATGCGTCGCAACACCGCCTTGATTGATCCCAATTGCGCCGATCTGGATAGCGCCGGGTAACCGACAATTGCCAAGCGGCTTTGCGCCGCCCCTATTCTGCGCCATAAACACCCGCGATGGTTCCCGGTAGCACCCCTTTCTGGCTCGCGTTTCTGATCGTGGGCGCGGCGATGAGCGTGATGGTCGCGCTACGCTATCTTCTGGCGAGCGGGGGCTTTGCCTGGATCACTGCAAAGCTGCGCCCCGGCCTTTACGCCAATCAGCGCGCGCAGATTGCGATGGAAATGCGCTATTCGGCCATAGCAGCAGTGATTTACGGCGTTCCTGCGGGCGCGGTTTTCTGGTTGTGGCGGCATCACGGTTTTTCGCTGATCTACACCGATTGGAACGCCTTTGGGCTCTGGTATCTGCCGGTGTCGGTGCTGATCTATCTGTTTGCGCAGGACACGTGGTTTTACTGGACCCACCGCGCGATGCATCATTGGCCGCGCCTGTTCAAACTCGCGCATAAGGTCCACCACGACAGCAAGCCGCCCACCGCATGGACCGCGATGAGCTTTCACCCGGTCGAAAGCATCAGCGGGGCCATCGTCATTCCGGTTCTGGTGTTCCTTGTGCCGATTCATCTGGCGATGCTTGGCGTGGTGCTAACGGTGGCGACACTCATGGGGGTCATCAATCATCTTGGCTGGGAGATTTTCCCGCGCTCGCTTGTTCATTCCCCGTTTGGGGCAGGCGTGATAACCGCCAGCCATCATGAAAGGCATCACGAGGATTACCGATGCAATTACGGGCTCTATTTCCGCTTCTGGGACAGGCTTTGCGGAACCGATCGCGGTCTGTCGCGCCGCTTCGCCAAAACGCGTGCCAGCACGCCGGACGCAGCACGCCTCGACCAGGTGGTCCGATGATCCGCGCAGGCTCGCTTGCCCTTGGCGCGGCCTTTCTCGCAGCCGGCGCGCCAGCCGCCGCGGAAAGTGTGACCATCACGGTGACCGATCTTCGCAACACCAAGGGCGTCGTGATGGCGTGCATGACCACGAAAGAAAGCATTTTTCCCAAATGCCGGCGTGACCCCAATTCGCACCGCACGGTGGTAAAGGCCGCCAACACGCTCACCATCCGTTTCGATGATGTAGAGCCCGGCGAATATGCAATCGCGCTCCTCCACGACGAGAATGAAGACGGCAAAGCCAACCGCGTTCTCGGCATGGCTCCCAAGGAAGGCTATGGCTTTTCGCGCGATGCACCGGTGCGCATGGCTCCGCCCGAGTGGAACGATGCGGTCTTTACAATGGGCGACGCGCCCAAAAAGCTCACCATCAAGATGCGCTATTTTCTCTAGGGAAGTGCCATTTCGGGCGCTTTCCAGCCGCCGGTGACAAAAGTTGAACTTTGTCGGGGCGCTTAACGGGATGTTTACCACGTAAGGCCAGAACCTTTTCCAAGCACGTAGTAGTTTTGGGAACGATGGGCCTGACCATGGATACATTGCGCGGACCTTTTGACAGCGGCCAAGCAGCCGATGACACGCCCGATTGGGACGTGAACGACGAGCCGCGTGAGCAGGAAGCCCGCGACCTGCCGCCTGAATCGATCGGTCAGGATGAACGCCGCATGCAGGTGCGCGCCTACAATCACTGGGCGGGCTTGCTGGGCGAAAACAACTTCCCTTCGATTGAGGATCTCGCGCCAGAAAACCTCGATGATTTTGGCCCCAATTCGGTTCTGCTCGATTTCTCGCGCGGGATTGAAGATCCTTCCGTACAATTCCTGGGCGAAAAGCTTGCCGCGGAATGTGACGGGAAAGGTGCGAAGATTGAAAAGCTTTCCGATGTTCCGCCACGTTCACTGCTGAGCCGGATCACCGACCACTACATGCAAATCCTCGCCAATCAGGCCCCCATCGGGTTTGAGGCAGAGTTCGTAAACGAGCGCGGCGCATCGGTGCTTTACCGCGGCATCCTGCTTCCGTTTTCGAGCAATGATGAAACCATCGACTTCATCTACGGCGTCATCAACTGGAAAGAGATGGCCGACGCTGCGACTGCGGATGAGCTTCTGCTTGCGATCGATCAGGCGATTGACGACAAGCTCGCGTCTGCTGATCACAGTGAAGACGAAGAAGAAGACCAGCCGCACAAGCACAACACCGGCCCCGTCACCGATTGGGCCGATTCGCCGCTTCACGACGATGAGATTGAAAGCGAACCGGCAACGCCTGAATTCGAAGCAGGCGATGCGCAAATGTGGGAAGACGAGCCGGAGGACAACGTGGCCTCTTTTGGCGACGCGCTGACCCCTGCGGCATCGGACGATGACCTGCCGACCCCTGATTTCGGGCCTGATTTCAGCGTCTATGAACTCGACGAACCCGAAGTCGATGAATTCGGCGAAGAAATCGAGGAAGGCGAAGACAACTCGCCAAGCTACAGCTTTGCCTCGCTTGCAGACTATATCGAGGCACCGACCAAGAAGGCCGTCGACCTTGATGCGGATCGCTTCGATCCTGAGGACTACAAGGTCGAAGAGAGCCCTCAGGAAACCGATCCCGAGCCAGCTTCGCCAGCCCCGACACCGCCAGCACCCGAACTGGTGCTTGAAAGCGAACAAGCCGAAGCGCCAACGCCGATCGCCTTTGACCCTGATGCAACGCTGCACGATTGCCTCGCCTCTGCGCGTGAGCTGGCTCAGAACGCCGCCGTGTCCGAAGATCGCAGCCGTCAGGCGCTTTATGCCGCCGTGGGCCGCGCCTACGATGTTTCGCTTGCCGCAAAGGACGAGCCCGAAGCGTTCGAGGAACTGATCGCTGACAGCGGACTGACCGTGCAGGAACGCGCGCCGATGACGCCGGTCGTAAAGCTGGTCTTTGGCCATGATTACGACAAGACGCGCCTTACCGAATATGCCGCCGTGCTCACCCACGCCCACCGCCTGGAACTTGAGCGCGGGAGCCTTGCAGGCTTTCTCGCCAGCGCCGAGGGCGGCCTTAAAGCGGTTGTCGCATCCGAACGCCGCTTGCGCCGCGAAGAGGCAGGCGAGGTGGTCGAAGCCGAAGGCGATGTGCGCGAACAACTCGCCCAGAAATTGCGCGAACTCGATGCGCTGATGTTCGAGGCGCTTTCGTCAGAAGGCCCCGAATTCAGCCTCGTAATGGTGCGCCGCGATGGCGAGGGCAATGTCGCGATGATCGGCGAGATCACCGATGACGTTGCCATGATCGAGCGGGCGGGCAAGAAGCTGGTCGCCTAGGACCGGACACCGCAAAACACCCCTCGGGTCTTTACGCAGGCATTGCTGCTCTCCAATAGTGAGCGGATGAACACGCCTGCCCCACAAAAATCCAAAGGACCTTCGCGCATCATGGCATGGACCATCGGCGGTATCGTCGCTTTTCTGGCGGTGGCCGCCATAGGCTTGCAGGTCGCGATTGCGCGTGACGGGCCTGCGGTTCTGACCGCAGTTGACCGCATTTCGGGCGGCGATGGCGGCGCGCATCTCAAGGCAACGCTGGCAACGGGCGATCACCCCGATCAAAAGCTGCTGATCTGGGGCCCCAAAGAGCGCACTTCGTCTGAACCCCCTCGCCCCGTGCTGCTGTTCGTGCACGGCGGCAGCTGGAATTCGGGTGATCCGGAAAGCTACGGCTTTGTCGGCCGCGCCTTCGTTGAAGAGGGGTTTGTTGTGGCGCTTGCCGGATATCGCCTGGGCGAAGCGGGCCGGTATCCGGGCATGGTCGAAGACATCGCTCGCGCCTTTGCGATAACGCGCGAAGAGATCGTGGCCTATGGCGGCGACCCGCAAAACATTGTTTTGGCAGGCCATTCTGCGGGCGCATATATCATGATGATGGTCGCGCTTCAGGAAAAGTGGCTAAGCCCCCATTCGCTTGCGCCACAAGATATCGCAGGGGTCGTCGGCATCTCTGGCCCCTATGATTTTCTGCCGCTCGATAGTGACAGCACCAAGGCCGCATTCGGCCATGTCGAAGACGAAGAGGCGCTCAAGGCCACCCAGCCGATCAACCATATCAATGGCGATGCTCCGCCCATGCTGCTGATCCATGGCGAGGAAGATACCACTGTCGGCCTGTTCCATTCAAAGCGCATGACGAAAGGCGTTGCCGCTGCTGACGGGACGGTTGAGCTCGCAACATACCCCGAAATGAGCCACACCGATCCGCTCATATCCATCGCCGCGCCATGGCGCGAAAGGCGCGATATCGTGCAGCAAATCGCCGAATTTGTCCGCCAAACAGGTCCGACGGGGTAAAACTTCAGGTCCTGTTCAGCCCCAAAGGCGTTAGCACTCGGACAACATGCCTCTCATTCGCTCCTTTTTTGCCGCATTCTGCGCGCTGCTCGCCACCTTCGCGCTTTCGGTTCAGCCGCTTGCTGCGCAATCCATCCTTCGCGATGCCGAGACAGAGGCGCTCCTTCGCGACATGGCCTACCCGCTGGTCGAGGCGAGCGAGCTTGAGCCCGAGAACGTCGAGATCGTGCTCATCAACGATTCCTCGATCAACGCATTCGTCGCCGGTGGTCAGGCCGTTTATGTGCACGCAGGATTGTTAAACGCAGCCGATACCGCGAACGAAGTGCAAGGCGTCATCGCCCACGAAATCGGCCACATCACCGCAGGGCACGTGGTGCGCTTTGAAGAACGGACCAAGGGCGCGCAGGGCATCTCGATCCTATCACTGATCCTTGGCGTGGGCGCAGCGCTTGCGGGCGCTGGCGATGCGGCACTGGGCGCGATCATGGCGGGTCAACAGGCCGCGGTTGGCAATTTCCTCGCCTTCAACCGCAATCAGGAAGCCGCCACCGACCAGGCGGGCGCACGCTATCTTTCGGGCGCTGGCATCTCTGGCCGCGGGATGATTTCCTTCTTTGAGAAGCTGCGCAACGCCGAGATTCGCCGCGGTTACAGCCAGTCGGACGATGCCGCCTATACCCGCACCCACCCCTTGTCGGGTGACCGGATCCAGTTCCTGCGTGACCAGCTGCGCAAGGATACGGCATGGGACGCGCCCGATGATCCCGAACTGCAGGCGCGCTTCCTCGCGGTGCGCGCCAAATTGTTCGGCTATCTCGCCAAGCCCGAGCGCACGTTTCAGGAATACCCTACCAGCGACCAAGGCACGCCTGCCCGCTATGCGCGCGCTTATGCCTATCACAAGGATGCTCAGGTAGAGAACGCGCTCGCGGAGGTGGAAAAGCTGCTCAAGACCGACGCGCAGAACCCCTACTTCCTCGAACTCAAGGGACAGATCCTGCTCGAATCGGGAAGCCCGGAACTGGCGCTCGAACCGCTGCGCCGCGCGACCGATCTCACACTGAACCAGCCGCTGATCGCAGGGATGTTCGGTCACGCACTGATCGCGACCGAGGACGAGACGAATTACGACGAAGCGCGCGATGTCCTTCGTGCAGCGGTGGCCAAGGACCGCTTCAATCCCTTCGCATGGTATCAGCTTGGCGTCGTCTATGCGCGCCAGGGTGACATCCCGCGCGCCAAGCTGGCGAGCGCTGAACAACAGGTAATGCGCCGCAACTTTCCCGAGGCCCTGCGCAATGCGAAGGATGCAGAGGCCGGCTTGCCGGTCGGCTCGCCCGACTGGATTCGTGCACAGGATGTAGCGCTTCAGGCGCGCGCGGAACTGGAACGATTGCGCGACGAGCGCTAGAGCTTGCCCCCTATGACCGACACTTCCCAGCACACATCGCCGCTCAGGCAATCGCTCCTGACCGCGCTTCTTGCGCTCACCTTCGGCTTTTTGGGGGCAGCGATCTGGTCCTACACCGGCCTCGCGGACAATCGCACGCGGGCGTATCTGATCGAAAATCCATCCATCCTGCAGGATGTGGCAGAGGCACTTGCAGCCGAGGATGCGCGCGATCGTCTCGCCTCGGTCAAGGCGGACCTCTACACCCCCTTCCCCGGCGCGGTGATGGGCAATCCGCAAGGCTCCAAGGTTCTGGTCGAGTTTACCGATTACAACTGCCCCTATTGCGCGGCGAGCTTTCGCGATGTCTCGCAGTTGGTGGCCAGTGATCCCGATCTCAAGGTAATCATGCGCGAATGGCCGATCTTTGAAGGCAGCGAAATGGCGGCGCGCATGGCATTGGCTGCGGCAAAACAGGGACGCTATCAGGAGTTTCACTCCGCCCTGTTTGAGCGCGGCGACACCAGCCAGGCGGGCATCGAGGCGGTGGCCGAGGCAATCGGGCTCGACATGGAGCGCGCGCGGACCGATGCGATGAGCGATGAAGTCTCGGTCGAACTGGTGCGCAATCTGACCTTTGCACAAAACCTCGGGTTCAGCGGCACCCCTGCTTTTGTCACCGGCGACACGCTGATGCCGGGCGCAGTGGGGGTTGAGCGTTTGAAGGAAGCGCTTGCCCAGGCCGAGGCAGACGCGTCCCAATCCTGATGCGCGCGGGCGTTTTCCTTGCCTTGATTGGCGCGGCGTTGGCGAGCCCGCTTCAGGCGCGCGACGCGATCAACTGGAACCGGATCAACCTTGATGCCGAACGCGCTGTTATTGCGCAGTTCCAGGCGCAGGATCAGCGGCTTCAGGATGTTGCCTGGAAGCTTGTTCGCGGCAATGCCGAATTCTGCGAAGGCGCCATCCCCTCCATCGGCCTGCAATTGCAGGATATGGCAAGCTATGGCTCGCCCGCTGTTGCAAGGGCCGCGCTCGAACTCACTGGCGATTTCGCGGTCCAGACCAGTGCCAAGGGGTCGCCTTCCGATAATGCCGGCGCGCTTCCCTCGAACCGCGAGATCACCTTCATCGACCAGACCGCGCCTTCCCAATGGGAGGCGGGCAAACGCTTTCATTGGGAGCGGCTGGCAAAAGTGCACGATCTGATTGACGCCTCGCTTGGCGAGAATGGCTCGGTATCTTTCACCTTTGCCGACGGGTCCAGCGCGCAGGTCGAGCCGGTCGATGTCTGCCCTTCGCGGTTTGAGTTGATGGGCGAAGGCAAAAAAGCCGTCGCAGATGGCAACCGCGTCGTGATCGGGGTCGAATTTCCCGCGTTCCGATATGACGAACCCGAGTTTGCCGCCCTCGTCAGCCACGAACTCGCGCACAACCTGCTGGGCCACACCGCGTGGCTCGACCGCAATGGCCGCAGGCGCAGCCACACCCGCCTGACCGAACGCGAGGCGGATCGCCTGATCCCGTGGCTGCTCGCCAATGCGGGTTACGACCCTGAAAGCGCAGTGCGGTTTTTCCGCAATCTGCGTCCGGCAAGCGGAAGCCTGCTGTTCTTCAGGGGCACCCATCCCAAGTGGCGCGAACGTGCCGCCTCGGTGGAAGGGGAGATTGCTCTTATCGAGGAATTGATGGCGCGCGAGGGAAAAGCCGACTGGCGCACCCATTTCCGGCGCGAGATTGATCCGGCAGCCGGCCTGTAGCCACGAGGCGCGTTTCTGCTTGCGGCAGATGGTGGCCCGTTAGCGCCCGTTTGCGCAGGGTAAGGCCTTAAAAGCTGCGACGAACCGAAAATTGCGCTACAACACCGCCATGTCGAGGGTGAATTTCCAGCCTGCACCGTTTTTTGCGAGCAAGAACCGCGCGTTCTGGAACCTGCAACTGGCGGGCTGGGGCGGATATTTCCTGCTGCGCAGCGTGGTTGCCATCGCCAATGACCAGCCGCTCGACCTGCTCGCGGTTCTGTTGGTCACGACCATCACCGGATTTGCAATTACGCTGATCCTTTCGGTGATTTACCGCTCGCTGATCGACCGCCAGCCGATTGTGACATGGGGCGGGACAGCGGTGGTGCTCATGCTTGCCGTGCTGGTGCACTCCGCGATCGAGGCGTGGTTGCAAGGGCTTTACCAAGGCTCGCTCACCGAAACGAGTTTTGTCCAGCGCCTCGTCGGTTTGAGCTTTATCCCGCTCGCCCTGCTTGGCGGGTGGAGCGCGCTTTATTACGCGATCAATTACTTCCTGCGGGTCGAGGAGCAGACCCAGCGCCTGCAACGCCTCGAAGCGCAGGCGACTGCGGCTCAACTGGCGATGCTGCGCTATCAGCTGAACCCGCATTTCCTGTTCAACACGCTGAATTCAATCAGCACGCTGGTGCTGTTGAAACAGACAGAGCCCGCCAATGCGATGCTGACGCGGCTCTCGGGCTTTTTGCGCCACACCCTGATCGCAGAGCCGGGCAGCAAGGTGACGCTCGCCTCGGAGGTCGAGACGCTCCAGCTTTATCTCGACATCGAACGCATGCGTTTCGAAGAGCGGCTGCGCACCCATTTCGACATTGAGGATGAGGCGATGAACGCCTGTCTTCCGGCAATGTTGCTCCAGCCGCTGATCGAGAACGCGATCAAATATGCGGTGAGCCCGCAGGAAGAAGGCGCGCGCATCTCGCTCACGGGCCGCGTCGTGGGACAGCGCCTTCGCATCAGCGTCGAGGACACAGGGCCCGGTGCCGGTCCCGCTGGCCAGATTGCGACCCAAAACCGCGCACCTTACCCCGGCGAACCTGTCTCGACCGGTGTGGGCCTCGTCAACATCCAGAACCGCCTTGCGCAGGGCTATGGCGATGACCATCTGTTCGAGACGCGATCCAATCCCGGCGGTGGATTCACCGTTCTGATCGAAATTCCCTACGAGGCCGCGGCCGGTAACGCGTCGCCTTCCTCGCAATCAACCTCCACACGCGCCACCTCGCCCGACCCCGAACGCGGCGACAATGTGGTCGACCTAAACCCCCCGCATAAGCCCCAAACCGCTATTGGAAACTCGTGACATGACCATTCGCACCATCCTTGTCGACGATGAGAAGCTCGCCATTCAAGGCCTGCAACTTCGCCTCCAGCCCTTTGACGATGTCGAGATTATCGACACCTGTTCAAACGGGCGCGAAGCCATCCGCAAGATCAAGACGCAGAAACCCGACCTCGTTTTTCTCGACATTCAAATGCCCGGCTTCGACGGCTTCAGCGTCGTCAAAGGCGTGATGGAGATCGAGCCGCCGCTGTTCGTCTTTGTCACCGCATACGAAGAACACGCGATCCGCGCGTTTGAAGCCAATGCGGTCAATTACCTGATGAAGCCGGTCGATGAAGACAAGCTTGCCGATACGATCGAACGCGTGCGCCAGCGCCTCGCCGAGAAGAAATCTGCCGAAGATGCGGAGCAATTGATGGATGTGCTGTCCGAAGTTGCCCCTGACCGCGTGGCGGACTTCAGTTGTGAGGCAGCGGGCGAAGCTGCAGACCGCTTCGAGAAGCTCATCAACGTGAAAGACCGCGGCCAGATCTTCCGCGTCGAGGTGGAATCGATCGAGCATATTGAGGCCGCGGGCGATTACATGTGCATCTACACCGGCGACAATTCGCTGATTCTGCGCGAGACGATGAAGGATCTGGAGCGCCGCCTCGATCCGCGCAAATTCCAGCGCGTGCACCGCAGCACAATCGTCAACCTCGACCAGGTGCGTCAGGTCAAGCCGCACACCAATGGCGAGTGTTTCCTCGTGCTCGATTCGGGCGCCGAGGTGAAAGTTTCGCGCAGCTACCGCGATGTGGTGGCGCGTTTCGTGCACTGATAGGTTGCGAAGGCCCATCCGGGCCTTCGTCCTCGCTAGACGTCCTTACCCCGGATCAAGTCCGGGGTGCGGACCCGCTGCGGGCGCCCGCTTGGGCTTGCGGTCGCCGTGCGACCGTTTAGACACGGCATATGACTTTTGCATTGCCCGGCTTCGACCTCGACACATTCGTCCGCGACACCCTTGCTGAAGACCTTGGCGTCGGCCTTCCCGGCGGCGGTAAGGATGTGACTAGCGAGAGCGTAATCCCAGCCGATGCGCGCTTTTCCGGCGTCATGGACAGCCGCGATGCCATTGTTGTTGCAGGGCTTCCGCTGGCCGAGGCGTTTTTCCGCCATCTCGACCCCGACTGCGTGATCGAAACGCTGGTGAGCGATGGTGATGACGTATCACCGGGCGCGGATCTTATGCGGCTTGAAGGGAACGCCCGCGCGCTTCTCACCGCTGAAAGAAGCGCGCTCAACATTGTCCAGCACCTCTCCGGCATTGCCACGATGACGCGCCAATATGTGACCGCAATGCGCGTAGGCTCGGCCACCTGCACATTGCTCGACACGCGTAAGACGCTGCCGGGCCTTCGCGTGCTTGAGAAATACGCGACGCGCCAAGGGGGGGCTCAGAACCACCGCATGGGGCTCTATGATGCGGCCATGATCAAGGACAATCACGTCGCGGTCGCAGGCTCGGTTGGCGAAGCCGTCAGGCGGGCACGCGATGCAGGCGTCTCGCCGATCATTTGCGAAGTCGACCGCCTTGACCAGATTGAACCGGCGCTCGAAGCTGGCGCGGATCACCTGCTGCTCGACAATATGTCGCCGGAAACGCTTAAAGAGGCCGTCGCAATGGTGAAAGGCCGCGCCAAGACCGAGGCGAGTGGAGGCATCAACCTCGATACGATCGCGGCGAAGGCTGCTAGCGGGGTGGATTACGGCTCGGTGGGCAGGCTCACGCAAAGCGCGCCTGCTGCAGATGTTGGGTTGGATTTCAAGCCGATATGAAAATCGCCAAGGGACCTAGACCGTGGTCCATCCACCTTTTTGCAATAACGCTAATCTCGACCGCAACTTACAAACTTGTGTCGGGGCTCTTGAGTGTCGAGCAATTCAGACAAAACAATCAGGGACTGTACCCATATCTTGAGTTAGATTCCGACCTTTCCATCATTTTAATGTGCGCGATAACGACGATTGTGCTTATCCCAGTGGTGGCGATCTGGGTATTTGGTAGCTCCATTGCGCGTATCCTCGTAGTTTTAATGGCCTATCCGGAAGTAAATGCGCTGTTTCGGGTATGGGTCTTAGACCTAAATATGGACACGCTTTCAAGAGCTGAAGCAGCTATACGCTTGACCGCAATTGCACTGCTTTTTGTGCCCGCCTCTTCGAGGTGGCTGCGCTCCGTAAAAGACGATAAGAGAATCAATGCTGCTAACGTGGAGTAATCGGATAGGCGTCTTAAAATTGGCGATCCTTTTGCTGGGAACCCTGCCCGCAGCCGCGAACGCCCAAGCCTATCAATGCCGCGCGCCGCAGGTGTCTTCGGTGCCGCAAGTCTCGCCAGACCAGCGCCCCCGCGTGGTGCCGATCACCGGTTACACCCTCGCCCTCAGCTGGTCGCCTGCCTTCTGCCGCACACGCCAGGACTCCCGCAATCACCGCGTGCAATGTTCGGGAGACAATGGCCGCTTTGGCTTCGTCGTGCACGGGTTGTGGCCGCAAGGATCGCGCACCTGGCCGCAATGGTGCGGGAGCGCGAACCGCCTCACCCCCAATCAGGTGCGCCAGAACATGTGCATGATGCCCTCTGCCCGCCTCATCGCGCGGCAATGGGCAAAGCACGGCTCCTGCATGGTGAAGAAGCCCGAGACCTATCTTAACGTGACCAAGATCCTGTGGGAGAGCCTGCGCATCCCCGACTACGACCGGATCAGCCGCGAAGATGGCCTTACCGCAGGCCGCATTCGCCAAGCCTTCGCCGATGCCAATGGCCGCGCGTGGCAGCCTGCGCATGTCGGCGTCAAACTCAACCGCGACGGTTGGCTGGAGGAACTGCGCCTTTGCTACAACAAGCGTTTCCTCCCCACCCGCTGCGATGACCGCCGGTATGGCGCAAGGGACGGCCAACGGGCCAAGATCTGGCGGGGACTGTAGCAGCCTGCCCAAATTTGACCTGTATCAATGATTATAGGGCGACTCGCAGAGTAGAAGACTCGCATGGAGGCCGCGCAATGATCACTATCGAAACCCTGTCGCCCAAAGCCCACCGCGTAACCGTGATGGGCGCGTTTCATTACGAGGATGCCGAAAAATTCGTGGCGCTCGGCAAGGAACGCCTCGCCAGCGGCCAACGCGGCAATCTGCTTATCGATGTCACCGCAATGGCCGATTTCAGCGTTTCGGCCATCGGCGACCAGCTGGTGCACATCCCCTCGATGCTGCAATTCATCTATTCGCTCGATCGCATCGCATTCATCTCGGACGAGGAATGGATGCGCAGCGCAGCGCGCCTCGAAAGCATGCTGCTGCCCGGCGTCACCTATCAGGTCTATGATGACGACGAGAAGGACGCAGCGCTTGCATGGGTGCTCGAAGAGGAGGACGCCCCGCACAAGGGCGCGTTTCGCGAGATCGAGCTTGGCAGAGACGATGTGGCCGCATTCGAGGTCGTCGGGCGGCTCGACGGTCCCGAATCCGAGCGCGGTATAGCCATGGTCGAAGAACGAATGAATGACCCCGAGTGCTCCAAGCTGATGATGGTGATCCGCCACTGGCACGGGTTCGAGGCGGAATTGCTCTTCAGCCCCAAGTTGATGGCGTCGAAGCTCAAACTGATCGACTCAATCGAGCGCTACGCCATTGTCGGAGGCCCCGGCTGGGTCGGCGGGGTAGCCGAGACAATGGGACACCTGATCAAGCCCGAGATCAAGGCGTTCGACCTCAACGAAGAGGACGAGGCGCTAGAATGGCTTGGCGATGTGTCGGAGTCTTGAGGCGGCGGGGGCTTGAGACGGCGGGGAATTAACGCCGCGCCTTGAAGAAATCGCGCAGCAGCTTTGCCGCCTCTTCTTCGCCCATGCCCGAATAGACCTCGGGCGCGTGCATGCATTGTTCTTGCTCGAACACCCGCGCACCGTGTTCGACACCGCCGCCCTTGGGATCGCTCGCGCCGTAATAGAGCCGTGCAATCCGCGCGTGGGCAATGGCTCCGGCGCACATGACGCAAGGTTCAAGTGTTACGTACAGATCGCAGCCAGTGAGCCGGTCATCGCCAAGTCGCTCAGCCGCCAGCCGGATCGCGCGCATTTCCGCATGGGCGGTAGGATCGGGGGGAGAGCGGGTCGCATTGGCGGCGACCGCGACCATTTCGCCGCCCTTGACGATCACCGCGCCAACGGGCACTTCGCCCGCCTCGGCTGCCTTGCGGGCCGCTTCCAGAGCGGTCTGCATCGGTCGGGGGACGGGCCAGCGGGTTCCTTGGGTGGTCATCAGACCTCATGCGCTAACCTGCGCACACGCACGAATCAATTGACGATTCGCCCGCGCCCCGCTATGCGGCGCGCTTTCCGGGACACCTTTCACGTAAGGACCGCCTGAAAGGCGTGTGTTCCCGTCACTTGAAACGAGACGAGATTTATCATGTCGCGCATTTGCGAACTCACTGGCAAGGGCCGCCAGGTTGGCAACAACGTCAGCCACGCCAACAACAAAACCAAGCGCGTTTTTCTGCCTAACCTGCAGAACGTGACCCTGATGAGCGAAAAGCTTGAGCGCAGCTTCAAGTTCCGCGTGTCGACCCACGGTCTTCGCTCGGTTGAGCACAACGGCGGGCTCGACAACTGGTTGCTCAAGACCAAGAACGAAAAGCTTTCTGCCCGCGCGCAGAAGGTGAAGCGTGAGCTTAAGAAGGCTGAAAAAGCCGCTTAACCGCTCCGGCGTTTGAAAGAGATTTGAAGGCGCAGCGCGATCGGCGTTTGCGCCTTTTTCTCGTTTGTAGAGTCGTTGGTTGTCCTACCGCTTCGCTACTTGAGGACAGTGGGCGAATAGGTAAGTTTCGCCAGCAGAGTGCGTTGCATCGCGGCAATATTGTCGTCCGAGATGATCCAGACTGTCACGCCGCCGTCCTCTTGCGCGCGAACTGCAATCCCTTCGTAATTCTCGGGAGGGAGCACCCCTTCGAAGTCGAACAGAATGCGCGGGCGAAGCGGCTTTTTTGAACCCGCCTCCGGTGCATCCATGATCGCGAGTTTGCCCGCAAACGGCGGATAGCTGCTCCAGTCAAGATCGCGCATCAGCATCAGCACCCGCCCATCGGGCATCTGCGCCAGATCAGTCACGGCAAACCCTGCTGCCGGGTTCTCATATGCGAGGATCAGCGGCTCTCCCCCCTCAACCGGGTCATCATCAAAGAGCAGCGCTTCATCGCGCCCCTCCGGCAGGATCACAAAGCGGCCATCGGTAAGGCGCACCATCGCCTCGAGCCCGGCATTTGCGTACCAGTCCTCCACCAGCGTATCGAAGATGCGATAATCCTCCGGCTCGGTGCGGTAGGAGAAGCGGTGGATGGCGTGGGTGTTTTCGAACCCGACCCAGTAATCGCCGCGCGGCCCTGCATCACGCGTCACCGATTCGATATCCCAAAGGCGCGGATAAAGCGCAGGATCGTTGAACGGCAGGCCGGCAATGAGCCGCGTCTCGGGCGATTCTTCGGCACGGTCAGGCTCGATGAAGGTGAACAGGAAGCCGCGATCAGAAAAGGCGCGCAATCGCCCGCCGCCTATCGCCAAAAGCCCCGAGAACCCGCCAAACCGCAAGGAGGGCTCGGTCGAGTAATGCCACACACCTTCGACCCGCCAGCCGGTGACGCCCGTGTCGCCCGCGCCGGCCACCTGTGTGAGGGCGATGCTTTCCGGAGCCTCTTTGACCACCGGCGTGCGCAGCCAGGTGCCGGGCGCAACCATCAGGGCAAGCGCAAGCGCTGCGGTCACCCTGAATGCTTTTGCCATTCTAGTTCATCGGCCCTGCAAGAAGGATCGGATCAAAACGTGCATCGTGCCATTTGAGGCCCCAGTGAAGATGCGGACCGGTCGAGCGGCCGGTCGCGCCGATATCGCCGATATGCTGCCCCTGACGCACGCTATCGCCTTCTTTCACGTGGATGCGGTGACAATGCAGGAAAGCGGAGTTGAGACCATTGCCGTGGTCGATCATCAAAAGCCCGCCTTCAAGGCTGAAGCCGGTGCGCGCGAGGATAACCACGCCATCGGCAGGCGCGACAAAAGGCGTGCCCGTCGGCATCGCAATATCAACCCCTGAGTGATAGCTGCCCGGTTCGCCGCGATAGATGCGCTGGCGACCAAAACGCCCCGAAATGCGGCCCGAAACCGGCCAGATGAAATCCTGTTTCCACCCTTGCGCACCGGTTTTCTTGGCGCGCGCGGCTTGAATCGCGTTATATTCAGGCTCGCGCTGGCGCCAGTAGGCTTCGGGATTGCGCAGCTTGCGCTTGGCCACATTGACCCGCTCGATCTGCCAGTCGCGAGGGCCAATGATGAGGTTTTCGCTCACACTTTGCCCGCTTTCCAATTGGGCGGTGAGGGTCACATTTGCCGGACTATCGCGGTCGAAGGCGGCGAAGAATGTGCCATCCTCGGCAATGTCTATTGTCTGGTCGCCAAGCGTCGCATTGACCGTACCATCAGGCGCAAGTCCCCGGATGAAACCGCCCTGGGTAAGCTCTCCGTCAAAGGAAAAGCGGGTGTTTTGGGCAGGCGCAGGTGCGGGGGGCGCGTCGGGTGTTTCTGCCTTTGCCGGAGCGCGGATCTCCCCGGCAACAGGCTCGGCCACATTATCGCTTACAGGCTCGGGCGTCGCCGCTTCTGATTGCGCGCAGGCCACCAGTCCCAAAAGCCCCAGCCCCGCAAAAAGGCCCAGTACGCGCATCGCTCAGTCCTGCCCGAGCAAACGCTTGGTCGCGATTTCAGGGCTCGCATAGGCCTCTTGATACTCGGCGCTCCAATAGGCGAGCTCTTCCAGAGGGATTACCGCGCCGGAAACGGCGCAAATGACGTGATGGCCCGGTTTCAGCACGCGAAAGCTGGAAGGGCCGTAGTGGAGTTGGGCGGTTTTATCGCCAGAGGACATAAGCATGGGGCGAGCCTATAGCATGACGCGCTAGCCGAATAAATCGTCTTGGCGCGGGGCTGGTTTGGGGGCGGGTTTCGGCTTTTTCTTGGGCCGGGTCGCTGATTGTGCCTGAGGGGGCGCATCGCCAACCCCGACGGCCAGCTCGCCGTCCTTGAACTCAAGGTTGAGAGCCATCTTGGAAGCAGCCTCTTGCAAGGTCGTCACAACCTTTCCATCGGCGGTCCGCACCATCGCATAGCCACGCTCAAGCGGCTTTTTCGGGTGAAGCTGCTCCGACAGTCTTGAAAGCGCGTCGAGCCGGTTTTGCCTTTGCTCAATCGGGCGCCTGACCAACTCGGGCGACAGCCGCACGCGATCCAAACGGTCGCGGCGGCTATCAAGCGCTTGGCTGAGAAGGCGCGGGCTGAGCCTTGCCGCGGTCCCTGTCAATTCCTCGCGCCCCTGCCCTGCCCGGTCGCGCAGGCCCCGGCGAAGGCGCTCTGACAAATCATCCAGACGCTGGGCCTGCGGTTGCAGCAGCGCCTCCATCTTGGGCATGCGCCTGACCCGCGCCTCCAGACGCTCGCGGCCAAGCTCGACCGGGCGATGCACCGCGCGGCGCCCGCGCATGGCGAAATCGGCAACGGTTGCGTGCAGGTCCGCGCGCACCGGCACCGCGATTTCCGCAGCAGCGGTGGGCGTGGGTGCGCGGCGGTCGGCGGCGTAATCGGCCAATGTCGTGTCGGTTTCGTGGCCCACGGCGGAAATCACAGGGATCGAGGATTCGGCAATCGCACGAACCACGATCTCCTCGTTGAAGGACCACAAATCCTCAATCGACCCGCCCCCGCGCGCAACGATCACCACATCGGGGCGGGCGACCGGACCGCCTGGCTGAATTTGGGAGAACCCGCGGATCGCGCCTGCCACCTGCTCCGCAGCCCCCTGCCCCTGAACCAGCACCGGCCACACCAGCACATGGCTGGGAAAACGGTCGGCGAGGCGGTGCAGGATGTCGCGAATGACCGAACCTGTGGGCGAGGTCACCACGCCAATGGTGCGCGGCAGGAAAGGCAGGCGGCGCTTTCTCTCGCGTGCGAACAGCCCCTCGGCCTCAAGCCGCGCGCGTGTTTTTTCCAGCAGCGCCAGCAATGCGCCCTCGCCCGCGATTTCGAGGCTGTCCATCACGATCTGGTATTTGGAGCGCCCGGGATAGGTCGTGAGTTTGCCGGTCGCTATCACCTCAAGCCCGTCTTCGGGCACGAACGCCAGCCGCCCGGTGTTCCCGCGCCACATAACGCCGTCGAGCACGGCCTTGTCGTCTTTGAGCGCGCAATACATGTGGCCCGAAGCCGCGCGTTTGACGCCCGAAAGCTCGCCGCGCAGCCGCACATAGCCAAAGCGATCCTCGACCGTGCGTTTGAGGCTTTGCGAAATCTCGCTGATAGTCAGAGGTTCGGCATTGTCGCCCTGCCGCTTGCGCGCTAGCAGACCGGAATTGTCGTCATTGGAAGAGGGGCTGCGAGCCATGAATATCCTGTTGATCGGGTCGGGTGGCCGCGAACATGCTCTAGCCTTCAAGCTCGCGCAATCCCCGTCATGTGAGAAGCTCTACGCCGCCCCCGGAAATCCCGGCATCGCCGAGGAAGCGCAAATCGTGACGCTCGATGCGAGCGACCACGGCGCGGTGGTCGAATTTTGCAAAAGCCATGCAATCGGCCTTGTCGTGATCGGCCCCGAAGCCCCGCTGGTCGATGGCCTCGCCGATAGCCTTGCCGCCGCCGGCATCCCCGCATTCGGGCCAAGCGCCAAGGCCGCGCAGTTGGAAGGGTCCAAAGGCTTTACCAAGGATTTGTGCGCGCGCGCCAATATCCCCACCGGCGGATATGTCCGCACCCATTCTTTGGCAGAAGCGATTGAGGCTCTGGCCAAATTCACTGCCCCTTACGTGCTGAAAGCTGACGGTCTGGCCGCTGGCAAGGGGGTCGTGATCGCGCCCACACGCGAGGAAGCAGAGGCAGCGCTCGCCGATATGTTCGATGGGGCGTTCGGGGAAGCGGGCGCGCAGGTCGTGATCGAGGAATTCCTCGAGGGCGAAGAGGCGAGCTTCTTTGCGATCACCGATGGAACACATGTCCTCCCCTTTGGAACGGCACAGGATCACAAGCAGGTGGGCGAGGGCGATGTCGGCCCCAACACCGGCGGCATGGGCGCTTACTCACCCGCGCCTGTTCTCACCGAAGAACTGCAACAACGCGTTTTGTCCGAGATTATCCAGCCGACGGTGGATACCATGCGCGCCGAGGGCATGCCCTACTCGGGCGTGCTTTACGCCGGCCTCATGCTGACAGCGACGGGTCCCCAGCTGATCGAATACAACTGCCGCTTTGGCGATCCTGAATGTCAGGTGCTGATGACGCGGTTCGAGGGCGATCTGGCCGCGCTCATGCTGGCCTGTGCCAAGGGCGAACTTGCCGGTCAGGAGGCGAGTTTCGCCCCCGAAACCGCGCTTACCGTGGTGATGTGCGCAAACGGCTATCCCGGAACGCCTGAAAAAGGTGGCGCGATTGATCTGGGTGGGGCCGAAGCGCGCGGCGCAAAGGTATTCCACGCGGGAACGGCGATGAAGGACGGCCAATTGGTCGCCAATGGAGGCCGCGTCCTTAACGTCACCGCGAGCGGGGCCAATGTGACACAGGCAAAGGCCGCGGCTTACGAAGCGGTCAAACTGATCGATTTCCAAAGCGGTTTTTATCGCGGCGATATCGGCTGGAAAGAGGTCGCGCGCGAGGGGTAAGCCCGTCCAGCCTCCCTCCCGACGAACGACGGGACGAGAAATCGCCAAAAGCTGCACAAATTTGATGTAGATCAAAGACGCTTGCAAATGCGCTTCCTAAAAGGGGAGCATGACCTATCGCCTCACCCTGCTCGCCCCTGCCGCCGCCAGCGCGGCGCTCGCCCTGTCCGCTTGTGTGACGACGCCCGCGCCGCCGCCGCCTGAACCGCCTGCATTCGTCGAGGCGGCCTGCGGGGGATGCCATTCGGTCGAGCCGCCATTCCTGTCGCCCAACACCACCGCGCCCAGCTTCGAAGCGGTCGCCAACCGGCCCGGCGTTACGCGCGCAACGATCAAGGCCTGGCTCAGAAACGCGCACAATTACCCCGAGCAAATGGACTTCGACCTGACGAGCGAAAAGGTCGATGAGGTCGCAGACTATATGATCACGCTGCGGCGCCGGGACTACATCCCCGTGGAGTGAGCAAAAGCCGCAATCGCAAGGGCCTTGCCCCCCGCGACTTTCCTACACAGCCACAACCTGCCAGGCTTGCGCCCATCGCGGCGCGCTCAAGCCTGTAGCGAGCGCGGGTGGTCGCGGGAATCTTGTTTCAACAAAACCCCCCTGCCGCATGTACTTGCTGAAAAAGCGCGCCGTGCTTGCGGTTCAACCGTCCGAAATTACAGGCTTTTCTCCATCAGTGCCTTCATATCGGTTTCGGGGCGCGGGCCATAGTGACCAATCACTTCGGCCGCCGCGATTGCGCCGCGTTTGAGGCATACCTCAAGCTTTTCCCCGCGTGCAAAGCCGGCGAGGAAGCCCGCCGCAAACTGGTCGCCTGCACCGGTCGTATCGACGACCTTGGCAACGGGGGCTGCGGCGACAACCGCGCGCTCGCCATGGGCGCTTGCGACCGCGCCCTTGGCGCTGCGGGTGGCGACGAGGACGGGGACGTTGGCGGCGACCTGATCGAAGCCGGTGTCGAAGTCCTCTTCCCCTGTCAGTGTTGCAAGCTCGCTTTCATTGACGAAGAGAATGTCGATCACCCCCTCTTCGATCATGGCGCGAAAGTCATCGCCGTGGCGGTCGATGACGAAGCTTTCCGACGCGGTGAAGGCGATCTTGCGACCAGCCTCGCGCGCGACGCTCATCGCGCGGCGCATGGCGTTGCGCGGTTCTTCAGGGTCCCACAGATAGCCCTCTAGGTAGAGGATGGCGGCGCTTGCAATGAGGTCCTCATCCAGAGCGGTCGCGGGGAGAAACTGGCTTGAGCCAAGGTCGGTGTTCATGGTGCGCTCGCCGTCGGGTGTCACGAAGATGAGGCAGCGGCCTGTAGGCGGGTTCTCCGGCGTGCCGTCAGCCGGGCGCGGCTCAGTGTCGAAGTCGATGCCGGTTGCGCGCATGTCGTGGGCAAAGACCTTGCCGAACTGGTCATCGGCGACCTGTCCGATAAAGGCACACTGCACGTCGAGCGCGGCAAGCCCTGCAAGGGTGTTCGCAGCCGAGCCACCCGACTTTTCCGTTGCAGGACCCATCGCATCATAAAGCCGGTCAGCACCAGCCGGGTCGACCAGTGTCATCCCGCCGCGATTGAGGCCAAGTTCCTCGATGTCCTCGTCTTTGCACGAGGCGATAATATCGACGATTGCGTTACCGATGGCGACAACATCGTAGCGGGGGTCTGTGGTAGGCAAGGCGGATGTCCTGATTGGCATTGGGGAGAAGACTGTATCGGCCACGCGCCTAGCCCGATGCACCGGTCAGGCCAAGTGTTTTGGCAATGGCAGCGAGGTTTGACTAACGGCGCGCATGCCCGCACTAAAGAGCCATGAACTCGGTTTTGACAGCGCTGGGAAAAGGTCTCGCTCAGCTCGGCGACAAGGTGGTGGCGCGGCTGCTGGTGAAGACAGCCGTGATCACCCTGCTGGTGTTCTTGGTACTTGGCGCAGGCGCATACTTTGCCCTCACAGCGGGTTTTGCCGCGACCGGTCTTGAGGGATCGGGGCTGGCAGGAGCCGTTGCAGCGGTGCTTGTGACCGGGCTTGCCTTCTGGTTCCTGTTTCGCGTCGTCGCCTTGGCGGTGCTGCAATTCTTCGCCGATGAAGTCGTCATCGCCGTGGAAGAGCGGCACTATCCGCAAGCTGCTCGAACCGCGCGAAAGCTCCCTTTTCGCCGCGATCTTGCCAATTCGCTCAGCGGCGCAGGGCGAGCGCTCCTTTACAACGCGCTCGCCGCGCCCTTTGCGCTGGTCCTGGTGTTCACCGCGATTGGCCCGGCGATCGTGTTTCTGATCGTCAATGCGATCCTGTTGGGACGCGAGCTTACCGATATGGCCTGGCTCAGGCATTGCGGCGAACCGCCCGATTTCAAGCCAGCACCAAACCCCGTTCCCAAGGCCCAACGCGTGATGCTGGGCGCAGTTATCGCCGCAATTATGCTCGTCCCGCTTGCCAATTTTCTCGGCGCTATCCTAGGAGCAGCGGCAGGAACCCATCTCGTGCACCGGTCCATCCAAACTGGCGCACGAAGAGAAACTGCGGAGACTGTGCACAATGCGTAAAGGCTTAGGCTTGCTTGTCCTTGGCGCCGTGTGTGTCTCGGCGTGCAGCACGGGGGCTGCCCCGCGCACGGTATCATCCGGCACGGCGTCGGCGGCCGGACAGACTGCGGGCACGTTTCGCGCGCCGGTCGTGCAGAACGAGCGCGGCCTGGAAAGCGTCATCGGCAAAGGGGCAAATGCCCTTACACAGCGGTTTGGCAAAGCGCGGCTCGATCTGTCGGAAGGCGACGCGCGCAAGCTTCAGTTTTCGTCGAACGAATGCGTGCTCGACATTTTCCTCTATCCCTTGCGCGACAACGCAACGCCCGTTGCCACCCATATCGAAACGCGCCAACGGGTCGGGGGCGCTTCAACCGACCGTGCCAAGTGTATCGAGCAGGTCGAGCGCACCGGTCGTGACCGATAAAGCGCGCTGGTAACCTCGTTTTAAGCACATTGTGCGAATGCTGATCCCCGTATCAAAGGGGTAATTCCACAATGACGACGCATTTTACCGAGCTTGCTCAGGCCGCATCCGCCGACGGGAAAGTCAGTTCCGAAGAGGTCCTCGCACTTCGCCGACAAGGTTGGGGTGATGGCATCATCGTGCGCGAAGAGGCCGAAGCGCTGTTTGCGCTCAACAACGCGCTTGATGAGCGTGGGGCAGAATGGTGCGACTTTTTTGTCGAGGCGATTGGCGAATTCGTCCTGAACGGCACACAGCCGCGCCTGCAATGCGACGAAAGCGAAGCGCGCTGGCTGATTGATCAGGTCGACCATGACGGCGTGGTGGACAGCATGGTCGAGCTTGAAACAATGGTGCGCATTATCGAGCGCGCTGAAAATGTGCCAACGGTGCTCAAGAACTATGTGCTGGAACAGGTTGAGAAAGAAGTGCTCACGGGCACTGGCCCCACCCGTTGCGGCGGCGAATTGTCGGCCACTCACATAAACGAGGCGGAAGTAAAAATCCTTCGCCGGGTTATCTTCTCAAGCGGAGGGTATGGCCCTGCTGCCGTCAGCCGTTTCGACGCCGAATTGCTGTTCCGGCTTAAGGATGCGACATTGCAAGACGCAAATGACGCAAGCTGGGGCGATCTGTTTGTTGATGGCATTTCCAACCACTTGCGCGGATTTGTATTGGACAATGCCCAGATGAGCCACGAGCGCAAGCTGGAGATGGTTCGCGAAATCGAGGACAACTCGGTCAATTTCGGGCGCTTCTTCTCGCGCATGGCAAAAAGCGATGCGCCCCTTTCAACCCGAGTGCAATGGCTCAAAGAGCACATTACCGGGACAGATGGCCCGCAAAACGACTACGAGGCGGATGCCAGAGCCGGAGACGAGGTGACCTTGGCAGAGCAAGACTGGTTGAATAGCGCCGTCAACAAAGATGGGCAGCTTGATGACCTCGAAAAACGGCTTATCCGGCGACTGATGGAAGACGGGGCGCTCTAAACCAGCCCCCCATAGCCATCAGACCATAAAGCTCTCACCGCACCCGCATGCGCCCTTGGCGTTGGGGTTCTCGAAGGTGAAGCCTGCGGTGAAATCGTCCTCGACCCAATCCATGGTCGAGCCCACGAGGTAGAGCACGCTCGCCCCATCGATGTAGAATGTGCCGCCCGGTGTCTCGATCTTTTCGTCGAACTTGGCCTCTTCGGTGACGTAATCGACCGAATAGGCGAGGCCCGAACACCCCCTGCGCGGGGTTGAAAGCTTCACCCCGATTGCATCCTCGGGCGCTTGGCTCATCAAATGCGCGATACGGTCTTCGGCGCCCTTGGTCAGGGTTACTGCCGCCGGCATCTTGCGTGTTTTTGCAGTTGTCTCGGCCATTACAGCATCCCCAATTCGAGCCGCGCTTCGTCTGACATCTTTTCCGGGCTCCACGGCGGATCCCAGACCAGATCAACTTCGGCATCGCGAATGCCCGGCACCGATGAGGCGCGCAGTTCGACCTCGCCCGGCATCGTTTCAGCCACCGGGCAATGCGGCGTGGTCAGCGTCATGGTGATGGTCGCATCACACTCATCATCGACCTCGACCCCGTAAATCAGGCCCAGATCGTAGATGTTGACCGGGATCTCGGGGTCATAGATCTCTTTAAGTGCATCGATCACCGCCTGTTGCAGATCGCCGCCCGCGCCGGTCGCGGTGTCGGCAGGTTTCTGGTGAAGAAACCCTTCCAGATAGTCGCGCGTGCGCGGTGCTTCTGCGGTCGTTTCGGTGGTCGCTTCATCGGGATCGATAGCGTCCTCCACCCTTGCGCGAGGCGGTTTCGTGGATGCGTCGTTTGGCGTGGTCATATCTATATGCCTTTTCCAAAGATCTTGCGGGTGCGGGCAATGCCGTTGAGCAGCGCGGTGACGTCATCTTCGGTCGAATACAGACCAAAGCTCGCCCGCGCAGTGGCTGGCACGCCGAGATAGTCCATCAAGGGCTGGGCGCAATGGTGGCCTGCGCGAATGGCGACATTCGCCTCGTCGAGGATTGTGCCAAGATCGTGCGGGTGAATGTCATCGATGGTGAAGCTAACGATCCCGGCGCTGTTCGCAGGGCCGTAAACGGTCACATCGTTCATCGCGGTCAGTTCGCGGCGCAAGCGCTCGACAAGTTTGGCTTCCGCTTCGTGCATGGCGCCAAGGCCAATCTCTGCGACGTAGTCCGCAGCAGCCGCAAATGTGATCGCTTCGGTGATTGCAGGCGTGCCCGCCTCAAAGCGTTGCACGCCCGTGCCATAGGTCGTGCCCTCGAAGGTGACGCGGTCGATCATCGCGCCGCCACCTTCCCATGCAGGCATATCAGCGAGGATATCCGAGCGCGCCCAGAGCGCTCCGATGCCGGTGGGGCCATAAAGCTTGTGGGCGGAAAATACGTAGAAGTCGCAATCCAGAGCCGACACATCGACCGGCATATGCGCAACCGCCTGACAGCCGTCGAGAAGCAGCTTTGCGCCGACCTTGTGTGCCATGTCCGCCGCACGCCTGGCGTCAAGCACGCTACCCAAAACATTGGAAACGTGCGCCAAAGCAACGATCTTGTGCCGCTCGGTCAGCATGGCCTCGGCGGCGTCCAGATCGATTGTATGGTCATCGGTGAGCGGAGCCACATCAATATGCGCGCCCACTTCCTCGGCGAGCATTTGCCACGGCACGATATTGGAGTGGTGCTCCAATTGTGAGAGCAGAATTCGATCGCCCGCCTTGATGTTTGCCCGCCCCCAGGTTTTCGCCACGAGATTGATCGCCTCGGTTGCGCCGCGGGTAAAGACGAGCTCGTCTTCCTTGCCACCGATCAGGGCAGCCACACGCCGACGCGCGGCCTCATAGGCCAACGTCATATCGGCCGAGCGGGAGTAGACACCCCGGTGAACGGTCGCGTAGTCCTCGCCCAAAGCGCGCGTCATCGCCTCGATCACCTGGCGAGGCTTCTGCGCCGTCGCAGCGGTGTCGAGATAGTGCCACGGCTTTCCGTCAGCCGTCACAAGGCCGGGAAAATCGGCGCGCAGATCGCGGTTCAGGGATGCAGGAGCGTTCACAGCGCAGCACTCTCCAGCGCCTCAAGCGTCGCATCCAGCAACTCTTCGCGCATTTTCTCGTCCTCAAGCTCGACAAAGGCATCGCCAACGAAAGCTTGGACCAAGAGGCGTTGTGCTTGCTCTTGAGAGAGGCCGCGCGACGCCATGTAGAAGCGGGCCGCCTCGTCCAGCTGGCCAACGGTCGCGCCGTGCGCGCACTTCACATCGTCTGCGAAGATTTCGAGCTGTGGCACGGCATTCGCGCTCGCGCCCGGCTCAAGCAACAGGCCTTTAAAATCCTGTGCAGCATCAGTCTTTTGCGCGTGGCGCGCGACCTTGATTTCGCCAAGGAAACTGCCGGTCGCCTTGCCCCATTGCACCGCGCGGACCGTCTGGTTCGAGGTGGCGTTGGGGTGATCGTGCTTGGTGAGAGTCACGAATTCCTGCGTTTTGGCATCGCCGCCAATCGTCACCCCGCCAAATTCGAAATGCGCGCCTTCTTCAAGCGTCACTTCAAGCTCAACCCGGGCATATTTGCCGCCCGTGATGACTTTGAACGCTTCGAAGCGTCCGCCCTTGCCGACATGGACGCGCAAACGGTCGACCATGCCTTCGCTTGTCGCGCCGGAGCGGTGGACAGTGTATTCGCCGCGCGTTTCGCCAGCGGGTACTTCGAGCGTGCGCCAGTGATGGATGACCCTCGGGTCGCTGGCCGCCACAAAGTCCATATCGGCGTAGCGCCACGCCTCATCGCGGCGAGTGGGAAGGGTTACTGCCTCGCTCATGCGGCGGCCTCAGCCATCACCGCGTCATAGCCTTCGTCTTCGAGGCGAAGCGCCAGATCCGGTCCGCCGGTCTGAACAATGCGGCCGTCGGCAAGGATGCTCACCCGGTCGGGCTTCACCACGTCGAGAAGACGTTGATAGTGGGTGATAAGGAGCACGCCCTTCCCACTATCACGCATGATCGAATTGATGCCCTCGCCCACAATGCGCAGCGCATCGATATCGAGGCCGCTATCGGTTTCATCCAGTACGGCGAATTTGGGATCGAGAATACCCATCTGCACCATCTCGGCGCGCTTCTTTTCGCCGCCGGAGAAGCCGACGTTCACCTGCCGCTTGAGCATTTCCATGTCCATCTTGAGAAGCGCGGCCTTCTCTTTGGCGAGCTTCAGAAACTCGCCGCCCGACAGCGGCTCTTCGCCCCGGAACTTGCGCTGAGCGTTCAAGGCTTCGCGCAGGAATTGGACGTTGGAGACGCCGGGAATTTCAACCGGATATTGGAAGCCGAGAAACAGGCCGGTGGCCGCGCGCTCATGCGGGTCGAGGTCGAACAGGTCTTCACCTGCGAACTCAACCGAACCGCTGGTCACGTCATAGCCGGGCTTGCCGCCAAGGACATTGGCGAGCGTCGATTTGCCAGCGCCATTGGGGCCCATGATTGCGTGGACTTCGCCTGCCTGCACTTCAAGCGATAGGCCCTTGAGGATCGGCTTGGGATTGTCCTCGCCAACGGTGGCGTGAAGGTCGGTGATTTTAAGCATCTCGGTCAAATTTCCTGCGGTTTGGGCGCGAATAGTCCTGGTTGGGGTTGGCCTCGCGGTGGGCGCGGGCGGCCTCTTTCTTGTCGCCGATGCGCATGCGCATACCGGCGGTGATGCGTTGGAGCACGGCGTCCATATCATCGAGAATGTCAGCCGCCTTGATCCGCATCACGCGAATGCCGACGGCCTCAAGGCTCTTGTCGCGGCGTTTGGCGAGCGTCTCGTCCTGATCCTCTTCATCAATCATGATCGCCATGCCGAGGTTGTGGCAGTTGAAGTCGACAATGGCCGAGCCGACGACCGCAAAGCGCTTGAAGGTGTAGCGGCCAAGGTCGGCCTCAGCGAACTTCTTGGCGAGCGCCTTGTTCGCAGGCGAAGCAAACCGCCGCATCTCGCGCGCACGGTCATGGAGCGCATCAAGACGCTTATCCGAAATCTTCCACCCGCGCCCCTTTTTGGGGAGATCGGGAGCTTCGGCGTCGGTGGTATCTCGCAGGCCTAGTGTCTTGCGGTCAGTCATTTGATCAGTGCTGTTCTGTACAAAGGAGTATTGCGTACTCCTGCGTAATCGTAGGGTGATTCCCCATAGGCGCTTCTAGCGACAGCGGGAAATGCAAAACCCGATCGACGACTAGCTCTTGGTTTTCCGAAGGATCGCCTTGTTCAGAATCAATCGAGATCGTCTCACCGACGCTTGGGGCGTGGTTAAACTTGTATCTTCCAACCGACTTTCCATCGAGCAAATTTTTACCCACTACTACCTTAAGTTCAACCGACATACTTTCCTCCATCACCCCACACTCCCCTCAAGCGATATCGCCAGCAGCTTCTGCGCTTCGACGGCAAACTCCATCGGCAGCTCTTTCAGCACATCCTTGGCAAAGCCGTTGACGATCAGCGCCACTGCTTCCTCTTCGTCGAGGCCGCGTTGCATGGCGTAGAAGAGCTGCTCGTCGGAGATCTTGGAGGTCGTCGCCTCGTGCTCGATCTGGGCGCCGGGGTTCTTCACTTCGATATAGGGCACGGTGTGCGCGCCGCATTCATCGCCCAGCAGCAGGCTGTCGCACTGGGTAAAGTTGCGCACGCCTTCCGCCTTCGGCCCCACACGGACAAGTCCGCGATAGGTGTTGTTCGATTTGCCCGCGCTGATCCCCTTGGAGATGATGGTCGAGCGCGAGCCCTTGCCATTGTGGATCATCTTGGTGCCGGTGTCGGCCTGCTGGTAATTGTTGGTGACCGCGACCGAGTAGAACTCGCCCACGCTGTCTTCGCCGTTCAATACGCAGGACGGATATTTCCAAGTCACAGCGGAGCCGGTTTCAACCTGTGTCCAGCTGATCTTGGAGCGGTCACCCTGACACAGCCCGCGCTTGGTCACGAAATTGTAGATTCCGCCCTTGCCTTCAGCATCGCCCGGATACCAGTTCTGGACGGTTGAATATTTGATCTCCGCATCTTCCATCGCGACCAATTCCACGACAGCGGCGTGGAGTTGGTTTTCATCGCGCATCGGGGCGGTGCAGCCTTCGAGATAGGAGACGTAAGAGCCCTTCTCGGCCACAATCAAGGTCCGCTCAAACTGGCCGGTGTTTTCGGCATTGATGCGGAAATAGGTGGACAGCTCCATCGGGCAGCGCACACCTTCGGGGATGTAGACGAAAGTGCCATCGGAGAAGACTGCGGAATTGAGGCAGGCGAAGTAATTGTCGCGCGTCGGCACAACGCGGCCAAGCCACTTTTTGACCAGCTCGGGGTATTCCTTGATCGCCTCGGAGATCGAGAGGAAGATCACGCCAGCTTTTTTGAGCTCTTCGCGGAAGGTGGTGGCAACACTGACGCTGTCGAATACGGCATCGACGGCGACCTTCCTTGCGCCTTTTACCCCGGCAAGCACTTCCTGCTCACCCAGCGGAATGCCGAGCTTGTCGTAAACGCGCTTGATCTCGGGATCGAGTTCGTCGAGCGATTCGAGCTGTTCCTTCTTCTTGGGCGCGGCGTAGTAATAGGCGTCCTGATAGTCGATTCTAGGATAGCCCACCTTGGCCCAATCGGGCTCTTCGAGCGTTTCCCAGATGCGGAACGCTTTCAGCCGCCAGTCGAGCATCCATTCAGGCTCACCCTTCTTGGCCGAGATAAAGCGAACGGTGTCCTCGTTGAGGCCCTTCTCCGCAAACTCGGTCTCGATGTCCGAGGACCAGCCATGCTCGTACTCAGCCGCAGCAGCTGCTGCGTCTTTGGCGTCCTGATCGATTTCAGGCTGAAGATCGACGTTGTCGGTCATACGGTAAGCTCTTCTTGTGAGTTTGTTTGAGAGGGCTCGGCTGCGGGTTCCTGGCGAAGGTCCGCAAGCGAGATTTCAGCCAATGCACCGCGCAGCTTGGAATTGATAAGCGGCCAATGCGGTTTCATGTTGCACCCGGCCTCGTAATCGCAATCACCATGATCGGCGCAAGCCGTGAGCGCAATCGGGCCCTCGACCGCTTCGACGATTTCAGCAACGGTGATCGCAGCCGCCGGACGGCCCAGTTGCAGTCCGCCGTTCACACCGCGCACCGAGCGCAGCAGATGCGCGCGGGTCAGCTTCGATACGAGCCGCTGCACCGTGGGCACGGGCAGCCCCGATTCCTGCGCCAGTTCAGCCGCACTCACCCGGCCATCCCCGCAATGGGCAGCCGCCTGGCACATCGTGATGATGGCATAATCAGTGAGGTTGGAGAGACGCATGAGTGAAAAATTTGGCCTTATTGCGAGTGGTTCTTAAATCGGACTGATTCTGTCGGATTTGAAATACGACTAAGATAGTCTGATTTCAAGGTCTGACGGGTTTTGAAATGGAAACCGGCCGACTCAGAGAAAGAAGCGCGATAAAAAAGGGGCGGCCTTACGAAGGTAAGACCGCCCTTTGAAGTCGAGGAACTCTTTGCATTACTGCGATGAGCCCTTCGGGTCGCGGCAGTTTGATAGCAAATTGTGGCGCAGTTGAATTGTATTGAAGCGACAAGCTGACATCGTTGAATTTTCTGCACACCGCTCAATCGGCTGAGCGCGGCAACTGGCAAACATCGTTGGATTGTCCTCGACATCGGAGGCATTTTGGGGCTTAGCGCCAGATCATGCTCAATCCGTTCAAGCTGTTCGCCCTTGCACGCCCTGCAATTTTCGCCCTCGACCCCGAAACAGGGCACAAACTTGCGATCAAGGCGCTCAAATCCGTGCCACACGGCACGCCTCGCTCAGGCAACCCGTCCGCGTCGAAGCTTGCCGTCGAAGTCGCTGGTTTGAAATTCCCCAATCCCGTCGGCGTTGCAGCAGGGTTTGATAAAGACGCAGAAGTGCCGGACGCGCTTCTTTCGCTCGGCTTTGGCTTTACCGAGGTTGGCTCGATCACCCCGCGCCCGCAGGCAGGCAATGCGCGTCCACGCCTGTTCCGGTTGAGCGAAGATCAAGCCGTCATCAACCGCATGGGGTTCAACAATGCTGGCGCCGATGCTGCACTTAGCCGGCTCGAGGCGAGAAAGGCGCGCGGCGGAATTGTTGGCATCAATATTGGTGCAAACAAGGATTCCGAAGACCGAATCGCCGACTATGCGCAGATGGCGCGGGTGATGACACCTTATGCGAGCTATCTGGCGGTTAACGTGTCGAGCCCCAACACCCCGGGCCTGAGAGCGCTTCAGGATGAAGGCGCGCTATCTGCGTTGATCGACGCGGTGATTGCAGCACGAGCCGGGGCTGCGGGTGACCAGGTGCCGCCGATTTTCCTGAAGGTTGCGCCCGATCTGGAGCCAGCAGATGTGGACGCCATTTCGCGCATCGCCATCGACAAGGGGCTGGCCGCGCTGATCGTATCGAACACCACCATATCGCGCGAAGGTCTGACCTCGCGCCATGCAGGCGAGGTGGGTGGCCTTTCCGGACAGCCTTTAAGGACACTGGCGCTTGAGCGTCTGCGCGATTTTCGCAAGGCCACAGGCGGCGAGATCGCGCTCGTCGGTGTTGGCGGTATCGCGACAGCCGAACACGCGTGGGAACGCATTAAAGCTGGCGCTAGCCTTATCCAGCTTTATTCTGCAATGGTCTATCACGGTCCCACTTTGGGCGAAGAGATAGCCACAGGCCTGTTGCAGATTATGGAGCGCGAAGGCGTCTCAAGCATTGCAGAGGCGGTGGGAAGCGAATAGCTCTGGCGACCATGTTCAAGCCTCTGATTGCTCTTTCGCCAATCGCGCTTCTCCTTTCGGCATGCGCGCAGCCATCCCAGACCGTTACCAGCACTCCCGACCCGGTCGCCAAATCCGATAGTGCGGCTGTGACCAGCGCCGACCCGCGCGCCACTGCGGCAGGCGAGGCGATCCTCGCCAAAGGCGGCTCTGCCACCGATGCGGCAATCGCGGTCATGCTGGCACTCACCGTGGTCGAACCGCAAAGCTCCGGCATTGGCGGGGGCGGTTTCATGGTGCGTTCCGGAAAAGACGGCGTCACCACGCTTGATGGCCGCGAAACCGCGCCAAGCGCTGCGACAGGCACACGTTTCCTCGACGAGAACGGCGAGCGCTTGCCGCGCGAATTGCGTGTCACATCCGGCCTCAGTGTCGGTGTGCCGGGCAACCTTGCGCTCGCAGCAAAGGCGCATGAGAAATACGGCGTGCTTCCCTGGGCAGACCTTTTCGAGCCAGCGATTGCCCTGGCGCGCGATGGTTTCGTCGTGAACCGTCGGCTCCACGCAAGCTTGAGCGGGCGTCAGGAGCGCGCAGGCAAAACCGAAGCGGCTCGCACAATTTTCTTCGGCCCCGATGGCGAAGCGGTACCGGTTGGCGCGCTTGTGAAGGTCCCTGAACTGGCCGACACGATGGAGCGCATTGCCGCAGGCGGGACCGGCGTATTCTATCAAAACAGCGCGAAAGCATTCGCCTCTTATGTTGCAGGCGAAACCCCGCAAGATGGCGCGATCACCGCAAGCGATGTCATGGCATACCAAGCCAAAGAGCGCACGCCCGCTTGTGCGCGTTACCGCGTTTACACAGTCTGCGGCATGGGTCCGCCCTCCTCTGGCGGCATTGCTGTTGCGCAAATGCTGGGCCAGCTTGAACGATTCGATGTCGCCGCAATGGGTCCGCAAAGCCCGGAGTTCTGGCACCTCTTCCTCGAATCTCAACGTATCGCCTATGCCGACCGCGAGCTTTACATTGGCGATGAGGATTTTGTCGAAGTGCCGGTCGCAGGGCTTCTCGACCCTGCCTACATCGCAAGCCGCAGCGCGCTGCTTGATCCCGACAAGGCGATAGAGGAAGCCAGGCCCGGCACGCCTCCCGGAGCGCCTTTGGCCCGTGCAGATGGCGATGAGCCGATGGAAAACGGCACCACCCACTTTGCCGTGGTCGATGCCAATGGCAATGCGGTAAGCTACACCTCCACCATCGAAGGCGCGTGGGGATCAGGCCTTCACTGGGGCGGCTTTTACCTCAACAACGAGCTAACCGATTTCAGCACGACGCCTGAGGTTGAGGGCAAACCCGTCGCCAACCGCGTCCAAGGGGGCAAGCGTCCGCGTTCCTCCATGGCACCGACGATTGTGCTTGATGAAAACGGCGAAGTCGTGCTCGTCATTGGCGCTGCTGGCGGTCCCACCATCCCGGTGCAGGTTGCCCGATCCATCATTGGCGTGGTCGATTTTGGCATGAGCGCCGAGGACGCCTTGAACCTTCCTTTGCTTATGTCCTTTGGCAAGGTCGCGATCACCGAGGAAGGGAGCGTAGTTGCCGATCTGGTCGATGATCTCAGGGCACGCGGCCATGAGCAGATCCGCGTCATCGCTCCGCGCGGCAAGACAAACGCTTTGCGCCGGATCGAAGGGGGCTGGGAAGCGGCAGGTGATCCACGCGTCGCGCCGCTTTTGTCCTATGAGCCTGCCGAGGAACCCGCCTCGGAATCTGCCGTCAACGCGCCCTGACACATGCGCGTGTGGCTTGCCGCTGGGATAATCATCGCCTAATTTAAGCTAATAATAACGACAAAGGCACTCGCCCATGCACCGCAATAATCGCGAGGGGCGAGCGCAACCGAGGAGCAAGCGCCAGTGAACGCCCCCTACCCGCCACCAGTCATCGACGAGAACGACGATCCCATCCTTCAGGACGTGGACAGCGCCAACAATCTGGTCGAACTTTTTCTGAAACGCGCCGGTGAGAAGGGCGATGCGCCTTTCCTGGGCCGTAAGAGCGATGGCGAGTGGGTGACGCAAAGCTGGGCCGAGGTGGCCGACACCGTGTGCCTGCTCGCCGAAAGCCTGCGTCAAATCGGTCTGAACGCCGGTGACCGGGTGGCGCTGGTTTCGGAAAACCGCCCTGAATGGTGCATTGCGGATCTTGCGATCATGGCCGCAGGCTGCATTTCGGTCCCGACCTACACGACCAACACCGAACGCGACCATGCGCATATCCTCGATAACTCGGGTGCGCGGGCGGTCATCGTGTCCAATGAGAAACTGCTTGGCCCACTAGTCGGAGCGATTGGGCGCACTGGCAACACTGACTATGTGATCGGGATCGACGACCTCAAGCGCAAGCAATCGGGCAGCTTTGAATATCACAATTGGGACAATTTGACCTCTGGCGATGCTCAAGAAGCGCGCAAGGCGGTCACTGCGCGGATCGCAGAAATTGGCCGCAATGACACCGCCTGCCTCATCTACACCAGCGGCACGGGTGGTGCACCGCGCGGAGTGATGCAGCACCATGGCTCGATCCTGTGCAATGCAGCAGGCGCTGCCGAAATTCTCCTCACCGATTTCGGCATCAAGGATGAACGCTTCCTCTCCTTCCTCCCGCTGAGCCACGCATACGAGCACTCAGGCGGGCAATACCTCCCCATCGCGGTGGGCGCAGAGATTTTCTACGCCGAGGGGCTCGAAAAGCTCGCCTCCAATATCGAAGAAACGCGCCCGACCATTATGGTCGTAGTGCCACGCCTGTTCGAAGTCCTGCGCACCCGCATCATGAAGCAAGTGCAAAAGCAAGGCGGCATCGCGAACTTCATGATGGATAACGCGCTTCGCATCACCGAGAAATCGCGCGATGGGAAAAAGCGGCTGCGCGATAAGCCGATGGATATGCTGGTTGAAAAAACCCTTCGCCCAAAGATCCGTCAGCGCTTTGGCGGGCGGATGAAAGTGATGGTCTCGGGCGGCGCTCCATTGAACCCGGAGGTTGGCAATTTCTTCGATGCGATGGGCCTCACCATGCTGCAAGGCTATGGTCAGACCGAGGCGGGGCCTGTGATCAGCTGCAACCGGCCCAAGGTGGGCCTCAAAATGGACACCGTCGGCCCGCCCATGCGCGGCGTCGACATCAAGATCGCCGAGGATGGCGAGATCCTGTGCGCGGGCGAGCTCGTCATGCACGGCTATTGGCGCAACAAGGCCGAGACCGAGCGCACGATCCAGAACGGCTGGCTGCACACGGGCGATATTGGCCTTATCGACGAGGCGGGCCGGATCAAGATCACCGACCGCAAGAAGGACATGATCGTCAACGACAAGGGCGACAATGTTGCCCCGCAAAAGGTCGAGGGGATGCTAACCCTCCAGCCCGAGATCGCACAAGCAATGGTGAGCGGCGACAACCGGCCTTATGTCGTGGGCCTGATCGTGCCCGATGCCGAATGGGCGCTCGAGTGGGCGCGGGCGAATGATGAGAAGTTCGACCTCAAGGCCCTGCAAGACCTCCCCGCCTTCAAGAACGCTGTGCGCGCGGCGGTGGACAGGACAAACAAGGACCTCTCCGTGGTTGAAAAGGTCAAGAGCTTCGCCTTTGCGGACGAGGCCTTCACCATCGAAAACGAAGAGATGACCCCGAGCATGAAAATCCGCCGCCACAAGATCCGTGACCGCTATCAGGAGCGGATTGATGGGATGTATCGGAGGTAGCGCCAGTGTCAGCCCACCGTCAGCGCATCATGTACATTGAAGACAAGTCGGAGGGCTTGGTCGGACCCGCTCGGATCGGATTGGTGACTTTCTCAAAAAGCGGCCGTTCACTGACTTATGGGGGTCGCACCTTTCAAGCCTGGAAAGGCGGTGGTCCTCATAAAGCGAACTACTTTGATGTCGAAACCGGGGAGGAATTCTGGATTTCCGGCCCTCGAAAAGATGGGAACGACCGCCTCTATCCCGAAAGCGCTTTAGCGGTAGAGATCGACGCCGAGGTTGCAGACGAATATTGGCGCGAAATCCGAGGAGTCGAGAAGGGATCCTGATCCTTCAAAGCAGATTAGCCTTCGTCTCGTCCCGGTGCTTCTTCAGGTAGCGCATAAATGGGGTGCCGCCAGTGCCGACCTCGGTGTCGTTGCCCGCGTGCTTCAGGCCCTGCTTGTTGATGTAGCTCGCCGCATATTCGAGGTGCCGCGTGCGGAAGTCGGCGACCGCTTGCACATTGGCGTTGTAGGCCGCGTTTAGACCGCTCGATCCGACCTTCTTGGCAAAGGCGCGTAGGCCACTTGAGGCGCGCACGTCGTCGATGAACTTACGATGCCCGCGCGGGCGGTATTCGTGGAGCTGGTCGAGGAAGGCGCGCAAGGGGTCAGCCGCGTGTCCCACACCCAGAACCGCGTCCATGCTCGGCACGATCGAGCTTTGCGAACCCGTCTGCCCGCGAAACGCCTGCGCTTTAGAGCCGTAGCGCTCGACACCTTCGTAGATCACCCCATCAGGAAGCGCAGGATTGTCCTTCCAGCCGTGGATGTAGGGGCGCACCCGCTCAAAATAGACGTAAGGGTCGCAGCGCTCGGGCATACGATTGAACAGCGCGTTGATATCGCCCCAGATTTCCGCTGTTTGCTCCAGCAGCGAGCGCGCCGTTTCCGCGTCTTCATTGGCAGTCGCGCCAACGATATCGGCAAACTTCGCCAGGACCTGCCCCGCCCGCGCCTCAATCGCGACGTGGACGAGGACAAACCACGCCTCGTCCTGCCCCGCGAGAAAATTTTGCAGCATTTTGAGATTGTCGAGCGCAAGCGGGCGGTCAGCGTCGATCTTGGCCCAATTGTCGAGGACATAGGAGCTGTAGGTGAGGAGCGGCTGCTGATCCAAACGGTCCGCCAGCGCCACCATCGGCACCGCCAAACACGCAGGGAGCACCGCCCCCGGCTCCGTTTCGCCCCAGACGTAAGCCTGCACCATAAAGGCAAAATGCACCGTCGCGATGCGCGCCTGCTCTTCGCTAAGATCGTCTGCGCAAGAATATGCTCCCGGCTCAGGCAGACGGCTCACCAAAAGCTCGCGCACGCGGCCTGTCGGCAAAAAATCGGGAAGCTGCATCGCAATCCGCGCTGCCTCAGCCCAAAGGCCGGGCAAGCTCACGCTCTGCGCATCGAAGGCGCTCAAAAAGCCGCGCTCAGGCGACATGTCGTAATAAGAAAGCGGTTGGATGGCGATGGCGGGCGAAGGTGTATCGAGCATGGTGAACAGTCCCCTTGTTCTTCAGAGGCCATTCTAGCGCGTCTGGTGCGGGGTTTTCTTGCAAAGTGCATTGCCAGTCACGCCAATCAGTCAATATACTACGGTGATGGATGATTTCGACCGCAGAATATTGCGCGAGCTTGAGGCCGATGGGCGCATTACAAACGCCAAGCTTGCTGAACGGGTGAACCTGTCGCCCTCGGCCTGCCTGCGGCGTGTTCAAACGCTCGAAGCATCCGGCCTCATCAAAGGCTACCGGGCGGTGCTCGACCGCCCGCGGCTCGGCGTGGAAATCACCGTATTCGTGATGGTCGGCCTCTCGGCACACCTTTCAAAGGACGCGCGTGAGTTTGAGGCAGCGATGGAAGCGGCTGACGAAGTGCGCGAATGCCACAATATAACCGGCTCGGTCGAATATCTCTTACGCGTCGAGGTCGAAAGCCTGGACCGCTACAAGGCCTTCCATGCCGACACTCTCGGCGTGCTCCCGCAGGTAGCAAGCATCACGTCACACATCAGCCTTGGCTCATCCAAGGATTTGCGCGCGTGAGCCGTTAGGATTTTCGGAGGCGGGCGACTATGACTGGCTCATTGAGGATATTCTGGACCTGATCGGCGATGGAGCGTCCATCACTTGTCACGAGACGTAGTAATTCGGACCTTTCAGATTCGGTCCAAATCCTGTCTGGGGTCACATCGCCCTTCTCCAGTGGAAGATGGCGAGTTACCACAAGCGGTTCGTAGTTTTCGTCATAAACAACACGCACGGTGGCATGCGCAAGCAAGTGCCGCTCAGGCTTCCTCGATTGCCAATCCACAATGCGCTTTGCAAGGTTTTGACACCGGCGTTCATCGGTCGCGTTTAGCCGATTTATCGCTTCGTTCAGCTTTTCCAGTAGACCGTTTTTTATCGGCAAGTTCATGGCAAAACAAAGCTTGCCAATCGCCTGTTCGGCCTTTGCAAAATTCGTCAGAATCCGAGCGAGCCATTCAAGTGCTCGGGCAGCATCGTCCCTCTGCGGAACGACCAACGGAGGACCTTCGTAGCTCACGCCGCTTCAACGTCCTCGACATATTCTGGCAAAAAGCTCGGCTGGCGATCCGACCAGGCTGGAGCTGTGGCTGCGGCTTCGCTTAGCGATTGGAGCAGCACTTTGCGGTGATCGGGACGGATGATCGGCAGGGCGGCAGCGGCGCAGAAAACGCTCGGGAGATACGGGCGCACCTGGGCACCAAGCAGGCGCTCATACAGGAAACGAAACGCGGAAAAGCTCTCAAGCCTCTCTTGCCCCAAGTCAAAAGCGGCAATGCGGATGCATTTGCTAACGAAGCGCTCGATCTCGCCAATCGTGCCTTCTTGCGGGACCAGATTGCGCAGGGCTTTCAGGTCCTGATAAGCGACATATTGCCGGCGGATCGCGACATTCTCGTCCTCGCTGCGCCCCCAGAGCCGGAACGCGTCACAGCGTGAAAGACCAATATCGAGACTGCGCTTGATGTAGCGCTGTTCGCCAGCTGTGAAACTGGCAAATTCGCGCATTTCGCCGATGGTCAAAGTGGCTGTGCTGGCAAGTGTCATATGTCGTCTCCTGACTTCAAGAGACGGGTGTGCCCAACTATGGTTAATACGTAGTAACCAGAGCAAGGAATTTACAAATGACTCACCAACTCGCGCGCGAGATCAGATGAGGAGCCTAGATTAGCCCAGCAAGCGGGCTGGACGGATCGGCATATTTGCGCCGTCCCATGCGGCCCGCAAGATACGCCTCGCGCCCTCCTTCAACGGCAAGCTTCATCGCGCGGGCCATGCGAATGGGGTCCTTGGCCTCGGCAATGGCCGTGTTCATCAAGATGCCATCGCAGCCAAGCTCCATGCCGACCGCCGCATCCGACGCCGTGCCAACGCCTGCATCGACCAGCACGGGGACCGAGGCGCCTTCGACGATCAGGCGGATCGTCACCTGGTTCTGGATACCAAGCCCTGAACCAATCGGCGCGCCTAGGGGCATGATGGCAACCGCGCCTGCGTCTTCCAATTGCTTGGCGGCGATGGGGTCATCGACGCAGTACACCATCGGCTTGAACCCTTCCTTGGCGAGCACTTCTGTCGCCTCAAGGGTCTCTTTCATATTGGGATAGAGCGTGCGCGCTTCGCCTAGCACTTCGAGCTTCACAAGGTCCCAGCCACCCGCCTCGCGCGCCAGGCGCAGGGTGCGGATGGCATCATCGGCGTTGAAGCACCCCGCGGTGTTGGGGAGATAGGTGACCTTCTTGGGGTCGATGAAATCGGTGAGCATGGGCGCCTTGGGGTCGGTGACGTTCACGCGGCGCACCGCGACAGTGACGATCTCTGCCCCGCTTGCCTCGACCGCGGCGGCGTTCTGCTCGAAGTCCTTATACTTGCCCGTCCCCACAATCAGGCGCGAGGTGAAGGTGTGGCCAGCGACCTCCCAAGTGTCGGCATGATCACCACCGCCCACGAAGTGCACGATTTCAAGCGTGTCACCGTCGATAAGCGGCGCCTCTTCCAGCGTCGAGCGGGGCACAATCTCGCGGTTGCGCTCAACCGCGACTTTTTGCGGCTCCAGTTCAAGTTCGCGCACCAGCGCAGCAATGGTGGCGGCTGAGGTCTGGCGCGGTTCGCCGTTCAAGGTAATGGAGATCGTGTTGGTCATGCGCTTTCAAATAGAGGGCTCTCACACCTGCGCAAGTGCCCCTTTAAAGGAGCTTGCAACAGACGCGCTGCTTCATTTCGGCAAATGCACTTGCTTGTCGGGCATCTCGCGCACATCTACACCCCCAATTATGGCCAGCACCGCTCCATTGACCGCTTCTGATGCCGCATCCGGCACCGCCGCGCGCCCGCTTGCCCTTGCCCGCTGGCTTGAGGTTGTGGCGGTCCTTGTCGTGCTGATCGTGCTGGTTGGCGGGATCACACGGCTTACCGAGAGCGGCCTTTCGATCACCCATTGGAGCGTGGTCACCGGCATCCTCCCTCCGCTCACCGAAATGGCGTGGCAGGCCGAATATGCGCTCTATCAGCAGACGGGCGAATACAAGTTCGAAAGCGGTCCAGCGGGAATGGATCTCGCCAAGTTCAAGTTCATCTACTTCTGGGAGTGGTTCCATCGCATCCTTGGCCGCGTGATTGGGCTCGCCTTCCTGTTGCCGATGGTGTGGTTCTGGGTGCGCGGGACCATTGCGCAAGGCTACAAGCCGCGCCTCCTCGCCATGTTCGCGCTGATCTGCGGGCAAGGGGCGCTTGGCTGGTATATGGTCAATTCAGGGGTTGGCACTGACCTTACCGATGTCAGCCACTATCGCCTTTCAGCGCACCTGCTCACCGCGCTTTTCCTCCTCGCAGGACTCGTGTGGACCGCGCGCGATCTGAGGAGCGGGACCACGGCGATGCTGACCATCCCTTCCGCGATCATTGCAGGAGTGCTCTTCATCCAGCTGCTGCTTGGCGCTTGGGTGGCGGGGCTTAACGCCGGGCACGCCGCCTATGACTGGCCACTAATGAACGGGAAGCTCATCCCGACATTCGACTTCTCGAACGGTTTTGTCGCGACGCTTACCAATGACCCTTATCTGCTCCACTGGCTTCACCGCTGGTGGGCGTGGGTCGCCGTAATCGCACTCGTCGTACTTGGGAGGCGCGTGCGCAAGACGGACCGGGCAGCTTCAATCGCGGTGCACAGTGCCTTTGGCGTCATGGTCATCCTTGGCATCACCACTGTGTTGACCGAGGTCGAGCTTTGGGTCGCAGCCGCGCACCAACTGACCGGAGCACTGCTTGTCGCCTCTGTCGCCTGGGCGATGCATTCGGACGGCAAGGCATCCGCAGCATGACCAAGGCAGCGCTTGTCTGGTGCCCCTTCCCCGATGCTGAGACTGCGCGGGCAATCGCGGGCACTCTGCTGGACGAAAAGCTTATCGCCTGCGCCAACATCATGCCCACGATCGAATCGGTCTTCACCTGGAAAGACGCCGTCTCGAGCGAGATCGAATGCGGCGTCCTCTTCAAGACCACGGACGATAAGCTGGACGCTCTAACGACGCGCCTTGCCGAGCTTCATCCCTATGAGACGCCTGCGATCATGGGGTGGTTAGTTGATAAAACACCTCCCCAGACGCTTGCGTGGCTTAACGAGACGCTGAACTAGTCCCGGGCCCCTCCAACACCGTTGTGGTATTATTTTACCACCTCGCAAAGCCGCAGATTTGCTTGACTTTGAGAGCCCGAAGCGACAAATGCGCCCCACTTTGACGGGCATTGAAACCCGTTCACACCCGTGATTCGCAACCAATTGCGGGCCACAAACCAGTTACACCCTTGATTTAAGGATGCATCAGCCATGAAGGCTATCAGCAAACAGACCGCGTCGGTAAAACCGGCAGAGGTCGAAAAGAAATGGCACCTTATCGACGCCGAAGGTCTGGTCCCAGGCCGCGTTGCTTCGATCATCGCCAATATCCTGCGCGGCAAGCACAAGCCAAGCTATACCCCGCACGTCGACTGCGGCGATCACGTGATCGTCATCAACGCCGACAAGGTGAGATTCACCGGTCGCAAGAACACCGACAAGGTTTACTACAAGCACACCGGCCACCCCGGCGGCATCAAGGAAACCACGCCTGAGAAAATCCTCGAAGGCCGTTTTCCCGAGCGCGTGCTTGAAAAAGCCGTTGAGCGCATGATCCCGCGCGGCCCACTTGGCCGTGCACAGATGAAGGCGCTTCACCTCTACGCCGGCACCGAGCACCCCCACGAAGGCCAGAAGCCTGAAGTGCTCGACGTTGCTGCAATGAACCGTAAGAACAAGGTGTCTGCATAATGGCTGATGAAAACAACACCGTCTCCGATCTCGCAGATCTGAAAGACATCGCTGCTGACGCGCCTGCTGCTGACGCTGCTGAAATCGCGCAAAACCCGGCTGCGCCCCTTCGTGAGCAAGAGCTCGACGCACAAGGCCGCGCCTATGCAACCGGCCGTCGTAAGGACGCTGCTGCCCGTGTCTGGCTCAAGCCCGGCACCGGCAAGGTCACCGTCAACGGCAAAGATCAGGAAGTGTATTTCGCACGTCCAACCCTGCGCCTCATCATCAACCAGCCTTTCGCCATCACCGAGCGTGAAGGCCAGTATGATGTCGTCGCAACCGTCAAGGGCGGCGGCCTCTCGGGTCAGGCCGGCGCAGTCAAGCACGGCATCAGTCAGGCTCTTTCCAAATACGAGCCCGAGCTTCGCGCCACAGTGAAGGCCGCCGGCTTCCTCACCCGCGACAGCCGTGTGGTCGAACGTAAGAAATACGGCCGCGCGAAAGCCCGTCGTAGCTTCCAGTTCTCGAAGCGTTAAGTCTTACAAGACTTTCGAAAAACAAAGAGGCGGCTCCCAAAAGGGGCCGCCTTTTTTGTGTGTGCAATCTGGGCGGCATCAGCATCATGTCCGGTGTCAGATGGCTTGTCGAAACGGCTAACATGCCGATTCGGTTGGAAAATCAATACCGTGTCATCTAGACGACAGTGTAGGAAGCACGTTGCCAAGGCTGCTGAGAAGAAGCCGCTTCTGCAGCGTCATATACTACTGCCTCCACAAACCGGAAAACTCGTTATCTCAGACCAAACGTGATTTGAAGGCCAAGTCCCTCTACCGCGCCACTGCGCTTAAAAAAGTGCAGCTGGCTCTAGCTTTTGTCCGTCTAAACTCACCGGCAATCAGCCTCCACCCGAGGCAAATATCTTTATGGGCAACACTCCATCCCCGGTTTGAGTAAGCCAAGCTTCCCTCAAAGACCTTTTGACGCAAAGCCGTTTTGCAGCATTTCGAACTGACTCGTCGTTTATTACCAGTCGTTCTTGAATCCAGCCGAAAAACACAGACGCATTATCAACGCAGATTTGAGTGTTTTTCATTTGAGATTGCCGCCTCTAACCGAAAAGTTACATGGTTTTCTCAATCTTATAAATCGGCGATCTCTAAATATAGTATATCTGCGCGATTTATAGACAGAAACCATTTGGCATAAATAATATCGATACGTCACGAAAAGCATTATGATTGCACGGCGTATCATTCATACAAATTGAAGGATATAAAATGCAAAATGGATTCAACGAAGTCACTCGTCTAACCGAGCTCAACTTCAACGAATTCGAAGAAGTGTCTGGTGGAAGCGCCTGCACTTTCGTCGCAGGCGCGGCAGGTGGCATTCGGGGTGGGTTAGCTGGCGTTGCTGGGACAGCCGTTGCAGGCCCCCTTGCTGGTGCTTTGCTCGGCGGTTTTATTGGCGGCGGTGCCGCTGCAGCTGCTGGTAATGCTTGTAACGCTTACGCTATTCCCTGATCGCTTTACTGATTTTAATTTCATCGATCGGTCGCAAAATGTCGAAAAATAATATGAAGTATATACCTGCAATCGTAGTCGCTATTCTCTGTTCGAGTCTTGCACTTAATCTAACCCAACAAACTGGTTGGAGCTTCAAAGATGCTTTTGGCATACCCGATTGGCTCGCTCTCTTAGGCTTTGTCGTCCTTACGGCGTTCATCGCCATTTGGGCAAAACTCAGAGCCTCTATCAGCGAGAAAGAATAATCACCCAGGGTGGGGCACACGCTCGTAGCCCCACCCTAAATCTCCGATTGTGAGATCATCCTATCGCTCCAAAAGAAGCGAAGGCACGTCGTATTTTCGAGTTCTCGAGAAGTTAAGTCTCGCAAGACCCAAGCAAAAAAGAGGCGGCATCCAATCGAAGCCGCCCTTTTCGTGCCGATGTCACCCCGCAATCACGCAGGCTCATTCGCCTCAAGGCTTTCGGCAATGCCCGGCACGATGATGCTGCGCTCACCGCCGAACTCTTCCCGCACGACGATCAGGCCTTGCCGCTCCAGATGGTCGAGCAGGCGCCGCACCCGGCTGGGCGATGAACTGCCATAGAGGAGCGCCAATTGGTCCTCATCGGGCATAGGCTCACCAACTGCCGCCGCGACGACCATCGCGAGATAGGGTGCGAGCACATCTTCATCGACGCCTGCGCTCCTCTCCTGTGCAACAGCCTTGGCGGTGTCATCGAGCCTGTGAAAACCGGCGATCTCGAATGCAAACAACCGGCGGAAACGGGCAATGTCGATATGCGCGCTGGCGACGCCATTCTGGCGGCAGAGGACGGCGAAATCGCGGAACAGCGAGGTGGCAGGCCGGAAGGTTGCACCGTCTTCACGCGCGAGTTGACGCACCACACCTTCGACATCATCAGGTGAGGGGTCAGGCCCATCGCCATCCGTCCCAGCCGCTAGTGATGAAACGGATGACTCTGGCGCAGACGCCTCCTTGCCTGCGGCACTTGACGCCTCACCGCCAACATCACCATCGGACAGGTCCGGCCCAACCTCATCTGAAAGATCGGACGCCTCCGCCGAAGCAGGCGCTGCGAAGGATTTTGGCGCCGCAGTCAAGGCACGCTCAAGCTCGGCAGCGGGGCGGGGGGCGACACCGGCACGCGGCGCAATTTGCTCGACCAGAGCCTCGCTAAGGCCATCGTTCAAGAGCGCCTCCATCTCTTCGCCGGGCGCATCGGGCAGCGGCATGAGCGCCCCTGCGGAAACCTTGCCGCCGGTGCGGACCGATCCGACATTTACAGCAACCGGCCTGCGGCTGACCGCAGGGCCCAGCCCCAGAAACTGTCCCCGCTGAAGGTCGCGGATCTTCTCGGCCTGGCGACGGTCCATGCCAAGCAAATCGGCAGCGCGCTGCATATCGATATCAAGGAAGGTGCGCCCCATCAGGAAGTTCGAGGCCTCGGCAGCGACATTCTTTGCCAGCTTTGCAAGCCGCTGTGTCGCGACAATCCCGGCAAGGCCGCGTTTGCGCCCACGGCACATGAGGTTTGTCATCGCGGACAAGGTCATGCGGCGGGTATCGTCCGCCATTTCGCCCGCTGCCGCAGGGGCAAACATCTGTGCCTCATCGACCACGACGAGCGCGGGAAACCAGTATTCGCGCGGAGCATCAAACAGGGCCGTCAGGAACATTGCGGCGCAGCGTATCTGCTGTTCGACTTCCAGCTCGTCCAGCGCCAGCACAACCGATGCCCGGTGTTGCCGGACCCTTAAGCCAAGCGCCTTGATCTCGCCTTGGGAATAGGCCGCGCCATCAATCACGACATGGCCAAAATGATCGGCGAGCGATACGAAATCACCTTCGGGATCGATGATGACCTGCTGGACGGCGCCCGCGCACTCTTCGAGCAGGCGGCGCAAAAGGTGCGATTTTCCCGACCCCGAATTGCCCTGCACAAGCAAGCGCGTTGCAACCAGCTCTTCGAGATCGAAATCGATACTCTGTCCGCCGGGACCCTGGCCTATGTTGATCTTGACGCTCACCGTTAAAGCCTAGGCGCGCAGGGCCTTTGCGCAAAGGCGAGGCGTGCGACTTTTCCAGCGATTCATGGGGAGCGGAATATCTCTTCGGATACCTCTCACCGCTGGAGCAGCATGATCCCCCAGCCAAGCCCGCTGCCGCATACGAACACCGGCCACGACCAGAAGAAGCGAAAGCCCTCATAGCTTATCGCATAGATCGCGAGGCTGCCCCCGCTTGTTCCTTGTGAGCCGATAACCAGCGCAACACAGCCGGTCAGAAGGGCGCTTAGGCCCATTGCCTTCAACAATTCCATCGCTCGCACTCCATCACAAATGCACCAATCATCTCGCACACGGTCCCGCCATTATCGGTAGGGAGGCGTTAAGTACGAACGTCCAAGAAAGGTTAAATTCAGGAGGGCTGAGGTTACCAGACGGGGCTAAGCCATGCGGTCGAGCAGATCGTTGTCCGGTTGCGGCAGGCCGCCTCCATAGCGAACGACAGTGCCTGCGTGACGCACGGCGTTTCTTCCGCTGCTTTTCGCTTCGTAGAGCGCGCTATCGGCCGCTTTCAGCGCCGCGTTGACGTCGCCTTCAGGGCCGAGTTGAGCAAGCCCTGTGCTCACGGTGATCGTGTGCGGTCCGTGCTCACCCCAATTTTCACACGCGACCTTGGCAGAGATAAGCTGCAACAATGCAACGCCGCCCCGCTCGTTGATGTCGGGGAGGACAACGAGGAATTCTTCACCGCCGAGCCTTCCGACGTAATAGGTCATGCCGGACACGCTCTGGATGATTTCGGCGATGCGTTTGAGCACTGCATCGCCCATCGCGTGCCCGAAGCGATCATTGACCGACTTGAAATGGTCGATGTCGACGATGCCTACGCATAAGGGGTTCTTGTTCTGGATTGCGTGACTCGCTGCCGTGTCCAGACACGACAGGATCTTGCGACGATTGGCGATGCCGGTGAGTGGGTCGGTCTCTGAAAGCCGCTTTGCCTCGGACGCCTCGTGAAGCGCCTCACGCCGCGCCAAGTGCAGTTTTTCCAGCATTTCGATATGCTCGGAAACATCGTGGAACGTGCCAAACAGCCCGTCAAACCGGCCTTTCCGGTCGTAGTGCGGCTTCCCGACGGAATGGACATGGCGGATTGATCCGTCGGGTCGAACGATCCGGGCCTGGTATTCAAATGGCACAGCTCTTTCCATCGCTTCGATCAGGATCGTGCGGACCCGCTCCCGGTCATCCTCATGGTAGAGCTGGAACGCCGGCGAATCCTCGATGTTTTTCAGGCCCAGCCTTTCTTGCGGGGCGGGCTTCACACCATGGATGCGAAAAACCTCATCCGACCAGACCGGTTCGTCGATATCCTTTCCGATGAACCAGTGCCCGACGTGCGCCGTGCTTTCCGCAAGCTCCAGCAGGGCATTCGTTTCAGCGTAACTCCTGATCAACCGCTCCTTCTCGGCAAGCATCGCGGTCAGCGGCCAGGCGGCACCGATCAGGCAAAGCAGGTAGAACTGAAGCCCGAGCATTTGCAGGTTCAGGCCAGCAGAAACCGGCGTCACTCCGACCCCGAGAAGCATGGCAAACGCAATGGCGCTGATGGTCAAGGCCGATCCGGTCGGCCCGAACGCATATGTCGCAATGACGACGCCCAAAAGCGGCAGAAACATGAGATAGTAGGCGCCGGTGTTGAAAATGGCGAAGCTCGCGGCAGTCAATATGACGGTCAACGCACCCAGCTGCGCGATCCGCCGCAGGTTCGGTATCCGCGTTTCGGCTCTGGTCATGAAAAACATCGTCACAAGCAAAGGCGTCACGATAAGCGTGCCCAGAACGACGGTCGTGAACCAGGATACAAAGAACCCGAGAGATCCCCCGCCGGTCAGTACAATCGCAAGCGCCGCGCTGGAAAGCCCACCAACCGTGGCCGCAGCGATGAACACCAAACTCGTGCGAACGCTATCGAACCGGGTCCATCTGGGTGACTCGCGGAACATAAGGCTGGAAATGACGACCACTTCGAGCAGGTTCGCAAGTGTGAAGGCCACCGATGTGAAAAGCGGCGTTCCAGTGAGCATATTGGCAGACAGGCTGGCAACCGCGATGCCTGCCAGCGTGCTGACGCGTTGCTTTGGCCCGACCAGCAAGACCGCGGCCAAGGCTACACCGCTCGCAGGCCAGATTGCTGCAATGTCGGCGCTGCCCTGCGTCATCTTCAGAGAAAAATAGGCGGCCACGAAGTAGCTCAGCCCCACGACAAAAGCGCGGTGCCACGGGCCAACAAGCGTGGTGGTCAGGGGGCCAGAGCGATGCATGGTTACCCTTTGCCATGAAAGGGTTAACTGCCAATCTACGGTAGTTGTAACACCGGGTAAACTTCAGCCTCGTGAAGACGCGATCACACCGCGGCGAGCTCGCGCAGTTCGGACCTGATCGGCTCGCCCTTGATAAAGGTGAGCGCACGGTAGGACGGCCCTGCCCCGTGGCGCAGCCGCGAAGAAATCGTGCCCGCCCCCAGCATCCGCATTCTCGCTCCGCCCGCCTCGCGCATTTCGTCGAGGGGTTTGTGGATGTGGCCCGAAATCACCGCCTGCGCGCCGGCATGGCCCAGTGTCTCGAACGCCTCATCCCCGCCGATTGTCGGGTTCTTGCCCTCACCCTTCGGCCCCAGAAGCGGGTGATGGGTGGTCACGACAATGTGCCGGTCATCGCCCTTGAGCGCGTCGAGCGCCCGCTTGGTTGCGGCCAGAGCCTTCTTCGTCACGAAACCATCGGACCAGGGGAAGCGCGGCTGAATACGCACGGTCGACTTCAACGGGACCAGAACAACATCATCTGTTTCAAAGCTATCGACCGCCACCGCTTTTCGCAGGGCTCTGTAGCGGCGATAGGGATCGGTGAAGCGTTCAATCAGGTTCTTATAGGGCATGTCGTGATTGCCCACGTCGAGCCAGATGGGCACATCGAGCGAGCGAAACCAGTGTGCTGCCTGCGCATATTGCTCGTGTGTGGCGCGCTGCGTCAGATCGCCTGTGCACACCAGCGCATCGGGCTTTTCCTCGTGCACCGCGCGCGCGACCGCATCGAGGCTCGCGCGGTCCTCCACCCCGAAATGCACATCGCTGATATGGAAAAGGCGGGTTGTCATGACACCCCGCTCTCAAGCGCGATGAGGCAAAACATGCAAGGGGTAAATCCAAAGCAGAACCGCAAGCCCCGAAAACGCCAATCAGAGTGCTGCAAACCATTGTGACAATACGGCGTAGTCATTGGTCCGGCGAAATAGGCCGTTCGTCCCCAAGACTTGCAAGTCTGTCAATTCCGCCGCCGCCAATCGACGGTTTGAGGCGGGTTGGTCGAGCCTTGGCTGACGCAGGTCAGGCCCTCCTCTATTACTCTAATACAGCACGGAGGTTGGCATCCCCGGTTCGACCCCCTTCGAACTCCAGCCCCGCTGCTTTGATGGAGAGTAGATATGAAGACCCTTACTTTTGCAGCCGCATCCCTCGCTATGGCCGTGACCGCTACCCCGGCGCTTGCTGGCCCCGCTTTTGCCGGAGACAGCGAGGTTCATTCGCAAACCGTACGCCATGCCGACCTCAACCTTGGTACGCCGGAAGGCCAGGAGCGCCTCGAACGCCGCATCGAAGCAGCCGCGAAATCGGTATGCCGCGTCAACGAAGTGCGCACCGGCACGCGTATCCGTTCGCCCGAAGTCGGCTCATGCCTCGCAAACGCCCGGGCAAGCGCGCAGAAACAGGTCTCTGCCATGATGGCCGAGACACGGCGCGGCGGCTGAAACCGCCCAAGAATAAACACCACACCCCCTGCGCGCTTTGCCCCGAAAGCGCTCGCAGGACCATGCGGCCCGAACCCTCTTCAGTCCCGGGGGTTCGGGTCGCTTCTTTTTTGGGATCCTCGGCGCTGTCCCTTTGCTCCGCTGCGGGCGCCTGCGGGCGTGCGGTCGCACTTGCGGGCTCTGCGAGCCCGTTACTGCGTTTCGTCGATGAGCGGCCCGCCGCCTAGCGGCCAGCCATTGCTTTCACTTTGGAAAGATAGGTGCGCCCGATCCTGAGCGCTTCACCGTTCTGCAATTCGGCTGACCACACACCAAGGCCATCGTGGCGAAGGCCGCGGATATTGTCGCGGCGAAGTATGGTGGAGCGGTGGATGCGAATGAACTCATCAGGGTCCAGCCGCGCTTCGAGCCCGGCAATCGTCTGAAGCAAAAGATAAGAGCGCCCCGCATCGTCCTCGTCCGCAGGATTGCCGACGTGAAGCCGCACATAATCGCGCTCGGCATCAATCTGGTGCACTTCGCTCACCGCGATGCGCAACAGCTCCGAACGGTGCGGGACCCACAGCTCTTCCAGCCATTTGCTTTGCTGCTGCTTGCGCTCACCTTTACGCGCCACAGCCCGCTCGATCGCGCGGTCGAGACGGTCAGAGGCGACGGGCTTGAGGACATAGTCAATCGCTTCGAGATCAAACGCTTCGACCGCGAAATGATCGTGCGCGGTGACGAAAATCACCGCAGGCGGCTCGTCCTGCTCGGCAAACTTTCGCGCAACGCCCAGCCCGTCAAGCTCAGGCATGGTCATGTCGAGAAGCACCAGATCGGGCTCGAGCTTTTCCGCCAACCGCAAGGCCGCTGCGCCGTCGCTGGCCGTGCCGACCACGTTGATCGCGGGCAGTTCTGCGCAGATCACCTGGATGCGTTCGACCGCCAGAGGCTCATCATCAACGATGAGCGTGCGAAGCTGGACTTGGGGCTCTTCGCTTGTCGCCATAGAGGGTTCTTACCTTTTTGCGGGCCGGGACAGGGGGATGCGGATTTCGGTTCGATAGCCGCCCGGAACAGGGGTTGAGGTGAAACCGATATCCGATCCGAAGCGCGCTTCCAAGCGGTCGCTGACGTTTGCCAGCCCGATGCCAAAACCGTGTTTTGCACCATCGGGAACGCCCGGACCATCATCGCTCACGGTGATGACGAGGCGGTCAAACTCCTCATGCGCGGCAACCGTGATCGTCACCGGACGCGCCACGGCAGAAACGGCATATTTGACCGAGTTTTCAACCAGCGGCTGAAGGATCATGCCCGGAACGCGCGCTTCTTCGAGTTCTTCGGGAAGCTCGAACACCGGTTTCAGCCGTTCGGGAAAACGCACCGCCTCAATGTCTAGATAGAGCTTTTGCAGGTCAAACTCGTCCTTCAATGCCACATCGCTTGTCGGCTCATCGGCCAGAGAGTGGCGATAGAAACGGCTGATCGTCTGGATCATGCGCTCGGCCTGCTCGGTCTTGCTTGTCATGACCAGGGCGGAGAGTGAATTCAACGTGTTGAACAGGAAATGCGGGTTCACCTGATAGCGCAGGGACCGCAGTTCTGCCGCTTTTGCAGCGGAGCGGAATTGTTGCGTGCGACGCTCTGCGATGCGCGCCTGAGTGCCCGCGAGCAGCGCAAAATAGATCGAGGCCCATGCAAGAAGCAGGAAATACCGCCCCAACGCGATCTCGACCACGGAGCGCCAAGGGTCCTTGGTCCTTTCGGCAGGCGCGATCAGCAGGCTTTCCGTAGGGTTGATCGAGTTCGTGCCATCGGGGCCGGGCGCCTTGATCACCGTGCCTTCGGGAAGATCGTAGAGAAGGTTGCCCTCGTCATCGAAGCGAAGGCCGCGCTCTGCCGCGTAGTTTTCCTGAATCTGTGTGACCAGATCTTCAAACGCGACATGGTTGATCTGCCCGATGGCAAGAGCAACGGGCGCTGAAAAAAGGCTGGCCGCGCCGATTTTCACCCAGATCGACTGGCGATCAACCAGCCGCAAGAGCGACCACAGCACGAGCGTCATACCGATACCGGCAATCGTCACCACGAACCGGCGCGCGGCCATTTCAAGCTGCATATCGGCGCTGAAGAAGTAACTCCTCAGCGTGATCAGCACGAAATAGGCGCCCCACAGGACGACAATCGAGATGAGCACCGTGCGAAACGGCACGCTCACGTCACTGGCTTTGGTCGAGGCCGGTTTTTCAGGCGCTTCGGGAGTGCGGCTTAAATCCATTACAGGCCCGAAATAGCGTGTGCGCGGATAAAGCGCCAATTTCTACATCGGCGCGTGGGAGCCCTTGGTCGATTGATGCGAGCCGTTGGACGGGGTTACCGGGCGGAGTTACCGGGTGGGGCGAGATAACGCCCCGCCTCCGTATACAGATCAATCAAGCGCGCGGCTTGATCATGTCCTTGGGCACGATCCATTCGGCAAACTGCTCCTCGGTGAGCAAGCCCAGTTCAAGCCCCGCCTCTTTGAGCGTTGTGCCATCGGCGTGCGCTTTCTTGGCGATCTTGGCGGCGTTGTCATAACCGATGTGCGGGTTAAGCGCGGTCACCAGCATCAGGCTTTCGTTCATAAGCTGGTCGATGCGGCCCGTATTCGCCTCAATCCCGACGACGCAATTGTCGGCAAAGCTGCGCGAGGCATCGGAAAGCAGACGCACCGATTGGAGTACGTTGTAGATCATCACCGGCTTGAAGACGTTCAATTCAAGGTGCCCGTGGCTGCCTGCGACGCTTACCGTCACCGCATTGCCCATCACCTGCGCGCACACCATGGTCAGCGCCTCGCACTGCGTGGGATTGACCTTGCCCGGCATGATCGAGGAGCCCGGCTCATTGGCTGGCAAAGCAATTTCGCCCAGCCCCGAACGAGGCCCGGAACCGAGCAGACGAATGTCATTGGCGACTTTCATCAGGCTGACAGCCGTGTTGTTGAGCGCGCCGGCCAGTTCCACCAGAGCATCGTGCGCGGCCAGCGCCTCAAATTTGTTGGGCGCGGTCACAAAATCATGGCCCGTGCTATCTGCCACTTGCGCTGCGAATTCCTCGGCAAAGCCGGCTTTCGAGTTGATCCCTGTGCCAACAGCCGTCCCGCCTTGCGCAAGTTCAAGCACACGCAGCAGAGCGTTTTCGATCCGCGCAATCGAATATTCGACCTGCTTGGCGTAGCCTGAAAACTCCTGCCCCAGCGTCAGCGGGGTCGCGTCCTGCAAGTGGGTGCGGCCGATCTTGACGATATCGGCGTAATCCTTGGCTTTTGCGTCAAGAGCCCCATGCAAGTGCTGGAGCGCCGGGATCAGTTGCTCAATCGTCTCGCAGCCGGCGGCAATATGCATGGCCGTGGGGAAAGTGTCGTTCGAGCTTTGCCCCATATTGCAATGGTCATTGGGGTGCACCGGCTCCTTGCCGCCGTGAACGCCGGTGAGGATTTCGTTCGCGCGGCTTGCGATCACTTCGTTGGCATTCATGTTCGATTGCGTGCCGGAACCCGTCTGCCACACGCTCAAGGGAAACTGGTCGGCAAGCGTCCCGTCGATCACTTCGCCCGCCGCCTTCACAATCGCATCGCCCAGTTCAGCGGACAAAACGCCCAGCTTCATATTGGCGCGCGCCGCGGATTGTTTCTGGATGCCAAGCGCTTTTACCAGCGGCGCCGGCATGGTTTCGGTGCCGATCGCAAAGTTATAAAGGCTGCGCTGTGATTGTGCGCCCCAGTGCGCATCAATCGGCACTGCGACCTCACCCAGTGAGTCGGTTTCGATGCGCACTTCGCCGGTCGCACCGAAGATTGAACCATCATTTTGCACTGCGCGGGCATCTTTTTCGGGCAAGTCACTCATCGAATGTCTCCATTATTCGGTCGATTGCAGATCCCACTGGCCCGGCGCGGAGGGTAAGCCCACCCATAGAAAGCACAGCGCAGCAATCCTTGATCACATACGCGCCCCATATGACGCGAAACCGCTACAGGTCAAAGGGAAGCTAGTGCCAAGTGTGCTATTGACTTGGAAGTCATCTTTGCGAGGTCTAAGGAAGGGTTGACGAACTGTATTGCAAACCTAATACAGCAACCCTTAAAGTGATGAGCCATATGACCATGACCCGCGACAAAGCAGCAGACACCCATGCCGCCAGAAAGGCGATGATCGACAGCCAATTGCGCACCAGCGGCGTGAATGAAGAATTCGTGCTTGGCCGGATGAATGCGGTCCCGCGCGAGGATTTCCTGCCCGAAGACAAGGCCAGCCTTGCCTATATCGACCGCGCGGTCGAAGTCGGCCCGCAGGCACACCTCGCCTCGCCGCTGTTTTATGGCAAGCTCCTGATCGAAGCGGTTCCCGAATCGGATGACCGCGTTCTCGTGGTCGAAGGCGGCACCGGCTACCTGACCGAACTTATCCGCCCGCTCGCAGGCAATGTCACCACGATCAGCGCGGCCGACGCCGCGCTGGGCAAGGGGATCGACGGCACTTTCTCACTGATCGTGATTGATGGCGCGGTCGAACAGCTTTCAGACGCCCTTGAAAACGCGCTCGAAGACGGCGGCCGTGTGGTTTGCGGGCTTCTTCTGCGCGGCGTGACCCGGCTGGCCCGGGGGCGCAAAGTGATGGGCCATCTTGCGCTCGAACCGGTCGAAGACCTTGGCATTCCGGTGCTTCACGCTTTCGATCTTCCCAAGGAATGGACTTTTTCGTGACCTCACACTCTCGCTTCCAGAAGATTCTCAAGGCCGCTGCCCTGACCGGCAGCGCAGCCCTATTCATGGGAGCGAGCCCTATGGGAGCAAGCAGCGCGCATGCCGAAACCCTGCGTGATGCGTTGGTTGCGGTGTACAACACCAACCCCACACTCGAAGCGGCGCGGGCGAACCAGCGTGCAACCGATGAAGGCGTGCCAATCTCGCGCGCCGATGGTCTGCCGTCGATCACAAACAACACCGCTTTCACCGAGCTTATCCGCCAGAACAGCGCAAACTTCTTTAACCCCAACCGTCTGATCAATTCCAATACGGATATCAGCGTGCCGATCTATAACGGTGGCGCGGTGCGAAACCGGATCCGCCGGGACAAGGAGCTGGTTCAAGCAGGACAGGCCGAACTGCGCGGCACGGAAAGCTCTATTTTCAGCCAGACCGTCGCCGCCTACATGGACGTCCTTCGCACCGAAGCTCTTGCCGCGCTCGCCGCGAATCAGGTCGAAGTGCTCGAAGTGACCTTCCAGTCCACCAGCGACCGCTTCGAGATCGGTGATCTCACGCGCACCGATGTTGCTCAGGCGCAATCACGGCTTTCCGTGGCGCAAGGCGACCTGCAATCGGCATTGTCGAACCTGATCGGCGCCCGCGAAACCTATATCCAGCTTGTCGGGCGTGCTCCGACCGACCTGCAATCCCCGCCCCCGCTTCCCGGATTGCCCGAAACAGTGGGCGAGGCCGTGGTCAAGGCGCTGGAAAACAATCCGGACCTAATCGCAGCGCAGGAAAATGCCGAGGCGGCAGGCTATGCCAGCGAGGTTGCAGGCTCCAGCCGTTTGCCGACGCTGTCGCTGTTTGGCCGTCACGAATACACCAACACGCTTGGCAGTATTCCCGATATTCCGATCGACACCACGAACCCGGGCGCAGGAAGTATTCCGAGCGACCAGACTTTCGTTGGCGTTAACGCAGGCATCTCTTTACGCATTCCGCTGTTTCAGGGTGGTCGTCCCGCTGCCCTGCAACGCCAGGCTTTCGCGCGTGAAAATGCCGCCCTCGAACAGGTCATCGCCGCTGAACGCAGTGTGATCCAGCAAACCCGCGCAGCCTATGCAAGCTGGCAGGCTTCGAACGCAGTGATCGAAAGCTCGAAAGCGGCGGTAGAGGCCGCTGAGGTCAGCCTTGAAGGGGTGCGCGCGGAAAACTCGATCGGCAATCGCACCATCATCGATGTGCTCAACGCAGAGCAGGAGCTTTTGCTCGCCCGCGCCAACCTCGTGACGGCGCGGCGCAACGCCTATGTCGCCGGATTCTCGCTGCTCGCAGCCATGGGACAGGCCGAAGCGCGCGACCTGAACCTCGATACCGGTGGTCCGCTCTACGATCCGCAGGTCAATTACGAGCGCGTGCGCGGCAAGATCTTCGATTGGCAGCGCGACCCGGAACCTGAGCCGAAATCGACAAGAACCGTTGACATTGAGGCCGCCGAGCCCTTCATTGGACCCACTTTGGAGCCACGCGAAGCGCCGTAATCTGCGATTCGCAATGGTTAATGCGAGAACGGGGCATTTTGGTGGGCAAGAACGGCGAACCTTCGGTCGAAGAAATTCTGGAATCGATCAAAAGCGTGATGGAGCGCGACAGCCGCGCGTCCGCCGTTGATGCCAAGCGCCGTAAACGCGCCGAGCCCGAAGAAGCCGCATCGCCACAACCCGCTGAGCCGGAGGTCGAGGAAGACGAAGTGCTCGACCTTGCCGAACTTGATCTTGCCGATGTGGTGGAACTCGGGGACAGCGAAGACGCGCCGCTTATCACGGAAAAGACCCGTGGAGCCATGCAGGAGAACCTGGCCGCTCTCGCCATGCTCGCAGAGCCGGGGGCACGGCCACAGATCGTGCGATCGGGCGAAACCTCGCTTGAGGGGCTGACCCGCGAACTGATGCGCCCGATGCTGGCCGAATGGCTCGACAAGAACCTGCCTGGCATGGTCGAAAAGATGGTGCAGGCCGAAATCGCCCGCATCGCCGGCAAGCGCAACTGATATCCTCGTCACACTTTGACTGGAAAGCATGAGCCAATCGCGGTAGCGGTTGCGCCCATGATCACTCGCACACTCTTGTCCAGCAGCCTTGCGGTTGCGGCCACACTTGCATCATCCTTGGCATCACCCCTCGCAGCGCAGGATTCCACCGCGTCCGCAGCGGAAAAATCCCCGATGACCGCGCACGATCTTATCACCATGCCGCGCCTTGGCGGCCCGGCGGTCACGCAATACGGGCGCTATGCGGTCTATTCGGTGACTTACACCGATGAAGAGACGCTGGAGCGTTCGCCAAAGCACTACATCCTCGATCTGGGCCGACCGGGAAGCCAACCGGTCGAATTCGAGCTTGGCCTTGCAGGGCACTCGTTGAGCTTTGGTCCCGACAATTTCCTCTATTTCGTAAGCTCCGGCCACACCGATGAAGAGGCGGAGACACGCTCTCGCGTGTGGCGGGTCGCGCTTGAGGGCAATGGCAATGTCACCGGCCCCATGCTGGTCGCGGATGTTGCGGGCACGAATATCGCCGGTTTCAAACTTGCACCATCGGGCGACAAGATTGCGCTCTGGGCGGAAATCGACCGCAATTGCGAGCGGTTCGGCTGTGAGCCAAAACCAGAACCCACAGGCAGCGGTCGACTCTATGACGGTGACGGCGGCTTTTATCGCCACTGGGACAGCTGGGTTGATCCTGACCTCCTCAACCGCGTCTTTGTCTTTGGTCTTGAAGACGGTAAAGTCGTAGGCGACGGGGTCGCAGCCGATGGCGGAATGGGGATCGGCAATACGCCCACCAAACCCTTTGGCGGGAGCGGCGATATTGCATGGGCGCCCGACGGTTCGGGCCTTTATTTCGTCGCGCGCCGTGCAGATGGGAATGAGCCCACCTCGACCGATCTCGACATCTATTTCTCCGACCTTTCAGGCGCCGCGCCAAGCGAGCTTACCGCCGCCAATGAAGCGCATGATTCCACCCCTGTCCCCTCACCCGATGGCAAAAGCCTCGCCTATCTCGCGATGGAGCGGGCAGGTTACGAATCGGATCGCATGGTCGTGCAGCTGCGCGATCTTGAAACGGGCGAAACTCGCGCTCTGACCGCAGACACCGACCTTTCATTCGGAAGCCTGACGTGGAGCGAGGACGGCTCCTACCTCCTTGCAACCGCTTTGGACGTGCTCGATGTGCCGGCCTACCGGATCGACCCCAAATCGGGCGAGGTCACCGAACTCAACCTTATCGCCGGCAATGAAGCGCATATCGGCAACCTCACCCCGCTGGTGGGCGACCGCGTGCTTTTCACCCGCGATTCGATCGGCGTTCCAGCAGAACTCTACACCGCGCGCGTGGGCCAGAAGGCAGTGCCCATCACCGATGTCGTGACCTCGCGCATGGGCGAAATGGCGGCGACCGTCACCACCCGCTTCAGTTTTGAAGGGGCAGGGGGCGACACAGTCTGGGGCCAGATCACCAAGCTTGAGGGCCATGAAGGCAAAATGCCCGCAATCCTTTACATCCACGGCGGGCCGCAAGGCTCCTTCCTCGATGGCTGGTCCTCGCGCTGGAACCCGCGCGTTCTGGCGAGCCAGGGCTATGCGGTGATCTCGGTCGATTTCCACGGAAGCGCCGGATACGGGCAGGAATTCATGGATTCGATCAACGGCGATTGGGGCGGCAAACCCTTGGAGGACTTGCAAAAAGGCCTTGCTGCGGCGCTGACACGTGACCCGCAAATCGATCGCGAGCGGGCCTGCGCCATGGGGGCAAGCTATGGCGGCTATATGGTCAACTGGATCGCGGGCAATTGGCCCGACCGCTTCGACTGCCTCGTTCAGCACGATGGCCTGTTCGATATGCGCAGCTTCTACTATTCCACCGAAGAACTGTGGTTCCCGCGCCGGGACTTTGGCGGCTCCTACGCCGAAGCCTCGGAAACCTATGAAAAGTGGAACCCGGTCAACCACGTTGACAAATGGCAGACCCCGATGCTGGTGATCGCAGGCGAGCAGGATTTCCGCGTGCCCTATACGCAAGGGCTTCAAAGCTTCACCGCCCTGCAGGAACGCGGCGTGCCGTCACAATTGCTGGTCTTCCCCAACGAAAACCACTGGGTTCTGGGCGCGGCCAACTCGCTGCAATGGCACGAGACGGTGTTTGCCTGGCTTGATCGCTGGCTGAAGCCGCAAGAGGACTCAGGCGACGACGAAGCCCAAGGAGCGGGCGCGCAATGATCGACCAGGACTTGCTCGCCGCACAGGCCGCACTCGACAGGAAATATGGCGGCGGCGAATGCGCAATTGAACGGCAAATATTCCTGTGCGCGGTATCGGAGAAGCAGAAATGCTGCTCGCGGGACGAGGGGGAGGTTGCCTGGGCCTTTCTCAAGAACCGGCTGAAAGAGCTTGGCCTTGTGGGACCGAAGCGTGACGCAGATAGTCCGCGCGGACCGGGCGGCGGTATCCAGCGAAGCAAGGCCGATTGCCTGCAAATCTGCTCAAAAGGGCCGATTGCGGTCGTTTATCCTGACGGCGTCTGGTATCACTCGTGCAGCCCGCAAGTGCTGGAGCGGATCATTCAGGAGCATCTGATCGGGGGAGAAGTGGTCGAGGAATTCCGCCTCGAAACGCCCCGCATCTGATCCGGGCTTTCACTCAGGCGACAAACTCAATCCTCGTCCTTTTTGCCGGACCACAATTCGTCCCGGCTGGGCAATTGGTTGTCGACCGATTCGTCGTGGCCCGTGCCCGACGAGAGGAATACAAGCCCCATCAGCCCGCCGCCAAGCAGCATGGTAAAGCTGATGCCGAGCGCCACGGCGATGTAGAAGTGCACCGAAATCGCGCCGTTGAAGGCATAAAGCAGGCCGACGGCGAGCAGGACCACCGCCACGGTCACGCTTAGCAAAAGGCGCATGATCTGGCGATAGCGCGCCCATGCGAATGCTGCGTTTTCGGGATCATCGAGAGGTGACTTTTTGACCATTGGGGCTCCATGCGGGCGAGGCCGCGTGATTGCAATGGTGAAGATACGGGCCGTGTCGCGATTAAGTTTTAACCCCAGGCAGACTCGCCTTTATCGGCAATTGGTGGCAGCTTCATACCCGGAAGGAGAGAAGCCATGACCATTGCAAAGATTATTGAGGGCAGAAAAGGCTCCGAAATCATCTCCTGCGACGTGAGCACACCAGTCAACGAGGTGATCGGTATGCTTGCCGGGAAACGGATCGGCGCCTTGCCCGTCTTGCGCGAGGGGAAGGTCGCAGGGATCGTGTCGGAACGCGACATCATCTACAGGCTGGCACAGGCGGGGCCATCGTGTCTGACCGGCCCGGTCGAGGCGATCATGACCGCGCCGGCCGTTACAATCGAACCGTCGACGAAAATCGACGATGCACTCGCGCTGATGACGAAACGCCGTTTCCGCCATTTTCCGGTGGTCGAAAACGAGGCCTTGATCGCGTTCATTTCCATCGGCGACCTTGTGAAAGACAAGATCGACGAGGTGGAGCACGAAGCGGCGGCTTTGCGCGATTATATTCAGACCGCCTGAGAGATTGGTTGAGGATTGGGCTTGCGAGACCTACATACGCCCTATGGCTGACACACTCACCCAAACACCCACCCTCACTGAGGCGGCGGCGGCGCGCGTTGCGATGATCGCCAAAAAGCAGACCAAGCCTGCGATTTTGCGGCTTTCGGTCGAAGGTGGGGGCTGTTCGGGCTTTCAATACAAGTTCGAAATGGCCGACGCGCCAGAGGGTGATGATACGGTAAGCGAAACCGACGGCGTGAAGCTGCTGGTCGATCCCGTCAGCCTTGACCTGCTTGAAGGCAGCGTTGTCGATTATGTCGAAAACCTTGGCGGGGCTGCGTTCCGGGTCGAAAATCCCAATGCGGCGGCCGGTTGCGGCTGCGGATCAAGCTTCGGGATATAATCGCGCCCTTCGCGATAGACGCGCGCGCGCTGATCGGTCATGTAAGCGCGCATGAAGATCGCCACCTACAATATCAACGGCGTCAAAGCGCGCCTGCCCCGGCTTAAAGAATGGCTCGAAGAAACGCGGCCCTCGGTTGCGTGCCTGCAAGAGATCAAGAGCCAGGACAAAGACTTTCCCGCAAGCGAGTTCGAGGCGCTCGGTTACGAGCTCATCTGGCACGGGCAGAAAAGCTTCAACGGGGTCGCGATCCTTGCCGATACCAAGGCGGGCTATTCCATAAACGAGGTGAAGCGCGGGCTTGGTATTGATGGTCCCAAAGAGGGCGAGGGCGAGCAATCGCGCTATCTCGAGGCGGACATCACCAGAGACGGTGAAACGGTGCGGATCGTGTGCATCTACCTTCCCAATGGCAATCCGCAGCCGGGGCCGAAATTCGATTACAAGCTGGCGTGGATGGAGAAACTGCGCGCGCGCATGGGCGAAATCTGGGCCGAAGAGGTGCCAGCGGCGGTGCTTGGCGACTATAACGTCATTCCGCATGACGACGATGTCTATTCGGTAAAGGCAATGGCGTCCGATGCGCTGATGCAGCCCGAATCGCGCGCCGCCTATTCGCGGCTGCTGGCCGACGGGTGGACCGACGGTGTGCGCACGTTGAACCCGCGCGGCGGGGTGTGGACCTATTGGGACTATCAGGCAGGCGCATGGCAGCGCGATCACGGCTTTCGCATTGATCACATTCTGCTCTCGCCGGAATTGGCTGACCGTCTGGACGCGGTCGGGGTCGATCGCGAGCACCGCGGCCGCGAGAAAGCGTCCGATCACGCGCCGACCTGGGCAATTTTGCGGGACTAGAAACAAAAGGACCCCGCCTCGGGGGGGAGAGGCGGGGCCTTAAGCCATCAGCATGAACCGAAGTTCAGCGATAGAAACTGATAATCAGCGATAGAAAACGTGCGTCTGGATTTGCGCCAGACGGGTTTTCTTGCGGCTCCAGCGCGGGCTCACGTAGTTCGCGTGGAAATAAACCGCATCATTGGCCTCGGTTTGCCAAAGGTTGTCGTGCGCGATTTTCGCGACGGCCTTGGCGCGCTCCCAGGTCTTCTTGCTCGTGTTGATGCGGGGCAAACGGCCACCGCGCACGAAGGAAAATTGTGAGCGTTGCAGGACAACGCCGCAATAGCTTGCCGGCCAGCGCGAATCTGATGCGCGATTGATCACAACCTCTGCCACAGCCAACTGGCCTTGGAGCGGTTCGCCGCGCGCTTCAAAATAAACAGCGCCGGCAAGGCACCGCATTTGCTCGGTCAGTTCTTCATCGGCGTCGATGCTGGCCACCAGTTCGCGCAAGGACGACGCTTCGCCTGCGATAGGGGCCGCAGGTTCGGCGACTGGCTGGACGACTTCCTCAGAGATGAAAGTCACGTTCTGATCCGATGCCGCTTGAACGCCGGTTTCTTCTGGCGCCTGCGGAACGATCTCAACTTGTTCGGCCTCTACGGCCTCAATGGTGCCCGTAACGTTCTCGTCCTGGGCAAATGCTTCAGCGCCATCGACGCTGGAGAAACTCAAACCGGCGACGGCTGCGAGTGCGACCGCGCTAAATGAGTAAGTCTTACGACCCATTTCGTTCTTCTTTTTATGCGGTGAGCGAGCTCAGACGCAGGCGCGAACCATGAGAATTGCGATTATGTCGCGGGGTATGGAGAGGTGGTTCTAGTAGCCTACCGGCTGCCCCCCGTCTGCGTGCTTGAAGCCGGACCGTATTGCCCGTAACCCAAGCCTGCGCATCTGGAAGCGAGGGCCCAAATAGGCTGCTTTCCCTTCGCGTCAAGCTTGGGGCCGGTTAAACGGGTAAAAGTGCGATGAAACGTTCTGCCTCGTCGATATCCACCTCCAAAACCCAAATATCAGGGTCCTGAGAGCGGCGGCGGGCGATGTATTCATCAAATTCGTGAGGTTTTTCAGGGTCTTGTGATTTAGTGCATTCGAAAGGCCGCGTTCCGTCCAATTGCGGCATTCTTTCATAAAGCCTGGCTTCGGCCCCGCGAAACATAGTTACAATGAGGATTGTTCCTGCGTCCCGCTCCCCTTTGGAGAGCACCATCGCAAAGCCGCCATTCGATTCGGCGAGGCGAATCAGGCTGGAAACTTCGAGATGCGCGGGCAGGCGTTCCGACATCGGGCGCAGCGTTAACTGGCGTAGCCTGGCAAGCTTGAAAGAGGGATGCGAGAGCGCATGAAGGTGCCGGTCCCGCGGCCAATTTCATCGCCTTCGTGATCCACCAGCCGCGATTCCGCGACCATCACCCGCCGGCGGCCGCTCACCCATTTGCCCTCGGCCACGACTTCGCCTTCCTTCACCGGCTTGGTGAAGTGGAGGTTGAAACTGGTGGTGAGCAGAAAGGTATCGGTTGCAAGAGTGTTGGCGGCGTAAAAGGCCGCATCATCGAGCATCTTGAAATAGATCGTCCCGTGCGCAGCGCCTGCTGCGTGGAAGACATCGGGTGTCACCGCAAAGGTCAGCCGTGAGAGCCCTTCGCCCACTATTTCCAGCTTGGAGCGGAATTTCTCGTTCACCGGCGCAGAGGCATAAAGCCGCTCGAGCGCGCGGTAGTGACCGTGTGCTCCCGTCTCGGCGCTGGTGCCTTCAGGCGGCATCGCGCTCGAGGAACTGGTTGGTCAAAAGCGCATAAATCGCTTCGGCGTCGGGCGCCTCACCAAAAGCGTTCATCATCGCATCATCGCGAATCAGCCGCGAAAGCGCCGCAAGTGCGTGAAGGTGGATTGCGCCTGCGTTTTCTGGCGAGACAAGACCAAACGCCAGCGTCACGGGAACAGCGTCAGCCGCTTTGAAATCGACCGGCGCTTCGAGCTTGAGGACCGCCAATGTGGGGCGAGATACAGTGGACAAACGGCAGTGCGGGATAGCCGCACCCCGGCCAAACCCCGTGCTTCCCAAGGCTTCGCGTTGTTCGAGTCCTTCGAGCACCGCCGTTGCATCGAGCCCGTAAACAGACGCGAAGAGATCCGAAAGGCGGCTCAGAATTTGTCGGCTGTTTTCGACCCGTGTGATGGCAACCGCCTCGGGCAAAACATTGATATTAACGTCCATGTGTAATCCAAGAATCCCGTGCATTTCCCTTAAAAGGAAATCTAAGAACCAGCCATTAACGAAAGAACATGCCGCAATTATGGCCCTGAAACAGGCCAAGCGGTTTGTCTTACATTTTCGGCTTGGACCGCATCCGGCTATCCGGCGATATCCAATCGCTACCCGGAATTACATTGTCCTATGAAGGCTCAACCCATCCGATCGAGCCATCGGAGCGGCGATAAACCATATTATGCCGCCCAGTTCCAGCATTTTTGAAAAATAGCGCCGGCGTATCGCGCAAATCGAGCATCATCACCGCGTCTGCAACGCTGCTTGTGGGCACATCAACACTGGTTTCCGCGATGATCGGAGGCGCGTCTTCTACGACCTCTTCGACCTCGGTATCGGCCGCGAAAATCGTATAGGCGGCCTCTTCTTCGGCTCTGGCATGCGCGGCTTGCTCATGATGATCTTTTAATCGGCGTTTGTAGCGGCGCAGCTGCTTTTCGATTTTTGCCGCCGCATCGTCGAGCGCCTGGTGCGCATCGTGTGCACCGCCATGCGCCTTCAGGATCAGCCCGTGCATCACGTGCATCACAATATCGCAGGTGAACGCGCTGCCGGGTCCCTTGCCAAAGGTCACATGGGAGGAAAGCGCGCGGTCGAAATACTTTTCAACCATCGCCTCAAGCCGGTCGGTGGCGTGTTCCTGCAGTGCAGCCCCTGTTTCGACCTGATGGCCGGAGATACGCATGTCCATTGGTGCTTGTCCTCCTATTTTTCAGCGCAAGCGGCAGCTTTGTATCGCTACAAAGCCTGTGCCTGACGCTTACCGGGTCCAGATCGCCTCTTCGAGAGAGTCGATGAATTCCTTATGCGCGGCCAATTCCTCAGCCGAGGCCATATGCGGGCGCGGCTCGCGGCGTGGGGCTTTGGATTTTGATGGCGTGGTCGCTTCCCCATCGCTGGCAGTGATGCTGGCGACCGAGACGGGATCGCTTGCAAGCTCAAGGCCGATCTGACGCCCGCCCTTAAGCTCGATATAAACCTGTGCGAGCAGTTCGGCATCGAGCAGCGCACCGTGTTTGACGCGGTGGCTGCGATCAACGCCATAGCGGGTGCACAAAGCGTCCAATGAAAGCTTGGCGCCGGGGTGTTTCTTGCGCGCGATGGCGACGGTATCAACCATCCGGTCCATCGAAACCGGCTCGCGCCCGATCCGCTCGAGTTCTGCATTCAGAAAGCCAAAATCGAACCCTGCATTGTGCGCGACCAGCGGCGCATCGCCCAGAAATTCGAGAAGTTCGTCCACCGTCTCGGAAAACAGCGGCTTGCCCGACAAAAATTCAGCCGAAAGCCCGTGCACCGCTTCGGCAGCGGCGGGCATGTCGCGTTCGGGGTTGTAATAGGCGTGATAGGAATTGCCGGTTTCGACCCGGTCGATCATTTCAACACAGCCAATTTCGACCATCCGGTCCCCTGTCTTGGGGTCTAGGCCGGTGGTCTCTGTGTCGAATATCACTTCCCGCATTCGGGAGACTATCGGCTCAAGCGGGCTCAAGCGCAAGAGGCTAAAGCGCAGCTTTAAGCTTTGTGACAAGCGCCTCGACCTGGGCTCGTGTCTCTTCGAGCGTGGTGCCGGTGTCGATCACATGATCGGCGCGTGAGCGTTTTTCTGCATCAGGCATTTGCAGCCCGAGAATATGCTCGAATTTCTCCACCGTCATGCCCGGGCGGGCAAGGACGCGCTCGCGCTGAACCGGGGCAGGGGCAGAGACAACGACAATTGTATCAACCATTGCGTGTCCGCTGCCCTCGAACAGCAGCGGAATGTCGAACACGATGAGCGCAGCGTTCTTGTGGTCTTCAAGGAATTGCGCGCGCTTGAGACCTACCGCCGGGTGAACGATGGCTTCGAGTTTCCTGAGCTTGTCCTTGTCGCCAAAAACCTGCGCGCCCAACGCCTCGCGGTTCACGCCTTCGGGGCCGGTGGAGCCGGGGAAAGCGTCTTCGATAGCGGGGATGAGCTCGCCGCCGGGCCCCTGGAGTTTGCGCACCTCGGCGTCGGCGTCGAAAACGGGCACGCCGGCCTCTTCGAACATGGCGGCGACGGTTGATTTGCCCATGCCGATGGAGCCGGTGAGGCCGATGATGGAAGGGGAGGTCATTTGAGCAACAGCTTTCTTAGCTCTTCATCATGTTGACGCGGGGGAGGGGCGCCGAAGAACAGTTCGAACGCGCTCGCAGCCTGACCGATCAGCATGGAAAGCCCGTCAATGGTGCGATGCCCTGCGCGGCGGGCATTTTGCAGGAAGGGCGTATCAATCGGGCTGTACACGATATCATAGGCGATGGAGCCGGGAGGCGCGTGGCTCCAATCGAATGCGAGGGGTGGATTGCCTTTCATGCCAAGGGGCGAGGCGTTGACGACAAGATCAAGGCACCCTTCGCGATCATCAAACGCGAAATCCGTAGCCAGCGCAAAGTGGTCGAGATGAATGGCGTGATGCTCGCCTGCGGGGGCAAGCTCATCGAGCAGAGCGCGCGCTTTATCGGGATTGCGCCCTGCAACCACGAGGGTGAAGCCCTCTTTTGCCAAGGCAACGATGATCGCGCGCGCAGCCCCGCCCGTGCCCAAAATCCGGGCCATGCGGAAAAGGTGCTGCTGGCCCAGCTCTTTTTTCAGTGGTTCCAGAAAGCCGGCGGCATCGGTGTTGGTTCCGGCAAGGCTTCGATCATCGCGCGGATAAATGGTGTTCACCGCACCGATGTTCGCTGCGATTTCATCGAGATGCGCCAGATTGCCAATGACCGCCTGTTTATGCGGCATGGTTACATTGGTGCCGCGCCAGTCGGGGTCCTTGCCAACTTCTGCAAGATAGGCCTCCAACCCCTCGCTCGTGACGTGACGCGCGCGATAATCGGCTTGCACACCAAGCTTTTCAAGCCAGAATCCGTGAATCAGCGGCGATTTCGACTGGGCAATCGGATCGCCAATGACATGGGCGTAATCGGTCATGCGAGGAGCACCCCTTGTTCGCGCAAGGCGCCAAGAACGGCGAGAAGCGGCATTCCCAGCACCGTGAACTGATCGCCCTCGATGCTTTCGAACAATTGCACGCCCATCGCCTCTATGCGGAAGCAACCGACGGTGAAGCTGATTTCGGGCCATTCAGCCTCAAGATAGTGGTCGATAAATCCCGCCGATAATTCGCGCACGTGAAGCCGCGCCAGAGACTGGCGGCTCCATTCGCATCCCGCGTCTTTTACCAGGGCGGCCGCGCTGTGCAGTTCGATCACCTTACCCGAGAAAAAGGCGAGATGCTCGGCTGCATTATCCCGGCTGGCGGGCTTGTCGAAACGTTTGCCGCCCGCAACCACGAGGGAATCGCTTCCAAGAACAAGTGCGCCGGGATGCGCTTTTGCAACTTCGGCGGCTTTCGCAACGCTCAACGCTTCGGCAATCTCGGCGGGCGATGCGCCTTCAAGGCTTTGTTCAATCGCGCGTTCATCGACATCGGCAGGCACGGCGTCATACGCAACACCTGCAGCATCGAGCATCGCCCGGCGCGAGGCCGATTTGGACGCGAGGATCAGTGAAGTCATATCGGTTTGCTCACCCCGTCAACCGGTCGGTCCTTGCGTTTGCGCTCCTGCGCGAGGCGAATAATCGCCGCTGCGCTTTCCTCGATCGAGCGGCGCGTCACGTCGATCACCGGCCAGCCATTGTCGGCAAACATGCGCCGCGCATATTGCAGCTCGGACTTCACCTTGTCTTCTTCGACATAGGGTGTCTGCGTCCCTTCATTGAGAGAAAGCAGGCGGTTGCGGCGGATCTGCACCAAACGCTCCGGCGCGGTGGTGAGGCCCACAACGAGAGGGTGACGCAGGCCAAAGAGCGCCTTTGGCGGCGGGCTTTCGGGCACAATCGGAATATTGGCGGTCTTGAACCCGCGGTTGGCGAGGTAAATGCTGGTCGGCGTTTTCGAGCTGCGCGATACGCCCGCAAGGACGATGTCGGCCTCTTCCCAATCCTCATGCGCCACACCGTCATCATGGGCGATGGTGTATTGGATTGCATCGACACGCTTGAAATAATCATCGTCCATCGAGTGCTGGCGCCCCGGGCGGCCATGCGCCTCCTGACCCAGTTGCGCCTCAAGCGCGGAGGTCACCTGATCGAGCACGGGCACAGCGGGAAGGCCCAGATGCCGGCAATGATCTTCCAGCCGCGTGCGCGTATCCGGGTTCACCAGAGTGAACAGCACCAATCCCGGATTTTCGGCCAGATCGGGGACAATCCGGTCAAGATGCTGGCGCGAGCGCACCATCGGCCAGAAGTGGCGGCTGACATCAGGATCGTCGAATTGCGCAATCGCAGCCTTGGCGATCATCTCAAGGGTCTCTCCGGTGGAATCGGAGACTAGATGCAGGTTCAAACGGCTCATGGGACGATTCGCTTACAGCTTATTGAAGCTTCGTGGGAGCTTGTGGACAGATACGCGCATAAACCACGGGAGAGGAGGGCTAACAAGTTCGGGACGAGTTATCACCCCCGATGTCCGGAATTTCCTCTAACGACTTCTGGACAGATTTCCGGTTTCATCGACAGGCTGTGAACCTTGGGGATAGATTTGAATTGACTCAAGAAGCTTGCGGATTCGCCAGTCGTTAAATTCACTGGACCTTTACGCCTCTATCGGGGAGATTACGGAAATCCCCACTATCCACAGGGCCAACAGACTCCATCAATCCTTTTAAATCTATATATTATTTGTTTAGAGAGAACCCATGCCTGGTCCTTTGCTCGAAACCCTTAAGGGTACGCCCCAGAACGTCGCTCCTGTCTGGCTCATGCGTCAGGCGGGCCGGTATCTTCCTGAATATAGAGAGCTTCGCGCTGAAAAAGGCGGCTTTCTCGAGCTCGTTTATGACAGCGATGCCGCAGCAGAGGTTACGGTTCAACCGATCAGGCGATTTGGTTTTGACGGGGCAATCCTGTTCTCGGATATTCTCATCGTGCCGCACGCGATGGGGCAGGGGCTGGAGTTCCTGGCAGGCGAGGGACCAAAGCTCAGCCCGACGCTGCTCGAAGTCGACCTTGATAGCTTCACTGCGCAGTACGAGCGTTTCGATCCGATCTACGAAACGGTGAAAAAGACGCGGGCGATGATTTCCGATCAGGTTACCATGCTGGGCTTTTCAGGCTCTCCGTGGACCAATGCGACCTATATGATCGGCGGTGAGGGCTCAAAAGATCAGGGCAAGGCGCGGCTTCTCGCTTATCAGGAACCAGGGCGCATGCAGGCGATCCTTGATGCGATTGCGGAAGTCTCGATCACCTATTTGCGCGGGCAAATCGATGCAGGCGCCGAAGCGGTGCAATTGTTCGACAGCTGGGCAGGGAGCCTTGCACCCGATGAGTTCGAACGCTGGATCATTGCGCCCAATGCCAGGATCACTGCTGCCTTGAAAGAAAGCCATCCCGACACACCAGTCATAGGCTTTCCGAAAGGCGCAGGCGAAAAACTTCCCGCTTATGCGCGTGAAACGGGCGTCGATGCGGTCGGCCTTGACGAAACGCTCGATCCTGAATGGGCCAACGCGCAGCTTCCCGAAGGCATGTCGGTTCAGGGCAATCTCGATCCCTTGCTGGTCGAGGCAGGCGGCGAAATGCTGCCCAAGCGGGTCAAGACCATCCTCGAGGCGTTCGAGGGCCGCCCACACGTCTTCAATCTGGGTCATGGGATCGGTCAATTCACTCCGATCGAACATGTTGAAACCCTGCTTCGCGCAGTGAGAGGTTAGGGCTTATGCAAAGCGTTCTTCTCGACATTTCCGTGTGGCTGCGCATTGGCCACGTTGTCTTCATGGTGTTCTGGCTTGCCGGGCTGTTCATGCTGCCGCGCCAGTGCATTTACATGCTCGACCATGCGCCCGGTTCCGAAGGCGAGGCGAAATGGGCCGAGCGGATGGGCAAATTGCGCAACATCATCCTTACGCCCAGCATCATCGTAGTGTGGGTTCTGGGCCTTCTTATGGCCTATGCCTTTGGCTACTTTTCCCAAGGCTGGCTGCACGCAAAATTGACGCTGGTGCTTATCTTGTCGGGCTATCACGGCTGGCTGGTTGCCCAATCGAAAAAGATGGCACGCGGGCAACGGCCGCTTTCGGAAAAAGCGCTGAGATTTGCGGGCGAAGTTCCGGGGCTGATCCTCATTCTGGTCGTGCTTCTTGTCTATCTGCGCCCGTTCTAGGGGTCCGCAGCGCGTCGGCTGGTGCAATCGGCGATTGACGCTATCGCTGCATAGGCATATCTAGCGCTGCAAATCTTGTTCGTGCGCGGCCTCACGCTGCTCACCGGTCTGCTTTCTCCAAGCCCTGAACCGATCAAGAATAATTTCCATCGGCGAGCATCACAATCAAGCCCGCTATCTGAACCTGCTTACGCCCCTTTGCCGAAAGCTTGGGGCCCATCCCTTGTGGACGTGAAAACTCATGCATCTTAAAGACTTAAAAGAACGCACCCCGGCCGAGCTGGTCGCCATGGCGGAAGAACTCGGCGTTGAAGCTGCTGGCACGATGCGCCGGCAGGACCTGCTCTTCTCGATCCTGCGCGAGCTGGCCGAGGATGAGGAATATGACGAAAAGATCATGGGCATCGGCACGATCGAAGTGCTGCAAGATGGATTTGGCTTCCTGCGTTCACCCGAGGCCAATTACCTCGCTGGTCCGGACGACATTTACGTCTCGCCCAACCAGATCCGCAAATGGGGTCTTCGCACCGGCGACACCGTCGAAGGCGAAATCCGCGCACCCAAGGACGGGGAGCGTTATTTTGCCCTGACGAGCCTTAGCCAGGTGAACTTCGAGGATCCTGACGCGGTTCGCATGCGGACCAATTTCGATAACCTCACCGCGCTTTACCCGACCGAGAAGTTGAGCCTCGATACGCTTGATCCGACGGTCAAGGACAAGTCCGCGCGCGTGATCGACATCATTTCACCGCAAGGTAAGGGCCAACGCGCCCTGATCGTGGCGCCTCCGCGCACGGGTAAGACGGTTCTGCTGCAAAATATCGCCAAGGCGATCACCGACAACCACCCCGAGGTCTTCCTCCTCGTGCTTCTGGTGGACGAGCGTCCGGAAGAAGTCACCGACATGCAGCGCAGCGTGAAAGGTGAGGTGATCTCCTCTACCTTTGACGAACCCGCGCAGCGCCACGTTCAAGTCGCTGAAATGGTTATCGAAAAGGCAAAACGCCTGGTCGAACACAAGCAGGATGTCGTGATCCTGCTCGATTCGATCACCCGCCTTGGCCGCGCCTACAACACCGTGGTTCCATCCTCGGGCAAGGTTCTGACCGGCGGTGTGGACGCAAACGCGCTGCAACGGCCCAAGCGCTTCTTTGGTGCGGCGCGTAACATCGAAGAGGGCGGTTCGCTTTCGATCATCGCCACCGCGCTGATCGACACCGGCAGCCGGATGGACGAGGTGATCTTTGAAGAGTTCAAAGGCACCGGTAACTCGGAAATCGTGCTCGATCGCAAGGTTTCCGATAAACGCATCTTCCCGGCGCTTGACGTGGGCAAATCCGGCACGCGTAAGGAAGAGCTGCTCGTCGAGAAGGACAAGCTGTCCAAGATGTGGGTCCTGCGCCGCATCCTGATGCAGATGGGCACCGTAGATGCGATGGAATTCCTCCTTGATAAAATGAAGGATTCCAAAACAAATGAAGACTTCTTCGATACGATGAACCAGTGATGATCATGGACCTTTGGAGGGGTCAAAGCTGTGATTAAGCAGTACGTTTATGTTAGCACTGCGGTCGGACTTCCGCGCGAGCAAGTGGATGAGATTCTCGTTACCTGCGCCCGCAATAACGCCGCAAAAAATGTCACCGGTCTGTTGCTCTACAACGGGCGCAATTTCCTGCAACTTCTCGAAGGGAAGGCGGACGCGCTCGATCAGCTGATGTCGGCGATCGAGGCAGACGAACGCCACGCGGGCGTCTTGGTCATGCACACTGGCGAGGTGGAAGAGCGCGCTTGTCCTCAGTGGGCGATGAAGCTCATCGCTATTTCGGAAGCGATCGAAGTGCGCCAGCAGCGGCTCGAAGAAGAGCTTCCCGATGCGATTGATCCGGTTATTCGCAAGCTTGTGCTCAATTTTGCAATGCTCAACTGAGCCTATGCACTTTAATGCTCGAATTGGGCTATAGCTGCGCGAGCAACAGCCAAAAGGAGCCACCATGAAGATCAATATCGAGATCGAATGCACCCCTCAGGAGGCGCGTGAATTCATGGGGCTTCCCGATGTGAGCGAGCCCAACAAAGCCTTCGTCGATGGCATGACAAAGGCGGTTGAAAGCGCACAAAACCCGGCGCAATTGCTCGAAATGGGCCAAATGATCGCGCCCATGGGTCAGGCGGGGCTCAAATTGTTCCAGAGCTTTGTCGAAGGTGGCATGCGCGCAGCTGGCGGCGGTGGCACTTCGGGTTCGAGAAAAGCCAAGGACTAAACCGCTCGCGCTCGATGCGTTAAGCGTGTGCCGATGACTGCCACCTCACATACCATTTTCGCTGTGTCGAGCGGCGCTCCGCCGGCGGCTATCGGTGTGATCCGGATAAGTGGGCCCAGGGCAGGGGAGGCGCTGCGCGCATTGACGGGCCGCGACATCGCGGAACGACGTGCATCGCTCGCCCAGTTGCGCTCTCACACCGGCGATGTCCTCGATCAGGCCTTGGTGCTGTGGTTTCCCGGCCCTGCGACGGCGACGGGAGAAGACTTGGCAGAACTCCATTGCCACGGCGGCCGCGCGGTGCTTGCGGCCGTTTGTGCCGAACTTGCGCTGATGGAGGGCTTGCGGCCGGCGCAGGAGGGCGAATTTACGCGGCGCGCCTTTGCCAATGGACGAATTGACCTGGCCGAAGCCGAAGGGCTTGCCGATCTTCTTGAAGCGGAAACCGAACTTCAACGCGCCGCCGCGATGGCGAGTGTTGGCGGCGGATTGTCCGGTAACGTCGAAAAGTGGCGTGATGAAGTTTTGCGGTATTCAGCGCAAATCGAGGCCGCGCTCGATTTTTCCGACGAAGACGATGTGAGCGAAGTGCCCGCCAATTTTCGGCAAGGCGTGGGCGTGCTTGCAGGCGAACTCGGCAACTGGCTTGATAGGCCTCGCTCTGAGCGGTTGAAAGAAGGGTTCCGCGTTGTGCTGGGCGGTCCACCGAACTGCGGCAAATCAACGCTGTTCAACGCGCTTGTCGAAAGCGAAGCAGCGATAACCTCACCCATTGCGGGGACAACGCGGGACGTGATCGAACGCAGCATCGCGATCGCGGGCGTTGCGTTTATCCTTGTCGATACGGCCGGCTTGAGGGGCGAGGGCGCCGAAGAGATCGAAGCAATCGGGATTGCGCGTGCCCAAGGCGAATTTTCTCGCGCGGATCTGGTGCTGTGGCTTGGGGCAGAGGGCGAAGGGCCCGAGGGCGCGTGGGAAATCGCTGCGCGCAAGGATGCCGCCGATTTCAATGCGAAGAGCGCTGCGGATTTCACCGTTTCGGCGATAACGTCGGAAGGTGTGGGCGAGTTGAAACACGCGATCGTCGAATATGCCCGAGGGCGCTTGCCAAAGCCGGGGGAAACCGCGCTGAACGCAAGGCAGCACGCACGTCTTCAGGAGGCGCATGAGGCGCTTCTTTCGATAGGCGGTCTGGATGACCTTCTGCTGATCGGGGAGGAACTGAGACGAGCCCGTATAGCCTTTGACCAGTTGATCGGTCGCTCGACGACAGAAGATATGTTGGATGCACTTTTTGGCCGGTTCTGCATCGGCAAATAGAGTGCGGCGCACAGGCGCCCCGATGTTTCACGTGAAACAGCTTTGACGAGGAGGCAGGGAGTGCCTATTTGGCACCCCATGCAGAATTACGATGTCCTCGTTATCGGCGGCGGTCACGCCGGGGTTGAAGCGGCTTGCGCTTCGGCCCGCATGGGCGCGCGCACGGGTCTGGTGAGTTTTGATCTCGATGCCATCGGCGCGATGAGCTGCAATCCGGCGATTGGCGGGCTTGGCAAAGGGCATCTGGTCTGCGAGGTCGACGCGCTTGACGGTGTTCTGGGCCGGGCGGCTGATGCCGGAGCGATCCATTATCGCATGCTCAATCGCTCCAAAGGGAGCGCTGTTTGGGGCCCACGGGTTCAGGCGGACCGCAAACTGTTCAAGGCAGAGGTTCAGCGACTGGTTCGCGCGCAGGCCAATCTCGACCTGATCGAAGGGGAGGCCGCGGCCCTGGTTCTCAAGGGCGGGCGCGTTGCCGGTCTGGAATTGGCTGATGGAGCCATCCTTGAAGCTGACCGCGTAATCCTTTGCACCGGCACATTCCTTGGCGGCGTTCTGTTTCGCGGAGAGGAGCGTTTTGAAGGGGGCCGTATCGGTGAAAATGCCGCCACCCGGCTCGCCCAACAGCTTCGCGACGCGGACCTACCGATGGCAAGGCTAAAGACCGGCACGCCGCCGCGCCTCGATGGTCGGACAATCGATTGGTCCGTGCTCGAGGAACAGCATTCCGACAACGAGCATTGGACCATGTCGCCGCTGACCAAGGGGAGGGCTAACGCTCAGGTTTTCTGCGGTATCACACGCACCACGCACGCGGCGCATGATATCATTCGGCGCAATCTCGACCGTTCGCCGCTGTTTTCGGGCGCGATCGGGGCGGCCGGACCACGCTATTGCCCCTCCATCGAGGACAAGATCCACCGTTTCGGTGATCGCGATGGTCACCAGATATTCCTCGAACCCGAGGGGCTGGACACGCATCTCATCTACCCCAACGGGATTAGCACCTCTTTGCCCGTCGACGTGCAACGCGACATGCTGCGAGCGATGCCAGGACTTGAGGCGGTGGAAATGGCGGTGCCAGGGTATGCTGTCGAATATGACCACATCGATCCGCGTGCGTTGACCCCTGATCTTCAGTTGCGCGCAATCCCAGGGCTGTATTGCGCCGGCCAGATCAATGGCACCACCGGTTATGAGGAAGCCGCCGCGCAAGGTTTGGTTGCAGGACTAGAGGCCGCTGCCGCGCAGCTTGGCAAAAAGGCCTCTGCGCTTGACCGGTCAAATTCCTACATCGCAGTGATGATCGACGATCTGACCTTGCAAGGGGTCAGCGAGCCATATCGTATGCTGACATCGCGCGCTGAATACCGCCTGCGCCTGCGAGCGAATAACGCCTCCACACGCCTGACCCCGCTCGGGCTGGAAGCCGGCTGTATCGGTCCCGAGCGAGCTGAGTGGTTTAAATCGCGCTGTGTTTCACGTGAAACATTGTCTGAGGTGTTCAAACGGCCTGTCCATTCAAGCGAGCTAGCGGATGCGGGCATTAATGTGCGCCGCGATGGTGGAGAGAAGCCCGTTGAAGAATGGTTGCGCCACAGCGGAGTTACGGTCGAAACGATGAAACCGTGGCTCGGCGACCTCGATGGTATTGATGCTGATCTCCTTGAGGAAATGGCCGAAGACGCGGCCTACGCGCCCTATCTGGCCCGGCAAGAAGCCGAATTGAGGGATCTGCGCGCCAGCGAAGGTTTGGCGCTCGCTCCCGATTTCCCATACGATCAGGTGCCCGGCCTATCCAATGAGATGGTTGAGCGTCTCGCCAAAGCGGCTCCGGTAAATCTCGCTGCAGCAGGCCGTGTCCCGGGTATCACGCCAGCGGCGCTATCCGCACTCTTGGTTCACGCGCGCCGTTGGCAGGCCGCTGCGTGACCGAACGGCGTATTCTCACTACCGAAGCAGAAGCGAAAGCCTATGTTGAGGGTTTGGCGACGAGCGAGACTTTCGATCGCCTCGAACACTACACGCAGCTGCTTTTGGCCGAGAACCAGCAACAAAACCTGATTAGCAAGCCGAGCGAGGCGAACCTGTGGGTCCGTCACATTGCTGATAGTGCGCAACTGCTGCATTATGTGCCCACAGATACAGGGGAAGGGCCATGGCTCGACCTCGGGACGGGACCCGGCTTACCTGGCCTCGTTATTGCTATTCTGCGGCCGCAACTGCCTGTAGTTCTTGTGGAATCGCGCAAACGCCGGGTGGAATTCCTGGAGCGCTGTATTGATGAGCTTGACCTTGGCAATTGCCGTGTCGAGGGCATGCGTCTGGAGCAGGTTGCACCGTTTGACGCTTGCGTCATTTCGGCACGGGCTTTTGCTCCTTTGGAGAAGCTTCTGCGTTTATCCGCACCGTTCTCCACAAGTGCTACGCGCTACGTCTTGCCCAAAGGGCGTTCCGCGGCGCACGAATTGGAAACGGCGAAAGCGTCGATTCGAGAAGTGTTTCACGTGAAACACTCATTGACCGATGCGGACGCAGGCATCATCGTAAGCAAATAGCCGGTTCGGTGCCGCAAACGGCAATCGATGATGGGAAAGAAGGAGCGATCTGTGCTGACAATAGCGATAGCCAACCAGAAGGGCGGGGTCGGCAAGACCACGACCGCCATCAACATGGCGACCGCAATGGCAGCAACAGGCTGGCGCACACTTCTCATCGACCTTGATCCCCAGGGGAACGCTTCGACCGGCCTTGGCGTTGAGGCTGACACGCGCGATGTGTCGAGCTATGATGTCCTGGTAGAAGAGCTTCCGATTGCCGATGCGACGTTCGAAACGAGCATACCCGGCCTCGATATTGTGCCCGCAACGGTCGATCTGAGCGGGGCAGAGGTCGAATTGGTCTCGGTCGATGAACGTACCGAGCGTTTGCGCAGCGCCCTTGGCAATCATGAAGATCACGATATCTGTTTCATTGATTGCCCGCCGTCGCTCGGACTGTTGACGCTCAATGCCCTGTGTGCGGCGGATTCCATTCTTGTGCCGCTTCAATGCGAGTTTTTCGCGCTTGAGGGGTTGAGCCAGCTTCTCCAGACGGTCGAACGGGTTCAGCAGCTTTTCAATCCGGGGCTCAATATCATCGGTGTGGCGCTTACCATGTACGACCGCCGCAACCGCCTGACTGACCAGGTTTCCGACGATGTGCGCGATTGCCTTGGTGATTTGGTGTTCGAGACCGTAATTCCGCGCAATGTTCGCTTGTCCGAGGCGCCAAGTCACGGATTGCCGGCTTTGGTTTATGATCACAGTTGTGTTGGTAGCCGCGCATATATCGCCCTCGCGCGCGAACTTATTGGACGATTTCCCCCTGAAAGACAGGCAGCAGCATGAGCGCTAAATCAACTGATTCCATTGAATTTTCCGTCCCTCAGCGTAAAGCCGGAGCGAGCAAGAAGAAGCTCGGCAAGGGGTTGGGGGCACTTTTGGGCGAGACGAAGCGCGAAGAGCCATTGGTTTCTGCGTCTTCAGAGTCGGGCCCTGAGACAAAGCCCTCGTCCTCTTCTTCCCCCTCCAAGGGCGAACTTCCGGCAGGATCTCCGCTGAAATCGCTTGCTGTCGCCTCGATTTCGCCTTTGCCCGGTAACCCGCGCAAGCATTTCGATGAAAAGGCGCTTGAGGAGCTTGCCGCCTCGATTGCCGCGCGCGGGGTGATCCAGCCCGTCATCGTGCGGCCCAAATCCAACGGGAAGTATGAGCTCGTCGCAGGTGAGCGCCGCTGGCGCGCGGCGCAAAAAGCGCGGCTCCATGAAATGCCTGCGCTGGTCCGCGAGCTTTCCGACCGTGAGGTTATGGCGCTGGCCCTCATCGAGAACCTCCAGCGCGAAGATCTGAACCCGGTTGAAGAGGCGAGGGCGTATCAGCGCTTGGCCGATGACGAGGGTATGACCCAGGCAGAAATCGCCCGCATGGTTGAAAAATCACGCAGCCATGTCGCGAATATTCAACGTCTTCTGGGATTGCCCGAAGCTGTGCTCGACCTGGTTGAGGCGGGCAAGCTCTCAATGGGGCACGCCCGCGCGCTCGTGGGTCAAGAGGATGCGGCTGATCTCGCCAGACAGGCGGTGAAAGAGAACCTTTCCGTTCGCGAGATTGAAAAGCTCGTTCGCAAGGTTGCGAGGCAGGTTGGCGCGAAGAAAGAATCCACCCCAGCGATTCCCGCGTCGGGCGATGACGCTGATATCGTTGCGGTTCAGCGCCATCTCGAGGAATTTCTGGGCCTCAAAGTGCGAATCAAGTCCGATTCGGACCCGCGTTCGGGCGAGATTTCGATTCGATATGGCTCTCTCGATCAACTGGATCTTGTGTGCCAGCGCCTAACGGGCGGCGATTTTTAACGCGAATTTCGCGGATCAGTTCTCAAGAAAACGCAATAAAATCAGTTAGATAGTCTATGTAAGCTACAAACCTTACTCGACCGGTAACCATACCTAAAAACGAAAGCGGAACCCGGTATTTGTACTTAGGGGCCACGAACGGGGGCAACCCGTGTTCGGTCGGACGGTTAGGTGCAGTGATTCGCGAAGGGTCGCGAAAGTGCTTTTTCAAGCCGTTCGACAACGGGAAAAATAAGACACTTTCGGAAGGACCACTAATGAACAAGTTTCTCCGCACCGCCACAGCCGGCGTCGCACTTTTCGCAGCAGTTGGCATGGGCACCGCTGCACACGCACAAGTCACCGAAACTGCTGACGCTCGCGCAGAAGTTCTCGCAGCCCTGCAACTCACCAACGATGACGACCTCGACTTCGGCGCTATCATCGTGAACAACGGTTCGACCGGCGGTGACGTGACTGTTGACGCAACCGGCGTGCGCACTTGTAGCGGCGACGTGATCTGCGGCCCGGGCGCTGCTGAGCACGAAGCACTTTTCACGGTTAGCGGCGCTGCCAACACGACAGTCGCAATTCTGCTCGAAGACGTTGCAACCAACGGCGTGACCCTTCGTCACACTGCAAACGCCGGTTCGGCAGCTGCAAACCACAACATCGAACTCGTCAACCTGACTGACAGCGCTGGCGGCAGCTACGCTTCTTTCAGCGGCAACGAGCAGTTCGGAGTCGGTGGTCGTATCGTCCTCGACGGCAGCGAAATTGCTGGTGAGTACGTTGGCCAGTTCGACGTAACTGTCGAATACCAGTAAGCTTTTTGCGACGGCGGGCCAGCGAGCGCTGGCTTGCTCACCAAGAGACCAGGAAAGCCGCAACCCTTACTCAAGGGCTGCGGCTTTTTCCTTATATCGGCGGCTCAAAATGAGGGTCAGCCTTTAACCAATCTTAACCATGCTTGCTTACCACCCTTACGTGTAAATACGCGGAAGGCCTTGGTGGGTTGGGCTTCCGCACCAGGGAGCCAATAGAACTATGTTTCTCAAATCATTGCGGAATCTCACGACTATCGCAGCCAGCTTTGCCGCCTTTGGCGCGCTTTCCATTGCCACCCCTGCGCATGCCCAGGGTGACCTCCTTGTCGCACCGACACGCGTGATTCTGGACGGGGCGCGTGGGACCGAGGTGATCCTTAGCAATATTGGAGCAGACGAGGCGACCTACCGCATTGGCCTTGAGCTGCGGCGCATGACCGATAACGGCCGCCTCGAGCCTGTTGAAAAGGTCGATGCCAACGACATCGAAGAGGCCGCGCTCGGTATGATCCGCTATGCGCCGCGCCGTATCAGCCTGCCTCCCGGTCAACCCCAGTCGGTGCGTCTTTCTGCGCGTCCCGGCGCCGATCTCCCCGACGGTGAGTACCGTGTGCATATGTCATTCAAAGCCATCCCGCGCCCGACCGAGGTGACCGAGGAGGACACGCAGGCCGAGGGCGTTACCCTGCGCCTTATCCCGATCTATGGCATCACCATTCCGATCATCGTCCGGCACGGTGATGTTGAGGCGCAAGTCGCATTGACGCAGCCCTCCATCGTCCAAGGCGAGAAAGGCCCGGAGCTTGCCATGACGATTGAACGCGCCGGCGAAAGCTCGACTTATGGCGCTCTCAGCATTGTCAAACCCGGCCTGCCTGAACCCATCGTTCTTGCTGGCGGCATCGCGGTTTACCCCGAGATTGGTTCGCGCGAGGTGCGCATCAATCTGACCGAAGAGCAGGCGGCGCTTTTGCGCGGCCCTGCGCGCATTGAATACCGCGAGCTTGAAGAGAAGGGCGGAGCCCTCATCGCTGCGGTTGACGGAGTGATCGGCTAAACGCTGATCGCGAAAACCCGGAAATTCCCGGGACGCTTCCGATGAAAACGTTCTTTCGCCAACGAATTCTAAGCGTCGCTGCGGTCACCGCAGCGGCGCTTGGCTCGTTTGCAATTGCGAGCCCGGCGGAAGCGCAGACCTCCCATACGCCAGCTTCTTCGCAGAGCTGGCAGGCGAATGACGACGACTTCCTCTTCCTTCAGATGAGGATCAAGAGCCACAGGCTCGCGTTGGACGTGCGCGGCTATCAAACCGATCGCGGTGTGTGCCTTGATCTGGCCGATGTGATCCAGACGCTCGATCTGCCGGTGCGGATCGACAAAAAGTCGCGCCGCGCAACTGGCTGGTTGTTCGCGGAGGATCAGGAAATCACGATCGACCGCGAAGCCAATACAGTACAAAACGTGAACACAGGCGAAGTGCCGCTCGCCAAGGATATTTATGACACGCCCGAAGGGTGGTGTGTCGACACCGATGCCTTGTCGCGGTGGTTTGGCGTCACTTTCAAGCCCGATCTTTTCAACGCGGCGGTGCGGATCGAATCCGAGACAGATCTGCCGTTCATGCAGGCGATCGAGCGCCGCAAACGCGCCGAGCGCATCCGTCCGCGCAATGTCAGCTTTGACCTATCGCAATACCCTTCTTCCAAGATGGAATATCGCTCCTGGCGCACACCGTCGGTCGATGTGGTGGTCGATGCCGAGGCGCGCACCAGCACCGGTGTGGGCGGCAGAGTCGAATTTCTCGCCGCCGGAGAGGCGCTAGGCGCGAGCTACACCGCGAGGATCGGGACAGACAACCAGTTCAAACCTCGGACCCTGCGGGTGCGCGCCTATCGCAGCAATGAAGAAGGCGGCCTGCTTGGACCGCTCGATGCGACCGACGTTGCCGTGGGTGATGTGGAGACCGTTCCAGGGCGCCTTGTCGGACAGACGGGGGTTGGGCGCGGCGCGTTTATCACCAATCGCCCTCTGGGCCAGACTTCGCGTTTTGCCACCACCGTGCTGCGCGGCACGTTGCCCTCGGGCTGGGACGCAGAGCTTTATCGTAACGGCCAGCTGATCGCCTTCCAGCAATCGCGTCCCGATGGGCGGTACGAATTCCTCGATGTGGACCTGTTCTTTGGCCGCAATGACTTTGAAATCGTACTTTACGGCCCGCAGGGGCAAATCCGGCGTGAGCGATCCTCTTTACCGGTGGGCATGAACCAGATCGAGCCGGGCGAAACGCAGTATTGGGCCGGGATTCTTCAGGAAAACCGCGACCTTATCCAGCTGCGTTCGGTTGGTGAGCAGACCGAGCAGAACTGGCGCTGGGGCGGGGGGCTCGAGCGGGGGCTCAGCAAGCGGACCAGCATCGGGTTCGGGGTGCATAATCTTGTGCGCAACGAGGACCGTTACACCTACGCCGAGGCGGCGTTAACACATGCTTTACCTTTTGCTCAGCTCGAGCTTGCCGCTGCGCATGAATTTGGCGGGGGCCTTGTCACCAATCTCAATACGCTGGGCCGGGTTGGTGACGTCAACTTTGGCACCAATGCGCGCGTATTCTTCGGCAATTTCCGCGGCGAATTTGGCGAGAACGAGTTCAAATACACCGGAGGGGTCAATTTCTCGACCTCTTTGAGGATGGGACGGCTGTCCTTGCCAATGCAGGCCGCTTTCAACCACGCCAAGCGAAGAAATGGCGAATCCGTCAATACTTTAAGCGCGGTGACCTCGGTTACAGCGGGGCGTCTCGCGGTTTCGGCGCAACTTTTCCATGAAAAAGACAGCGGGCGTCCGGCCAATGACCGGACCGAACTCAACCTGCTGGTAAACCGGCGTTGGCGCGATGTGAGATTGCGCGGAAATGTGAATTTCCGTCTGGCGGGGCAGGACAAGGGGTTCGATACCGCCACTGTGCGCCTCGAAACCGATCTGGGCGAGCGCGGGACGCTTCAGGGTGACCTCGAATATACCGCCGATATCGACGAATTCCGCTTGAATGCGGGTTATACCCACCGGTTCAAGGAGCTTTCCTTGCGTGGCGATGCCTTTGTTACCTCACGCGGGGCAGTGGGCCTCGGCATCCAGGCCGCCTTCAGCCTTGGGCCCGATCCGACAGGCGGTATTCGCGTCTCTGGCAATAAGCTTGCCCGCAATGGTCAGGCGGCGGTGACCGTTTTCAGGGACGACAACGCCAACAATCGCCGCGATCCGGGCGAACAATTGCTCGAAAATGTCCTGGTCGAAGCCGGCCTTCGCAGCACTGACGCGGTTACGGGTTCCAATGGCACCGCGATGGTCGATGAATTGCGGCCCTTCCGCCCTGTGCTGGTCGGAATTGATGAAAGCTCGCTTGAAGATCCGTTCCTCGCGCCCGCATCCAAGGGTATCGTCATCACCCCGCGCCCGGGCGTCGTGGCAGAAATCGAGCTTGCGATTTCGCCCACCGGAGAGGTTGAGGGCTCGCTTCTGAGCACGGCGGGTGTCGAACAACCCGGTGTGCGGCTTGAACTGATTGATACCCGCGGCGCGATCGCTGCCGAAACCGTGAGCGAGTTCGACGGATTCTTCCTGTTCCAGCGTGTGCCATATGGCCAATACCGTCTGCGCGTGTCGAAAGACGCGGCCAGCACGCTTGGTGTTGAGCCCAGCCTTGCGATGCGCAACGGAAGCACTCAATTCACGATCGGCAATGACAAAGACGTTGTGCGCTTTGGCACGGTCAAGCTAACCGCGCGGCGAGTGCGCGAGCAAAAGGGGCCTCAAGACGTCGAAATGATCGCAGCGGCGCGATCACCGTAAACGACTGGAATCAGTTGCCTTTGATATAGACCGGAGCCGCTTTGACCGGGCGCGGTGCGGGCAGTGGTGCAGGAGCCGGGATCTGGCGGGCTGCGCCAGGGACGACCTCTTCGCGGACTGTCTCACGCACGATCACACGGCGACGCTGTTGATACTCCACGGGCACATAGACCACCTGTTGCGGCGGTGCGTAGTAGTACTGCGGCGCTGCATAGACAGGCGCAGCGTGAACCGGGGCAGCGTGCACCGGAGCGGCATAGACGGGCGCCGGAATGCTGCGCGCGGCAAAATGGCCGCCATGCGCATATTGCGTAAGATAACCGTCGAGCGCGGCTTCGCAGTCGTATTCGCCGCGATCATTGCGCCCGCCGCCGATGAGGCTGCCGAGAAGGGCACCGCCTAGGCCACCGACACCTGCGCCAAGAAGCGTGCCGCCAAGGCGTTCGCTATCAAATGCGCGGTTTCCGATGATCCCGCCCGCGACAGCGCCGAGAAGGCCGCCGATGATCCCGCCCTTTTCCTTGCCGCTGCTACCGCGTGTGCGATCCTCGCATTCCTCGATCCAGTCCTCGCGTGAGAAGACCTGTGCCGCCGGAGCGTAGCCATAGCTGTGTCCATAGGGTTGGCCGTAGGCGGCCTCACCGTATTCACTGCTGTATCCGCCGCTATATTCGCCATCGTATCCGCCAGCGTATCCGCCACTGTATGCGGTCGCTTGCCCTGCAGTGTGCGCCGCCGGCGTGGCTGCGCGCTCGATCCGGCGGGTGCGTGTAATGGTTTCCACTCCGTCAGGGCCCACCGTTGTGACGGCTCCTGTCGCTGAGCGGTAGGTGTCGTTCACCCGATTCGCAGGGACCGGCGCTGTGCGCAGATCAGAGGGGAGCGTGCTGGCTTCCTGTGCACCCATCGGTTCGATATCCGGCAGGGCCGGCAAGGTGGTCTGGGCGCTGAGCGCTGTAGGAAGCGTAAGGCTGGCCGCGATAAGACCAAAGCTGGTGAGTTGGATGCGCGTCATTGGTATTCCCTTCCTGTACCGCCCGCGCCCACGTTCAGGTGACGACTCGCATGGGACGGCTGGCAGATATGCTTAGGAAATCGTTACCATTGTGCGGGGCTGCGCTCCAAATCGCCAGATGCACCGTGTCTCGAAACGGGGCGACCCTGGGTGCGAAAATGAGCGGCGGATTAGCGAAGAGGTTCAGATGCGCGGTTCAGATTCGCGGGGCGAGAAGCGCGGCGAGTGCCTCGATACCCGCGGCGTCCTCTGCATCGAAGCGCGAAGTGCGCGGGCTGTCGAGGTCGATCACCGCGATAACAGCGCCATCACGCACCACCGGCACCACGAGTTCGGATTGGCTTGCCGCGTCGCAGGCGATGTGGCCGGGAAAAGCGTGGACATCGTCAACCAATTGCGTCTCGCCCGATGACGCCGCCTCACCGCATACACCCTTGCCCAAAGGGATACGGATGCACGCCGGGCGGCCGTTAAAAGGGCCAAGCACAAGCTCGTCCGCGCCCGATGCGTTGGTGCCCATTCGATAAAAGCCTGCCCAGTTCAGCTCTGGCAAAAACTCCCACAGGAGGCTTGCGACATTGGCCATGTTCGCGATGGCATCGGGCTCTCCTGCGGTGAGCGCATCGGCGGCCTCGCGCAATTGTTGATAGACCTCCGGTTTCGAGGCCGTCGCATCGGGTTTAAAATCGAACATCGCATTTCCTATAGGGGTGTGTGCCGCGCCACTTCGCGAAAGCTCACTGAAAGCTTGCGGGGGGCAGCAGCAGGTCTTATTTCGCTCCATATGAGTATTGTTCGCAAGGTCGCAATCGGTTTGGTCGTTTTTCTCCTGGTCGCAGGAGCAGCGCTGTTCTTTCTTTCAAGAGGGGATACCGCCGATAAGGACTTTGCCTCGGTAACCGGTACCGATCCGGTCCTCGAAGAGCCCAATGCGGAAAGCATTCCCACGGTCAACATCGCAAAGCCCGTCGGCTGGAACGAGGGTGAGGCACCGCAAGCACCCGAAGGCTTTACCGTCACCCGCTTTGCCGAAGGTCTCGATCATCCGCGCGTTCTTTACACGCTCCCCAATGGCGATGTCCTGGTGACGCTTACGCGCGCTCCCGAGCGTCCCTCCGATGCAGACGATCAGGGGTTCTTTGACAGCATCCGCAACTGGATCGCCGGCATGCTCTTTGCGCAAGCAGGCGCGGCTGGCCCGTCGGCCAACGAGGTGGTGCTGCTGCGCGATCGGGACGGTGATGGGGTTGCCGATATTCAGGAGGTGCTTCTCGATGCGGACGCAGGGATGGATTCGCCGTCGGGCATCGCGTGGAATGATGGGACGCTCTACATCGCCAATCACAACGCGGTGCTCGCCTTCGATTATGAGCTAGGTTCAGCCACGGTCAGCGGTGAGGCGCGCAAGTTGATGGATCTGCCGCCGGGTGGTGGCCACTGGATGCGCAATATCGAAGTGCACCCCGATGGCGATCGCATGTATGTTGCGGTCGGCTCTGTTTCCAATATCGGTGAGCAAGGCATGGCGGTCGAAGAAGGCCGCGCGATGATCCACGAACTTTCGCTCACAACCGGAGAGGCACGGCCCTATGGCGTCGGCCTCAGAAACCCCAATGGCCTCGATTTCAGCCCCTGGTCGGGCGAGCTTTGGACGACCGTGAACGAGCGCGATATGCTCGGCTCCGACCTCGTGCCTGATTATCTCACCAATGTGCCTGTTGGCGTGAATTACGGCTGGCCCTGGGTGTATTACAAGGACACGCTCGACCGCCGCGTCAAAGCGCCGCGTCCGCGTTTCCTGATCGAATACACGCGCTATCCCGAATTTGCCCTGGGCCCGCACGTGGCCGCGCTTGGCCTTGTTTTTACCAAGGAAGGCCACCGCATGGGTGACGATTACGCGAGCGGAGCCTTTGTCGCGCAGCACGGTTCGTGGAACCGCAAGCCAGCCTCGGGCTATAACGTGGTCTATGTCGACTTTGACGAATTCGGCAATCCGGTAGGCAAGCCGGTGCCGCTGCTGACCGGCTTCCTGAATGAGGACGGAACCACCAAGGGCCGCCCGACATGGGTCGAGTGGGCAAGCGACGGCGCGCTCCTCGTTTCAGACGACACGGCAGGCATCATCTGGCGCGCATTCAATCCGGAAAGCGAAGCGGGTGCAGAGATTGCAGAACTTGAAGGCGAATCCCTCCCGCCGATCCGTGAGCTTGTTGACCCGCGCCAGGCTTTCGAAGAGGACTATCTGCGCACGCAGAGCCAGTAAGGCTCGTCAGAGCGCGAGACCGGCGGCGCCTGCCACTTCGCAGGCAAATTGATAGGCGGTGCGGCCGGACCGGTTGCCACGCGCAATTGCCCATGCATTCGCCTCTTCCTCGGAAAATTCGAGCCCGAGTGGCTGCGTATAGCTGCGGATCATCTCGAGATATGTCGCCTGATCGCAAGGGTGAAAGGCAAGCGTCAGTCCGAAGCGGTCGGCAAGCGCCAGAGCATTGTCGCGCTCATCGCGTTCGTGCAGGTCAGCCGGGCGGGTTGCCTGCCGCTCGACAATTGCGCGCCGGTTCGATGTCACCGCAACGCGGATATTGACCGGGCGACCCAAGGCCCCGCCATCCAGCAGGCTGCGCAGCGCCAGATTGCCCTGCAGGTCACCTTCATCAAAGCCGAGATCGTCGATGAACAGGACAAAAGCGCGAGGGACCTTGGCGAGCGCCTCGATCAACTGAGATATACGCGCAAAACCGCTCGCATCGACCTGAACGAGTGCGATTTTGCGGCCGTTTTGTTGAAGGTCATCGATTGCAGCGCGGATAAGCGCGGATTTGCCCATGCCGCGCGCGCCCCACAGCAACATGTCATGCGAGGCCGCCCCCGAACTCAACCGGTCAAGATTGCGCTGCACCGCATGTTTTTGCGCATCGATCCCGCGCAGACGATCGAGGTAAAGCGCGTCCAATTCCTCCAGCGCGTGCGCGCCTTCCCCCGACCAGAGATAGGCGGGGTGGCTGAGCCAATCGACCCCTCGCTCAGGCTCAGGCGCTAACCGTTCAAGCGCGGCGGCAATCCGCTCCAGAGCCCCGCTCTTCCTGCTCATCCCGCCAATGCTTCGGGCGACACCGCATAAAGGTCTTGCGAACCGGCGGTCGCGCTTGCCTTGAGCCCTGCTGCCTCTGGCACAATGCGATCGAGGAAGAAGCGCGTGGTGACCGGCTTGATCCCGGCAAGCGACGGAGAGGCGCCATCGGCGACCGCTTTGGCCTGTTTCATCAACTGCCAGCCCGCGACCGCGACCGCGAACATGGTGGTGAAGGGGACGCTCCCCGCAAGCTTGTCATCAAGGCTCGCTTCGCCTTGCATCCATTCGGCGATGCCGAGGCAATCGCGCGCAAGGCCCGCCAGATTGGGTTCGTCTGCTGCGTCCTTTGCGATGTCACGCAAAAGCCCGAGCAGCGCCTCGCCCCCTTCAAGGCCGAGTTTGCGCGTCACAAGGTCGGCGGCCTGAATGCCATTGGTGCCCTCGTAAATCGGAGCAATGCGCGAATCGCGCCAGTGCTGCGCCGCGCCGGTTTCTTCGACAAAGCCCATGCCGCCGTGGATTTGAACGCCAATGCCGGCGACTTCGACGCCGACATCGGTGCCCCACGCCTTAAGCAGCGGGACGAGCACTTCTGCGCGCGCCGCTGCCGCCGCATCGCCCAGAGTGCCGCGGTCAACTTGCCCTGCGCAATAGTAAAGCAGCGCGCGCGCGCCTTCGGTAAGGGCCTTCATCCGCAGGATCATGCGGCGCACATCGGGGTGTTCGATAATCGCCACCGGGATCTTGTCAGGAGAGCCAGCGCGCACCGATTGCACCCGGTCCATCGCATAGGCAATCGCCTGCTGCGTTGCGCGTTCGCCGATTTGCACGCCCTGGTTGCCGACATTGATCCGCGCATTGTTCATCATTGTGAACATGCAGGCGAGACCCTTGTTCTCCGCGCCGACCAGCTCGCCAATGCAATTGTCATTGTCGCCATAGGACATGACGCAAGTGGGTGAGGCATTGATGCCAAGCTTGTGTTCGAGGCTGACTGGGCGAAGGTCGTTGTGAGATCCAAGCGAACCGTCGGCGTTCACGTGATACTTAGGCACCACAAAGAGCGAGATCCCGCGTGAACCCTCTGGCGCACCGGGAAGGCGGGCCAGCACGAGGTGGATGATGTTTTCCGCCAGCTGATGATCGCCCCAGGTGATGTAGATCTTCTGGCCCTTGATCTTGTATTTGCCCGCGTGCTCCCCTTCCGTGATCGGTTCGGCGGTTGAACGCAGCGCGCCCACATCGCTGCCCGCGGCAGGTTCGGTGAGGTTCATCGTGCCCGACCACTTGCCGCTGACAAGGTCCGGCAGATAGAGCGATTTTTGCGCGTCGGTCCCGTGGTGGTCCAGCGCCTCGATCGCGCCCACCGAAAGCATGGGCAGAAGGCTGAAGGCCATGTTTGCCGCGCCGAGGTTCTCCAGCACATTGCAAGACAGCGTGAAGGGCAGGCCCTGTCCGCCAAACTCGGTCGAGCTGCCGATAGAGTTCCACCCTTGCTCGACATATTCCTGATAGGCGTCCTTGAACCCGTCGGGCAGACGCACCACGCCGTTTTCAAGTTTCGCGCCTTCAAGGTCGCCAATGCGATTGAGCGGCGCAAATTCACCGGCTGCAAATTGCCCGACACCCTCGACAATCGCCTCGACCAGATCGCTTTCGGCAGCTGCGAATTTTTCGCTTTGCGCGAGGTCTTCGATCCCGGCGTTAACGCGGATGGCGAGCAATTGGTCCTGGGTGGGGGGTGTGTAAGGGGTCACTGGAGCTGGTCCTGTTTATCAAAGTGTGCTTGGCAAGTTTGCGCATCAGATATAGCGCGAGAGCATGGCTCGCAAGAACGTTACGGAACAGCTAGCGCCCACAGATGAAGGACTCGCCCGAGCGGCGGCGATTCTGGAGGCGGGCGGGCTTGTCGGCGTGCCGACGGAAACGGTCTATGGCCTTGCCGCGCGCGCCGATAGCGCGGAGGCGGTCGCGAGGATATATGCCGCCAAGGGTCGGCCAAGTTTCAACCCGCTGATCGTTCATGTGAAAGACCTCGACCAGGCGGAGCGATTTGCCCGTTTCGACGAACGCGCGCGCGGTGTGGCGCAGCGGTTCTGGCCGGGACCTTTGACGCTGGTGCTGCCCATGCGCGAGGATGCAGGGCTGGCAAAAGCGGTGAGCGCCGGGCTTCCCACAATCGCGCTGCGCAACCCGGCGCATCCGGTGATGCAAGCCCTGCTTGATCGCCTCGACTTCCCGCTGGCCGCTCCTTCCGCCAATCGCAGTGAAGAGGTGAGCCCGACGCGCACCGCGCACGTGATCGCTTCGCTTGGGGAGCGATGCCCGGCGGTGATTGATGGCGGGCCCACAAAAGCCGGGCTTGAATCGACCATCATAGCCTTGCGAGGAGAGGGGTGTCATGGCGGCGGGTGGAACCTCCTTCGGCCCGGCCCGATCACGAGGGAAGCGCTTGAGCAACTGCTTGGCCCTGAAACCTTGCACGAAAATGACAAGGTCGAAGCGCCCGGGCAAACCGCGCGCCACTATTCACCGGGTAAGCCGCTGCGATTGAACGCCCAAGAAGTTGCGCGAGACGAGTTCTTCATCGGGTTTGGAAAGATCGCCGGTGACTGCACCCTTTCGCCGCAAGGTGACCTTTCGATAGCCGCAGCCAATTTGTACGATTGCCTTCACCAGGCCGCTGCTTCGGACAAGCCCCGCATTGCGGTGGCTCCCATTCCCGCAAGCGGCATAGGCCAGGCGATCAACGACCGGCTGAAGCGGGCCGCGACTCGCTCTTAGTCAGGCTCGTAGGGCACCTGAGGCAAAAGCTCTTCGATTTCCTCATAGGTCTCGCGCGCCTCATCGCAGGCGCGGTCATCACCATCATAGCAATCCTCGCGCTGCCGCTCATATCGCCGCTCAAGTTTGCCGAGACGTTCTTCGCGGCGGCGTATTTCGCGCCCGCGCTTTTCATCCGCTTCGGATTGGCTGGTGGTGGCAAGGTCGATCGCCTTGGCTCCGACCCGAACGGGTGCGGTCACGACATTGGCCGCCGTCCGGGCAAGACAACCTGAAAGGGTGAGCGAGGCGGTGGCGAGCGCCACGGCGAGAGTGGGGGTCATGCGCATGAGCGCAAGTGTCGCTCAAGCTGAGCCATCACGCAAGTCAGGGATGACGTGGGGCCCACGCCAACCGCATCCGCTTCAAGATTTGGTGCCATCCGGACAGTTGAGCGATCCCGACCCCATCGAGCTTTCCTCGCAAGTCGCGATGCCGTCGACATCCACGTCGCCCGAGCCCATGATCGAGGCTCCGACCGCGCCGTCCGATTTGAGGCGAGCGTTGCCCGAACCGGCAATGGCGACTTCGACATAGTCGGCTTTCAGATCATCCAGGCTCGCGTCGCCCGATCCACCAATATTGACGGTGAGGTTTTTTGCTGTGCCCGCAGCCGTGACCGAGCCCGAGCCGCCGATGTTGATATCAAGCGAGGTGGCTGTGAGCGTGCCGAGACTTGCAACGCCCGACCCGCCCAGACTGACATCGAGCGCGGTGACGGTCGCTTCGCCGCCAGTGAATTCGCCGGACCCTAGAATCGCGATCTCAGCCGACTGCGCCAGTGTCTGCGTCTCCATGATCCCGCTTCCGGTGATGACAAGCTCCTTGGGCGCTGCGGGCAGGGTCACGCGGATGGTGGCCTGATCGCTTTCCTCCATGAAATTTTCATCGCGGGTGATGCCAAGGACATTGCCATCAAGCACGAAGCGCACCGCTTCTTTTGCCTCCTCGCTTCCCTCGACCGTGATTTCGAGGGCATCGCCCTTGGTCAAGATGACCTTGTCGGAGCCTGCGAGAACCACTTCGCTGGGTGCTGCGTCGCCAAGCTCGATTTCACTCAAGGGCACGCCTTCTTCGCCGTTGATAGTGGCACCCATTTCGAAACAGGCCGCAAGTCCAAGTGTCAAAGGGGGCACTGTCAGAAGGGCGAGAGTTTTGCGGGGCGCCAAAGACATTCATTATCTCCACCAGTGGTCGTGCGTATTACTTGTGTAATACACCAATGGTGCAGTGGCAAGTGGTCGCGCGGTTCATCCGAAAATGTACAAACAAAAAGGGCCGCCCAACGGACGGCCCTTTCATTGTCGAGAACGCGGACGATTACGATTCGTCGTCATTGTTCTCGTAATATTGCGGAGCGTGTTCGCGCAGGACATCGAGAATTTTCTCGAGCGCGGTCGCTTCGTCGGTTTCTTCCATCGCGGCCAGTTCGCGCGCGAGGCGGCTGGAGGCGGCTTCGAAGATTTGCCGCTCGGAATAGCTTTGCTCGGGCTGGTCGTCCGGGCGGAAAAGGTCGCGGGTGACCTCTGCGATCAGGACGATTTCACCGGAGTTGATCTTCGCTTCATACTCCTGCGCACGGCGTGACCACATGGTGCGCTTGACCTTGGGCTTGCCTTTGAGCGTTTCCATCGCCTCTTTGAGGGTCTTGTCGCTGGAAAGCTTGCGCATCCCGATCGATTCAACCTTGTTGGTTGGCACGCGCAGGGTCATGCGCTCTTTCTCAAAGCGAAGGACATACAGCTCAAGCTGCATGCCAGCGATTTCTTCATTCTGGAGTTCAATGACACGGCCAACGCCGTGCTTGGGGTAAACAACATAATCGCCAACAGTGAAGGCGGGCGCATTGCTTGCCATGCGTATTCCTTTCTTGCGGCCGCCAGCGGTTACCTAACCTTGACACAGATTGGGCATGAGCGTCTTGTCAGTCAGCGTCCCCTTCGAATTGAAGCGAAAGCCGCCAAAAAACATACCTCGATCTGTAATTGCTGGTGTGTGGCCTTTCTGATTCGCACATGCCGAAGCCGCACTCTGAAGAGGGCAAATGGCTCGGTCGCATTATTATATAGCATATCCGCAACAAAATTGCGAATCGCGGCGAATCAATCCGGCGCGCGGCGCGTCTCGGCTGCGATAAACGCGCCCAGTAAAAGCAAATATGCGCTGAGGAACAACCAGGTGAGCAAGACGACAATCGCGCCCAGCGAACCATAGGTGGCATTGTAGCTTCCGAAATTGGACACATAAAAGCCAAAGCCGATGCTTGCCAGCATCCAGCTGATGCCGAACGGCAATGCCCCGCGCACGGCTTCGGAAAGGGATACATCGTCGACATTGGGGACGATGCGATAGGCGAGCATGGCACCGGCGGTTCCTGCAAATGCGATCACGAGGTACGTGCCTGCGCCGCCGCCACCTTCGGGGATGACAAAGGCGGTTACGGATATCGCGGCGGCGACCAGTCCCATCGCGCCAAGCGCACCGATGGTGATGCACAGCGCGAGCACATTGGACTTGATCAGGCCGCGGCTTTCCTTTGCGCCGAATGCGACATTGAAGGCGGTGATCACCGATCCCGCCGCAACGCGGGCACTGAACAGCGCCGCGCCGATAGCGAGAAGAAGGCCAAGATCTTCGGCCCCTGTGCGATCCTGTGTAATTGACTGCAGTTGATCGACCATCAACACGCCAGCAGAAGCCGGCAGCGTCGACATAAGTGTTTGTGCGTGCGTGGCAACCGTTTCGGGCTGCGCGATCACGCCGTATGATAGCACTCCTGCGATCAGCAGCGGCACGAATGACAAGAAGGCGTAGAATGCAATACCGGCGGCAAGCAGACTGGCATCCTGGGCCTGCGCTCTGCTCCATGCCGATTTGAGGGCGTCTATATAGGAAGGCATATCTTCCCAAGGTTTGAAAGGCGGCACGGTTCCTGAAACTGCGATCAATAGCGCAAGAATTTCAGTCCCCTTTGCTCAAGCGACCTTGATTTTAGTCGCCTTCTCCGGGCGCTTCGCTGAAGTATTTTTCAAACTTGCCCTCCTGGCCCTTGAACTCGTCTGCATCTGCAGGCGGTTCTTTCTGGCTGGTGATGTTGGGCCATTCAGCGGAGAATTTGGTGTTGAGCTCGAGCCATTTTTCCAGCCCGTCTTCTGTATCGGGCAGAATCGCTTCGGCGGGGCATTCGGGTTCGCAAACGCCGCAATCGATGCATTCTGCCGGGTTGATGACCAGCATGTTCTCGCCCTCGTAGAAGCAGTCCACCGGACACACTTCCACACAGTCGGTGTATTTGCATTTGATGCAGTCATCGGTGACGACGTAGGTCATTTCCAACAGGTCTTTCTATTTGTCGAGCGAATGCAAACGGCTTGACAGGAATCATGCGTTTCGCGCTGCTAGTGGCAAGAGGGGCCAATGGTCAAGGTCCCGACTGGTTCCCGATTCAAACGAGTGATCAGACCCCGCGTGTGTATTCGATATAATACGCCTTTGCTTGCGCTGCGGATGTGCGGCGGGTCGGCAGTGCCTGTATTTCGACGATCCGCACCTCACCCCCAACGACAAGCGTCAGCACATCTCCAATAGCAACATTCTCGCTCGCACGGGTCACATGCTTTCTATTGCGCCGTAAAGATCGCCCTTCGATCATGGCGCGCGCTGCCGAGCGGGTGCGGGCAAAGCGGAGGTAAACGAGCAGCCGGTCGAGCCGTAAGGTCTCTCTTGCCGCATTCGCGCCAGCGCCCGTTTCCACCATCAGCGCCTCATGGTTTCAAAAGATCCGCCAGCTTGTCGAAAGCACCGCCTGCGCGTGCGGGACCGAAATCGGGCTTGTTCTGGCGCTGGTTGCGGTTGTTTCCGCCGCGCTTGGCGTTCTGGCCTTTGGGCTTGCCGCCCTTCGCGCCTTTTTCGTGTTGAGGCTTGCCACCTTTGCCGGGCCGCTTGCCCTTGCTGTTCCCCTTACCCTGTGCGCCCTTGCGATTGTCGCGCCGGTCATCGCGTCTGTTGTTGCGGTCACCTGCACGCTTGGGACGCCAGCTCCAGCTATCGGGTTGGAGCGGGCCGTGGGCGCCTTCGGCCAGAGGCTTTGGCCGCTGCACCCGGAACCCTGCGCTTCCAAGCAGGCGGCGCGCATTCTCTTCCTCAAGTCCGATGGACACAGGAAGCGCGAGGTCGAGCGCAAACCTGGCGTTACGATGGGTTGCGCTCTTCTTCGTAGGCTGGGGCCTTGCTGGCTTAGGTGTGCCCGTCGCTTCGCTCGCGGCTTCGTTACCGGCTTCCGGCGCAGCGGTCTCATTGCCATTCTCGGTCTTGGGAGCCTCGTTCGTAGGGGCCTCGTCCTTCGCCGGTTCCGGCGTTGCAGCAGCGGCGGGCGCTTCGCCCGCCTTGGCGCGGGTGTCGAAAGCAGCGCGAAGGATCTTTTCAGCCAGATCGACGCGAATGACCTGATTGCCTGCCATGCGGTAACCGGCTGGCACCTGCTTGGTGTCGCTCAGAACGGGAAGCATCGCCTCTTGCAGCGGGCGCTGGTCAAGGCCAAGCGCATGAAGCAGCTGGCGCGGGGCCGGCTTCAACAGGTCGCGGGCAAAAATATCGAGCGCGCCAAAGGTCACGCCAAGCTTGCGCAAGAAAGGCCGCATTTCCTTGGGCAAATGCTCAAGCCCTGCTTTTTCACGCGCGACAACGCCTCGCGCATCGATCAGTGTCACCAGCAAGGCGCGCGCCTGGCTTCCGGCATTGGGATCGGTCGCGGCTTCGGACAGCTTGCGCAGTGGCTCAAGCGGAACGAGTTTCTCTTGCAGCCAGGCCAAGAGCCCGGCCTCCAGCTTTTCGCGTGCCTGATCCGGCACAGCGGAAATTTCGCGCGGGAAGGTCAGGCGAGGGGTGCCGAAATCATCTGGAATCGCGATTTCAGCGATCACCATGTCCTGCCACTGGATCGTGCCCGCCTTGATCTCAAGATCGTCCAATCCGGCCGCGAGCAATTGCTCGGCGCGCTGCGACAAAATGCCGGGAAGCGCCTTTTCGCCTGCCGACAACAGAATCTTGCGTTCGCCAAGCCCGGCCTGCGGGTCCACGGTAAAACGAAAACCGTCAAGTCTGCCGATGGTTTCGCCCTCGACACTCACCCTTCCATCGGGTTCGAGCGTTACGGGTAGCGATGCGCCATCTTGCCCCAGAGATTTCATCAGTATTGCAGTCCTTCGGTTCACAAATCGTTCGGTTAGCCGCGCGTGTAGCGCATCGGAGAGCCTTGCTTCCACCCCTCTTGCGCGTGCGGCCATTTCATCGCGGGCAAGCACCCAGTCGGGCCGCTGGCAGATATAGGCCCAGGACCGGATTGCGGCTATCCGTCCCTGAAGCGTGTCGATATCGCCGCCCGTGCGGTCGAGTTCGGCAATGCGTGCGGCGACAAAGTCCGCGCCCAGATACCCTTCGCGCAGATCCTGCCATAGCCTTGCGACAAAGCGAGAGTGCGGGTCGACGCCCAGTTGCCGGAAGTCGGGAAGCGAGCAGGCCTCCCAGAACCGCCGCACGCTTCCGTGGCCTTTGACCGTGTCGGCGATGGGTTCGCTGGCGAGGCGTTTGAGCACGGCCAGGTCGATCGCCTCGGGGGCCGCCTTCAAGACATCATCTTGGGGCTTTGCTTCAAGATCGCCGATAAGCACATCAAGCGTTGCAAAACGCGGCTCGGCCTCGCGCCAGAAGAGCTTGGTGAGAGGCGCAAATTTGTGCTCCTCGATCGCGTAGATCTCTTCCTCGGTAAATTCGAGCGGCGCGCCTGAGCGGCTGCCCCCGCCGGTAAGCACGCCGAAGCTGCCGTCGGTCTGGTGGCGGCCTGCGCGCCCTGCGATCTGCGCCATCTCGGACGGGGTCAGGCGGCGTTTCCTGCGCCCGTCGAATTTGGTGAGCGCGGCAAAAGCGACATGGTGCAGGTCGAGATTGAGCCCCATGCCGATCGCATCGGTGGCAACGATGTAATCGACCTCGCCGTTCTGGAAAAGCTCGACCTGCTTGTTGCGGGTTTCTGGCGAGAGCGCGCCCATCACCACCGCCGCGCCCCCGCGAAACCGGCGCAGGGCCTCGGCCATCGCGTAAACCTGCTCGGTCGAGAAGGCGACCACCGCACTTCGAGGGGGCAGCCGCGAGAGTTTGCATTCGCCTGCGTGGCTCAATGTCGAGAAACGCGGGCGCTCAACCATTTCGGCGCCGGGGATGAGTTTCTTGACGATGGGTTCAAGCGTCGCCGAACCCAGGATCATCGTCTCTTCACGCCCGCGTGCGTGCATGAAACGGTCGGTGAAAATATGCCCGCGTTCCGGGTCTGCGCCAATCTGCGCCTCGTCGATGGCGACAAAGGCGTGGGGGCCATCCCTGCCCATACCCAGCCTGTCCATCGCCTCCATCGTGCAGCAGAAATAGCGCGCACCGGGAGGCTCTATCCGCTGCTCTCCGGTGATGAGCGCCACTGCATCATCGCCCTTGATCGCGCGCACCCGGTCATACACCTCGCGCGCCAGCAAACGCAGCGGAAACCCCATCATGCCGCTGGAATGCGCGCACATCCGTTCAATCGCGAGATGCGTCTTGCCCGTGTTGGTCGGGCCGAGAACGGCGCGCACACGGCTGTCAGTGACGGGTCTGGAGGGGATTTGCGAGGTCACCGGGTGTCTGTGTCAAACTGGGGAGCCAAGGGCAATGGGCAAAGCCGCCCGGCACGGGAAAAGGCAGCAGAGGCAAGCTGGCGCGCATAAGTAAAACCACTTATCGCACCCGTGACTCAACTGGCCGCTTGTTAAGTGGACATTTACCATGATTGACCATGGTAGAAGCGCAAAGGTGCAGCTTTGTCGCTACGCCGGGTGCTGGAAGGCAAATGGATTTGGATCATACGAGCGACATTCCTGAAGGCGCGTCGAATGACGGTGCGCCAGAGGACGAGCGGGACAGCGATGGCTCCCGCGCGCTCACCCGTGCCTCCGTCCCCCAAGGCATAGACAAGGAAACCGCCAAGGAATTTGCGCCTTACCTCGTCAATTCGATGAAGGCCGCACCGCCAACGGGCTCGCGCAAGGTAAAACGCCAGGTTCTTGCCCGCGTGCACGGCTGGCGCGCGCGTTACGATGAATGGAAATTGGGCGCGAGCAATTGGCTTGCGCGTTATGATCTGGCGCCTGATCTGGCGCAGGATATCGGCAGCCGTCGATGGTTTCGCGGAGTGGCCACCATGGTGGTTCTCTGCGCGGTTGCTATCGCCTTCTGGCCAAGCTTCACACCCTTACAGGCCCGCTCCGCCATACCCGCGGGTCAGGATATTCGCGATGAATTTCGCAGCCAGATGATCCTGCCGCTGGCGCTTGGCGCGGACAGTGGCCGGCGCATGGGTCCGACCGCCGCCGTCATCCCCCTGGAAAGCGCACCCGAACGTCCGCAAATCGAGCTGGTCGCGACATTGGCGAGGGGCGACAGTTTCGATTCCGCGCTTCGCCGTGCGGGGGTTTCAGCAGCCGATATTGGTCGCCTGAGCGCGCTTATCGGCGAAGCGATGCCGCTCAGCGAAATTGAGCCGGGCACGAAGATCGACATTGTCCTTGGCAGACGCCCCGAAGAGGGCGCATCGCGTCCCATTGATGCCTTGTCGTTCCGCGCGCGCTTTGATCTTGAGCTTGAGATCACCCGCGCAGCGGGCGATCCGCAAGCATCTGCGCCCGGTGAATTGTCGCTGGTTCGCAATTTTATCCGCGTCGACGACACGCCTTTGCGGGTGCGCGGCCGCGTGGGAACAAGCCTGTATCGTTCAATGCGTTCAGCCGGCGTTCCGGCCAGCGCGGCGCAGGATTATCTGCGGGCTCTGGGTGATCACCTTCAACTCGACCGCGAAGTGCGCTCGTCGGATGAGTTTGACATCATCATCGCTTACCGGCGCGCTGCAACCGGTGAGCGTCAGGCGGGCAACCTTCTTTACGCTGGCATCGACCGCGATGGCGAATCCAAGACGCAGCTTATGCGGTGGGGCGGCGAGGGACGCTTTTACGAAGCCTCGGGTGTTGGCGAACAAAAGCGCGGATTGCTCGCCCCTGTTCCTGGCGCCGTTTCCTCGCGCTTCGGGATGCGTCGCCACCCTATTCTGGGCATCCGCCGCCTTCACGCAGGACAGGATTACCGCGCGCGGCATGGCACACCGATTGTTGCTGTGACTGACGGGACTGTCGCCTCGGCAGGGCGTGCAGGCGGTTGTGGCATCACGGTCAAGCTGCGCCATGGCGGCGGGCTTGAAACGCGCTATTGCCACATGAGCCGCATGGCCGTGCGCCGTGGGCAGCAGGTGCGCCGTGGGCAAGTGATCGGATATGTGGGATCGACCGGCCTTTCGACCGGTCCGCACCTTCATTACGAGATGTACAGAAATGGCCGCGTGATTAACCCGGCGAGCGTCGACTATGTGACCCGCGCAGTTCTTGAAGGGACTGAACTGCTAGATTTCAAACGGCGATTGATCGAGCTGAAGAACATCGAACCGGGCGCCGCCCTGGCAGAACTTGAACAGCTGCCGGACGAGGTCGAGGAACCGGCCCGCGAGATCGAGAAGATTGCATCGGCTGCGGCCGCTGATTGATTGCACCTTCAATTGATTGCTTGATGGAAATGGGGCACACCTGCGCCCCATGACAGCCAGCTATCCCAACACCCGCCTTCGCCGCACACGTGCCAGTAGATGGAGCCGCGCGCTTCACCGCGAAACGCTGATCACGCCCGCCGACCTGATCTGGCCGATGTTCGTGACCGAGGGGCAGGGCATTGAAGACCCGATTCAATCGCTTCCCGGCGTGTCTCGCTGGTCGGTGGATGGCATCGTCAAACAGGCAAAAGAGGCGGTGTCTCTTGGCATTCCGGTTGTGGCGTTGTTCCCCAACACCCAAGCCGACCGGCGTTCGGGCGATGGGGCCGAAGCGCACAATCCAGACAACCTCATGTGCCGCGCGATCCGCGCGATCAAGGATGCATGCGGCGATGACATCGGCGTTCTAACCGACGTCGCGCTCGACCCTTACACGAGCCACGGGCAGGACGGGCTTCTGGATGATGCAGGGTACGTCACCAATGATGACACGGTGGCCGCTCTGGTGGATCAGGCTCTCAATCAGGCGGCGGCGGGCGCGGACATTATCGCGCCATCGGACATGATGGACGGGCGCATCCACGCAATCCGCATGGCGCTGGAGATGAACGGCCATCCCAATATCCAGATCATGAGCTATGCCGCCAAATATGCGAGCGCGTTCTACGGTCCTTTCCGCGATGCGGTCGGATCAAGCGGTGTGCTCAAAGGCGATAAGAAAACCTACCAGATGGACCCGGCCAATGGCGATGAGGCTTTGCGCGAGGTCGAGCTCGATATTGCCGAAGGCGCAGACAGCGTGATGGTGAAGCCCGGCCTTGCCTATCTCGACATCATCTACCGTGTGCGCCAGAAATTCGGTGTTCCGGTCTTCGCCTATCAGGTGAGCGGCGAATACGCGATGCTTGAAGCGGCGCAAAGCGTGGGGGCGGGCGACCGTGACGCGTTGTTGATGGAAAAGCTGATGGCGTTCAAGCGCGCCGGGGTGAGCGGTGTGCTGACCTATCACGCGCCTGTGGCCGCGCGCATCCTCAATGGCTGAAGCCTTCAGACACGAAACCGAGCGGCTGATTTTACGCGATTGGCGCGAAGAGGATTGGGCGCCGTTCTGGGAGGCCACCAATACGCCTGCGGTGATGCGCTGGCTGGGCGGGGTATTGGATGAGGAGGGGATGCAGGGCGCACGCTCGCGCCTCGAAACCTATACGCGCGAACACGGTCACACCTTTTGGGTGGTGGAGGGCAAGGAGGATGGCGAAATCATCGGATTTTGCGGCCTCAAACGATCTAACCAGCCCGGCGGACCCATGGGCGAATATGAAGTCGGCTGGCGGCTTCGCGAAAGCGCATGGGGGAAGGGCTTTGCCAAAGAGGCAGCCATCGCGAGCCTCAAAATCGGGTTCGAACAATTCAACGCTCCGCAAATTCTCGCCTTCACGGTTGAGCAGAACCAGGCAAGTTGGGGCCTGATGAAGCGGTTGGGGATGGAGCGGCGCGAGTCCCTCGATTTCGCGAACAGCGATTTTGGCGCCGACATGATCATCGTTTACGGCATCACCCGCGAGCAATGGCGCGCCCAAAAGCATTCAGCGCATGGCTGAGATTGTTCTGGAAACCGAGCGGCTTATCCTTCGCACCATCGATGAGGGCGAGGTCGATTTGCACGATAAAGCGCTCAACACCCTTGCGGTGATGGAGCATCTGGGCGGGGTCAAGGAACCGCACGAGCTTGAGGCGAAGCACGCGAAGAATATGGCGCTTTATGCACGCGAAGGCTTCTCCTTCCTCTTCGGCATAGAAAAGGCCACCGGTGAACTTATCGCCCATGTCGGGATAAAGCGGATCGACCTTGAAGGCGCGCCCGATCCGGGCGAACACGAGATCGGCTGGCTCATCCGCGAGGACCGCTGGCGACAAGGCTATGGGCTCGAAGCGGTGCGCGCTGTGATCGAGTGGGCGTTTGGCGGGCGCGTGGGTGCCCCTCACGTGGTCGCGATCACCAACCCCTCGAACGTCGGCAGTTGGAAACTGATGGAGAAGCTGGGTATGGAGCGGCGCGAAGACCTCGACTTTATCGGCCCCAATTCCGAGATCGACGGGGGCAAAATCATCCAATATTCGCTTACGAAAGCGCAATGGGAGCAATCACAATGACCGATCATTCGTCCCTTCATCCGGGCGTGAACATCATCCCCATGCACGGCAAGACGCCCAAGATCCACGAAACCGCCTTTATCGCGCCGGGATGTACGATCATTGGCGACGTCGAGATCGGAGCCGAAAGCTCGATCTGGTACAATTGTGTCCTGCGTGCCGACGTGTTCAAGATCCGCATTGGAGAGCGCACCAATGTGCAAGATGGCAGCGTTCTCCACTGCGACCCGCCGCGTCCCGGCGATGACGAGGGCTGCCCGCTCATCATCGGCGATGACGTGCTGATCGGCCATATGGCGATGGTCCACGGCTGCACCATTCACGACCGCGGTTTCGTCGGGCTCGGCGCGATTGCGATGAACAAATCGGTCATCGCAAGCGATTCCATGCTGGGCGCAGGCGCGATGCTGACCGAGCGCAAGGTCATGGGCGAGCGCGAGCTTTGGGCGGGGCGTCCGGCGAAAAAGCTCAAAGACCTTGATGACGCGGCGATTGCCGGAATGCGCATCGGGGTTGCCCATTATGCCGAAAACGCCAAGCACCATGCCGAGGCGGTGGGTGACGCGCTCGGCGACTAAGGGAGGACAGCAATGACCTCTGTGACCTCGGTAAAGCCGGAAGGCTAAGCGGCCGTGCTCGGCCCTTTGGTCATGTAGGCCATCATGTGCGGCATAAAGTCGATCTTCCCGATTTCGAGTCCCTCTGAGCGCAGCAGCGAATAGGCTGTCATCAGGTGAAAGTAGAAGTTGGGGAGCGACCAGTCGCGCACATATTGCTCGCGCGTAAGGGCAAATTGCATTCCGTTGGGAAGCGTGATCTCGATTGTTTCCTCGGCCGCTTTCAGTTCATCGAGAGCGATACTGTCGAGCAATTCGGCCGTCGCCGCGACCATCGCCTTTGCCTCGGCAAGCGTTGCCGGATTGTCCTCTTCCTCGTGCGAAACAAAGCTCCGGTCGGTCAGCCGGGGGAGAGCCTCGCCGGGCAAATTCGACACGAAGCGGACTTGCGTTGCCAGCGGGTGCATATCTTCCGCAAGCCGCGCTTCGAGCAGTGCGTCACCCTTGGGATGGGCTTTCGCCTTGGTGAGAATTCCGGTGAGGATGTTCAGCCGCGCGCGGTAAACGGCGATGGATTGGTCGTACAGGTTCATGGTGGTGCCTCCTCGTCAGAAGGATAGATAGCAACCCGGTTTTCAAATGCAACCTAATCGCGCACAAGGCTGCGTAAAGCCTCAATCCGGTCGGCCTCGTGCACCGGCTTGTCCCAGCGGATGCGGTGGATGCGCGGGAAGCGCATGGCGAGGCCGGACTTGTGGCGCTTGGAGGAATGGACGCTGTCAAAGGCAACTTCGAACACCAGAGTGCGCTCCACCTCGCGCACCGGGCCAAAGCGGTTGAGCGTCGTCTGTCGCACCAGCCTGTCGAGCTTCTTCAGTTCTGCATCGGTGAAGCCGGAATAGGCCTTGCCCACCGGAAGTAGCTCCGCGCCCGTATCGGGATCGCCGTTCCAACAACCGAAAGTGTAGTCGGAATAAAAGCTGGAGCGTTTGCCGCTCCCGCGCTGGGCATACATCAGCACGCAATCGATCAGCAGCGGATCGCGCTTCCACTTGTACCACAGGCCAACCTTGCGCCCGGCGATATAGGGGGCATCGCGGCGCTTGAGCATAAGGCCCTCGATCGCGTCCTCGCGCGCACCTTCGCGAATTTCGGCAAGGTGATCGAAATCGCGGGCTTCGACTTTACGGGACAGATCGAAGTGTGAGGAGGGCAGCCGCCCCATCAATTGCTCAAGCGACCCGCGGCGATGTTCCCAAGGGTTTTCGCGCAGGTCCTCGCCCTCAAGGATCAGCGTATCGTAAAGCCGCACAAAGGCGGGCGCTTCGGCGAGCATCTTCTTTGAGACGGTCTTGCGGCCCAATCGCTGTTGCAGCGCATTGAAACTCGCCGCGCCGCCCTTTTCACCACCCTGAACGGTGCCGCGCACCATCAACTCTCCGTCGAGCACCGCATCCATCGGCAATTTGTCGAGCATTTCGGGAAAGCTTGCCGAAATATCATCGCCCGAGCGCGAATAGAGCCGCGTTTCGGCAACACCATTTTCATTGGTGACCCGTACCAATTGCACGCGAATGCCGTCCCATTTCCACTCCGCCGCATAATCCTTGAGGTCGACCCCCTTTTCGACTTGGCCGTCCTCAAGCGGATGGGCGAGCATGAAGGGGCGAAACATCGGCCTGTTCGACACATCGGGCGGATCGGCGCCCTCGGCTGCCCATTGGAAAAGCTCGGTATAGGGCGGCTCCAATGCGTGCCAATACTCCTCCACATCTTCGACATTGACGTCAAAGGCCTGCGCAAAAGCGGTCTTGGCAAGCCTTGCAGAAACGCCCACGCGCATGCCCCCGGTCGCCAGTTTGATGAGTGCAAACCGTCCGTTGGCATCGAGACGGTCAAGGAGTTTGGGCAATTCCTTGGGCGCGGTGTTGCGGTTGAGGCTGGTGAGGAGCTGCACGACCTCATCCACGCTCGGCGGGTTCTCGTCCGGTTCGCCGTTTTGCGGCCACAGAAGGCTTGCCGTTTCTGCGGTGTCTCCGACGAAATCGCGGGAAAGGCTCCATAAGACCGGATCAACGCGGTCCTTCATCAGATTGCGAACGGTGGAGGATTTGACGCCGTGAAAATCCAGTTCCCCCGTCAACGCGCCCAAGGCCCAGCCCCGGTCGGGATCGGGCGTGTCTCGCAAGTAATCCGCGATCATCGCCAGCTTGCGATTGCGGCTGGTGGTGTAGACCAGCGTGTCTAGGAGTGTGGAGAAGGCTTTCACCCCTCATCCTCCTCTTCGCGGCCCACCATCGCCAGCGCCCGCGCATGGCGTTGGTTAAGCTCGCACCAGCGCAAAAGCGCTTCCTCGCGCCCGTGGGTGATCCAGGTCTCTGTCGGGTTCACCTGCCTGATTGTGTCGGTCAGCTCGTTCCAGTCAGCGTGGTCCGAGATGATGAGGGGCAATTCGACCCCGCGCTGCCGCGCTCGACCACGCACCCGCATCCATCCGCTTGCCATGGCGGTGACGGGATTGGGCAGCCGCCGCGACCAACGATCGTTAAGCGCGCTGGGCGGCGCGATCACGATGGAACCGGCCATGTCGTCTTTGGTGTGATCGGCGACCAGCTTGAGTTCGCCCAGATCAACGCCGTGTTCTTCGTAAAGTCGGCACATCTTCTCCATCGCGCCGTGGAGATAGATCGTGTCTGTGTGACCTGCAGCGCGCAGTTCGGCGATCACGCGCTGCGCTTTGCCAAGAGCATAGGCGCCCACAAGCACGCTGCCTTCGGGATTGCCTTCAAGCGCCGAGAGGAGCTTGCCCATCTCTTCCGAAATCGGGGGATGGGTGAAGAGCGGCAAGCCAAAGGTCGCCTCGGTGATGAAGATGTCGCACGGCGTGACCTCGAACGGGGCGCAGGTCGGGTCGGCGCGGCGTTTATAGTCGCCCGTAATCACCACCCGCTCGCCCGCGTGTTCGAGCAGGATTTGCGCCGAGCCCAGCACATGGCCCGCCGGAATATATGTCGCATCGACCCCGCCGGGGAGCCGGATTGTCTCGCCATATTCAACCGGCATCGCCTTGTGCGGGATTTCGCCCGCATCGTCGGCTGCGCCGGTGCGATAGCGCAGCTCCATGATGGCAAGCGTTTCGGGGGTAGCGAAAGTTTCGCCATGCCCGCCGCGTGCGTGATCGGCATGGCCGTGGGTGACAAGCGCCTTATCAACCGCGCGCGCAGGGTCGATGAAAGCGCCCGCAGGCACGACTTCGACCCCCCAGGGGTGCGGCTTGATCCAGGAAAAGGGCGCGCTCATGGTAGGTTATACCAGCGAGCGCGCTCCAAGGTTCCGCTTATTCCGCGTCTTTATCGGTCCGATACTTGTCGAACCATGCAATCACGCTGTTGGTGCGCGCGGCCTGTTGGCTGGGGCTTTGGGAAAGGTTGTTGTGGCTCGAATCGGGGGTGACGACGAGCGCGGTGTCCACGCCCACCAGCTTCAGCGCGCCATAAAACTGCTCGGCTTCGCTTCGCGGAGTGCGGTAATCCTCCGCGCCGACCAGAACCAGTGTTGGGGTGGTCACATTGGCCATGTTTGAAAGCGGTCCGCGCTCCCAATATTCCTCAGGCTTCTCCCACGGAAGGCCGCCCATCCAGTAGCGTGGGATGAGGGTGGGAAGATCCGACATCAGACCCTGGCTCACCCAGTTGATGACCGGTTTGTGCGCGGCGGCCGCTTTGAACCGGTCGGTTTTGCCGACCAGATAGGCGGTAAGGATACCTCCGCCCGAACCGCCGGTTACAAACAGGTTTTCAGGATCGGCAAAGCCTTGTGCGACCGCTGCATCGACGACCTTCATCAGCTCGGGAAAATTGCTGATCGGATAGTTATCCTCGATGCGGTCGGCAAATTGCTCACCATAGCCGGTCGAACCGCCGGGATTGGAGAAGATGACGGCATAGCCCGCCGCGCCATAGAGCTGGTAATCGACCGAGAATTCCGGGCCATAGGCAGCATAGGGCCCGCCGTGCATCTCCAGGATGGCAGGTACGCGGTCGCCTGCTTCATAGCCGGGGGGCAGCATGATCCATGCAGGGATCACCGTGCCATCGTCCATGGTAACCTGCAGTTCGCGCGTTTCGCCCATTTCCTTGCCCGCGAGGCTGGTCGAATTGAGCGAAGTGAGTGTGCGGACACCGCGACGCGTTTCAACGCCCACATCGGGCGGGGCAACCGCACTTCTCGTGGTGAAGGCGAGCGCGCCATTGTCCGACACCGACCATTCGCCGCCAGTGTAAGGAAGGGCGTAATAGGTGCTGCCAAGCCGCGCATCGAGGGGTGAGGGCGCGCTTGCATTAAGTCCAACGCGGGCAACGCGGTGTTCGCCATCGTCTTCGTAGCTGACGAAAAGGCCCGCATCGGTCCATTCCACGCCGTCAAAGCCGCGGTCGAACCCCGGCACAAGCTGGCGCGAGCCCGAACCGTCGGCGTTCATCACATAGAGGTTGGTCTGATCAAAAGCGTTGCCCGCGTCATCGCGGCCCAGATAGGCGATTTTAGAGCCATCGGGCGAAACCTGCGGCGCTCCATCAGGTCCATCGCGGGTGGTGAGCGCGGTGATATCGCCGCTTGCAAGGTCGAGCGCGTAAATCTCGCTGCCGTAGATTTCCAGCTCCCAATCTTCCTTGCGATTGGCGGAGAAATAGAGCGTCGAGCCATCAGGCGACCATTCAACCGATCCGCCGTTGGAATATTCGCCAAAGGTGAGCTGGCGCGGGGCTCCGCCGGTTGCGCTGACCACGAAAAGCTGGGCTGTGCCCGGTTTTACATAGGAGCCTCCGTCGCGGCGATAAACGAGGCGGTCGATCACCTGCAGCGGCTTGCCCCATTCGGCGCCTTCGGGTTTTGCGGGAGGTGAACCCAGCGTCAGCCCTTTGCCCGGGACGCGCGCCGTGTAGGCGATCTGGGTGCCGTCGGGCGACCATTGGATCCCGCCGGGACCTTCCGCCAGGGCGGTGATATTGGCGCTTTCGCCGCTGTCCATCCAGCGCACGTGAAGTTCCGGCCCACCGCCGCTCTCGGTCGAGATATAGGCAAGGCGATCCCCGTCAGGCGACCAGCGCGGAGAGACGTGGGTGCCTTCGCCCGTGGCCAGCGGGGTTTCCTCGCCGCTGCTCACATCGATCAGCCAGATCGAGGAAACCGCACGGTCGGTCATGATGTCGTTGGTGCGCCGCACATACGCAATCCGGGAGCCATCGGGGCTGATCTGCGGATCGGCAGCGACCGACAGGCCGAAGATGTCGTTGGCCGTAAAATGCTTTTCCGGCCCCGACCCGTTTTCGGCCATTTCCTCGCCCGCGTCCATTGTGTGGTCGTCGGCGGCGAGAGGTGCGGCAAGAGCCAAGGCGCTCACCGCGCAAAGGGTTTTGAGGACGGGCTTGGGTGCAAACATAATCGGCTCCAGAAGTGGATTTCTGGAGCCGATCAATGCCTATATCTCGCGCCTTGTCTAGCGCTGGAGATTAGCTTTCTTTGTCAGAGCCTGATTCTTCAGGTTTGGAATCGTCCTTTTTGGGCGCGCTCTTTTTGGGTGCAGCCTTCTTTGCCGCGGGCTTGCGCCGGGGCTTGGGCTTTGCCTTGGGCGCGGCGGGGGTGAGTTCGAAGGCGGGCTTGCCATCCTTCATCGTCACCGACACCTCGCCGCCATCGGCGAGCTTGCCAAACAGAAGCTCTTCGGCGAGCGGCTGCTTGATCTTGTCCTGAATGAGGCGGCCCATCGGACGCGCACCATAGAGCTTGTCATAGCCCTTGTCGGCCAGCCACTCGCGCGCATCGCTGTCGAACTGGATGTGCACGTTTTGCTCTGCAAGTTGCAGTTCAAGCTCAAGGATGAACTTGTCGACGACGCGCGCCACGGTGCTCTTGCCGAGATAGGCGAAGGGTACAATCGCATCCAAGCGGTTGCGGAATTCAGGCGTGAACATCTTGTTCACGGCCTCGGTGCCTGCATCGGCTTTCGACACATCGCCAAAGCCGATGCCGCTTTTCGCCATGTCGGATGCGCCCGCATTAGTGGTCATGATGAGCACCACGTTGCGGAAATCGACCGTCTTGCCGTGGTGATCGGTGAGGCGACCATTGTCCATGACCTGCAACAGGATGTTGAAGAGGTCAGGGTGCGCCTTCTCGATCTCGTCGAGCAGCAGGACACAATGCGGGTTCTGATCCACCGCATCGGTGAGCAGACCGCCCTGATCATAACCGACATAGCCCGGAGGCGCACCAATCAGGCGGCTGACGGAGTGGCGCTCCATATATTCGGACATATCGAAGCGTTTGAGCTCAATACCCATGATCGAGGAAAGCTGGCGCGCAACCTCTGTCTTACCGACACCGGTCGGGCCGGAGAACAGGAAGGAGCCGATGGGCTTGTCCGGATCGCGAAGGCCGGCGCGCGACAGTTTCATCGCGGTGGCAAGGCGTGTGATCGCCTCGTCCTGACCAAACACAACGTGTTTCAGATCGCGGTCGAGATTTTCGAGCGCCTTCTTGTCATCCTTCGAGACAGATTTTGGCGGGATACGCGCCATGGTCGCAATGACCTGTTCGATCTCGCGCGCGGTGATCTTCTTCTTGCGGCGGCTGGGCGGCACAAGCATTTGCATCGCGCCCACCTCGTCGATCACGTCGATCGCCTTATCGGGCAGCTTGCGATCATTGATGTAGCGTGCAGACAGTTCGACAGCGGTCTTGAGCGCATCGGGCGTGTATTTGACGCCGTGGTGGTCTTCGAACGCTGAACGCAGGCCCTTGAGGATTTTGACAGTGTCCTCAATCGTTGGCTCGTTCACGTCGATTTTCTGGAAACGGCGCAGCAGCGCGCGGTCTTTTTCGAAGTGGTTGCGAAATTCCTTGTAGGTGGTCGAACCGATGCAGCGGATCGTCCCGCCTGAAAGCGCAGGCTTCAGCAGGTTGGAAGCGTCCATCGCGCCGCCACTTGTCGCGCCGGCACCGATGACAGTGTGGATCTCGTCAATGAAAAGGACCGCGTGCGGCATGCCTTCAAGTTCGGAAACCACCTGTTTCAGACGCTCTTCAAAATCGCCGCGATAGCGCGTGCCAGCGAGCAGCGCGCCCATGTCGAGCGAGTAGATCACTGCCTCTTCGAGGACTTCGGGGACGTCGCCTTCGACGATTTTGCGCGCCAGACCTTCGGCAATGGCGGTTTTACCAACGCCCGGATCACCGACATACAGCGGGTTGTTTTTCGACCGGCGACACAGGATCTGCACCGTGCGATCCACCTCCGGACCGCGACCGATCAGCGGATCGACCTTGCCGTCCTCAGCCTTCTTGTTGAGGTTGACGGTAAACTGATCGAGCGCGGTTTCTTTCTTGTTGCCGCCATCCTTGGCTGCTTCTGCATCGCTTGGCGCTGCATCGTCGGCGCCGCTTGCGCTGCTTCCTTCGATCTGGCGACCGCCCTTGCCAATGCCGTGGCTGATATAGCTCACCGCATCGAGACGGCTCATATCCTGTTGTTGAAGGAAATAGACCGCGTAGGAATCGCGCTCGGAGAAGAGAGCTACCAATACGTTTGCGCCTGTCACCGTGTCCTTGCCAGAGGATTGCACGTGCAGGATTGCGCGCTGGATCACCCGCTGAAAACCAGCGGTGGGTTGCGGATCAGCCTCGTCTTCGGTTTTGAGCGACTGGTATTCCTGATCGAGATATTGCTTCACCACTTCGCCAAGTTCGGCAAGGTCCACCCCGCATGCGCCCATGACAGCTGCGCCATCTTCGTCGTCGATCAGCGCGAGGAGCAAGTGCTCCAGCGTCGCATATTCGTGACGACGTTCCGAGGCGTGGGCCAGAGCGTTGTGAAGCGTGCGTTCTAGGTTTTGAGCAAAACTAGGCATGAATGGTCTCGATCAAGGGGGCAGGAAAGGGGGGCGGGAGGGGAGAATTCATCAATATGGGGCGGCTTGTTGAAATTACGAATCCCGAAGCGTTTTGGTTCCGCTGCATCATGATCCGGAACCCTTAAAGAGTGCATCGGCCGCCGCACGGTGTTTTGCGGCGCGGTTGCTGTGTGCTTCGACACGCGCAATTTCGGCCTTGAGCAGCGCCACACGTTCTTCAAGCTCGTCCTGGCTGTAGGGTGAGAGGTCTTCTCCGGCCAATTGGCTGGCGGCATCGCCCTTTACGCGCGGCAGATTGTCATCATCCATTGTTGACAACATCACCCCCAGACCCGCTTGCTGTCAATGAGTGAGAAGACTATTTGCCCTTGCAAAAGATCATGTGGCGCTTTTGTGCCATACAATGGCGCCGAACGCTGTTAAGGGGGGGCGCGGGTCGATCAGCTTGGGGACTAGCGACAAAAAATGCCTGAATTACCAGAAAACATGCAGGCTATCGGGTTTGAAACACCGGGTGGACCTGACGTTCTTCGCATCGAAGACGCACCTCTTCCTCAAATCGGCGCAAACGATGTCCTGATTAAAGTCGCCTATGCCGGGGTCAATCGCCCTGATTGCATTCAACGAGCGGGCAATTACCCCGCACCTGCGGGCGCGTCACCGATCCTCGGGCTCGAAGTGTCGGGAGAGGTTGTCGCTGTGGGCGCTGATGTGCCGCCTGAAATGGTGGGCTCTGTCGTTGCCGCGCTTACTCCGGGCGGCGGTTATGCCGAATACTGCACCGCGCCCTGGCAGCATTGCCTGCCCGTACCCGAAGGCATGGATTTGAAGAAGGCAGCGGCGCTTCCCGAAACGCTTTTCACCGTTTGGCACAACGTGTTCGAGCGCGGAATGGCCAGGGATGGCGAGACGCTGCTTGTTCACGGCGGCACCAGCGGGATCGGCACGATGGCGATCATGCTCGCCAAGGCGTTTGACATCAATGTCATCACGACCTGCGGCGACGAGGCCAAGTGCGAGGCGGCGCGTTCGCTTGGCGCGGATCTGGCGATCAATTACCGCGAGGCGGATTTCGTCGAAGCGGTCAAGAAATACACCAATGGCAAAGGCGCCGACGTGGTGCTCGACATGGTGTCTGGCGATTATGTTGCGCGCAATTTGCAGTGCCTTGCCGAAGATGGGCGCCATGTCACCATCGCCGTGCTGGGCGGGGCCAAAGCGGACCTTTTCATGCCTCTGGTGATGATGAAACGCCTGACGCTCACCGGCTCGACCCTTCGCCCGCGTTCCGATGCGTTCAAGGCTGCGCTTGCCGATGAAATTGCGGCCAATGCCTGGCCCCTGTTTACCAGCGGCGATTTGTCGCCCGTCATGGACCAGACCTTCCCTCTTTCAGAGGCAGCGGCAGCCCATGCGCGGATGGAATCAAGCGCGCACATCGGCAAGATCATGCTAGAGGTTGCAGGTGGCTGAGCGCCTGACGCTTCACGAGGACCCGCGCAGCGGCAATTGCTACAAGATCAAGCTTACCGCCGCTCTGCTGGGGCGGCCGCTTCAGACGCGCCAATATGACATTCTCAAGGGAGAGACCCGCACGCCGGATTTTCTGGGCGACATCAATTCCAATGGCCGCATTCCGGTCCTGCAAATCGGAGGAGATGAAGCCGGGGGCGACGGGGCGCGGTTTCTTCCGGAAAGCAATGCCGCCTGCTGGTATCTGGCCGCTGGCTCGCATCTTGTGCCAGCCGATCCGTTCGAGCAGGCCGATGTCCTGCGCTGGATGTTCTTTGAGCAATATCAGCACGAGCCCAATATCGCGACGCTGCGCTTCTGGCTGCGGTTTATTGGTGAGAGTAACCTTTCAGACGAACAGTGCATGTTGGTGCCCGGCAAGCGAGCCGCGGGGGAGGCGGCTCTTGCGCTGTTTGCCTACACACATGTCGCGCATGAGGCCGGCTTCGACATGGGCGGATTTGCCTGTTTGCGCGAGTGGATCGAGCGGATCGAGCAAACCCAAGGGTTTACCCCCATGTCTTGAGGGCATCTGGCAACATAAGCGTCACATCCGCCCTCAAATTTCTCCGAATCGTCACGCCAATGTGAATCAGGCGTAACAATCGGTGTCCATGACAAAGGCTAGTCACAAAAGAATGCGTGAGGCCTTTTATGACCGATTTTTCGTCGTCCGACCTGCCAGCAGGCCTAGCCAATGTCGCCAGCTTCCCGGTCACAGAGCCCAGGACGCCCGAGCCATCAAACGAGGCCGGGCGCACCAAATATCGCACGATCTGGATCAGCGATATTCACCTGGGCACCAAGGGCTGCAATGCCGAGATGTTGATCGATTTCCTCGATTCCACCGATTCGCAGACGATGTATCTGGTCGGTGACATTATCGACGGCTGGCGGTTGAAGAAGAAGTTTTACTGGCCGTCTGCACACAATGACATTGTCTGGCGCCTCTTAAAGCGCGCCAAGCGCGGCACGCGGATCGTCTATATCCCGGGCAATCACGACGAAATGTTCCGCCAGTTCACCGGCCTCAATTTTGGCGGGATCGAAATCCGCCGCGCCGCTTTCCACGACACCGCCGATGGCAGGCGCCTGATGGTGCTTCACGGGGACGAATTCGACGCGGTCATGCTCTCACAACGCTGGCTCGCCTTCGTCGGTGACTGGGCATATCACGCCGCGATGAGCCTCAACATCGTCGTCAATGCGGTGCGAAAGGCGCTGGGCAAGCCTTATTGGTCGCTTTCGAAAGCCGCGAAACACAAGGTCAAGAACGCGGTCGAGTTCATCGGCAAATATGAAGAGATCGTAGCCAAAGCGGCTGGCGAGCGCGGAGTTGACGGTGTTGTGTGCGGCCACATCCACACAGCCGAATCGCGCGAGTTTGAATTTGACGGCAAGCCCGTTGAATACTGGAACGACGGCGATTGGGTCGAAGGCTGCAATGCCTTGGTCGAGCACCACGACGGACGCATGGAGATCCTCAACTGGGCCGAAGCCATGGCCGCGCGCGAAGCGAAGGAACCCGCCGAAGCTGCCGAGCTTCAAGCGGCATGAATGCGCCCATCCCTATCGAGGCGCACGAGGCCGAGGTCTTTGCGCCTGTGACCGCGCGTTCCATCGTCATCGTAACCGATGCCTGGCACCCGCAGGTCAACGGCGTGGTGCGCACATTGTCCAAGACGTGCGAGGTCCTGCGCGGTTGGGGGCATCAAGTCTCGGTCATATCGCCCGATCAATATCGCAATTTCCCCGCGCCCTCTTACCCCGAGATACGCCTTGCGCTGACACCGCCGGGAGCAGTGGGCAGGAGGCTTCAAGAACTTTCGCATGATGCCGTGCATATCGCGACCGAGGGGCCGCTTGGCTTTGCCGCGCGCCGGTATTGCGTCAATCAGGGCGTGCCATTCACAACCGCCTATCACACGCAGTTTCCCGATTACCTCGCGCGGCGCACGCACCTGCCGGCAAGCCTGTTCTGGCCCTATATCCGCTGGTTCCACCGGCCGTCGCAAAACATCATGGTGGCAACGCAGACAATCCGGGCCCAGCTGCGCGCGCAAGGATTGACGCATCTCGTCCACTGGAGCCGCGGGGTGGATCTTTCGTGTTTTTCACCCAAAGCGCCGCGTCCTGCTGAATATGACGGGCTGGACGGTCCCATTCTCCTGTATGTCGGGCGCGTGGCGGTGGAGAAGAACATCGAGGCGTTCCTCACCTGCGATTATCCCGGCACAAAGGTGGTGGTTGGCGATGGTCCGGCCAGAGCGAGCCTTGAGGCGCGCTTTCCCGATGCAAAATTCATGGGTAAGCGCATGGGCGAGGAGCTGGCGGGCTTTTACGCTCATGCTGATGTCTTTGTATTCCCGAGCAAAACCGACACTTTCGGCCTTGTGATGATCGAGGCGCTTGCGTGCGGGACACCGGTTGCTGCCTACCCTGTCCCAGGCCCTCTCGACATTATCGAAGAGAGCGTGGGCGCGCTCAGCGACAACCTTGCGCGCGCGATTGATGCGGCGCGTTATTGCGACCGCTCTGACTGTGCCCGCTTTGGAGCAAAATACTCATGGGAAGCGGCAAGCGAACAGTTCCTGAGCGGTCTTGCAACGTTCAACCCGAGCTGAATCGCACCTGATTCCCCCTGGGGCGCAAGCAATTCCTTGCCCCGCAGGCTGCAATAGCCTATCTAGCGATGCGCAACGGCCGCTCCGCAAGGGGCGGCCCTTATTATTTCTGATGGAGATTTTCCCCAAATGGCACAAAAGGAACAGCCAAAGCCGCTGATGCCGCATGCCACGGCCACCTGGTTGGTCGATCACACCGGGCTCGCGTTTGAGCAGATCGCTGAATTTTGCGGCCTGCACATCCTCGAAGTGCAAGCCATGGCCGATGATCTGGCCGGTAGCAAATACACCGGCCGCGATCCGGTGCACGCGGGCGAGCTCACCCTTGAGGAAATCAAGAAGGGTGAAGAAGACCCCGAATACGCGCTCAAAATGCACAAGGCGCCCGTCGAAGTTACCCGCACCAAGGGCCCGCGCTACACCCCTGTGTCCAAGCGCCAGGACAAGCCCGACGGCATCGCATGGATCCTGCGCAACCACCCGGAGATTTCCGATGCACAAATCGGTAAGCTCATCGGCACGACGCGCAACACCATCGGCGCCATTCGTGAGCGTTCGCACTGGAACATCCAGAACATCCAGCCAAAGGACCCGGTGACCCTGGGCCTGTGTTCGCAGCGTGAGCTTGACGCTGTCGTGGCGAAAGCTGCCAAGCGCGCCGGCACCACCGAAGAAGAAGCGCCGGTCTCCGATGACGCGGTGCTCGACACCCGCTCTGACAAGGACAAGCTGATCGAAGAGCTGCGCGCCGAGCGCGAAGCCAATGTGAAGGCGGCTGCCGAAGCGGCGCAAGAGGCCGAAGCCGAAGCATGGCTGGCGGCCAAGCGCGAAGCAGAAGAGAACGGCGTTGCGGTCGAACCAAACGAAGCGTTTGCCGCTGCAACGCCTGCACCAAGCGAACTGGAAGGTGTCGCGCCCGAAGAAGCAGCCGAGACCGAAGAGGCTGAGGACGGCGACAAGCAAGACTGAGCTTGCCTAAACCTATCTGAAAGGGCGGCCCGCTAGAAGTAGCGCGGCCGCCTTTCTTGTTTTTGCGTATGTCTGAGCGGGGGAGGCGGCGATATCCCTTGCGCTTATTGGCGCGATCTTTAAGGCTGCTGACATGAATGTTAATAGCGCCAACTATCACCATCCTACCCCCTGGAATACGACGTTCGAGCCAGTGACGCTGACCGCGATGCTGGAACGCACTGTGACGCATGATCCGGACGCGCCGTTCCTGCACTTCATGGGGCGCACCTTCTCCTATGGCGCGATCCATTCCGAGGCGATGAAGTTTGCCGGCGGGCTGATCGAAATGGGGATCAAGCCGGGCGACCGTGTTGGCCTGTTCCTCCCCAATGTCCCGATCTATGCGAGCGCCTATTACGGCGCGATGATGGCAGGCGCGGTGGTGGTGAATTTCTCACCGCTTTATTCCGTCGAAGAATTGAGCTGGCAAGTGGCGGACAGCGGCACGCGCGTTCTGGTGAGCGTCGATGTGCCCGAGCTTTATGACACCGCATCGCAAGTGCTCGCATCGTCCGAGCTCGAGACGCTGGTCGTCGGCTCGCTTGGCTCGATGCTTCCGCTTGGCAAAAGCGTTGCCTTCAACATCTTCAAGCGCAGCCAGATCGCCAAGGTGAAATGGGGCGAGAACACCGTGCCCTGGTCGGACGTGATAAGCGATGCGGCTGTCGATCTTCCCGCGATCACGCCCGATACGCTTGCGCTCCTGCAATACACGGGAGGCACGACCGGGCGGCCAAAGGGCGCGATGCTCGGCCATAGCCAGCTGACACAGAACGCGCAGCAGGTTGCCGCGATCAACCCGTGGGAGAATCCGCGCGCAGAGATCTTAATGGGCGCGCTTCCCTTCTTCCACGTGTTTGCCAACACCTCGCTTCTCAATCACGCGATGGTCAGCGGCGGCTCGATTGCGATGGTGCCGCGGTTCGAGGCGAAACAGGTGCTGGAAACGATCGAGAAGCTGGGCTGCACCGGCTTTCCGGGTGTGCCCACGATGTTTCAGGCGCTGCTCGACCATCCGGATCTCGCCACAACCGACCTCTCCAGCCTCAAGGTGTGCATTTCCGGCGGTGCGCCAATGCCGGCACAGGTCCATGACCGTTTTGAAGAGGCGACCGGCGTGCGCCTCGTTGAAGGATACGGCCTCACCGAAAGTTCGGGCGTGGTTTCCGCCAACCCCTACGCCGGCACCCGCAAGAAGGGCACGATCGGACAGCCCGTGGCAGGGACCGAGATCATCTTCCTCGACAAGGAAGACCCCAGCAAACTCGCCGAAGAAGGCGAGCCGGGGGAACTTGCCTTCCACGGCCCCCAAATGATGCGCGGTTATTGGCAGCGTCCCGAAACCGACGCCGATGTCTTTGTGACACGCGATGGCAAACGCTACCTTCGCACAGGCGACGTTGCGATTGAGGACGAGGACGGCTTTCTCTCCATCGTCGACCGCATCAAGGACATGATCGCAGTCGCCGGGTTCAAGGTGTTCCCGAGCGTTGTCGAAGATTCGATCCGCAAGCACGAGGCGGTCAAGGAGGTGCTCGTGATCGGGGTGCCCGACGATTACAAGGGCGAAGTCCCGCGCGCCTTCGTGGTGCTCGAAGACGGCGCCGGTGCCAGCGGAGACGAGATCAAGAACTGGCTCAACGACCATATAGGCAAGCACGAGCGCGTCGATCAGGTTGTGATCCGCGAGGATCTGCCCAAGACGATCATCGGCAAGCTCGACCGCAAGGCCCTTCGCGCAGAAGTGCTCTAGCGCGCCGAAGTTCTCTGGCTCCAGATACAAAAAACGCCGCCTTGCCGTGGAGGAGGGCGGCGTTTTTCGCGTGTTCTGTAAAAGCTTTAGTTGGCGAGCAATCCGCCAGCATCGCCGTTACCGGCGGCGACGCGCTCAACCGGTTTGGCATCGGGTGTCGGCTTTGCCGCCGGCTTGCTCGCATTGGGAGCGAAACGGCCATCGACCTGCGCGCCCTGTTCAATAGTCAGCGCATCGTAATGCACATCACCTTCGACGCGGGCGGTCTTGAGGATCACCAGTTCCTTTGCGGTGATCGAACCCGTCACCTTGCCCGACATGCGCGCGCTGTCCGCGACAACCGCGCCCTTGATCACCGAGCTTTCGCCCTGAACGATCGACGCGCATTTGATGTCGCCTTCGATCGCGCCATCGACATGAAGATCAGCCGAGGCCGAAATATCGCCTTTGATCGTGACATCGGAACCGATCACGGAGAAGGTTGAGTTGGAAGCTGCCATACCGCGTCCTCTTGGCTTAGTGTCGGTGGTTGGCGGCAGCGATGGCGCTTGATCCGCGGACTTCTTTGAGAACATCGGGGGCTGTCTCCAGGAAGGGACGCGGGTTGACCGCGCGCCCGTTGATACGAACTTCGAAATGCAGGTGAGGGCCGGTTGAGCGCCCCGAACTGCCAAGGCCGCCCAGGGTTGCCCCTGCATCGACCGCTTCTCCAACATCAACGCTGATCCGCGCAAGGTGCGCATAGCGTGTCATGATGCCATTGGGGTGTGTGACTTCCACGGTGCGCCCATAGCCGCCTTTCCAGCCGGCAAAGGTCACCTGACCGCCTGCCGCTGCGTAGATGTCGGAATCATAGGGGCCTTTGAAGTCGATGCCATTGTGCATCGCGCCGCTCTGGTTGAACGGGTCGCGGCGATAGCCAAAGCCCGACGTCACGCGGGTGACGGCAGCGGGGACAACCCGCGGCACGCCTTCAAGCGCCAGTTCGAGCGCCGACATGCGCGCAAGGCTCAGACCAAGGCGTTCAAAACGCGGGTCGAGCGAGCCGTCGGCAGCAGATGACAGAACTTCCAGCGGACCACCCATGGCCTCTTGCGTCTCGGCGCGGGCCGCTTTTTCCATTGCGAGCGGATCAAGGTTGAGCTTGCGCAGCGCTTCTTCGGCCTTTTTCGCGCGCCAATCGGCAAAACGGGTCATGTTCTCGACATAAGCAAGCTGGCGCGCCTCGATGAGGGCAAGGCCTGCTGCTTGAGGGAAGAAAGTGCTGACCTGCTCGATTGTTTTCGCAGTTTCCTGCGAGCTGTCGGTCACGTTGGAATCGACGGTTTTGATATCGTCGGGCAGCATCTGGGACATCGCCTCCAGCGCTTCCTGACGTGCCTCGAGGTCGGCAACGACATTGTCGATGTCCCCGCCATAGGCTTCAAGGCGCTGCTGTGCGCTCGCGACCTGTGCCTTTTCGTGCTGGAATGATGCGAGCGTCGCCTCGGCGGAATATTTGTTCCACGCCATGACGCCCATCGAACCGGCCCATCCAAGAGCCACGACAAGTGCGCCAGCAGCCGCAGCCTTCTGAAGGCGCGCTGAAACTTTGATGAAACGGACCTGTCCCTGAGATCGCATAAAAAATTCGCGATCCGGGAACCAATCTTGCAGCCGCTTGTTAAACGTACGCTTAGGAGTGTTTTTTTCCAAAAGCCTGACCCGTGTGTTCTTTCTTTGTTATCGGGCGACGCTAGCGTCGGACGGGCGAAGATGCGAATCTTGTAACCTAGTGAAAAGTTGAATCGAAGGCCTCGTGCGGTGAAGCGTTCATCTACGGGTAATCTCGTATGTTGCTGTGCGTAACACACGAAGGATTGCTCTTGCGTGGCGGGCCGGAAGCTGCGCCGTGAGGGCACAGTTTCGCTGGGCGATTCGCGTGCGATTCGCCGCCTTGAACAGGCCGGGCACCGAACGACAGCCATCATCACTGACACGGCGGCAAGCTGCTGCTAATGCTCGGCGTATGAACGAGATTTCCCCCATTTCCTCACCCGAAGCGTGCGCCGGGGCAGGCGAGTCTCAAATTAATGCTCTGATGAGGCGGCGATAAATGTTCACCGGACTTCTTGGGGGCAGTTTCAACCCCGCGCATGGCGGGCATCGCCGCATCACGCGCTTTACCATTGATGCGCTCGGGCTGGACGAGGCGTGGTGGTTGGTGTCGCCGGGCAATCCTTTGAAGCCCAAGGCTGGCATGGCACCTCTCGCGGCGCGCCTGCGCTCGGCCCGGGTTCAGGCAAAACGTGCGCCCATCATCCCCACCACGATCGAGAGCGAGCTTGGCACCCGCTACACTGTGGATACGCTGCGCGCGCTTCAAAACCGCTATAAAAAGCGGCAATTTGTGTGGCTTATGGGCTCTGACAACCTTGCGCAGTTCCACCTCTGGAAAGACTGGCGCACCATCGCGAGGCTGATGCCGATTGCAGTCATCGCGAGGCCCGGCTATACAAGAGAGGCTATGACGAGCCCCGCCATGGCCTGGCTCAGGCGCTATCAGGTGCCTCAACCAGTTTTCCGAGAACAGGGGCGAAAACGCTTGGGGAGAGCGCCGGCACTGGTGTTTTTGCGTTTCGATCCGGACCATCGCAGCGCCACGGCGATCCGCCGGGGCAACGCCGATTGGGCGGACAGATTTGCTCACTCATCCAATGCGGCGCTGCGCGACAGGCTTACCTTTCGAGATATCGGGGAAACGACTGCATGAGGATGCTTCTTGGCCCCCTTGCAAAGCTCCTCACTTGCCAATCGTGCAAAGCCACCCCACATTTCACCCCTACTAAGGAGATATACCGTAGCCTATGACACAGGCACATACTGCCCCGCGCAAGGGGGACACATCGACCGGAAATCCGGTGGTATCTGGCATGAGTAAGAGCGATCTTGCAGACGAACTCTATGCCCTCATCATGGCCCAGTTGGACGATGATCAGGCGCAGGAAATCGTTTCCATTCCGCTAGATGGCAAAAGCTCGGTTGCCGATCACATGGTGGTCGCAAGCGGCCGTTCGTCGCGTCAAGTTGCCGCGATGGCCCAGAAGCTGGGCGAAAAGGTGAAACAGGCCGGATTTGGTCCTGTGCGGATCGAAGGTCTGCCACAGGCTGACTGGGTATTGATCGATTGCGGCGACGTGGTCGTGCACCTCTTCCGTCCCGAAGTGCGCAGCTTTTACAACCTTGAGCGGATGTGGTCCTTCGAAGGCGGCGAACCGCGCCAGGGCCGGGCGTAGCGTTTTGGTTTTCGCTCACCCATCTGGGTAAGCGTCCTCGCTAGACGGGCAGGCAAGCTGCCCCCGCTGCGGGCGGCCACTTGGCCTTGCGGCCTTTAGCGAGGCCGTGCTCCTGCGACTTTGCCGAAAGGTTGTTGCCTTGCTTCTTCACGTCATCGCTCGCGGTAAGATTGCTCGCTCGCCCGAGGCGGAGCTTGTCGCGCGTTATGAAAAGCGGCTGACTTGGCCGGTGAAGCTTACCGAACTGCCTGAAACAGGGGGAAAAGTGCCTCTTCCCCAAAGCCCGCATAAAACCGTCCTTCTCGACGAACGCGGCAAGGCGCTCGCTTCCGAAAAACTCGCCTCCACCCTCGAAAATTGGCGCGATACAGGCACGCGCGAGGTCCGGTTTGTGCTGGGTGCCGCCGATGGCCACTCCGAAGCAGAACGCGCCGAGGCCGATCTCCTTTACGCCTTTGGCCCCGCCACCTGGCCGCATCTGATGGCGCGCGCGATGCTTATGGAGCAACTCTACCGCGCGACAAGCATCCTTGCAGGCCATCCCTATCATCGGGCAGGGTAGCGCCCGTGCAAAAGACGCTTCCCCTTCTTGGCCTCACAGGAGCCGCCGCAGCCGCTGTCCTGTTCGCGGTGCCGCAAGGGCTGGCGCAGCGCGATGTGCAATTGCTCGAACCCGAAGAAGCGCAAGCCGAACTGACCCGGGCCACGCGCGAAAGCCAGCGTGCCGAGGCCCGCGCCGAACGGTTTGCAGCGCAATCCGAGGCGGCAAGCGAGGCAGCGGAAAAAACCGCGCGCGAGGCGGCAGCATTGGCGGCACAGATTCAGGCGGCAGAGGCCAATATCGCCGCTGCCAGAGCGCGCTATTCGCTGCTTCAGAACGACCGCGAAAAACTGGACAAACGCCTTGCCGACCGGCGCGAACCTCTGGTGCGTTTGACCGGGGCATTGCAGACAACGGCACGTCGTCCTTTGACGCTTTCTGCGCTTCAGCCCGGATCGCTCAAGGACCTGGTCTATGTGCGCGCGGTCCTCGCCTCTGCGGTTCCTGAAATCCGCACCCGAACGGCTGCTTTGCGCGGCGAACTGGAAAAAGGCCGGCAGCTTGAACGCCGCGCCGCTCGCTCCTTGGAAAATTTGCGCGGCTCGGAACAGGAATTGCAATCGCGCCGGACCCAGCTTGCCGCGCTTGAGGCCGAGCAACGCCTCGCCTCGCGCGAGGCGCGCAGCAATGCGGTGCGCGAAAGCGAACGCGCGCTGGCTCTAGCCGAGGAAGCGCGTGATCTTGACGGGCTGGTCGAAACGCTTGGCGAAGCGGCGAGATTGCGCGCGCAGCTTGCCGCGCTTCCGGGGCCCATTGCGCGGCCCGCTGATCTGTCGGCGCAGGTGGTCGACACCGGCCCCACACCGGCAGCATCGCCCACGAATTCTGCCCGCCCTCCCGGTTTCCAGCTTCCAGTCCAAGGTCGCACCATCGCCGGATTTGGTGAACTTCGCGACAGCGGCCTTCGCTCCAAAGGGCTCACCTTGTCACCCGCCCCAGCTGCGCAAGTTGTCGCACCAAGCGCCGGACGCATTGCCTTTGCGGGGCCATACCGGGGCTTTGGGCGAATCGTTATTATCGAGCATCCCGGCGGCTGGACGAGCCTCGTCACCGGCCTTGCCCGCACAGAGGTCGAAGTGGGCGATGAAGTCATCGGCGGCGCGCCCCTGGGCGTTGCCAGCGGCGGCGATGAACCCATTGCGCTTGAATTGAGGCGCGATGGGAAGCCGGTTAACCCGCTCAATTACCTTGGGTAATCGCGCGCCAGCGTTAACACTCTGGATCTTCGCATGACCCGCAAAGGGACGATGAAACAGCGCGCGAGGCTATCATCTGGCGTTCACCTCCCTAATTCTATACACATGAAGGCACATTACAGGAGCCAAATGTAGGTCATGAAATTCGCATCCCTCCTTCGTAGCGCTGCGCTTGTCACAGCGGTCGCGCTTATCCCTGCCACCACCGCCACCATGGCGCAGGTTGACGGGAGGGCAGGGCCCGAGCTTGCGAAGATCTTTGCCATTATGCAGCGGGTTCAGGCCAATTACGTCGAGCCGGTCGAGGACGAAGTTCTTGTGCGCGGCGCTATCGACGGGATGATGAGTGCGCTCGATCCGCACAGCGCCTATCTCGATGGCGGCGATCTGGAGCGCCTCAATCAGCTGATCGACGGCAATTATTCAGGGCTCGGTCTGTCCGTCATCCAGGAAGACGGCGCGGTCAAGGTCATCTCGCCCTTCAAGGGCAGCCCGGCCGACAAGATGGGCATCAAGGCGGGCGACTTTATCACCCACCTTGAAGGCGAATTGATTGTGGGCGGCGAACTGGACGATGCGGTTGCGCGGATGCGCGGGCCTGCGGGCACATCGATCAACCTTACCATCTTCCGTCCGGGACGTGATGAACCGCTCGAACTTTCGGTCACGCGCGGTGTGATCGAACTGGAGCCGGTGACCCACGAGCTTATGCCGGGTAACATCGGCCACATTTCGATCAACGAATTTTCCGCCGACGTTGGCAGGGATGTGTACGACGCGTGGGCCGCGCTACAGACTGAGGCAACCGGTCGCATGGCCGGGCTTGTGCTTGACCTTCGCTCCAACCCCGGTGGCAGCCTTGACGAGGCGGTGGCGCTTACCGATCTGTTCCTTGAAAAGGGCGAGATCGTCTCACAGCGCGGACGATCATGGGGCGAAACCTTCGATTTTCAGGCCGATGACCTCGATTATTACCTGCGCCGCCGGATGACCCGTTCGCAGGCACAGATTTTCATGGGCGAAATTGCCGGCGATGTGCCGATGATCGTCCTGATCGACGCAGGCTCCGCCTCGGCATCCGAGATTGTCGCTGGCGCTCTGCAGGATCATGGCCGCGCTTTGATCATGGGACAGCGCAGCTTTGGCAAAGGCTCGGTCCAGTCGCTTTTGCCGCTGGGTCCGGATTCGGCGCTGAAGCTGACCACGGCGCGCTATTACACACCCAAGGGCAAATCGGTTCAGGAAGGCGGGATTGCGCCCGATATCCGCGTGCCGCAAATCTCCGATCCCGACTTTGCGCTTCGTGAAAAATACCGCACGCGCGAAAGCGATCTTCGCGGGCACCTTCGCAATGAAATTGGCTTGAAAGACGAGGAAATGGTCGAGGATTCGATCGCCGATCCGCGCTTCCAGCTGACCTCTGAAGAGCTTGAGGAAAAGGGCATCGAGGATTTCCAATTGCACTACGCATTGGAAACCCTGCGCCGCACCACGGCAAGTTCGGTTGCGCTAAACTCTCGCGGTTGACTTTAAGGGTGGGCAATATGGCCAAGGCTCCCTAAATCAACGCCATGGATGGTCTCTCAAAAGCGCGCGCGCTTGCCCTGTTGATCCCGGCCGGATTGCTGGGCGGTGCCTACATCTCACAATACGGCTTTGGTCTTTATCCATGCGAGATGTGCTGGTGGCAGCGTTATCCGCATTTCGCAGCGATTCCTCTGGCGTTGGCATCCTATGCGATCAGACCCGCGCGCGTCTGGGTGGCGCTGGCAGGTCTTGCGATCATCACTTCCGGATTGATCGGAGGCTTTCACGCTGGCGTCGAATATGGCTGGTGGGAGGGCATCACCGGATGCTCCAAACTGCCGGCCGAGATTGACGTGATGGACGTAAGCGCCGCGCCGCTGGTGCGGTGCGATGTGGCGCCGTGGGACCTGTTTGGTATCTCGCTTGCCGGTTGGAATTTCCTGATTTCCTGCCTTGGCGGTGCGGCTGTTGTGGCGCTCGCTGCGTATAAGAAGTAGAACGCAAATAAGATTTTTCGAAAAAGGCCCTCCCATGGAACGTGATGAACTGCACCGTATGATCCGCGTCGATCAGGCTGGCGAATTTGGCGCAACGCGCATTTACGAGGGCCAGCTTGCCGTCATGGGTGAGCGCGGGCCGCATTCCGCCGAAATCCGTCACATGGCCGAGCAGGAAAAGGTCCATCGCGAGAAATTCGATGCACTTCTTGCAGAGCGCGGCGTTCGCCCGACTGCGTTGCAACCCTTCTGGTCGGTGGCGGGCTATGCGCTTGGTGCGGGCACCGCGCTGCTTGGCCCGGAGGCGGCGATGGCGTGCACTGCGGCGGTCGAGGAAGAGATCGACAAACACTATTCCGAGCAATTGGACCGGCTGGCGGAAACCGAGAGCGAGCCAGAGCTTGCCGACATGATCGAGCAATTCCGCGAGGAAGAGCGCGAACACCGCGATGCGGCATTGGAGCATGGCGCGGAGAATGCGCCAGCCTATCCGCTTTTGTCAGGCGCGATCCGCCTGGGCTGCAAAATCGCGATTAAGGTCAGCGAGCGGGTGTGATATACCGCTTCAGTCGCCATTCAGCGGCTGCATTCTACTGCACAAGCAACATCCGCTCCTGAATTAGGAACCACCATGTCAAAGCTTTCCCGTCTAGCCCTTCTCGCTCCCTTTGCCGCCCTCACCGCAGTTCCGGCTGCCGCGCAAGACCAGGCGGGTGATCGGGTCAACATGGTCATCGCCTACAGCGAAGATGAATGCCCCGAGCAGACGGCTGAAAATGAAATCGTGGTGTGCCAGATCGTTGTCGAAGCCGATCGCTACCGCATCCCCTCGACCCTTCGCCAGAGCAACTTGCCCGGTAATCAGACACAGGCACAGCAGTTCGAGAAGGTGCGCTATATCGGTGATTTCGGGACCATGTCCTGCGATGTTGCGGGCGCGGGCGGTTTCACCGGTTGCACCCAGCAGTTCATCGACGCCGCCTACGCTGAAAAGGACGCGGCCGAAGGCGTGCGTTTTGCCCAACTGATCGAACAGGCGCGTCAGGAACGTTTGTCCACCATCGACGGCGATGCGGCGGCCGAACAGGAACGCGTCGAGCAGATCGAGCGCGAATATCTTGAGCGTCTTGAGCGCGAGCGCGATGCAGCGCTTCCGGGTGAAAGAGACGCCTCGCTCACTCCGCCGCCCCTCAATATGGAAGATCGCCAGATTCCGGCAGAGCCGCGCGGGCCAGAGCAATTCGATGATGGCGATGAGGAGCAGGTGCCGCTCGATGCCGCTCCACCAGCAGACGCCGATGGCGCGGGCTAAGCCCTACACCTGATAATAATCGCGATACCACGCGACGAAGGCCGCAATGCCTTCGCGTACGCTCGTCTGCGGGCGGTATCCGGTGAGCTCTTTTAGAAGCGTTGCATCGGCCCATGTCGCGGGCACATCACCCTTTTGCATCGGCATCAGATTGCGCACCGCCTCGCGCCCGCATTCCGCTTCGATCGCATCGACAAAATCGGTGAGCTTCACCGTCTCGCTATTGCCGATGTTCACCACGCGATAGGGCGCGGCGGGGCTGAGCGAGTCCCATTCAGGAATGTCCTCGGTCGTCTCCGGGCGTTCGGGCGCGGTGTCGATCAGCAGGCGGATCGCGCGCACGAGATCGGTGACATAAGTGAAGTCGCGGTGCATCTCGCCATGGTTGTAGATGTCGATCGGCTCGCCGTTCAAAATCCCGCGCGTGAACTTGAACAGCGCCATATCGGGCCGTCCCCACGGGCCATAGACCGTGAAGAACCGGAACATGGTCGTCGGCAGGTTCCACAGGTGGGCATAGGAGTGCCCCATCGCCTCGTTCGCCTTTTTCGTGGCGGCGTAGAGGGTGAGCTGGTGATCGCTTTTCTGCTGCTCGTGGAACGGCATATCGGTGTTCGCGCCATAGGCCGAACTGGTCGAGGCCATCAGCAGGTGATCGACCTGCAATTCGCGTGCGCATTCCATCACGTTGAACGTGCCGACAAGATTCGCATCGACGTAGGCGCGCGGGTTTTCAAGGGAATAGCGCACCCCCGCCTGCCCCGCGAGGTGCACGATCACATCCGGCTTCGTCTCCAGCGCCAGGGCATGGAGCGTGTCGAAATCCTCCAGCATGCCGACTTTGCACGAGAAATTCGCGTTCTGGAGCAGCATCTGATGCCGCCGCTCTTTCAGCGCGACCTCGTAATAGTCGGTCATCCCGTCATAGCCGACCACTTTGAACCCCTCATCGAGCAGGAGCTGCGAGAGGTGGTAGCCGATAAATCCGGCCGAACCGGTGATGAGGACGGTGCGCATTGCCTTGAACTGAGGCTAGCTGACCGAAATGTCGGGTGCGTCCACCTGCTTCATGCCGACAGTGTGATAGCCGCTGTCGACGTGGTGCACTTCGCCGGTCACCCCGCTGGAGAGGTTGGAGAGGAGATAAAGCCCCGAACCGCCAACATCTTCCAGAGTGGTCGTACGGCGAAGCGGCGAGTTCGCCTCGTTCCATTTGAGGATATAGCGAAAATCGCCGATGCCAGAGGCCGCAAGCGTCTTTACCGGCCCCGCGCTGATCGCATTCACGCGGATGTTGCGCGGACCCAGATCGTTGGCGAGATATTTGACGCTGGTTTCCAGAGCCGCCTTCGCCACGCCCATCACATTGTAATGCGGCATGTATTTTTCAGCACCATAATAGGTCAGCGTCAGGATCGAGCCGCCTTCTTCGGGCATCAGTTCGGCTGCACGCTTGGTCACCGCGACCAGCGAATAGGCGGAAATGTTCATCGTCTTGAGGAAGTTATCGAGGCTGGTGTCGACATAGTGGCCGCGCAGCTCGTTCTTGTCGGAAAAGCCGATCGCGTGAACGACAAAATCAAGGCTTCCCCACCGCTCCTTGATCGCGGCAAAGCCTGCATCGAGCGAATCCATGTCCGACACATCGCATTCAAAGGTGAAATCACTGCCCAGCTTTTCGGCGAGTGGCTTCACACGCTTGGCCAGCGCCTCGCCCTGGTAAGAGAACGCAAGCTCGGCGCCCTGCTCTGCCAACATCGTGGCGATGCCCCAGGCGAGCGACTTGTCATTGGCGAGGCCCATAATAAGGCCGCGTTTGCCTTCCATGAGTTTGGTCATGTGCGTTATTCCTCTTCGCTTTGTGCCAGGCTGTTGGGATGATTTTCCGGTTCGGCCAGCGCTGCGTTCAATTCTGCTCCGATAACGATACCAAGCCCCACTAGCCAGAAAAAGAACAGCGCGATGATGATACCCGCCATGCTGCCATAGATGAGGTCATAGGTGACGGCGCTGCGCAGGATAGGGGGCATGGCGGTCGTGACGCCGATCCACCAAACGGCCGTGAACAGGGGGCCGGGCCATTTGGGAAAGGGTGCGCGGCGATAGCGCGGGGGCGTGAGCGAATAGAACAGGAGATAAAGCGCTACCGTGAGCCCGATTGCCGGCAGGATGCGCGAAAACTGCAAGTCGCCCACAAGGGCCGATAACTGCGGAAGCGAGCTCAATATTACCTGCTGGATGGTCCCGATCATCACGCTTGCAAACAGCGAGACCATGAGCAGCATCACCGATCCGATAATGAAGGCAGCTGACAAGAGGCGCGCTTTCCAGAACGCGAGAAGCGGCCGTGTGCCGTAGGCGCGCCGCAAGATGTCGCGGATCGTCTCGATCAGGTTCGAGGCGGTCCACAGCGCAACAGCCACACCCAGCCACAGGACCCATCCTTGCGGCACATCGACGATCTCTTGTGCAACCGGGGCAATCAGGCCGCTGACCGTCGGCGGCGTTGCTATGAGCACCGCTTCGACCAGAGCCAGCGTCTGTTCGCGCCCTCCGAAAAGCTGGAACAGGGCAGCGCCGATGATGAAAAAGGGAAAGATCGTCAGCATCGAGAGATAGGCAAGGTTGCCTGCGTGGATGAAGCCGTCCTGCCATGTGCCCACGACCGTGCGGCGCAGCGTTTCGAACACGCGGGTGCCAGGGCCGGTGTGATGCGCGATGCGGGCAAACGCACCGCTCTGGCGCTCGATCGCAGTCCTTTTGCTTTCAGCTAAAGCGGCAAAACGAACCGGGTTTGCCTCGGCTCTCAACCGGCGCGCTTCCGGGGAAAGCGAGCGAAGTTCCGCGCCCCATGACTGGGTATCGTGTGATTTTTGAGGGGGCGCTGAGTGGTTCAAAGCCAGCTTGTTCCGTCCCTTGCGCTTAAAGCCCGAACTTGGCGCGCGGTTTGGCCGGATCTTTCCAGTCGCCGAGCTTCTCGGCCAGCGCGTCGAGATCCTCGGGCATCTGGATTTCCAGAGTGACCAGTTGATCGCCGCGAGCCGGATTGTTTCCGGTTGCGCCCTTCTTGGTCCAGCCCTTGCCGTTCAAACGCATCACTGTGCCGCCATTGGCGCCCGGTTTCAGCGTCAACATCACCGGACCATCGACAGTCGGGCATTTGACTTTGCCCCCGTTCACCGCCTCGTCCAGCGTGATCGGCAGATCCATGCGTATATTGTCACCATCGCGGCGGAAGAAGGGGTGGGGTGCGACTTCGACCATGACGATCCCGTCGCCATTGCCTCCTGGCCCCTTGTGTCCCTTGCCCTTTAGCCGCATCTGCGTGCCGTCCTCGACCCCTGCGGGCAGTTTCAGGCTGATCGCCTTGCCATCGGCGAGCGTTATGCGCTGGTCCTTGCCGGACGCTGCATCAACGAAGGGGACCGCGAGGCGGTACTGAATATCGGCCCCTTTGCGCGGGGGAGGGGGAGGCGCGCCGCGCCCGCCAAATCCGCCGCCGCCAAAGCCGCCTCTGGGTGGTTCGCTGGCACGCCTGCGCCCGCCGCCAAAAAGCCCCTCGAACAAATCGCCAAGGTCCATGTCCTCATTGCCAAAGCCCTGAAACTCGGCATCGCGAAAGCCGCCGCCGCGAGACGCCCCGGCGCCATAGCCGCGCCCGCCAGCGCCCGGGCCACCTGCTCCCATACCGGCAAACGGGTTCGCAGGATTGCCATCGGCGTCAATCTCGCCCCGGTCGAACTGCGCGCGCTTGTTCTTGTCGGACAAAAGGTCATAGGCCTTGGTCGCGTCCGAGAACTTCTCGGCGGCGTTGGGATTGTCCTTGTTCTTGTCAGGGTGCAGCTCTTTGGCGAGCTTGCGATAGGCGCTCTTGATCTCCTTTTCAGAAGCCGTTCGAGCAATGCCAAGGGTTTTATACGGATCACGCATGGTGTCTTAGCTAGGTGAGACGGTTGGGAGGTGCAAGCACTAGAAGCGCATTGCGGCGCGCGTTTATGCGTTCGGGCTGCGCGGGGAACATCTTTCCTACCTTACGGGTTCAACCTATTCGGATGCACATGACCACGCCGGGCCGCCTCGAATTGCACAGATTGATGTCTCTCAATGCGGCCAAAGCTTTTCGCGCCTCGGACGGTGTCTCAAGTGTCTCAAACTGCTTGCCAAGCCCATGATAAGGAACTGAACTGATGGTTGCCAACTCCAACACGCTCAACAACGCGCAATTGGCCGATAGCGTCATTCCTTCCGGCAGCGATCCTTATGTGCTGTTCGATGAGTGGTTTGCCGAGGCGAAGGAGGCGGAGATCAACGACCCCAATGCGATGGCTCTGGCAACCGCAACCCCCGATGCGATGCCTTCGGTGCGCATGGTGCTCTTAAAAGGACACGGAGCAAACGAAGGGGGCACGGGCGGCTTTACCTTCTTCACCAATGCCGACAGCCGCAAGGGCGGCGAAATCCGCTCCAATATGCACGCAAGCCTGCTGTTTCATTGGAAAAGCTTGCGCCGGCAGATCCGGATCGAGGGACCATTGCAAGAGGTGACGCCGCAGCAGGCCGATGAATACTTTCACTCGCGCCCCTACAAGAGCCAGGTTGGCTCGGCTGCGAGTGACCAGTCGCGGCCAATGGAGAAGCGGCAGGATTACCTCGACCGGGTGACACAGATCTGGGGCAAGTATGAGCAGGACGGCAAAGTGCCGCGCCCGGCGCATTGGACCGGCTTTACCCTGCGCCCCGAGCGGATCGAATTCTGGATCGACCGCGAGAACCGCCTGCACGACCGGCGGCTTTTTACCCTGTCGGGTGCGGGCGACGCGCTCGAATGGACCGATACGCTGCTCTATCCGTAATTTATCCCCTTGGCCTCCCACGCCCTCCGCCCTTCCACCCGGAGCCTACCGGGACACTATCCGGGTGGAAGGGCGGAGGGCGTGGGAGGCAAGGCCGCGAGCTTTAGCGAGCCGATCAGGGATATAGCGCCAGCACATCGGCCGCTTCTTGCAGCATGCGGGGACGCTCCTCGCTGTTCGAATGGCCCAATCGCACCAGCGTCACTTTCTGATCGGGTGAGACAAGCACATACTGCCCCATGTGCCCGATCAGCGAGAACAGGCTTTGCGGCGCTCTGTCAGGGAAAAGCGGGTGCGGCCATTCGAGGTCGGGATTGGGCCGATTGAGCCAGATCTGATAGCCGTAATGGGCGCTCGCCGGACTTGGGGTCAGCATTTTCTCGACCCAGCCGCTTGGCACCAATTGCTCGCCTGATGGTGCCTGGCCACCTGCACGCAGAAACTCGCCGAACTTGGCATAATCGCGAGCCGAAGCGTGCATCAGGCTGCCCCCGATAAGCGTTCCCGAAGCGTCGAATTCAGGAACCATCGAGGCCATGCCAAGCGGGGCGAACAGGCGCTCTTGAAGATAACTCGCCACCGCGAGGCGGCGTGCGTCGGGGTCCTTGCTGTCAGTCAAAGCATTGGCGGCGATATCGGCAAGGATGACCGTGGTGTTGGACGAATACTCAAACTTTTCGCCCGGCTCTGCCTCAAGCGGCTGTTCCTTGGCCCATTTGGCCATGTCGTCGCGCCCGTCGAGGAAGAGCATGCGCACCTCCGCGCTTTCATAAGGCGGATCGCCCGCTTCGGTGTGCCGCAAGCCGCTGCGCATCTGGAGAAGCTGTTCAAGCGTGATATCGGCGCGTGGATCGCCGCTTCGCTGCCAATCGGGAATGGGCGCGGGGCTGTCTTCGTCGAGCAGGCCATCGGCGACCAGCATCCCGATCAGCACGGCGGTGACGGTCTTCGCCATCGACCAGCTGATATGGCGGGTGTCGGCATCGTAGCCCTCGGCGTATCGCTCAGCGGCGACTTTGCCATCGACCATGAGAAACACGGCGCGCGTTTCGCCAAGCCCCTCTTTGGTGAAAAGCTCGTCGATCTGGCGCGCAAGCTGATCCTTCGGGGCGCCCGCGTTTTCGCTCACGGCATCGAGCGCTTCCTGAGTGAGAGGGGGCGGGGGTTCGGGGGCCCCGTCCGAGCACGCAATGAGGGCTGGAAGGAAAGCGGCAGCAAGGATAGAGGAACAAAAAACACGCATCATGCGGCCCTCAATCGGACAAGGACAAAAGCAAAGCAATGGCAAATACGGGTGGAAGCGAGAAGGGTTCGGGGATCAAGCGGATCGCTCTGGTTGCGGTGCTCGTCATTGTGGCTGTGATCGCAGGCGTACTCTGGTTCAACCGCGCACCGATCGCCGGCTATTCGGGCGTTGCCACCAGCTATGCCGCGCGCGTTGCTTGCTCGTGCCGTTTTGTCGCAGGGCGCGATCTCGACGATTGCAGCAAGGACAAGCTCGGCGGGATGGAGCTGGTCTCGCTGAGCGAGGATGTGGAGGCCCAAAGCGTCACCGCGAGCATTCCCTTCGTCGATAGCGTCACCGCCACAAAGCGCGAAGGATATGGCTGCGTTCTGGAGAAGTGGGAGGGCTAGGCCGCTGGCCCTTTAAGACGAAACGGCTTGCGTCGAATCGATCCAGCCGCCGCCGATTACCCGGTCATCGGCATAGATCACCGCCGCTTGCCCCGGAGCCACACCAAATTCCGGCGTTGCAAAGCGGATGCGGGTGGTCGCCATGTCGCCCAAAGGCCCTTCCAAAGTGATCGGCACAGGCTTCGCAAGGCTGCGCACCTTGGCAGTCAACTGCGCGCCTTCGGGAATGTCACCAATGCGATTGGTTTCGATCACCTCGGCGCTTTCTACCGCCAGCATACGCTTGGGGCCGACGCGAACCTCGCGTGTTTCGGCATCAAGCTTGATGACATAGAGCGGCTCGGGCTGTCCGCCGATATCAAGGCCTTTGCGCTGGCCCACGGTGTAGTGAACGATGCCCTTGTGCTCGCCCAATGTCTCGCCGGTGGCTGCATGAACGATATTGCCCGGGACACCGCCTTCGGGGCGCATCTTGGTGACGATCTTGGCGTAATTGCCGTCGGGCACGAAGCAGATGTCCTGGCTGTCAGGCTTCATCGCATTGCGAAGCTGCGCTGCCTCGGCAAGCTCGCGCACCTTGGTTTTGGGCAGGCCGCCAAGCGGAAAGCGGATGTAGTCCAATTGCTCCTGCGTCGTTGCATAAAGGAAATAGGACTGGTCGCGTGTCGCATCATTGGCGCGGTAAAGGTGTGGTCCGCCTTCTGCTTCCACCCGGCGCACATAGTGGCCGGTGGCAAGGCAATCCGCGCCCAGTTCCCTCGCCATGCGGAACAGGTCGGTGAATTTTGGTCCCATATTGCAGCGGATACACGGCACGGGGGTGCGCCCTGCCAGATATTCGTCCGCGAACTGGTCGACGACTTCTTCTTTAAAGGCGCTCTCGTGGTCGAACACATAGTGCGCAATGCCAAGCCGGTCGCACACCGCGCGCGCATCGGCAATGTCATCGCCCGCACAGCACGCTCCCTTGCGACCCGTGGCAGCGCCATAGTCATAAAGCTGGAGCGTGATGCCGATCACCTCTGCGCCCGTGTCAGCAGCGAGCGCAGCGACCACGGACGAATCGACCCCGCCGCTCATCGCCACGACGATTCGGCACTCGGCCGCAGGGCGCGGGAGATCGAACAAAGCCGCTGTATCCAGCCCGAAAGTGGGGCTGATGGTCGAGGTGAGGGTGCTATTCATGGGGTGTGCGCCATATAAGTAGCCCCGGGCCAATTGACCAGTGCAACCTGGAGCAGTCTTACAAAACACTGATTCCACGCTGATTTTCGGAGCCTTCATTTGTGTGTGCGCCGGGTTGCTAAGGATTTGGGCACTATTCCTAAGCGTTGGTAAAGCCCGGTTTTACTACATTTTGACGGTCGCGCTCTAAACCTTGGCAAATGTTCGAAAAGGCTGACCCATCTGCATTTGCTCCGGCACATCATGATGCTTCTACGGAAGTGGACGATGTGGATCTGTATGTGTGCGCTGACGATGTTGTGGGCGACATTGCCCAAGCCCAACCCTTGCGCGCGATCGAATGGAGCGAACTTGCCGCGAAATTCACTGCCGCGCGCGATTTAAGGGTGCTTTTGCGCAAGGATACAAATGCAAAGCTCGGCATTGATTCCGGCGCAGGTGTTGCCAGTGGCGACATCGACTTTGCCACGGCTGCTGCGAGCTTTTTTCGAGCAAATGAAGAAGACGAACGGGCCGTTAACCAAAAGGGTTTAGAGCACCGAAAAACATCGTCTGGCATGTATCCAGATGTAACAGGCGACCCGAATAAAAAATTCCCCGAGCAGAGCCAGTCCCCTCAGGCTCACGCGAAACGGGCGATGCGAGAGACAAGTAATGATTGAGAACCAGGATATCCGTCCAGCACAAGTGATTGGCCCACTCGGTGAGCCATTGACCTTGGACGATCTGCCGTCGCCATCCACCAAGCGGTGGGTCGTGCGTCGCAAGGCAGAAGTCGTTGCCGCTGTGAATGGCGGCCTGCTCACAATCGACGAAGTGCTCGAACGCTATTCTCTCACTCTGGAAGAGTTCGCCTCATGGCAGCGCGCGGTGGATCGCTCTGGCATGCAGGGCCTTCGCGTGACGCGCATCCAGCATTATCGCGACCTTTACGAGCGGCAGCTGAAATATTAAGGTTTCTAACGTCCACACGGACATTGTTTCGGGACAATTTCGCTTCCCACGACCTGTATTCCCCTCCTGCACAAACTGCGCTAACCAGCGCGCGACCTTTTGTTTGGAACCCTTTTCCGGACCGAAGGTATGAAGGGTGTAAGGAGAATTTAAATGGGTTGGATTATTGCACTTATCGTTGGCGGTGTTGCTGGCTGGTTGGCCAGTCTGGTTATGAACCGCGATGCCTCAATGGGCATTTTCTGGAACATCGTCGTGGGCTGTATCGGTTCGGTCATCGGTAACATGATCGTCGGGCCGCTGCTTGGCATCACCGGAAGCGTTCAGGAGTTCTCGATTATCGGGCTGGTTGTTGCGGTTGTCGGCGCTGTCGTACTTCTCGGCATTCTGAACCTGATCCAGCGCGGACGCGTTCAGGGCTAAACCCCGAAAGAGGGCGGCAAGCAAGGAACACTTGCCAATACAGAGATTTAGAGGCGACGCGGGAGCAAATCCTGCGTCGCCTTTTGCTTGGGCAAAGCGCGATCGGGCAAGAGCGCGCCAAACGTCCCTCGTCTAGGCTCAAAGTCACCCGTCGAGGGGCGCATTGCCCTTTGCGGGCCTTTGATTATCAGGGATTGCGAAAGGTGACTTATCCCTGTAATACACTGTGCCTTTACTGCGGGACGTGTTTCAACATAAGGGCACCGGGTCACCGCTTAGAAGGCAAACGGCATGAATTACTCGACCACCATCACAGCCGAAGCGCAGGATGACATCCCTGCTGATGCGCTGGAAAGGTATCAGGAAAAACAAGGCTCCAGCGCCATGCGCAAGCTGCTTATCGCAGGTGGCATTTTGCTGGCTTTGCTTTTGGCACTAGGGGCCTATTTCGCGCTTGCAGGCGGTGAGCCGGTGGGTGCGGGCGATGACAACGGGCAGGCGCCAGTCGTCACGGTCATTGCTCCGGGTAAAACCACGGTGAGCGGCAATATCGTTGCCCCCGGCACAATCGCTGCGCGTCGTCCGATGCCTGTGGGTGTGGTGGGCGAAGGCGGGCGGGTCACGTCGGTGCGCGTTGATGCCGGAGACTGGGTGCGTCAGGGCGAGGTGCTCGCCGTGATCGACCGCTCGGTCCAGTCGCAACAGGCCGCCGCCCAGGAAGCGCAGATCTCTGTCGCCCAAGCCGATGCCGAACTGGCGCAATCCAATCTCGACCGCGCGCTGCAATTGGTGGAGCGCGGATTTATCTCCAAGGCCGAGATCGACCGTCTGACCGCAACGCGCGATTCCGCCGTTGCCCGGATCAAGGTTGCAAGAGCCCAACTCGCAGAGCTTCGCGCACGCAATGCCCGCCTCAACATCGTTGCGCCCGCTTCAGGCTATGTGCTCGAGCGCGCCGTTGAACCGGGCCAGACCGTTGGCGGTGGCTCTGGCGCATTGTTCACCATCGCACGCGGCGGTGAATTTGAAATGCTCGCCGACCTCAGCGAGCCGCAGCTTGCCAGCCTTTCGGTCGGCGTCTCGGCAAGCGTTGTGCCGGCAGGTTCGGAAAAATCATTCAGCGGCCAGGTGTGGCAGATCTCTCCCATCGTGGATGAACGCACCCGCCAAGGGACCGCGCGCATCGCGCTATCATATCAGCCTGAACTTCGCCCCGGCGGTTTCGCAACGGCCACCATCGACAGCGGCTCGATCACGGCAACCGTTCTTCCTGAAAGCGCGGTTCTTGCCGATGACGAGGGCAGCTATGTCTATGTCGTCAATGACGATAACAAGGCGACCCGCGTGGCGGTTGAAACCGGCATGGTCACTCCCGATGGCATCGCCATTACCGAAGGGCTGACCGGCAATGAAGCGATTGTGCTGCGCGCAGGCGGCTTCCTCAATCCCGGCGAAACCGTGAGCCCGAGGCGTGAAGACGACTGATCGGCATCTGGTGGGCCTTACAGGCCGTAGTTTGGCGGGCACGCCATCGCCCTCGCGAAGAGGCCGCACAACAGGACGCCTGGCAATTAGGCAGAGGCAGTTAGGAAACCCATGAACTTCCGCAATCTTTCAGCCTGGTCGATCCGGAACCCGGTCATTCCGCTGGTTCTGTTCACCGCCCTGTTGTTTGCCGGATTGGTAAGCTTCCGGGCGATGGATATCACCAATAACCCGGATGTCGAGTTTCCTGCGGTCAATGTGACGATCTCGCAGCCCGGCGCTGCACCAAGCGAAATCGAAAACCAGATCACCCAGCAGGTCGAAAGCGCCGTGCGCTCGATCAACGGCGTGAAGCAGATTTCCTCCACCGCCAGCGAAGGTTCATCGCGCACCTTTGTCGAATTCGAGCTTGGCATTGATCCCAACGTGGTGGTCTCCGAGGTCAAGAACGCGGTCGACCGGGTTCGCGGAAGCCTGCCCGACGGCATTCAGGAACCGCGCGTCAACAAGGTCGAGGCGGCTGGCGGCTTCCTTGGCATTTATGCGGTGCAAGCCGATGATATGACCATCGAGCAGCTTTCCTGGTTCATCGATGACACCGTGGCCAAACGGCTGCTGGATATTCCCGGCATGGCCGAGACAGGCCGTTTTGGCGGGGTTGATCGCGCGATTGAGGTGATCCTTGACCCTGTGAAGATGCAGGCCTTTGGCGTGACCGCATCGCAAATCAACAATGTCCTGCGCTCAACCAATGTCGATGCGGCGGGCGGCCTTGCCGAGGTCGGCGGCACGCGCCAGTCCTTGCGGGTGCTGGGCAATAACGACACCGCCTACGAGCTTTCCCAGCGACAGATCCAACTGGGCGGGGGCCGAACGATCCGCCTTGCCGATGTGGCAACGGTGCGTGACGGCTATACCGAGCGTCAATCGATCAGCGAAGTGGGCGACAAGGAAGTCGTCAATTTCTACATGAGCCGGGCCAAGGGTGCCTCGGACGTGACTGTGTTCGAAGAAGCGCAGGCCATGATCGAGGAGATCCAGGCCGAGAACCCGGACCTCAAATTCATCCAGCTGTTCAACACCGTCAAATACACCAAGAGCCAGTATAACAGCTCGATGCAGGCCCTGATCGAGGGCGCGGTGCTTGCGGTGATCGTGGTGTTCTTCTTCCTGCGCGATTGGCGCGCCACCTTCATCAGCGCGGTTGCAATCCCCCTGTCCGCGATCCCGACCTTCTTCTTCATGGATCTGCTCGGGTTCAATCTGAACTTCCTGTCCTTGCTTGCGCTTGGCCTTGTCGCGGGGGTTCTGGTCGATGACGCCATTGTGGAAATCGAGAATATCGTGCGCCACATGCGCATGGGCAAAACCGCCTATCAGGCGAGTATTGATGCCGCCGACGAAATCGGTCTGCCGGTGGTTGCGACGAGCTTTTGTATCGTCGCGGTGTTCCTGCCCGTGGGTCTGATGCCGGGCATTTCGGGCCAGTTTTTCCAGAACTTTGCCATCACCGTCGTGATTGCGGTGCTGATGAGTCTGGCTGTGGCGCGGATGGTGACGCCGTTGATGGCGGCCTATTTCCTCTCTGCCAAAGGCCATGCCGAACACGGCGAGGGCAAGCTCATGGACCGTTATCTGCGCGTCCTTGAATGGACCCTCGACACCAGCACCATGCAAAAATTGCGCGAAGGGATCGAACGGCCCCGCTCGCAAGCGCTCTATGTCGTCGGCCTGCTTCTTGCCTCGATTTTCCTCTTGGCTGTTCCGGCAATTGTCGTGTTCCTGCTGTGGGGCGTAGTCGGGGAGGTCGTGCTCCATGAGAACGTCGCAAGCCTCGTATCGGATGACCAGTTCAGCTTCTTGTACAAGCTGGTCTCGAAAACCTTCGAATTTGCACAGCTTCTGGCGGTTGTCCTCGTGGCCGGGGTGGCGACATGGCTGGCGCTCAAACTGCTTGAGTTCTTCGCCCGCTCCACGTCACGGTTCGGTCAGTTCATGCGCTATCTCACCGCGCGTTTCCACGATCACCGGGTGTGGATGCTTTCAATCGGCTGGATGTCGCTTCTGGTGACGATCGTTCTGATCGGGACGGTTCCGGGTCAGTTCCAGCCCGATATCGACGATTCCAACGCGGAAATCGCGATCGAAATGGTGCCGGGCACCACTCTCGAAGGAACCAAGCGCGTCGTCGACCAGGTCAACGACATCCTGATGCAGGAGCAGGAGGTTCTGCGCACGCTTGAACGTATCCGTGTGGGCGAGGCGACGATCTATATCACCTTGAAAGAGGACCGTGAACGCAGCTCAATCGCTTTCCAGCGCGAGATGGCACCTGTCCTGAACAAAGTCGCCGATGCCCGCGTTCGTTTTGTCGCGGAAAACTTCGGCGGGGCAGGCTCTGGCCGCGATTTCACCATAATGCTCGCAGGTTCCGACCCCGAGCTTTTGAATGAAACCGCGACCCAGGTGATCGAGGAGATGAAAAGCCTCGACACGATCATCGCCCCGCGCATCGGAGCGGATTTGCGCCGTCCCGAAATCATCATCACGCCCAATGAAAAGCTCGCAGCCGAGCTTGGCGTCTCGACGCTCTCGCTGAGCCAGGCGATCCGTATCGCCACCTTGGGCGAGATCGAACAGAACGCTGCCAAGTTCTCGCTTTCGGACCGACAGATTCCCATCATGGTCAAGCTGGGCGATGATGCGCGCGGCAATCTGACCACGATTGAGAACCTGCCGGTGCAGACCGTCGATGGCGGCACTGTCCCGCTTTCGCGTGTGGCAACGATCGAGTTTGGCTCTGGCCCGACAACGATCCAGCGTTACAATCAGAATCGTCGCGTCTTTATCGGTGCCGACCTTGCAAGCGGGGTCTTGCGGGGCAATGCGCAAGAGCAGATTGAAGCTCTGCCAACCCTGCAAAACCTGCCCCAGGGCGTGATCCGCGATGCAGTGGGTCAGGACGAAATCCAGCAGGAATTGATGGGCAGCCTTTCGGTCGCCATCATCTCCGGCGTGATGCTGGTGTTTGCCTGTCTCGTCCTTCTCTACAAGCGCTTGATGAGCCCGCTGGTCAATATGACCTCGCTCGCGCTCGCACCTCTGGGCGGGATCATGCTGATCTGGCTGGTCGGACTGCCCCAGTCCATGCCGGTCTATATCGGCATGCTGCTGCTGCTTGGCATTGTGTCCAAGAACTCGATCCTCCTCATCGACTTTGCGATCGAGGAAATGGAGAAGGGCACCGAAAAGCTGAGCGCGATTATCGATGCAGGTCACAAGCGTGCACAGCCAATCGTCATGACCACGGTGGCAATGACCGCAGGCATGGTGCCGGTCTCCGTCTCGCTTACCGGCGATGGTGCCTGGCGTCAGCCGATGGGCATTGTCGTGATCGGAGGTCTGATCCTCTCGACGCTGCTCACGCTGCTGATCGTGCCTGCAGGCTTCAGCCTTGCCGATGGTGTCGAGAAGCGCGTTGGCCCGTGGCTGCGCAAGACCTTGCTCACCTATAAGCCGGGCGATGACACCAAGCCTGTGACCGCGCCTTCGGGCTCTGGCAATGGACCAGCTGGTGAACCTGCCGAATAAGGCATCGCCAAGGCGCAACGCGGCGATTAGAGGGTAGCTGATGGCAAGCAGCGCACAAACACCCTCATTTGCCTTTGGCGGAGAGCCGCTGACCCCCGACCGCGCCCGGCGGATGCGCTGGACCGCGACCGGGCTGCTGTTTGCGATGGCGGTGATCTTCTTCACCACCCACGGCCTTGTGCCTGCGCATCCGGCCTGGGGCTATGTGAACGCTTTTGCCGAGGCGGCCATGGTGGGCGGGCTTGCCGACTGGTTTGCTGTCACCGCGCTGTTTCGCCACCCTCTCGGCCTTCCCATCCCCCACACCGCGATTGTCCCGTCCAACAAGGACCGGATTGCAGATACGATGGGGCAATTCCTGCGCGAGAATTTCCTGACCCCGGCAGTCGTTGCGCGCCGGATGCGCAATATGAACATCGCGCGGGCTGTTGGCGACTTCCTCGTCTCCGACCCCAAGGAAGAGCAAGAGGGCGAAGACGGCGATCAACGCTCGCGCGTGATGGGCGGCGCGGCCGAAATGCTCGCCGAGATCCTTGAATCGCTCGATCCGGACCGCCTGGGCAATCAGGTGCGCGCGGGGCTTGGCAACCAGCTTACCAAGATCGACGTTTCTCCGCTTGCTGGCCGCATGCTCGAAAACACCATGGTCGACGGGCGCCACCTGCCTCTCATCAATGGCTTTATCCGCTGGGCGGGCCTGACGCTCGAGGATAATGAAGAGACAATCCGCCAGATCATTCACGAGCGGGTGAACGGGGTCCTGCGCTGGGCGGGCCTTGAAAAGACCATCTCGTCCAACGTGCTCGACGGCCTTTACAAGCTGCTTGCTGAAGTGCTGGTCGACCCTGACCACCCTTTACGCGGTAAGGTCGAGGAGGGCCTTCGCGAGCTTGCGATTGATCTACAGAACAACCCCGAGACCAGAGCCCGCGTGGAAGAGATGAAGCGCGAAATCCTCCAGAACCCTGCTGTGGCCGAATGGTGGATGGGCGTTTGGGAGCGTATCCGTCAATCGCTGATCCGGCGCGCGCGCGATCCCAATAGCGAACTTGGCTCTGACCTTCGCACAGGGCTCGCCGATCTTGGTGAAGCGCTCAAGCAAGACGAGCGATTGCAGATCCAGATCAACCGTTTCGCACGGCGCACCGCGTCTGGAATTGCAACACGCTATGGCAGCGAGATCGTGACCCTCGTTTCCGAAACGGTGAAACGCTGGGATGCGACCACCATTACTGGCCGGATTGAGAGCGCGGTTGGCCGCGATCTGCAGTTCATCCGGATCAACGGGACGCTTGTTGGCGGGCTCGTCGGCATGACGCTGCACTTCATTGTGAGCTTTCTCTAACGGCTAATGCCGGGCTCCAGTGCGCGCATATGCTCGGTAAAATATTCGGCAAGCGCCTGTTTCAGGCTTTGCGATGGCTAATCGCGCTCCCCCATCAACCGCGCAAGAGCCCGCGCCAGCCACTCTTCAAGAATGGCGTGTCGATCGAACATAAAAAACCTCCGCCGCGCAAGGTAGCGGGCGGAGGTCTTTAAGAAAGTTTGATTGTGTATTGAGCCGCTTAAAGCGCGCTGGTCATTTCCGGCACAGCGTTAAACAGGTCAGCAACGAGGCCGATGTCTGCGACCTGGAAGATCGGTGCGTCTTCGTCCTTGTTGATGGCGATGATGACCTTGGAGTCCTTCATGCCGGCAAGGTGCTGAATTGCGCCCGAGATGCCGATGGCGATGTAAACTTCCGGCGCCACGATCTTGCCGGTCTGGCCGACCTGGTAATCGTTTGGCACGTAGCCAGCATCAACCGCAGCGCGCGATGCGCCGATCGCTGCGCCGAGCTTGTCGGCAAGCGGGTTGATGATCTGCTCGAAGGTTTCGCCATCTTTAAGAGCGCGGCCACCCGACACGATGACTTTCGCAGATGTCAGTTCAGGGCGGTCGCCGCCGTCAGCCACTTCGCGGCTGACAAAGCTGGAGATACCGGCATCGCCTGAACCGCTTACGTCTTCGACGGAAGCCGACCCGCCTTCGGCAGCGGCCTTGTCAAAAGCGGTGCCGCGAACGGTGATGACGAGCTTTTCGTCCGAGCTTTCAACGGTCGCGATGGCGTTGCCTGCGTAAATCGGACGGGTGAAGGTCTTGGGACCTTCAACCGAAAGAATGTCCGAGATTTGCATGACGTCGAGCATGGCGGCAACGCGCGGTGCAATATTCTTGCCCGATGTTGTCGCAGGCGCGAGCAGCGCGTCGTAGTCAGCCATGATGCCAGCCACGAGAGGTGCGACGTTTTCAGCCAGACCTTCGCCATAGGCTGCATCGTCGGCCTTGAGCACTTTTGAAACGCCGGCGATTTTCGCCGCCGCTTCAGCCGCGCCGCCGCAATCAGCGCCAGCAACGAGAGCCGTCACATCGCCGAGCTTGGCAGCAGCAGTGACCACTGCGAGCGTTGCATCGTTGACCGATGCGTTGTCGTGTTCGACCAGAACCAGAGTGTTCATATCTGTTGTCCTTTTCCTTGTGCGCCGGGCCGCTTAAGCGATCCCCAGCTCCTTGATCTTCGCAACGAGAGCATCGACGTCCTCGACCTTTTCACCCGCCTGGCGAACCGGAGGCTCGGCCACGTTGGTGGTGGTCAGGCGCGGTGCAATGTCGACACCAAAGTCCGCAGGGGTCTTGGTGTCGAGTGGCTTCTTCTTCGCTTTCATGATGTTGGGAAGCGAAGCGTAGCGCGGCTCGTTCAGGCGAAGGTCGGTGGTGACGATCGCTGGCATGGTGAGCTTGACCGTTTCAAGACCGCCGTCGATTTCGCGTTTCACGACAACTGCATCGCCGTCGACTTCAACCGTGTTGGCAAAGGTGCCTTGCGGGCGGTTCATCAGAGCGGCGAGCATCTGGCCGGTCTGGTTGCTGTCGTCCGAAATCGACTGCTTGCCCAGAACGACGAGGCCGGGCTGCTCTTCGTCAGCGATGGCTTTGAGGATCTTGGCAACGGCGAGAGGCTCAACCTCTTCGTCGGTTTCAACGAGGATCGCGCGGTCTGCACCCATGGCAAGAGCCGTGCGCAGCGTTTCCTGAGCCTTGGCCGGGCCAACCGAAACCGCAACGATTTCTTCTGCCTTGCCGGCTTCCTTGATGCGGATCGCTTCTTCGACAGCGATTTCATCAAAGGGGTTCATGCTCATTTTGACGTTGGCAAGATCGACGCCTGTGCCGTCGGCTTTGACCCGTGGCTTGACGTTGTAATCAATCACCCGCTTGACGGGGACGAGGATTTTCATGGCTCTACCTTTCCCATTGGCACGGACCCGATGTGGAATCGGGGCCCCGCGTGAAACTTGTGGTGCGGCCTAGCTTGCGTTTACGTAAACGTCAACCTTGGAGCGCCCTTGGAGAAAGCCCCGTTTGTGAGGCGATTCTCCGGGATGCCTTGCCAAGTTCGATGGCGCTCGTCCATCATCTTTAGTGCAAGCGAAGTTTGTTGTGGCTCAATAGATTTTGTTTGCCGCACATGACCGATACGCAAGGCGGGCGGCGCCGTTCCATCTTTTGCGTCGCGAAGGTGTCACGCTAACCCGCTTTGTATGGTAGAAAGACCCGGTGATGAAAGCGCAACGCGAGCAAAGTGGACACCTCCTGTTTTGACTAGTGACTCCCAATCTTCGCAATCCGGTTCCGCAAAAGGCGTGGTTGATAAGCTGGGCGAGCTTAACGCCGAAGACGGAGAAGTGAGCGTTGACCAAGTGGTCGAGACGTTCGGTGCGCGCGGGTATGGGCCGATGCTATTGGTGCCAGCGCTATTGGGGGCATCGCCCTTGGGCGGAATTCCAAGCGTTCCCAGCCTTCTGGCGCTCGTGATCGCGCTTATCGCTGGCCAGATCGTATTCGGGCGAACCCATTTCTGGTTACCGGGCTTCTTGGGTGAGAGATCGGTGTCCGAAGAAAAGCTCCAGAACGCGCGCGATGCGCTGTCAAAGCCCGCTGACCTCATGGACAAGCTGTTCCACGGACGGCTTGAATGGGCGACCCGCGATCCGATGCCGCGCGTCGCTGCTGGGATTGTGATGGTGCTGTGCGTCCTGATCGTGCCGCTTGAGCTGGTGCCGCTCGCCGCGCTGTTGCCGTTTTCGGCGATTGCCGCTTTCGGTCTCGCGCTGACGGTTCGCGATGGCGCGCTCATGTTGCTCGCCATCGCGATATCCATCGTCAGCCTATATACCGCAGCCAATACGCTGTTGGCATAGGATTGTCTTAGGGCTGGCTTAGGCCGCCTTCTTCACCTCGGCGACGATCTTCTTGGCGGCATCGCCAAGGTCATCGGCAGGCACAATTGCGAGGCCTGAATTTGCAAGGATTTCCTTGCCTGCCTTAACATTGGTACCTTCAAGGCGAACCACCAGAGGAACCTGAAGATTCACGTCTTTCGCAGCCTGCACAACACCGTTGGCGATAATGTCGCACTTCATGATGCCGCCGAAGATATTGACGAGAATACCTTCAACCGCAGGGTCCTTGAGGATGATCTTGAACGCGGCTGTCACCTTCTCGGTCGTCGCGCCGCCGCCTACGTCCAAGAAGTTGGCAGGAAACGCGCCGTTCAGCTTGATGATGTCCATCGTCGCCATCGCAAGCCCTGCGCCGTTCACCATGCAGCCGATGTTCCCATCAAGCTTGATATAGGCAAGATCGTATTCGGACGCTTCGACTTCGGCAGGATCTTCTTCGGTCTCATCGCGCATCTCTTCGATTGCCGGATGGCGATAGAGCGCATTGCCGTCGAAGCTCATCTTGGTGTCGAGCACGAGAAGCGAAGCGTTGCCGTCGGCGTCAGGCTTTGTCTCAACCAGCGGGTTGATTTCCAGCATGTCGCAATCGCTCGCGGTGAAGGCGGCGTAAAGCTGCTTTGCGAGTTTCTGGCATTGCTTGTTCAGATCGCCGGTGAGCCCGAGTGCAAAAGCAACCGAGCGCGCGTGGTGCGGCATGAAGCCTTGCGCCGGGTCGATGGTGATCGTGGTGATCTTTTCAGGCGTCTCGTGGGCGACATCCTCGATGTCCATGCCACCTTCGGTCGAGGCTACCATGGCAACGCGGCCGGTTGCGCGGTCGACGAGCATGGCGAGGTAATATTCGCTTTCGATATCGACGCCGTCGGTGACGTAGAGGCGGTTCACCTGCTTGCCGGCTTCACCGGTCTGGATCGTCACCAGGGTGTTGCCGAGCATTTCCTTGGCGTGGCTTTCGACCTCATCCAGAGAGAATGCGAGACGCACGCCGCCTTTTGCATCTTCGGGCAGCTCTTTGAATTTGCCTTTACCCCGGCCGCCGGCGTGGATTTGCGCTTTCACGACATAAAGCGGCCCGGGCAGTTTCTTGGCCCCTTCGACGGCTTCTTCGACGGTCAAGGCAGGATAGCCATCCGGAACCGCGATACCGTGTTCTTTAAGCAGTTCCTTGGCCTGATATTCGTGGACATTCATAGGAGGATGATCCCTTCGGTGTTGATCCCGTGATTAAAGCTGTTCGTGAGGGGCCTAAGCATGGTTTGGCCCACTTGAAAAGTGTTCAAAGTGTGAGCAGGAGGGTCAAACGCAAGAAAGCCGCTCCATGATCGACCAAGACCAGTTTCAAGAGATTGTCCGGGAGGCAGGGCGCATGGCGTATGCGCGCTGGCCGGGTGCCGGGCATGACCTCGATTCGTGGGAGAAAAAGCCGGGCGATCCGGTGAGCGAGGCCGACCTTGCAGTCGACAAATTCCTGCGCCGCGAACTCACCCGGTTGCTGCCTGCAGCGGCGTGGCTTTCCGAAGAATCAACCGATGATCCCGTGCGGCTTGGTCAGGACCTTATCTGGCTGGTCGATCCGATTGACGGCACGCGCGATTTTGTGCGGGGGCGAACGGGATGGGCGGTCTCGGTTGCGCTTGTGAGCGCGGGAAAGCCGCTGATCGGGATGCTTTCAGCGCCCGCCCGCGGCGAGGAATGGTTTTCATTCGCCGGACGCGGTGCAACCCTCAATGGCGAGAAGCTGAGCGCGAGCACCCGCCGCGAATTCTCAGGCGCGCGTGTCCCGATCGATCAATTGCCGAGTGCGGATTCCGATCTCGTGATTGTAGAAAAACCCAATTCCATCGCTTTGCGCATAGCGATGGTCGCCAATGATGAGGCCGATTTCGTCGCGACGCTGCGATGGGGTTTTGAATGGGATATCGGTGCAGCGACGCTGATCGCGCGCGAGGCGGGGGCGCGGGTGACCGATGCCTTTGGAAAGCCGCTCGCCTATAACAAGCGCGATCCGCGTGATTTCGGAGTGTTGGTAAGCGCGCCGGCCATTCATGCAGATGCCGTCGCGCGCATCGCTGAAAGAGCGCAAGAGCTTCAGAAAAACAAATAAAATAAGGCGGCCCGCTGCGCCTAATTCGCGGGCCGCCCTATAAAACGTTCAGTCAATATGTCCGATTATTGAGCGCGCGCGGCGTTCACATCGTCCTGACTGATCGGAATGATTTTGATCTCGACGCGGCGGTTCAATGGCTGATTGACATTGTCCGCAGTCTTTACGCGAAGATAGTCGTAGCTTTCGCCATAACCGCGCGTCGCGATACGGCTGCGTGCAACACCTCGGGCCGCAAGATAATTCGCAACCGTATCAGCGCGCTGTTCCGACAGACGCTGGTTCGTGGCATCCGAGCCGGTTGTATCGGTAAAGCCGTACACGTCGATCAGGCTGTTCGGATACTGGATAAGGCTTTCGGCAATCGAATTGAGTGAATCGTAAAAGCCGGGATTGATATCGGCAGAGCCGGTCGCAAAGGTCACGCCATCGGGCAGACGCACGAGAATTGCGTCCTGGTCGCCGACTTCCTCGACATCAACGCCTGTGCCTTCGAGCGTTTCATCAAGTTCGCGAATCTGGTCATCGAACTGCTTGCCGATGATCGCGCCAGCCGAGCCGCCGATCCCTGCGCCGATGATCCGGGCGGTGTCGCCGCCGATCACGCCGCCAAGGATAGCGCCGAGCACGCCGCCGCCAACGGCGCCGATCCCGGTGCGCGAAACCTTTTGTTCGCCGGTGTTAGGGTCTGTGACACAGGCCGTTGTTCCAAGAAGTGCAACTGCCGCCGTGCCTGAGACTAGAGCTTTAGAAAATTTCATACCGTCCTCCATTTGTGACTGCGCGTGGCTTTGCATACTCTTAAGCCCGATCAGCGCCAATATTCCGTTTCGTGTGTTTACAAGACACTATACAGAGCGGACCACACATCGTTCCCAATCACTTGCAATAATCTGAACAATATCCGCGCTTCCGTCTTTCTGGGGCGTCTTGCTGGGGCCGTCTTGCTGGGGCCGTCTTGCCGGGGACTGAAGCGCGCCGATTGCACCCGTGATCGATTTGCCCGCTAGCAAAGCGCATCAATTGTGCTAGCGAGCATAGCGTGACACCGTTTCCCTGGACCGAACTTCTCATCATCTTTGGGCTGATCGTGCTCAATGGCGTCTTTGCCATGTCCGAGCTTGCTATCGTTTCTGCCAAGACCAGCAAGCTGAAGGCGAAGGCCGAAAACGGTTCAACCTCGGCGCGCACTGCGATCCGGTTGGCGGCAGAGCCGGGTAAATTCCTCTCGACCGTGCAGATTGGCATTACGCTGATTGCTATCATCACCGGCGCATATTCGGGCGCGAGTCTGGAGACGCCGGTGGGCGAGCGGCTGGCAGCGATTGGCGTGCCGGAAGAGATGTCGGGCGAGGTCGCGTTCGTGACCGTCATCGCGCTCACCACCTATTTCAGCGTTGTCGTGGGCGAGCTTGTGCCAAAGCAACTGGCCTTGCGCGCAGCGGTCCCCATCGCAACGGTCATGGCGCGGCCCATGGCGATCCTTGCCCGCATCGCGGCTCCGCTCGTGTGGTTGCTCGACACCTCGTCTGCCGGGATTATCCGCCTGTTCGGTGTGCGGTCCAAGGGCGGATCATCGGTGACCGCCGAAGAATTGCAGATGATCTTTGCCGATGCGACCCGTTCGGGCGTGATCGAACACGATCAGCACCAGATCCTGACCGGCGTTGTCAGGCTTGCCGAGCGCCCGGTGCGTGAGCTTATGACCCCTCGCACCGAGCTCGACTGGCTCGACGTGGATGCCGATACGATGCAGATCCACAAGACCATCCGCGAAAGCCCACATTCGCTCCTGCCTGTCGCGCAAGGGTCGCCCGACAGCATTCTTGGTGTTGTGAAAGTGCGCGATATTCTTGGCCGGATGGTCGCTGATCGCGGCTTTTCGGTGCGCGAGATGATGCACCGGGCCGAAGTCGTCCCCGATCAGCTCGACGCGATGGACGCGCTTCGGGTGTTGCAATCGGCCGAGATCGCGATGGCGCTGGTCCACGATGAATACGGCCACTTTGAAGGGGTGGTGACGCCGGTTGACCTGCTGACCGCGATTGCAGGCAATTTCGTGAGCGATCAGGACGCAGGCGACAGGCCCGATGTGGTCGAATGTTCGGATGGCTCCCTGCTTATTTCCGGCGCCCTGTCCGCCAATGGCCTCGCGGACCGGCTGGGCCTTACCTATGGCGAAGACCGTGAATTCGGGACAGCGGCGGGCTATGCGCTTTACGTGCTCAAACGTCTGCCGGTCCCCGGCGACAAATTCACCGATCAGGGATGGGAATTTACCGTCACCGAAATGGACAATCGCCGGATCGACAAGATCCTGGTGCGGCGGATCGAACCGACCGAATAAATGCGCCGGTGCAGCGCACCATCGCAAAGAATTTGCGGCGGTGAATGTAACCAAATCCTTCCGGCTTACGTAGATTCTTCCTGAGCGCCCCATTCATTCCGGCGTAAGCGTGGGGCGCTTATGCGAGTAATCCCCTAAGCGCCCACCCTGATGAGACGACGATGAGCCTGTTCACCCCTGACCTGTTTCGCAATTTCGCATTCGGCTTTGTTGCCGGAGGACTGCTTGTTGGTGCGACGAATTTCGACCAGTGGACCGGCGTGATCGAGGCCCCGGCACAGGCCGCGGCTCCCATCGAGGTGCCAATGGGTGATGATGCATTCATTATTGCGCCGTTGGAGGGTATCCGATGAAACGATTTGGTCTTTGGGCAGGCGGCATTCTTGCAGCTACCGCCGTATATGTCGCCGTGCCGAACACCCCCGCGCTCGCGCTTGAGGAGCCGGTGAACGCGCCCGCTCCCAAACGCATCGCGCGCGAAGGTGCAGGGCTCAAGACTGCAATCTTTGCAGGCGGGTGTTTCTGGGGCGTCGAAGGCGTTTTCAGCCACGTCAAAGGTGTGAAAAGCGCCGTTTCAGGCTTTCACGGCGGATCGGCGGGCACAGCCCAATACAACCGTATCATTCAGGGCGGCACCGCTCATGCCGAAGCGGTCAGGATCACCTATGACCCTTATGTTGTTCGCTATGACGAGCTTTTGCGCATCTTCTTTTCGGTCGTGGCCGATCCGACGTTGAAAAACCGCCAGGGCCCCGATGTCGGCGCGCATTACCGCTCGGCCCTTGTGCCCACCAGCGCAGAACAACGCGCCGTTGCCGAAGCCTATCTGGCACAGATGGAGGCTTCCAATGTGTGGAGCCGCCCGATCGTGACCAGGATCGAGAACAAGCGCACTTTCTACCGCGCAGAAGACAAGCATCAGGATTTCATGGCGAAAAATCCGACGCACGGTTACATCCTGCGCTGGGACAAGCCCAAGGTCGATGCGCTCAAGGTCATGTTCCCGCGCGACTTCAAGGCGAGCTTTCTTCGCGACAACTGACGAAGGAAAGGCGCCCATGGGTCTGGCCCTGAGCGCACGAGCGCCCTATGTTGTGCCCCATGAAAAGCGCGCACGATCATTCGCACTCTCATGCAACCGGTGAAGCCCTTGTCGCTCAAGCGCAAAAGGCGCTTGTTGAAGCGGGCGAACAATGGACCGACATGCGAAAGGACGTGTTCGTCGAGCTTGCGCGCCACGAGCGGCCTGCCTCGGCCTATCTGATCGCTGACAATCTTGCACAGGCGCGCGGCAAGCGGGTTGCCGCCAACAGCGTGTACCGCATCCTCGACCTGTTCGTTGCCACCAATCTCGCGATCAAGATCGAAAGCTCCAACGCCTATCTTGCCAATGCGCATCCGGGGGAAAGCCACGATTGCATCTATCTTGTGTGCGATGAGTGCGGCGAGGCAGCGCATGTCGATGACAAAACGATCAGCGAGAAACTGCGAACTCTCGCGGCGTCCAATGCGTTTCAGGCCCAGCGCCCGGTGCTCGAGATTCGCGGGCTTTGCCGCCAGTGCGCGGCCTGACGATCAAACGGGTTTAAGCCACCCGAAATCGGCGATTATTGGCGCACACGCGCCGCTTCATACAGTAAAGCGTTTATCGACAGGCTGCGCCTTTGCGTGTAGTGCGTAAACCCATGAGTCAAACGCTGAATACCCCATTGCTCGACACGGTCCCGACGCCCGACGAGCTTCGCCAGCTCAAGCCTGAGCAATTGCGCCAACTTTCCGATGAACTTCGCGCCGAAATGATCGATGCTGTCAGTGTTTCTGGCGGCCACCTGGGTTCCGGTCTTGGTGTGGTCGAGCTGACGGTTGCGATCCACTATGTCTTCAACACGCCCGATGACCGGCTGATCTGGGACGTGGGCCACCAATGCTATCCGCACAAGATCCTGACCGGGAGGCGCGACCGTATCCGCACCATCCGTCAGGGCGGCGGGCTTTCGGGTTTTACGAAGCGCGCAGAAAGCGAATACGACCCGTTCGGCGCAGCGCACTCCTCGACCTCGATTTCGGCGGCGCTCGGTTTTGCAATCGCGAACAAGCTCAATGACAAGCCGGGCCGCGGCATTGCCGTGATCGGCGACGGCGCGATGAGCGCCGGCATGGCCTATGAGGCGATGAATAACGCGGCGCAGGCGGGCAATCGCCTCGTCGTGATTCTCAACGATAACGATATGTCGATCGCGCCTCCGGTGGGCGGTCTTTCGGCCTATCTTGCGCGCATGGTGTCATCGTCCGAATATCTCGGCCTTCGCAGCCTTGCTTCCAAAGCTGTCAAGAAAATGAGCCGCCGGATGCACGAGGGGCTTCGCAAGGCCGAAGAATATTCGCGCGGCATGGTGACCGGCGGGACCTTGTTTGAAGAGCTTGGCTTTTATTACGTCGGCCCGATTGATGGCCACAACCTCGACCATCTCATCCCGGTGCTGGAGAATGTGCGCGACACATCCGAAGGCCCCGTGCTGATCCATGTCGTGACCGAGAAGGGCAAGGGCTACAAACCTGCCGAGGAAAGCGCCGACAAATACCACGGCGTGCCCAAGTTCAACGTCGTTACCGGCGAAAAACAGAAAGGCGCGGCTGGTGGCCCGCCCAATTATCAGAACGTCTTTGGCGACACGCTTGCCGATCTGGCCGACACAGACAGCCGTATCTGCGCCATCACAGCCGCCATGCCGTCGGGCACAGGCGTCGACCGTTTCGCGCAGCGCCACCCGGATCGCAGTTTCGACGTTGGCATCGCCGAACAGCACGGCGTGACTTTCGCAGCCGGGCTTGCAGCGCAAGGCATGCGCCCGTTTGCCGCGATCTATTCGACCTTCCTGCAGCGCGCCTATGACCAGGTGGTTCACGACGTTGCGATCCAGAACCTGCCCGTTCGTTTCGCGATTGACCGGGCTGGCCTTGTCGGCGCGGACGGCTGCACGCACGCTGGTTCGTTCGATATCACCTATCTTGCAACGCTTCCCAACATGGTGGTGATGGCAGCGGCCGACGAGGCCGAGCTTGCGCACATGACCTACACCGCGGCGGAATATGACGATGGCCCCATTGCCTTTCGTTATCCGCGCGGCGCCGGTGTCGGCGTGCCCATTCCCGATACGCCGGAGAAGCTGGAAATCGGCAAGGGCCGCATCGTTCGCGAAGGCAGCAAGGTGGCCATCCTGTCATTGGGTGCGCGGCTTGAGGAAGCCAAGAAAGCGGCGGACCAGCTGGAGGCCAAAGGTCTTTCGACCACGGTTGCCGATATGCGCTTTGCCAAGCCGCTTGATGAAGACCTGATCGCGCGTCTCGTGCGCGAGCATGAAGTGGTCATCACCGTCGAGGAAGGCGCGATTGGCGGCCTTGGCGCCCATGTGCTGACCTATGCCTCGGACGAAGGTTTGACCGACAACGGCCTCAAGATCCGCACCATGCGCCTGCCCGATGTCTATCAGGACCACGATTCGCCCGATAAGCAATATGACGAGGCAGGATTGAACGCCCCGCATATCGTCGAGACGGCGCTCAAGGCTCTGAAGCACAACTCGGCCAGCGTCGAGGAAGCGAGCGCATAAGCCTTACCATAGACCCGAGGGGGCGCCGGTTTAACGCGTCCTCGGCTCGGAATTTGGCACCGTGATGGCCAGACGGCTGGCATCGGCGGGCATCGCCTCGCCTACCGTCTCATCTGCTTCGCTTCCATCAACCCCGGTTTCATCGGCGGGATCGTCCAGCTCTTCATCATCGAACTCGATCTCACCGTCGAGAACTTCGCGAACGATGTTGGGTTTTGGCGGAACGGGATCGCCCTTCAAAAGCGCAATATCGCGCTCGCGCGTCCACAAATAGCTGTCGCGACGCGCGGCATAAGGGTCGATGGTGGCGTCGATGCGCTGAAGCTCCTCGTCCACCTCTAGGCGCGTATCGAGCGAGCTGACCACGAAGAAGGGGATGGTGTATTCCGGCGAGTTGAAAGGTTTGCCCACGATCAGCGGCAGCGGAAGCTGGTTAAAGCCGTTGCCGATCAGATCGCGCACCGTCGTTGCGCCGGTGACCGGCAGGTAGAGATAGGCCCCCGGCTCCACCCCGTAAAAGCCGAGCGTATTGGCAAATCCGTTGCGGCGATGAGGCAGGCCGATGTTCTCCTTGCCAGCAATATCAATCAGCCCGCCAAGTCCCACGGTTGAATTGATCGCAAACCGGCCAAGTGTCTCAAACGCCTTGCCGACTTTGCCTTGTAGCAGGAAGTTGATGAAATTGGTCGGCTCGCTCAGATTGCGGACCACATTGCCAAGCCCGTCGCGCAAGGGATCGGGCAGGCCGTCGCGGTAGGCATAGGCAACAGGCTCCAGAAAAACCTCGTCGAGGTCTTGCGTGATGCGATAGCTCGTTTCGTTGAATTCAACCGCCGGATCACGCTCGGACGGGCCGACCTCGCCTTCGACGATGATGACGTCCGTGCCTTGCCCGGCTGCTCCGTCTTCGCCGGTGTCACCCGCGCCCGCTTGCGCCCCCGTTTGCTCAGGGTCTTCGCCCTCGCTTTGGGAGGCAAGCGACCAATCAAGCTCGAGAATGGTCGGTGACGGGCGTTCAAACGCGATCTCCTGCACCGAGAGACCTTCGACTTCGACAGCGCTCACCGCTGCCACCTCAATTGCCGCATTGACGGGCGCAGGACCGATCAAAAGCGGGCTGGCCAACATCATCATGGAAGCGCTAGGCAATGCGGGTTCTCCTGTTTAGGCAATGCGAGTGGTATCGCGCGGTTTGAACATTCCCGCGTATACCATGAACTTGGTATAACTTGGCAACGCACAAAAACTATAAAGGTCCAGCAAAAATTATGTCCCTATTGCAGATCGAGCGCGATGGCGCTGTCACGACACTCACTATCGACCGGGCCGAGACCATGAACCCGCTGGGCGCGCCTGGCGACGGGGATGAGTTTGCGCGTGTCTGTTCCGAGATCAACGCCGATATGTCGGTGTCCTGCGTGGTTCTGACCGGCGCGGGCCGTGCCTTTTCGGCTGGCGGCGATGTGAAGGCGATGCGCGACAAGACAGGCACTTTCGGCGGCAGCACACCGGCGATTTCGGACGGCTATCGCAATAACATCCACATGATGCTGCGCGCCCTGTATTCGATCCGCGTGCCGGTGATTGCGGCGGTCAATGGCCCGGCGATCGGGCTGGGGTGCGATGTGGCGTGTCTTGCTGACATTCGGCTTGCAAGCGACAAGGCCAAATTCGGCGTGACCTTCCTCAAGCTTGGCATCATTCCGGGCGATGGTGGCACATGGATCCTGCCGCGCGTCATCGGGATGAGCCGCGCGGCCGACCTGTTCTACACCGGCGATGTCATCAATGCCGAAACCGCGAAGGAGTGGGGCCTGGTCAGCGATGTTGTAGAGCACGACAGCCTGCTCGATACAGCGATGGAAAAGGCGCAAAAGATTGCGACCATGCCGCCCCATTCGCTGCGGCAGTCGAAGATGCTGCTGCGTCAGGGACAACAGGTGAATTACGACACCGCGCTCGAAATGGCGGCCAACACGCAGGCGATGATGCACACGACACAGGACCACGCGGAAGGGGTTGCCGCCCTGCTGGAAAAACGCGCCGCTGAATTCAAAGGGGAGTAATCACACATAGCCGATGGTTCAGCCAGACAGCACGCATACTTCTCCCGATGGCCGTATTGTCATTCAATACGCCTCGGAAGAGATGCGGATGTCGCTTTGGGTAGATCATCCTCACGTGATCGAGGCGGCCACCGGTCGCACGATCTTCAAACCGCACTCCAGCCTTGTGAGCGGTGAGCACGAGTGGGGCGAAGATGGCCGGTTTTCGCTCCTCATGCGCGAATATCCTGACGGAAGCTTCTTCGTCCGGCTTCACTTCGATGTGGACGCAGGAACGGTGCGGGTGGATGAGGAGGAGAAGGTCCACCCCATCGGCTCTGCCCAAAGACTGGCCGCTGCCCGGTTTCGGCGCTACAAATTGTCCGCGCCGGCAACAAGATTCACGCCTGCGGCCGGATCACCGCCGCCCTTATATCACCTTTGGGGAACCTTCTGGGGCAGGGTCAACCTTGCCTTCATTGGCATACTGATTGCCGTTATGATCGGGATGTATATGGACTGGCTTCCGCTTGATATATGGGTTTCGCGGTGGCTGGATGATCTGGGAGGCTAGAACCAGCGCCAGATCCCTGCCGGGATTCCGCCAAGGGGCACATGCGCCCATGTGAAGAACACGAAAAAGATTAGCCCCACCGCCCACGGCAGCGGCCCTGCTTTGGCAAAGCCCGAAAGGCGCGGCCAATAGCTTGTCTTTGCCTCCCACTCTTTCCACGCTTCACCCATCACGACCTCTTTCTTGCGGTCCTGCATCCGCGCACCGACCAGCGCGAGAAAGCCCATGGCGGTGGCGGTGATCGTGGTGCGAAGGCTCCAGTGAAGGACAATGTGCGAGAGCGCCCACAGCGCAAATCCCCACATCATCGGGTGGCGGGTGATGGTGAAAACGCCTTTGGGCTCAGCGCGGGCCTGCGTGTCGGCCATCGGCGTGGGGAGCGCGGGATTGCCGATAAACGACCCTGCAAGAAGGATCATCGCGGGCAAGGTAATGACCGTCGCAATCGCCCAGCCGATCTCGCCGGTTCCGGGCAAATCGGCTTGCGGAGAAGCGATGAAGGCGAAGTATATTCCGGCAAAGGTCGCAAGGCTGACCAGCGAATAGACGATCTGAAACCCTGTTGGCCCAAGCGCGCTCACCATGGGCGCGCGAAGCGGGTGCGACGTCAGGAAATGCGTGCCCACAAAGGCGATATTGGCCACGATCAGCAGGAAGAGCGCCGTATCCATGCGTTCAAATGTAACATCGCCCTCGCGCAAAACCTAATTGTCGCCCTCGCCAATCCCCGAAAGCTTGCCAATCATCGGGCTAAGTCTGTATTGCAGACGGGTATGAAAACCTATCAACCCTCCCGTTCGCCTTGCCCTATTGGACGCGCTGCCCGCGTGCTAGGCGACCGCTGGGTGCTGCTGGTCCTGCGCGAAAGCTATCGCGGGGCGGAGCGGTTTGAGGATTTTATCGAGCCTCTTGGCATCAACCGCGCAGCCCTCACATCGCGCCTCGCCATGCTGCAGGACGCCGGGCTGCTGACCCGTGACCCGCCGGAGGGGAAGCGCGCCCGCTATGTGATGACGGAGCGGGCGAAGGCCTTACTGCCGGTCTATCGCGAGATGGCGATCTGGGGCGGTGAGCACCTGTTCGACGAGGGCGAAGAGCGCACGCGCTGGCCAACCGAGTAGGCTTCAGCGTCCTTCGATCCCGAGCAATTCAACCTTGAACAGCAATGTTGCACCGCCCGGAATAGGGCCACGGCCGCGCGGGCCATAGGCAAGCGCTGCGGGCGCTGCGAGTTCGATCGTCTCGCCCACGCGCATTTGTGGGATGGCCATTTCCCAAGCCGGGATCAGACCTTGCAGCGGGAATGTTGCAGGGCGGCCCCGTTCGTAAGAGCTGTCGAACCCTTCGCCGTCGATGAATGTGCCAGCGTAATGCACCGTCACCGTATCGCTGGGTTCAGGGCTTTCGCCGGTTCCGCGATATTCGAGATAGCGCCACTTGAGCCCGCCCTCCATCGTGTACCAGCCGTCAGCCGCCTGGAGCGATGAGAGATAGACCTGCTGCGCATTGTGATAGGCGCGCTCGGTCATTTCATCGCTGCTGGAAGGGCCTGTCACCTCGTCTGGTTGCGCGGTGTCTTGCGCCTGTACCGTGCTGGCAAGGGCCAGCGCACTGGCCATAACAGCGACGCGCGCCGTATTACGCAATGTGGTCATATCCATCCCAGTCAATGAAGGAGGCGCGCGCCAGCCGCCGCGCGCCCCATACGTTTTCGCTTAAGCGTTTGTCGCGGTAACGACCGCCTCGTCTTCCATGGTTTCGTCGTCCGCATCATCGGCAAGCGTGTCGAGATGCATGAGGCGTTTGACCAGCGGGCTGACGATGCAAACCACGATGCCGACACCTGTCGCGACAAGGCCCATGGCCCAGTAAATCTCAAGCGCAGCATCGCGGGTCATCTCGCCGCCTTCGCCCTGACCCATCAGCGCGCCCATCGCACCTGCGACGAAGTTACCGCCCGCCGTGCCGAAGAAGAAGGCCGCCATCATAAGGCTCGCCATATGCTTCACCGACAGACGGTTGATGGCCGACAGGCCAACGGGACTGAGGCACAGCTCACCCGTGGTGGACAGCAGGTAGAAGATGAAGATGAAGAGCACCGGCGTCAGCAGCACGCCCGCATCATTGGCATTGCTGAAGTTTTCAGCGCCCCAGACGGTGACGATGAACGCAAGGCCCATCTGCGCGATACCGAGGCCCATTTTCGCAGGGGTTGAAGGCTCAATCCCCGTGCGCGCCATCCACTGCCACATGATTGCGAACACCGGACCCAGAAGGACGATGTAAATCGCGTTCACAGACTGGAAGAAGGTGGTCGGAACCCCGCCGCGATCGACATAGCGATCGGTAAACAGGTTCATCGAACCACCGGCCTGTTCAAACAGACCCCAGAAAAGCGGCATGAGCAGGATGAAGAAGATCATCGCATACACCCGCTCACGCGCTTCCTTGTCGAGCTTGAAGCTTTCGTAAAGGACATAGCCCAGAAGCGCGATGCCGGAGACAAGCAGAATGCCGCCGACCGCTTCCTGATACTGGATCAGCACCCAGATCAGCGCGACACCGGCAAGGCCGACGCCGTAAAGCAGCCATTCGAGATTGAGCCCTGCGACCTTCTGTTTGAGTTTGGCGGGCACAGGTGGTTCGCCATTGCCGCGCAGCAAGCTCTTGCCAAGGATGAACACCACAAGGCCAAGCAGCATACCAAATCCGGCAAGCCCGAAGCCCAGTGCCCAGCTCACCGTCTCGCCAAGGTAGGCGGCGATCAGAACACCGGTGGCAGCGCCAAGGTTAATCCCGACGTAGAAGATCGTGTAAGCCCCGTCGCGGCGTGTGTCCGTGCGGCTGTAAAGCTGACCCACGAGCACGGAAATGTTGGCCTTGAGGAAGCCCGAGCCAACGATGATCAGCGCGAGGGCCAGCCAGAAAACATTGAGCGTCGGATCATTGTCGAAGCCAGAACCATCGCCCTCGAACGCCATGAAGAAGTGGCCCAGCGTCAACAGGATTGCGCCAAAGGCAACCGCTTTACGCTGACCCAGATATTTGTCCGCGAGCCAGCCGCCAAGAACGGGCGTAATGTAAACAAGGCTGGTGTAAGCACCGTAGATCAGGTTCGCGCTGCCGTCGGAATAGAGCCAGTGCTTGACCAGATACAGGATCAGAAGAGCACGCATCCCATAGTAGGAGAAACGCTCCCACATCTCGGCAAAGAAGAGCATATACAGGCCCTTGGGGTGGCCCATGACCTCTTCTTGCGGCCGCGTCAGCGCAAAGGCGCCTGCAACCAGAAATCCTGCCAGCGTGACAGACGCAATCAATGCCGCCCAGTCGGCATAATTCCACAGTGCAATGTCCTTGAGCTCGCCCATGTGCGTACCCGATCCCTCATATCTGTTTTGCCCGCCTCTTCCGCGGACCCCATTGACCGGGCACACTAGCGCGCATTTACCTTATGTGAAGCTTTTGTTTCGCGCGGGCCAAATAATGTTGCGCCCCGTCGGCCAGGCTCGTGCCCCGCTTCAGCTTCGCTTGACGCGCATCGCTGTATTATGGCACTGCTACGCTTAAAGAGGCCCCTATGACCGAAAACACATTATGACACAGGCCCGACCCGTCTATCTCAAACTGCGCGACCAGATCGCGGCGGCCATCATCCAGGGCGATTATGCCGAGGGTGCGATGCTGCCCTCTGTGCGCGCGCTTGCAGCCGAAGAAGGCGCAAATCCGCTTACGGTGGCAAAAGCGTATCAGCAGTTTCAAAACGACGGCCTCGTCGAGGTCCAGCGCGGCGTTGGCATGTATGTCGTGAAAGGCGCAGCCGATGCCTTGCGCAAGCGCGAACGCGAGCAGTTTCTGGCTGAGGAATGGCCCGAGATACGCGAACGTATGAAACGGCTGGGGATCGACCTTGCCGACCTGGTGGCGCAAAGCTGAGGTTTGATGTCCCGGTTACAGGGAATAAATGTCCGTTTCGGTTCTGAAATTGCGCTGACACGCGCGCTATCGTCCTTGCAGTTCCCGGCTGTTTCTGGCACTAAGACTTTAATTTCATAGTCATTCGGGTCAAGGCTGTGACACAACGGCGGCGGCTTTTGACGCTGCTTCAAATTGGTGCACGTGCAGGTGCGGCAATAAATGCTCGGAGGGCAAAATGATACGATCCGAACTGCTCAATGAACTCCACAAGGACAACCCTGATCTTCGCGCCGAGGAGATCGAGCAGGTTGTCGACATCTTCTTTGACGAAATCACACATCGGCTGGCCGAAGGGGGCCGGGTCGAACTGCGCGGTTTTGGCGCCTTCTCCACCCGCGAACGCGAAGCGCGCGTGGGTCGCAACCCTCGCACCGGTGAACAGGTTGACGTGCCGGCAAAGCGCGTTCCCTATTTCAAGGCGGGTAAAGAGATCAAGGCGCGCCTCAACGAGGGCTGACCCTTGCAATTAATAGTCGCTTAAGGCGTGCCCTCACGGATCCGGGGCGCGCATTGTCGCGTTTGCTATCGGTCGGGGCGGTGGCCCCTGCCTTGCGCCGGTGCCCGCGCAGGTCTGCAGCTGCGTAATCCGGGCGGCTTCAAATTCTGGCGACTTCCAATCCTGCCGTGAAAGCGTGGAGCCAAAACGCCGTTGCTCTTGCCTCGTTGTCTGCTATCGCGCCGTGGCTGCGCGTGGTCATGATGACCTATTACGCAGCGCCAAGCGGGTGTGGCGGAATGGTAGACGCCGGGGACTTAAAATCCCCTGATCCTATAGATCGTGTGGGTTCGAGTCCCACCACCCGCACCATCCCATCACACCACATCTGGCCCATATCCTTTCCGGCCAGTTTCGCCCCCTCTACGCATGATTGCAGCGGTGCGGTTTAGACCAGTTCTAAGCCTGACCTGCCTACCATTTCGCCAGAAGGCGTAACTTGCGCGCTGCCTGGATTCTGATCGATCCGGCGGCCTTCCCAACGGGCGAGCAATATGGATAATCCAAGCATGAGCAATCGGGCACTTTCGGACAGCGAAACCACGCCCGCCGACCCGTCATTGCCCGCGCAACACCCTCGCGCCCCGCGCCTCACCCTGCTTATCCGCGCTGCCAAGATCGTCACTTCCAATGGCGAGTTTGTCTGCGTCATTCGCGACATATCCGAAAGCGGCGTGAAGGTGCGATTTTTCCATGAAGCGCCAGCCGATGATCTGATCGAATTGCATATGGTCTCAGGGGCCCATTGCCAGATCCGCGAAGTTCGCAGAAGCGGGCGTGAGGTCGCCTATACCTTCGTCGGCGCAATTGACGTTGAGCAATTCGCCAACACCAACTCGCCATTTCCCAAACGGGGCTTGCGCATTGCGCTTTCTTTTCCTGCGAGGGTGAGCGCGCGTGATCGAACCTATGAAGCGACAGTGTATGACTTTTCGCAGCAGGGCGCGCGCGTATATTGCGACGGGCGGTTTGCGATTGACCAGACGCTGAGCCTCAAGAGCGATTGGCCGGGCATCGGCTTTGGCCCCACATACGCCAATGTGCGCTGGAGGCGCGATGCGTCCTATGGCCTGCTGTTTGAAGAGACGATGGAGCTTGCCGAATTTGCCCGGCTTGCCGCGCTGCTTCAATGCCCCGCACTCCTTGGGCTTCAGGACAGGGCGGACTGGGGCTAGGCCCTTTGCCCTGAAGCAAACCCTGTCGCAGCGGCAATTTTTACGCATTTCGCCGCATTTGTTTACGCCTCGCTAACCAATTTCCTTCACTCCCGGTTCTGAAACGGCCGCAAACGCTTGAGGCCGATGGGGCTCGACGCCCTTAATCAAACGGGGACCAGACATGGCGCAAGCGCGCGTTGAACAAGCAGCGACTTCTGCGGGAACTCTCGATTGCGATGTGGCCATCATTGGCGCAGGGCCCGCTGGCCTGACCGCCGGCTACCTCCTGACCAAGCAGGGCAAATCGGTCGTCATCATCGAGAAAGATGAAACCTACGTTGGCGGGATCAGCCGCACGGTCGAGCATGAAGGCTATCGCTTCGACATCGGCGGGCACCGGTTCTTTTCCAAGAGCCAGGAAGTGGTCGATCTGTGGAACGAGATCCTGCCCGACGACTTCATCCAGCGCCCGCGCATGAGCCGCATCTATTACGAGGGCAAGTTCTACTCTTACCCCCTTCGCGCGTTCGAGGCGCTTTGGAACCTTGGCATCTTGCGCTCGACCGTGTGCATGGCGAGCTACCTCAAATACAAGATTTTCCCGATCAAGGACGTCAAAAGCTTCGAGGACTGGACCACGAACCAGTTCGGCAAGAAGCTCTATTCGATCTTTTTCAAGACCTACACCGAGAAGGTGTGGGGCATGCCGTGTGATGAGATGAGCGCGGATTGGGCGGCCCAGCGGATCAAGGGATTGTCGCTCTGGGGCGCGGTGATGGACGGGCTCAAACGTTCGCTTGGCCTCAATAAAAAGCCCAACGACGGGCAAGAGGTCAAAACCCTGCTTGAGACGTTCCGCTATCCGCGGCTTGGCCCGGGCATGATGTGGGATGCTGCGCGCGATCACATTCTGGCGACGGGCAAAGGCAAGGTTCTGATGGGCCATGCGCTCGAGCGGGTGTCGGACGACGGCAATGGCTGGACCATGACCGCCAAATCTGCAGAAGGAACAGCGCAAATCCGCGCAAAGCACGTGATCAGCTCTGCGCCCATGCGCGAGCTTTCCAAGCGCATCCACCCGCTACCGCAATCAACGCTCAAAGCCGACAAGCTGCGGTACCGCGACTTCTTGACCGTGGCGTTGATGGTGAAGAGCGACGATCTGTTCCCCGACAACTGGATCTACATCCATGACGAGCGGGTGCAGGTGGGCCGCGTTCAGAACTTCCGTTCATGGTCACCCGAAATGATCCCGGATGAGAAGATGGCCTGCGTTGGTCTTGAATACTTCTGCTTTGAAGGCGACGGACTGTGGTCCTCCTCTGACGAAGACCTCATTGCGCAAGCAACGCGCGAAATGGAAATTCTCGGACTGTGCGATCCGGCGAAAGTCGTCTCTGGCGCTGTGGTGCGTCAGGAAAAGGCCTATCCCGTTTATGACGACGATTACGAAGCCAATGTCGATGCCATGCGCCGCGAACTGGAAGAAAAGCACCCGAGCCTGCACCTTGTCGGGCGCAACGGTATGCACCGCTACAACAATCAGGATCACGCGATGATGACCGCGATGCTGACGGTGGAGAACATCCTTGCGGGCAAGCGCGTTTACGACACCTGGTGTGTGAACGAGGACGCCGAATATCACGAGGCCGGCGATGAAGGCGCTGAGAAGGCGCTTCCTACCGAGGAAACCAAGCCTCTCACCGAAGATCAGGTCGCAGCGCTCACTTCGATGCGCGGCGTGCCGGAGCAGATCGCTGCCGAAGAGCCGCAAGAAGACACTCGCAAGAGAGCGTAATGCGTTACCGCCGCCCCCTCATCTTCAAGATCACCGATATCCGCTTCGTGCGGTATCTGGCGGTGAGCGTTGGCGCGCTCGCCGTGGATTTTGGAAGTTTTCTGGCGCTTCTGGCGCTCGGGGTTCTGGCGACGCCTGCGGCTGCGATCGGATATTCGCTGGGCATTCTTGCGCATTGGTTCATGTCGAGCCGTGCGGTGTTTCAGGATCGTGTGGCGACACACGGCGGGGCGCGCTCGCGTCAAAAGGCGCTCTTTGTCATTTCGGCTCTGGTAGGGCTTGGGCTCACCACGCTGATCGTTGGCGCTGGCCAATGGGCCGGGACCGACCCGCGCGCGGCCAAGCTTGCCGCGATCGCCATCAGCTTTGCCGTCACATGGATGATCCGCGCAAAAGTGGTGTTTCGCGAAGACAGCTCGTCAAGTGCGACACCCCCAAGTGTGGCGGCATGACGCCATGTTGGAAGAGCGCCGCAGATCTGCCTTTCCGCTGAGCTTCCTGCTCAAAGCCGGGCTTGTGTGGGCTTTTGTCAGCACGCTCATGATCGTCGCCAACTGGAGCGCGATCACTACCCTTCACATGCGCGATCCCGACGATGTGCTGCGCCTCGTTCAAGTCCGCGATCTTCTCGCAGGGCAAAGCTGGTTCGACGTCACACAGACCCGTGTCGATGCGCCGGGCGGCGGCGTCGCGATGCACTGGTCGCGGCTGGTCGATATTCCGCTGGCTCTCATCATCCTTGCGCTGACCCCGATTTTCGGAAGCGTGACGGCCGAAACAATCGCGCTTGTCGCGGTTCCGCTGATCACGATGGGATGCGTGATGCTGCTCGCCTCGCGCATCGCGTGGCGGCTGTGGGGCGATGAAGAAGCGATTTTCACCGCGCTTGTCATTATTGTCTCCATCCCGGTCCTGTTCCAGTTGTCGCCTTTACGCATCGACCATCACGGCTGGCAGCTGGTGTGTGCTCTTGTGGCGCTCAACGGTCTGCTCGCGCGGTCTCCGCGCTGCGGCGGGTGGATCATCGGCAGCGCTTTTGCCTTCTGGCTCGCGATCTCGATTGAGGGCCTGCCCCTGGCCGCGATCACCTTTGGCGTGCTGGCTCTGCGCTGGCTGCGCGACCCTTCGGCGAAGGGCTGGATCGTTGGCGCAATACAGGGTCTTGCCGTTGTGAGCGCGGTGTTGTTCGCCGCGACACGCGGGTTTGGAGACCTTGCCAACTATTGCGATGCGATCAGTCCAGTGCACCTTGCCATGTTCGTCTGGGGCGCGGCTAGCCTCACACTCCTGAGCGGCGCGCGGCGGCCCAGCCTTGGGGTAATTATCATCGGTTTTGCTGTTGCAGGGGGCGGGGCGGTCACGATCCTGGCCTTGCAAGCGCCCGCTTGCGTTACCGGCGGCGGTTTTGCGCAGGTTGATCCGCTGGTTGCTGAAACATGGCTCACCAATGTGAAAGAAGGGCGCCCCTTGTGGGAGCAAACGCTTGCCATCGCGCTCCAATATCTTGCTGCGCCCCTGATCGGCATTTACGCCGCAACGCAGCTTGGCCGACGGGCCCACGATGCAATGAAACGCTTCTGGAGCGATTATGCGATGATCCTGGGCGGAGCATTGCTGGTTTCGATTTTCGTCTCGCGCACGGGCGCGGTTGCCTGTGTTCTGGCCAGTCCTCTCATCGGTTGGCAGGTGCGCCGCTGGCTAAGAGCGATCCGGACGATGGATAATCCCCTGCCAAGAATGGCGGCGATGATCGGCGTGGCTTTCGCGCTTCTTCCAGCGATCCCCGCGCTTATCCTGACCAGCGCCATGCCGCTGCGCGCCTCTGTCGGAGGGGCCGAGGATGAACCTGTGCGCGTTGCCGATTGCCGGGTTCAGGACACCCGCGAAGCGCTCGCAAGCCTTCCGAAGGGCGAGATTTACGCGATGATGGATATTGCGCCCGAACTGCTTCTGGTGAGCGATCACACCGTGCTTGCCACCGGACATCACCGGGGGGATGCGGCGATGAAGGTGCTGATCGAAACCGCGCTCGGTTCGCCCGAAGACGCGCGCGAGACGCTAACGACGCGCGGCACCGCCTATGTTGCAATGTGCCCCAGCCTGAACGAACCGCGCACCTATGCCCAGATGGCACCGCAAGGGTTCGCCGCCCAATTGGCGGACGGGCAAGAGCCGCACTGGCTGGAGCTGGTGACTATGCCCGAAGAGGCTGGCCTCAAACTATGGCGCGTCAGGCCGGAATAAAATCGCCCCGGCTCATGCCGGATTAAAGTCCAACGCGGCGCCGTTGATGCAGTGGCGCTTGCCGGTGGGGCGAGGGCCATCGCCAAAGATATGTCCCAAATGCCCGCCGCAATCCGCGCAATGCACTTCGGTACGAGGGACCCCGATCTTGTAATCGGTTGCCGTGCCGACAGCGCCTTTGTCGATTGCCTGCCAGAAACTTGGCCAGCCTGTGCCGCTGTCGTATTTATGCGCGCTTGAATACAGCCTATTGCCGCATCCGGCGCATACGAAAGTGCCTCGGCGTTTTTCATCGTTCAGCGGCGAGGAATAGGGCCGTTCGGTCCCCTCATCGCGAAGGACATAATATTCCGAGCGCGTAAGCTTGCGGCGCCATTGCGCCTCGGTCCTGGTGACGCGAAAATTGCCCTTGGCGGTGCGCGCCTGAACATCGGAACCGCACGCGCCGAACAACGGGAGAGCCGCGACGATGGCGCTGGCCCCGAGGGCGCTGGTCCCGAGGAATTTGCGGCGGCCAAAGAAGGCCGGACGGTCTTGATCCATTGCTGGCATGTGTGTGCCTCTCAAAATCACTCGTTCTATATGGACGAGATACGTATCGGAGGCCCAAAAGGTTACATGGTGCGCATGAACGGGATCAGAATTCGGTGATTTCGACCTCGAGCTTGCGGAAGCCGTGGACGAAGTTTGCGCGCACGCGCTCCACATCGCCTGCGACATGCACACGCATCCGGCGCTTGTGCATTTCTTCCAGCAGCACCCGCAATTGCAGTTCAGCCAGACGCGCACCGACACAGCGGTGGATGCCATAGCCAAAGGCGATGTGCCGCTTGGCGTTTTCACGGCGAAGGTCAAGCTGGTGCGGATTGGGGAAGATTTCTTCCTCGTGATTGGCGGCCAAATACCATAGGACGACTTTCTCGCCTTTCTTGATGGTTTTGCCAAACACCTCGGTGTCTTCGGTGCAGGTGCGGCGCATATGCGCGAGCGGGGTCTGCATCCGCAGCATTTCCTGAACCGCGTTCGGAATGACGCTGGGGTCTTGTTCAAAGATTTTGCGCTGATCGGGGAATTTGTCGAGCGCGTGAACAAATCCGCTCATCGAATTGCGGGTGGTGTCATTGCCGCCAACGATCAGCAGGACGAGATTGCCCATGAATTCTTCAGGGCGCATCTGGTTCATCGCCTCTGAGTGGATCATCATGCTGATGAGATCGTTACCAGGCTCCTTGTCCTGTGTCCGCTCAAGCCAGAGCGATTGGAAATAGGATGCCATCTCCCCGAGGATTTCCCAGCGCACCGTGTCGAGTTCGCGCACGGTCGCAAGCTCGGTATCGCCCGACCAGTCGGACCAGAAGGTGAGAAGGCGGCGGTCATCCCACGGGAAGCCGAACAGGATGGCGAGCATTCCGGTGGTGAGCTCGATCGAGACCTTGTCGACCCAGTCGAAAACTTCGCCGCGCGGAAGCGAATCGAGAAGCTCGCCAGTGCGCTTGCGGATTTCCGGCTCCATCTCGGTCATGCCGGACGGGGTGAACTTGGGGGCAACCGTGCGGCGTTGGCCGGTGTGCTGCGGGCGATCCATGGCGATAAACATCGGCAGATCGCGCGTATCGGCGCCAGCGGCGGAAGCTTCTTCCTCGCTCAACCGTTCGAGAATGGTGATCCCGCCGTGTTCCCAACTTGAGGAGAAGGTTTCGGGCAGCGCTTCGATATGCTGGATCGCCTTGTGCCCGACGACCGACCAATAGGGGCCAAAGGGGCTTTCATCGATATAATGCAAAGGGCCCGCGGCCTGCATTTCGGCGACGATAGGCTGCCATTTGTCTTCGTAATAGATGTCAGACCGGCTCAAGTCCCATTTGTGACGATGCTTCGGCTTATCTTCGGGGTGCTTTTCAAAATACTCGGTCAACGCCTTGTAGGCGGTTGGCGAAGTGCGCACTTCGGGACGTTGTGGTGCTAAAGTAGCCATATCTCTCTCCTCCTGGAGGTGCGACCCTTGCGATCACACTCTCCCCTCACTGCGTATCCTGCCTTAACTGACAGCAATGTCAATATGGGTTTTAAACCGCCACTGAATTGGCCGAAAAACCCCTATCAGGCTTGCGAGGCTTTCCGGCCAAAGGACCAGCGGCGTTTGTTCGTGCCTGCTCCGCCTGATTTCATCACGCGTTTACGGAACAGCAGCGAGCCGCCCTTGACGAGGAGGATCACCCAGACCGCCTGCCAGGCAAGGGCTGCGACGTGGAGCCACACCGCCTCGTCGAGCGCCGCGCGCGCCAGCATCGCAAAGGGCGAGGACAGCGGGAAGGCGATGGCAGCCATTTCCAGCGCCGAGCCGGGCTGGGTAATGGTGTAGGCGGCGACAAAGAACACCATGAGCTGCATCATGGTGACGGGCATGGAGAGCGTCTGCACCTCGCGCACCGTGCTTGCCATGGCACCAATGGTGAGGAAAAGCGCGCCGAGCAGCAGATAGGCCATCGAGAAATAGAGCACGCCAAGCGTCAGGAACATGCCCCAGCCCACCGCAGGGCCCGGAAGCTCGCGGAAATTGGTCTGCGTGACGGTGACGATGGCATCCTCCGCAATCGCCCAGAAACCCCAGCCAATCGTGCCCCAAACGGCGATACCGACAAAGGACACGCCGAGCATGGCAAAAAGCTTGCCCATAAACACCGCGTCCATCGGGATCGCGGCGGCGAGAATTTCGATGACCTTATTGCCTTTTTCTTCCGCAAGGTTGGAAAGCACCATTCCGGCAAGCAGCATGGTGAGCAAGAACATGACGATCTGCGCCGCTTGCGCTGTGCGGATGCGGTTGGTGCGTTCGGACGCCGCGCTTGAGGCGACGGTGGTCTTGGTCGAGCTTGGGAAGACAAGCGGCGTTGCGGCAAGCGCATCGGCTGCCATCAGGCGGACAGGGCCGGTCCAGCGATCAACCTGTGGTCCGGTTCCGACCACCTCGGGCGATTGGAGCGTGCCGGTCACGATTGCCGCGTAGTTTCCGCGCCGTTCTTCCATGAAGGCGCGCGCGTCAAAGGCGGGATCGCCGGTCGCCTCGGTCACTTCGCGCATGACCGGGATGGCGCCGCGCAATTGCGGGCCGATCCGCTCGCTTGCCGCGATCATGGCGGCGTTGTCTTGGGCGCTCATCGCAAGGCCGACCTCTAGGGTCACGGCCTCACGCGAAACCTGCCCGCCGATGCTGCCGGCAAGCCCGCCGACGAGCACGGGGAAAAGTGGGCCTACGAGGAAGAACAGGAATGCGCGGCTGAACAGAACGGCGATAAAGTCGCGGCGTGCAATGACCCATGCGGCTTCGAGCCGGGAGAGGCGGGAGATGTCGTGGCTCATTCCGCGTGCTCCTGTGCATCGGCCTCAAGCTGGCGCGCCGCTGCCTCGCCCGCGATGGCGACAAAGGCATCGTGAAGGCCAGCGCGCTCGATCGAGAGCGAGAGAATGCCAGCCTCCCCTTCAATCAGCGTCTTGAGCAGCGGCTCAACCCCTGTTTCGGGAAGCGGGAAGTAGAAAAAGTCGCCCTCGCGCCGGGTCTCTTTGGGGAGAGCGGAAGTCCAGCCACCTTCGCGGGCGCGCGTTTCGAGGCGAACCTGCGCCGGAATACGGTCGCGCGCGGTTTCTACGCTGCCCGCATAGGGCACCTTGCCCCCGGCGATAATCGCGACGCCTTCGCACAGACGCTCTGCATGGTGGATGACGTGGGTGGAAAAGATCACCGTCACCCCGTCCTCGGCCAGATTGCGGATCATGCCTTCAAGCTTGCCCTGGTTGATCGCATCGAGCCCCGAAAACGGCTCGTCAAGAACCACCAGGCGCGGGCGGTGAACCAGCGTGCCTAGCAATTGCACGGTCTGCGCCATGCCTTTGGAAAGCTGGCGGATGGTGCGGTTTGCCGCATGGGCGAGATCGTGCCGCTCGAGTAGCTCCATGCCGCGCTTGCGCCCTTCTTTCAAAGGAAGCCCGCGCAGTGCGCCCATAAAGGCGATCGCCTCGATGGATTTCATCGCCGGATAAAGCCCGCGCTCTTCGGGCAGATAGCCGATCAAGCGGCCAATATCGTGCGGGCGGTCATGGCCAAATACCATGCGCACGCCTTCGTCAGGGTCGATAATGCCAAGCAGCATGCGCAGGGTCGTCGTCTTGCCAGCACCATTGGGTCCAAGCACGCCGTAGATCGCGCCTTCGGGCACCGAAAGGTCCACCCCGTCGACTGCTTTCGTGCCGTCAAAGCTTTTGACAAGCCCGCGCGCTTCGATGGCGAGCGGGCGCGTGTCGGAGGAGGCCCCTGTCTGAAGCGGACGGCCATTGTCTGGCGTCATTGGATCATCTACCTGCATGTACATGACAGCGTGAGTTAACGGCTGAAACTGAACGGGAGCGACCCCAAGCATGGTTAACGAGCGCGCAACACTTACCGGTTCTCAGGCCATCACCGAAAAGATCGAAGAGAAGGCCCGCGCGCTGGGTTTTGCGAGCGTCGGTTTTACCACCGCGGCCGAAGATCCGGTGCGCGCTCAAAGGCTCGAAGAATGGCTGGGCGAGGGGCGTCACGCCTCGATGGAGTGGATGGAAAACCGCCTCCACCACCGCCGATCCCCGCAAGGGCTTTGGCCGGAGGCAAAATCGGTCATCGCGCTGGGCATGAGCTACGCGCCCGCGCTTGATCCGATGGCGTTGGACGAAGAGGGCGAGCGGGCTCGCATCTCTGTCTATGCGCAAGGCAAGGACTATCATGACGTCGTGAAGAAACGGCTGAAGGCGCTCGCACGCTGGATGGTCGAGCAAGAGCCGGAGAGCGAGCTCAAAGTCTTCGTCGATACCGCGCCTGTGATGGAAAAACCGCTGGGCGAGGCTTCGGGGATCGGCTGGCAGGGCAAGCACACCAATCTGGTGAGTGCAGAGCACGGAAGCTGGTTGTTTCTCGGAGCGATCTACACGACGCTAGAGCTGGAGACGTCGCAGCCCCACCGCGACCAGTGCGGGACCTGCCGCGCGTGCCTTGACAGCTGTCCCACCGATGCATTCCCGAGTGCCTACACCTTGGATGCGCGCCGCTGCATTTCCTATCTCACGATCGAGCACAAGGGCCCGATTGACGAGGAATTCAGGAAGCCTTTGGGCAACCGGATCTACGGCTGTGATGACTGCCTGGCGGTGTGTCCGTGGAACAAGTTTGCAAGCGAAGCCTACACCGCGAGCGAATTTCTGCCCCGCGCCGAACTGACCGCGCCGCGTCTGGCAGAGCTTCTCACGCTTGATGACGCAGGGTTCCGGCAGCTCTTTTCCGGTTCACCGATCAAACGCATCGGGCGAGATCGTTTTGTGCGTAATTGCCTTTATGCCGCCGGAAACAGCGGGGAGGCGGCATTACTTGAGCAAGTCGAACCGCTCACCCGTGACCCCGACCCGGTGGTCGCCGATGCGGCGCAGTGGGCCAAGGCGCAGCTTACTTAGTCGTCGTTGTGTTCGCCCAGCGTCGGCGCATGGCCCAGATTGCCTAGTTCCCAATCGCTGAAACGGTTGGGGTCGCGCATCTGGAATACTGCGCCTTCGCTCGGGTGCTCTGATCGTTCGAAGAAGCCGGTTTCGCGAAGGTGGGCATCGTCGATTACATCATTCAGATCGACCGCTGGCATGCACGGTATATTGGCCCCGCGAAGGATCTGGACGCACTCGTTCGTGGTCTTCATCTTCGTCAATTCCGCAATACGGGCGTAAAGCTCGGGGCCTGCGCCAACAATCGCGCGAACGTCCTTCCAGCGTTCTTCGCCCGCCATCTTTTCATCGCCCAGAAGACCGATCACCAGAGGGAAGTGCTGCGGGATATAGGGGACGATGCTGATCCAATCGTCCTTCGTTTCGAACGGCTGGCGATCGGGGTCCACTTGCCGACCATAGGCGGCATCCGCGTTTGGCGGATCGAAGGTTTTGCCGTCCAGATGCTCCTTCATCATGAAGCTGGTGAAGGCTTCGAACATCGGCACTTCGATATGCTGGCCGCGCCCTGTGCGCAGGCGGTGGGTGATCGCGGCCATCGTCGCATAGGCGGCGTGAAGCCCTGCGACCTTGTCGGCGATAAGCGAGGGGAGATAGCGTGGGCGCTTGTCCCCGTCGACGCGCGGCAGGAGTGACGTCGTGCCGGTCGCTGCCTGAATGACGTCATCATAGGCCTGAAGCCCGGCATAGGGTCCGCCAGAGCCAAAGCCGACGCAGTGAACATAGATGATTTGCGGGTTGAGCGCCTTCACCGCCTCATAGCCAAAGCCGAGCCGTCCAATCGCCTCCTCGCGCACATTGTGAATGAAGACATCTGCGTCTTTGAGAAGGCTCTCGAGGCGCTCCACATGATCGGCCTTTTTGAGGTCGAGTACGACCGACTTCTTGCCGCGATTGAGCGCGATGAAACCCGGACCCATGCCCGGTGTCTTTGCCGGCTTTGCCCCGTGGCGGTAGACATCACCGCCCGGCGCCTCGATCTTGGTGACCTCGGCTCCGTAATCGGCGAGGATTTGCGTGGCATAGGGGCCGAAAACGACGCTGGTGAGGTCTATGACCTTGAGCCCCGAAAGCATGGGCTGACCATCGTTTGGCTTTACCCCCAAGACGCTCTCACATCATCTCTTTGATCGGAACGTCGGTGTCGGCGAGAAGGTCGGGGTCGATCTTGCCCGGTTCGCTTTCGAGGAGTTTGCGCGCCTGCACATAGTCCTTCATCGTGCCAACGCAGTCGAAGGCGATGGGCCGCCCTTCCTTCATGTAAACGACGGTGAACTTGCGCGTCGCAGGGTCACCGCGAAGCACGGTTGCATCGTAGCCGGTGTTGAGGCCGGCGGTCTGGAGTTTCAGATCATACTGGTTCGACCAGAACCACGGCAGCGCCTTGTAGGGCTCTTTTTCGCCCGCAATCGCCTTTGCCACGGTGTTTGCCATGTCATTGGCGTTCTGCACCGATTCCAGCCGGATGACGGCGCTGTCGGCGTATGGGTTGGCGTGGGCGGCGCAATCGCCAATGGCAAACACATCGTCGAGCGTCGTGCGGCAGAACACATCGACGTCGACACCGTTCGATCCCGCTGCGCCCGCTGCGATCAGGGGCGCGACTGCGGGGATGATGCCGATCCCGACGATCACCATGTCGGCAGGCAGGGTTTCGCCATTGTCGAGAAGGACGCCGGTCACGGCTCCATCATCGCCGACAATTTCGCTCACCCCCTGGGACAGCCGGATGTCGACGCCCTGGCGGGTGTGTTCTTCGGCGTAGAATTCCGAGACCGGCCGACCGGCCACGCGCGCAAGCAGGCGGTCCTGCATCTCGACGACGGTCACCTCGCAACCCATTTTGCGAAGCACCGCAGCCGCCTCCAGCCCGATATAGCCCCCGCCGATCACGACCGCGCGCCGTGCGCCTGCCTCAAGCGCTGTCATCATGCCATCGGCATCGGATTTGTTGCGGACGTAGAAAATGCCTTCGAGGTTTGCGCCCGGAATGCTGAGCCGCCGAGGGTCCGCGCCGCCTGCCCAGATAAGCTTGCGATAACCCACGTGCGAGCCATCGGAGAGCGTCAGTTCGTGACGCATCCAGTCGATTTCGGTGACGCCTGCACCAAGGCGAAGCTCGACGCCCTTGTCGGCCCAGAATTTTGCCGGGCGAATCATGATGCGCTCGAACGTCTTGTCGCCGGCAAGATATTCCTTGGACAAGGGCGGGCGTTCGTAAGGGGCAAGCTTCTCGCGCCCGATCATCATGATCGAGCCCTCATGACCCTGTTGCCGCAGGGCAATGGCGGCCTGCGCCGCGCCGTGCCCGGTGCCTACGATGACGACATCGGCCGAGCCGGAAGAAGCTGCTGCATCACTCATGGCGAGGCGCATCACCCAAAAAGGCCACCCTCGTCAAGTCACAAGCACCTGGACAAATGGGCAGTGCGATGTGCGCTAGCGTTCGAGAAGATTGCGCGCCTGGGCCGCAATCTGCGCGAGCGCCGCGGGCGCTACAGGCGGCGCATTTTTCGCCCGGTCGAGCATTGAGCGGAACTGTGTGATCGCAGGCGCATTGGCCTCAGCCCATTTCGCAATCGCAGCTTGCGGGTCGTCCTTGCCTGCCTTTCGCGAGGTCAGGCGGCGCAGGAATTCGATCCGCATGTGCTGGAAATCGCGCGCGAGGCCATCGACGAGGAGGCGCTCCCACACATCCGACGGCGACATATGCGCAGCCACCCCTTGCGCCCAGTCGATCCCGATGCGCGTGCCGATATCGGCAAAAGCATGGGTCAGCGTTGCCGGGGCAATCCTGGTCTGGAGCGCGAGATTGGCGATGCCCACAGAGCCGTCGAAATCGAACAGGTCAGCCACGCGGCCCGCCAGATCGCCGGGCGCTCCACTCGCGGCCAGATCGGCGCGCAGGGCTTCGGAATGGTCAAGAGAGCTGCCTTGCAAGAGGTCTTCGCGCTGCTCGCGAAGGACAGTCACGCCCGGCTGCAATGCCTCGACCATTTCGCCCGCCGCGATCCGGCCACCCATGGTGCGCAGCACGTCCGACATGAGATTGCCCACCGCTGCTGCCAAACGGTCGAGCATGGTGATGCGCGCGGTTTCAGGCATCGGCGCTGCGTCAATGTCAGCCCACAATTGCTTCAGGTCGAAGAGCCGTTCCACCACCACGAAGGCGGCGGCGACATCGCTCAGCGACACGCCCTCTTCCTCCGGCAATTCAAAGGCGTGGATGAGCCCGAGGCGATTGACAATACGGTTGGCAAGGTCGGTCGCCACCAGCTCGCGCCGCAATTGGTGGTCGCGGATATAGGAGACAAACTTGTCCTGCATCGGCTCGGGGAACATCGCGATAAGGTTGCTTTCCAGCACGGGATCGTCGGGAAGCCCGCTTGCCTCGATCGCATCCTGCAGTGCGAGCTTGCACGAGGACAAGAGCACCGCGAGCTCTGGCCGGGTAAGCCCTTTGCCATCTGCTGCGCGCCTCAGATAGGTTTCGCCAGTGCCAAGCCCCTCGGTCCGGCGATCAAGCGCATCCATGCCTTCCAATTGCTCGATCAGGCGAGCGTAGGATGCAGCAGATCCCGCCCCGCCAGCCTCTGCGATGGAAAGCGCGAGGGCTTGCAGGCGATTGTCCTCAAGCACGATTTCGCCCACCTCGTCCGTCATCTTGGCAAGCAGCGTGTTGCGCGCCTTGGTGGTGAGCGAGCCGTCACGTATGGCCGCGGCAAGGGCGATCTTGATGTTCACTTCATTGTCCGAACAATCCACGCCCGCCGAATTGTCGATGAAGTCGGTGTTGATGCGTCCCCCGTAAAGCGCAAAGGCGATCCGCCCTGCCTGCGTAATGCCAAGGTTCGCGCCTTCGCCAATAACCTTGGCGCCCACCTCATCTGCATCAACGCGCAGGCGATCATTGCCCGGGTCACCCACCTCGACGTGGTTCTCGCTCGGCGCCTTGATGTAGGTGCCGATCCCGCCGAACCACAACAGGTCAACCTTTGCTCTCAGAATAGCGGAGATCAGCGCGTCGGGCCCGATTTCCTGTGTGTCGAGGCCCAGCATCTCCTGCGCGGTCTTCGACAGCTTGATGCTTTTCGAGCTTCGCGAATAAATCCCGCCGCCCTTTGAAATCAGCTTGGCGTCGTAATCTTCCCAGCTGGAACGCGGGAGATCGAACAGGCGCTTTCGCTCTTTCCAGCTTTTTGCCGGATCAGGGTTGGGATCGATGAAGATATTGCGGTGGTCGAACGCGGCGACAAGCTGGATGGCTTTCGACAAAAGCATACCGTTGCCAAACACATCGCCCGACATATCGCCGCAGCCCGCAACGCGAATGGTGTCCTTTTGAACGTCGACGCCCATTTCGAGGAAGTGGCGCTGAACGCTGACCCAGGCGCCCTTGGCGGTAATGCCCATCGCCTTGTGATCGTATCCGTTCGAACCGCCACTTGCAAAAGCATCGTCGAGCCAGAAGCCCGCTTCTTCAGCGATCCCGTTGGCCGTATCGGAGAAGGTGGCGGTCCCTTTGTCGGCGGCAACCACAAAATAGGGGTCTTCGCCATCATGCACGCGCACGCCCTTGGGGTGGACGACCTTGCCGTTCACGATGTTGTCGGTGACCGACAAAAGCGTTCGGATGAAGACCTTGTAGCTTTCGCGCCCCTCGTTGAACCACGCATCGCGGTCAACCGCAGGCGAGGGCAGTTCCTTGGGATAGAAACCGCCTTTTGCGCCCGAGGGCACGATCACGGCGTTCTTGACCTTTTGCGCTTTCATCAGGCCCAGAACTTCGGTGCGGTAATCATCGCGTCTGTCCGACCAGCGAAGCCCGCCGCGCGCCACTGCGCCCGAGCGAAGGTGAATGCCCTCGACACGCCGCGAATAGACGAAAATCTCGCGCCACGGCACGGGCTTTGGCAGGCCGGGAACGGCGTCCGACTGGATCTTGAAGGCCAGCGCTTCTTCGGCGGCAGGGGAAAAGGCATTGGTGCGAAGCGTTGCGTCGATCACCGCGCGGTAGAGGCGCAAAAGCCGGTCGTCATTGATCGCGGACACTTTGCCGAGCCCGCGCTGGAACTGGCTCTTTGCCGCCTCAATCGCGGCCTCGCGCGTCTCGCTGGAACCGGCTTCGAAATCGGGGTTATGCCGGCTGGCGAAAAGGGCGATCATTGCCTCTGTCACATCGGCCGCGCGCTCAAGCGCGTCGACCACCGGATAGATGGTGAAATTGATCCCCGTCTGGCGCAGGTAACGATAAATCGCGCGCAGCCACACGGTCTGGTGCGCGCTCAGCGCGTTGGTCACGACCAGCCGGTTGAACGGATCGTTTTCCGATTGGCCATTGAGCACTTCGGCAATCGCGCTTTCAATCGCCTCTGACCGTTTCAACAGCGCCGCGAGATCGGCCCCCTCGGGCGCGACCAGCGTGTATTCGTGGATTGTGCCTAGGCGCGCTTCGTCAAGGCGCGTGGGAACCTCTGACAGCACGCGGAAGCCGAAGTTTTCGAGCACCGGAACAGCATCGGAAAGCGCGACGCGCCCGCTTACGTGATAAATCTTGAGCCGCAGATCGCCGCGCGTATCATTGTCGAGCTTGTAGATACGGCAGCTGCGCGCCTCGGGCGTATCGCTGCTGGCGATGGCGTGGATCTGCGCGATGTCGAGGGCGGCCTCTCCGGGGCCATAGCGCAGGCGATATCCGGCAGGAAAACCCTCGGCATAGCGTTGAGTGATGGCCGCCACGCGCGAGCCTTCGTGCGTTTTGGCAAGCTCGTTCTCGACCGCCTCGCCCCAGCCTCTGAGCAGCTCTGCCAATTGCGCTTCGATGGCTTTTGCATCGGGCATTTTGGCAATCGAACGCGAATCGAGCAGGAATTGCAGCCGCGCAACCTGGCTTCCGTCCATGTCGATGCTCCAGCTGAGCATATCGAGGCCGGTCGATCCGGTGAGAAGTTCCTGAATTTGCAGGCGCACCTGTGTCGACAGATTGTCGCGCGGCAACCAGACGAAGGCAAAGACGTGGCGCGCAAGCGGCGATTTGACCAGCACGACGCGCGGGCGCGGGCGGTCGCCAAGGCTCATCATCGCTCTCACAAGGCGGGAGACATCCTCGCGCTCGAACGAGACAAGCAGATCGTTCGGAAGCGCGGTGAAAGCATGCGCCAGCGCCTTGCCAGCGTGGCCTTCCGGGTCGAAGCCCATGCTGTTCGTCATATGCGCCAGCGTGTCGTGAAGCACGGGCACGCTGGAGGGCGGGGCGGCAAGCGCCGCGCTTGTCCATACACCTGCATGAACGCTCAGCGCGGTGACTTTCTTGCCCTTTCGGATAGGCACGAGAAAAACGTCGAGCGGCACGCGGCGGTGGACGTTGGAATGCTGGTTGGCCTTGACCGCCAGCAGATCGCGCGTGGTCTTGCCGCTTTCGAAATACTCAAAGGCACGCTCGTAAGAGGCATCGGCGAGGATTGCGCCCGCGCTCTTGCGGCAAATGCCCAGTGCGTTGCTAACTTCGCCCGAACGGCTGCGCACGACGTGGCCAAGCTGGGTCAGCATACCGCTTTCCAGCCATTCGAGCAGCTGTCCGCTGTCGCTCGCGCCAAGCAGGTCGGCGCTTTCCTGCATCGCACCAAGCAGCTTTGGCCAATCCGTCACGCTTGCGCGCACATCGCCAAGCGTCTCGCGAAGGGCAGCGAGAAGCGCCTTGCGCTGTCGCGCATCGACGCGCCGGGTTTCGATGTAGATGAGCGATTCCTTGCGCGCATCCTTTGCGCCCTCGCCGATCGCCGTGATGAGGCCATCATCATCGCGCGCAATGGGAATGATCGGGTGGAGCAATTGCTCGATGCCAAGCCCCTGCGCGGTGAATGTCGCGGCGATGGAATCGACCAGAAACGGCATATCGTCATTGACGATCGCGATGCGAAAGCGCCGCTCGGCCGTATCGGATTCGTGCGTCAGGGCAGAGCGCGAAGGGCGGCGTTTCTGCGCTGCTTCGAGGAGGAAACTTGCCACGCTTTCGACCGCCTCTTCGGCAAGGCCGTTCTCCCCCCAAAGGGTCGATGCGGACAGCTCTTCGGCAAGGGCCTTGCGCAAGGTTTTGGCTTTGGCGGGTGAAAGATCGCTAGTTGCACTCATGGTCGAGCGGCTCCTCTCTCAAGCTCGATCAGCGCAGGCGGAAGCGTTGAAATTATCTTTCGCCGCGCTTTTTCTATGATGCTCGCTAATACAGGTCTGTCGATTGCACTTGCAAGGGTAATCGCGTCGCCCCGGCGTGCCAGCCGGATGATGTTCAGGCGGCGACCGTTTGACAGGCCTCGAGGGTCAGTTCGAGCGAGCGCAGACGCGCCGCCGGGTCATAGGTTGCGCCGCACAAGATAATCTCATCCGCGCCCGTGCGTTTGACGAAAGCCTCGATTGTATCAGCGACCTTGGCTGGGGTGCCCACCGCTGCGGCCTGCTCCAGATGGGAAAGCATGGCGCGGTGCGGGGCGGGAAGGGTCGCTGTGTAATCCTTGATCGGCGGCTTCAGCTTGCCCGGAGTGCCAGAGCGCAGCGCGACGAAGCTTTGTTGCTGGCTGGAGGCGAGGGTTTGCGCGTCTTCGTCGGTGTCAGCGGCAAAGACGTTCATCGCGACCATCACATGCGGTTTTTCGAGCGCGTCCGAAGGCTGAAAGTCGCGGCGATAGACTTCGAGCGCGCTGTCGAGGTGGTCGGGCGCAAAATGCGCGGCAAAGGCGTAGGGCATGCCGAGTTTAGCGGCGAGCTGCGCGCCAAACAGGCTCGAGCCGAGCATCCAGAACTCGACGTTGGAGCCCAGGCCGGGCGTGGCGGTAATAGGCAGATCAACATCGCCTGTCAGAAGCGCGCGCAATTCAACCACGTCCTGCGGGAAATATTCAGACGCCTTGTGCAGATCCTTGCGAAGTGCGCGTTGCAATTCTGGCCCTGCACCCGGCGCGCGGCCCAGCCCAAGGTCAATGCGGCCCGGGAAAAGCGCGTCGAGAGTGCCAAATTGTTCGGCGATCTGGAACGGGGTGTGATTGGGCAGCATGATCCCGCCAGAGCCGATGCGGATGGTGTTTGTCGCATTACCGATATGCGCGAGCACCACCGATGTTGCGCCCCCCGCAATGCCTTCCATCGTGTGATGTTCGGCAACCCAGAAGCGTTTGCACTCGATTGCCTCTGCATGGGCGGCAAGCCGGGTCGCATTGCCGAGCGCTTCGGCCACGGTTCCGCCTTGGCGCACCGGGACAAGGTCGAGCACTGAAAAGTCAGTCATTTGGCCTCCTTCAAGCGGGTTCAAGCTGCGCCAGATAGTCCTGCGCGGTCAAGGCCTCCGGAGATTGGGGGGCGGTGTCGATCACCGATTGCCAGCTTGTCCGAGCCGCTTCCTCGCGGCCCGACAGCACGGCAATCACGCCCGCCTCAAGCCCGATGGGCGCGCTCACATCAGTGTTCACGGTCGCAAGTTCGCTCGCCTTCTCGATCGCGGTTTGCGCCTCGTCCAGACGTTCGAGCCTGCGCAAGAGCGTGGCCTTGAGCAGCCATGTGCCGGGTTCCTCTGGCGCCAATTGCGTCGACAGCTCAAGCTCCGCAAGCGCCTCTTCAGGGCGGTCCAGCGTCACCAGAACCCGCGCAAGATCGCTTGCCACGATAGCCTGCATCGGAGCCGAGGCGGAGGCCTTGGCGTGCGTCTTGGCGGTGGTCAGGATCGCCAGCGCGCCTTCGGGGTCGCTATCGGCAACAGCGGCATTGCCTGCCATCGCGCCAAAGCGCGCCTTGGTGCGCGGTTCGTCATCGGGGACCTCGTCGCGCGCCGCGGCAAAGGCAGCTCGCGCATCGCCCCACAGGCCAAGCTCGGTCGCGGCAAGGCCGAGACAATGGTTGGCAAGGATGCGTTGGCGGCCAAAGGTTTCATTGCGGCGAACCTGCGCCAGAGTATGCGCGCGCGCTGCATCCTCGGGCAGGAAGGCAAGGCACTTGGCAAGCCACACCGTGTCGGGATTGTCCTCGACCCCGCGTTCAAGCGGATTGTCGCGAGGGTTTCGGTCAGGGCGGTTCACCAACTCGTCAGGCGGCCCAAGGTCGTTACCGATATGCGGATTGGGGCCGACCTGAAGGGCGAGCGAAAGCAGGATGGGGGAGATCAAGTCCAAGGGTGTGTTTCCATCAGTAAAAGCTGTCCACCAGCGCCAGAAGCTGAGCGATGTCAGCCTCGCGCGAAAGGCGGTGGTCGCCGTCTTTAACGAGGGTCACCTGTATATCGTCCGAACGAAGCGCGGCGGCGAGCTTGATCGAAATCGCCCAGGGCACATCGTCATCGCGCTGTCCGTGAAGGAGGCGGATAGGGGCATCGATCCCGATCTCGCTCAATAACCGCAAATGCTCCTGCGCATCGGCGTAAAAACCCGGATGCGTCGGCGTTGGTTCGGGACCATAGGGGTTCTCTTCAAGCACCACTTCGCCTGCGATCAGCTTGTCGCGCTTGTTTTCATCAAAGCCCCAGACGGTGAAATCGGGCGCGGAGGCGATACCGATGATGCCGGCCAATCGCTCCCCAAGCGCCTCACCCACCAGCAGCATCAGCCACCCGCCCATCGACGAACCAACCACCAGCACGCGCCCTTCGACATAGGCGTCGATCAACGCCATGACCTCTTCGCGCCATCGCGACAAAGTGCCATCGGCAAAATCGCCCGAACTTGCCCCACAGCCCGAATAGTCGAGCAGGAGACACGAGCGCCCCCGGGCCACTGCCGCGTCAAAGATCGCTGTCGCCTTGCCGCCTGCCATATCGGACATATAGCCGGGGAGGAAAACGAGGGTGGGGCCTGCACCTTTATGGTGGCGAAAGGCAATCCGCCGCCCATCGCCCATTTCGTGAAATCGTATTTCGCTCATGGCGCTTTTCTTGCCCACACAAGCACACTTGGTGCAAGTGTTGTCATAAAGCTGACCCGTAAGATCAGCACAGGAGAGAGCCACTATGACCAAACCATCAAGATCTGGCGGCTCACCCGCCGCAACGCACACAGCCTCGCCAGCGGTCACCCGCCGCGGTATTTTTGCGCTTGCCGGGGCTTCGGCCGCTGCTGCCGCGACGCCTTCGGTCGCGCACAGCCACGGCAAAGGTTTCACCCACAGCGTTGCGAGCGGTGAACCGGGCGCAAGCAGCGTGCTTTTGTGGACGCGCTTTGTCGGGGATGGGGCAACCACGCTTCAATGGCAGGTGAGCGAAACGCAGGACTTTGCCGATCTCGTGGCAAGCGGCGAAGTCGAAGCGTCTGCGGGCCGTGACTATTGCGCCAAGGCGACCGCTTCGGGCCTCTCGCCTGATCGCTGGTATTTCTATCGTTTTGCCGCGCCCTCTGGCGCAATGTCACCCATTGGTCGCACCCGCACATTGCCCACCGGCCCGACGCCAAGGTTTCGCATGGCGGTTTTCTCCTGCGCGAATTTCGGCTTTGGCTATTTCAACGCCTATGCCCACGCAGCCGAAGTAAACGATGTCGATCTCGCGGTGCACCTTGGCGATTATATCTACGAATATGGCGGCGACACCTATCCCTCGCCCGATCAACGCCACCCTGAGCGCAGCGTTGCCCCGGGGACGGAGATTGTCGCGCTTGCCGATTATCGCCTTCGCTATGCCTCCTACCGCGCTGACCCTGATTTGCAGCGGCTTCATCAGGTGCTGCCCATGATCGCAGTGTGGGACGACCACGAAAGCACCAACGACAGTTACAAGGACGGCGCGCAGAACCACCAGCCCGAAACCGAGGGCGATTGGGAAGTGCGCAAGGCGATTGCCAAGCGCGTCTATCGCGAATGGATGCCTGTCTCGGATGAGCCGTATGCCGCTTACGATGTGGGGGATCTGGCAACCTTGATGCGGATCGACACCCGGCTTGAGGGGCGCGATGAACAATTCAGCCTTGGCGGCATTCTTGCAGGGAAAGACAGTCCGGAGGCGATGGTCGAAGCTCTCACCGAATTCCGGACCGGCGATTATGTCGATCCGGCACGCCAATTGCTCGGCCCTGCGCAAGAGGCATGGCTGGCCGGTGAGCTTGGCAAATCAACCGCGCGCGGCGCCACATGGCAGGTTCTGGTCCAGCAGGTGTTGATCGGGAAACTCTCCGCGCCAAAGGGTATTGCGAGCTTGCTCGGCAATGACGTGCCCGAATTTGCCCGCGCGCGTCTTACCGCGGCGGCGATGGCGGCAGAGGCGGGCGTTCCGCTTAATATGGATGCATGGGATGGCTATCCCGCAGCAAGGGACCGCGTGTTCGAAGCTGCACAAAAAGCCGATGCCAACCTCGTCGTGCTCGCCGGTGACACCCACAATGCCTGGGCCTTTGACCTTGCGAATGATGGCGCACCCGTCGGCGTTGAGTTCGGCACCTCATCGGTCAGCTCGCCCGGATTTGAAAGCTACCTTTCCTCGGTCCCGCCCACCCTTCTCGAAGGGGCGCTTGTCGGCGCGAACGAGGAATTGCAATGGGCCGACACATCGCAGCGCGGTTATATGATGATCGAGCTTACGCCGCAGGCCGCGACCAGCGAATGGCGCTTTACCGCCAGCACCAAGTCGCGCTCGGCTCAGCTTGTCGGCACAAAGTCTCTGACCACCCTGAAAGGCGAGCGGCGTCTGGGCGGATAATGGAACCAATTGCGTGGTCCCTTTGTAGGTGAGGCAAAGGAGACACGAAATGCTTAACAAGATTATCGGCGCCAAGATCGGCAGCACCATTGCAAAGAAATTCACGGGCTCGAACAGCACGACCGGCGCAATGATCGGGGCCGCTGTCCCGTTCGTGATCAGCCGGGTGAGCCTTCCGGCCATGATCGTCATGGGCGCTGGCGGCTATGTGGCAAAGCGCATGTATGACAAGCGCAAGGCTTCGAAATCCTACACCGAAACCGCTAGCGAGCAATCCGACATCGATCCGGCGCAGACCCGGCCCAATGGCGCAGCAGCGATTGCAGCGCAGCCGGTTCCGGCGGGTGTTTCGTAGTAGGGGTTTCGTAAGAGCTCACGCAAACACAGATAACGAAAAGGGGCGACACTAGCGTGTCGCCCCTTTTTGTTTGGGTTTGGTGGGTCAGGGCGCATCTGCGACGGATTGCCTGCCTCGCTTTATGCGTCTTTTTCGAAAATCTCTTCAATCGTCATCTCGAACACATCGGCAATCGCGAATGCGAGCGGGAGCGAGGGGTCATAGCGGCCCTTTTCAATCGCATTGACGCTCTGGCGCGAAACGCCGAGGCGGTCGGCGAGGTCGGCTTGTGACCAATCGCGCTCAGCGCGCAGGACTTTGAGGCGGTTCTTCACCAGAGGTTCCCCCAGTCGCCAAGCGTGAGCTTGTTATAGAGCGCGCCAAATCCAAGGCCGATGAACCAGAAAAACGCAGCGCCGAACCCGCCATTGCCTGGCTGTGCAAGATCGAAGTTTTGCAGCCACTGCCAGATGGTGACGATGGTCAGGCAAAAGCCGGTTGCAAACAGGCATTGGCGCACGACCAGCATCCGGAGATATTCGTCGCTCTCCTCGGTGAGATAGCGCATCACCGCCCAGAACACCCCGATCAGCGGCAGCGCAGGCGCAATGGCAAGCGCATAGGCAAGCGGCCCCTCGACCTGCGCGTTTTCAAACGTCCATTTGGCCGTGAACAGCACGACCAGATAGAGCGCCATAAGCGTCGCGACCCGCGCGATGTATCTTTTGATGGCGGGGTTTTTGGGGCTGCCCATTAGCCGCAAGCCTTGGCGCGCGAACGGCGGCGACCCGATTCAATCGACGCCCAGGCCGCGCCCACGAGCCCCATGATGAGGCCAAAGCTGGCCTCGGTGCTGAGACCCATTTCGGTGGAAGAATAGGCAGCAACAAGGATCGCGGCGGCCCACATGATGGCTTTTTGAACTGTGGTCATGGTCAAGTTCCCTTTCATCTATGGAAAGGGTGTTTGACATCGATTCGCCTTCTTGTCAAGCGTGCTTTCCATTATGGAAACCGACATTGCCCTGTGCGGGAGTGTTTCATCAACTAAAGGGGTGACTTGTTAACGTAAGCGCCCTATCTGATCGGGCATGGCACTTGCGCTCACCACGACCACAACCACTACCACCTCGGATAACCGGGGGCGGTTGCTGTTGGTCTGAGCCAGCGATACCGCCGCCCGGTTTGAGGGCGGCGCGGTGTCTTCCCTCAAATCGGTTCAAACCCGAACACCGCTCTTTGCGCGCGCGACTTCATGTCCTAAAGCGCGCCAAACGACACGGAATTGACGATGACCGAACTTTTGAAGATCAGCCTTCCCGATGGCTCAGTGCGCGAGATGGAGCCGGGTGCGACGCCTTACGATGTGGCCGCCGCGATTGGTCCGGGCCTTGCGAAAGCAGCGCTGGCGGCGCGGGTCGATGGCGAAGTGCGCGATATTGGCCGCCCGTTTGACGGCGATGCTCAGCTTGCCCTGATCACCGCGAAAGACGAAGAGGACGCGCTGGAACTGGTGCGCCACGACTTTGCTCACGTACTGGCAGAGGCGGTGCAGGCCTTGTGGCCGGGCACGCAAATCACCTTTGGCCCTGCAACCGATGACGGCTTCTATTACGACGTTATGGCGCCCGAAAGCCGCGAGCCTTTCGGCCTCGAAGACCTGCCCGTCATTGAAGAGAAGATGCGCGAGATTATCAAGGCGGACAAGCCTCTCGTGCGCGAAGTGTGGTCGCGCGATGACCTCATCGCAAAATGGGAAGCCGAGGGCGAGACCTTTAAAGCCGAGTGGGCCAAGGAACTTCCCGAGGGCGAAGACCTCACCGTCTATTGGTCGGGAGAACCCGGCAGCGAGGGCGCATGGCTCGACATGTGCCGCGGGCCGCACCTCGCTTCCACCGGCAAGCTCGACCCGCAAGCCTTCAAGCTGATGCGCACCGCTGGCGCCTATTGGCGCGGCGATCAGAAGAATGCGCAGCTTACCCGCATTTACGGCACCGCCTGGCTCAACAAGAAGCAGCTGAAAGCCCACCTTCACCGCCTCGAAGAAGCGCAGAAGCGCGATCACCGCAAGCTGGGCCGCGAGATGGACCTCTTCCACCTTCAGGAAGAAGCGCATGGCAGCGTGTTCTGGCACCCCAAGGGCTATCGCATCTGGCGCGAGCTTGAGGCCTATATGCGCCGTAAGATGGACGGCGCGGGCTATCGCGAGATCAAGACCCCGCAAGTAATGGACGCGCGCCAATGGGAGCAGTCGGGCCACTGGGGCAAGTACCGCGAGAATATGTTCGTGATCCCCGACGAAGTACCCAATACCGAGGATGAGGGCGATATCGTCTCCAAGGACGCGGACTGGATGGCGTTAAAGCCGATGAACTGCCCCGCGCACGTTCTCGTCTTCAAGCAGGGGATCACGTCCTATCGCGACCTGCCGATCCGCCTTGGCGAAATGGGCTGCTGCCACCGCAACGAACCGCACGGCGCGCTCCACGGGCTCATGCGTGTGCGTCAGTTTACTCAGGACGATGCCCATATCTTCTGCACCGAAGAGCAGGTGGTCGAAGAGGTGCAAGCCTTCATCACGCTTGCTGACAGCGTTTATCGCGACTTTGGCTTTGACTATAAGATCAAGCTCGCGCTTCGCCCCGAACAACGCTTTGGTTCGGATGCCGATTGGGACAAGGCCGAGCAGGAATTGCGCGATGCGCTCATCGCCAATGGTCTTGAGTGGGAAGAGCTTCCGGGCGAAGGTGCGTTCTATGCGCCGAAGCTTGAGTGGCACCTCACCGACGCGATTGGCCGCACCTGGCAAGTGGGCACGATCCAGTCGGACCGCGTGCTGCCCGATCGCCTTGATGCGACCTATATCGGCGAGGATGGTGAGAAGCACCGCCCCGTCATGCTCCACCGTGCGATCTTCGGCTCTTACGAGCGTTTCATCGGCATTCTGATTGAACACTTTGCCGGCCGCCTGCCCGTGTGGCTTGCGCCAACTCAGGCGGTGGTTGCGCCGATTGTATCGGACGTCGATGGTTATGCGAGCGATGTGCTTGCAAAGCTCGAAGCCGCTGGCATCCGCGCCTCGAGCGATCTTCGCAATGAGAAGATCAACTATAAGATCCGCGAGCACTCCCTTGCGAAAGTCCCGCACCTGCTCATCGTGGGCAAGCGCGAGGAAGAAGAAGGCACGGTTGCGATCCGCACATTGGGCGAAAAGGATCAAAAGGTCCTGCCCTTGGACGAAGCGATTGCCATGCTCACCGATGCGGCGAGCGCGCCCGATCTGAAAGCTTAGAGCTTGGATTTCTCCGCTGGGGAATTTCTCGCCGGGTTCAGCGCGGTTCAAATCGCGGTCGCGGTGGCTGCCACTTTGGGCGCGGCGTTTATTCGCGGACTGACGGGGTTCGGCTTTGGCATCTTGCTGGTGCCGATCCTCGCGCTGGCCTTGACCCCCGTTCAGGCAGTTTTGGCGATCAACATCATGGCGGGACTTCTGGCCCTTACCGAAATCCGCATGATCCTTCGCGAAGCGGAAAGAAGCGCCTTTGTGATCGGCGCGCTGGTGGTGCTGGCCACGGCTCCCGGCTTCATGCTGCTTGATGCCACCCCGCAAAACCTTGCGCGGCTTCTGATTGCGCTCATCGCGCTCTCGGCCTTTTTCGCGATCCTTCTGCCCAAACGCGATGCTGCACAGCCCGGACCTGTGACCACCGGCGCGGTGGGGCTTTCTGCCGGCGTGCTCACAGGCTTTGCCGCCATGCCCGGCCCGCCAGTGGTGCCCTATTACGTGGGCCGCGACATTCCGCGCGTTACCGCCAAGGCATCGATGATCGGCATATTTGGCCTTGCGGCCATGGCGGGAATTGGATCGGGTGCGGCGATCGGCGTGCTTGAATGGCGCATCGTCATATTGGGCGTTGCGCTATTTCCGCTCGTGATGCTGGGGAATTGGGTGGGCAGCCTCGCTTTTGGCAAGGTCAGCGATCCCGTCTGGCGGGCGTGTGTCGGCGTGGTCCTATTCGCGGCAGCTGTCGCCGCGCTGGTCAAGCTGCTCTGAAGCGGCCTGCAATCAAAGGGGAAGCGGCTGGCCTGCGAAGATCAGCGCAGCCGCGCAGCCGAGAACGATCACGCTGCTGAGCGCTTCGCTCTGACGAAGACGCAGAACGTTGTAAGTGCTGCGGGAAAGGGCAATTGCTTGGGCCATGCTCCTTACAATCGTCCCAAATTGCTAACGAAGCGTTAATTTGGCGCTTTGTGTGAAGGCATTTGCTGGCTCGCACAGTGAAATCCGCCTCCGCCCGCCAGAACAGCATCAGCGGGCAGCCCGATGACGTCGCGGTCTGGGAAGAGCGCCGCGATAGCCTCCACGCCTGCTGCGTCATGAGCCGAACCAAATGTGGGAACGACCACCAGATGCGTCGTGATGGCAAAGTTCACATAGCTTGCCGGTTCAATCGCACCATCACGGGTAATCAGGCCGGGTGACGGGATGGTGATCACGTCCACGCCAAAGTCCTGAGCGCGCGCCTTTGCATCGGCGTAAATGCCTGCATTGGGATCATCGCTGCCGGTCGCTTCCGGCACCACCAGACGCCCCGGGGCGACAAAGCGCGCAAGATTGTCGACATGACCATCGGTGTGATCGTTGATGAGCCCGTCGCCCAGCCACAAGAGCCGATCAAAGCCCAGCATCTGCTCAAGCTCCGCTTCGATCTGTTCGCGGTTCATGTGAGGGTTGCGATTGGGGTTCAAAAGGCATTGCTCGGTCGTCGCGGCAAGCCCGGTGCCATCACCATCGACGGCCCCTCCTTCAAGGATCATGGTGGAGGACATGACATCGAGCCCTGCATCGCGGGCAAGTGCCTCTCCGATAGTCTGATCGCCGGGCATGAGGTATTTCTCGCCCCAGCCATTGAAAGCAAAGCGCACCGCTTTCTGTCCTTCAATACCTTCTACTACCAGCGGTCCTGTGTCTCGCAGCCATACGTCACCGTAAACGCGCGTTTGCAGCGTCACCGCCTCGCTCACAAGAGAGCGCGCCCGCGCCTTGTTCGCCTCGTCACGAACGAGCAGCCGCACTTCCTGTCCGCTCTCCGCTACGGCGCTTGCGAAGGCCGCGATCTGTTCCTGCGCAACCTCCAGATAACCCGGCCATTCCTCTGCCAGATGCGGGAAGCCGATCCAGATCCAGTCTTGCGGTGCCCACTCAGGCGGCATCCTCACAGCGTTCACAACTCACTCCCGGCTACGGACTTGGGCCAAATTCGTGCGCGCCTCCTTACAGATGGCCTTGCGCCCTGCAAGCCGCTTCGCCAAGTGGAGGGATATGGCGAAGACAAGCGAGGCGGATTGGACAAACGCATTGGAGCGCGCACGGGCGTTTGCGCCGTTTCTGGGTCGCGCACTCGATCGCCAGCCTGAGCTTGAGGCGCTGCTTGCCGCAGGCGACGGCGAAGGGGCGCTGGAATGGGCGCGCGCGCGCGGCGAACATGAGGACGCAGGCATCGCGCTTCGCCGCCATCGTTTGGGCCTCGCCGCCGCTCTTGCAATTGGCGATTTGGCGGGAGCTTTCTCCCTTGACCGGGTGATGCGCGAGCTGAGCGAATTTGCCGATCACGCGCTTGATAAGGCCATTCGCGCAGCGATCATGGACCGCACAGGCGACAATTCCAGCGACGGCATGATCGCTCTGGCGCTTGGCAAGCAGGGCGCACGCGAGCTCAATTATTCGTCCGATATTGATCCCATCCTGCTCTACGATCCCGAAACGCTTCCGCGCCGCGAAAAGGACGAGGCAGGAGAGGCAGCGCAGCGATACGCCCGGCGCATCGTCAATCTTTTGTCGGACAATACGGCTGAAGGTTATGTCCTGCGGGTCGATTTGCGACTTCGCCCGGCGAGCGAGATCAGCCCGCCAGCGGTGTCCGTTTCCTCCGCTCTCACGCACTATCAGGGGCAGGCGCTTGCGTGGGAACGCGCCGCCTTTATCCGCGCACGCGCCGCAGCAGGCGACACCGCAAAAGGAGAGGCATTCCTTTCAGAGATCGCGCCATTTATTTGGCGCCAGAAGCTGGACTTCGGCGCTATCGAGGAGATCCGCGCTCTCACCCAGCGTATTCGCGCAGACAATGAAGGCTCCGACATTCCCGGCCCCGGCTATGACGTCAAGAAGGGGCGCGGCGGCATTCGCGAGATCGAATTTTTTGCGCAGACCCATCAACTGATTCATGGTGGCCGCGATCCATCCTTGCGTCTTCGCGGCACGCGTGCGGCATTGGACGCACTGGCCAAAGCAGAGCGGATAGATCCGGAACATGCGCGAATTCTGGGCGAGGGTTATGACCGGTTGAGGGTAGTCGAACACCGGCTGCAGATGGTCGAGGACCGCCAGACCCACTGCCTGCCGTCGGGCGAAGCGTTGGACCGCGTGGCGCAGCTTGACGGCATGGCGGATGGCGCCGAGTTGGTGGATGAACTGACCCGGCTCACTGCGCAAACCGGCGCCATTTACGATGAACTGATCGGGCAGGGCTCGCCTGCACCCTATCCCCAGCCAAAGCCGGAAATCCGCGCACGAACGCTGGACCAGATGGGCTTTGACGATGCCAGGGCATTGGCCCAGCGAATCGAGGATTGGCGCGATGGGCGCTACTCTTCGATCAGAAGCCCGCAAGCGCTCGAAGCGTTTGACCGCCTCTTGCCGCAGCTTCTTGATGCCATCGCACAAAGCGACGATCCCGAGCACGCGGTCAACCGGTTCCAGTCCATCATCGAGCGCACCCAGAGCGCAATCGAGCTGTTTCGATTGCTCACAGCCCAGCCTGAAATGATCGAGCGCCTCGTCAATGCGCTGACCCTCTCTTCGAGGATTGCGAACACGCTGGCACGCCGCCCTGAAACGCTTGATGTGCTTCTGGAGCGTCAGCCCATCGATTTTGAAAACACCTATGCGCATACGCTCGAGCAGCTTCGCGACAGGGCCGAACGCGACGACTATGAAGCAAAGCTCGATTGCATCCGGCAGATTGTCTCCGAGGCGCGCTTCACCCTGGAAATCAGCCTGCTTGAGGCCGAGCATAAACCATCGCGTATTGCCTCGGCGCTTTCGCATGTGGCGGAAGCGGCCATCACTGCTGCGGTTGAGGCCGCACAGGAAGAATTTGCCCGCACGCATGGCCGGATCAAGGACAGCGAACTGATGGTGCTGGGCCTCGGGAGGCTTGGGGGCGGCGCGCTCTCGCCGGCATCCGACCTCGATATGATTTACCTGTTCAAAGGCGAATACGGCGCGGAATCCGACGGAGAGCGGCCGCTTGGCGCGACGCTCTATTACAATCGTCTGGCCACCCGCGTGAACGCCGCGCTCAGCGTGCCGACCGCGCAAGGCGCGTTATACGAGGTCGACACGAGGTTGAGGCCGCAGGGCAATCAGGGGCCTCTTGCGGTTTCGATTGACGCCTTTGCCAAATATCAAAAGTCCAGCGCCTGGACGTGGGAACACATGGCGCTCAACCGGGCGCGCGTTCTTGCCGGATCGGATGAGGCGCGCGCGAAGGTCGAGGAGGTGATCGTCCAGACCCAGTGCAAATCGCGTGATCCAGCGGCTTTGCGCGAAGACGTCCTCAAGATGCGTCGCGACATGGCCGAGCATAAGCCCCCTAAGGGCGAGCTTGACGTAAAGCTTTTGCGAGGCGGGCTTATTGATGTGGAGTTTCTCGTCCACTTCATCCAGCTGCGCGATGCCTCAAGGCTCGGCGGCGAGAACCCGAAAATGCTTTCGCCCGATTTTGCCGAAGCAATTCCTGCTTTGATTGAACTGGGCCTGCTCGAACGGGAACTTTGGCCTGCCTATGACCTTTTGACCGATGTGCTGGTTGCAAGCCGGCTGCTCGCGCCCGATCGCCAAGAGCCGCCTCCTGCTGCGGCAAATGTCCTTGCGCGCTCGTGCGGGTGCTCTAGCTACGCTGAGCTTTTGACCAATGTTGCCGATGCGCGCCAATGTGTGGTTCGCCATTGGGCGATGAATTTTGAAGAGAATTTGGAGATTTGAACCCATGACCGATTTTGCAGGCCCCGGCGATTCCCTTCCCGATATTGCGATGGAAACTCCTGATGGTGGCACGGTGAAGCCTTCCGATTATGCAGGAAAGAAGCTGGTTGTGTTCTTCTACCCTAAAGACAACACACCCGGCTGCACCACCGAGGCAAAAGATTTCACCGCGCTCAAGGGCGAATTTGACGCAGCGGGCGTAGAGCTTCTCGGCGTGTCCAAGGACAGCGCGAAAAAGCACCTGAACTTTATTGCAAAGCATGATCTGAAAACGCCTCTTGCGACAGATGCCGAAGAAGGCGGGCTCTCTGATGCTCTGGGCGTTTGGACCGAGAAGAAGATGTACGGCAAAACTTTCATGGGCATGGTGCGCACAACCTATCTCATCGATGTGGACGGCAAGATTGCGCAGGTCTGGAACAAGGTGAAGGTGAAAGGCCACGCCGAAGAAGTGCTCGCAGCGGCAAGGGCACTCTAAAGCGCGATGCAGTCGGTTTCCTCTGCCATTCGCGCGGCGCTCCTTACAGGCGAGCCGCGCGCCAAGTGCTTTGCGACCCGCGATGTGGCGCGGCGGTGGCGCAACGGCGAGCTCGCATTCGTGTTTGATGAACCGATGCCCGATCAGCCAGCGTGGCCCGACGAACCGGAGTTGCTGCCACCCAACAAAATGCCAAAGCGCGGCAAGTTCGGGTCAGAGCGGGCGCGCATCGCCTTATGGCACAGCCTTGCCCACATCGAATTTGTCGCGATTGACTTGGCGCTCGACATGGCCGGACGCTTTGGCGCCGAAATGGGAGAGGAGTTTGTCTCCGACTTTCTTTACGTCGCAGCCGACGAAGCGATGCACCACGCCCTGCTTGCGCGCAAACTGGAGAGCCTTGGAAGCCATTATGGCGCGCTTCCGGCCCATGCGGGATTGTGGGAAGCAGCGCATGAAACGCGCAATGACGTTGCCGCACGCCTGGCGGTGGTCCCGATGGTGCTCGAAGCGCGTGGGCTAGATGTAACGCCCGCGACACTTGAACGGGTCAAGGCGGCCGGTGATGAGCACGGCGCAAAGATATTGGCGCGCATTCTTGACGACGAAATTCGCCATGTCGGATTCGGCACCAAACACTTTTTGAAGGTCGCGCAAGAATCGGGTGAAAAGCCCGCTGAGGCCTGGAAATCCCTCGTTCGCAGACATTTCAGAGGCCCGGTTAAGCCGCCATTCAACGACTCAGCGCGTCTTGCAGCCGGTTTATCGCGCGACTTCTACGAAGATGTTGCTCTTTAACGAATCGACCCGATAACTCTTGGATATCGAAATGAGGGCAGGGCTCTGCTTTACATTTTCCGACCACGCTGAACGGGGCTTCGCACCTCTAATACAAATAAGAAAAGCAGTGGTTCCAAATTTTATTGGCGTGGGTTGCGTCAGATAGGACCGGGTCATTATGTACGCTTCGTTGCGAAACGTTTCAAAAGCCACCACCGCCTTTTTCGGCGCGATAACTCTGCTGATCGCGCCAAGCGCACACGCCAATTCTTCCGCTAACACCGCCGCCGACATGACCGCTCCCGTGCGCGAAGCTCAGGCTGAAACGCTTGCCAACGGCGATGAGCGTTTCCGCGAGCTGTTCGCCAGCTGGACTTCACTCGACAGCTTGAGCGCGACCGTCGACACCCCGCCGGTTGTGGTTGAGCGCCCGACCGTTTCGGTTCCTTCGCTGACCCCAGTGAACGGCGCCCGGATGAGCAGCGGCTTCGGATATCGCAATCACCCGGTTCGCGGTGGCCGCCGTAAGCACAAGGGCGTCGATCTGGCCGCGCCAACAGGCACTCCGGTCTATGCAACAGCCGACGGCATGGTCGATCTTGCCCGTTGGGGCCGTGGCTATGGTCTTTACATCAAGCTGGACCACGGCGCTGACCTCGAAACGCGTTACGCGCACCTTTCGCGCCTTGCTGTTGCGCCGGGTGACCGCGTCGAAAAAGGCGACGTGATCGGCTATGTTGGCTCCACCGGATGGTCGACCGGCCCGCACCTGCATTATGAGGTGCGCGTGAATGGGGTTGCAGTTGATCCGATTCACTATATGGTGGCGAAACGCGAAGACGCGAAACCTGCTGAAGAGCGCATCGAAATGATCGCTGGACGGCGCCGGGTTGGCGCTGGTGGACAGTAAGTCTCGCGAACGAGTTTCCGCCGCTTGATAAGCGGCACATGAAATACCCGCCTGGAAGCGGGTCGGACATTGGAGAGGGTGTCCGATATGGGCGGCGGGTTTTCCCGCCGCCTTTTTTCATGCCCTGCGCATTTGTCCGTGAAGTCATTCAGTCCTCTCGCACGCGGTCTTCTCCAAGTGCAGTTTATCTCACAAATCGTTTGAGCAGCACGAGGCTTGCGTTAGGTTGCTAGAAGAGACTGTTCGCGCGGCCCCAGCCACACTTGGGACCGGTCAGCGACTGCGATGGAGAGAGAAATGAGCATGCACCCGATCGCCCACGCGGCGGCGCGTCCCGACCATCCTGCCGTCATAATGGCAGGCAGCGGTGAGCAGATGACATTCAAGCAGATGGATGAGGCTTCCAATCGCTTCGCACATCTGCTTCGTGACCGTGGCTTTAGAGGGGGCGATGCTTTCGGCGTCCTGCTTGAAAACCGGATCGAGTATTTCACTCTCATCTGGGGGTCACAGCGGTGCGGGGCGATGTTGGTGCCGGTTTCGACCCGTCTGACTGCGCCGGAAATCTCTTACATCCTGCGTGATTCAGAAGCGAAGCTGCTCATCACCTCGACCGCCTATGCCGATGTCGTCGAGGGTATCAGGGCCGAGCTTCCCGATCTGGAAATCCTGGTCGCAGACAGCGGCGGCGATGATGATTTTGGCGCGGTCCTGCAAAACTATTCAGTGGGCGCCATTTCCGATACGAGCCCGGGTCAGGTGATGCTCTATTCATCGGGCACGACCGGGCGCCCCAAGGGCGTGCGTCCTCCCCCTCCGCCTGAACCCGATATTCAGGCTCCGGTGCCGCTCATGGGGCTCGCAACCATGGGGGCAGGGATGCCCGCGGACGGGTCGATGGTCTATCTCTCGCCCGCCCCGCTTTATCACGCAGCCCCCATTGGCTGGGCCTCAACCGTGCATCGCCTGGGCGGCACGGTTGTGGTGATGGAGAAGTTTGATCCCGAAAACGCGCTTGCGGCGATCGAGAAATACAAGGTCACCGACAGCCAGTGGGTGCCGACCCATTTCGTGCGCTTCCTCAAGCTCGATGAAGAGGTGCGCTCCCGCTACGATCTATCAAGCCACCAGCGCGCGCTTCACGCCGCTGCTCCTTGTCCTGCTCCAATCAAGCAGGAGATGATCAAATGGTGGGGACCGATCATCAATGAATATTACGCCGGGTCCGAAGGCATCGGCATGACCATGGTCAAATCCGAACAATGGCTTGAGCATCCCGGCACTGTCGGCGTTCCGATTTATGGGAAGCTGCACATCTGTGGGCCCGATGGCGAAGAGGTTGCCGCTGGCACCGACGGCCTCATCTATTTCGAGAACGACCTCTTGCCGAGCTACCACAAGGACCCTGAGAAAACGAAAGAGGCGATGCACCCAAAGGGCTGGATGACCCTAGGCGATATCGGCCATGTGAATGAGGCAGGCTACCTCTTCCTCACCGATCGCAAGAGTCACATGATCATCTCCGGCGGGGTCAACATCTACCCGCAGGAGATCGAGAACCTGCTGGTAACCCATGACAAGGTGATGGACGCCGCCGTTATCGGTGCCCCGTGCCCGGAGCTTGGAGAGAAGGTGGTGGCCGTCGTTCAACCAATGGACATGGCCGATGCGTGCGATGCGTTTGAGGCCGAGCTTCGCGATTTTCTTGCGCCAAACCTTGCGCGCATCAAAATGCCCAAGCAGTTCGACTTCCGCCCCGATTTGCCGCGCGAGGCCAATGGCAAGCTCTACAAAAGCGAATTGCGCGATGAGTATGCCGCCAAAGCGGATGCTTAAGTCATGAGTGCGCCAGCAGTTCTTCCCGAAGAGACCGCCCGCAAAATCATCGCACCGACCAGCTATGGCGAGTGGCACGGCATTCTCGACACGTTCGACCGCCTTCGCGAAGAAATGCCGGTGGCCAAGGTTGTCGCCGAGGATGACAGTTTCGAACCCTTCTGGCTCATCACAAGATACGAAGACGTGATGCGGATCTCGAAGGACAATCGGGCCTTCCTCAACAACCCCAAACCCGTGGTTTTCGCAACGCGCGAGGCCACCGCTTTCTCGCAGGCGGCGACCGGTTCGGACATGCTGGTCGACAGCCTCGTGGTGTTCGATGCGCCGATCCACCCCAAGTATCGCAAGCTTACCATGGACTGGTTTATGCCGCGCAATCTGGCAAAGATCGAAGCGGAGATTCGCGACCTTGCGCATCGCACGGTCGACCGGATGATCGAAGCAGGGGCCGAGGTGGACTTCGTCAAGGAGGTTTCCGGCCCCTATCCCTTGCACGTCGTCATGCAGATTCTCGGCGTTCCCGAAGAGGACGAGCCGCGCATGATGATGCTCACGCAGAAGATGTTCGGCGGGCAGGATGCAGACCTTTCGGGCACGGGCATGGAGAATATGAGTCCCGAGCAAGTGCTCCAACTGGTGTCGGGCGCGGTGAAGAGTTTTGAAGACTACTTCACCGCTCTGGCAGAAGATCGCCGCGCCAACCCCACCGATGATGTGGCGAGCGTCATCGCCAATGCGCTCGTCGATGGAAAGCCGCTGCCGCCGCGCGATCTGGCGGGGTATTACATCATCGTTGCAACCGCCGGGCACGATACCACCAGCGCATCAACCGCAGGGGCAATGATGGCGCTTGCCAATGACCCTGAGCAATGGGCGCGGGTGAAAGCGGACCGCTCGCTCCTTCCCGGCATTGTCGAAGAGGCAATCCGCTGGACCTCTCCCGTGCAGCACTTCATGCGCACCGCGGCCGAGGACGTCGAAGTAGGCGGGCAACAGATCAAGGCGGGCGACTGGATGATGATCAACTATGTCGCGGCCAATCACGATCCTGCGCAGTTCGAGAACCCGCGCAAATTCGATGCCGCCCGCTCTCCCAATCGGCATCTGGCCTTTGGCGCGGGGGCGCACCAATGCCTTGGCCTGCACCTTGCGCGGCTCGAGATGCGCATATTGTTCGAGACGCTGCTGGACCGGGTCGACGCGGTCGCGCCTGCGGGCGAGGCGAAGCGGTCGAACAGCACCTTTGTCGGCGGGCTGAAGACCTTGCCGCTGACGATTACGCCTGCCTGAGCAAGTGTCCTGCCCCGAGGGGTTTAGTTGATGAAACACCTCCCCGGGCGAGGGAGTGCGAAACCGTCAACCTGGCGGGCGAGGGGGTGTGTGTAGGAAATATCGACCAACTGCGCCGTAACCAAGCTTCTTATGTGGTGACACTTTCGCAATTATTCAAGGTCGCAAGCGAAATATCTTTTCGCCTCACGAATTATTGCAACAACATATCCGATTTTGCTGTCTTTTTGCGACAACATCTGTTAATACAGTGTTCATGGGATGCAATGGGGCGCGCGCCACTTTTCGTGAAGGTGGAGGCGTTTTTACGAGCCAAAGTCTCTTCGGAGCACAATTCGTGAGAACCGCCTCCCTTTATGAAAGGAGGTGAGTTTATGACATTACTCGAAGCCCACAATCTGCCTTTTGCAATCGCGCTTGCCGCGCTGTTCATCATTGCTTTTTTGCAGCTGATCGGCGCTGGCGACATTTTTGAAGGCGCGGACGATATCGAGATCGAGCTGGACGCCGAGGTTGCTGACGGTCTGGAAGCCAGCGGCTTTATGGACGGGGTTTCGACCCTGCTCGGCCTTGGCCGTGTGCCCTTCCTCATCTGGCTGGCGAGCCTGCTTTTCGTCTTCTCCGTCACCGGAGTGGTCGGGCAGTGGATCATTGACAGCGTCACCGGCGCGGCGCTCGGCGCAGGGCTCGCTGCCTTGATCGCCGGAGCAGTCGCGCTGCCATTGAACGGTCTGTTCGTGCGCCCGATTGGCAGGGTTCTGCCAAAGGATGAAAGCTCGGCGGTGGGCCTCGAAAGTCTCGTGCGGCGCGATGCGGTGATCCAGACGGGCACCGCGCGCGCTTCCTCGCCCGCTCGCGCCAAAGTGAAGGACGCCTTTGGTCAGCCCCACTTCGTGATGGTGGAGCCGAACGATCCGGCCTCCGAGATCGGCGAAGGCGAAACTGTTCTGCTGGTGCGCCGCGAAGGGCAGCTGTTCTTCGGCGTGCCCTATCAAAGCCCGATGCTGAGGCCCTGAATATAGGAGTTTACCCCTGCGCCTCCTCCTCCCCCCGATTGTCTTCGGAGTCAAAGAGCGCGCGCACAATTAGACAGGAGAGAAAATGGATATCTGGACAATCTTGATGCTGGCTGGCGGTTTCGTCGCTCTCGTCATCATCATCTTTATCTTCCTGATGACGCTCTATCGGCGCGCATCGAAGGAAATCGCTTTCGTTCGCACGGGTGTCGGCGGTGAGAAGGTCGTCATGAATGGCGGTGCGGTCGTCTTCCCGGTTCTTCACGAGACGATGCCCGTGAATATGAACACGCTGGTGCTCAGCGTGGTGCGCAAAGATGCCGAAGCGCTCATCACGCTCGACCGTCTGCGGATCGACGTGAAGGCGGAGTTCTACGTTCGCGTTCGCCCCGATGCGGGCGCCATTGCGATGGCAGCGCAAACGCTCGGCCAACGCACGATGCAGCCTGAAATGCTCAAGGACCTTGTCGAAGGTAAGTTCGTCGACGCGCTGCGGTCTGTGGCCGCCGGCATGAGCATGAACGAGCTGCACGAACAACGCGCAGATTTCGTCCAGAAGGTGCAGCAGGTGTCCTCGAACGATCTTGCGATGAACGGTCTGGAACTGGAATCGGTCTCGCTCACCGGTCTCGACCAGACGAGTATCGAGCACTTCAACGCCAACAACGCGTTTGACGCCGAAGGCTTGACCAAGCTTACCGAGCAGATCGAGGCGCGCAAGAAATTGCGCAACGATATCGAGCAGGACACCCGCGTCCAGATGGAGACGAAGAACCTAGAAGCTGACCAGCGCAGTTTCGAGATCGGGCGCGACACCGAATACGCCAAGCTCCAGCAGGAGCGCGAGGTCGAGGTGCGGCGCGCTGCGCAAACGTCCGAAATCGCGCGTGAACAGGCCGAGCGCCAGCGCGAAGCCGATGCAGCCCGGATCGAGGCGAAGAAACAGGTCGATGCTCAGCAGATCGAGGCCGACCGTCTCGTCGAAGAGGCCCGGATCGACCAGCAACGCGCCCTTGAGATCGCCCGTCAGGAGCAGCAGATCGAGGTCCAGAACAAATCGCGCGAGGAAAGCCAGGCGAAAGCCGAAGCTGATGCCGCACGGGCTCTGGCCGTGGCCGCGGAAGAGCAGGTCGTGACGTCGCGTGAGAGCGAGGTTGCCGAGCGTCAGAAGAAGATCGAACTGATCGAAGCGGCGAAAGTCGCAGAGCGTGATGCGATTTCGATCAAGGTCGAGGCGGAAGCGGAGAAAGACGCAGCCACCAACCGCGCGGAGGCTTCACGGCTTGAAGCGAAAGGCGAGGCGGATGCTGAAATCCTTCGCGCCGAAGCGGACCGTGTGCGCTTTGAAGTCGAGGCCGCTGGTCAACAGGCTGTCAACGAGGCAGCGAACATCCTTTCGATGGACCAGATCAGCCTGCAAACGAAGCTCGCTCTTCTCAAGGTGCTGCCTGAGGTCATCAAGGAAAGCGCCAAGCCGATGGAGGCCATCGATTCGATCAAGATCGTTCAGGTCGATGGGCTCACCAACAATGGCGGCGGTTCGTCGGGTGCTCCTGCGGGCGGCGGTGCCAATGGTGCCGGTGGCTCGGGAAACTTGGCGACTGACGCGGTTTCCGCAGCGCTTGCCTACCGCGCTCAGGCCCCTGTGCTTGACGGGCTGATGAAAGAGCTTGGCCTCGATGGCTCATCGCTCGGTAGCCTTGCCCAAGGCGCAGCGGCCGAGGTTGCGCCAGCCAATGACGGACCTGCAGACAAATCGCTCGCCGAAATCATGAGCGATGTCGCCGAACAGGTCGAAGAAGCCGAAGAACGCCACGGAAAAGACGAAGGCGAAGCGGCGGAGTAAGCCTCGCTTCTCGCACAAACAAAGACCCCGCCGCGCCCTCAGGTTCGGCGGGGTTTTCTTTCGCGATTGTCTCGGAGATGAACTCTAGTACAATGTGTGCGAAATTCAGGTTTCTGCGGTGGGGCCTGTGAAGATGCTTTGCCCGATTTGAGAAGAGTATTCGATGTCAGATGCATCTCTCGACCGAACGAGCCCGATAGTCGTTAGCGTCAACGACTATCTTTCGCTTATCAATACCCCCCCGCAAGAAACTCAAACTAGGCTCCGAAAACTTGCCGAAGCTCTCGATACCTTGGTGTGGACGTATAATGGCACATCGGACGTCGATGCAGATGACAACGGATTGGATGCACCAAAAGTCGATTATCGATCAATCTACGAGAGTGTTGGCGCAGCTTTTCCTGAGCTGGGCTATTACGCTCAAGTTGATCCAATCGAAGGGTTAGAACAGAGCATTGGCCTCGCAGACGCCATCGACGATCTGGCGGACATTGCGAAAGATCTGAAAGAGGTCCTTTGGCACGTCGAGCATAACACCGCATCAAACGCGATTTGGGAATTTCGATTTGGATACCAAACCCACTGGGGCACGCACCTTCATCGGTTGCGAGGGTACCTTCACACGAGCACTATCGCAGCTTGGTGAGATTAGCGATTGAGCAGGCTCAAGAAACGCCCGTCAGCCCAGCCTCCGAGCCGCAGTCCAGCTCGCTTAGCGACTATGCAAAAGAAGCTGGACCCCGGATCAAGTCCGGGGTGACGTGCTTTCGCTATTTAAGCAAACGCTCAGCCATTGCGCGCACCTCGGCGCCCATATCATCGCGTTCCAGCGCCAGCGCCAAGGTCGCCTCCACAAAGCCCAATTTACTGCCGCAGTCGTAGCGGTTGCCGTCGAAGGTCACCGCGTGGAACGGCTGGTCGCCGATCATCTTGGCCATCGCATCGGTGAGCTGGATTTCGCCGCCTGCGCCTTTGCCCTGCGTCTCCAAAGTCCGCATGACTTCGGGTTGCAGGATGTAGCGGCCCGAGACGATCTTGTTGGAGGGGGCCTCGGCCACGGGGGGCTTTTCGACGAGGCCTGTGACTTCGGTGAGGGCACCGTTCTCCGCGCCCGGCTTGATCACGCCGTAGCTGGAAACTTCCTCCATCGGCACTTCGAGCACGCTGATAAGATTGCCGCCGGTCTGCTCATAGGCATCGACCATCTGCTTCATGCAGCCGCTCCCGCCCTTGTGGCCGATCATCAGCTCATCGGGCAGGAAGATCGCAAACGGCTCATCCCCCACAATCGCGCGCGCGCACCAGATTGCGTGGCCAAGGCCCAAGGGCACCTGCTGGCGCACGGTGATGATATCGCCCGGGGTGGCGCGCGTGGGGTCGAGCACCGACAAGTCCTTGCCGCGCTCGCCCATGGTGGTTTCCAGCTCATAGGCGATGTCGAAATGTTCGACGATCGCGCTTTTGCCGCGCCCGGTCACGAAGATCATCTGCTCGATCCCCGCCTCGCGCGCTTCGTCCACTGCATACTGGATGAGAGGACGGTCGACGATAGGAAGCAGCTCCTTCGGGATCGCCTTGGTCGCGGGCAGGAAGCGGGTGCCAAGACCTGCGACGGGAAAGACAGCTTTGCGGATGGGTTTCTGGCTCATGGAAAAGGCGTTTCCTCGGTGAAAATATGTCCGGTCCAATCCGTGCCGCCTGCGCGTGCTAACGTCAATGCTGCGGATGGCACCTGCTTGTTCAGTTGCGCGATAGCGTGGTTTCGTTAAGGCAATTGGTCATGGATAAATTGATTATCAAAGGCGGCAATCGCCTCTCGGGCACTATTCCGGTTTCAGGCGCGAAGAACGCGGCGCTGACGCTTATCCCTTGCGCGCTTTTGACCGAAGAGCCGCTCACCTTGCGCAATCTGCCGCGCCTTGCCGACATCGACGGGTTCCAGCATCTGATGGGCCAGTTCGGCGTGAGCGTAAGCATCCAGGGCAACAATCGCCCCGAAGATTTCGGCCGCGTGGTGACCTATCAAGCGGGGCGCATCACCTCGACCGTCGCGCCGTATGACCTCGTGCGCAAGATGCGCGCCTCTATCCTTGTGCTTGGCCCCATGCTTGCGCGCATGGGCGAAGCAACGGTGTCGATGCCGGGAGGCTGCGCAATTGGGAACCGACCTATCGACCTGCACCTCAAGGCATTGGAAGCGTTCGGTGCAGAGATCGAACTTGCCGCTGGCTATGTGAAAGCCACCGCGCCCGATGGCGGGCTTCCTGGCGGTGATTTCGATTTTCCCGTGGTCTCTGTTGGCGCGACCGAGAATGCGCTTATGGCAGCGGTCCTCGCCAATGGCACCTGCCGCCTCTTCAACGCTGCACGCGAGCCCGAAATTGTCGATTTGTGCAACCTGCTGGTCGCCATGGGCGCGGAGATCGAGGGGATCGGATCGAGCGATCTTACCATCCACGGGGTCAAGCGCTTGCACGGCGCGACCTACCGCGTGATGCCCGACCGGATCGAAGCGGGCTCCTACGCCTGCGCGGCGGCGATCACCGGGGGCGATGTGCGGTTGGAAGGGGCGAGCGCTCACGACATGGCATCGACCCTCCACGCGCTTCAGGCAATTGGTTTGCACGTCGAGGAGGATGCCAAGGGCGTTACGGTCAAATCCAACGGCGCATTGAAACCCATCGATCTGACGACCGCGCCCTTCCCGGGCCTTGCCACCGATATGCAGGCGCAGTTGATGAGCCTTTTGTGCAAGGCGGAGGGGACAAGCGTTCTTAAAGAGACGATCTTTGAAAACCGCTTCATGCACGTGCCCGAACTCTCGCGCATGGGCGCCAATATCGCCACCGAAGGCCGCACCGCGATCGTAAAAGGTCCAGCGGACCTCACCGGCGCAGAGGTGATGGCAACCGACCTGCGCGCCTCGATGAGCCTGATTATCGCAGCGCTCGCAGCAGAGGGTGAGACGACAGTGCGCCGCATCTATCACCTCGACCGAGGGTATGAGCGCCTGGAGGAAAAGCTCCAACTGCTGGGTGCCGACATCGAACGCGTAGACGATTAGGAGCTCGCGCTAGGAGGCGAGGCTTCGCCTTGTGTTGGCCTGCAAATCGCGATTGCGCGCGCTTCCGGTGCTCACGACCCCATAAGGTCGCTGCGCGCCGGGTCACACGCATTCACCATTTTCGGCGAAACCCAAGCCAAAGCGTCCTGGGTGCGCGGGGTCAAGCGGGATCGTCGCTCTTTTGCGCCACCAACCACACGCGAATAGCGCTCGCCAGGCCCGGCGGGGTGCCGGACTGGATGCGCTCTGCGTCGATTTGGGCGACGAGCGCGCTTACCGGCATTTGCGCCCCATCGGCTGCATCCTTGAGCATATCCCAGAACACCGGCTCCAGACTGATGCTGGTGCGGTGTCCCTCGATTGCAATCGAGCGTTTTACCGGCGGGTGATAGGGGACAGGGCCATGGGCGGGAGGGCTCATTTGTAATGCTCGCGCCGGTCGGAAAATTCGCGCACCCGCTTTCGCCATGCGCGGTAGCTTCCGGGTTTGAGATTGTCGCGCATCAGCTCCTTGACCTCGCTTTCCTTCAAGCCAAACTCGGACTCGATTACGGCAAAAGGCATATGATCGCTCAAAGCCATTTCGATGATCGCGCTTTTGTGGGCAGGGGGAAGGTCGTGGGACATGGAATGAGAGATAGGGCGTCCTATCCGATAAGCCAGTCGTCGTAGAGCACGCGAAACACCGTCACTCTACCCGTGCGATGCTCGCCCTCATTGTCCTCGCCGGTCACGGTGATGTCGTAGCGTTCTTCGCGCTTTAGAATTGAACCGTTCTCATCGATGATGAACGAAACGCCCACCTCCCCATCGGCTGTGATGGATGCTGCGTCTGCCAACGCCTGCTCTAGCGCAAGCTCCTTGCCGTTGATCTTGGCTGCGATGACTTCAGCCTGAGCCGCCTGGCGCTTCGCAAAATCGCTGCTGACGGTTCCGGTCGCGGTGAGCACCATTCCGCGATCGTCAGGCTCACCTTCGCCGAGCACGAGCTCAACCCCATATTGGGGAAGCGCAATGGTCGTTCCCACGGCCAAATTCCCGGGGCGCATGTCCGTCGCTTCGATCTCTTCGATAACTTTCCGAGGGTCGCACAAGATCTGGATTGCGGTCCAAGTGAAGATCCACTGGCCGCAAACTTCCGGCGGCCATTCCGCGCTCTCACGCCAAGCCAGATTGCGCTCTTTAAGCTCGCCAGCGTTCAGGAGGGTCTTTGAGCCATCGGGAGCCACCAGCACGCGCGCGGGATACATCCACATGGCATTGCCACGAATTTTGTCCTGATCCCCGGGGATGGAATATTCGATAACGAGGCCATCTTCGCGCGTCTCGATGACGCGCTCTGCCATTGCGGTGCGACCACTGCCCGACCCCGAGCCACGGCCTTCGAGGTCCTTGCTGGCATAGTCGTAGCTTTGGACCAGCACGTAGTCCGGGTCGGAGGCCAATGCAGGAAACGCTATTGAAAGACCTGCGAGCGTGCACACGAAAGTTCGAGAGAACAGCATGGGATCAGGGCTAAATCACAAGCCCTTCGGTGTCACGCCCTTTGGGCTCGTGCCTTAAGCCGCCCGAACGTTCGCGAGCAGCTTGGCAAAGCGGCTCTTCTTCATATCGCCAAAGGGTTGCAAGCGCATCGCGCATTGCGCCAGCTCCTCGGTATCGAGCGGGTGCTGGAACTGAAGGCCGTATTGTTCGCCCACGTTCCAGCGCACCTGCGCAAGGCGCGGAGACATTCCGGGAAGCTCGAAACTGATAAGGCCGCGAGTGCGGATTTCATCGCCGGCTTCGATCTTGGCCCCTTCGCACGAGAGATCGAGCAACTGTGCGTCCATGACCGCGCGTCCGTCCTGAATGCGCACAATGCCATCCATGTTGAGGCGCAAGGGGCGAACAGGGTGAGGGGTTTCTTCGCGCAGGAATTCATCCAGTGTAATCGTGCAGCCAAAGCGGTATCCCGCCTGACGCGACTGTGCCCACATGCGCTCCACCGGATAGGTCATGCCATTGGCAAGCTGAAGAATGGTGCGTTTTTCAGGGGGCACATCGTGCAGGAAGCCAAGGCCGATGCCGTTTTCCGAAACATCGCGGATCAGCGTGAGGTATTCGCCGCTTTGACACACCAGCTTGGCCCGCCGCAGCATGAGACTGGCGCGGTGCGATTGACGCCGCGAGTGGTCATAGGCTGCCTCTGCGACAACCGGCTTGGCACTTTCTGAGCTCGACTGTTCCACCTTGCTCGCTCCTCATTAAAGTCTGCGAAAGTCACTTATGGCCGGCGAGCGCGGGCCGCTGCCAAGGCGTTCAAACTTTCGTAACCTGTATTAATCAAGAATAGAGCAAGAGGGTTAAGGAAGTCCTAAATTCCCAAGGGGGCCGCCGCCTGCGCGGCACCATTCATCGCGGCAGGGATAGGTATAAATACCGAGACCCGCCGCCATAAATGCCCACGCCAACAGGGGATCAGGCGACCGCGGTCCCTTCAAGCTCGATCAGGATGTCAGGGTCGTAAAGCTCTTTCACACCCAGAAGCGTCGCGCAGATCTGCGCGCCCGAGCCGGCATAGACCGGCACGATTTCCTCTGCCGCTTCCATGAAGGTAGGAACATCGAGCACATAGATATTCATGCGCACCAGATTGGCGGGCGTCATCCCGGCCGCCTCCAACGCTTTGACAAGCTCGCCCCAGGCCGTCTTGAACTGCGCCACCAGATCGCCGGGATGAAGCGGCGCGCCGTCGGCATCGCTCGCGGTCTGGCCGGAAAGATAGAGCGTGCGCTCACCGCCGCGGACCTCGACCGCGTGATTAAGGCCAAAATGCGTGAGCCAATCGGTCGGATTGTAAGTCTTGATTTCCATGAATTCCCCCCAAAGTGCGCCATCCGGTCGTGACAGCCTAATACATATGCTGTCCGCCGTTAATGCTCATCGTCGAGCCTGTCATAAACGCGCCATTGTCGGAAGTGAGGAACGCAACTCCGCGCGCAATCTCCTCGGCCTGGCCAAGGCGGCCCACCGGGATCTTCGCGACAATCTTCTCCAGCACCGGCTCTGGCACGGCGGCGACCATGTCGGTGTCGATGTAACCGGGCGCAATCGCATTGACGGTGACGCCGAATTTCGCGCCTTCCTGCGCCAGCGCCTTGGTAAAGCCGTGGATGCCAGATTTCGCGGCGGCGTAGTTCACCTGCCCGTATTGGCCCGCCTGACCGTTGATCGAACCGATGTTGACGATGCGCCCCCATTGCCGCTCGCGCATGCCGGGGAAGGTCGCCTTGGCCATGTTGAAGCACCCGCCAAGGTTGACGCGCATCACGTCGTTCCAATCCTCGAAGCTCATCTTGTGCAAGGTGCCGTCGCGGGTGATCCCGACGTTGTTGACGACGATATCAACTTCGCCATGGTCGGCCGCGACCTGCGCGCACCCTTCGATGCAGGCCTCGTGATCGCCCACGTCCCATTTGTAGGAGGGTATGCCGGTTTCTTGCGAGAAGCGGGCCGCGGCCTCGTCATTGCCGCCGTAATTGGCGATGACTGTGTGGCCTTGGCGTTTGAGGCGCTGGCAGATCGCCTCGCCAATCCCCCGCGTTCCGCCTGTGACGATGGCAACTCTGCTCATTGTATTCCCCTCCATTGTTTGTGCCAAGGAGAGTGGCCTTGCCGTAGCGTCAGGCAACAAAAACCTGCGCTTTCACGCGGCTTTGCATACCAATGCTTTGGTTTTGAAGTAGTGCGTAGGAGGGTGTGCAGGTGCCGCTTTAGAAGCGGATTTGCGTGCCCACGTAAACCGCCTGGCTATCCTTCACCGAATTGGTGAGCGGGTCGAGGCGGTCAAGGCGGTCGCGTTCCTGTGACAGACGCACACCGGCGGTCACGTCCACTTTGCGCGAAAGGCTGAAGCTACCGCCCAGATCGACGGTTTGTGCGGCCACCGCATCAAGCGTGTTGGCAGAGCGGCCAGCGACGCGCTCACCTTCAAGTTCGATCCGCGGCCGGAGCCGGCTCGGCTTGTCATACGCGGTTGGCTGTGCGGGGGCAAAATCGGCAAGGTCAGGCATGCCCATCGTGCGCAGCTCGTTCACAGGAGCAGCGCGGCCGGACGTCGCAGTGTTTGCCTGCGCGCGAGCAAAGGTTTGATAGCCGCGCGATGTGCCAAGATTGAACCGGCTGGTTTGAATGCCGGCGATCTGCTTGCCTGTGCCGGGGGCACCATCGATGGCAGTGCGGACCGAGATTGCGTTGGCCACGTCATCGTCAACGCGGACCGCAACCGTTACCGTGCGATCGCTTTCGCGGGTGATGTCCGTGCCAAGCGGGGTGAAACGGATACCGCGGGCGCGCGCCTTTTCAGCGACGCGTGCCGCAAGATCGGGATCAACCGATGTCGGGGTGAAAAGTTCGAAAGCCGGTGCGCCCGCCTCATTGCTATCGGACAGGCTGGCCACCGCCATGCCCGCCGAGGGAAGCGCGAAGGACAACGCCGCCGCAAGAGCCAGCCCGGACCAGCCCGGCACAGTCCAAGAGGCGCGCTTTGCATCGCCCTTTGCCTTGCCTGAAATGATCCGGTCGTTTGTCACTGTCTCTGCCTTGCGCCTTTGCTTACGTGCCTGTTTCGACTCGCTTCTTTGCCGTTTCAAGACACCGCGTATACCACAAAAGCGCTTTTGCCCCAATGTGGCGCGGTTTTCTCGCGATCTCTCTAGAAACCTTTAGGTGAACGCCTGCTGAGCAGATTGCCTGAACAGCCCTGGCGACTCCGATGGTCGTTAGATTGATGACAACAACTGATAAGTTGACAATTGCATCCTGCGCAATCGAATCCTTGAGCCCGCCTTGTCTTAAGGCTGAACCTGTTGCGCGTAGCACACAGATTCGCCTTCGCGCGGCTGCGCTTTTTTGCAAATTCAGGTGGCGTAAAGGGCGCCGCCTTTAGCCGGGCCGGCGCAAGATTAGGTGGGCGCATATGTGAAAGTGCGCTTGCCGCAAGGCCTCCGCTCGCTATAGAGCAGGGTCATTCAGGACTAGAGGGACAGACAAACGCTGTGACACGCGCACCCATTTCAACCGCCACAAAATTTGCCATCAGCGCAGCTGCCTTGGCTACCCTTGCCGCCTGCGGAGGGTCCGAGCGTCCCCGCACCGAGCTTGCCGCAGCGCAGATCAACACGATTGGCGTGAACGCCTATCTTTGGCGCGGCGCGCTTGAAACGCTGTCTTTTGCGCCGATGGCATCGGCTGACAGCGATGGCGGCGTGATCGTGACCGACTGGTACGCCAACCCGTCGAACCCCAATGAGCGGGTGAAGGTCACGGTGACGATCCTTGACCAGGACCTGCGCGCCGATGCCCTGCGTGTTTCGGCGAGCCGCCAGGTTGCCCAAGGCGGCGGCTGGGTCGATGCGCCGGTTCAGGCCTCGACCGTGCAAAAGCTTGAGGACATCATCCTCACCAGAGCGCGCGACCTTCGTCGTAAAGCGCTCGCGGGGAACTGAGCCCTTTTTCGGTCCCTGCCGGACCTTTCCTGTCAACAAGAGTGAAGCAGGGGGCCGCACCACGCGGCTCTCTTCGCGCCTTGACACTTGCACTCGTCTTGAACGGCGCTAGCGAGAAACCATGACCGATACACGATTCGATCCATCATCAGCGGATGCGCGCTGGCAGGCGGCCTGGGACAAGGCGGGCACCTTCACCGCCGATTCGAACAGCGAGAGCCCCAAGTCATACGTGCTTGAGATGTTTCCCTATCCATCGGGGCGCATCCACATGGGCCACGTGCGCAACTACACCATGGGCGACGTGCTGGCGCGGTACAAGAAGATGCGCGGGTTCGAGGTGCTCCACCCGATGGGCTGGGACGCTTTTGGTATGCCGGCGGAAAACGCGGCAATGGAAAAGAAGGTCCACCCCGGCAAATGGACCTATGCCAATATCGAGGCGATGAAAGCGCAATTGAAGCGCATCGGTTTTGCGCTTGACTGGACCCGCGAGTTCGCAACCTGCGACCCTGAATATTATGGCCACGAACAGGCGCTCTTCATCGATATGTATGCAGCGGGCCTTGTGTATCGCAAATCGTCCGAGGTGAACTGGGACCCGGTCGATATGACCGTGCTCGCCAATGAGCAGGTGATCGACGGCAAGGGCTGGCGTTCGGGCGCAGAGGTCGAAAAGCGCAAGCTTGACCAGTGGTTTTTGAAGATCACCGATTTTGCCGAAGACCTGCTCGACGGGCTTGGCGATCTTGAGGACTGGCCTGAAAAGGTCAGGGTGATGCAGGAAAACTGGATCGGCAAATCCTCCGGCCTCGAATTCAGCTTTGACCTTTCCAATGGCGAGACTTTGCCGGTTTACACCACGCGGCCCGATACGATTTTCGGCGCGAGCTTTGTCGCGGTTGCGGCCGATCACCCGATTGCGCAAGGTCTCAAAGACGATCCCGAAGTCGCAGCCTTCATCGACGAGTGCAAGAAAGGCGGCACCACGGCGGCGGCTCTCGAGACAGCCGAGAAGCTGGGTTTCAAGACCAGCATCACCGCCAAGCACCCATTTTCGGGTCTGGACCTTCCAGTCTTCATCGCGAACTTCGTGTTGATGGATTACGGCACGGGCGCGGTTATGGGCGTTCCCGGCCATGATCAGCGCGACTTTGAATTCGCGACGAAATATGAACTGCCGATCACCCGCGTGGTGGCCAGGGATCTGGACAGCGGCAACGCGCCAATGGGCGACGAGGCGGAAGCAGGCGATGGCGTCATCGTCAATTCCGATTTCCTCAACGGTCTTAGCGTCGAGCACGCCAAGGCCGAGGTCATCAGCCGCGCCGAAGACGGTGGCTGGGGCAAGGGCACGACCGTGTGGCGCCTGCGCGATTGGGGCATCTCGCGCCAGCGTTATTGGGGCACGCCCATTCCGTTTATCCATTGCGACGCTTGCGGGATTGTCCCCGTGCCAAAGGACCAGCTTCCCGTGAAGCTGCCCGAGGACGTCGATTTTGAAACGCCGGGCAACCCGCTTGAGCGCCACCCGACTTGGAAGCACACGTCCTGCCCCGAATGCGGCGGCGAGGCGCAGCGCGAAACCGACACGCTCGACACCTTCACCAACTCCTCATGGTATTTCCTGCGCTTTGCCTCGCAGCCTGCGGACAAGCCGTTCGATGCAGAGGAAATCGCCAAATGGATGCCGGTGGAGCATTACATCGGCGGGATCGAGCACGCGATCCTCCACCTGCTCTACGCGCGCTTCTGGACGCGGGCGCTGGCGCACATCGGCAAGTTCGATGTGAAAGAACCCTTCGCCTCGCTTTTCACCCAAGGCATGGTGACGCATGAGACGTATGAAATCATGGATGGATTTGAGCAGGGCGTGCAGCCAGCAAAGCTGAGGTACTTGACACCGGCCGAGGTCGAAAAACGAAACGACAATTACTACGAAGTCTCTTCTGGTCGGCTTGTTGTGCCCGGACGGATCGTCAAAATGTCAAAGTCGAAGAAGAATGTCGTCGACCCTGACAATATCATCCGCGACTACGGCGCTGACGCAGTGCGCTGGTTTATGCTCTCAGATTCGCCGCCAGAACGCGACCTGCCGTGGTCCGAGGCCGGGATCGAGGGATGCTACCGCTTTGTTCAACGCCTGTGGCGCCTGTTCGATCAGTTGGACGAATCCGCCACCGGTGAAGACAAGGCATTGGCTCGCCGCGCGCACCAGACCATCGTGGCCGTTGCCGAAGACATAGAGGCGCTTTCGTTCAACAAGGCGGTGGCGCGCATCTACGAGCTCACTGGCGCTGCCGAGAAGGCAAAGCCGAGCGAGAGCCGCAATTTCGCGATCCGCGCGCTGCTCCATATGGTCAGCCCGATGATGCCGCACTTGGCCGAAGAGGCGCACGCGAAGATGGGTGCAGAGACGCTGATCGCAGATAGCCCATGGCCAGAGCATGACGAGGCGATGCTGGTCGAGGACGAGGTTACCATCGCGGTGCAGCACAAGGGTAAATTGCGCGACACGCTGACCGCACCCAAGGGCGCATCCAAAGACAATCTGGAAGCCATGGCGCTCGCATCCGAGAAGGTGCAACGGTCATTGGACGGTGCAGAAATTCGTAAAGTCATTGTCGTGCCCGACAGGCTGGTTAATATCGTCACCTGATGACACTTCGCACCACCTTGATGGCTCTGGCCCTTTGCGTGCCTCTATCTGCTTGCGGGCTTCAGCCCATGTATGCAGGCGGCGCGTCGAGCCCGGTTGCACAAGGGCTTGCCGCGATTGACGTGCCCGCCATTCCGGGCCGCGATGGCTGGCTCGTGCGCAACGCCTTGCGCGACCGTCTGGGCGCGGCGGGCGATCAGGGCGGTTTTCGCTATCGTCTCGATGTGCGGCTCGATGATGATCTCGAAGCGCTGGGCGTTCTCAACGATGACACGATCAGCCGCGAATTGCGCATCCTGCGCTCGCGCTATCAATTGGTGGACATTTCGACCGGCCAGATCCTGCTCGATGCCACCGCGGGCTCGGATGCAGGGATCGACGTTGTCTCCAGCGAATACGCCACCATCGCCGCCGAACAGCGCGCGCTTGAAAATCTGGCCGAGGAAGTCGCAAGCCGCATGGTAACGCGCGTGGCGCTGACGCTGCGCGAGCGTGAGCGCGCTGGCGCAGAGTGAAGGCCGATGAAGGCTAAGCACGGCGAATTTGCAAGAGGCCTGCCGCGAGGCGTGAGCGAGGCTTCGATCTTCTTCTTTTGCGGACCTGACGAAGCGGGCGCATCGGCCGCCGCCAACAAGATCATCGCCTCGTTCCCCGATGCAGGCGAACGGATCGAGCTATCGGGTGGCGATCTCAAACGCGATCCAGCGCTTTTGGGGGACGAAGCGCGCTCGGGCTCGCTCTTCGGGGACAAGCGCCATATCCTTGCGCGCGTAAGCGGCGATGAGGCGCACGATGCGTTAAAGGCCCTGATCGAAACGGGCGATGCGGGCGCAGGCGATGCCGCCCCGGTGTTGATCGTTGCGACCTCGGCCACCGACAAATCGCGCACGGCCAAATTGCTCGAAAAGCGGCCCGATGCGCTCGTCACCATGTTCTATCCGCCCGATCTTCCCAGTGTTGCAGGGGCTGTGCGGGCGATGGCGGATGCTGCGGGTTTGCGGCTGGGCGGTGATCTGGCCGAGCGAATCGCGCGCGCGGCGGGCCTTGATGTGCGGCTTGCCCAATCCGAGGTCGACAAGCTCGCGCTTTACCTCGACGCATCCAGCCAGACACCGAAAAACGCGACTCCTGAAGATCTTGCTGAAATCGGCGCTCCGACAGAGGATGACGGTTTTGCGCCTCTGGTTAACGCGGTGCTTTCCGGCGAACTTGGTAGATTGCCGGGAGAACTCAAACGGATGAAGGAGCTCGGGATCAACCCTGTCGGGCTTCTTCTGGCGCTTGAGAGGCGTGCGAGCCAATTGACACAAATCACGGCAAAGTTGGGCCCGCGCGGGAATTTCGATTCGCTGGGCAAGGGGGAAAAGGCGCAGCTTGGCATCTTCTGGAAGGAAGAACGCGAGATTCGCCAACAACTTGGCCGCTGGTCACAGGCCAAGCTCGACCGCCTCATCCCGCGCCTCACCGCCCTGCATCAAACCCTGCTTTCCAACAGTCAGTCCGCGGAATTACTGCTTGCCCAGGACCTCACCCAGATCGCAAGATTTGCGGCCAAGCGGTAACATTTTGTGACAGGTGTGCCTTTTCGCACCTGCAAAAAATTCCCTTTTACGTAGAATCCAGTAAAGGTTCCCTAGTAATCATACGCTAAGGGTATCTACGGGTTAGGCGTTAAGGCATGAATGAACAGACCGGGCTGCTTCCTGATGCGGCCCAATCCGAGAAAATAGCAAGGCCGATCGCGCCATCGCTGGAAAAGCGCCGTTTGCGCAGCTTTGCGGTGATGATGGTGATCGACGCTGCGCTTTTACATCTCGCCTTTGCGTCTGCCAGCCTCATTTACCTTGGCGCCTGGGCCTCGCCCAATAACATGCTTGCGGCGCAAACCCTGCTGCCGGTGTTCTTTACCATCGCGCTTTACAATGGAAGCTATGGCGGAAAGGCGCTGGGCGACTGGATCTTTGCGTCAAAGCGCGCTTTGACCGCGCTGCTGGTGTCGACCGCCCTGGTCAATTTCCTCGCCTTCTATACCAAATCCAACGCCGAATTTTCGCGTGTTTCCGTGACATTGGGCCTGATCCTGTCGGCCATTGCCATTGTCGCATTCCGCCGGGTGTTGATGATCTTCATCGATCGTTTCTGGGGAGGGCGCACCACCAACGAACTGGTGATTGACGATGGCGGACCCAGCTTTGCCGCCGAGCGTGGCGAGACGATTGCGGCAAGCGACTATGCGCTCGATCCCATCAGCCACGATCCTTTCATGTTCGACCGTCTGGGCAAGCTGTTGCAGAACCAGGACAAGGTCGTTGTCAGCACCCCGCGCGAACGGCGCGCACAATGGGCGTTCCTTCTGAAATCGGCCGGCGTGCACGGCGAGATCGTAAGCCAGCCTGCGCATGACCTGGGGGCGCTGGGTGTCCACCACTACGACGCGCAGGATCGCACGACCCTGATCGTATCCAACGGCCCGCTCAAGCTGCGCTCGCGCATTTCCAAACGCCTGTTCGATACGGCGATTGTTGGCGCTGCGCTGCTGGTGCTTTCACCGCTGCTGCTGCTTGTAGCCATGCTCATCAAACTTGAGGATGGCGGCCCCGTCTTCTTTGTCCAGCGCCGGATGGGCCGGGGCAACACCTTCTTCAACATGTTCAAATTCCGTTCGATGAAGGTCGACAAGAACGATGCCGATGGCGCGCGTTCGACCGGGCGCGAGGATGACCGGATCACCCGCATTGGCGCGTTTATCCGCAAGACGAGCATCGACGAGCTGCCGCAGCTGATCAACGTGCTCAAGGGCGATATGTCGATTGTCGGCCCGCGTCCGCATGCTCTGGGGAGCCGGGCGAACAACAAGTTTTTCTGGGAGGTCGATGCGCAATACTGGCGGCGGCATTGCCTCAAACCGGGGCTGACGGGTCTGGCGCAAGTGCGCGGACACCGCGGTGCGACCGAGAAGGAAAGCGACCTCACCGACCGTCTTCAATCGGACCTTGAGTATATCTCTGGCTGGTCATTGCGACGCGATATCGAGATCGTGTTCAAGACCCTGCTCGTGCTGCGTCACGATAACGCGTATTAGTTTTTCGCACCCGCATCCGTGGGTGCGTCCTCGCTAGACGGGCAGGCAAGCTCCCCCCGCTGCGGGCGGCCGCTTGGCCTTGCGGTTTCGATCGAAACCGAACTCAACTACTTCCTTGCAATGTAGCATTGGAAACGATGCCGAAGGCGTCGCAAGGGCGACTGCCCGCCCGCAGCGGGTTCGAAGCGTCGCGTAGGACGTCTAGCGAGGGAGTCGAAGACGGGCCGAAGGCCCACCCGCGCCCGGATGGGCGTGCGAGATACTAATCACCCCTGACGTTGAACGTGCCGGTGACCCGGCCATCTGCGCCGGGCTCTGTCACGATGCCGCCTGATGCGCGGCCGTCGACGCTCGACAATCCTGTTGCAAGATTGATCACCAGACGCTCCCCGCGCAAGGTATCCGCGCCCCGGCTGAGCGACACATTGCCCGCCATGGTGATGATACGCTTGCCAAAGTCATAGACCGCGACATCGCCGCTTGCGCGTTCATTCGCGCGGGTCACGACCACGCCGCCATTGGCGGTGATGCGTTGAACATCCAGAGAGCCATCGTCGGTGTAGCTTGCCAGCATCCGGTTGGAGCGCACGCTAAGCCCCGCCTGATTGACCACGACATTGCCGCTCAAGATGACGCGGTTGGCGCGGTCGTCAAAATCGATGCTGCCCGCGTCAAATGACACCGGCGCATTGGTGTTGTGCGAGGCAATGGTCTGCGCGCTCGCGCCCATGCCAAGCGCAACCACAGCTCCCATAGCAGCGCCGCCCGCTGCCCAGCCAAGGGCGATCTTGCCAAGGTGTGATGGAAATCTGCGGGCCATTTATGGCATCCTTTGTCCGAGTGTGCCGACGCTGTTGAGCCTGCCTGGCACCATAGTGAGCCGGGCATCGCCATCAAGCGAGATCGTGCGCGCGTCGAGATCGCCGCGCATGGAATTGGCAGAAAACGTGCCCATCGGCACCGCGCCCTCGACCCCGTCGGAGCCGGTCATCGTGCGCGTTTCCAGATTGAACTGAACCCCGCTTGCCTGGATTGCATAGCCATCGGCGGTGCGCACGCGCATGGTCCCTTCGACATCGACCACATCGCTGTTGATGTCATACACCCCGCCAACCGCTGACAGTTGCGCCGGGCCTTCTTCCAGAAGAAGTTGTGCGAGCAGATCATCCATGCGCACTTTGCCTTCCGCGCTGGAGCGTTGGACCGCTTCGCCTGCGGTAATCGAGAAGGGGCGGCCCATGTTGTCGCGGCCCCGATACATCGCATTGTCGACGCTGAGCCGTTCGTCGATCACCGCAACGGTGTTGCGGTCGAGCAGGAAGCTCACCTCGCCGCGCGGCGACAAGGGCGTGACAACCATCAGGGCGGCAATCACCCCCACACCCATCGGAAGCGCGCGCGCAAGGAAGGCAACAAGCTTGTCGTGGCTGCCGCCGGGCGCAGCAAAGTCCTGTCGCTTGTTGCGCAGTTCCTTGGCGCGGTTGGTTTCGATGCGGCGTTTGATGACCATTGGGCCGGATTACCTGTAGAAACCTTCATTATGGCTGAATATGTCGCGCCCGTCCCAGCCAGCGATATCAAGCGCGGCGCGCGTTGGCAGAAAGTCGAAACACGCCTGGGCGATTTCCATGCGACCTTCGCGCTTCAGGCGCACCACCAATTCATCGCGCAGACGGTGGAGAAAACGCACATCGGACGCCGCGTAATCGCGCTGCGCTTCGTTCAGGTCGGGCCCGCCCCAGTCGGAGGACTGCTGCTGCTTGGACATGCTTTCATTCAGCAGTTCATCGGTGAGGTTCTTAAGCCCATGGCGATCGGTGTAGGTGCGCACCAGCTTGCTTGCGATCTTGGTGCAGAAAACCGGCCCTGCCTCAACGCCCAGATAATACTGGATCGCGGCAAGATCGAAGCGGCCAAAGTGGTAGAGTTTCACGCGGTTCGGGTCGGCGAGAATGCGCGTGAGATTCGGCGCTTCATAGTCGCTGCCCGGCGAAAAGCGCACGAGGTGCTCGTCGCCCGAACCATCGGAGATTTGCACCACGCACAGCCTGTCGCGGTGAGTGATAAGCCCCATGGTCTCGGTATCGACCGCAAGGTCGCTTGTGCCCTCAAGCACGCCATCGGGCAGGTCTTCTTCGTGAAAATGTACAGCCATATGGGCAACGCCATTACGCGACATTGCAGGCAAGGGAAAGAGGGCGCCTTAAAGAGGGGGATAGAGTGATTTCGCCGCCTCGCATCGGGTGCCTTCTCATGTGTAGCATGGGTGCAATGACAAGCGATCACATCCCTGAAAGCTGGCGCGCGGCGCTCGAACCCGCGCTTGGCACGCCCGAGGCGCGAAAACTTGGTGGCTGGCTGGTGGCGCAAGAAGCGGCGGGCAAGACGATTTTTCCGCCGCGCGGGCAAAGGCTCGCCACATTAGAGGCAACGCCCCTTCCCGATGTGCGCGTGGTGATCCTTGGACAGGATCCCTATCACGGGGCAGGGCAAGCCCACGGCCTCAGCTTTTCGGTGCAAGACGGGGTGAAGCAACCCCCATCGCTGGTCAATATCTTCAAGGAACTGGAAAATGACCTTGGAATTGCGCGCCCGCAAACGGGCAATCTCACGCCGTGGGCGCGGCAGGGCGTGCTTTTGTTGAACAACACGCTGACGGTCGAAGAGGGGCAGGCGGGCAGCCATGCCGGGCGCGGCTGGGATGCGATCACCGACGCGTGCGTTGCCGCAGTGGTGGAGCAGGGGCTCCCTTGCGTCTTTATTCTCTGGGGCAGCCATGCCGCGAAAAAGGCGGGCCGGGTGAGAGGGCTTGGCGCTGGCCAGCACCACTGCGTCCTCAAATCCCCGCACCCATCGCCGCTTTCCGCGCACCGGGGATTTTTCGGCTCCAAGCCGTTCAGCCAGACCAACGCCTTCCTTGAGGCTCAGGGCTGTGAAGCTATAGATTGGGAATTATGACACAGACTGACCCTGCGCAAACCGTCCTTTACGAAGTGCGCGACAAGATCGCTCTCGTCACGCTCAACCGCCCCGAGGCGATGAACGCGATCAACAAGGCGCTGCGCCGCCGCCTATATGAGGTCATGCGCGCCGCCGACAGGGACGACACGGTGCACGCGGTGGTTTTGACGGGAGCCGGAACGCGCGCGTTTACCGCGGGTCTTGATCTGAAAGAACTCGGCAGCGAGGAAGGCGCGCTAGGCGCGGCCAATGATGTGGACCCGGCGAACAATCCGATCAAAGCGATCGAGGTGTGCCGCAAGCCGGTCATCGGCGCGGTCAACGGAGTGGCTATCACCGGCGGGTTCGAAGTGGCACTGGCCTGCGACTTCCTGATCGCGGCGAGCAATGCGCGCTTTGCCGACACCCACGCGCGCGTCGGGATCGTGCCGGGGTGGGGGCTGTCGCAGAAACTGTCACGCATGATCGGGATTGGCCGTGCCAAGGAGCTTGCTTTTACGGGTAACTTCCTCGGCGCTGAAACCGCGCTGCAATGGGGTCTGGTCAATCACGTGGTGGAGCCGGAAGACCTGCTGCCAACCGCGCTCAAACTGGCCGAGGATGTAGCCGGCATCGATACCGGTTTTGTGCAAAGCTATAAAAGGCTGATCGACGATGGTTTTGCGGTGAGTTTTGGCGAAGGCATGGCAATCGAGGCCGAACGCTCGTCGGCGGCCAATTCCAAAGTCGCCCCGGAACAGGTCGAATCGGTGCGCAAAGGCGTTCAGGAACGCGGGCGGGGCCAGTAGGGCCGCGCCAATGGCGCGCTGCGGGATTTACCCGGCAGGCGCTTCCACCTTGCGCAATGTCATCGCGCCAACGGGGCTTTCCATGCGAAGCCTCCCGTTCTCCAACCGCGCAGTAACTCCGTCGAAATCGAGCAGGCCCAGATCATTGCGGTGAAATTCGAAGGTGACGGTTTCATCTGACGCAATCGCGCGCGCGCCTGAAAGCTCGAACACGGGCGAGAGCACCTGATAGCTGTCCATGAAAAGCTGGATCGTCGTTGGCCTGTCGCATGTCTCTTGCGGCGACCACCCTTCCTGGCTGACCGATGACCGGATAAGTTCGCCATTGGCGCACAGCCCGCGCACGTCGGCATAGTCGAAGGGTCTGCCGCTGCCCGCCCAGACGATGCGCAGGAAAGGCCCATCTTGCGCGCGCGGCTGGGTGCCTTTCGAGATGAATTCGGGCGAGACAGGCTTTGGATCGCTCTTGAAGACGATGAAGTCGCCATTTTCGCGCCACGTGCCCATTGCCCGCAGGTCGAGAGAGCCGACCGAAATACCCCATTGAAACGTCCCGTCCGGGCGCACAACCATGCCCATCGCGGTCTCGAAACTGCTGCCGTCATATCGCCCTACGTAGGGCGATTGTTCGCCAGCCGTCTGCTCCGTGTCCGCAGATGCCTCTTGCGCGGCGGCAGCGACCGGAAGGGCCAGAAAAAGCGGCGCGAGAAGGCGGGCGATGCGCCTCAAAACTGGCTCGTCAGCCGCGCGCCCACGATCACGCCGGTCGAACGCGCTTCGATCGCGCTGTCGACGATCTGGACATTCGCGCTGATCCCGAACTGCTTGTGGAACTGATAGGTGTAGAACGCCTCAAGGCCGACTTCGTCCTCGATACCCAGACGAAAGGCGATGTCATCGGCCAGCTCATTGGTGAGCGAATAGCTGAACGCGGCAATGCCAAAGCGGTCTTGCGGGCGGAAACGCGGGTTGCCTGAAACGCCCAGATAGCCGGAATAATCAAGGAAGGTCGGGTCGCCTGCCGATGCCTGAAACCGCGCCATGATGCCCCAACCCTTGCCGGGCGCCTCGGGGTAGGTTTCGATGAACTGATAGCCGGACAATTGCACCGCAAGCTCGCCGCTTTCATCGCCGAATGATCCATTCGCAGGCGGCGTGAGCGCGGTTGGCAAAAGGTCGCGGGCAAAGTCATCGCGGTTGGAGCCCAACAGCACGGCAGTGTAGAAACCCGGTTTGCCGCCGACGGTAGGCATGAACGTTGCGCCCGCCAGGAACATGACGCCATTGTCAAACGGGTCTTCCAAGCCGCTGCGCTGATACTGGGAATCGACGTCGAACACCCACAATCGGTAGATCACCTTTTCGGTGGGCACGTTGAGCATCGCCCCTGTCACCGTGTTGGGCGCGATGCCGGACGGGGGAAGGACGAAGCCGATGTTCTGAAAGCCGATGTGGCCGTTGCTTTGAATGATCGGGATTTTGCGGGTCTGTTCGAGCAGGTTGAGCTTGCCCACCTCGAGCGCGGCCCCGCTGTCCCATTTGTATTCAAGGCTCGCGCTGACATCAAACCTGCCGCGGTCGGCGGTCCGGAACATCAAGGCATTGTTGGGAATAAGGCCGACCTCGCCAATCGTGTCCTCGCCCCAGCGATATTCGGGGCGCACTTTCAGTGACAGATTGGGCGAGCCGCCAAGCGCTGACGCGCGCATTCTGAAATAGCCGTCCACCCGGCCCCCGTATTGCACGACTTTGCGCGCATCACCGGAGATGGGGGCCTCGAGGAACTGGGAGGCGAGCACCTCCACCTCGAAATCATCGGGGCCGGAAGGGGCGGTGCCAGGCGCGGCCGGAACGACCGCAGGTTCCTCGCTCTCAATCGCAGGCGCCGGTTCAACCGGTGACGGGTCTGCTTGTGCAAGCGCACTGTTCGCAGCAAGTCCAAAACAAAGCGCAGCGATGCCGCGCGCCGCGCCTGTGCAATGACGGCCAATGTCCATCCAGATACTCTTCCAATCCCCAATAGGTGCATCTTTATTTCCCCATGAAATGAAGGAGATGGAGCAATAGTATAGATGAAATCAAGCCGGCTTTCGCAATTGTGCCCTATTTCAGGGTTTCAGTGTCTTTTGTGTACTAGGGCAAAACAACTATAGCGGGATTAGCGCGGAAGTTCACTTGCGCCCATCAGCGCTTCGTCAACAGCGCGTGCGCATTGGCGGCCTTCGCGAATTGCCCACACCACAAGGCTCTGCCCCCGGCGCATGTCACCACAAGCAAAGACATTTTCGATATTGGTGGCGTAGTTTTCGGTGTCGGCTGCGACATTGCCGCGATCGGTCAATTCGACGCCAGCCTGATCGAGGAGCCCCGCCTTGATCGGCCCGACGAAGCCCATGGCAAGGAAGATCAGATCGGCTGGAAGCGTAAACTCGCTGCCCACGATCTCGCGCATCTGGTGCTGGCCATTTTCATCCTTCACCCATTCAACGCGCACGCACTCAAGGCCGGTGACTTTCTCGCCATCGCCAACCACCCGCTTGGTAAGGACGGCCCAGTCGCGGTTCGCCCCTTCTTCGTGGCTCGACGAGGTGCGCAGTTTGAGCGGCCAGTTGGGCCAGGTCAGCGCCTTGTCCTCTTTTTCAGGAGGCTTGGGCATGATTTCAAGCTGGGTGACGGAGGCCGCGCCCTGACGGTTGGAGGTGCCAACACAGTCGGAGCCGGTATCACCGCCACCAATGACGATGACGTGCTTGCCCGTGGCTTTCAGGCTTCCACGAGGGGCCGCGCGGCTTTCCTCGTCGCCTGCATTGCGCTTGTTCTGCTGCGTCAGGAATTCCATCGCAAGGCGCACGCCGTTGAGTTCGGCACCCGGAATATCGAGCGCGCGCGCATTCTCAGCCCCGCCCGAAAGGACAACCGCGTCGAAGTTTTCCTGCAAGGACTGGAACGAGATATCGACGCCCACTTCCTTGCTGGTTTTGAAGGTTACCCCTTCGGCTTCCATCTGCTGACAGCGCCGGTTGATGAGGTGCTTTTCCATCTTGAAATCAGGAATGCCGTAGCGAAGCAGCCCGCCGATCCGGTCGTTCTTTTCAAACAGCGTCACCGAGTGGCCAGCGCGCGCCAATTGCTGCGCAGCCGCCATGCCAGCGGGGCCCGAACCCACCACGGCAACCGATTTGCCGGTCTTCTTCTCGGGGATCTGGGGCGTGACCCAGCCTTTTTTCCATCCCCGGTCGATGATCGCACATTCGATCGACTTGATCGTAACCGGCTGGTCAACGATGTTGAGCGTGCACGATGCCTCACACGGAGCGGGGCAGATGCGGCCCGTGAATTCGGGGAAGTTGTTGGTCGAATGGAGGACGTCGAGCGCGTTCTTCCAGTCGCTTTCATAAACGAGATGGTTCCAGTCCGGGATGAGGTTGTTCACCGGACAGCCGTTGTGACAATACGGAATGCCGCAATCCATGCAGCGCGAGGCTTGGGCGCTCAGCGTGTCGTCATCGGGCTGAACCACGAATTCGCGGTAGTTCTTGAGCCGCTCTTTCGGATCGATGTAATCGCGCTCGCGGCGGTCGAGTTCAAGGAAGCCTGTGTCTTTACCCATCTGTCTTACCCTTATTCGGCTGCCACGCTTGTCGCCTCGAGGCGCTCTGCCTCAAGCGCTTCGAGGGCGCGTTTGTAATCGGTTGGCATGACCTTCACGAATTTTGTCAGCGCATTGTTCCAGTCGGCCAGAAGATCGGAGGCGACTGTGCTGCCGGTGTGGAGCTGGTGGCGTTCAACGAGGATACGAAGACGCTCTGCATCGTGACGCAGCATGTCGCCCATACCAAGGTCATTGACGCTGCGGGTACGCTGGCTTGGCCGGCCTGTTCCCTCGTCCTCGTCCGCTTCGGATGAGAGCGGCTCAAGCTGGACCTGTGCGTGGTTGACGAGGTCGGAGAAATTGCCGTCCGCATCATAGACATAGGCGACACCGCCGCTCATGCCTGCTGCAAAGTTGCGGCCCGTCTTGCCGAGCACGACGACAACGCCGCCGGTCATATATTCGCAGGTGTGGTCGCCTGTGCCCTCGACAACGGCAATCGCGCCCGAGTTGCGGACCGCAAATCGTTCGCCGCCGACGCCCGAGAAATAGGCCTCGCCCGAAATCGCGCCATACAGCACGGTGTTACCGACGATGATGTTCTCATTGGCCGCACGCGGGGCGTTTTCTGGTGGTCGAACGACAATGCGACCGCCCGACAGGCCCTTGCCGACATAGTCATTGGCATCGCCGACGAGGTCCAGTGTGACGCCATGGGCAAGCCATGCGCCAAAGCTTTGTCCGGCAACCCCGGTCAGATTGATCCGGATGGTATCGACCGGAAGCCCTTCGTGCCCGTGCAGCTTGGCAATTTCGCCTGAAAGCATGGTGCCCGCCGTGCGGTTGACGTTGCGGATCTCATAATTGAGTTCGACCGGCGATTTCGTATCAATCGCCTCGCGCGCGTCGGTGATGAAGTGGTTGTCGAGCGCGGCAGCAAGGCCGTGATCCTGCACCTGGGTGTGGTTGAGCGATGCCCCCTCTTCAAGAGCAGGAGCAAACAGCAGGCGGTCAAGATTGATCCCTTGCGCCTTCCAGTGGCGGTGCATGCGGGTCATGTCGAGACGGTCGACCCGGCCCACCATCTCATCAACCGTGCGGAAGCCCATTTCGGCCATGATCGCGCGCAGTTCTTCGGCGACGAAGAACATGTAGTTGACCACGTGCTCAGGCTGTCCGGTGAAGCGCGCGCGAAGGACAGGGTCCTGTGTCGCGACACCCACGGGGCATGTGTTGAGGTGGCATTTGCGCATCATGATGCAGCCTGCCGCGATCAGAGGCGCGGTGGCAAAGCCGAACTCGTCCGCGCCAAGAAGCGCGCCGATGGCAACGTCGCGGCCTGTGCGAAGCCCGCCATCGACCTGCACCGCGATGCGCGAGCGAAGGTCGTTGAGGAGCAGCGTTTGCTGTGTCTCGGCAAGGCCGATTTCCCAAGGAGAGCCAGCATGGGTGAGCGAGGTCAGAGGCGAGGCGCCCGTGCCCCCGTCATAGCCCGAAATCGTGAGGTGATCGGCCTTTGATTTCGATACGCCGGCGGCAACCGTGCCAACGCCGACTTCGGACACGAGCTTCACCGAAATGCGCGCCGAGGGCTGCACGTTCTTCAGATCGTGGATCAGCTGCGCGAGGTCTTCGATCGAGTAGATGTCGTGGTGCGGCGGCGGGGAGATGAGGCCCACGCCCGGTGTCGAGTGACGCACCGCGCCAATGCGCTTGTCGACCTTGTGACCGGGAAGCTGGCCGCCTTCGCCAGGCTTTGCGCCTTGCGCCATCTTGATCTGGATGTCGTCGGAATTGGCGAGATATTCGGCCGTCACACCAAAGCGGCCCGAGGCCACCTGCTTGATCCGGCTGCGCATGGTGTCGCCATTGTCCATCGGCTTGAAGCGGAAGGGCTCCTCGCCCCCTTCGCCGGTGTTCGAACGCCCGCCAATGCGGTTCATCGCAATGGCGAGGGTCGAGTGCGCTTCGTGGCTGATAGAGCCGAAGCTCATCGCACCGGTCGAGAAGCGTTTGACGATTTCTGAAGCGGGTTCGACCTCGTCAATGTCGAGCGGTTCTTCCGCTTTTTTAAATTCCATGAGGCCGCGGATCGACAGCAGACGCTCGTTCTGGTCGTTTACGCTGCGAGCGAATTCCTCGTAATTTGCCCAGTCATTGCCGCGCACGGCGTGCTGCAATTGCGCGACGTTTTCGGGTGTCCATGCGTGCTCTTCACCGCGCAGACGGTATTGGTAAATCCCGCCCACATCGAGCATCCCCTTGTAAAGCGGGTTGTCGCCATAGGCTTGCGCGTGGCGGCGGATGCTCTCCTCGGCCACCTGCTCAAGGCCGACACCTTCGATGGTGGTCGCGGTGCCGGTGAAATAATTGGCGATGAACTCGCTTGAGAGGCCGACCGCGTCGAAAATCTGCGCGCCGCAATAGGACTGATAGGTCGAGATGCCCATTTTGGACATGACCTTGCGGATGCCCTTGCCGACCGCCTTGATGTAGTTTTGCTGGACTTCTTCGGCGGAAAGCTCGGAGTGTTTCCGCACGCGAATGTCCTCGAGCGTTTCGAAGGCGACATAAGGGTTGATCGCCTCTGCGCCGTAACCTGCGAGCACGCAGAAATGGTGCACTTCGCGCGCTTCGCCGGTTTCGACGACAAGGCCGGTCTGCATCCGAAGACCCTGACGCACGAGGTGGTGGTGCACCGCTGCGGTTGCCAGAAGAGCGGGCATGGGGATGCGGTCCTCGCTTTGCGCGCGGTCGGAAAGCACAAGGATGTTCTGGTCCTGCAGCACCGCTTCGGTTGCGGCCCAGCACATTTCCTTGATCGCCATCTCGAGGCCCTCGGCCCCGGTGCTGGCATCCCAGGTCATGTCGACCGTCGTGCAACGGAACGCGCCATCAAGCACCGCCTCGACCGAGCGGATTTTCGCAAGGTCATCATTGGTAAGGATGGGCTGTTCGACTTCCAGACGCTTGTGCGTACCGGCATCGCGGCCAAGCAGGTTGGGGCGCGGGCCGATCATCGACAGAAGGCTCATCACCAATTCTTCGCGGATCGGATCGATCGGCGGGTTGGTGACCTGCGCAAAATTCTGTTTGAAGTAATCGTAAAGCAGCCGCGCCTTGTTCGACAGCACGGCAATAGGCGTATCGGTGCCCATCGAACCGATGGGATCGTCACCCTTCACCGCCATTGGCTCAAGGAATTTGCTGACATCTTCCTGGGTGTAGCCAAACGCCTGCTGGCGTTGCAGCAAGGTCGTGTCCGCGACCGGAACTTCGGAAAGTTCAGGTTCGATTTCCTTGATATCGGCAAGCTTGTACTGCGCTTGCTCGAGCCAGTCGGAATAGGGCTCTGCATTGGCGAGGTCGGCCTTGAGCTCCTCGTCCTCGACGATGCGCCCTTCTTCAAGGTCGATGAGCAGCATCTTGCCCGGCTGCAACCGCCATTTGCGGGTGATGTCTTCTTCGGCAAAGGGCAGAACGCCGCTTTCCGAGGCGAGGCACACGATGTCGTCCTTGGTGACGCAGAAACGCGCCGGGCGAAGACCATTGCGGTCCAGCGTCGCGCCGATCTGGCGACCATCGGTAAAGCACACCGCCGCCGGGCCGTCCCACGGCTCCATCAACGCAGCGTGATATTCGTAAAATGCGCGGCGGGCCGGGTCCATCTGGGTGTTCTTCGCCCAGGCTTCCGGGATCAGCATCATCATCGCATGGGCGAGCGAGTATCCGCCCGCAAGCAGCAATTCCAGGGCGTTATCAAGGCACGCCGTGTCCGATTGCCCGTGCGGGATGATCGGCCACATCTTATCAAGGTCCGGCCCCAGAAGATCGCTTTCCATCGTGCGACGGCGCGCATTCATCCAGTTCACATTGCCGCGATTGGTGTTGATCTCGCCATTGTGGGCAATCATCCGGAAGGGATGGGCCAAACGCCAGCTGGGGAAGGTGTTGGTCGAAAAACGCTGGTGCACAAGGCCAAGCGCCGAGACGCAGTCCGGATCGCGCAGATCGTCATAGAAGCTGCGCACCTGCTCGCACAGCAGAAGGCCCTTGTACACGATGGTGCGGCTGGAGAAGCTTGGCACATACAAATCGGTAAGACCGGGAAGGTCGTGCTTCTCTTCCAGTTTCGCGAGCGGGTTTTGCACCTGCTTGCGGATGACAATCAGCTTGCGCTCGAACGCGTCTTGATCCTCGCAATTGGCGCCTTTGCCGATGATCGCCTGTTGGATGACGGGCATCGAATCGATCACCGCCTTGCCAAGGCCATCCATCGTTGTCGGCACATCGCGCCAGCCAAGAAAGACCTGGCCTTCCTTGGCGGTAAACTTTTCAAACTGTTCGGTGACGAACGAGCGCGCCGCCGCGTCCTGCGGCATGAAGCACATGGCAACGCCATATTCGCCCGGCTGTGGCAGGTTTACATCGTGCTCGCCCGCCCACTTGCGGAAGATCGGATCGGGGATCTGCATGAGCAAGCCCGCACCATCGCCCAGCAGCGGGTCGGCGCCGACCGCACCACGGTGGTCGATCCGTTCCAGAATCTGGAGCGCCTGCTCGATAATGGCATGACTTTTCTCACCCTTGATGTGGGCGACCATGCCTACTCCGCAGGCGTCATGTTCATTTACCGGGTCATAGAGACCCTGGGAATCGGGGTATCCCATAGCGAGTTCCAATCTGTCAGATGCCACCGTCCTTGGCGTTGTGCGCGTTGTGCGCGAGGCAGTGGCGAGGTCAAGCAGATACGCACGCCCGCGGGCGATGTATCCGTCTCGCATCCCTATTGCAGATGGAATATCGATATTGCAACCGCGAACAGCGAAATTTTATTTCACGCAGCCCCAAATTTTGATTGTTTTGCGCAAGTGCGGTTGCAATATACGCGCCTACTCAGGCTTTTTCGCCCAATCAGGCGGCTCCGCGAAGGCCCTGCAAGCGGGTCAGCGCACTGCGCAGTTCGTCCTCGGTCTGGTCGATGCGGTCAGAAACAGGGGTTGCGTTACGACTTGGGGCTTGGCCCTGATCGAACCCACTTTCGGTGAACACGGTAAGGGCCTTGAGCGCGTCGGCGAGCGCCGCGTCGCGGGTTTTCTGGCCTTGTTCAAAGCGGGCGCGTTCCTGCGTCTGGCGATCGTGCAGCGCGGCGGCGAAGCGTTCAACCATCTCGACAAGGCTGAGGTCTTCTGCCGGCTTCTGGCGCAGAGCCTCCACACCGGTTGTAGGGGCCGGGATTGTAGTGGCTGGCGTCGCGGAGACCGGTGCCGGAACGTCAGATGTCGCTTCCTCGCTTGGTGTTTGCGCCTCTTGCGAATCTTCTGGCAGCGAAGAGAAACCGGCAAGGTCCAGCGCATCGCGCATTTCGGTTGCCTTATTTCGCGGCGCGTTGATCTGTTCAGCGCGGAGCGAGGCAAACTCTGCATCAGCGGTTTCGTTGACCTGTGTCTGGACGTCTTCTGGCTGGACCGGTTCCTCGCTCGGCGCGGGTTCGCACGTCGCGCCCTCGCATGATTCGATCAGCGCGTGCTTGAAATGCTTGCGGGTGAAAGCCCATCCGGCCTCGCTGTCGGCGCCATCGTCGCCGCTTTCAACTTCGCTCTCGGCTTCATGGCGCGGCGAGCTTTCGGCGGTTTCGGGCGCGGGCTCTTCGAATTCTTCGAGGATCGGCGCATCAAGGCTTTCGCTGCCCAGTTCCGCCACCGGGTTGATCGGCTCAAGCTCGCGCGAGCGAAACGCCTTGCTGACAAGGCCGTTGTCGCTGTCATTTTTCTTCACGTAATTCGAAAGCGCGCTCGACACGATATAGCCAAGCAGGGCGCCGGCACAGCCGACACCGATTGCAAGGATTATCCGCACCGCAATCAGGGGCAGATAAATACCGGTCAAGGCCGAGCTGCGCGCAATCGCATATTCGGGCATCACCGCCATGATAAGCGCCATGAAAACACCGGCCCAGATCGTCACCATAGGCACGAAGGCGCGGTGCCGTGGCACGGTGGTAAATGACGAAGGCGACGACTTGGCCTTGCGCGGGCGGGCCGACGCTTTGCCGCTTTCGATAGCCTTTGCGTGGTTTCTCACGATGGTCCCGATGTGCTTGCTCGATTGCATTGCGCTTTTATGCCTTCATTGGGCCGTCAAACGTCGAACCACGCTTCAGGCCGATAACCCCTGTTCGCGCCCTTTCCCGCGAGGCGAGGAGGCGCTTAAAGCTTGAGCTAGAAGGATATGGTAAACACTAAGATAACGCTGGGCATTTTCGTGCCAGTCGTGGTGCGTTTTCACGTGATCGAGCCCGCGTTTCCGGATCGCATCCCATTCCTCGCGCCGGGCGAAGAGTTCGTGGAGCGCGTTCGCGCAGGCCGCCGGGTTATCCGGCTCGAACAGAAAGCCCGTATCGCCATTGGTAACAAGCTCGCGGTGCCCGCCGACGTTTGATGCGGCGACAAGGCGCTGTTGTGCCATCGCTTCCAATGGTTTCAATGGTGTCACAAGGTCGGTGAGGCGCGAATGTTTGCGCGGGTAGGCAAGCACATCGATCAGCGAATAATACCGCTCAACCTCGGTATGGGGGACGCGGCCTGTGAAGGTGACGACATCGGGTTCGGGCAACGCCGAGGCAAGGCGCCGCCACTTTTCGTCCATCGGCCCTGCGCCGACGAGAAGGAGGCGCGCGCCGGGCTGTTTTTCGCGTAAGTGCGGCATGGCAGCGATAAGATCATCGACGCCTTCGTAATCGTAAAAGCTGCCGATGTAGCCGATGACGGGCGTGCCCGGCTCAATGCCAAGCTCGGCGGCGAGGGCTGCGTCGCGCGGCTGAGGCTCGCCGAACAGGGTAAGGTCGACGCCATTGGGCATCACCCCGATCTTGCCGGCGGGAATACCGCGCCCGATCAAATCATCGCGAAGGCCGTTGCAGATCGTGAACACCGCGTCAGCGGCCTTGGCGATCTGTGTCTCGAGGCTGCGGGTGAGGCGGTATTTGAGCGACCCTTCGGTTCCCGTCAGATTGCCGACAGCGGCATCTTCCCAAAACGCGCGGATTTCATAGACGAAAGGCACGCCCAGCTTGCGCGCCGCCCGCATGGCCCCGCCGCCGCACAGCGCTGGCGAATGGGCGTGGATCACGTCCGGGCGCCATTCTTCGGCAAGTTCGAGGATTGCGTCCATCAGCGCTGCCATCTCGCGAAATTCGCTCACCCCGACTGGGCCGGCGGGCGTGCCGGGAGTGCGGTGAAAGGTCAGCCCGTCGAAAACTTCCGTCATCTCGGACCACTCCGCCTCGTTATTATGCCGCTGCGAAGTGATGCCGCGCACTTCGACGCCTGCTGCTTCCTGCGCCTTCAGAATAGCGCGCGTGCGGAAGGTGTAGCCGCTATGCAGCGGGAGCGAATGGTCGAGAACGTGCAAAATCCGTGTCATGGGATCGCGCTTTACCCGATTGTGCTTAACGCACCGTCAACCGCCTTCGCGTAAGGCACCATGCGATGATCGACTATTTCGCTCTCGCTTTAGGGCATGGCCTGCTCGTGCTCGCATTTGTGCGGCTGGTAACGCGCGACAGTCTCGATACCGATCCGGCGATCAGCGATCTCAAGCAGGCGGCCAAAACCAGCCAGCCCAATAAGGCCGAGCGACGCAATTCGCGCAAAAGTTCCCGGCCACGCCGCGATTCGCCCCGGAATAGTGAAGCGCGCCGATGATTGATTTCGTCTTCCTCGCCTTCATCGGCTTCATCCTGGCGCTCGGCTTCAAGCGGCCGTATTTCTGGGTGCTGCTTTATGTCTATATCGACATTCTGGCCCCGCAGAACATCGGTTATGGCGTCATCCAGAGCGTGCCGGTGTCCCTCATCGCCTTTGGCGCAGCTTTTGTCGGCTGGATCATGTTCGACAAGAAAGAGGGCGCGCGCTTTTCTCTGCGTCAGGGATTCATACTGGCGCTTCTCGTCTGGTGCTTTGTCACGCTGCAATTTGCCGATTTCCCGGAGGAAGCGGCGACCAAGTGGGACTGGGTGTGGAAGGCGATGGTGTTCGCAATCTTCCTGCCGTTCACGATCACGACCCGCGAGAGGATCGAAGCGCTGGCGCTGACGATGGTGCTGACCGTGGGCATGATCGTGATCTCGACCGGTATGAAAACGGTGCTGGGCGGGGGCGGCTATGGCTCTCTCAAATTCTTCGTAAAGGACAACAGCGGGATTTACGAAAGCTCGACGCTCGCAACGGTCGCAATCGGGCTTATCCCGGTGATCATGTGGTTCACCCGCTTTGGCACGATCATCAAGCCGCATTGGACCGTCACCGTGTTTGCCGGGGCGCTGTGCTTTGCCTGCCTGATGATCCCCATCGGCACGGAGGCGCGCACCGGCCTGTTATGTATCGCAGCCCTTGGCGTGTTCCTCCTGCGCTACACCGAAAAGCGGCTCATGTTCATCGTCGCAGCGCCTGTGCTTGCCCTTATGGCGCTGCCGTTCCTGCCGCAAAGCTATTACGACCGCATGGCCACCATCGCCCAGCCCGGTGGTGACGAAAGCGCCTCGACCCGGATGCAGGTGTGGGCGTGGACGCTCGATTATGCGGCAAACAAACCACTTGGCGGCGGGTTCGACAGCTATCGCTCCAATTCGTTCACCTACACCATGCCGGTGCGCACCACGAATGAGGATGGCAACACCACCACCACCGAATACCGCGAGATCACTGACGAAGGCCGCGCGTTCCACTCTTCCTTCTTCGAGCTTCTGGGCGAGCAGGGTTACCCCGGCCTCATCCTGTGGCTGCTGCTGCACGGACTTGGCGTGTGGCAGATGGAGAAGACCTACCGCCGCTGGAAGGGCAAGACTGACGAGAGCGAGGCATGGATATCGCCGCTCGCCGCCGCCTTGCAGATTGCGAGCCTGATCTATCTGGTGGGCGCGACTTTTCAGGGGATCGGCTATCAACCGGTGATGCTGATGATCGTCGGCCTCCAGATCGGGCTTTATTCCTATGTCCAGCGGCTCGACTCGGCGAAGCGTTTTCTGGTCGCCGATCGCGTGGCAAGACGCCCGAAAAGGGAGGCGTCCCGCCGGGCGGCAACTCGCGGCTCCAGCCCGGATTTGGCGATGCCGTAACGGCACGGCGCAAGGCGCCTCGCACCGCGTGCCCGTTCCGGCGCTTTATCATTGCGTTTGGCCCGCGCGCCTGTCATTAGGCTCCCAACTTAACGTAAACGTAAACCACGCGAGCGTGTCTCACCGGTGCGCCGCGTCATGGGAAGGGAGCCCAGCACATGACCACACCTCAAGATCTGGCCGCCAAGGTTGGCGAGAACATCGGCACTTCGGAATGGGTCGAGATGACTCAGGAGAAAGTGAACATGTTCGCCGATGCAACCGGCGACCACCAGTTCATCCATATCGACGAAGAAAAAGCCAAGATGACCCCGTTCGGCGGCACCATCGTTCACGGCTTCATGACCCTGTCGATGATCCCCTACCTTGGCGCGAACAGCGACACGCCGAAGATCGAAGGCGTGAAGATGGGCGTGAACTATGGCGGCAACAAAACCCGCTTCATCGCGCCGGTTCGCGTGGGCAAGCGTATTCGCGGCCACTGGAAGCTTCTCGAAATGGTCGAAAAGCGCCCCGGTCAGTGGCAGCAAACCGCCGAAATCACGATCGAGATCGAGGGCGAGGACAAGCCTGCCCTGATCTGCGAATGGATCACCATGCTGTTCGTTTAAGCCTTTCGGTGAGTCCCCGCGCAAGACGGGGCCCTCCCCTTCAATTTCATCAGGTATCAAAACGTCCCCGCCCGTTGCGGGGGCCGACCTCAAGAAAAGGACACCCTCAATATGTCACGTGACGCAGTCATCGTCTCCACCGCCAGAACCCCCATCGGGCGCGCATACAAAGGCGGCTTTAACGCAACTCCGGGCGCAACGCTTGGTTCGTTCTCTTACAAGGCCGCCGTCGAGCGCGCCGGCATCGAAGGCGGCGAAGTCGACGATGTGGTGTGGGGCGCGGTTCTCACGCAAGGCACGCAAGCGGGCAACATCGGTCGTCAGGTCGCCCTTCGCGGCGGCGCGCCTGTTTCGGTTCCGGCGCAAACCATCGACCGCCAGTGTTCCTCGGGCCTCATGGCAATTGCAACGGCTGCCAAACAGATCATCGTCGACAACATGGACGTTGTCGTTGGCGGTGGTCAGGATTCGATCTCGATGGTGCAAACCCCCGAGATGCGCGTTGCGCCGGACCCCTCGCTGATCGCAATGCACAAGGATGTGTACATGCCGATGCTCGGCACCGCCGAGACGGTCGCTGCACGCTACAACATCAGCCGCGATGCGATGGACGAATACGCTCTGCAATCGCAACAGCGCACCGCCGCAGGTCAGGAAGCGGGCAAGTTCGACGACGAAATCGTGCCTGTCACCACCACCATGATGGTGAAAGACAAGGAAACCGGCGAGATCAGCCAGGTCGAAACCACCATCACCAAGGATGAAGGCAACCGTCCTTCGACCACTCTGGAAGGTCTCCAGTCGCTCCAGCCTGTTATGGGTCCGGACAAGACGATCACCGCAGGTAACGCCTCGCAGCTTTCCGATGGTTCTTCGGCCAGCGTCCTGATGGAAGCCAAGCTCGCCGAGCAAAAAGGTCTTCAACCGCTTGGCCGTTATGTCGGTATGGCGGTTGCGGGTACAGAGCCTGACGAAATGGGCATCGGTCCTGTTTTTGCCATTCCAAAGCTTCTCAAGCAAACCGGCCTCAAGATGGACGACATCGGCCTTTGGGAACTGAACGAAGCGTTTGCCGTGCAGGTTCTTTACTGCCGCGATCAGCTCGGCATCGACAATGACATCCTCAACGTCAACGGCGGCTCGATCTCGATCGGTCACCCATACGGCATGACCGGCGCACGTTGCACCGGCCACGCTCTGATCGAAGGCAAGCGTCGCGGTGCGAAATATGTTGTCGTCACCATGTGTGTCGGCGGCGGCATGGGCGCAGCTGGCCTCTTCGAGGTCTTCTAAGCTCTACCAGCTTGAAACAATAAAAAAGGCGCGCGGCAGGGCTATCCCGCCGCGCGCCTTTTCTTTTCTAACGCCTGAAGAAATCAGTTCTTCTGAAAAAACTCGGTAAGGTCCGAGGCAAGCCGGTCGGTGACGGTCGCGAACACTGCGTGCGGCTCGTTGTCGTATTCGATCAGCGTTGCGCTCTCGACTTTCTCTGCCACCTTGTGACCGGTGGCCTCAATCGGCACCGTCTTGTCCTCGGTCCCATGAATGACGAGCGTTGGCACGGTGATGTGCTCAAGGTCGGGCCTGAAATCGGTGTAGGCAAAGGCCGCGGCCGATTTGAGCGTTGCGTATTGCGCGCTCTTCATTGCGGTCAGCCATGCCCAATGCCGTTCTTCCTCGCTCACCTGCGTACCGGGACCACCGACACCATAGAAATCCTTGAAGAAATCAGTGAAGAAAGCGCGGAAATCGCTCTTCATGCCCTTGGTCATTTCCTGAAACGTTTCGTCCGGGACACCATCGGGATTATCGTCGGTCTTCAACATATATGGCACAACCGAGCTGACGAGAGCGGCGGCGCTTACGCCCTTTGCGCCATGCCGGCTCATGTATCTCGCAATCTCACCGCCACCCATGGAAAATCCGGCGAGGCCGATATTTTCGGTCAGCCCCAGATGGTCAATCAGGTCCGCCAGATCATCGCTGAAAGTATCGTAGTCGTAGCCGCCAGAAGCGTGATCGGACCGGCCAAAACCGCGACGGTCATAAGCGATCGCGCGCATGCCATTATCAGCAAGCTCCATCATCACCGGATCCCAGCTATCGCCCGATAAAGGCCAGCCGTGAATAAGGATGATCGGGCGACCTTCGCCCAGTTCCTTATAGCGAATGTTCGTTCCGTCGCGGGTTGTGAATTTTGGCATAGGTGCGTTTCCTGTTCTTATTGATCCATTCTTCTGACAAACAAGAAGCCGGCGGCTTCGTTCCATGACGAGCGGCAGCGGGCGGGCGGGATGAAGCCCCGGGGCTTGCCAGTGAAGACGCACTGGCGCATCTTGATTGCCTATGGGGATTATCGAAATCATCGGTATCGCAGGAAGCGTGAGCCTTTTGTCGGGCTGGCGGCTCTATCTGTGCATCTTTGCCACTGGCCTCGCGATGCGGTTGGAGGCGCTGCCTGTACCCGAGCATCTGGCAAGCCTTGGCGTGCTGGAAAACCCCTGGGTGATGGGCATCGCCGCGGTCGGCGCGCTCGCGGAGTTCCTTGCAGACAAGGTCATTTGGCTCGACAGCGCATGGGACACGGTGCACACGCTGGTGCGGCCGGTCGGGGGTGCGCTTCTGGCGCTGGCGATTGTTGACCCGTCAGACCCTGCGACCCAGGTGGTCGCGTTTCTTCTCGGTGGCGGGGCCAGTTTTCTTGCCCACGGCGGCAAGGCATCGGCGCGCGCCGTCGTGAACACCTCGCCCGAACCGGTCAGCAATGTCGCGGTCTCCACCGCGGAGGATGTGGCGACCGTCGGATTGTTATGGTTTGCCTATGAATACCCCTTTGCTGCGGCCGGAGTGGCCGCGGTGCTGCTCGTCATCGTCATCGGCCTTTTGTGGATGGCAAAACGCGTCATCAGCCGTTTGTTCTTCCGCAACCCTAAGCAAATACCCGAGGGTTAATTCAACGCAACAACGGCCGTTTTCTACCTCGTATTGGAGGTCATATGGCGCGTTACGATTTCATTGTTCTCGGGGCCGGTCCCGCCGGGCGGCGCGCGGCGATTCAGGCGGCAAAGCTTGGCAAATCGGTGGTGGTGGTCGACGAGCGGGCCAAGGTCGGCGGGGTGTCGGTTCACACAGGCACGATCCCCTCCAAAACCCTGCGCGAGACGGCATTGAACCTGTCTGGCTGGCGCGAGCGTGCGTTTTACGGGCAAGGGTATCGCACCCGCTCGACCATTTGTTCGGGCGATCTCGATCAACGCATCGGCAAGACCTTCGATTATGAAGTCGCCGTGCTCGAACACCAGTTTGCGCGCAACGGAGTGCAGACCATTGCCGGGCGTGGGATTTTCAAGAGCGCACACGAAATCGCGATTCTGCGCGACATTGGCGGGTCACAGGTGGAAGAGGTGATCGAGGGCGAGAAGATCCTTATCTCGGTTGGCACGCGGCCCTATCGCCCTGCGCATATCCCGTTCAACTCCACCAATGTCTTCGACAGCGACAGCTTCATCCTCCAACCGCAAATGCCTTCGAGCCTGACGGTCGTGGGCGGCGGCGTGATCGGGCTTGAATACGCAACGATCTTCAGCGCGCTCGATATTCCCGTGACCCTGATCGAGCCTAATGAACAATTGCTGCCCTTCATGGACCGCGAGATTGTCGACCACCTCGTCCAGTCCATGCGCGAGCGCGGCATGAGCCTGCGGCTGGGATGTTCGCTTTCCTATATCCATTTCAGCGAGAGCGGCGATCCCATCTGCCAGCTTGCCGACGGGCGGCTCATTGGCTCGCAAATGGTGCTGTTTGCCGCTGGTCGCGAGGGGTCTACTTCCGGCCTCAACCTCGAAGCCGCCGGGCTCGAAGTGAAGCCCGAGGCGCGCGGAAGGCTCGAGGTGGATCGCACCACTTTTCAGACAGCCGTGCCGCATATCTACGCCGCCGGCGATGTGATCGGCTTTCCCAGCCTCGCCTCCACCTCGATGGAGCAGGGCCGGGCGGTCGCGTGCCACGCCTTTGGCAAGGCGATTGCCGCTGACGATCAAAAGCCGCCCTACGGCGTTTATGCCGTGCCAGAACTTTCAAGCGTTGGCATGACGGAGGATGATGCACGCAAGGAGGGCATTCCTTATGAATGCGGCATTGCGCGGTTCAAGGAGACGTCGCGCGGGCACATCATGGGGCTTGAGGCGGGCATCCTGAAACTCATCTGCCACCGCGAAACGCGCAAGCTCATCGGGGTGCACGTCGTTGGCGAGGGGGCCAGCGAGCTGGTCCATATCGGACAGGCGGTTCTGAACCTTGGCGGGACAATCGACTATTTCGTCGAGAACAGCTTCAACTATCCGACCCTCGCCGAAGGATACAAAGTGGCAGCGCTCGACCTGTGGAACCGGTTGCAGGTGACGCCTGCCGGGCACAGGTCAAAGAAACCGAAAGCCGGAAAGAAAGCGGCCTAGGGCTGGATCAGCCTTCGGGCTTTTCCTCGCCGCGATCAGGGCGGGCGCTGCCTGCGATCATATTGCCATCCAGCCCCTTGACCACGGCCGCCTGCATCGGACGGTTGAGCCGCGTCTTGTCATCGCGCGGGGCGAGAAGGCCGGTCACAAATTCGACCATCTGGCCGACCATGCCCTGTTCCTCGGCCGGTTTGATCCGCACCGCCTTGCCCGATTCCACGACAACGAATTCATCACCGCGCACCAGAACCGCATTGGCAGCCCCGCTTGTTTTGACGACATCGCCCACTTCAAGCGCGGTCCCGCGTGCACCATAAAGCGATTTGTCCCCGCGAATGACGGAAACCTGCCCGTCGGCTTCCGAAATGCTCCAGCCCGAGCTTTCGGCAAGCGCGCCGCTGCCCATACAAAAGGCTGCGGCTACAAAGACAGCTTTGGAAATCCGAATCATTTTCGCCCCCATGACTCAACCTTGATTGAAGCCCTGAGGATAACCCCTAGGTTTTACCCCGGGATTTGGCGGTATGCTTAAGACTGGGTAACCATCATCGCAAAAGCGCACGCGCCTCGGCGTCGATGGCGGCAATGATTTCGGCGGCGCTCGGCGTATCGTTGATAAGGCCGGTGCCCTCGCCGACGGTGACATGGGCGCGGGTATAGTCGCTCGCGGCGACGCCCGCTTTGTAGCCTGCGATTGCATCGGCAGGGTCAGCGGAAAGCTCTTCAATCCGGCCCTCCCATTCGCGGTGGATGCTGTTTCGAAGCGCGCGGAAGTCGAAGTGGGCGGGCCAGTTCTTCTCGCGCAATATGTCGAAGACCTTGGAGCGCGCGGTGCTATCACCGTCAGCTGCCACCGCCTCGGCAATCGCTGCGTCTGGTGCAAGGCTCTCAGCGCTCGCCCAAAGCCGCGAGCCTACAAGCGCGCCGTCCGCGCCCAGCATCAGCGAGGCTGCAAGGCCGCGCCCATCGGCAATCCCGCCTGCCGCCAGAAGTTGCACATCGGAGGCATTGGTGGCGAGAAAATCGGCTATTTCAGGCACCAGCGTAAAGGTGCTGCGCCCATCCATCGCGTTCATCCCGTGGCCGCCGGCCTCTGCGCCTTGCGCGACAATGACACTAGCGCCCGCCTCCACCGCCTCGCGCGCCATGGCGAGGGTTTGCACCTGGCAGATCAGCGGAATGTCGGCGGCAATAATGCGCTTGGCGATAGCTGTGGGATCTCCAAAAGAGAGCATGATCGTAGCAGGCTTCACGGGTCGGTCGAGCAGCCAATCAAGCGCGCTCGCGTCTTCCTCAAGCCGCCACGTGATAAACCCGCAGCCTAGCCTTGCGAGCGCCTCGGGGGCATCGGCCAAAGCCACCTCAGCCGCCGAATATTCGCGCGAGGTGAACTCAAGATCGCCGTAAGCTCCACCCACCAGCGCAAGGGCGCCAGCTTTGCCGCAAGCCGCCGCCAATGCGCCGCCGGTGCCAAAGGCCATCGGGGCAAGCGCTATCGGCGTGCTCAGCCCGAAATGCTGCGCAAAGCGGCTGTTGTCGAGCCGCTCGCTCAAGAGTGGGCGGCCACGAATTCCTCAACCACAGGCGCGACCTTGGTGCGCCAGCGGCTGCCGTTGAAAATGCCGTAGTGGCCCGCGCCTTCCGCCATGCAATAGCGTTTCTTGTCGTCGCTAAGGCCATCTGCGAGCTTTAATGCCGCCTTGGTCTGGCCAATTCCGGAGATATCATCGCGCTCGCCTTCGATTGCGAGCAAAGCCGTCTGTGTGATCTGGTGCAGGTCGACAATCTCGCCCTTGTGGCGGAATTCGCCGTTCGGGATCGAGTGTTTCTGGAACACTTCCTCGACCGTCTGGAGGTAGAACTCGGCGGTCATATCGCACACCGCGCGGTATTCGTCGTAGAAATCCTTGGTCGCCTGCGCGGATGCATCATCACCCGTGGTGAGGTGTTTGAACATCTCGTAGTGGCTCATCATGTGGTTTTGCAGGTTCATGCTCATAAAGGCAGAAAGCTGCATGAAGCCGGGATACACCTTTCGGCCCGCGCCGCGATATTGCATCGGGACGGTGGCGATCACCGAATTGCGGAACCATTCGATCGGGCGGTTCATCGCGTGGTCGTTGACCGTGGTGGGGCTTTCGCGCGTATCAATCGGTCCGCCCATCATGGTCAGCGTCGCAGGAGCGGCTGGCGATTTGTGTTGGTTCAGAAGCGCGGTCGCGGCAAAGGCGGGCACCGATGGTTGGCACACGGCGAGCATATGCGGGCGCTGGCCGGGGCTGAGTTGCTCGATATACTCGAGGAACTCCATCAGATAGTCGATGTAGTCATCGAGGTCGAACGACCCTTCGTGCAAGGGCACGGTTTTCGCATCGGCCCAATCGGTGATGTACACCTCGAACTTTTGCAGCATCCGCTCCACCGTGCCGCGCAGCAGGGTCGCGTAGTGGCCGCTCATCGGCGCAACGATCAGCATCTTGGGCCGGTCATCGTCCACCCCGTCGAGGCGGAAACGCTTCAGATCGCCAAACGGGCGATTGATGACTATCGCTTCGATCACCGGATAGTTCGTGCCATCGACGTCAATTTCGGTGATGTCAAAAGCGGGCTTTCCATAGGAAGCAGTCGAGTGTGCGAGCACATCAAAGGCATTGGCCGTCATCGCGCCAACGGCCGTTTTGCTCCAGGGATTGGAGGGGTTGCTCAGCAATTCTGCGCTCAGCGAGGCGACGGTGCTCACCGAATTGAGCCAGCTGCGCTGGAGTTCATAGGATTTGTAAAGCATGTCAGCCCCGTTCTTTATCTGGGCGCGCGGCCCCCTTGCGCGGCGCGATTTCCGCAACCAATGTGGGTGATCGCAGCAAATTGTGCAATGCACAATCGGCTGAATCGGGCACTTTGGGCAATTTTTGTGGCATTTGCAGGTGTAATTTGTGGCGTTCGCGACTAGGTGAAAGCCAATATGAGTGGGCAAGCCAAAGACATTCAATCCAAAGATGGAAAGGTGATCGACGCGGGTGGGGATGTCTCCACGCGGCCAGGAACTCAGCCAGGCACTCAGCCAGGCGCGCCGCCTGTCTCGCAGTCGGATGACCTGAACGAGGATGCGCCAAAGTCGCGCTCGCTCGCGCCATTGAGGATGGTGTTTCGCGAGGCGGCGAAATATCCGCGCGAGGTTATCTTTGCCCTGATTGCCCTTTCGGTAACTGCGGCGGGGACGCTCGCCATACCCGCGGCGGTGCAGCTGATCGTGGACCGCGGGTTTGGCGCCGGGCAGGGCGAAGTCGAAATTGCGCGCTGGTTCCGGTATCTCGGGCTGATCGTGGTGGTGATCGCGCTGGGCACAGCGGCGCGGTTCTATTTCGTCAGCTGGATCGGGGAACGCGTCGTCGCTGACATCCGCTCAAAGGTGCACCGCAATCTGATGCGTTTGTCGCCTGCTTTCTATGAAGAAAATTCGCCCAAGGAAATTTCGAGCCGGATGACATCGGACACGGCGATCATCGAAACGGTCGTGGGCACGACGGTCTCGGTCGCCTTGCGCAATGTTTTCCTCGGCATCGGGGGCACGATTTACCTGTTTTATTTGCTGCCGAATTTCACCATCTGGCTGGTGGTGGGTATTCCTGTAATGGTCTTGCCGATTGTCGTGTTCGGGCGGCGCATCCGGTCGATTTCGCGCGACAGCCAGGACCGCGTGGCGGACGTGGGCGCGATGGTCACCGAAGTGCTCTCTGCGATGAAGGTGGTCCAAAGCTTCGGTCAGGAGAACCGCGAGACGGGCCGTTTCGGCGAAGCGGTGGAGAACACCTTCAACACCGCGCGCAAGCGGATCATTCTGCGCGCGATCATGACCTCGGTCATCATTTTCGCGCTGTTCGGCTCCATCGTGTTCCTCCTCTGGCGCGGCGCTGCTGCGGTGGCTGTGGGCGATATTACCTCGGGCACGTTGCTCGCGTTTCTCGTGGGGGCGATGCTGGTGGCTGGCGCATTTGGCGCGTTGACCGAAGTCTATGGCGACCTTCTTCGCGGCGCGGGCGCTGCGAGCCGCCTCGCAGAACTGCTTGAAACCGAGCCCGAAATCGCCCGTCCGGCGCGCCCCGAACAATTGCCGAGCCCCGCGCGAGGTTCGCTTTCCTTCAGGAATGTCAGTTTCCGCTATCCTGCAAGGCCGCAGGAAACCGCGCTCAAGAATTTCAATCTTGAGATCGAGCCGGGCGAAACCATCGCCATCGTTGGTCCATCGGGCGCGGGCAAATCGACGATCTTCCAGCTGGTTGAGCGTTTCTATGACCCGCAGGAGGGCACGATCCGCCTGGACGGCGTGCCCCTGCCCAAGGCGGACCCTGCCGACATTCGCGAACGTATTGCGTTTGTCCCGCAAGAGGGCGTTTTGTTCAGCGCCAATGCCCGCGACAACCTTCGCTATGGTCGCTGGAATGCGTCGGACGAGGAAATCTGGGAGGCGGCGCGCGCGGCCAATGCCGAACAATTCTTGCGAGCGCTTCCTCAGGGGCTCGACACCTATCTGGGCGAAGGCGGCACGCAATTGTCCGGTGGTCAGCGCCAGCGTGTCGCGATTGCTCGCGCGCTCCTTCGCGATGCGCCGATCCTGCTGCTTGACGAGGCGACGAGTGCATTGGATGCCGAAAGCGAACAATTGGTGCAATCCGCGCTCGATGAGCTGATGAAGGACCGCACGACCCTTGTGATCGCGCACCGTCTTGCCACCGTGCGCGCGGCCGACCGCATCATCGTGCTCAGCGAAGGCGAGGCGGTGGAGCAAGGCACACACGCCGAGCTTTCGGCGAGCGGCGGCCTTTACGCCCGGCTTGCCAAGCTGCAATTTGCGGCCACCGAAGCGGCCTGATCCCGCCACCAGTGCGGGCGCAAAAGAGGCGCCCGTTTCGACGAACAGCGCCCTTCAGGCGACAAATTGCAACCTTGTTTGCGCGACTGCGCTAGGCCAGCATGCAGAGCAACGTCTCAAACCAATTCAATCGGGGACCCATTGTATGATCCGCACCACCAAGTTTCTCCTTGCAGGAACCGCCGCCCTCGCGCTGTCGACGGGCGCGTTGGCGCAAGACAGCCACCATGACCACAGCCAGCACCAGCCACATGGCCTCACAGACCATCTTGACGATCACGCCGAAACCGGCAGCGAAGCGACCGCACCGACAATGGATTTCGGTGACTGGGGTGTCGGGCTGGGTACGATCGACGCAAGCGTTGATCCGGGCGATGACTTCAACGCCTATGTCAACGGCCAGTGGATTGCCGCCAATGAAATCCCTGCTGACCGTCAGCGTTATGGTGCATTCGACATGCTGCGCGAAGGCGCGACACAGGATGTGAAATCCCTGGTGGAGGGGCTCGCCGCCTCTGATCCGGCACCCGGCACACAGGCCCGCCGCATCGTCGATGCCTATGCCTCCTACATGGATGTCGATGCGATCAACGCGAGCGGCCTTGCACCGGTGCAGCCTTACCTGTCGCAAATTTTCGGCGCCTCTGACCTTGATGCCCTTGTGCGCGTGTCGGCACAGCCCGGCTTCCCTTCACTGGTAAGCGCAAACGTCACCATCGATGCGCGCAAGCCCACCGATTATGTGGTCGGCATCGGTTTCGACGGCATGGGCCTTCCGGACCGCGATTACTACCTCGTCGATTCTGAGAGCAATCTCGAGATCCGCGAGAAGTACAAAGCGTTCCTCACCACCATGTTCGATGCAGCAGGCTATGCCGACGCAGCCGGTGCAGCCGAGGCGGTTTACGCCTTCGAGACGAAGGTTGCCGAGCTTGAATGGTCGCGCCCTGTTCTTCGTATGCCGCAGCTCACCTACAATGTGCTGACCCCCGAAGAGCTTGACGAAATGGCGGGCGACTTCCCGATTGCAGGCGTTCTCGAAGCCTCGCAGCTTGCGGGCCAGAGCCGTTACCTCGCGCGCCAGCTTCCTCCGACGGACGAAGAGATCGAAACGCTGGGCCTCACCCAGGCGCAGCTCGACATGATTGGCGGCGGCTTGCCAGCCATGATGCAACTCATCAACGAAACCCCGCTGGCAACGATCAAGGCCTATATGGCCAAATCGATGCTCAACGAATACGCAGCCGTCCTGTCGAGCGATCTGGATGATGCAAGCTTCGACCTTTATGGCCGCGCGATCAACGGCCGCGAAGAGCAGCAGGAACGCTGGAAACGTGCGATCGGTGCAGTTGAAAGCGCCATCGGTGAACAATTGGGCGCGCTTTATGTGGCGGAATATTTCCCGCCAGAGAGCAAGGCGCGCATGGACGAACTCGTCGCCAACCTCACCAAGTCGATGAACGAGGCGCTCGACCGCAATGAATGGATGACCGAGGCAACCATCGAAGAGGCGCGCGCCAAATTGAACGGCTTTGTCCCGATGATCGGCTATCCGGACGAGTTCAAGACCTATGACGGCATGGAAATCACCGCCGACGACCCGCTCGCCAATGCGTTTTCGGTGGCCTCGTGGTGGGATGCGGAGATGCGTTCGCGTCTCGATGAGAAGGTCGATCCGACCGAATGGGGCATGACGCCGCAAACGGTGAATGCCTATTATTCACCGCTCACCAACCGCATCGTCTTCCCCGCCGCGATCCTGCAACCGCCATTCTTCAACGCGGAGGCCGATCCAGCGGTCAATTACGGCGGCATCGGCGCTGTGATCGGGCACGAGATCGGGCACGGTTATGACGACCAGGGCTCGCAATTCGATGCCTCGGGCACTTTGCGCAATTGGTGGCAACCCGAAGATCGCGAGGGCTTCGTCGCCTTCACCGAGCAGATGGGCGAATTCATCAAGGCTTATTGCCCGGTCGAAGGGTCAAACGGTCCCGAGTGCCTTCGCCCCGGTCAATCCATGGGTGAGACACTGGGCGATGTGGTCGGCTTGCAAATGGCCTACCGCGCTTACAAGCTGTCGCTTGGCGGCGAAGAGGCGCCTGTGATTGACGGCCTTACCGGCGATCAACGCTTCTTTCTCGGCTTTGCGCAGATCTGGCGCGGGATGGAGCGTGAGGAGAGCCTTCGCAACCGCGTAATGACCGCAAACCACCCTCCCGGCGAATTCCGCCTGAACAACGCCGTGCGTCACAATGACGCTTGGTACGAAGCGTTTAACGTCACCGAAGAGCACGAACTCTATCTCCCGCCGGAAAAGCGCGTGAAGATCTGGTGAGTCTGAGATTTGCGCAGCCCCATCCGGGGCTGCGTCCTCGCTAGACGGGCAGGCAAGCTGCCCCCGCTGCGGGCGGGCCGTCGCCCTTGCGACGCCGTTGACGTCGTTTTAGCGCTAGACCGCATTAGTGTCGCGGAGCACGGTCGCATCTGCGGCCGCAAGCACGACTGTGCGTTCGTAGGTGCCCCGGACCCTGAACTCGTTTCAGGGGTAGGGATCAGCACCGAGGACGAAGGTGCGGATGCGCCTTCGTAAGACAAAAAACTTTCACTTGGCGCCGGACGGTGCCAAGTGAAAATCCATGTCGTTTTTGCAGCTTCTTATCATCGCTGTGGTGCAGGGCATCACCGAATTTCTGCCGATTTCATCGTCGGGACACCTTATTCTGATCTCGGTCTTCACCGACTTTCAGGATCAGGGCCCGCTGATTGATGTGGCGGTGCACGTGGGCTCGCTGCTTGCGATCATTGTCTACTTTTTCAAGGACGTGCTGGTGCTGGCGCGCGGCGGATTTGCGAGCATTGGGGTGGGCACATCGGCCCCGAATGCGCCCGCTGAACGCAAGTTGTTCTGGTGGATCGTGCTGGGCACCATTCCGGCGGTTGCCTTTGGCCTTTCGATCAAACTTGGCCTGTTCAACGGACTTGCGACCGGCCTGTTCGGGATCGAGATCGTGGACGATGATCTGATGAGCTCGATCCGGTTCACCGATCTCATCGCCTTCAACCTTATCTTCTACGGTATCCTTCTGGGCCTTGCAGACACGGTGGGCCGGGAGGTCAAGGCGTTTGAGGATATGAGCTGGCGCGACGGGCTGATCGTCGGCATGGCTCAGGCGCTCGCCATCATACCCGGCACCTCGCGTTCGGGCGTCACCATGACCGCGGCGCGTTTCCTCGGTTACAAGCGGGTCGAGGCCGCGCGCTTCTCCTTCCTTCTGTCGATCCCGGCTGTCGCTGGTGCAGGCGTGCTGATCGTGCCCGAGATATTCGAGGCGGGCATGGCGCTTGCAATAGATGCGCTTATCGCAGGGGTGCTGACGTTCCTGTCGGCCTTTGCCACCATGTATTTCCTGATGAACTTCCTCAAGAAAGCCTCGATGATGGTTTTTGTCATCTACCGGGTGGCGATGGGCGCTGGGCTCTTGTACTTCTTCTAATTATGGCACTGATTATTCTCATTAACCTTGGCGCTTTGCTCGGCTGGCTTGGCTCCATCATCCTGCGGCTGGATGCTCCGGGCGCGGTGCTGCGCATGATCCTCATCGCTATGCTGACCAGTCTTGTGGCAGGACTTTTCGGCAATAGCGGAACCGTTCTGGGGTCGCTCAGCTGGCTTGGATTTGGCGCAGCCGTGGGGGCGACGCTGCCCGCAATCGTGGGCTATTACGCCTTCGCCACACGCGACGCTTAAACCGGGGCAGCGCCCGAGCCATTGCCCCCGCGAAGGTGATATTCCTGTGTCCCGCGGTTCACGACATTATCAACGTCGATCACCGCCGAATTGGCATAGGTGAAGCCGGGCGCAAGATTGCGGTATAGCCGGTCAAAATCGCGCTCCACCGTCTGACGATAAAGATCGTCAAAACTCTCGATCACGAAGTAGGTCGGCTGCAGATCGCTGATCACGTAATCGGTGCGCATCACGCGGTCGACATTGAGCATGATGCGGTTGGGGCTTTTCGCCTCCACCGCAAATCTCGCCTCTGTTGGCCCTGAAAGGATGCCAGCGCCATAGGCTCGAATTCCTTCCGCCTCTTCGATCAGGCCGAATTCGACCGTGTACCAGTAAAGCGCACCCAACGCCTTCAGCCGGTTGTAGCGCATCGCCTTCCATCCGGCGCGGCCATATTCCTGCATATAATCGGCGAACACCGGATCGGTGAGCATCGGCACATGGCCGAACACATCATGGAAGACGTCGGGCTCCTGAATATAGTCGAATGTCTCGCGCGTGCGGATGAAATTGCCAGCCGGAAAGCGGCGGTTGGCAAGGTGCCAGAAAAACACATGATCGGGGATCAGCATCGGCACTGGAATAACGCTCCACCCCGTCAGCTTGCCCAATTCTTCCGACAATTCGCCAAATTCGGGGATGCCGCCGCGCGACAGGTCCAATTTTTCAAGCCCCGCCATGAACGCACTCGCCGCGCGTCCGGGCAGCACTTCCATCTGGCGCGCGAAAAGGTCGTTCCAGACGCTATGGTCTTCGGAAGTGTAATTGGTTTGCGCGGGTTCGACCCAATCCTCGCCCACGTGCCCGGGCCTTGCAAGCGGGGCCGTGAACACATCATCCCCCAGCTCTGGAAGTGCGGTGAAATCGGTGTCAGAGTCATGCGGAGTGTTTTCGGGCGTAGCCATATAGTATCATATGATACCACTCGCCCGCGTCTGCAAGTACAATAGGGGGCACCATATGGCGCTGAAGGGTAAGGAATACCACGAACTGCTGGAGCCGCTGACAGAGGAGCTGGTCGGCATGGCGCGCTGGGCCAAGGCGACCGGCGCGCGGATCGTGGTGATCTTCGAGGGGCGCGATACGGCGGGCAAGGGCGGTGCGATCCGGGCGGTGCGCGACAAGCTGAACCCGCGCCAATGCCGCACCGTCGCGTTGTCCAAGCCCAGCGAGGAAGAGCAGACGCAGTGGTATTTCCAGCGCTACATCTGCCACCTGCCCCATGCTGGCGAAATCGTGCTGTTCGACCGGTCATGGTACAACCGCGCCGGGGTGGAACGGGTTATGGGATACTGTTCGCAAGAGGAGGCTGAGGCGTTTCTTGAAGTCACGCCGGCGTTTGAAAAGATGCTCACCGATGATGGCATTTTGCTCTTCAAATACTGGCTCACCACCGATCAGGAGCGGCAGGAAGAGCGGTTGAAGGAGCGCGGAGAGGACCCGCTGAAACGCTGGAAACTTTCACCCGTCGACCTTGCCGCGCGTGAGAAATACCAGGCTTACACCGATGCGCGTGAGGCGATGTTGAAAGCGACGCACACGCCCCATGCGCCGTGGACACTGGTCGATTTCAACGATCAGAAGCGCGGGCGTTTGACGCTGATCCGTGACCTGCTCGACCGCCTGCCCGATATGCACATCGAACCGCCTGCGATCGAATTTCCCGACCTCGGGCACGAGCCGTTCGAGGAAAGCTACGGCGTGATCGAGCCGCTTGAGCCCTATCCGATTGATTAGAGGCTGGCGCTCGCCTTGGTGATCTGTCGCCCGTCGCTGGCAAATGCGCCGAGTTCAAAACCGTCTTCGCTTTTGCGCATCACTAGGTTGAGCGCATCGCCTGCAATCGCTGGCGAGACCCCCCGGAAGGCGAAGTGGCGAAGGCGATTGTCGCCAAGCTCGCTTGCTGCCAATTGTAGAAGCAGCGAGGCAGTAAGCGGCCCGTGCACGACCAGCCCGCGATATCGTTCGACATCGCTCGCATAGGGAGCGTCATAGTGGATGCGGTGGGTGTTGAAGGTGAGCGCCGAATAACGGAACAACAGCCGCTGATCGGGAGCGATCAGGCGGTGCGCATCCCATTCGCCTTCGTCGAACACGCCATCACCCGGTTCCGGCGGGCTGAGCGGCGCATCGGGGGCGGCGGCATCGCGGTAAACGAGCGTTTGTGTCTCGCTTACAGAAAGCGTGCCGTTCGCGACCGTCTCATGCTCGACATTGACGAAGGCAAGTTTGCCCGACGCGCCCTCTTTCTCGGCTATCGAGGCGATGCGACTGGTGCGTTTGACAACTGCGCCCACGGCAATCGGTGCAATGAAGCGGATATCGCTCGATGCCCACATACGGCGGGGCAGGGGGAAGGGCGGGAAGAAGCTGTCGGGGCTGTCATCGCGCGCAGGGTGGCCGTCTTCACCAAGCGCGGATGTAGGGGCATCGGGCGTGCACAGGACGAAATGGACACCCTGCGGCATGATCCAGCGTTCTGGCATGGGAATGTCGAGGGTCGCGGACCACTGCGCCGCCACTTGCGGGGTGAGCGTGTCGTGCGCCTCCTGCTCGCGCCCGATCCACGCATCGAAACTCATTGTCCTGTCCTCATTGAGCCCTCTCGAAGACAGCAGCGATGCCCTGGCCCCCGCCAATGCACATGGTCTCAAGACCATAGCGTGCGCCTCTGCGGTGCATTTCAGCGGCCATATCGGCAAGGATACGCCCGCCGGTTGCGCCAATCGGGTGGCCCAGCGAGATGCCTGAACCGTTCACATTAAGGATATCGCGGCGCGAATCATCATCGCTCCAGCCCCAGCCTTTAAGGACGGCGAGGACTTGCGGCGCGAACGCTTCGTTCAATTCAACAAGGTCGATATCGTCCCAGCTGTAACCGCGCCGTTCGAACAGCCTTTGGGTCGCGGGCACGGGTCCGATGCCCATGCGCGTTGGATCGCACCCAGCCGCTGCCCATCCGCCAAACCAGAGCGATGGGGTAAGGCCCAGTTCTTCAAGCTTGTCTTCTGCCACCACAAGGCAGGCGGCGGCGGCGTCGTTCTGCTGGCTGGCATTGCCTGCGGTGACGATGGCTTGCGGGTCGCGCTTTGCGTCGATGGCGCGAAGCTTGCCAAGCGATTCCATTGAGGCATCTGTGCGGAAGCCTTCATCCTTCGCGAAAGTCACCGGATCGCCGCGCCGCTGTGGCACATCGACGGTCACAAGGTGGTCGTCAAACTTGCCCGCTTCCCAGGCAGCCGCAGCATTTTGGTGCGAGCGCACGGCATAGGCGTCCGCTTCCTCGCGGGTGATGCTGTAATCTTTCGCGAGATTGTCGGCCGTCTCGATCATGCCAGTGATAACGCCGAACCGCTCAATCGGCTGGCTCATCAAACGCCCGCGCGAAAGCCGGTCGTGCAGGGTGATATCGCCCATGCGCTGCCCCCCGCGCCCTTGCAAAGTGTAGTGCTCGACATTGGACATGCTCTCGCACCCGCCCGCGACAACCACATCGGCCATGCCGGTTTCGACCATCATCGCCGCATTGGCGACCGCTTGCAGGCCCGATCCGCAGCGCCGGTCGAGTTGATAGCCCGGCACTTCCAATGGAAGGCCAGCGGCAAGCCATGACCAGTGGCCGATCGCAGGGGCCTCTCCATTGCCGTAACCTTGGGAGAAAACCACATCGTCGACGCGCTCCGGCTCGATGCCAGATCGCTCCACCAGAGCTTTCAGAATGACCGCGCCAAGCTCGCCTGCGTTGAGGCTGGAGAGCCCGCCGAGGAATTTGCCAACGGGGGTGCGAAGGGGCGAAACAATGGCGGCGCGTCTGGTCATTAGCGGTTCCTGTAATCGGCGTTTTTATCGGAAAGCGAGACGGTGCCAGCATCAATCAGCTTGGCGATGGCACCGGAAGAAAGGCCCAGCCTGTCAGCCAGCACCTCTTCGGAATGTTGGCCGAGAAAAGGCGCAGGCGCAGGGTCGCCGGCCTCGCGCTCCGGCATATTGGCAAAGCTGCGCGTGGCGGGATATTCAAAGCCCGACGGATTTGCTGGCGATGGCCCGAACAGCGGGTTTTCATCGACAAGCACCGGATCGGTCGATGCCTGGTGATGCGAGCGGTATTTTTCAAAAGTGCAGCCCTTTTCCGCCATGCGCGCAGAAAGCGTTTCGTAATCGAAGCCTTCGGCTGCCTTCTGGAAGAGGTCGAACAGGCGGTGGCGGTTTTCAAAACGCGGGCGGTCCCCGGCATTGAAATCCACGCCAAGCTCTTTTTCCAGCGCGGCGATCCCGTCGGCAACGTCAAAGGCAGCGACGAGGCCTGTCCATTGCTTGGGAGTGAGCGCAGCGACCATGAAGCGGGTCCCGCATTTGGTCTGAAAATCGCGCCCGAACGCCCCCCAGATGGCATTGCCCAGCCGCTCACGGTCAGAGCCGCGATAGAGCATTTCGGCCATGGTGCCCGAATTTGCCATCGTCCCAATTGCAACATCGCCCAAAGGCACGCGCATCTCTGACCCTTCGCCGGTGGCGGCGCGGTTGTGCAGGGCCGTCATCAGGGCAAAGGCGCTGTATGCGCCGGTGATGAAATCCCATGCGGGAAGTGGCTGGCTAACCGGAGGTGCGGTTTGCGGGTCCCATTCTTCCGGTCCCGTCATAAGGGGATAGCCGGCGGCGGCATTGACGGTGAAATCCATCGCCTGGCGCCCGTCGTGCCAGCCCATGATGCGCACGCTCACCATGTCGTCACGTTTTGCTTGCATGGCTGCATGGCTGAGGAAGCTTTTCTCAGGCAGATTGGTGATGCACTGTCCTGTCCTGGCGGCCAGCTCCACGCACAACTCGCGGCCCTCTCCACTGCGCAGGTCGAGGGCGACCGACTTCTTCGCGCGGTTCAAATTCTCCCAAGAAAGCGAGCGGCCTTCCTTGGTCAGCATATAACGGTCGTAATCAAGCCCGCCTGCCTTGTGGTCGACGCGAATGACCTCTGCGCCCATTTGCGCGCAGTAAAGCCCCGCTGTGGGCGAAGCGACGAAGCTGGAGACTTCGATGATCGAGAGGTCGTTGAGGAGTTTATACAATGGTGAGCCCCGTAAAGGCGGGGGCCCAGCTTCTCATGGACCCCCTTAAGATAGGTTGGCGGCTTTTCTGCGCTGGGTATTTGCGGCGCGGAAATGACGGACTGGTTATCCGTTCGCCGCCTGCCATTCGCGCAGCATATGCTTGGCGATCTGAAGCTGGAGGATCTGCGTGGTGCCCTCGTAAATGCGGTAGATGCGCGCATCGCGATAAAAGCGTTCGGCATCATATTCGGCAAGGTATCCTGCACCGCCATAGACCTGTACCACGCGGTCAACCACGCGCCCGCACATTTCAGACGAGAACACCTTGAACGCAGCCGCTTTCACGAGGATGTTCTCCCCGCGGTCGGCCCGCTCGGTCACATCCTTCATCATCGCTTCGGCGGCATAGATTTCCATTTCGCTGTCGGCGAGCATCTGCTGGATCAGCTGGAAATTGGCGATGGGTTCGCCAAATGCCTTGCGCTCATTGGCGTAGCGGATTGCGCTGTCGAGAGCCCGCCTCGCATAGCCAGCCGCCGTTGCGCCCACGGAAATGCGACCATTATCAAGGCTCTGCATGGCAAAGCGGAAACCCTTGCCGGTTTCTCCGCCGAGCAGTGCATCGCCTGACACTTCGACATCGTCGAGCATGATGTCGGAGATATGGCTGCCCGATTGGCCCATCTTCTTGTCCGGCGAACCGGTGGAGACACCTTTTGCATCCATCGGCACCAGAAACGCGCTAACGTGGGCGTTCTTGGGAAGGTTTTCCTTTTCGGTGCGGGCCATGATGAGAGCAACATCGGCGTGCGGCGCATTGGTGATGTAGCGTTTGGTGCCGTTCAGGACCCAGCCATTGCCATCCGCGCTTGGCCGGGCGGTGGTTTGAAGGCCGGCGCTGTCCGATCCGGACCCCGGTTCTGTCAGACCGAAACAGGCGATCTTGCCTTCGACGAGCTTTGGAAACCACTCTTCGCGCTGCGCTTCGGTCGCGCCGTTTTTGAGCGCCGATGCGAACATGCCGACGTTGATCGAGAAGATCGAACGGTAAGCGGGCGCGGCATAGGCCATGATGTTCACGATGCGCGCATACTGGCTCATATTGAGGCCGGCGCCGCCGTATTCCTCCGGCACGGTCAGACCAAACAGACCCATCTCGCGCATTTCATCGACGATCTCGGGAGGGATCGCGTCGCTTTCGATCACTTGCGGCTCTGCCGGGATCAAACGCTCGCGCACATAGCGCGTCAATTGCTCGGCGAACTGTTCAAAAACATCGCTGTCCATACCGGGGTTTGCGCCCGTTTTAGGGGTCCCGACTGCTTGGGGTGCATTCATTGGTTAAAGGCCCTCTCTCTCATCGCCTTTTATAGTTTCGTTGTCTGAAATACCGCCGCGTTCATCATCGCGCGGGTCTTCCAGCATTTCAGCTGCCTTGTTCAAGGCCTGCGCTTCATCCTCGCTTACAGGTCCCGCACGATCAGCCGCCCCGCCGCCACAGGCCGCAAGCAACAAGGTTGCCGCGAAAAGCGAGACGGTTTTTCGCATGGCTTATTCCGGCGGGTCTTCGGGGACGTCTTCGCCGCCGAAGCTGTTTGCATCAATTGCGGATGCGGCTTCTGCAGCTTCCGCGGCGGCAGCGGCATCGGCTGCGACCTGGGCGGCGGCGTCGGCTGCCGCTTCGGTGCTTTCAAGGCTTGGCGCGGTATCGGCCGGATCGGCTGGCTCCATCGCCGCAGGGTCTTCGACGGGCTCTTCCGCAACCGGTTCAAGCGCCTCGTCTGCGGGCATTTCAACCGTGTCGGGCATCGCCTCGGTCGAGGCATCGTCGGCGCTGTTGCACGCGGCCAGCCCAAGGCTGCCAAGGGCAGCAACAATTGCAAGTTTCTTCATTGCGGGTCTCCTCCTCGCGGTCCCATACCTGATCTTCTGAATTCGTGTAGCGGTCTCTCGGGCGGTAAGCCAAGCCCCAATTCGGGTCGGGACACGCTAATCATGTGATTAACCGGTGCCCAGCGGGATGGCTCGAAACGGTACAGCGTGAACGAGAGCAGTCCCCGCGCGCGCCCGGATGGGGTATATCGCGCCCCATGACACGGTTCAGAAATCCTCCCGCCCCTGCTCTATGGCAACGCCTTGTTGCGCGCATCGACCATCTGTTTGCCTTTGGCCTGATGCTGCTATGCGCAGCGCTTTTCGCGGGCATGCCTGCCAATGCGCAAGGCACAGCACCGTTCGTGATCAAGGAAAACGGTCGCGGGTTTGACAGTCTCCAGGACGCGGTGAACGCAATCGGTGACAGGCGCGGGACGATCGAGATTGCGCCTGGCACCTATCGCCAGTGCGCGGTGCAGACGGCTGGCGTGGTGATTTACGCGGCGCGCGAATACGGCACTGTCACCTTCGACCGCCGCTCTTGCGAGGGGAAGGCGGCGCTGGTCTTGCGCGGGCTTGGCGCGGAAGTGCGCGGGCTCACCTTCACCAACATGGCCGTGGGCGATGGCAATGGCGCTGGCATCCGGCTGGAAAAGGGCGTTCTGAACGTCGCCTATTCCAAATTCCTCAATTCGCAGCAGGGCATTCTGACCGCCGACAACCCGACGGGGCGCATCTATATCCTGCGCTCGACCTTTTCAGGGCTCGGCACGTGCGAGCATTCGGCCGGTTGCGCGCATTCGATCTATATCGGCAATTATGGTTCGCTGACGGTCAAGGAAAGCCGTTTCGAAAAGGGTCGCGGCGGCCACTACGTCAAGGCGCGCACGGCCAATGTCGTGCTCGAAGACAACAGCTTTGATGACGCGAATGGGACGGGCACGAACTACATGATTGACCTCCCCGCCGGCAGCAAAGGCACGATTGCGAACAACTGGTTCGTGCAAGGGCGCGACAAGGAAAACTACTCCGCCTTCATCGCATTGGGCGCAGAGACGCTGCTCCACGATCCCGATGGCCTGGTGGTCAAAGACAACACCGCGCGCTTTGTGCCGGGGCTCAACCGCGCAAGCGTGTTCCTCGCCGACTGGACCAATTCGCGCGTCGTGATGAGCGGCAACAAGCTGGCGCGCGGGCTTACGAAGTACGAGCTTCGGTGACTTGCGCAAATATGGAATGGCGTTAGCCTTTGGCCAATGAAGTCTGCCTGGCTAACTGTTCTTTCGATCATTGCTCTTTGCGCTGCAGCAGTCGGCATCGTCACACCGCAGCCTCTTTGCGCTGACAGTTGGGCCATGCCCAGGACGGAGACTTACCTGTCCCCCAATGGCGAGTACCGGTTCACGGTCGAGCCTTCGCAAATTGGCAGTCAGCTTGAGTACTTTGCCCAAGAAGTCGAAGCGCAGTCCGATGGGGAAGTGATCGAGCGGCCTGCACCGATTGGATTGCTCGAGAAGCGCAATGTGGAGGGGCAGTGGGAGGCCGTGTGGGTTGAACGGCTCGTCAATCACGTAGCGCCTGTTGACGTGCTTGTGGCCGATGACGGCCGCCATATCGTGACCTTCGACAATTGGCACAGCGTGGGTCACGGCGACAACGTGATTGTGATCTATGGCAAAGGAGGCGCATTGGTTCGCTCAATGGCGCTCACCGATTTGGTGCCAAGCGAATACAAGGATGCTCTGCCGCATTCGGTAAGTTCGCTGCGTTGGAAAACGGATGCCACCATAGGGCCAAGCAATTCCGAGTTCGCGATCGATGTGCTTGTGCCGGGCACTGATTGGAATAGCGATGAGGCCGAAACCATTGAGTTTCGAATTGCTCTAAGTGATGGCGCGATCGAAAAACCTTCAGGCGAGGCTTGGGATGCAGCACTATGCGCCGCGGACAATGTCCTTTCAGAGCGTGAGAAGGCGGAGCAGGAGCGCCTTGCTTTCTTGAGGGATCCTTTGACGGCGCCGGATGGATGTGATGGTCGCAAGTGGAACCGCTATCTGAGGGAGGCGCATGCGCGGTTGTCGAGTGATCCACCATTCGATGCATCAACATCGGTTCATCTAGTGAACCCTCCTGATCATCCCAGGCATGAGGATGCGATCGGATATTTCAGAGAGGAATTGATCGATTGGGCCGGCTATCCCAACGATTTCTCGGTCGTTTCACCCTGTGGTTCTGGTGTCATGGCCACTGTCATCGAACAGTTGGTGCAGAACGTAGAAACCAATGCGCTCATCGACACGACCATTTATGTGTCAGTCTCAAAGGCAGAGTTTGATGCGATCCAAAGCTCGTTGCGCCCCACTGGAGCATCTGCCTTTTGGCTAGATCCAGACTTTGCGATTCCCCAGCGCCCTGAGCGTATACCCGGCTCCAAGGAAGAAGCAGCCGCGCGCGAGGCCTATTATGAGCGCCAAGCGGAAGAGATGTCAGAGATGATGGACGCGCTTGGCGCGCCTTAAGGGTAAAATCCCGCCGCATAGGCTACTTTCCCGCTTGGCATCTCGCCGTCCAGCAACAGCGCTTGGAAGTACTCAGCCAGCGGGCCGGGGTAGGTGAGCTGCGGGAAGTGCTCGAAGCCGAAACGCGGGGAGTATTCGTTGCTCCCCAGAAGCACGATGCCCTTTGCGCCCATCGCTCTCATATCACCAATGCCTCTTGTGATGAGCGCGCCGCCGATGCCCTGGTGGTGGAACTTGGGCCAGACCGAGACCGGGCCGAGGCCATACCAGTCTTTCGCACCGTCGCTGATCGTCACGGGCGAGAAGGCGATGTGGCCGACGATGCGTTCCTCGTCCTCGGCCACCAGCGAAAGCGTGAGGTCGCCGTCATTGCGCAGGCGGTCGATGACGTGTTGCTCGTCGCCATCGCTGAACGGCATGTCCCTGAACGCAGCCTCGGTGAGCGCGTGGATCGTCGCTTCATCTCCCGCCGCCTCGGGGCGGATGGTGACGGCTTTCTCGGGGCCTGTCATTTGAGCAAATGTCCTGATCGGTCGCGCTTGGTGGCGAGATATTTTGCATTGTGGGGGTTGTCGGGAAGCTGATGATGCACCCGCTCGCTTACGCGGATGCCGGTTGCCTCAAGGCTTTTCACCTTCGCCGGATTGTTGGTGAGCAGGCGAATGGATTTCGCGCCGATAAGCTCAAGCATCCGCGCCGCAACGGGAAAATCGCGGGCCTCATCGGGAAGGCCGAGGCGCTCATTAGCCTCCACCGTGTCGAAACCCTGATCCTGCAAACGGTAGGCGCGCAGCTTGTTGATGAGGCCAATCCCGCGGCCTTCTTGCCGCATATAGAGCATGATGCCCCATCCGCCGTCCTTGCGGGCATGCTCGGACATGGCTTCGAGAGCGGCATCAAGTTGCGGACCGCAATCGCATTTGAGACTGCCGAGCACATCTCCGGTGAGACATTCGGAGTGGAGGCGCACTAATGGCTCACGGTCGCCCGATTGTTCGCCGATGATCAGCGCTACGTGCTCGCGCGTATCAGCGGTTGAGCGAAAGGCGATGATCTGCGCATCCTCATTGGCTTTTACAGGAAGCCGCGCCCTCGTGATGATGTCGAGTCGCCCCGCATCGGTGTAGGCGGCAAGGTCGCTCGCGATAAGCGGATGCGGCTCGCCCCCTTCGACAGGGTCCACCATAAACGCAGGCAGGATGCCGGCGATACGCGCATATTCCATCGCCGCGACCGCCTCGTCCGCCCAGCCAATCGGTTCGGCCTTGAACGGGCCTTTGAGCGGGTTGCCAAGATCAAGCGAGGGGTCGGCAATCGGGCGCGCGGTATCAAGCGTGATCGCCTCGCCCGAATGGATCAGAATGGGCGTGTGCGGCATGTCATTGCGCGCCGCCTCGAGCTGATTGATGAGCTTCAACGTTGCTGCACGCGCAGCCGATATCAGGAGGTGGCCCGAGGTCGCCCCGCTCGCAATCGCGGTTTCAACCGGCAGCAGCACCGGCCCGCCCGCAAAATCCAGCGCCCAGCCATGGCGCAGCGCATCGACCGCCTGGGCCGCGCGCCGCTCTGGCGAGGGGGAGGCAAGGCGTGGGCCCTCGCTCACAAATCGAACTCTGTCACCAGCGGAATGTGATCGGAAGGCTTTTCCCAACTGCGCGCATCTTCGAGCAGGCGGTGGCCCGTCGCCTTTGCTGCCAATGGGGGCGAGGCCCACATATGGTCCAGTCTGCGCCCGCGATCATTCACGCGCCAATCCTTGCTGCGGTAGGACCACCATGAATAATACCGGTCCGGATCACGGATAAATTCGCGCCCCAGATCAACCCAGCCGTGCGCGTCCTTGAAGCCTTGAAGCGTTTCAACCTCGATAGGCGTGTGGCTGACCACTTTGAGAAGCTGTTTGTGGTTCCAGACATCGCTTTCCATCGGAGCGATATTGAAATCGCCAACGATCAGCGTCGGCGCTTCAATCGCTTTTGCCCAATCGGTCATGCGGGCCAGAAAATCGAGCTTTTGCCCGAATTTGGGGTTCTTTTCGCGGTCGGGTTCATCGCCGCCTGCCGGCACATAGACATTGTCGACGCGCATCGGTTTGCCGTCCACTTCAGCGCCGACGACCTCAACCCCGACATGGCGCGCTTCGCCATTGGCTTGCCAGTCGTGGCGCGCATATTCGCGGATCGGCACACGCGATACGGTGGCGACACCGTGATACCCTTTTTGCCCGCAGACCGCCTGGTGCTCATACCCTAGCTTTGCCAGAGCCTCTGCCGGGAATTGATGCTCCTGACATTTGATTTCCTGAAGGCACAAAATATCGGGCGCGTGATCGCCCAGATATCTCTCGATGATCGGCAAGCGCAAACGCGCAGAATTGATGTTCCATGTGGCGACACTAAGCATGGGAGCGGACTTAGGATGCAGATCACAAAAACGCCACCTTTCACTTTCCCGTCATACGCCAAGGCGATAGCAGTGCTGCCAGATGGAGACCCAGATATGAAACAACGCCTTGCTGCCATTCTCACCGCGAGCGCCCTGTCGCTGGCTGCTTGCACCGCCGATCAGGGCGCGCCACCCGTGGCCAGCGTATCGCAGCCGGCCGCGGTTGAAGCGCCTGATGCGAAGAATGTGATCCTGTTCATCGGCGATGGCATGGGCATTTCCACCATCACCGCTGCGCGCATCTATGCCGGGCAAAAACGCGGGGGCAGCGGGGAGGAAAACGTTCTTCCCTTCGAGACCTTCGACAATGTCGCCTTGGTCAAGACATACAACACCAATGCTCAAGTTCCCGATAGTGCGGGCACAGCGACCGCCATGCATTCAGGGTCCAAGACCCGCATCGGCGTTGTCGGCATAGGTCCACAGGCGACGCGCGGATCATGCAACGATGCGCTCGCGCACCCGCTTCCGCTGCTTGGTGAAGAGGTCAAGCAACGCGGCCTTGCTCTTGGCATCGTCTCTACCGCCCGCATCACGCACGCAACTCCGGCAAGCGTCTATGCCAGAAGCGCGGATCGCAATTGGGAATCGGATGCAGCCATTCCGGCAGATGAGGCCTCTTTGGGATGCAAAGACATAGCCACACAGCTGCTCGAATCAGTTTGGGACGTGGCGCTTGGCGGCGGTGTGGGTGCGTTTTTCGGGTCAGAGATGGGCGGCAGGCGAAGCGAGGCGAATGCCAACCTTCCTGCCGGATGGGTCGGCCGCACCGGCGGCACCTTTGTGACCAATGCCGCGCAGTTGAACGCGGCCCCCGCAGACAAGCCCGTTTTGGGCCTCTTTTCACCCAGCCACATGACCTACACCGCCGAGCGCGAGGCGGATAATGCAGAACCAACGCTCACCGATATGACCGCGCAGGCGATTGCCCGGCTCGAAGCGGATCCGGACGGGTTTTACCTCATGGTCGAATCGGGCCGTATCGACCACGCGCACCACGACGGGCGTGCCGGGGTCGCTCTGGAAGAGACGGTCGAGTTTGCCCGCGCGATCCAATATGCGATCGACAACACCGATCCCAATGAAACGCTGATCATGGTCACCGCCGATCACAGCCACGTTTTCACGATTGCCGGATACCCGCGGCGCGGAAACGATATTCTCGGGCTGGTCGTGCCGCCAGCAGGCGACATCAGCAACACCGAAGAGCCTCTGCCCGCCAATGATGGCAAGCCGTACACGACGCTTGGTTATGCCAACGGCCCCGGTGCAATTGCAGGAATGGACCCGCGCCCTGATCCCGAAACGGGCGTCGACGCGCGCCAGCAGGCGACCATCCCGTTGTCGAGTGAAACACACGCCGGCGAGGATGTTGCCCTCTACGCTCAAGGACCCGGCGCACAAAAAGCGCGCGGAGTGATCGAACAAAATGTCATTTACGACATCATTCGCAGTGCATTTGGCTGGGAATAGCGGGCAGAAGCGAGAACGCCGAACACTAAAAAAGCCTCAGTGCCGGGGGCGATGGCACTGAGGCTTTAAAGTCAGCGTTCGTCACGCTTGGTCAAGACACCCGCTAAAGAGGGGAGACAACAGGGGGGAAACCTCGTCCTCTGGGCGTCTTGTGAAATCTTTTTACGATTGTCCGGCTTTCACGTATATGAACGCCCACCTAGTTTTGTCGCAAAATTACAACTTTTGGCGGGCGAACCGTTCACCTTGGTCGACGAGATGAGCGGCGCGGATCGTCGAAGCTGAATGTCGAATCAGGAACAGCAATTCCATAGCGGTGAGACGACAGCCGAACCGTGGTGCGGTGATTCTGTGCGTCGAGCGCAACCCAGTGGGTAAGTTGCAATCCTCCGGGTGCATTTCCATTGCGCACGAAGATAAGATTGATACGTCCGAATTCCGGGCGGTCGGGATCGCGCACATCGATGCTGATCACATCGGGGCTGCCGGTGGGAACGAGAGTGCCGTATTGTGCCACATCGCGTTCAGGATCGAGAAGCGCGCCCAATGGCGAATTCTTGATTGGCCAGCGTTCAACCTGGCGCACCTCGTAATCGACCATGTAAAGCGATTTGCCGTTGGAGACGACCAGCAGGTCGGCATCCTTACCATAGTCGAACCGGATTTTGCCCGGACGCTTCAATGTCATCGTGCCGCGCGCGACATTGCCGGCGCGGTCGATCTGCTCGAAGCTTGCCTTCATCGTCCCGATCGAACGCAGCGCAGTCACCGCGCGATTGAGGTCGGCGCTGCGCGTCTGGGCGCTCGCTTGAGCAGGGGTGAACGGGCCGGTCGGGGTGCCAAGCCCGGTTCCAAGCATGACTACGCCCGCAAGCGCTGCGATGGCAACGCGCGGGCGAAGAAGTTTGAGTGTTTTCATGGACGCACAGTTACGCGTGAAGCGTTGAACTGTCGATGAATTTGAAGCGGCCAATCGGTTAATATCCGATGGCCACAAGACCTTACTTGATCTTGGCTTCCTTGAATTCAACGTGCTTGCGAACAACCGGATCGTACTTACGGAAAGTCATCTTCTCGGTGGTGTTGCGCGGGTTCTTTTTGGTTACGTAGAAAAAGCCGGTGTCAGCGGTCGACACGAGACGGATTTTCACGGTTGCTGGCTTCGCCATGGCGGGTTCCTAAAAGGTGTGGTGATGGCCCAAGGACGAACCCTGGCGGCCGTAAAAAAACAAACAGCGGCGCTGGCCCGTTACCATTGCTGGTTTAGGGATCGCCGCCTTACAGACGCGCGCCTCTGAGCGATTCACGGGGAAAAGTCAAGAAGAGTCGCTTCCTATGGGTCACCAATCCGAGCGCGACACCTTGCCCCGCTTGGCCTTGACCTCGCCCCGCGCCTTCTTTGCCTTCAATCGCTGCGTCTTGCCCACGCGGTTCACGCGGGTCTTGGCGCGTTTCTTGGGCGCACGGTGCGCGGCTTTGAGCATTTCCTCAAGCCGCGTTCTCGCCAGTTGCCGATTCGCCTCCTGCGTGCGGTGCTGGCGCGCGGTGATGAGGAGGTCACCGGAAGCGGTAAGCTTTGACCCCGCTGCCTCGCGCAGCCGTGCAAACACGGGCGGGGGCAGGCGCAGCGCATAGATATTGACGCGAAGCTGCACCTCGGTCGCGACCTTGTTGGCGTTCTGTCCCCCCGGGCCCGAGCCTGCGAGGAAGCTTTCTTCCGCCAATGCGTGGGCGCGATCGAGGAGGGTCTTATCCATCATCTTCCGCTGATGGGCTCACAGGCGGCGGCGGGGCGGTCAGGCCTGCTCGCACGAAATCCTCGGGGAAGGGGGAATGCGCGGTGATTGCGTCTTTGCCAGGGCGCTCAACCCCAAGCGTTTCGGCATGGAGCATGGTGCGCGGCGCGCCCTTGTTCTGGCCCCTTACCGGGCCATAGACCGGATCGCCCAGAAGCGGCGCGCCAAGCCCTTGCAAGGCATGAACGCGCAATTGGTGGGTGCGGCCTGTTTCCGGGCGGAAACGAATAAGCGAGCGCACGCGGTCTCCTTCACCGATAGTCTCCAAAAGCTCCCAATGCGAAACCGCAGGCTTGCCCTTTTTCGCCGCGATCATCCGCCAGCCTTTCTCTGCCGAACTGATCTTTGACAGTGACAGCGCAATCGTGCCCGAGGTTTCGGCGGGCTTGAAATCGATCACCGCAAGGTAAGTCTTGGCGACAAGCCGGTCCTCGAATGCCTTGTTGAAGCGTTTCAACGCCTTCGGATTGCGGGCAAGCAGCAGGCAGCCCGACGTGTCGGTGTCGAGCCTGTGAACGGGCACCGGACGGCGTTGGAAGCCGAGCTTCAGATCGTCGAGATGGTCGACCAAACATGGCCCTCCACGCTTGGGCCGATCAACGGGAAGCCCCGCAGGTTTGTCGATCACCAGCGCTTCGCCGTCTTCGAAGAGGATTTTGGGGGCCATTAATGTCACTCCGTGCGCGCGCCCGAGCTTTGAAACATGCTCACCGCGAGCGGGTTTTCTAGATCAATCTGGCTGCGAACAGGCCCCTTACGGCGTTTCCCAGCTGAAAACCATCCTTGAGGTCGTCCAGCGTCAGTTCCGCCTCGCGCGCCCGGCCTTTTTCGATGAGGTATTCGCGAAGCACCCCCGACAAAAGGCCGAGCGATGCGGGCGGGGTGAGAAGAATACCGTCTCGTTCAACAAAGATATTGGTAAAGCTGCCCTCGGTCACGAGCCCGTCTTCGCGCACCAGAATGGCCTCGACCGCGTCAAAGCCGTGGGCGGCACGAAGCGCATCCTCGTAAAAGCCGCGGTCGGTCGTCTTGTTGGCCAGTCGCCAGTCCGACGGATCAAGCGGGCAGGGCAGCGCGACCACTTTGGCTGTGTCGACGAAGCTTTCGGGCATCGGCCCTGTCTCGATTACGCTCGCACCGCTTTTCGAAACCACGAGCCGCACCTTGGCCGGCTCTGACAGCTCGAACACCATGCCGTGTATCTGGTTGCGCAACGCATGGCGGTCGAACTCAAAACCGAATTTCGCAGCGCTCTTCTTCATGCGCGCCAGATGCAATTCGAGAAGCGCAATCCCGGTTTCAGGGTCGAATGCCATCGTCTCGATAAGGTCGAAACCGGCGGTGGCGCTTCCCCTTGCAAAGCCTGCCTTGACCTCGCACTCGCGCCTTTCGGCAAGCGGGTCGCTGTCCGCGAGGATCGCTGAGCCAACGCCAAGCACGGCGTGACCTTGCCCGTTCTCGATCGGGGTCAGGCGAAGGGTGCGGATCGCGACATTGAACGCGGCCGTGCCGTCGGCGCCGATGCGCCCGATGCTTCCGCAATAGGCTCCGCGCGCATCGCGTTCGACTTCGCCGATAAGCTCCATCGCGCGGATCTTCGGCGCGCCGGTGATCGAGCCGCAGGGGAACATGGCGCGCACCAGATCGCTTGCGGTTTTTCCTTCGGCAAGGCTGGCACGGACGCTGGAGACCATCTGGTGCACTGTCGGATAACTTTCGATCGCGAAGGGTGCATCGACCCGCACGCTTCCCGCTTCAGCAACGCGGGAGAGGTCATTGCGGATGAGATCGACGATCATCAGGTTTTCTGCCCGATCCTTGACCGAGGTGCTCAGTTCTTCGGCAAGCGCCCTATCGCTCGCCTCGTCGATGCCGCGCGGACGGGTGCCTTTCATCGGCTTCGCCTTGGCATTGCCATTGGCATCGAGCGCCACGAACAGTTCCGGCGAGAAGCTCAACAGCCAATGCGAACCGTCGTAGATCACCCCGCCATATCCGGCATTCGCCGAGCTGCGAAGCTGCGCGTAAAGCGCGAGCGGATCGCCGCGATAAGAACCGGTCAGCGGATAGGTGAGGTTCGCCTGATAGATGTCGCCATCATGGATTGCCTCACGCAGTGCAGCAAAGGCGCTGCTGTATCCCGCAGGCGAAAGCGCAGGCTCAAGCGGGCCAAGCTTCGCCTCGCCTTGCGCTCTTGCGCCAAGCCAGGCGGGCACGTCCTTCGCGGCAATCCGCTCTGGTTCATCGAACACGCCAAGCCACACGAGCGGGCCATTTGCACCGGTGCGCGCATCGGCCAGGGGTTCAAGCCTGCCTTCAAGCGCGAGGCCCGCTTCATAAGCGATCAGCCCTGCAAGCTCGCCACCCTTTTGCCGCGCGGCCTCTGCCCCTTCGAGAGCGGGGACAACTTCATCACTGTGATAGGCAACGAACATGTCGCGCGGGGCCGAATACAGCAGCGCATCGGCTGGCCCGCTGCCGCCTTCATCTGGCGCGCGGGCATCGTCGAGCAGGACGAAGCTTTCATTGTGCGGCGATTGACCCATCGCTTCCCGCTTTAGGCCGCTCCACATCCCAAGTCGATAGCGCGATTTTGTAAGCAACTGTAAGCCGGTCCGCCTGCAATGACGCGCGGTGGTTGACCCCACGGCCTTGCGCGGCCAGAGTTTTGCTAAAGCAAAATTTGTAAGGGTTTGACGCGCGATGAGCGATATTTTTCTTGGGCTTGGGGCAAATGGCGAAAATCAGAGCCTCGCATTGTCGCGGGCAAACCGCCATGGGCTTGTCGCGGGCGCGACCGGCACGGGTAAAACGGTCACGCTTCAGGGGCTCGCTGAAAGCTTTTCTGCCGACGGTGTTCCGGTCTTTGTCGCTGATGTGAAGGGCGATCTGTCCGGCATTGCCATGCCCGGCTCGCCAAAATTCAAACACGCCGACAAGCTCGAAGGCCGTGCCAAAGAGCTTGGCATGGACGACTATGGTTATTCTGACAATCCGGTCATTTTCTGGGACCTTTACGGCAAACAAGGCCACCCGATCCGCACCACTGTTACCGAGATGGGCCCGCTGCTTCTTGCGCGCCTGCTCGACCTTAACGACACTCAGGAAGGCGTGCTTCAGATCGTCTTCCGCTATGCCGATGACAATGGGTTGCTGCTGCTTGACTTTGGCGATCTGCAAAGCCTGCTCCAATGGGCAAACGAGAACGCCAAAGAGCTCTCGGGCGCAGGATATGGCAATGTGTCGAAGCAGTCGGTGGGCGCGATCCAGCGGCAACTGCTTTCGTTTGAATCGCAAGGCGCGGACTATTTCTTCGGCGAACCTGCTCTTGAGATCGACGACTTTCTCAAGAAGGATGAAAACGGGCGCGGCTATGTAAACGTGCTGGCGGCTGACCAATTGATGCGTTCGCCAAAGCTTTATGCGACCTTCCTCCTGTGGCTTTTGGCAGAGCTGTTCGAGAGCCTTCCCGAGGTGGGCGACCCTGAGAAACCGACGCTCGTCTTTTTCTTCGATGAAGCGCACCTTCTGTTCGACGACGCGCCCAAGGCCTTGCAGGATAAGATCGAGCAGGTCGTGCGCCTCATCCGGTCAAAAGGCGTCGGCGTTTATTTCGTTACGCAAAACCCCATCGACATTCCTGAAGAAGTCGCAGGCCAATTGGGCAACCGCGTACAGCATGCTTTGCGCGCCTTCACCAAACGCGACCAGCGCGCGATCAAGGCGGCGGCGGAAACCTTCCGCATCAACCCCGATCTTGATGTGGAAGAGGCGATCACTGAGCTGAAAGTGGGCGAGGCGCTTGTCTCGACCCTCGACGAAGAGGGCGCGCCCACGGTGGTGCAGCGCACGCTTATCAAGCCGCCGCGCTCCCGCCTTGGCCCGGTCACCGCAAAAGAGCGTGCGATCATCCAGTCGGTGAGCCCGTTTGACGGCAAATACGACAATATCGTCGACCGCGAGAGCGCCGAAGAAGTGCTCGCGCAGAAAGCAGCGGATGCGGTGGAAACGGCCAAAGAGGTCGAGGAAAAGGGCGAGAAAGAGGTCGCCAAACGCTCGCGCAAGAGCACGTCCATCTGGGAAAAAGCCATATCGCGCGGAGCAAAGGTTGCAGCGGGCGGCGTCGCTGGTGTTGCGGCCTCCACGATCCTGGGCAAGAAATCGCGCGCCAATCCGGTGGCTTCGGGAATAACCTCGGCAGCGGGCTCGATTGCGACGGACCTGGCGGGGCCGATTGCCGGGCGTTTCGTGCGCAATCTGATCGGCGGTTTGATGCGGTGAGGCGGGCGATTGCCAGTCTGGCCGCGATTGTCCTTGCCGCGTGTTCGGCGGGGGCGGGCAATGAGCAAGCGCAAGCTGCGAAGCCAGCCACGGTCGTTGTCGCTTTTGACACCGAGAACATCACCCCGCTGATCGTTGAAGGCATCGCCGACCGGTCCACCGGCAGGGCGGTCAAACCCAATGATCCGGTGCGCATCGCCAGCATTTCCAAGCTTGTCATGGCACTTGCGACCATGCGCCTTGCCGAAGAGGGCGTGGTCGATCTCGACGCTGATGTGTCGCAATATCTCGGGCATAAGGTGCGCTCTCCCGACTTTCCCGACACGCCTGTCACGCTGCGGCAATTGCTCGGGCATCGCTCCGGCCTCAGAGATAGCAGCGGCTATGTGATCCCGCTTGGCGAAAACCTTGAAGACAAGCTTCGGGATCCGGCAAGTTGGTATCCCGATGCCCCTCCCGGAGAGGCGCCCTTTGCCTATTCCAACTTGGGCTCGCCAGTCGTCGCCAGCGTGATCGAGAGGGCCAGTGGTGAGCGTTTTGATGCGCTGCTTGAACGGTTGGTGTTTGCGCCATTGGGGGTGCAAGGATGCGCCAACTGGATTGGCTGTTCGCCTGAAATGGCGGCGCGTGCTGTCACGCTTTACCGCGATACGGGAGAGGTCGCGCGCGATGATGCTGCGGACGTGCCGCCCAATTGCACAATCCCCGTCGCGGACGGGCTCGAATGCTCTCTCGAAACCTATGTGCCCGGCTCCAATGCGAGTGTTTTCAGCCCGCAAGGCGGCGTGCGCATCGGTATGATGGATCTGGCGAGGATCGGACAGGCCCTGGTGACACAGGGTGACGGGCTTCTGTCGGAACAATCACTTCAAGCCATGCTCGCCTCCGCCGACCCGCGCATCGTTGGGCAGGAGTTCTTCTGCGGCTACGGCCTCCACCTTCAGGCGCTCGAGACGCCGGGCAGGGATTGCATGGACGCGCTCTTTCAAGATGGCGTCACCCGTTACGGCCATGCAGGCGAAGCCTATGACCTTCGCTCCGGCCTGTGGTTCGACCCTGAAAGCGGGACGGGCATCGCTTACTTCACCACCGCTGTTCCGCCGCGTAAAAGCGCCGAGGACGAGGGCGGGTTTGACCAACGCGAGATTGCGCTCATCGCGCGCGCTCAGGCGCTTTTGGCGAGCGGCGAGTGACGCAGTCTGAAATCCTCGAAAGTAAGCCGCACCGGCATCTGGAACGATATCACGGCTTTTGCGCCAAAGCGGCGTAGCATAGCCTCGGCATCGGCGCGGGCCTGACCCTCAAGCGATGCGAGATAATCGAGCGCGCGCTGGAGCATCCACAGGCCAAACGGCAAGGCGCCGCGCTGACCGGTCACGCCCTCGACGGTGAAGTCGGCAAACCCCAGTGCGCGTGGCACCTCCTCGCCGTGGTTGTCCTGTGCCCAGTTACCAAGCATGGCCGCAACCTTTTCAAGATAGGGCACGTGTTCGCCCATCATACGGCGCAAGACCGGTATCAGCGTCTCCGGGATGGTATCATCGGGGTAAAATTCACCCGAAAGCGGTTCGGGCGCAACCATCCGCTCCACCCAGCGTGCGACATTGGGAGCAAGCCGTTTCATGATCTTGCCGCTCTCAGGGTCGCGGTAATTGTGGGCATACAGGGGGCCAATCAGGCCGTAATCGCCAATGCTGGGCCGTGAGCCGAAAAGGAAATCGTGAGCTGCAAAATGTGCGTCCAGCTCTGCAAGGAGCGATTCGTAGGACGCCTCAATTGCGGGAACCGTCGCCTCATTGATCCCGAGCATTGGCAAGAGGCCTCTGAACTTGCTCCCGCTCTTCCTGCCCGCTTCATATTGCGCGCTAGGAGGGTCGTCGGGACGCGCAACCTTGCCAAATTCGCCGTAGACCCACTCCTCATTATAGTTCCAGCGGTAGTGCATCGCCGGGATCACCAACCATTCATCGCCAAAGCATTCGAGCAAGAGCGCAGCGAGGCGTTGACGCGGCGTTTGCGGGTAGATCGAGGGGCCGGGCTCGGTGGCTTCGAAATGGTCGATGATGACGGTGGTGTCTTGCAGGATAGTGCCATCACCCAGACGCACGACGGGAATGACGGATCGCCCGACTGCCGGCAAAACCTCGCTTGTGAAAACCGGATCGACGGGGAGCTTTTCAACGTAATCCACCCCTTTCCAATCGAGATAGCTGCGCGCCTTTCCCGAGTAGAGCGACAGCGGCGCGCCGAACAGCGTGGTGCGTGGTTGGTCTGACATTGGAAGCCTCTCGTATCTAACGCGAGAGCGGTAACCGGATTTCGGCGCGCAAGCCACCGTTATCGGGCCCTGAACCTTCGCGGTTGGCGAGCACAAGAGACCCGCCATGTGCCTCTGCAATCGCACGGGCCAGTGTAAGGCCCAACCCCGTGCCGCCGGTTGCCCGGTTGCGTGAACTGTCGCCTCTGGCAAAGGGCTCCAGCATTTGCGCCAGGCTGCCTTCCGGGATGCCCGGGCCATCGTCTTCGACCCGCAAGATAGCATGGGCCTCCCCGCGCACAACCGACACGCTTGTCGGCCCTGCATAGCGCAGGCCATTGGTCACAAGATTGCGCAGTGCACGCTTGATCCAGGTGACCTGAATGTCGGCCACCAGACGCTGAGCATCGAGCAAGGTGACCGGCTCGTCCATATCCTCGAATTCTTCGACGACCCCGCCGGCAAGCGCGCCAAGGTCGACCGCTTCGGTTTCGAGCGCGCCCTTTCTGCCCAAGCGTGCAAGGGTGAGAATATCGTCGAGCGTTGCGGTGATGTCTTCGATCGATTGCGCCATCTTTGCGCGCTGCGCTTCATCCGAAACGCTCTCGATCCGCACGCGAAGCGCGGCCAGCGGTGTTTTGAGATCATGGCCGATCGCACCCAGCATCACGTCCTTTTCATCGAGCAGCGCCGCAATGCGCGCCTCCATCGCATTGTGCGCGGCGATCAGTTGGCGGGTATCTTTTGGTCCTCTTTCGGGCAGTTCGACCACGGTTTCCGGATCCGCGGCGAACTCTTTGACCCGGCCCCTCAGCATGGCGAGCGGGCCGGTGATGCGCCTCAACACGAAGAACAAGACAATGAGAAGCAGCGCGAAGGTGACAAGCGCCGGCACCGCGACAACGCCAAGCGCCCCTTTTGCGCGCGGTGGTACGAGGAGCCGCGCGCTTTCCCAAACTGCGCCTTCTTCGCGTTGAATGCTGGCGATGAGCAGTTTGCGCTCGCGCCATTCCTGATTGGCGGCAAGGCGCGGGCGACGTTCGGCAATGCGCGCAAGCAGCGGGTCATCGCTCGCCTCGATCATTACGAGTGAAAGCGCGTGGGGCACGATCCCCTCATTCGCCAGAATATCGCTGAAGCGCCCGGTCAGATCATCGCGGCTCGCCATCTCGACTGCGGCCAGAGGGCGGTCCTGCGTGATGTCGTAGCGCAGCGTTCTGGGCAGGCGATCGCGTGCAAATTGCTCCGCTTCCGGCCCGCCCACTTCGCGCAAAGCGCGGCGCTGGTCGCGAAATCGCTGTCGATCCTCGCGCCGATCCGCACGTCTATTGTCGCGTCGCTCGCTGAACCGATCATCGCGGCGATCAAAACCGTCCGATACCCGCTGTGCGCGTTCTGCGCCGTTAATCAGGCGAAAGGCGAGAGTGGTGACCGCCGCCGCCTCGCGCCGGTCTTCGCTTGCGCGCACCAGCAGCGTGACCGAAATCGCCTGCGCCACCAGAAGTGCGAGCGCCACGCTGAGCATGACTTGCCCGAACAGGCTCGAGGGGAGAAGCCGTTTCACGAAGTGGCGGACTGCTGGGGCGGGGGCAGGCGTTTGACATTGGCCGCAAAGCGATAGCCGCCGCCGCGCACGGTGATGATAAGTTCAGGACTGCTCGTATCGGCCTCGATCTTGCGGCGAAGGCGGCTGACCTGGTTGTCGACGGCGCGGTCGAACAATTGCGCCTCGCGCCCTTGCACAAGGTCAAGCAGGAGATCCCGGTCGAGAACCTTTCGCGGAGCGTCGAGAAAAGAGCGCAGGAGGCGATATTCTGCCGTTGAAATTGGCACGGTGACACCGTCGGGATCGGTCAATTTGCGCTTGAGCGGATCGAGCAGCCATCCTTCGAATTCGTAGAGCCAGTCCTCCATCTGTTCAGCTGGCGCGGCGTTGCGCTCAACCCGGCGCAGAACGGTGCGAATGCGCGCCACGAGTTCGCGCGGTTCGAACGGTTTGAGGACGTAATCATCCGCGCCAAGCTCCAGCCCGATGATGCGGTCCATCGCCTCTGTTTTGGCGGTGAGGAAAATGACGGGGATCCCGCGCGCTTCGACCAGATGGCGGCAAAGCGAAAGGCCGTCTTCGCCCGGCATCATGATGTCGAGAAGGACAATATCGGGATGGATGTTCGTGAGTTCGGAGCGCGCAGCGGCCGCGCTTTGCGCTTCGGTCACGGCAAAGCCCTGGCCAACAAGATATTCCGCCAATGGCTCGCGCAAGCTGGCTTCGTCGTCAACGAGGAGAATGTGGGTGTGTTGTTCGCTCATAGTCGCTTTGAATGCATGAATGGTGTCGGCCCGGCGCGCAAGCCTCTCGAAAGAGTGCGTCACCGGGCCGAGGGTGTGATCTTGCGGGGGCGGGAGAGGGGGAAACCCAGGCCGCAAGACCACAGGGGGGCTTTGACGGATTAGCGGTCGCGACGGTTCTGGCGACGCTCTTCGCGGCGTTCCTTGCGCTCGGCTTTGGCCGCTTCGCGCTCGGCCTGGCTGATCGTGCCATTGCCGTCCGTGTCGATCCGGGCAAAACGGGCCTCGACGCCAGCGTCGAATTCAGCCTTGCTGATCATCTGATCGCCATTGGTGTCAGCGCGTTGTAGCATACGGGCCATGCGGTCGCCGCGCTTGCCCCGATGTCCGGCGTGTCCGGCTTTGCCGCGTCGCATTTCGCCGCGTTCAGCCCGGCGTTCCTGCCGCGCCTCACGGCCAGCGATCATTTCAGCCTGGGAAAGGCCGCCGCTGCCATCGGTGTCGAGCCGTTCGAACATACGCGCCTGACGCTCTGCGGAACGGGCTTTGCGCTCAGCAGCGCGGGCTTCGCGTGCCGCGGTCATTTCGGCCATGGTCACTTCGCCATCGCCATTGGCATCGGTTTCGGCAAAGCGTGCCTCGCCGCGTGCCTTGCGATCATCTTTGGTGAGTTGGCCGTCGCCATTGGCGTCCATCCGGGCAAAGCGTTCGCTGGCTTGTGCCTTGGCTTCTGCCAGGGTGATTTCGCCATCGCCATTGGTGTCGGCTTTGCCAAAACCGCGCTCGCCCGATTGGGCATAGGCGAAGCCGGCGCCGCCAAGGGCAATAGCGGTTGCGGCGGCGGTGAGAGAGAGAGTGAGCTTACGCATGAGGGGTCCTTTCAGGTCGTCTATTCTTTTTGCGTGAATTGCAGCAAAGACGCCGAAAGAGCATGGCAATCGCGGGGTCGTTGGGGGTTGATGGCCGGCCCTTGGCTCAAGAGCTTTGCCGCAACTCACAAGACCCTTTCTAGGTGATGCATGTCGCAGGAGTATGCCGATGGGCTACGACTTTGTCGCAGTTTGTATCAGGCAAGCGCAAGCGTTCACAAATCCGCAAGGTTGGCGCAAGATATGGCCCTAACGCGCACGATGCCGTGTGCCTTCGCCTGCGGTAATGAAGATCGCGGTCGCGGTTTCTTCGACATCGGCAATATGCCACACGCCGCGCGGATTGACTGCAAATTCACCCGGCGCAAGTGTCACCTTCTTGCGGGTCCTGTCAGGAAATTCCTGCGTTAAATCCATCGCGCCCGCTGTGCAGATCACGACCTCTTCCCCCTTGGGGTGCATTTCCCAATTTGGCCAGCTTTCGGTGAAGGTGTGCTGCGAGACGAGGCGGCCTTCTGCGCCATCCCCGCCATGACGCATGCCATAGCCCTCATACCACTCCATCCCGTCAAAAGGCGGCTGGGGCACGGCGGTCGCGCCGAGCCCCAGATGAAGGAATGTTTCGCTCAGCCTGGGCGCGCTCATTGGGCCCTCCTCATGATTGGGGAGGCGTCATGCAGAAAACGTTGAGCTTATTTCCATCAAGATCGCGGAAGTAACCGGCGTAAAAGCCGTCCTCGCCGCGCGGGCCCGGTTCGCCCTCGTCCTTTGCGCCATTTTCCATGGCAACCTCGTACACCGCTTTCACCTTTTCGGGGCTGTCCACCATCAGCGCGACCATCGTGCCATTGCCAACGCTCGCCGCCTCGCCGTCGAAAGGCTTGGTCGCGGCAATGCCGGCGGTGCCGTCTTCAAAGCTGCCCCAGGCGATAAACTCGCCCTCTTCCATCATGCGGCCATAGCCCATCGCGCCCGCCACCTTGTCATAAAAGCCAGCCGCGCGCGGCAAGTCGTTGGTGCCCAGTGTTACATAGCCGATCATGTGCGTTCTCCCTTAACCGTGAGCCGCGTGTTGCGACTCGGAACAGGGGGAACATTAGCGGAACATCGGTATCTGCGCAATTAGGTTCAAAGCGGCTGCGTCTCGCGCTCGACCCATGCCAGGTCCTCGCCCTCAAGCTGGGGTGCAAGCAGCGCGCGGGTCTTTGCGTGATAATCGTCGACCCATGCGATCTCGCTCTCGGTGAGGAGGCTCTTGTCGATCAGGCGCCGATCAAGCGGAACCCATGTCAGGCAATCAAAGCCGAGATAGCGCCCTTCTGCGCCCTTGATTTCGCGCTCTACGGTCAGGACAAGGTTCTCGATCCGGATGCCGAAAGCGTCCGGCTTGTAATAGCCCGGTTCGTTCGAGAAGATCATGCCAGCGTGAATTTCCTGGGAGGTGCCCGCTTGCCCGCCGGAAGGCTTGGCGATGCGTTGCGGCCCTTCGTGGACCGAGAGGAAACTGCCAACGCCGTGACCTGTGCCATGGGCGTAATCGACGCCCGCTTCCCACAGATATTGCCGCGCAAGCACGTCCAACTGGCCGCCATTTGTGCCTTGCGGGAAGACCGCGCGGTCGATTTGAATGTGGCCCTTTAGAACGCGGGTGAAACGGTCGCGCATTTCTGCGGTCGGAGCGCCCCCTTCCGGTGCGTCGATCCAGATCGTGCGGGTGATATCGGTTGTGCCATCTTCGTACTGACCGCCCGAATCCACCAGATAGATCGAACCGGGGGGCACGGGGATATTGCTGTCTTCATCCACCTTGTAGTGGGGCAGCGCCGCGTGCCCTGCAGCAGCAGAAATGCTCGGGAATGAAAGATCGCGCAGAGGGCCTGCTTCGCGCCGGAAGCTTTCGAGTTTTGCCGCGGCGGACAATTCATCGACCGTGCCCTTGGGGGCGGTGACTTCCATCCAGCGCAGGAAGCGCGCAACCGCCGCACCATCGCGGGCCTGCGCATCGCGGTGGCCTTGCACTTCGACCGGGTTCTTGATTGCCTTGGGCAGGATCGTGGGATCCTGGCGGAATGTGAAATCGGCGCCGCCTGCGCGAAGGCCCTGCGCAATGCCAACCACGCCATAATCGGGGTCAAGGCTGACGCGCTTGCCCGAATATTCGCCCAACGCGTTCGTAAATTCGGAACGGTCGCGGATCGTGACGGCATTGCCCAAATGCTGGGTGAGATCAGGCGTCACTTTTTCGGGCGCGATGAAAAGCTCTGCCGTACCGTCCTTATGCGCGATCACATAGGAGAGGGCGACGGGCGTGTTGCTGACATCAGACCCGCGGATATTGAGCAGCCACGCAATCGAATCGAGCGCGGTGATGACAGTCGCGTCCAGACCTTTTTCGCTCAACCAGTCTGCGACCCCTGCGCGCTTGTCAGCAGAGCTGCGTCCGGTCAATTCGTCAGGCTGGATGATCGCGGTAGCATCGGAAGGGGCGGGCTGATCCGACCACACCGCATCGAGCGGATTGCTGTCGGCAGGAACCATGGTGACCCCCGAACCCTCAAGCGCGTCTTCCTGCGCCTCAACCCAGCCCCATGTGTGAAGCCACGGATCGTAAGCGATATTTGCACCGTCCTCACACACGCTGCCAAGCCAATCGCTCAAGCTATCGCCCGGAATGGAGCGATATTCGAACAGGTTACCGTCCACCTGATCGCGCACTTGCACGGTGTAGCGCCCGTCAACAAAGATCGCCGCGTGGGTGAGCGTAACGCAGGCAAAACCGGCCGACCCGCCAAAGCCGGTGAGCCATTTAAGGCGCTGGGCATATTCGCCCACATATTCGCTCATATGCTCATCGGAGATCGGAATGACAAAGCCATCAAGATCGCGGCGCTTCAATTCCTCACGCAGGGCTTTGAGGCGCGCTTCGTGGGTCTGCATCAGCATGGGGTCGGCTCCTGTTTGGTCGGCGGGGTCTTGTTCCGCACTGGTGTCTCATTACAAGCGTCCTACATAGGCCCGAGGCCCGCCGCTTTCCAGCGAAGCCTTTGCCGCCATCAGGAGACCCCCATGTCGCAATCCCTGCGAACAGTCCTTACATCCGCTGCCGCCTGCGCCCTTGTCGCTGCGGGTCCTGCCTTCGCCAACACTCAAAAGGATGAGCGCTCAGTGCCAGAAAACACAGCCGCCACTCCCCCGATCGCCGAAAAACGCGAGCACACATACACCCACCACGGGATCACGATTTCAGACCCCTATGACTGGATCTATGACAAGTCCTATCCCACGATCGATGACGAGGACGTGCTCGATTATGTGAAGGCTGAAAATGCCTATTTCGAGGCGAAGATGGCGGGGCAGAAGGATCTGACCGAGGCGCTCTTCACCGAAATGCGCGCACGGATCAAAGAGGACGATTCCACCGTTCCCCAGCGCAACGGCGACTATCTTTACTGGTCCGAGTTCGAAGAGGGCTCCCAATATAGAAAGCATTATCGCAAACCCGTGGGTGCGCCCGAGGATGCCGAGCCGCAGCTTATTCTCGACCAGAATGAACTGGCCGAGGGTCTTGAATATTTCCGCCTGGGCGCAATGAGCGTCAGCCGTAACGGGCGCTATCTGGCCTATTCGACCGACACCAACGGGTCGGAGCGCTACACCGCGCGGATCAAGGATCTGGAGACGGGCGAACACCTTGACGATGAACTCACCAACCTTCGCGGCGGGATCACCTGGGTCGCGAATGACACTGGCCTGGTTTACACGCCTTCGACCGAGGAATGGCGCAGCCTTGAAATCAAGCTGCACACCATTGGCGAGCCAACGACAAGCGATGTGACGCTTTACCTCGAAGAGGACCAGAGCTTCAGCGTTGGCGCGGGTCTCAGCGCGCAAAAGGACTATCTCATCATTGCCAGCGGCGACAATGAGACAAGCGAGGTGCGCTTTGTTTCTGCCGACGATCCCACCGGCGACCTGACACTGATCAAACCGCGCGAGAAGGGTGTCGAATACAATGTCGATATTCGTGAAGGCGAATTGTGGGTGTGGACCAATGACGAGCACATAAATTTCCGCCTCGCCAAGGCTGATCTGGCGACGCCTGCGACATGGGAAACGGTCATTGCTGGCTCGAACGATTTTTACCTCACCGATTTCGAACTGTTCGAGGGCTTCTTTGTCACTGAAGGGCGTTTGAACGGCCTCGATCAGGTCCAAATCCGTCGCTACGACGCGCCGCTCGAGATCGAGCCGATCAGCTTTCCCGAAGCGAGCTATGACGCGGGGCTGGCCTACAATCCCGAATATGACCAGACCGTGCTGCGCCTTTCGTATGAAAGCATGATCACGCCCGATACGGTCTATGATTATGACGTGGCGGACAAGACGCTTACCACGCTGAAACGCCAAGAAATCCCGAGCGGCTATGACGCCGAACTCTACACCACAGAGCGTGTCGAAGTGGAAGCACGCGATGGCACCATGGTGCCGGTCAGCATCGTGATGCGCAAGGATCGGGAGGAAATTCTGAAAGAGGCCGGTATCGAAGGCCCCGGCCCGCTCCACCTCTACGCCTACGGCGCTTACGGCTATGCCATCCCGCCCGGTTTTTCGACCACGCGCCTTAGCCTTGTCGATCGCGGTTTTGCCTATGCGATCGCGCATATCCGGGGTGGCGATGATCTCGGGCGGCGCTGGTACTTGCAAGGCAAGATGTTCGAGCGCACCAACACCTTCAACGACTTCGTCGATGCAGGGCGCGGCCTGATTGCAAAAGGCTACACCGCAGAAGGCATGGTCACAGCTTCCGGCGGTTCGGCAGGCGGCGAATTGATGGGCGCGATCATCAATCAGGATCCTGCGCAATATGGCGCAATCGTTGCCCATGTGCCCTTCGTCGATGTGCTGAACACCATGCTCAACGAAGACCTGCCATTGACGCCGGGCGAATGGCAGGAATGGGGCAATCCGATCACCTCTAAAGAGAGCTTTGCCTATATCCTCTCCTACAGCCCGTATGATCAGGTAAAGGCACAGGATTACCCGCCGATGCTGGTAACCGCCGGTCTTAACGATCCGCGCGTCACCTATTGGGAGCCGGCCAAATGGGTCGCCAAGCTGCGCGACACCAAAACCGACGACAATCTGCTGCTTCTCAAGACCAACATGGGCGCAGGCCACGGCGGTCAATCGGGCCGGTGGAATGCCTTGAAGGAAACGGCGGAAGAATACGCCTTCATCCTGTGGCAAATGGGTATGACCGAGGGCGCGCAGTGAGCGAGCCCAACAGCTTCACCAAGACATTCACAGCCGAGCCTCATCACATCGATGAGCTCGGCCATGTGAACAATTCGGTGTGGGTTCAGTGGGTGCAGGATATGGCGACCTCGCATTGGTCGGCGGTCGCCGATCCTGCTCACCAGGAACAATATTTCTGGGTCGTGATCCGGCACGAGATCGACTATCGCGGCAACATTGCTGAAGGCGAGCGCGCGATGGGCACGACCTGTATTCCGGGCGATGCCAGGGGCGCCAAGTCGGTGCGCGTGGTCGAGTTTACCGATGCGCATGGAAAACCGCTGGTGAGCGCAAAAACCACATGGGCGATGCTCGACAGACAGAGCGGGCGGCTTGCCCGCGTGCGGCCCGAAGTGCTTGCACCCTTTCGTCAGAGTGATTGAGCCGCCGCGTTGTTCATAATCGAACACCTTAGTTGGAAAGCGCCCCCTTCAGGCGGCCGCGTGGTCTCTGCTTGCGCTGTTTTGGTCGGCTACAGGTGGCTCTGCACCTAACACTGTCAGCCGCTCAAAAGAGGTGCGGTCCCGGCCCGAGGCCTTGGCATTGTGAAGCAACTGAGCGGCGCGCTCATAAAGCTCTTCAAAGCTGAAGGCTTCAAGGCCCACGTCCGGAAATTCGATCAGCCCCATGCTCGCGGTCACCGGCTCCTCCAAGGACGGAACGGCGCGCGCAATCTTCATCGGCAGCCTCTTGCGCAGGGCTTCTGCGCGGTAATAGGCATCGACCCCGCGAAGCAGGACAACGAACTCCTCCCCGCTATATCGCAAGGTCAAATAGTCGCGTCCGTCGCTGCCTTTAAGCGCTTGGCCACAGGCGGCCAGCACTTCGTCACCGACCTCATGGCCGTGCCGGTCCTTGATCGCTTTAAAATTGTCGAGATCGATAAGCGCGAAAGTGTCGAACCCTTGCGCGCGCAAAGTCTCGAAGCGTTCTTCAACGACATGGCGGTGCAAGAGCCCGGTAAGCGCATCGCGTTCGGAAGAGACTTCCATCGACGCGATCTTGTCACGGGCCGCATCGCGTTCACGGCGTACCCCCCGAAGCCGCCAGGCGATTGTCACGATAACGCCAATCGCAAGCAGACTGATCAGAAGAAAGTAAAACTGTGGCGATGTCGCAGAAATCGCCGGTGCCCCCAAGCTGGCCTTTGCCTCAACCGGAAAAGCCAGAGATCCATAGGTCAGCACTACAGATGCCAGACAAGCTGGATTGAAAAAATGTCCCCATTGCATGGACTTGCTATAGCCGGGGACTAGTTACTAGGCTCTTAAGTAGAAATAATGGGGTTTGCGGCAGAGATGCCTAAAAGTAAAACCTTGTAATATTTACAGGCCAAATCGGAATTAGTTGACGGGGCTAATTACTGCTTTGCGTCCGCCTCGCGCCGTTTCTTCAGGATCGCCTCGGTGCGGGCAAAGTCCCCCGGATTGTCAACGTCAATCGGCGCATCGGCAAATGGCATACGCACCACCTTCACCTTAACGCCCCAGCGTTTGGCGAGATGCGCGGTCATGCCGTCGATCGTCGCAAGGGCAAATTTATACATCAGCATGAAGCGAAGCCCGAAGGCTTTAAGGATGCGCCGGGGCTGCTTGCCGAACTGACCGCCTGTCTCGAACACCTTGGCAGCGGCAACCGCATCGGCGGATGTGGCGGCGTAGAGATTGCAGCTCGACCAACCGCCGTCTTTCAATTCGTGAAAAGCGCGTTTGCCATCGGGATAGGCTTCGAGGATTGTCGATGCAGGCGTCATCGCCACCGCAACCTGCGCGCCCGAGCTTAGCGTTTCGGCACAGAAATGGTCGAACATTTCCGAGGTGTGAAGCGCATTGTCGCCGGTCGAAACAACGAGCGGATAGGCGTCGGGAATGCTGTTCGCGGCGGTTTCGATGCTGGCAAACAGGTTTTCGCCTGCGGGCACGAATTTAAGGCGGCCTTCTTCCATCATTGCATCGAGATAAGGCACGCTGCGCATCAGATCTTCGCTTTCGATCGAGACGTAGATGTCGCCTGCGTGGGCACTTTCGGCAATCTCGCGCACGACCCGCGCAAGCATCACTTCGCCATCGAGTTCGACGAGACATTTGTGGCTTACATTCTGAAGCTTGGCGACCGCATCCTGTGGCCCGGCGCGGCTTGCGGCGAGGATGAGAGCGGTGACTTTTCCCTGGCCAGAAGGGCGTTGATCGGAAGTGGCGGTCATTTTTTACCTGCTGACAAGGACTGGGATTGCAGCGAGCGCATCAATTGGCGCGCTGGCTTGGTGGGGTCAAGGTCTGCGAGTTCTGCAAGCAAACTCTCCGGTGCAAAGGCCCCTTTCGATTGGCATGCCGATGCAAGGCACGTTTCAAGCTTCTGCCACAATTGCGCATCGGACATGGGATGCGCCTTGCTTCCCACGGGCATTTCGTGATGGCTTTCAAGCGAACGTCCGTCCTTGAGCGTCAAATGCACCTCGGTGGGAAATTCGCTTTCGAGCTTTTCGACGTAATCCTTGGTGATCAACGGCATGAGAGCACGCACTTCGTCGCGCTGGATCGCGTCGGGCTCGTAATCGCCAAGACCAACATCGCCAGAATAAAGCGCTGCGGCAAGACTGTATTCGAGGCTGAACTTCCCCTCGGCGGGAGTTTGCGGATTCTCGTGCATCAGGTTGCGCAGGTGCGCAGCAGGCGCGCGAATGTGCACGCCTTCGACCATTTCGGCTGTGACACCGTGCTCTTTCATCAGCCCGATGACACCGTCGAGCGCGCGGTGCAGGCTCCCGCAATTGGGGAAGCGTTTGATCTTGAGGCCATGCTCAAGGATGTGCAGCGGTTCGCCCACGCTCGAAGTGTCGAAGCGCATCGTCTGGCCATGTTCGGCCTTGCCTTCCATTGAGGTTGCCAGATCCTCGACGTCTTGCCCGACCATCAATGTGCGGAGCCCCGTGGGCCCTTCGAGGGTGTCACTTCCGGCGGTTACGCCTCCCTGCGCCATCAGCGCCGCCTGCACTCCGCCGCTTGCCGCAATTCCTGCGTGAATGGGCTTGGTGTCGGAGCCGAACTGGCTCATGAAACCGCCCGCAAGGCTGGTGGAAAGCGAGATTGCGTGGGCTGATTTTTCCGCATCAAGACGAAGGAGCCGCGCGCATCCGGCAGCAGCGCCAATCGCGCCCATCGTGCCGGTTGCATGCCAGCCCCGGCTGCGGTGAAACGGGTTCACCGCCTGACCGACAAGGCCCATGATTTGCAGGCCGACGATATAACCGTCAAACACATCGCCAAGGCTCGCATCTTCCGCCTCGGCCAGCGCGAGCAATGCCGGAATAAGCACAGCCGACGCATGGGCTTTTGCAGGGTCGAAATTATCATCGAAGTCGAGCGCGTGGGCACAAGCGCCATTGAAAAGGGCCGCGGTGGGCGCGGACAGTGTCTGCGCTCGGGCCACCGCTGTTGCACGGCCACTCCCCCAGTTTTTCACCACCGGCCACAGCTTCCAAGGCGCGCTGTCCGCAGCTCCGGGCACCATGCAGGCGATCGTGTCGATCAGCGAACGCCTTGCGATATGCAGCGCATCCTCGGGCCAATCGCGCGGGGCGAGGGCCACCCAATTGGCATAGGCTAGGAGCGCAGGCGACGTCACGGAATCGGGCATAGATAAAGCCCTTTAGATCGGATTTCCGTCCTGGTCGCGGAAAATCTCGCGCCGGCCCACGTGGTTGGCTGGACCCACCAGCCCCTCGCTTTCCATCCGCTCGATCCATTTGGCAGCGGTGTTGTAGCCAACGCCCATCTGGCGCTGGAGCCATGAGCCGGACGCTTTCTGGTTTTCGATCACGATCTGGCAGGCCTGACGGTATTTGCGCTCATCCGGATTGTCGGATGCGGTGAAGTCATCTTCGAAATTGAGCCCGCCGCCGTCTTCGGGCTCTTCGGTGACGGCATCGACATATTCCGGCGCGCCTTGCGCCCGCCAGAAATCGGCGACCGCCTCGACTTCGTCATCGCTGACGAATGGCCCGTGCACGCGCACCGTGGCGCCGGTGTTGGGCTTGTAGAGCATATCGCCCTTGCCAAGCAGCTGTTCAGATCCCTGCTCACCCAGAATGGTGCGGCTGTCGATGCGGCTCGTCACCTTGAAGCTGATGCGGGTGGGCAGGTTTGCCTTGATAACGCCGGTGATGACATCCACCGATGGACGCTGCGTTGCCATGATGAGGTGGATACCGGCCGCGCGCGATTTTTGCGAAAGGCGCTGGATCAGGATCTCGATCTCCTTGCCCACGGTGACCATAAGGTCGGCAAGCTCGTCCACGATAAGGACGATCTGGGGCAGGGGTTCGTAATCGAGCTGTTCTTCTTCGTAGAGCTGTTCGCCCGTGTCAGGGTCAAAGCCTGTCTGCACGCGCCTGCCCAGCGGCTTGCCCTTGGCAATCGCGCTGCGGACCTTTTCGTTAAAGCCTGACAGGTTCCTTGAGTTGATCGAACTCATCATCCGATACCGGCGCTCCATCTCCTCGACCGCCCATTTCAATGCGCGCACAGATTTGTGCGGCTCGGTCACAACGGGCGAAAGGAGGTGGGGAATGTCGTCGTATGTCTTGAGTTCAAGCACCTTGGGATCGATCAGGATCAGGCGGCATTCCTCGGGAGTGAAGCGGTAGAGCAGCGACATCAGGATGCAGTTGAGGCCCACCGATTTACCCGACCCCGTGGTCCCAGCGACAAGCAGGTGAGGCATGGCCGCAAGGTCCGCGACTATAGGCTCGCCCGCGATATCTTTGCCCAGAATGATCGGTAGCGATCCCTTGCTATCGGCAAAGTCGGCGCAGGCGGCGAGTTCTTTCAGCGCCACCATCTGGCGGTCCTTGTTGGGAAGTTCGATGCCCATGACCGTCTTGCCCGGAATGGGCGAAACGCGCGCGGAAATCGCGCTCATATTGCGGGCGATGTCTTCGGCAAGGCCGATGACGCGGCTCGCCTTGATGCCCGGCGCTGGCTCGAGCTCGTACATGGTGACCACCGGACCGGTGCGGACCGCGGTGATCTCACCCTTTACGTTGAAATCGTCGAGCACGTTTTCGAGAAGCCGCGCATTGCGTTCGAGCGCAAGCTTGTCGAGTTTGGGCGCGTTGTCCTCTGGCGCATCGGCGAGCAGATCGAGGCTCGGCAATTCGAAGGTCGCGAACATATCGCGCTGGTTCTTCTTGGTTGCCGGATTGGCGCGCTTGGGCGGAGCGGAGGGATCGCTGATCTCGGGTGAGCGGCGCGGAGCGGGCTCTTCCTTGGGTTCGGCCTTGGACTGGCGACGCGACTTGGACGCAGGCGCTGCGATGGCATCGTCTTCATCGGCAAAGGCAAGCTCGGGCTCCTTCGCCCCGCCAAAGGGCAAGCGCGCCATGATTGCGCTACCGATGGAAGAGTTTCGCACAAAGTCGGGCAGGGTCAAAAGTGCACGCCAGTCGATTGCGAAGACACGGGTGAGAAGGACCGTCCCGCCAGCGAGGCAAAGCAGCGCTGCGCCAAGTGTGACCCAGCCCGATGCACCTTCGCCAAAGCGCGAGGCCACCGCTTCAATCGCGCCTGCGCCCAGCAAGCCCGATACACCGCCCAATTGCGCGGGAAGCGAACCTGCCGATGTGTCGAAGGCAAGCGCCATGACCGTTCCCAAGAGCACCATCGCGATCAGCAAAAGCCCGGTGGGAAGCCACCAGCGGGTGCGCTCGCCTTCTTCGGTGTCGAGTTCCACCGCGCGCCACAATTTGCGCGCCGAAATATAGAGCAGGGGCAGGAGCAGAACGCCCGGCAGCCCGAAGGCAAACAAAACGCGGTCCGCCGCCCAAGCGCCCCAGCTTCCCATCCAGTTGCTCACCTGCGAGGGATCGGCGGCGGTCGAGGGGCTGGGGTCGGTTTGCGTGTAGCTGGCAAGGGCAAGCGCCAGAAACGCCATGCCAAGCAAAAGCACACCGGCGCCCGTCATCTGAAGCGAGCGGCGAATGCTGCGACGAAGGCCAATGCGCCAGTCTGCTTGTGTAGGCTTGCGGGTGCTCACTGCTCGGGTCGCCATGGGGCGCTCCATTGTCTGGGAATTAATGAGAACACACCATGAATCCTCCCGCGACTCCGGTCAACCCAAGAGCGTTATTTGGAAGGCCTCAAGCGCCGGCATTCGCATCCGCGCACTTGGCTATCCTCGCTTCGCTGCGGGCGGTACGCCTGTCATTCGTGGCGCCCTTGCGGCCCTGCGGGCCGTTTAGCTGAGCCCGTCAATCGCGGCCCATCGCGGCCATTGGAGCGTGCGGGCGCGCGCTGCGGTCATCCCGCCAAGGGCGATAACGGGCGCGAGTGAATGCCGGGCAAGCAGGCGAAAGCGCACCGGGCCAAGCGTATTGCCTCCCGGGTGCGAATTGGTGGCAAACACCGGAGAGATGAGCACCGCATCGGCGCCCAACCGGTTGGCAAGACCAAGCTCTTGCATATCGTGCGCGGTGGCGAGATGCAGCAGGCCATCGCGCCGGGGCCAAAGCGAGCGCGGGCTTCCGTAAATTCCGTCCGCCCCCCATTCTGTCGCCGTGATCGCGCTGTCGGAAAGGATCACGGTATGGCCGTAGGCCTTGGCAACGTGACGCAGCTCTCGAAACCGCTCCCAACGCTCTGGATCGGGCAAATGATAGTGGCGATAGATAAACCCGCTTTCTCGCGGCAGGCGCCTTAACGCCGCCTCAAGCCCAGCATCATTACGCTCGTCAGAGATCAGCCAGATCAAGGGAAGAGTTGAGTTTCGCACGGCCAAGCTATAGCGGCTCTCCCATGGAAAGTGCAGCCGATAAACTCGAAAGTGTTCGCGCCAACATCGCCCGCATGTGCAAGCCTGCGCGGCGCAAGGTGGAGGATGTGACCCTGATCGCAGTCAGCAAGACGCACCCTGCTGAACGCATCACGCCGCTGCTGGAAGCCGGACATCGCGTCTTTGGCGAAAACCGCGTGCAGGAAGCGGCTGGCAAGTGGCCCGAACTGCGCGAAGAATATCCCGATGTGGAGCTTCACCTGATCGGACAGCTTCAGTCGAACAAGGCCGAAGAGGCGGTGGAGATGTTCGACTTTATCCATTCGCTTGACCGGCCCAGCCTGTTGAAAGCCCTTGCAAAAGCGATGGACAAGACGGGCCGGCGCGTGCCGTGCTTCGTGCAGGTCAACATCGGTGATGAAGAGCAAAAGGGCGGGTGCCCGATCGCCGAGGTGCCGCAATTCCTTGAAAAAGTGCGCGCCGCTGACATTCCCGTCGCCGGGCTGATGTGCCTGCCGCCTTCCGATATTGAGCCTGCGCCTTTCTTTGCCCTGCTCGCCAAGCTTGCGAAGGATAACGGTGTAGAGGGCCTCTCCATGGGCATGAGCGGCGATTATGAAACCGCGGTTCAACTGGGCGCGACCCACGTGCGGGTGGGCACGGCTCTGTTCGGCGCGCGGGGATGAGCAGTGAACTAGCCAAGCTCGAGGCCTTCATTTCCAAATGGAGAGAGCCATTGGAAGCAATGGCGACGGTCGACTTCTCTGCGCGGATGCTGGATGGAGAAGTGACTGCTCCAACCCAAGCAGCTGATAATTTTTCAGCTGAGAATGGCTTTGAGTCTATTGGATTCAATTGGGAGTTGCTCGACTCCCATGCAAAACCAAGCGAGGTAAGATCGGCGCTTGGCGCTTTCAAAGATGCCTTTAGTCTTGACCTCGTTATGAACTCGCAATGGCTCGGCGATGTGGCCGCTTTAGAATGTGGGCGAGAATTCATCGCGTCCTTCAAGCCGCTTCAACGCATGTTTCTGACCAATCACATCATCCGAGAGGAAGGGAAAAGCGAAATGTGGAACCCTGTTACCACTCGCACCTTCGATTGGGCGTTTGTCGGGATGGATGACCGCAAGATTGCTATCCTGGTCGTTAGCGCCGACGATTAATCTGCGGCGTCTTCGGATGTTCAGTTGGACCTCTACACCCGACCACAAAAAAGGGCGCCCCCGGTAAGGAGCGCCCCATTTTGCGTTGAAAAGGTTTCTCGAGCCTATGATTAGAACTCGAACAGAGCCTCAACCCCGATGTTGCGACCACGCTGCAGCGGCGAGAAGGTGCCGCCAGCAGGGCGATCAGCAAACGGACGAGGCGTGCCGGTGCTCAACGGTCCGCCGAATGGCACTTGGGTGTCACCGCCCACTTGCACTTCGTCAAGCAGGTTGCGGCCATAGACCGAGAGGCTGAAGCCATCGACTGGTGTGTTCCAGGTGATGTTGGCTTCGAGGTTGCTGGTGTCCTGAACAAAACCGAAGTTGTTGTCGGTGTAAGCAAACTCGTCGCGATACTGGAAGTTCACACGGGTAACGATGTCGCTGCTGCCGAGGAACAGTTCGTGGATGAAGCCCACGCCCCAGGTGAATTCAGGGACACGTGGCAGGGCAAGGTCTAGGTCTGCATCGTTGATGACGCCATCGCTCGAAATGTCGAAGAGCACTTCGTCGTAGCTTGCATCGATGATGCCGACATTGGCCGTCACAATCAGATTGTCGTCAAGACGCATCTGCGCTTCGCCTTCGACACCAAGGATGGTCGCATCTGCGGTGTTGAGGATGTTCTGCACAACACCTGCGCCAGGGTCAGCGAGGTTCACTTCACGCTGCATGTCCTGGATCTTGGTGACGTAACCGGCAATGTTCAGTGTGAGAGCGCGGTCAGCGGTCTGGAATTTACCGCCGATTTCGAAGTTGTCGACTTGCTCTTCGTCGAAGAACAAGGTCCCGGTAGCCGCAACAGCGCGGTCAAACACCGGCACGTTGGTGATGCGGAAGTTGTAACCGCCCGAACGGAAACCGCGTGTCCAGTGACCATAGATCTGGCTGTCGTTGAACTCATACTGAAGGCCGAGTTTCGGTGACAGGTTGCGGAAACGAACACGGTCGGTGAAACCGTTGCCTTCGGTCGGAATGAACGGGTTGGTGCCTGTCGTCGGGCAGTTTTCCTCCACGACCGAACATTCAGGACGCGGACGCACGTAAGTCACTGCGGCGTCTTTTGTCTCCTGGCTCCAGCGAAGGCCGGCGATGATCGAAAGTGCATCGGTCACGAAGAATTGACCGTTTGCAAAAACGCCAAGCACTTCGTGGTCCTGACGACCTCCACCAAAGAAGCGCGGCGCGTTGATGATGCGGCGCGATTCGTCATAGGCAAGCGTCTGGTCGAAGTAGAAACCACCAACAGTCAGGTCGAACGCGCTGGTCGAAACCGCATAGCGCAGCTCGTTCGAAATCTGGTCCTGCTCGGTGATCGTGTCCGAATGGAAGAGCGGCAGGGTCGTCGCGTCAATATCCGCATCGGTTGCCGCGCTGTAATCGCGATAGCCGAAGATATTGGTGAGCGTGCCCGGGCCAATGTCCCATTCTGCGGTCAGCGAGGTGGTGAGAATCTCGGTGTCGTAGAAACCGCGGTTGTCGACTGCGAAATCGAAGCTGTTGCGATCAAAGATGCCGCGGTTCTGGCCGTTTGGACCATCACCATTGGAATCGAAGTAGTCGACCTTACCCGTCAGCGTCAGGTCGCCAAGACGCGCTTCGAGAGCGCCGCGAAGGATGTAGGTTTCCGCCTGGCTGAAGTTTGAATCGTCAAACAGGTTTTTGAAGTAACCGCGGTCGTTGTTGTAATAACCGGCCACTTTGAAAAGCAGCGTGTCTTCGATGATAGGTCCGGTGAGCACGCCCGATGCGGTGTAGTTTTCACCGCCACGGCCACCGTCAACAGGCCCGTCAACAGCAACGCGGAACTTGCCGCTCAACTCTTCGGTCGGGCTGCTGGTGTTGAGGACAACAGCGCCGCCTGTCACGTTACGGCCAAACAGAACGCCTTGCGGTCCGCGCAGGATTTCGACGCTTTCAAGGTCGAAGATGTCGAAGACGACACCGCCGTTGATGCCGAGGTAAACCCCGTCCACGAACACACCGACAGTCGGGTCGATCGAGGGGATCGAGGAGTTGATGCCAAGGCCACGGATCGAGAAGTTTGCGGTGCCGCGGTTGGTGCCGACTTGATCGAGCGAAACGTTTGGCGCCTGGAAGGTCAGACCTTGAACGTCGCGCACCTTGAAGGCGTCGAGCGTATCGGCGTTGAAAGCCGTAACCGCGAGAGGCACGTCCTGCACGTTCTCGGGGTCTTGTGTTTTTGTGCCGGTAACAACGATGTTGCCGATCGCATCAAGAGAGCTTGCGCGCTCCTGTTCTTCCTGATCAGGGGTGTCAGTTTCTTGTGCGTAGGCAGCTTGAGGGGCAAGCACCATACCGGCGCCAAGAAGCGCCAACGCACGAAGCGAGGTAAATGAACGCATTTATTTCTCTCCCAAATAGGTTCAATTTGCGGGACTTATTGAGGCAGGCGACGGCTTTTACAAGCCCGTGACGACGAAAAACGCTCAGAAAGCGGCGAATTTTGTGACCCGGTGAAGTTTTGCAACACGTTGTAACGCAATCGGGGCGGTAATTACGCTTGTTCAAGCTCCAATTGCCGCTCATCGCTCGCCGCTTCGAGCAGCATGGCCTCGATTTCGGCCAATCGATCAGGCTGCGTCACTTTCCCGCCAGTAAGGTCGGTCACGTAGAATGTATCCGCCGCGCTTTCGCCATAGGCAGTGATATGGGCCGACTGGACAATCAGATTGCACCGGAAAAGCGAATGCGCGAGGCGGTTGAGAAGCGCGGGGCGATCCCTTGCGGTGACCTCGATGACGGTAAAGTGGTTCGAGGCATTGTTGTCGAAATTTACGGTTGGCGCGACCGTGAAAGTCTTGGAGCGCGAATGCGGCAGGGGCCTTGCGGCCAGTTTTGGCACCAATTCGACATTGGCAAGGAGCGCATCGCGAATGGCCTGTTTCAGGCGCTCGATCTGTGAGGCCTCGCTAAAGGGCGCAGCGTTGAGGTCCTGAACCAGGAAATTGTCGATCGCATAGCCATTCATCGCGGTGTGAATGCGCGCATCAATGATGTTGGCGCCTGCCAAATGAATGCCGCCAGCGATCCGGTAAAACAGACCCGGGTGGTCTGCGGCAATGACGCTGACCAGCGTGGCACCGCGCTCTTCATCGACTTCGCAATGGATCGACAACTGGTCGTCAATCTCGCGCGCGACGGCATATTGGACAAGGTTCTTGGCGATGATGTCTTCAGGCTCTGCGATCCAGTATGCATCGGCCAGAAGGTCGCCGACCTCGTCTGTGAGATGGCTTTTCTCGCCCAGGATCTCGCGCACTGCCTGTTTGCGCGCAGCCACCCTTTGGGCTCGGCCCGTGCGTTTGTGACCAAGGCGCAGGCGCTCTTGCGCGGCATCATAAAGCTCACCGATCAGCTGCCCCTTCCAGCTGTTCCACGTGCCCGGCCCCACCGCGCGAATGTCGACGCAGGTAAGGATCGCCAGATTGCGCAGCCGCTCTACCGTTTTCACTTCGGCGACAAAATCCTCGATCGTCTTGGGGTCGGTAAGGTCACGCTTTTGCGCGGTCGAACTCATCAGGAGGTGTTGCAGGATGAGCCAGGCGACAAGCTCTGTCTCTTTTGCATCCAGACCAAAGCGCGGGCAAAGCTTATACGCTATCTGTGCACCGATAACCGAGTGGTCGCCGCCGCGCCCTTTGCCGATATCATGCAGAAGAACAGCAACGAAAAGCGCGCGCCTTGAGGTGACCTTGTGGATCTGTTTGGTGGCGCGCGGGTGATCATCTTTAAGCTGTCCGCGCTCGATCTGGCTCAACAGGCCAATGGCGCGGATCGTGTGTTCATCGACCGTGTAGTGGTGATACATATCGAACTGCATCTGAGCATTGACCCGGCCAAAATCGGGCACGAAACGGCCGAAAACGCCCGCCTCGTTCATCCATCTGAGCGCACTTTCAGGGTCCTTGCGACCGCACAAAAGGTCGAGAAACAGCGCATTGGCGCGGGCATCTTTCCGGACGGCCTTGTTGATCAGCTTTGAATCGCGGTCCGCCTGGCGCATGGTGTCAGGATGGACCTCGACCCCTTCGGCTTCCGCAATCTGGAAGACTTCGATTAAGCGCACGGGGTCCTCGGCAAACCAGTTGTCGCCCGGCGCCCTGATCCGTCCGCTTTCGATGCGGTAACCCTTGTGAGTGCGCGGCTTGGCTTTCCACCCCGCAAAGAACCCGCTCCCCACCGACTTCTTGCCAAAGTTGGCCTCAAGCTGTGAGAGAAAGACGCCGGTGAGGTGGCCGACCCGCTTTGCCTGCATGAAGTAGTACTGCATGAAGCGCTCAACCGCGCTCTTGCCGGGGCGATCGGCAAAGTTCATCGCCTCTGCCACCTGGCGTTGCAGATCGAAGGTCAGCCGGTCTTCCGCGCGTCCCGTGATCGTATGCATGTGACAGCGCACCGCGAGCAAAAATCCCTCGGCGCGGCGGAAGCTGCGGTATTCGGACTTTGTGAAAAGCCCCATCTCGACCAGCTCCTGAGCGCTTTCGACGCGGTGCATGAACTTGCCGATCCAATAAAGCGTCTGAAGGTCGCGCAGGCCCCCTTTGCCGTCCTTGACGTTAGGCTCCACGACATAGCGGCTGTCGCCCATTCGCTTGTGGCGGGCATCGCGTTCATCGAGCTTCTGCGCGTGAAACTCACGCTCTTTGCCGCGCACGACGTCGGCCCAGAACCGCTGACGAAGTTCCTCGTAAATGTCCTGATCACCCCAGATCAGGCGCGCTTCGAGCAGGGCGGTGCGGATGGTCAGATCCTCTTTCGCCATGCGCATGGTGTCGCTGATGGTGCGGCTCGAATGGCCGACCTTCAGGCCCAGATCCCACAGGAGATAGAGCATCGCCTCGATCACCTGCTCGCACCAGGGCGAGCGTTTCATCGGGGTGATAAAGGCAATGTCCACGTCGGAATGGGGCGCCATTTCGGCCCGGCCATATCCGCCCACTGCGAGCACCGAAAGCCGCTCTGCCATGCTGCGATTGGCCACCGGAAAGACATGGCTCACGACGTAATCATAGATCACCCGGATCAGCTGATCGGTCAGGAAGGCATAGCCCAGCGTGATCTCGTGGCCTGCCGATGGCTTATTGGTCAGGCGCTGCTCGAGCTCTGCGTGTCCCGCTTCCAGAGCGCGCTTGAGTTCGGCAAGTACATGCGGGCGGGACTTGTCGCCAAATTCATCAACCAAGCCATCGACTACAGCTGTAATCGACCGCCTGTCAAAGATCGCGCGCTGACGGGGTACGCGGCGACTGGAGGATGACCAGTAGCTCATGCGCCGCGCCCCGTCAGGCAAAAGATGCGAGGGTCAGGCAGCGGTGAACTGCTCTGTGTATTGCGCGCGCAAAAGCTTCTTGTCGATCTTCTGCGTTCCAAGGCGGGGGAGAGCTTCATCGACTACCCAGATATGCTCTTCGAGCGGAACCTTGAAGGGGGCAATGCGAGAAAGCAGGAATTCACGAAGCTCGGCTGGCGAAATCGGATCGCTGTCTTCCTTCACATTGAAGACGCATGCGGGCACTTCGCCCATGCGATCATCGGGCAGGCCAAAAACCGAACATTCGGCAATATCGCTGTGTGCGTAAATCGCATCCTCGACCTCGATGCAGGTGATGTTTTCACCGCCGCGAATGATGATGTCCTTCTTGCGATCAACGATATAGAGATATTCGTCCTCGTCGAGATAGCCAAGGTCGCCCGTGCGGAAGAACTGGTCTTCGGTAAAGGCCGCCTTGGTCGCCTCTTCATTGCGCCAATAACCGCGGAAATTGGCGACCGAGCGGATGCACACCTCGCCAACGTCCCCCTGGGGCACGGGTTTGCCGTCATCATCGAGGATAGCCAGTTCGACCAGAGGACGCGAGGCGCGGCCCGTCGAACCCGGCTTTGCGATATAGTTTTCGTTGAAATTGCCGCAGCCAACCGCGTTTGTCTCGGTAAGGCCATAGCCCAGAAGCGGGAAGCCGCCGGGGAAAGCTTTCTTGATGCGCGTGACGTGCTCGACCGGGCGCGGCGCGCCGCCCGCGGCAAAGCTTTTGCAGGCCGACAGATCATATTGTTCAAGATCGGGGTGCGTTGCGATCTCATAGCTCATCAGCGGCACGCCGACGAAATAGGTGACCTTTTCCTGCGCCATCAACTGGATTGCGTGAAGCGCGTCCCACTTGGGCATCAACACCAGCTTGCGCGCAATCGCAAAGGATTGAAGGAACAGCGGAATGGCGCCTGTCACGTGGAACAATGGCACCGCGACCAGAGCGCACGGCTGCGCGCTCACATCCTCGCCCTGTTTTTCAAGCAGGACCTTGGCCATCGCGCTTTGTGCGACATAGTTCATGATGCCGGAAACCACGCCGCGATGGTCGGAATAGGCGCCCTTGGAATTGCCGGTGGAACCCGAGGTATAAAGAATGGTCGCCAGATCATCGGGGCCAAGCGAACCGAGAATTTTCATCGCCGCCGAGGTTTCGAAGCTCTCCGGCACTTTCCAGACATTGGAAAGGCCCTGGTTCGGGGCGGTGTGTTCGATCATCACGATCTGGGCCGAATGATCGGTGCCCTCAAGCCGGGCGGCGCGTCCGTCGTCGGCCAGCACCAGCTTACATTCGGCAAGGCGGATGCCATAGGCAAGCTCTTCGCCGTTCCAGAATCCGTTGAGCAGCGTTGCACAGCCGCCTGCCATGGTGATGCCCATGAAAGCGATCATCCAGTTTGCCGAATTGCGCGCCGCAATCCCGATGCGGTCGCCGGTCTTGACGCCGTGATCTTCGACCAGCCCCTCGGCCACGCAAACGGCGGCCTGATAGGCCTCGCCAAAAGTCAGCCGAATATCGCCGTCGACGATGAAAGGCACGTCCTTATGTTCATTGCAGAAGTGGGCGAAGAAATGCGCCAGAGTGGGCGGAGCGGCGGTGAAGGTGGGCATTGTCACGCCGCCACGTTCAAAATCACTGGTGTGGAAGGGCTGACCCTCTTCGGTCAGCGCAGCGATGATCGCCTCAAGTGCATTGTCCAGCTCGGTGGCCATGCGTTTTTCTCTCCTCTTTGCCTCGCGCGTGGCGAGTGCCATTGATCCCTGGGCCAAGCGGCCCTTTCTTGCCCCCTGTGGCCGAAATGATCCGCGCGGTCCAGATGATCCGCGCGGTCAAATTTCGCCGATGCGTCCCATGTCCGCCATACTCTCGCTTGGCAAGTAGGCCGGATGACGCAGCGCCTCACCCTTTTTGCGATAAAGGGCTTTGAGTAAAGCTCTTTGCGTAAAGAGTGCGGTGTGCCACAAGCCGCTCGAAATATGTTTGCCTAACCGGCGTTGCTGTATCTTTAAGAGGTTCCCTTCGTGCTGTCACTACTTGCTGCGGGCGCTGGCTCGGTTGATCCGATCTATTGGTCTGACCTCGGGATGCGGCCCTATCTGTTCGAGATCGGCTCGTTCCAGGTGCGCTTCTATTCGCTCGCCTATCTGCTGGGCGTGATCTTTGCCTATTGGCACACGTCAAAGGCGATCAAGACACCCGGCGCCCCGATGGCGCAGCGCCATGTGGATGACCTGTTCTTCTATTGCACGCTCGGCGTGATCCTGGGCGGCAGGCTTGGCTATGCCGCCTTTTATACCGGCGGCGATACCGGCATTCCGTCGGCCTTCACCGATTTTTCAGGCGACGGGTTTGTCAGCTGGAAGCTTCTGCGCATGTGGGATGGCGGCATGAGCTTTCACGGCGGGCTTATCGGCGTGGGCATTGCGATGCTGTGGGTGTCGTGGCGCGGCAATCTCAATTTCCTGCGCGTGTGCGACTATGTCTCGGTCAGTGTGCCGATGGGCATGATGCTGGGCCGGCTTGCCAATTTCAACAATGGCGAGCTTTGGGGCCGTGTTTCCGATGTGCCCTGGGCGATGGTGTTCCCGCGCGCCGGCGAAGTCGCGCGTCACCCAAGCCAGCTTTACCAGGCAGGGCTCGAAGGATTGCTGCTGCTGATCGTGATGATGCTATTGTTCTGGAAGACCGGCGCACGCTTTCGCCCCGGCCTTCTGGCGGGCGTTTTCACCATGGGAATCGGGGCAGCGCGCTTCTTCAACGAATTTTTCCGCGAACCGGACACACAATTGGCTGACTTAGTGGTGCAAACTGGGCTATCGATGGGCCAATGGCTAAGCATACCGCTGATAGTGACCGGATTGATTGTCGTGATTCACGCAATGACGCGCCGACCCGTGGGGACGGGGGCGAAAGCGGCAACCTAGGAAACTGGGGCCGCATCACGCTTACAGTTGAAAGGTGCACCTCGCTCAGGCTGATCGAGCCTGACGGGACCGAGACGCTTGTGCCCGTCGATGGGGCAGGTGCCGGGGCTGAGGCGAAAGCGGCTGAGAAAAAGGCCGCGGCGAAGCGCGAGGCTGAGACGGAAGCTAAGGCGAAGGCTGAAGGGGAGGCAAAGGCTAAAGCGAAGGCAGAGGCTAAAGCGAAGGCTGAAGCAGAAGCACGCGCGAAGGCCAAAGCTGAGGCGGAGGCTAAAGCCAAGGCAGAAGCCAAAGCAAAGGCCGAGGCCAAAGCGAAAGCGGAAGCAGAGGCCAAGGCGAAACGTGAGGCGGAAGCCAAGGCCCGCCGCGAAGCCGAGCATAAGGTCAGAGAACAGGCTCGCGAAGAAGCCAAGCGCAAAGCCAAGCTGGAGGCAGAGGCGCGCGCAAAAGCGGCTGCCGAAGAAAAGGCGAAGCGGGAAGCGGAGCGCAAAGCGGCCGCCGAAGCAAAGGCCAAAGCAGAGGCTGAGGCAAAAGCGAAACGCGAGGCCGAAGCAAAAGCCAAGAAGGAGGCAGAGGCGAAGGCCAAGGCTGAGGCGGAAGCCAAGGCAAAGAAAGAAGCCGAAGCCAAGGCAAAACGCGAGGCCGAGGCCAAGGCGAAGAAGGAAGCCGAAGAGAAAGCCAAACGCGAAGCGGAAGCCAAGGCTAAGGCAGACGCCGAAGCAAAAGCGAAACGCGAGGCGGAAGCCAAAGCGAAGCGGGAAGCCGAAGCCAAAGCGAAGCGGGAAGCCGAAGAACGCGCGCGTAAAGAGGCCGAGAAGAAAGCCAAGGCAGAGGCCGCGGCAAAAGCCAAAGCGGAAGCGGAGCGCAAAGCCAAGGCCGAAGCGGAGCGCAAGGCGAAGGAAAAAGCCGAGGCCGAACGAAAGGCCAAGGAAGAGGCCAAGGCCAAAGAGCAGGCGAAGAAAAAGGCCGAAGCCGAGGCGAAAAAGAAGGCGCTCGCCGAGAAAAAGGCCAAGGAACGCGCCGAGGCAGAAGCGGCCAAGAAAGCCAAGGAGGCAGAGGCAAAAGCCCTCGCCGAGGCGGCCGAAAAAGCTGCGAACCTTGGCGACACGTTCCGCCGCCTGATCCGCGAAACCGGCCCGATCAGCCTTGCGCACTACATGGCCGAGAGCAACGCGCGCTATTACACCAGCCGCGATCCGCTGGGCGAGGAAGGCGACTTCATCACAGCGCCCGAGGTGAGCCAGATGTTCGGCGAGCTTATCGGCCTGTGGTTTGCCGACCTGTGGGTCAAGATGGGCGCGAGGAAGCACATCCACTTTGTCGAACTGGGGCCGGGACGGGGCACGTTATCGAAAGACGCTTTGCGAGCCGCATCGCGCTATGACTTTGCGCCCGTGCTCCACATGGTCGAAACCTCGCCCGCCTTGCGCAAACTCCAGCGCGAGGCCTTCCCCGATGTCATCCATCACGATGACCTTTCAACCCTGCCGGACGATGCCCCGCTGTTGATCGTGGGCAACGAGTTTTTCGATGCGCTTCCCGTGCACCAGCTGATCCGCTCGGCCAATGGCTGGCATGAACGCATGATCGGGCTTGGCGATAACGATGAATTTGTCTTTGTCGCAGGCGACAAGCCGATGGATGCCATCGTTCCCAAGAGCTGGAAAAGCGCAAGCCAGGGCACGATGATCGAGACGAGCGCGGCCGCATCTGCGCTGATGGAAGAGATCGCCACAAGGCTCAAAAATCAGGGCGGCGCTGCGCTCATCATCGACTATGGCCCGTTTGAATTGCGGTCGGGGTCCACATTGCAAGCCCTGAAGGACCACAAGAAAGTCGATGTGTTCGACCACCCCGGTCAGGCCGACCTCACCACGCACGTCGATTTCGAAATGCTGGGCCAGGTCGCCAAGGCCAATGGCGCCGACCTCATGGGTGTCGAGATGCAGGGCGACTGGCTGCGCGCCATGGGCATCGACTTGCGGCTTGAGGCGCTGCAGATGAAGAACCCGTCGGAAAAGGCTGTGCTCAAACGCCAATACGACCGCCTCGTCGACGATGCGCAAATGGGCACCTTGTTCAAGGTCATGGGGATCTGCGGCCGCCGTTGGCCCGACGGCGTCGGGTTCAGCTAGAGCGAGATTTTTGTGTGTGCGCGCCCATCCGGGCGCACTCCTTGCTAGACGTCCTGTCCCTGAAACAAGTTCAGGGTCCGGACCCGCTGCGGGCGCACGGTCGTGCTTGCGGTTTCTGGCGAAACCGTTGCTTAAAGCCCGATTTTCTCCGTCAACCGCTCGGCTGCGACCTCTGGCGTAACCTTCTCGTTGTCCTCGCGATCGACCGAGTAATTCGCCTCGCGCATCCATTCGACGGGGATCGCGCCAACCAGCGGCTCCAAAGCCTCGATCAATGCCGCGTCATCGCTAACGCGCGGCGAAAGCATCACCATCGCATCATAACTTGGTAAAGCCTCGCGCGGGTCTTCGAGGATGATGAAGCGATCCACCGCCAGCCGCCCGTCGGAGGTGTAGGCGCTGATCGCATCGGCCTCGCCAGATTTCAGCGCATTATACATGAAGGTCGGCGAGAAATTGCGCGTTTCGCCCACCCGCAAGCCATAGGCATCGCGCACCGCCTTCCATTCGGGCCGTTCAAAGAATTCAGGGTCCCCGCCAAAGGTCAGTTGAGGCGCAATCGGCACGATGTCCTCGAGCGTTTCTGCCCCCAACTCTGCCGCCCGGTCGGCGCGCATCGCAAAGGCGTATGCGTTTTCGAAGCCCAGACGGCCCAGGATGCTGATGCCGGTGTTCTCGCGCTCCCATTGGACGATGGTTTCATACATCGCCTCGCGCCCGGGATTGTCGGTGCGCTTCATTTCGTTGGTCCAGATCGTGCCGGTGTAATCGACCGATATATCGACACTGGAGGAGGCGACCGCGCTGTGCACCACGGCTGAACCCAGCCCGTCGCGATAGGCGACGCTATAGCCCGCGTCCTCCAATTGCGACCCGATCAGGCGCGAGAGGATCAGGTTTTCGGAGAACTGTTTCGAGGCGATGATGATCGTGTCCTCATCCTCGCCCCCGCCTTGCGCGTAAAGCGCCGCGCCAAGACCCAGCGCCACGCCCAGAAGCCCTGCGCTCCATTGCCATTTCTGGCGATTGGCAAGCCCGCGCTCAACCATGCCAAGCAGCGCATCGGCGGCCAATGCGAGCCCCGCGCTTGCAAGGCACCCTGCCACCACCAATGCCCAGTTTTGCGTTTGCAACCCTGCGAAAATCGGGTCGCCCAATCCCGGCTGGCCGATCGTTGTCGAAAGCGTTGCCGCGCCGATGGTCCAAACGCTCGCCGTGCGGATGCCCGCCATGATGAAAGGCGCGGACAAGGGCGCTTCGACAAAGCGCAGTTTCTGCCAGCCGGTCATGCCCACGCCGTCCGCTGCCTCGAGCAGTTGCGGGTCGAGATTGGCCTGCGCGGTGACAGCGTTCCTCAGGATCGGCAGCAGCGCATAGAGCGCCAAGGCAAGCAGCGCTGGCAAAAAGCCAAGCGTCGGCAAATCCTCTCCGAACACGGCGCGCAAGGAGAGCAGGATCGGGAAAAACAGCGCGAGCAATGCCAGCGCCGGAATGGTCTGCACGAGGCTTGCAAAGCCCAATGTGAGACGCGCAACGGTGGGCGAGCGGCTCGCCCAGATCGCAAGCGGCAGCGCCACCAGAATTCCAAGCCCGATGGCCGATGCGGCAAGCACGATATGGGCGGCGAACTTGTCGCCCAGCCCCAGCATGATGTCGAAAATCTCTCCCATCAGGAGTGCTCCTCCATGTGGGCCAATCTCTCCGCCTGTTCGCGCGGCACCGCGACGAGGCCTTGCGCGACCTCTCCGCCTGCCCCGCCCAGAAGCGCGCGCGGCGTCTCATCCGCGACCAGCTCGCCTGCGCTCATCACCAGCACGCGGTCTGCGAGCAGTAGCGCCTCGGCCATATCATGCGTCACCATGACCGTGGTCAGCCCAAGCTTTACGTGAAGCTCGCGCACCTTCTCGCCCAGTGCATCGCGCGTAATCGGGTCGAGAGCGCCAAAGGGTTCGTCCATGATGAGAATCTCCGGGTCGTTGGCGAGCGCCCGCGCGACGCCGACGCGCTGGCGCTGACCGCCGGACAATTCATCGGGCATACGGCTTGCCATATCGCGCTCGAGCTCGACCAGTTCGAGTAGCTCTGCGATGCGCGCATCGGCCAGTCTCTCGCCCGCCAGCCGCGGCCCCATCGCGATGTTTTCGGCAACTGTGTAATGCGGGAATAGTCCAATCCCTTGAAATACGTATCCAACGCGGCGGCGCAATTTCGCTTGAGGCAGGGTGGTCACATCATCGCCCGCAAACAGCACGCGGCCCCCGGTGGGCTTCACCAGCGTATTGACCATTTTGAGAAGCGTCGATTTGCCCGATCCCGAAGAGCCGACAAGCGCGACAAAACTCCCAGCCGTAATATCCAGTGTGACCCCGCCCACCGCCACAACTTCGCCATAGCGGCGCTCAGCATTTTCAAACCGGATCAGCGCGCCGCTAGCGCTTTCATCGTGTGCAGACATGATTGGTAATTGCCGCCCCTTGAGCATTTATCGCTCTGTAGTGCCCGGATTGAGGTGCTATAGCAACATTGGCGTGACCCAAGATAATTGCTAAGCAGCGCAACAATTGAACACAAGTTTGTGAGAGAGCACTGATGCGAGCCACCCCTGATTTCGATTTCCAACTGGGCGAATCTGCCGAAATGATCCGCGACAGTGTCGGGCGTTTCGTCGATGAGCAGCTCATGCCGCTGGGCGATAAGATCGACCGCGAAGACCACTTCCCGCGCGAGGAAGTGTGGAAGGCGATGGGCGATCTTGGCATGCACGGGATCACGGTCGATGAAGAAGACGGCGGGCTTGGCCTTGGCTATATTGAACATGTGATCGCGGTTGAGGAAGTCGCTCGGGCGAGCGCGTCTTTGTCGCTTTCCTATGGCGCGCACTCCAACCTTTGCATCAACCAGATCCGCCGCTGGGCCAACCCTGAGCAGAAGGCGAAGTATCTGCCCAAGCTTATCAGCGGGGAGCATGTAGGCAGCCTCGCCATGTCGGAAGCGAGCGCGGGCTCGGACGTGGTTTCGATGAAGCTGAAGGCCGACGCGGTTCAGGGCGGTTATGTCCTCAACGGCACCAAATTCTGGATCACCAACGCGACCGAGGCCGACACTCTCGTCGTTTACGCCAAGACCGACGGCGCGGCGGGATCACGCGGGATCACGGCGTTCCTCATCGAGAAGGGCATGCCCGGCTTCTCCATCGGTCAGAAGATCGAGAAAGTCGGCATGCGCGGCTCTCCCACCGCAGAGCTCGTCTTCGACAATTGCGAAGTGCCCGAAGAAAACGTCATGGGCCCCGTCAATGGCGGCGTGGGCGTGTTGATGAGCGGCCTTGATTACGAGCGCGTGGTCCTCGCCGGGCTTTCGATCGGCATCATGCAGGCGTGTCTCGACACGGTCATCCCTTACGTCCGCGAGCGCAAGCAATTCGGCAAACCCATCGGCTCGTTCCAGCTGATGCAGGGCAAGGTCGCGGATATGTATGTCGCTCTGCAAACCGCGCGGGCTTACGTCTATGCTGTCGCCAAGGCGTGCGATGCAAACCAGACCACCCGTTTCGATGCCGCAGGCGCGATCCTTTATGCGAGCGAAAATTCGTTCAAGGTTGCGGCTGAAGCCGTGCAGGCCCTGGGCGGCGCAGGCTACACCACCGACTGGCCGGTTGAACGCTATATGCGCGATGCGAAGCTGCTCGACATTGGCGCTGGCACCAATGAAATCCGCCGCATGCTGATCGGGCGCGAATTGATTGGGGCTGGTGGGTGATCTTACACTCGGTCGCTGCGGGTCTTTTGGCACTGTCCGTCGTTCATTATGCGATGTCGGGCGGTTTCTCGCGGTTCCTAATCCGGAACGCGCGAGTGAGTGCTGAAGGCGATTTTCAAGGGCACAATCCCAACGCACTGTTGGGTGCTATGGCAGTTGTGCTTTTATGGGGATGCGCCATAGCTCTACTTCTGGTTCCAGGCATTCCGGCTGCTTTTGAAATTGGTCTCGGGATGTTCGTAATCTTGGGGCCTGTGGCGGCGATGTTCTACAGGCGCACCACAAACGTCCGTACGATTATGCTGCTTTTGGCTGGTGTGCTGATTCTGTCGGGGGTTCTTTTTTAGGACTAGATTGCAGCCTATCTTTTGATTCTTGGAGTTTCCACCAGATGCCCGTTTACATGATCAGCCGCATGACCATCCATGACCGTTCTGAGTACGACAAATACGAGGAGCGTTTCATGGAGATCTTTGACAAATTTGAGGGCAAGCTCCTCAGCGTCGACGAAGACCCGCAAGTGGTCGCGGGCGAGTGGAATGCCACTCGAAGCGTGTTGATGGAATTTCCGGACAGGCCCAAGCTCTTCGCATGGCTGACCTCGCCCGAATATCAAGAGATCGGCAAGTATCGCGATGCTGGAAGCACCGCCGAGGCGATTGTCGTCAAGGGTCTTGATGAGGCAGATATATGAGCGAAACTGTTCTCAACATCCTGCAATGGTACGGCGCGGGCGCGGGACTGCTCGCTGCCTTTATCGTCTCCCTCAATCTCGGAATGACCAAGACCGGTTGGGGATTTGTCATCTTCGTCACCAGCTCGATCGCACTGATCGCCTGGGGCTTCCTCAACAATGAGGGCTCAGGGATTGGGTGGCAAAATGTCGGCCTGCTGGTGATCAATCTGATCGGCGTTTATCGCTATCTGTTCGCGGGAAAGCTCGATACCAACGACAAGAAGGCACAATCTGCATGACCGCTCCCGTTCTCACCTCGACGCTCGACCGCGAGGCACCGGATGCCAAGGCTCGGGCGGAGCATAACAAAGCGCTTGCGCATGACTTGCAAGAAGCGGTTGCCAAAGCCTCATTAGGCGGGCCGGAACGCAGCCGCGAACGTCATGTGTCGCGGGGCAAACTGCTGCCGCGTGAGCGGGTGGAGCGGCTGCTTGATCCGGGTTCGCCTTTCCTTGAAATCGGCCAGCTTGCGGCCAATGGTATGTACGAAGGCGATGTCAACGCGGCCTCTATCATCTGCGGCATCGGGCGCGTTTCGGGGCGTCAGGTGATGATCGTGTGCAATGATGCGACGGTGAAGGGGGGCACCTACTATCCGATGACGGTGAAAAAGCATCTTCGCGCGCAGGAAATAGCACAGGAAAACCGCCTGCCGTGCATCTACCTCGTCGATAGCGGCGGGGCGAACCTGCCGCATCAGGCGGAAGTCTTCCCCGACCGCGATCACTTCGGGCGCATCTTCTTCAATCAGGCGAATATGTCCGCTGCCGGCATCCCGCAGATTGCCTGCGTCATGGGCTCATGCACCGCTGGCGGCGCCTATGTGCCTGCCATGTCGGATGAGACGGTGATCGTGCGTAACCAGGGCACGATCTTCCTTGCCGGCCCTCCGCTGGTGAAGGCGGCAACGGGGGAGGAGATCAGCGCCGAAGATTTGGGCGGCGGCGATCTTCACGCCAAGAAGTCGGGCGTGGTCGATCACTTGGCCGAGAATGACGAACACGCGCTCACCATCGTGCGCGATATTGTCTCGCAGCTGGGCGCGAATACGGGAGCCGCCAAGGACATGGCGCTCAAAGACCCGCGCCCGCCCAAGTTTGATGCGGACGACCTCTATTCAATCGTGCCCGACGATGTGCGTGCGCCTTACGATGTGAAAGAGGTGATTGCGCGGCTGGTCGACGGCAGCGAGTTTCACGAGTTCAAGGCGCAGTACGGCTCCACTCTGGTCTGCGGCTTTGCGCATATCTGGGGGATGCCGGTGGGGATTATCGCCAATAACGGCGTATTGTTCTCTGAAAGCGCCCAGAAAGGCGCGCACTTTATCGAGCTTGCCTGCCAGCGGCGCATCCCGCTGTTGTTCTTGCAGAATATCAGCGGCTTTATGGTCGGCGGCAAATATGAGGCGGATGGGATAGCCAAGCATGGTGCAAAGCTCGTCACCGCTGTTGCCACCGCCACCGTGCCTAAGATCACCGTGGTGATCGGCGGCAGCTTTGGCGCGGGCAATTACGGCATGGCGGGCAGAGCCTACTCCCCGCGCTTCCTCTTCACCTGGCCCAATGCGCGCATTTCCGTGATGGGCGGTGAGCAGGCGGCTTCCGTGCTAGCCACCGTCCACCGCGACGCTGACAAATGGAGCGAGGAAGAGGCCGAAGCCTTCAAAGCCCCGATCCGGCAGGAATATGAGGACGAAGGCAACCCCTATTACGCCACCGCAAGGCTGTGGGATGATGGGGTGATTGACCCGGTGCAAACGCGCGACGTGCTCGGGCTGGCGTTCGCGGCAACGCTTGAGGCTCCTATTGCCGAGCGGCCAGCGTTTGGTGTGTTCAGGATGTGATGCGACGAATTCCTACGCCAAAGATTTTTTCCGAGCTTAAGAAGATTGGAGTTGTACTCAAATATTCCTTCTTCGACAGCGCAGGGCCTTCTCGGAGCTCTCGTCTTTTGGCGATTGATGCGCACTTGGCAGACGCCAATGAGCCGCGCGAATGGCATTTACCGAAAGAAAATGCAGAAGCTCTAGAATTGCTGGCTGAGCGCAAGCTCGACCGCAGTCAATTCTTGGGACAATGGTGCAATCCTAGCGATCTAAGTCTCATTCAGCGCGGTTCGGGTCATGTGCAGGGTGTAGGTGAGGTCGAGAACCTTCGATACGATGACGCGCGTATCAAGCGTAATAGGTCATGGGCAAGTAGCATACCTGACTTCCATGACGCGGGCGAGTACGCTTTTGCTTTCTCGCAGCCTCCATATTCGCTCTTTGGAGGCCGAGCCAAGGCGCAGCGGCTATTCAGAGAGTCAACAGGCGTTATCCTCCCACCGAGCGAGAAGATAGATATCTATGATTGGAGCGGTGCGGACCTGTCAGAAGTCGACAGCTATTTCGAGGCGGGAATGGATTGGTGGGGTATTTACCTGTTCACAATCTTTCAGCCTTCGATTGGAAGGATGATCGTAATCTCTGGCTCGACCACCGACTAAATCCCTCTCGCATTACGCGACGTAACTGCTAGGCAGGTCAGCGAGAGAGAGAAGTGAGATCAACGCTTGAAACATAACGAAACCCGCAATGTCACGCTGCTCTCGCGCGTGGTGAACCGGATCATCCTGTTTTTCTACTGGCTCAAGGGCTGGCGGATCGAAGAGCGCTTTCCGCAAGGCGTGAAGAAATGCGTCATCGCGGGCGCGCCGCACACCTCGAACTGGGACTTCGTCTTTTTCGCAGGCGCGACCAAGGAAGAGAAAGTTCAGCCCAATTTCATGGGAAAGCACACGCTTTTCAAAGGTATGATGCGCAACTTCATGCTCGATATGGGCGGCATCTCGGTCGACCGGACCAAAAGGGCCAACACTGTCGAACAGATGAAAGAAGAGTTCGCTAAGCGAAGTGAGCTCAATCTCGTGATTGCGGTGGAGGGCACGCGCAAATCGGACGGCAAGTGGAAATCGGGCTTTTACAACATTGCCAAGGCGGCAGGTGTGCCTATCGTCCTTGCCTATGCCGACAATGACAAGCGCACCATCGGGTTCAGCCAGCCCATCATGCCAACCGGCAATTACGGCGAAGACCTTTTGAAGATCGCGGAATGGTTCCGCTCCAAAATACCCGATCTTGAGCGATATAAGGTGCTGGAACAGCAGGCTAAAGACATTATCGCGGGCAAAAACGAGTTCTAACCCCCGGCTGGCCGGAACAAACACCGGCGTTCCTAATTTGATTGAACAACCCGCGCTGCCCCCGCGCCGCACCCTGCCAGATTTGTGATATTATGCCTTTAAGCCTTCGCACAGCTTCCCTATCTACGTCTCCAGTCAGGAGACACCCCCTCGTCATGCCCATGACCGAAGAAACCCGCCAGAAGGAACGCGATCGCATCGCGGCGCTGGTGCTTGACCTCGTTAAGCAGCGGGGCTGCGAGATTTCCTATGCCGTTGCGCACACCGAAAGCGGCCTGTCGCGCAGCCGGTTTGAATGGGTGTTTGCAGACTATGATGACCTGTTCGATGCGGTCGCCGCGATCTGGCTCGCCCCGCATATGAAAGTCATGGAAGAGGTGCTCGCCACTGACCTTCCGCCCGCGCGCAAGATGTATGAATTCTTCCGCAAACGTTTCGTGATTTCGCGTCAACGCTGGCGCGATGATCCTGAAAACTTCACCATGCTGTGCGAGATGGGCGCTGCCAATTTTGAAAAGGTGCGTTCCTACGTGGACCTTGCCGACCACTATTTGAGCGAGGTTATCGTTCAGGCGCAGGCCGAAGGATATTTCGCCGGGCTTTCGATTGATGAAACGCTGTCCCTGATCAATCAGATGGTGTCCAATTACACCATTCCCGATTCGCTCATTTACCTTGGCGACAAGCTCAGCGAGGAAAAGCTGGCGCGCATTGTCGATACCATTTTCATCGGGCTTTCGGGTGAAGCGGGCAACGAGGCGAAGGGCGTCAACATGATCCGGGTCGCTGCCTCGTAAAAGGTTGGGCCCCCGCCGGGCTTAACGCTTGCGATCTGTCCGCTTGAATTGCAGCACATTGGCAGGACGCTTTGGCTGACGCGCCAGGCGGCGTTTGTCATTGAGCGCGTATTTCAGGCTCGCCCCCACCATGCCCGCCGATGTCAGCAGGATGAGAGCCGCCCACACCCAATGCGGCAGCCACAGCGCGGCTTCGATCTGGCCAGTGTCCGAGAGCATGGGCCGCCCGTCGATCACCACGCTTTCGGTGAAGAAATACTTGTAATCATTAAGCATGCTCATCGCGCCCAGAAGCCCGAGGAATTGCAGGGTGAAGCGATTGACCCCGCCCGGCGCTTTCCACGCGATCAGCGCAAGCGTCAGGGCAATAAGCGGCAACACTGCAAAACCGGTGGTTGAGCGCACATAGAGGATCACCGAGGCAAAGATCGCAGCCGAAAGGCCCCACAGCGCCGGGCGCCAAAGTTTGGGATGGGCGCTTGCCAGGATCAGCCCTGCGCCAACGAATGTCGGGGCAAGCGGCCCTCCGGCAGCGATACTGGCACGAAGCAGTGCCGATGCGTCGCCCGCAACCCGGCTTTCCGCAAGGCCGGAGCCATTGGCGAAGATCTGGAGCCGCACGAAATCCTGCCCCATGACAAGCGCGGTCAGGCCATGCCCCATCTCGTGAAACCAGGTGGTGAGGATGGTGAAGGGGTAAACGAGGTAATTGCCAAATGGCAGCGATGGGAGCGCGATGACGATGAAACCTGCCAGAATAAGCCGGCCCACTTCCTCTGCCTGACTACCCGGTGTGACCATTGGGCGCATTGCTCAGGCGTCCTGCGTTTGCGCAGGTGTCGCAGTGTCATTGTCGGACAAACGCTCGATCTGTTCCATCTCTTCATCGCTGCGCGCGCGCCCGTCAACGCCCACCCGCATGCGATAGCGTTCCGCTGCCTCTTCGTCTTCGGCGCGTTGTTCTTGGAGGATCGACCAGCTGGCAAGGAACATCCCTGCGACCAGCGGGCCAAGGACAATGCCCGAGAACCCGGCAAGAGAAATGCCGCCAAGGGTTGTCACCAATATGATCCAGTCCGGTATGCCGGTGTCGCGGCCGACAAGGATCGGGCGAAGGACATTATCAACACTTGAAATGATGATCGCGCCGGCACCCAGCACAAACACGCCCTGCCACACTTCTCCGATCACGATCAGCCAGATGCCGGCCGGTATCCAGACAAGCGCGGTGCCCACCGCCGGGATCAACGCAAGGATCGCCATCATCACGCCAAGCAGCAGCGAAGAGGGCACGCCGGCAATGGCGAGCACGATGCCGCCAATCGTGCCCTGAACGATGCCGACAACGCCCGATCCCTTGATGACGGCGCGCACGATGCCGAGGAAACGCCCGGCCAGCCTTTCGGCGATTTCGCGGTCGAGCGGTGCGGAGTGCACAAGTGTTTCGCCAATGCGCGAACCATCGCGCAGGAGGAAGAACAGGACATACAGGCCGATAGCGAAGCTCAAGAAGAAGCCAAGCGCGCCGCTGCCGATGGAGATCGCCTCGCTTGCGATCAGCCCGGCGCTCTCACCCAGCAATTCCTCCAGGCGATCCTGCATGGCGGAAAAATCGGAAAACCCGTTGTCGGCCGCAAAACGCTGAACCGGTTCGGGGAGCATGGCGTAAACTTCGTCCACCCATGCTCTGATGTCGATGGGGTTGGTTTGCAATTCGTTGACGAGATTGATCGTTTCACTGACGACAACCGAGCCCAGCCACAGTGCAGGCAAAAGGACTGCGACGAAGATCACCACGAGCGAGAGGACCGCCGCCAGATTGCGCCGCCCGCGCGTTTTCTTGAGCGACCATTTGTACAGCGGCTGAAACATGATCGCGGCCAGGGTGGCCCACATGAGCGGGCCGAGAAAAGGCCACGTCACCCAGACGAGCAGTATGGAAACCGCCGCCAGAATAAGGAGAAAGCTCCAATGTTCGAGCGCGGTCGTGTCGTTGGGTTCAGCTTCTGACATACTTCTATGATGTCGGAGCAAATGCCCCAAACATCAAGAGGCTGAATTACACGTCCAGATTGGCGACACTCAAGGCGTTATCCTGAATGAACTCGCGGCGCGGTTCGACCACATCGCCCATCAAGCGGGTGAAAATCTCGTCGGTCACATCGGCGTCCTCAACCTTCACCTGCAAGAGGATGCGGTTTTCCGGATCGAGCGTGGTTTCCCAAAGCTGTTCCGGGTTCATCTCGCCCAGACCCTTGTAGCGGCTGATCGAGAGACCTTTGCGCCCTGCGGCTAGGACAGCTTCGAGCAGCTGGCTGGGCCGTGTGATCGCGTCCTCGGCGAGGGTGGCGGTGTCATCGCCAGCATCCTCATCGCCCTCGGCAACCGGCTCCGGCTCGCTTTCCTCGCCCGCCTTTACGAAGCGAACGGGCGCGCCATAAGCGTCAGCCTGATCCGCGGCGATGGAGTGGAGCTTGTGCGCCTCGGTCGAGGTGAGGAAGCGGCCTTCGATTTCGTGCACATCGGTAACGCCGCGCCACAGACGCGAGAATTGAACGGTGCCGCTTTCGAGCACACGCACGCTCCATTTCGCGTCCTGATCGCCCGATTCGAGTTTTCTGGCGGTTTCCTCGAGCGCCTTGAGCTGATCGGCATCGGACAATCCCGGCTCAAGCGCGCCGGACAGCGCCATTTGTTCGATGATGCCGCTGTCATAACGGCGCGGGACAAATGCGATCATGTTCTTGAAACGCAGCGCCCCGTCGACCAGCGCGCGCAAATCTTCGCCAGAGCGAGCACCGCCAGAGGTTTCGAGAATGCGCCCTTGAAGCCCTGCATCGACCAGATAGCGGTCGAGCGCGCCTTCGTCCTTGAGGTAAACCTCGCTCTTGCCCTTGGCGACTTTGAACAGTGGCGGTTGGGCAATGTAGAGGTGACCCGCCTTGATGATTTCGGGCATCTGGCGGTGGAAGAAGGTGAGCAACAATGTACGAATGTGCGCCCCGTCGACGTCAGCGTCGGTCATGATCACGATCTTGTGATAGCGCAGCTTTTCGAGGTTGAATTCATCGCGAATGCCGGTGCCCATCGCCTGGATGAGAGTGCCGACCTCTTTCGATGAAATGATCCGGTCAAAGCGCGCGCGCTCGACGTTCAAAATCTTACCCTTGAGCGGGAGGATCGCCTGATACTGGCTGTCACGCCCGCCTTTTGCCGAGCCGCCTGCAGAATCACCCTCGACGAGGAAGATTTCGGCCTTGGTCGCATCGCGCTCGCGGCAATCGGAGAGTTTGCCGGGGAGCGAGGCGACGCTCATGGCGCCCTTACGGCTCATCTCGCGCGCGCGCTTTGCCGCCTCGCGAGCAGCGGCCGCGTCGATGATCTTCTGGATGATGGCCTTTGCATCGGCTGGATTTTCTTCCAGCCACTCGGTCATTTTCTCGCCCATCAGGCTTTCCAGCGGCTGACGCACCTCGGAGGAGACGAGCTTGTCCTTGGTCTGCGAAGAGAATTTGGGATCGGGCAGTTTCACGCTGACAATCGCGGTGAGCCCTTCGCGCATGTCTTCGCCAGACAGCGAAACCTTCTCTTTCTTCAAGAGCCCCTCGCGGTCGGCATAGCCATTGAGCGTCCGCGTCAGAGCCGCACGGAAGGCCGCCAGGTGCGTGCCGCCATCGCGCTGAGGGATGTTGTTGGTGAAGCACAGGACGTTTTCGTAATAGCTGTCGTTCCATTCCAGAGCGACGTCGATGCCGATACCGTCTTTCTCTGCCGAAACCGAAATCGGATCGGAGATGAGCGCTTCCTTGTTGCGATCAAGCCAGCGCACGAAAGCCGCAATGCCGCCTTCGTAGAACAGGTCGTGCTCGACCACCTCCTCGTGCCGCTTGTCACGGATAAGGATGCGCACGCCTGAGTTGAGGAAAGCAAGCTCGCGGTAACGGTGCTCAAGCTTTTCAAAATCGAACTCGGTCACGTTCTTGAACGTATCGGTCGAGGCCTTGAAGGTGACCCGCGTGCCTTTCTTGAAGCCGTTGTCGTCGGGGTTCTGGTCAACCTTTGGTGCATCGCCTTTGACTTCGAGGCTGTTCACCGCATCGCCGTGCTCAAAGCGCATCCAGTACTCTTTACCCTCGCGCCAGATCACCAGCTCCAGCCATTCGGAAAGCGCGTTCACCACCGACACGCCGACGCCGTGAAGGCCGCCGGAAACCTTGTAGGCGTTGTCGTCGGAGGTGTTTTCAAACTTACCGCCCGCGTGAAGCTGCGTCATGATGACCTCGGCAGCCGAGACGCCTTCTTCCTTGTGCATGCCCACCGGAATGCCGCGCCCGTTGTCTTCAACAGAGACGCTGCCGTCAGGGTTCAGTTCGATCAGAACAAGGTCGCAATGTCCCGCGAGCGCTTCGTCGATCGCGTTATCCGATACCTCGAACACCATGTGATGCAGGCCCGAACCGTCATCGGTGTCACCGATATACATGCCCGGCCGTTTGCGCACCGCATCAAGGCCCTTCAAAACCTTAATGGAATCAGCGCCGTATTCGCCCTGACGCTTTTCAGGAGCGGACCCGGCTTCAGGGGTGTTTTGCGGTTCGTTATTTGAAGTGTCTTCCATGCCCAATATATAGGCGCTGGGGGCGCGAAGCTAAAGGTTTTCATGCGCCAAAGCCGTGCTTTTCCACGGCGTAGAGCATCGTCAATGTGGAACGCTGGCGCGCCCTCGCGCATTATCGCGCCATGACTATGGTTTTTATAGTGATCGCAGCCGTCAGCGGGGCGTTGATAATCGGCGCCTTGTGGGGCGTGTACGGGCGGCTGGGCGAGCGTATGGAGGGCTTCCTTGTCGCCATTGCGGGCGGCGCGCTGCTGTTGTCGGTCACGACCGAACTGATCCAGCCCGCTATCGAACAAAGCTCGGTCTTGCACGCCATGACAGGGGTGGGCGCGGGCGCATTGGTGTTCGTGCTTGTCGACCAATTGATCGCGAAGACGATGGGCGAGGATTCAGGTGGCGGCCTGCTTGCCGCGATCACACTTGACGGCATCCCGGAAAATCTTGCTCTGGGCGTTGCTCTTATTGCCGCAGGGCCGATGGAGGTCGCAGCACTCGCGGGCTCGATCCTGCTTTCAAACCTGCCCGAAGCCGCTGGCGGCGCGCGCGATATGCGCGACAGCGGATGGAGCAAGCGCCGCATCGTGGGGATCTGGGCGGTCACGGCCGCAATTCTTTCCGTTGCAGCGGTTACCGGCAATGTGCTGCTCGACACGGCTGACGAGGGCACGCTCGCGCTTATCCGCTCGTTCGCTGCCGGAGCGGTCGTGGCCAGCCTTGCGACCGAGGTGTTCCCCAAAGCCTATCGCGAAGACAGCCAATGGGCCGGCATCGCAACGGCGATCGGGGTGATCCTCGCCTTTTCGCTCGGCTCGCTTGGCGGGGGCTAGAATTCAGCGGGGTTTTGCGAAAGCGAGGCGGAACGATACCTGCCCGCGCCATACCTGCTGGTGAAGCGTTCCTGCCAGCGTCTCGCGGGCAGCAGCATCAAACTGGCTTTCATAACAATTGACCGCAGCCATCGCCGCGTCGAGGTCAAAGGGCTCATAGGCAATGCGGTCGGTTATGAGCGAGGGGTGCGTGCGCGCCCACCCTTCAAAGCCCGGAGGTGCATCGTCATCGCCGCCTTCCTGTTCGCCTGCGGCGAATGCGGCATAGAGCAGGTCGGGACGATCCGGACCCATCGCTTGAACCACTTGTGTCACCGCGCTTGACGTGATGCGATGGTCGGCATGGCCATAGCCGCCATCAGGGCCCCATGTCATGATCACACTGGGGTCGTGCAGCGCGATAAGGCCGGCGATCCGTTCGCCCATATCGCGCATCGCGTCTTGCGCATTGCGCGCATTCGCCGCGAGCGTCCCGTCGCCAAAGCGCCAGTAGATCGGTTCTTCAAGCCCGAGCGCAAAGGCGGCGCAGCGCCCTTCGTCCTCGCGCAAGGAAGCAAGTGCATCGCCCGCCTCAAGCCCGCTTGTGCCGCGGCCCTGATCGCCGCTGGTTGCAAAAACGAGCGTGACCTCACCTCCTTCGCGAGCGATCCGCGCAAGGACAGGCGCAAGGACGATTTCATCATCGGGGTGGGAGACAATGGCAAGAACGGAAGGTGCGTCCTGCCTGTTTTCAGGTGGAGATGCGGCATCGTCAGGCGCGGCATTATTGCTGCGCCTGTTATCCTGCAGCGCGCGCGGCGCGGCGCCGGGGGTAAGGCGGGTCACGACCTGCCCGTCCTCAAGCGTCTCCTCCTTGCCGACGATTGACGGCTTGGCGACATCTTGCGCCGCAGCAGGTGCAGCAAATGCAAATGCGGCACAGGTGCACGCAAGCAAGCGCATGACGGGTTTTCTCAGCTTCTCTGGTCGCTGCATCGGCTTTCACTCCTTGCGCGGATGGTGTGCGGCAAAGGGGTAAAGAATTCGGCACCACCTGAAAATGAAATGCGCAAAACCTCTTGCGAAGGTGGGGGCATAGACGCAATCATCCGTGCCATGAATGACAACACCATCAGCGCCATGATGAGCGCCCGCCTGGCCGAACCCTTTGGCTCTTTCTCCGAAACATTACACATGTGGTCCAGGGCACAGCCCGATGCGATTGCGATTGTCGATGACGTGCGCGAACTTGCTTGGGCCGAACTTATCGGAGAGGTCGAAAGGCTTGCTGCGCGGCTGATCGAAACGGGGCTTGAGCGGGGTCAATCGGTCGCCATTCTCGGCACCAGCAGCGTGAATTATGCCCTCGTCTTCCTCGCCGCAGTGCGTGCAGGCGGGGTTGCCGCGCCGCTCACCACCAGCGCCTCACCCGAGCAGCTCGAAGGCATGGCCAGGGATTCCGGCGCGCGCCACCTGTTCATTGACGATGCCAAGGCGGCCGAACTCGGCCCTGATTTCATGGCCGAACTGACGCGCGTGCCATTGGAGGCCATCGACACATGGATGGCCCCTCCTGGCAGCCGTGCCCCCGATTGCGAGCCTGCGCGCAGCGATTCGTTCAACATCATCTATTCCAGCGGCACCACCGGTATTCCCAAGGGCATCGTCCATTCGCACCAGATGCGCTGGCTGCAATTTGCCTCGACCGCCCTGTCCTACCTCGAAGGCGGGTTTCCGGTCCGCTCGCTTGCCTCGACACCGCTTTATTCAAACACGACGATGGTCGGCTTTCTGCCAGTCCTTCTGGCGGGCGGCACCGTCAGGGTGATGGGCAAGTTCGATTGCGCGCGCTGGCTCGACAATGCCTCGAAGGACCGCACGACGATCACCATGCTGGTGCCTGTTCAATACCAGCGGCTGATGGATTTTGAGCGCTTCGACGAATATGATCTGTCTTCGCTCGTCCTCAAATACTGCACCTCGGCGCCTTTTTCTGCCGAGCTGAAGCGCGAAGTGCTGGCACGTATGCCCGGCGCGCTTATCGAGATTTATTCGATGACCGAAGGCGGCGTCGTGTGTCTTTTGCAAGCGCACGAATTTCCCGACAAGCTGCACACGGTCGGGCGTCCTGCTCCGGGGAGCGAGTTGAGGGTGCTTGATGATGAGGACAAGGAAGTGCCGCCGGGCACTGCGGGCAATCTCATCGGTCGGTCCGCCACCATGATGAGCGGCTACAAGAACCAGCCCGGCAAAACCTCAGAAGCGCAATATGTCGATGAAAACGGCGATGTGTGGATGCGCATGGGCGACATCGCCCGCGTCGATGAAGACGGCTTTGTCGAGCTTGTCGGGCGATCCAAGGACATGATCATCTCAGGCGGTTTCAACATCTATCCGATTGACCTTGAAAACGAGCTTTCGAAAGAAGACGACGTTGCCGAAGCTGCGGTGATTGGTGTGCCGTCTAGGGCATGGGGTGAGACGCCCGTTGGTTTCGTCGTGTTGGGCGAGGGCGCGCGCGAAGCCGATGCCATCCTCGCCAGCGTCAATGCGCGGCTGGGCAAGACGCAGCGGCTCTCTGCGCTTTATGCAATCGAGGAAATGCCGCGCAGCCACATTGGCAAGCTTCTGAAAAGCGAACTTCGCGATGAGGCGGCGGCAAGGATTGGGGATTAGAGCGCTAAAGCTTGAAGACCTGCGCTTTGAGACGCGGCCACCGTTGGGAGAGGGAGAGAGAGTGGTGGCCGCGTCTCGCTCGCTGCGTAAAAGCAGCAAAGCGCCTTGCAACGTGGTCCCGGCGCCCGCAGATCCCGGTGCTCTTTAAAAAAGCACCACACGAGCATCGAAACCAACCATCAAAGCGGGCAACCTCAGCGAGGGGAACGCTGTTTCAGCGCGGGAGCCTGTGGGGTGGAAGACCGGGATCCTGGAAGACATCCCGACTGCCCAAAGGCGCGCTTCAATATGGCTGCCAGCCTTGCGGCAAGCGAATTGACGACACGAAGCATCGGGGGGGAAACTTCGGTGCCGCCATATGCGCGCCTGCCAGTTTGGAGAAGAGAAGAGGCTGGCAGTGCTGCGCTGCACAATTTATGGTGTTCGATAGCGTGAAACTCAAATGCTAAAATATGAAAATAAGTTGCAAAATACGCAACACGGCGCAGGGTTGGATACAAGCGATGTTGCCGCTCACCCACAGCCGGTGCTGGACAGTAAGTGGCACGCTGCCGTAACGGCGCATTTATGCAAGCAGACCATCTTCCAGATTCGATCCTGATCGTCGATTTCGGCAGCCAAGTCACCCAGCTCATCGCGCGCCGCGTCCGCGAGGCGGGTGTCTATTCCGAAATCGCACCGTTCACCATGGCCGAAGAGGCGTTCCAGCGGCTCAATCCAAAAGGCATCATCCTTTCCGGTGGCCCGGCAAGTGTGTGCGACGATGGCTCTCCGCGCGCGCCGCAAAGCCTGTTCGATGCGGGCGTTCCGATCCTTGGCATCTGCTATGGTCAACAGGTGATGAGCCACCAGCTGGGCGGCGAAGTGCGTCCCGGTCACGAAACGGGTGAGGGCGGCGAATTTGGCCGCGCCTATCTCACTGTCACCAAGGAATGCGCCCTTTTCGATGGCCTTTGGGCCGAAGGTGAGCGCCACCAGGTCTGGATGAGCCACGGTGACAAGGTCACGCAATTTGCCGACGGCTTCGAGATTGTCGCAACCTCCGACGGTGCGCCCTTCGCCGTGATCGCCGATGAAAAGCGCAAATATTACGGCACGCAGTTCCACCCCGAGGTGGTCCACACGCCCGACGGCGGCAGGCTGCTTGCCAACTTCGTGCGCCATGTCTGCGGTCTTGCCGGCGACTGGACCATGGCCGAATTTCGCAAGACCAAGATCGAGGAAATCCGCGAGCAGGTCGGCGATGGCCGCGTGATTTGCGGCCTGTCCGGCGGGGTCGATTCGGCGGTGGCAGCTGTCCTCATCCACGAAGCCATCGGCGACCAGCTAACCTGCGTCTATGTTGACCATGGCCTCATGCGTCTCAACGAAACCGAACAGGTCGTCTCGCTATTCCGCGACCATTACAATATCCCGCTTGTCGCCGTTGATGCGGAAGAAACCTTCCTTGCAGGGCTGAAAGGCGTCACCGACCCCGAGAAAAAGCGCAAATTCATCGGCGGGGCATTCATCGACCTCTTTGAGGCCGAGGCCAAAAAAGTGGGCGGCGCGGATTTCCTTGCACAGGGCACGCTCTACCCCGACGTGATCGAGAGCGTCTCCTTCACCGGCGGGCCATCGGTCACGATCAAAAGCCACCACAATGTCGGCGGCCTTCCAGAGCGCATGAACATGAAGCTGGTCGAGCCTTTGCGCGAGCTCTTCAAGGACGAAGTGCGCGATCTTGGGCGTGAACTCGGCCTTCCCGAAGCCTTCGTCGGGCGTCACCCCTTCCCGGGGCCCGGCCTTGCGATCCGTATTCCGGGCGAGGTTACCAAGGAACGCTGCGATATCCTGCGCAAAGCAGATGCGATCTATCTCGAAGAGATCCGCAACGCCGGGCTTTACGATGCGATCTGGCAGGCGTTCGCCGTGCTGCTTCCGGTAAAGACCGTCGGCGTGATGGGCGATGGCCGCACCTATGACAGCGTCTGCGGCCTTCGCGCGGTGACCAGCACCGACGGAATGACCGCCGATATCTACCCCTTCGATGCATCCTTCCTGACGCAAGTTGCGACGCGCATCGTGAACGAAGTGAAGGGCATCAACCGCGTGGTTTACGATTACACGTCCAAGCCCCCGGGCACGATTGAGTGGGAATAGCGGCAACCTTTGCGGGTCCATGCGCCTTCTGATAGCGATAGATCAAAGCCAATTCTTGAACGGAATATGACCATGAAAGCCACTCGTACCGCCGCTCTTGCCTCGCTCCTCACGCTCGCCGCCTGCGGGCAGACTGCGGGCGAAGAGCCTGCTCCCGTCATCGAGGGCGCGTGGGAAGTCGATAGCGAGGCTTCCGAGCTTTCCTATGTTTCGATCAAGCAGGGCGAGATTGCCGAAACCAACACCTTCGAAACGGTCACGGGCACGGTTCTGGGCAATGGTGAGGCCATGGTCGAAATCGACCTCGCCTCCGTTTCCACTGGCGTCGATATTCGCAACGAACGCATGCGCGACATTTTCTTCTCTGTTGCCGACAATCCCAAGGCAACCGTGACCGCCACGGTCGACCCGGCAACGTTCGAAGCCTTGGCCGTTGGTGAAAGCGCCGACACGACGCTCGACGGCACGCTTTCGCTCGCCGGCGTCGAAGCTCCATTTCAGGCCGAGGTCAGCGTGACGCGCGCAGGACCTGACCGCGTGATTGCGGTCACCGATAAGCCAGTCATTATCGAAGCGGGTCGGTTCGAACTCGCCGATGAACTGGCTGAGCTACAGGAGCTTGCAGGCCTCGATTCGATCACGCCCGTTGTGCCGGTCACATTCTCGATCACGTTCCAGCGGTAAGCGCGCCCTCATCATTTGAGCCAAATCAATGCTCTGCGCACAAGAGCAGGGCACAGCTTCTTTCCGCTTTTGATGGAAAGGGCCGATCATGTTGAAGATCGCAGCGATCTTGTTCCCTGTAATTGCCACCAGCTTGATGGGAGTGGCCGTTGTTGCCGTTCTCACCATGAATATGCAGTCAACTTTTGAGCCAATCCTTTGGGCTGCGCTTGGCGCGTTGGTTGTGTCGGTCCCGATCAGCTGGTTCATCGCCAGACAAATTCCGGGCGCAAAGAACACCTGAGCCCTGCACGCGTCACGAAGGGCTTCGCGCCGCTTGCCTCATAAATAGCCAGCCGTCACAAGACTGCTCATGCAACTTGACCTTGGAGCGGACCATCGAACCGCAATCCTGCGCCGTAGCCAAGCCGCATTGATCGAGCGCTTTGGCCGCATCATTCGGCCACCTGACAAACGACGCAGCCCGGAATGGGTGCTGGTCCACGGTGTTATCGGTGCGCAGACCAAGACGGCTGCCTCCAACGCGTCCACTGATGGGCTTCTCGCCGAATTTGGCTCGTGGGAGGCGGTGGCCGAGCTTTCCGAGGAGGAGCTTGAAGAGCGTCTTCAACGGCAGAGCTTTCCCTCGGTCGCGGCCAAGCGGTTAAAGGCGTGCCTTCAAGCCATCATTGCAGAGCGCGGCAGCGTCTCGCTTTCCCACCTTTCAAACCTGCCCTTGGACGAAGCCATGGCGTGGCTGGAGACGCTTCCCGGCGTTGCGCGCAAGAACTCGGCGGGCGTGATGAATGCATCGAGTTTCGACCGAAAGGCCATAGTGATCGACGGCCACCACCGGCGCATCATGCAGCGCACGGGCGTGGTGCCGCCCAAGGCGGATACGGCAAAAACCTATGACGCGCTCATGCCCATTGTGCCGGAAGAATGGTCGGCGGCCGATATCGACGAGCATCACTTGCTCTTGAAAAAGCTGGGCCAGACGTTTTGCCGCCGGCGAAAGCCCCAATGCGAAGGGTGCCCGGTGCGCGATGATTGCCAGACGGGGTCTTAAAGCCCCGCCATCATTTTCGCGCTCAGGATTTCGACCCAATATCCATCGGGGTCCTTGATAAAGGCGATGTGGCGCATCGCTCCTTCTTCGGGACGCTTTTGATAGGCGACGCCGTGTTCGTCAAAATGGGCAATCGCGGCTTCAAAGTCCGGCACGTCCAGGGCGATATGCCCAAACCCGCGCGGGTCCGAATTGCCGTCGTGATAGACTGCGCCTTCCTCGTCCTCCGTCCCCCAGTTGTGGGTCAGTTCGAGCACGCCCTGACGCGAGAAGACATATTGCATCGCTTCTTTGGGGTCCTCTGGCACCTCGTCCTCGCTATCGGTAAAGCCGAGGAAATAGAGCGAGAATTCACCCGCTTCCACGTCCACCTTGCGCAGCAGCGTCATGCCGAGAACGCCGCAGTAAAACGCAAGGCTCGCGTCCGGATCCTTGATCCGAAGCATGGTGTGATTGAGGGTGAAACCGTGGGGGTTGGCGGACATAAGCTGGCTCCTGATGGTCGAGGATGAGAACGAAATGAGGCGCGGTGCGTTTCGTTTCCCATGTTGTCAGAAAAAGAGGTCGATCAAGTTTACCGTAGTCTGTCGAAGGCTATGCCGGGGCGCACGAGGAATGCCAAGGGACCAAAGGGTCAGCCCGATGCTTTTCGCTCGTGCATTTCGTGCATGCTCTCCGCGCAGTCGCTTGACCGCAATACGGCGGCCGCGACCAAGGCCTTGTTCAAACTCGCCAAAACGCCCGAGGCGATGCTTGCCCTTGAAGATGATGCCATCCGCGAGGCGATCAAGCCCTGCGGCCTTTACAACAACAAGACGAAAAGCATCCGCAAATTCTGCAAAAGCCTAATTGATGATCACGGCGGCGTGGTGCCGGACACGAGGGAAGGGCTGATGAGCCTGCCCGGCATTGGCCGCAAATGCGCCGATATCGTGATGAGCTTTACCTTCGGGCACGACACCATCGCGGTCGATACCCATGTGCACCGGGTGTGCAATCGGATCGGGCTGACTGACGCGAAAACAGCTGAAAAGACCGCCCAGCAGCTGGAAGAACGCTCGCCTCAATGGGCGATGCGCGACGGGCATTTCTGGCTCATCCAGTTCGGCAAGAAAGTGTGCCACGCGCGCATTCCCAAATGCGATATCTGCGTGGTGAGCGAGTTGTGCGAAACGGGGCCAATTACACGGGGCTAATCACATGGGGCCGATCAGCCGGGGAAGCTGACGCCGGTTAGCTCTTCGGATTTTTCCCAAAGCGCCTTTGCCAGGGCTTCATCGCGGATGTGCGGATAGACGCCCGAGGATCGCGGTGGCTCGTCGCCCACCATTTCGCCGACCTCGCAATTCTCGCAATAGACCCCGCCCATGCCTTCCAGAAGCGGGCTTGTCGCGGCCCATACGGTGGTCGAAGCGCCTTCTTCGGTGGATTTGAACATGGAGTGCGTGTTGCCTTCATCATCGTACCACCCCATCGCCTTTTGCTCGTCCATCGTCAGGTGGCGTTGCAGCGGGGTGGCGATGCCGCCGGGATGAACGGCAAAGGCGCGAATGCCGTGGGGCTCTCCCAACTTATCAAGGTGCAGCGCGAACAGGGCATTGGCGCTCTTCGCCGCGCCATAGGCGGACCATTTGTCATAATCGCGCCGCTCCCAGTTAAGGTCATCAAGGTCGAGCGCATTGAGCCGGTGCCCGATGGAGGAGAGGCATACCACCCGCGCAGAGCCTGCCGCTTTGAGCAGGGGCCAAGCCCTCGCAGTGAGATGAAAGTGGCCCAGATGATTGGTCGCGAACTGCATTTCATAGCCGCGCTCATCACGCATCAGGGGGCTTGCCATGATTGCCGCGTTATTGATGAGAATGTCGATTTCGAACCAGTGGTTTGCAAGCTCGGCTGCGAACGAATCGATGGAATGAGGGTCCGACAGATCGAGCGCGAGGACCAGAATATCGCCCCCGATATCGCCCAGAACTTCTTGCGCCTCCACAGGTCGCCTCGCGCCGACACAAATTTTTGCGCCCGCTTGCGCCAAAGCGCGAACCGTTTCTGTGCCGATGCCGGAATAACCGCCGGTCACCAGAACCCGCTTTCCCGTAAGGTCAATGCCGGCAACGACCTCCTTCGCGGTTGAGCGCATGCCAAATGGAGAGCCAATAGGTGTCTGTTGCGAGGTCATATTCATCACATCCATGTCTTGGAGAAAGGGTCGGCTGAGGCTACCAGTCTAGCCCAAAGTTCAAACATTGCGAGGGAGACTGAAAGTATGAAGACCGCGATCACCGAAATGTTCGGCATTGAGCACCCGATTATCCAGGGCGGAATGCACTTTGTCGGCTTTGCCGAAATGGCGGCGGCTGTGTCAAATGCAGGGGGCCTGGGCATCATCACCGGCCTGACGCAAGGCACGCCCGAAAAGCTCGCCAATGAGATCGCGCGTTGCAAGGACATGACCGACAAGCCGTTCGGCGTGAACCTGACTTTTCTGCCTTCGCTTACACCGCCCGACTATCCCGGACTTGTCAAAGCCATCATCGAGGGCGGCGTTAAAGTGGTCGAGACCGCTGGCCGCAACCCGCAGGAAGTGCTGCCCCACCTCAAGGATGCAGGCGTCAAGGTGATCCACAAATGCACCAGCGTGCGCCACTCCCTGAAAGCGCAGGAAATCGGCTGCGATGCGGTTTCGGTCGATGGTTTCGAGTGCGGCGGTCACCCAGGCGAAGACGATGTGCCAAACTTTATCCTTCTGCCGCGCGCCGCGGACGAGCTGGAAATCCCATTCGTATCCTCGGGCGGCATGGCCGATGGCCGCAGCCTTGTGGCATCGCTCGCCATGGGCGCACAGGGAATGAACATGGGCACGCGCTTTATCGCCACCAAGGAAGCCCCCGTGCACGAAAACGTGAAAAAGGCGATCGTCGCCGCATCCGAACTCGACACGCGCCTTGTCATGCGCCCGCTGCGCAATACCGAGCGCGTGCTGAACAATGATGCGGTCGAGCGGCTCCTGGAGAAGGAAAAAGAGCTCGGCGATGATCTCAAGTTCGAGGACATCCTGCCAGAGGTCGCGGGCGTTTATCCGTCGATCATGATGGAAGGCGAAATGGACAAAGGCGCATGGTCGTGCGGCATGGTCGCCGGCCTCATCAACGACATTCCGACTTGCAAGGAATTGATCGACAGCATCATGGCAGAGGCCGAAGAGATCATCACAAAGCGCATGGGCGCAATGCTTGCCGCTTAAAAGCGCGCATTTGGCAAAATAGGAACCGGGCGGGTCGGGACATTTGATCCCGGCCCGCTTTTCTTATGGGTCTGCGATTATGATCGGCGCTGTTTTCTGGTTGCGCCCCGCAGTGGAGGCTTAGCGCGCGCCTTCGGATGCTTGTTCGACGCGGGTGTAAGGCACGAAATCCTCAAACCGCACCGCGCCGGTGAAGAAGCCCGAATAGCGTTCGACCGTGTTGGCGATATCCTGACGGCAAAGCTGTGAACCGCTGAACCGCTCGAGGACAAGCACATCGTCACGGTCGATATCCTGCGGCCTTGTTGTTCGCTGCACATAGATCGTCTTGCCACGGCCATAGACATAGGCTGTGTCGTCGATGGTGGTGACGCGCTGATGGGCAAGGCTGTTGATGCAATTGACCGGCTCGCCGGCCTCGCGCCCTTCGAGCATTTTGGCAAGACGCGCTTCGCCTTTGGAAAGCTCTTGCCCAGCCTCGTCAGGCGATGCGTCGCCAGCCATTGCTGGCGCACCGAAAAGCAAGGTGAGGGCGGCTGCACCGCAAAAAGCGGCGCTGGCGGTGGCGGCGTTAAAACGAATCATGACACACTCCTGATTGCCCGTCGTGCAAACATGGTAGCATATCACTGAACCTGCGCTGACCGTAGGTGGGGCCAGCCGCGTGCCGTTACCCCTCACTCATATTCGAGGGTGAGCGCGAACTGGCCCTCGTAAAAGCCCGGCACGGTGTTCGAGGGCACTTGCAAGCGGCCTGCGATCGTGAAGGTGAAGTAACCATCGGGATTAACGATGCGAAAGCGGCGCGGATTGGTGTTGATGATAATCGGAGGCTGGCTGCCGATAAGGATCGCATCCATTACCAGCGTCTCCGTACCGCCAGAGCGGGTGAGAATGTGCTGATTGGCGTTCACATTGATCAAAACCGTCTGAAGGAACTGGCCATAGCCCCAGAAACGCGCCGGCTCCTGGGTGCCGTCGATCTGGATGATACCGCCCGTGGTGCTTACGTTTCCCGCCGAATCCATGACAATTTCGCCATCGCTATTGCCGGGGATGATATCGCCGAAATCGAGATCGGTTTGTTTGACGAAGCTTAAGGGAGTGACGAGAAACGCCTGTGTGTCGGCTGTTTGCGTTTCCTGTGCGAGCGCATTTGCAGGCAGCATCCATAGGCCGAGAATGGCTCCCAGCAGGCCTGCAATACGTTTGAAGCTGTGCATGTTCATTCGCGACCCAACCGTTCCTGATGAGCGGTCTCTAGGTGCAAACAATTAACTATCTTTAAAAATCAGGCGGCTGTCTTTTCGTCGCCTGTATTGGCTGGGCCTGTATTCGCTGGGCCTTCATCGGCTGGTCCGCCGCGAAGGACAAAACGCCGGTCGCAATAGCCGCAATCGACATAGCCGCTGTCGTCAATTTCCATGTAAACAAGCGGGTGGCCGAGAGCTGCGGGACGGTATCCGCTCCCTGCGCGAATAGAGCTTGCCCCGTCGCAGGAAACGCGCCGGGTGTCGACTTTGATTGTCTCAGGAATGAGTTCTGCCATATCCCGCCCGATAATCTCAGTCTGGTTTGTTTTCAACTCCCCAATCCATACGCAAAGGCGCTGTATGCCGGGTTAGTTGTAATCGATGGTGACGGTAAATGTGCCGAGATAGGTGCCCGGTTGCTGATTGGCGGCAACATCCAGAGTGCCCGCGACACGAAAATCATATTCGGTCAGAAAGAAATAACCCGGCAGTCCGAAAATCACTGTGCGGTTATAATCGGTGGTGAAATCGCGCAAGGTCATGGTTTCCCCCGGCAGCGATGTGTGGGCAAGCTCGATGCTGTCGGTGCCAGCCGGACCGACATAGGTCGGAAAGTCGATGAACAGGCGCCGCGTCATGCGGAATTCTGCGGATTGCGGGTTGCCGCCCGCCGATATGACCGAGCCCGAGGTCGAAACCGCGCCAGCAGGCGAAAGTGTGATCGTTCCGCCTGTATCGCCCGGAATGATCTCCCCGAAGTCGAGATCGGCCAGTTTCACAAGGCGCGTGTCGATTACGATTTCGGTGTTGGCAGTCGTGGTTGTCGTTTGCGCAACCGCCCCATGCGGCGCGAGGCACAGCGCTGCCATCGCCGCCAGCGAGGCGGAGGCGAGGCGCGTGGTGCGCGCGCTTTTGCGCAAAAGCGATGTGCCGGTCTTTTCCATTACACCTTGGCCTATAGATCGCCGGTTATGCGCAGAAGCTGACCAAAGAGAGTTACCGGTCCATTTACTTTTTACGCCCCCTTGCGTCCCTCATCACCCGCTTTATTGGCTATGGGTATGAATGCTCCAGCCATCCGCATCGACAATCTCGCCAAACGCTATGCCGCGCCCAAGGGCGCAAAAGGGGCTGAGGCAGAAGGAAAATTGGCATTGAAGGGGGTAAGTTTTGATGTGCCCGAAGGGTCGATCTTTGGCCTTCTTGGTCCCAATGGGGCGGGCAAATCGACGCTGATCAATATTCTTGCCGGCCTCGTTAACAAGACCAGCGGCTCGGCCGAAATCTGGGGCTTTGACATTGACGAGCAGCGTCGCAATGCAAGCCGCGCCATCGGGATCGTGCCGCAGGAAATTGTCTTCGATCCTTTTTTCACGCCCTATGAAGTGCTCGAAAACCAGGGCGGTTTTTATGGCATTGGGGCCAAGGACCGGCGCAGCGAGGAATTGCTTGAGGCGGTGCGGCTCGCGGACAAGCGCGATGCCTATGCCCGCACGCTTTCAGGGGGCATGAAGCGGCGTTTGCTGGTGGCCAAGGCGATGGTCCATTCGCCCCCCATTCTCGTCCTTGATGAACCCACCGCAGGTGTCGACGTCGATCTTCGCCGACAGTTGTGGGAGTTGGTGCAGGAGCTCAACCGTGAAGGCGTTACTATCGTCCTCACCACACATTATCTCGAGGAAGCCGAGGAGCTGTGTGACGAGATCGCGATCATCAACCACGGCGAACTGATCGCGCACAAACCCACACGCGAACTTGTCGATATGGCGCGCGAGAAGATCGTTGCTGTGACGCTCGCCGATGATGTGAAAAAAGCGCCCACCCACGATGCCTTTCGCAAGGTCGAACTGACCAATGAGAGGGGCGTCGAGATCACCTATGACAAGGACGAGATGAGCGCAGGGCAAGTGCTTGCCATTCTACAGGCGCAGGGCCTCACGATTGAGGATGTCACCACCAGAGAGGCCGACCTCGAAGACGTCTTCGTGCAATTGACCAGCGCAAGCTAGGCGACGCTTGCCGGGACAGCTTTCACCCGGGTAAACGCAATTTTCACGGGCTGTGAGCTAAGCCCTCGCCCATGGTGGCAACAGCTCACATGGAGGCTCCGGCCAAGGGAGGAGGGCACTACCTCTCGATCCATTACCTGCGCGCGGTCGCGGCGGTGATGGTGGTGGCCGAGCATATCTTCAACTATGCGCTGGTCCCGGTCGAGGATGAAGTGTTTGTCCATTGGCTTCGGCACGGCGTCGCCATCTTCTTTATCATCTCGGGCTTTGTGATGGTTACATCCACGCAAGGCCGCACCACCCGGCCGGCTGCGTTCATGAAAAGGCGCTTTATGCGCATTGCCCCGCTTTACTGGGTGATGACGATTTGCTGGATCGGGTTCTTGCCAAGTTGGAGCCTCGACCATTTGGCCGGATCGCTGCTGTTCCTGCCAAGTCCGGACCCTGTTTCGGGTGTCATGCGCTCGCCTTTGCTTGAGCCTGGGTGGTCGCTCAATTACGAGATGTTCTTCTATCTTGTTTTTGCAGGCATCTTACTACTGCCGGAGAAGATGCGGTTTTGGGTCGCAGCGCTCGTTCTGGGCCTGCTCTCGCAAGGCACGCAATGGTTCGATCTGCCGCCTTACCTCGCCTATTTCGCAAGCCATCTCCTGTTGCTCTTCGTCGCCGGCATGGCTCTTGCCAGGTTCAACTGGCGGTTGCCTGTATGGATGAGTTTTGCTGGATTTGCAGGCCTTGCGATCACTCCGCATTTTACCGATGTTTGGATATTTTCTGTCTTCATACCCTGTGTGGCGATTGTCGCAGGCGCTCGCTCGCTTGACGGGTATCTGCCTAAAATGAAGCTGCCCACATTGTTGGCTGACGCTTCCTATGCGATTTATCTCTCCCAGTTGATAACATTGCAAACCTGCTCGGTTCTGGTGGCGCCTTATCTACCCGGACCGCTGACATTTTGCGTGGTGATGGCGCTTTCGTGCTGGGTCGGTGTCCTTGTCCACCGCCGCATCGAAAACCCGCTCACCGCTTTGTGTCAAAGGGGCTTTTCGGTCTTTCAATCAAGGGCGGTGCAAAGCGCAGCATAGCCGGTCTTGCGCTTAGACCTCTTGCCAGCCGCCGCTGCCCGCGTCATTGCCTTTGGCCATGACTAAGCAAGCGGATGCAAAAGCGACTGAAACAAGCGCATATGATGTAATCATCATCGGATCGGGAGCCGCCGGGCTGACCGCAGCGTTGGAGCTTGCGACACGCCTGCGCGTTCTGGTTCTCGCCAAAGGCTCGCTCACCGGCGGATCGACCGCATGGGCGCAGGGCGGTATCGCGGCTGTCCTTGATGCAGGCGACACTTTTGAAAACCACGTGCGCGACACGATGGTGGCGGGTGCTGGCCTCAATGATCGCGAGGCGGTTGAGTTCGTGATCGAACGCGCGCCTGAAAGCATTGACCGGCTGGTCGAGCTTGGCGTGCCGTTCAACAAGGATTCGGGTGATCTGCACCTAACACGCGAAGGCGGGCACTCGCACCGCCGTATCGTCCATGTCGACGATGCAACCGGATGGGCGGTGCAATCGGCTCTGTTGAAAGCCGCAGAGGCCAATCCCAACATCACAATGCTCGGCGGTCGCACCGCGATTGACCTCATCACCGACCGCAACCGCGAACGCTATTCGGGCGGCGGCCATGTGTGGGGCGTTTATGCGCTCAATGAAGAAACCGGCTGGGTCGAACGCCATGTCGCGCGCGCTACGATCATGGCGGCAGGCGGGGCAGGCCGGGTGTATCAGTTCTCAACCGCTCCCAGAGGCGCGACCGGCGACGGGATTGCGATGGCATGGCGGGCAGGCGCGCGCGTCTCCAACATGGAGATGATGCAGTTTCACCCCACCTGCCTCTACAATCTCGAAGTCAAAAACTTCCTCATCACAGAGGCCGTGCGTGGCGAGGGCGGGCATTTGAAGCACCCGGAAACCGGGCACCGTTTCATGGTCGAATATGATGCCGACCGCATGGAATTGGCGCCCCGCGATGTGGTTGCGCGCGCTATCGACGATCAGATCAAGCGATTTGGCCTCGACTACGTCCATCTCGATATCAGTCACCAGCCGCCTGAATTCGTGCGCGAACACTTCCCGACGATTTATGACAAGCTGATGGGTCTTGGCATTGATATGACGAAAGAGCCGATCCCGGTGGTCCCCGCGCAGCACTACACCTGCGGTGGTATCGTGGTGGATTTGTCTGCGCGCACCGATCTTCCCGGCCTTTGGGCAGCAGGCGAGTGCACCGAAAGCGGCCTTCACGGCGCGAATCGTCTCGCGTCGAACTCCCTGCTCGAATGCTTCGTGTTCGGAGAAGCGGCAGCGTCGGACATTCTTTCCAAGTGGGACGATCTGCCCGAGCCCCCAGCGATCCTCCCGTGGGACGAAAGTCGCGTTTCGGATTCGGACGAGCAGGTCGTGATCAAGCAGAACTGGACCGAGATTCGCCGCTTCATGTGGAACTATGTCGGCATTGTGCGCACCACCAAGCGCCTAGAGCGCGCCGCCAACCGCATCGCTCTGCTGCGCCAGGAGGTCGAGGACTATTACGGCAGTTTTGTCGTGACCACCGACCTCATCGAACTGCGCAACCTGCTGCAATCGGCTGATCTCATCGTCACCTCGGCGCTCGCCCGCAAGGAAAGCCGGGGACTGCACTACACGCTCGATTATCCCGAGCTTGCCGACGAAGTGCGCGATACGGTGCTGGTGCCCTAAACGATCGAGCGGCCGCAGGGCCCGCTTGTGGCCGGCGACCGCTCTCCCATTGCCCGTGTGTCTCGGAAACTTAGCCGAGGATGTCCTTGAGGCTTTTGCCGATATCGATGGGATCGGGGTCGATCATGCCAGCGGTTGAACCGCCGCCGCCAATGCCGCCGTAATCCGTGCCGATGTCGACGCCGCCTGCAACAGCGTCGAGGGTTTCCGCGTCCAGCTTGGCGATGCGGGCCTTGGCGCTTGCCGATGCAGCAGCGAGGCCGGCGCTGAGGTCGGAAGCGCTCAGGCGAGCGGCTTTCTTAGTCGTGCTCATATTATATGTCCTATGCTAATGACCCGGGTGAGTTAGATGCGAACCGTTTCTCCACTCACCGGGCCTTGAGTGAATGACGGAAAGTTTGACGCAGGTTGGGGCGGTCTCTGAGGCCCAACCGGAGAACGGGGCACATGGATCGTTTGCGAGGGGTGACGCCGCGTGGTGACCTGCGGACAGCGAAGGCAGCTTTGCGTGCCGTTTTCGGCAAACCAGCGGCAGGTCGCGCGCAGGGTGCAGGCGGGCGCGACATCTACCACGGGCTGCAATTGTTCTAGGATCGCCTTGCCAAGCCCGCATCCCCCATCGCGCCATTGGCCACAGCCACTGTTCGCGCACGGGGCCGAGAACCGCAGCGCATGGCCCGGATCAATGCCAAGCTCGTCAGCGTCGAAATCATCGGGAGGCTCTGCGCCCTTGTCGGCATAGGCAACCTGCGCCTCGCCATCCTCTTCGAGCACCACGCCAAGAAGCTTTGCCTCAGGATGATCGAACGGTGCGCTGGGACAATCGAGCTGCGGTTCTTCGGACATTTGCGGTGTATCCTTCCCTCGAAACGGATGCGATCGGGTCGAGGAGAGACTGTAGGCAGGCAGCACGAGGCTGCGTATCGACCGGGTGTGCTAGTGCATGTGTAGGGGCGCTTTGGCTGCGCACCGGCAATCAGATCGCACGCAACGAAAAAGAGCGGCCGCAGGTCCGATGAAGAACCCGCAGCCGCTCTCTTGCGACCCTGAATGGGGGAAGGGGACAGGCCGCTTTTCGTGAAAACAGTTATAGGTCGCGGGCCCCGCGGGGCTCTATCGCTCTCATGTGCTAGTATTTCTGATATACAGCACACAGAAAGGGAAAGCGGCCTAAATGAACGCCATGATCAGACCCCTCGCAATCGCGCTGGCCGGCGCTGGCCTCACCGCAGTTCCTCTTGCAGCCCAGAATCCGGCAACGGAGGACCCTGCATCGGATGCGCCGCCTTCGGATAACCGGATCATCGTCACCGCAAAGGCCGCTGGCGCGCCGATGTGGACGATTGAAACCGACAAGGGCGCAGTCATCCTCGTGGGCGAAATCCGCGCCGTCCCCAAATCGACGCCCTGGTTTCCCGACCGGCTCGAGAGCGCCACACACGAAGCAGACCGCGTGATCGTGCGCGCCGCGCCCAAGTTTTCACCCGGCGATGTGTTTCGCCTGCTCTTTCGCGGGGGCAAGTTCACAAAGCTTCCCGATAAAAGCGTGGCCGCCGATTATCTGGACGATGCGCAGCGTGCCCGGCTCGCACGCCTCGAGGCGGAATACGACATCGATTATGATCGCCGCTCGTTCCTGATGACCGGCTTTGACCTCCTCGCGCGGCGTCTCGATTTCGATGACGAGACGACCAAAGACGCGACCGACATCGTCAAGAAAGCCGCACGCAAAGCCGATGTGCCGATCACCCGGCCAGAGCGTTTTCGCGGCGAAGACCTGCTCGACAATCTCGCCGAGGCGCCGCCGACAAGCCACATCCCCTGCCTAGAGGCCGCGATGAGCGCGACCGAGGCGGGACAGGCGATCATTCAAAAGCGGGGCGATGACTGGCGCAGCTTCGATATTCCCGCTGTCATGGCGAACCCGCTCGAAGTGGCGCTGGGCACTTGCTGGCCGTGGGCGGACGATGAACTTGGCGATGAGATTCGCGGGCAATGGGTGGGCATGATTGCCGACGCATCGCAGCAGGCGGGCGTGACGCTTGCGGTGGTGCCCTTGCGCGTGCTGGCCGAGCCCGACGGCGTCCTCGACCAGCTTGAGGCACAGAATTTCCTCATCGGCGGGCCGGACTGGCGGGGCAAGGCCACGGGCTCTCCCGAAGGCTAACCCTTGCTCTTGCGGCGCATGTCTGCATTGTAGGTTGCCGAAAGAAACCAAAGGAACCGCTGCGCCCATGCCCACCATCACCACGCCCAACACAGGTATCGAACTTTTTTACGAAGACCACGGTGATCCATCGCGTGAAACGATCCTGCTGATCATGGGGCTGGGCGCGCAGATGACTTTGTGGCCCGATGAACTGGTTGAAACTCTGGTCGGGCACGGTTTCCGCGTCATCCGCTATGACAATCGCGACATTGGCCTTTCCCAAAAGTTCGAAGGGGCAAAGCCGCCAAAGCTTGCCTGGCAGATTATCCGCCAGAAGATCGGTTGGCCCGCCAAGGTTCCCTATACGCTGGAGGCGATGGCCGATGATGCGGTTGGTCTCCTGACCGCTCTCAACATAGAAAAGGCGCATATCGTGGGCGCGAGCATGGGCGGCATGATCGCGCAGCTTACCGCGATCAATCATCCCGAACGGCTTTTGTCGCTCACCTCGATCATGTCGACCACCGGCAACAGCTCGCTTCCGGTGGCGGAAAAGCACGCGATGGATGCGCTTGTTGCTCCGATCAAATCAATGAATGAGGAAGATCTGGTGGCGCACGGCCTTAACATTTCGCGCAATATCGGATCGCCGGGCTATCCGGCGGATGAAGAGCGCGCGAAAGAGCGTATTCTCGCTACCATCCGGCGCAGCGTCTATCCCGCCGGGCTGCCGCGGCAACTCGCTGCGATTATTGATGATGGCTGCCGCCGTTCGCGCCTCGCAAGCGTGACCGCTCCCACGCTCGTTCTTCACGGCGAGGGGGATCCGCTGGTTAAGCTTGAAGGGGGTCAGGATACGGCAAAACACATCCCGGGGGCCAAGCTCGTCACCATTCCGGGGTGGGGCCACGATCTGCCGATCGAGCTGATCGAACCATTGGCCGGGCACATTGCCGATCACGCCCGCTCGGCGATCGAGAAGACGCCTGAATCATCGCCTTAGCCAGCATAGGGGCGGGCGAGCAGCAACAATATTGCAAGCCCGTTTGCGAAAGATTCAATGATTGATTCACATGATTCAATCACCAAATTTTTCTTCACAGATTCACTTTGGGGGTTGCGGAAGTCGCGACTCAAGCTTTTTCGGCGCGTCGCTGCACTGCAACATAAATATGCGATCGGGTTCGGTGCAGAATCATGGTTAAAAGGCCGTTGACCCGATTCCGCTTCTGATTCACTATCTGGTGGTTCGGTTCGCAATGGACCCCCAAATTGTAGTGCGCATCCTCGCTTTCAGGCACGCTTCCGGGCATTAGGCACACGGAGCGGCACGGGGAAGGATTCGCTGCGAGCGGGTTTTTTGAGGGCCGATCAGGACGGTTTGATGGGACTGCCTGTTAGCGTGCTTGCGCAAAACACGGGCAAAAAATGTCGATAACACGGTGCGGAACAGAATCGGAACAAATGGGCCTTTGCGCTATAAAGGTCAAAGGCGTCCGATTCGAGTGAATTAGAACGGGGCGATCATGGAATTTAAAGCGGGTGACGAAGTGCTGAACGAAGCAGAAGGCGTTGACGTGGCCGACACACAGGAAAAGGCAAGCACGAATGCAGGTAAGGCTGTGACAATGGAAAAATCCGACAAAGGCAGCGACGCTCTTATCGCGGAGAAAAGCGCCGAAGCGCTGGGCAACGCTGTGGCAAGCGCGGCCAAGGCTGCTGTTGATGACAGCAAGAAGGTCAACGACCGCCGCTTCGACATTCAGATCGACGAGAGCCGTGATGCCAACCTTACCGAATTCGGCAAGGAAACACTGACCGACCGCTACCTGCTGCCCGGTGAAAAGTATCAGGACCTGTTCGCGCGCGTGGCCGATGCCTATGCTGACGATCAGGAACACGCGCAGCGTCTTTATGACTACATCTCGAACCTGTGGTTCATGCCGGCAACGCCGGTGCTGTCCAATGGCGGCACCAGCCGGGGTCTTCCGATCTCGTGCTATCTCAACTCGGTGAGCGACAGCCTCGACGGGATTGTGAACACCTGGAACGAGAACGTGTGGCTCGCCTCCAAGGGCGGCGGCATTGGCACCTATTGGGGCAATGTGCGCGGCATTGGCGAGCCTGTGGGCCTCAACGGCAAGACCAGCGGCATCATTCCGTTCGTGCGCGTGATGGATTCGCTCACTCTGGCGATTTCGCAAGGCTCGCTGCGCCGTGGTTCGGCTGCGTGCTATCTCGACATCTCGCACCCCGAGATCGAGGAATTCCTCGAAATCCGCAAACCTAGCGGAGACTTCAACCGCAAAGCGCTGAACCTGCACCACGGCGTGCTGCTCACCGATGAATTCATGGAAGCGGTGCGCGACGGGGCCGAGTTTGAATTGAAATCACCCAAGACCGGCGAAGTGCGCGGCAAGGTCGATGCGCGTTCGCTGTTCCAGAAACTGGTCGAAACCCGCCTTGCAACGGGCGAGCCTTACATCGTGTTCAACGACACGGTGAACCGCATGATGCCAAAGCACCACCGCGAGCTTGGCCTCAAGGTTTCGACCTCGAACCTTTGCTCTGAAATCACTTTGCCCACCGGCATTGACCACCTCGGCAATGACCGCACGGCTGTGTGCTGCCTTTCATCGCTCAACCTTGAGAAATGGGATGAGTGGAACGGCGACAAGCAGTTCATCGAAGACGTGATGCGCATGCTCGACAACGTCCTTCAGGATTATATCGACCGCGCACCGCCGGAAATGGAGCGCGCGAAATATTCCGCCATGCGCGAGCGTTCGGTTGGCCTTGGCGTGATGGGCTTCCACTCCTTCCTGCAATCGAAGGGGCTTGGCTTTGAAAGCGCGATGGCGAAGGCCATGAACCTTAAAATGTTCAAGCACATTCAGGCCAAGGCGTCCGAAGCCTCCATGCTGCTGGCGCAAGAGCGTGGCCCTTGCCCGGATGCGGCCGACATGGGCGCGATGGAGCGTTTCAGCTGCAAAATGGCAATCGCGCCGACGGCGTCGATCTCGATCATTTGCGGCGGCACCTCTGCCTGTATCGAGCCGATCCCGGCCAACATCTACACCCACAAGACGCTCTCGGGCTCTTTCATCGTGAAGAACCCCTATCTTGAGAAACTGCTCGACAAGAAGAGCAAGAATTCGACCAATGTTTGGAACTCGATCCTTGAAAAGGGTGGCAGCGTCCAGCACCTTGATTTCCTCTCCGACGAGGAAAAGGCGAGCTTCAAGACGAGCTTCGAGATCGATCAGCGCTGGCTCCTTGAATTTGCAGCCGACCGCAGCCCTTATGTCGATCAGGCGCAATCGCTGAACCTGTTCATCCCGGCTGACGTCGACAAATGGGACCTGATGATGCTCCACTTCCAGGCGTGGGAGAAAGGCATCAAGTCGCTTTACTATCTCCGCTCGAAATCGGTCCAGCGCGCAGGCTTTGCCGGCGGCGTGGAGGCTGACAACACGGCGGACGCGGCGAAATACGAGTTGAGCGCCGAGCAGACCGACTACGAAGAATGCTTGAGCTGCCAGTAAGGCTCCTCGACAAGCAAAAAAACTCCCGCCAGGCCCAGCGCTTCGGCGGGGGTTTTTGTTTCCCTTGTCTGCTTGCCTTGGGGCTTTGACGTAGTTTGTCTGCAAAGCATGCCTAACGCTGTTGGCCTACACCTGGCGCTCGCCCGCCCCAACAGGAGACCCTCCGCGCCATGTTCGCCAACAGAGCTTCCGCTGCCCGAGATTTCGAGCGCAGCCAGATCAGCGCCGTTGGCACGTGCAAAACCGCGCGCGGACAGGAATTCGAGATCGAATATCGCGATATCTCGCAAGGGGGCTGCCGCGTCGATGACTTCGTTCGCGGAATGAGCCTTGGCGCGCATGTCAGCCTTTTTATCGAAGGCACCGGACCGATCCGTGCCGAAGTCGCGTGGCGACAGGGTGACCGGGTTGGCCTGGAGTTCATGCAGCTTTTGCCGGACCGGGTATACCGCCACCTCATCAGGCAGGAATGGGACCTTGCCCGCCGCGCGCCGCTGATGGATGGGCAAGTCTTTCCGGTGCGCCGGTTGATCTGACGCGCGGCGGGCAGAGCACCACCCCCTCGCACTTGGCTGCAAAATGTGTCACGCTCCCTGCTGCTGCAGGAGGAGAGGTCTGATGGCACCGGAAATTTGGATCGGAATTGCAGGAACGCTTTTCCTGTTGGGCTTCATCATCAACGGACGGCGCCTGTCGCGCGGACCCGAAGGGCACAGCGCCAATGCGGGGCGCCTGCACATGGCGATGGGCACGATCACCTTGCCATTCATGTGGCTGGCGGTTGTCGCAGCGGCCAGCATGTGAGCGAGCGCGGGTCATGAAAGCCACCCGAATTCTCATCACCGCCGCGCTCGCTCTCGCGTTGTCTGCATGCGCCAGCCAGATTGACGCAGGCGTCAGCACCAAACCGGACACCCCCGGTTTCTTGTGGGGTTTGTGGCACGGTTTCATTTTCCCGTGGAGCTTCATCGGCTCGCTCTTCAGCCCCGACATCGCGGTCTATGCCGTGCCCAACAAGGGGGGCTGGTATGACTTTGGCTTCTTCCTTGGCGTGACCGTTTTGGGCGGGGGCAGTTTCTTTGGCTCGAAGAAGAGCAGGGACTGACGCTGCGAGAGATAACAGAATAATTTCAAAGGGGAGCGAGGCGGTGCTCGGAATTCTTGGATTGCTCGCAGGGATTACCCTGCTCATTTGGCTTGCGCTTCGTGACGTCAACATCATCTTCGCCTCGGTCCTCGGGGCGATATTGGTCATTCTCACCAATGGTCTGCCCTTTGCCGAAAGCCTCACGCAAAGCTTCCTGCTCTCAGACCTTGGCGCGTTTACCTTTGCCGGGCGGTTTTTCCTGCTGTTTGCGGCAGGCGCGGTGTTCGGCAAGATCATGGGGGACAGCCATGCCGCGACTTCAGTGGCGATGGCGCTGGTGCGATTGCTCGGCGCACACCGTGCGCTTTGGATCATCGTTCTTGCCTGCGCGCTCCTGACCTATGGGGGCGTGGTGGTATTCGTGGTAATCTTCGCCTCCTATCCTTTGGGCCTGAGGCTTATGAAAGAGGCCAACATTCCCAAGCGCCTGTTCTGCGGCGCGCTTGCGCTTGGCGCGGGGACATTCACGCTCACCGCGCTTCCCGGCACGCCTTCAATCCAGAATGTCATTCCCACGCTTGCGCTTGGCACCGACCTGTTTGCAGCGCCCGTGCTTGGCCTGTTCGGCGGGGCGATCATGTTCGTTGTCGGTATGATCTATCTGGAGCGGGAGCGGGTGAAGGCGGTGGCTGCGGGCGAGGGATTTGAAGCAGGACCGCGCGATGTCATCCCTGATTTTTCGCAGATCGAGAAAGACGTGCCACATCCCCTGCTTGCGGCCTTCCCGCTAGTGCTGGTCATCGGCACCATCCTTGCCCCGCGCCTTGCGCAAAGCGCCGGGATCGAGGCGGCGTGGATCGCTTTCGCCAGTTCGCAGCCGATCTTGTGGCCGTCGATGGCGCTCATCTTTGCAAGCGTTGCCGCCACCGCGCTCTTCCCGCTGGTTCGCAAGAACCCCTTGCAGACCATGGGATTGGGCACGCAGGACGCGATCCTCCCGCTGATGGCGACAGCTGCGGTGATCGGATTTGGCGGGGTGGTTGCGCAAACGCAGGGGTTTGCCTTGTTCACACAGGCAGTCGTCGGCTCGGGCCTCCCTCCGCATCTCTCTGTCTTTGCCGCCTCCAGCACGGTGGCCGGGATCACCGGCTCATCCTCCGGCGGATTGCAGATCTTCATGACCACGCTGGCCGAGCCGTTTCTGGCGCTGGGGCTCGATCCCGAAGAGCTTCACCGCCTGGCCGCCATGGCAAGCGGCGGTCTGGATTCGCTCCCGCATTGCGGCGCAGTGATTGCGATGTTGACCATCACGCAGCTGACCCATCGGCAAGCCTATAAGGACGTGTTTGTAGTGACGGTGCTGGTGCCGATCCTTGCAACGCTTGCGGCGACGGGTCTTGCGATGGGGATGGGTTAGAGACCCATCGCGCTCCAATAAAGTGCGTAAAATGCGGCCCATCCGATGAAGAAGGCGGCCCACACCGGCCGTTTGCCAAAGCGTTCCACCATGCGAGGGCCAGCCCAGCCTGAGATCACGGCGACCAATACAAAGCGCGGCAATCGCGCGATGATTGAGGCAAGGGCGAAGAATGCCAGCGCACCAATCCCACCGCCCATTGAGCCTGCGGCAAGGGCGTAGAGTTTATATGGTACCCCTGAAAAGCTTCCCATAGCCATCGCGATTACGCCGCCCTTCGCCCAATCGTCATGCGTCTGTGCGACAAGCGCGGCGTCGATACCGGGAAGGACAAGCATGAGCTCGATCACATCCTTGGGGTGGATGCTTGCCCACAGCCACAAGGCCGCGCCGCCAAGGGCCGCTGACACAGCCGCGACGAGAGCACCGAGCATTGCCTTGCGAACACCGCTCCTGATGCCGAGCGCCATGATGGGCACATCGGCAACGATGAAGAACAGGACCGCTTCGGCAAAAGCCCAGATGGCGACAAGCGCGATCATCGCGGCGAGCGCCTATGGCACGAAGAAATAGTGGACGAGGTGGAAGAAAACGGGCGCTGCAAAACTCACCGAATCCATCCGGTCGAGCGCGCCGCCGTGCCCTTCGATCATGGTGCCCCAATCCTTTGCGCCGAGCGAGCGTTTCACTGCCGAAAGCACCAGCCCTCCGGCAAAGCCTGCGAACACGATTGTGAGCGCGAGAAGCCCGGCCTCCCAAGGCGCAAAAGGCGTAATCCAGAACAGCGCGGCGCCAATCGCGGCGGCTGACAGGCCTCCGCCTATAAGACCCTCCCACGTTTTCGCAGGGCTAACGCGCGGGGCGACCTTGTGTTTGCCGAAAAGCTTGCCGAACACATATTGCAGCACGTCGGAAATCTGCACGACGGTGATGAGGAAGAAGAGCAGCAGGAAGTTGTCGCTGTCACCCGGAATGTCGAGCAGCAGCAGCGCGGGCGCGTGGCTGATGCAATAGACGCCAAGCATGAGCGCCCATTGGATTTTTGCACTTCGGGTGAGGAAGTCGGCGGTTTCGCCTTTGAGCACCGCGAGGAGCGGCAGCAGCAGGAACGCCCAGACCGGGATCAGGATCGAAAATAGCGACTGCCAGTCAGTGTAGATCAACCAGTATTGCAGCGGGATAAAGAGGTAGAATGCCGCCACTGTTGCGGTGTGATCCTCGGCCCGTGTGGGCGTGATCGACAAGAACTCGCGCAGCACGAAAAAGCTGGTGAGCGCAAACAGGACGACGGTCACCCCTTTGCCAAAGACAAAAGCGACCGCGAAAATCGCGATCATGAACCACCATGCCTTGATCCGTTGGTTGAGGTTCGCGACCGTCGCGATGCCGCCCTCGCTGGTGACGCGGCGCGAGAGGACGAAACCGATGCACGAGGACACGAACAACAGCGCGAAGACCCCGCCGAAAAGCGTCGCCATCGTAGGATTTATCGTAAGGTTGAGGTCAGGCATCATGCGTCTGCTCCCGACAGGTCAATGATCGCATTCTGGGCGCGTTCGAGGAAAGCGGCCTTTTCTTCGCCCTCCTCCAGTTTGATCGGCGCACCGAAATGCGCGGTCGAACTGATCGGAGCGGGCAGGATCGCCCCCTTGGGATAGGCGCGCGCGAGATTTGTCAGATAGACGGGCACAAGCTCGGCCTGCGGAAAGCTTTTGGCCAAGTGATACAGCCCGGATTTGAAGGCACCGGGCAACGCTTCGGCGCGCCGTGTGCCTTCGGGGAAGATGATAAGCGATTCGCCGGTATCGAGCACTTCGCGCAACGGGGCGAGCGGGTCTTTGCTGCCCGTGCGCTCGACCAGTACCGCGTTGAGCACCTTGAGCGCGACAAACCGCTGCACCGGACCGCCGCCCCAGTAATCGGCCGCTGCAACGGGATGCGTTACCGCGCGCAAATATCCCGGCAGCGCGCCGCACAGGATGATCGTGTCCATATGGCTTGCGTGATTGGCGAAATAGATGCGCTGGCGCATAGAAGGTTCGCATCCGGCCCAACGCGCTCCGCCGCCGACCAGAAACCTGGCCGCGCCGAACAGCGCCTCTCCCACCAGACGCGCGATCATTCGCCCGCCTCCCGGGTCGATCCTTTTTGGGCGCGCAGCAGATTGGCGATGCGGTGCAATCGCACAAGGCAAGTGATGGCAGAGCCAACCGCGATAATCGCGAGGCCAGCGATCAGGACCGCAGGGCCCGGCAAAACGGTTTCGCCCACGACGCTGGATGGTGCGAAGAAGGTCAGAACTGCCGCGACTGTCAGCACGAACATCCGGTGCTGTTTTGCCATCGGGCCAACAAAATCCTGCTCAAACCCGAGCGATCCGCCCAGCGCGCGGATATAGGCCGTGCCAAAGGCAAGGACCGTCGCGCCGTGTCCAAGCTCTGGCATGCCGCAGGCATAACCCGCCGCAATCAGCAGCAGCGCATCTTCAATCCGGTCAGGAAATTCATTGTAGAGCGGGCCGGTCGCCGAACCCTTGCCCTGTTCGACCGCGACCAGCCCGTCGAGCATATTGGCAAGCAGCCTGAGTTGTATGCCGAGTGCGCCGCCAAGCCAGAGCCACTGGCTGCCATAGGGCGCCTGGATAAACGCCCAGGCACCGGCCGCGGCAAAGAATATCCCGATCACCGATATGGCATTGGGAGTGAGGCCAACGCCCGCCAAACCCTTGGCCAATGCCTTTGCCCATCCGGCACTGCGCGTTGCCAATGGACGCCTGTTTTCAACTGTCACTGCTGCGATCCCCTGCCCCGATTTCCCTCGTCAGGGGTTAGCCTATCGCGGGCAAGGATTAAACAAAAGCTTGTTTCCCATAACAAAAGCCGCCCGGCACCAAGTGATGCGGACGGCTTTTGCCGGGGTTAGCTTGTGATCTACCTCGACAGATCGTCGCTATTGCGTTCCGCCGGGTTCCAGTCTTCCTGCAGTACAGGCTCCACCAGCCCGCCGCCTTTTACACCAAAGGCGTAGTCAGAAGCATCCGTCTGCGGTTCTTGTTGCAGTGAATACGGCTCTGCGACCGAGCCAATGTCCACCTGCGTCGTCACCTGATCGCGGGCATCGGATGCGCTTTCATCCTGATCGAGACCATAGGCGTGGCGCACTTTGTCCAAGAGGCCGTTCATTGCGCTCGTCGTCTCTGACCCGGGGGTTAGCGAAGCGATCAACTGACCGGGCGTCTCTTTACCAAGGTGCACGAATTGGGGGTTTGTATTGGGCTTGGGCGCATCGGCGCCCGGCCTAAGCTCGGTCTGCTCGTACTGGCCGATCACGCTGCGGGGTGCATTATCTTCGCGATAGGTCGGCTCCTGCGGGCCGGTGCGCTCGGGCTCCATCGGATTGTTGCCTTGTGTGAGCGTGATGTTGCGGCTGTCGCCGGTCGGGAAAGGCCCTTTGATCGGATTGTCGTCCAGTGCCATGAGAATCTCCTGTGATTCGTGTTTGCATCGGCGCCACCTGAAAAGCGGGGGGGGGGGAGAGAGCGGCGCGGCTTCACCTAAATAATGGGCGAAGGGCCCCGATTGTTCCGAAATAGCTGCAATTGCGCGCCATGCATGTTAAGATGATGCACAGCTTGCAAGCCGCACTCGGGGCGATGCGAGGCCAATCGCCCCGACTCAGATTTTGCACGGTTTATCCCCGAACAATCATACGTGCTTGCCTTAAGATTCGTAGCTGGTTCACCTATATAGGTCAGCCACTCAGGAAACAGGGATACACAAGATGTCGTTGCTCGAAGCCCGTAACACCTACAAGCCGTTCGAATACCCATGGGCTTACGAGTTCTGGAAACGCCAGCAGCAAATCCACTGGATGCCCGAGGAAGTGCCCCTGGGCGAGGACTGCCGCGACTGGGCACAGAACCTGACCGAGCATGAGCGCAACCTGCTGACGCAGATCTTCCGATTCTTCACCCAGGCCGATGTCGAGGTGCAGGATTGCTATCACGACAAATATGGCCGCGTGTTCAAGCCGACCGAGATCAAGATGATGCTCGCCGCCTTCTCCAATATGGAGACGGTGCACATCGCGGCCTATTCGCACCTGCTCGACACCATCGGCATGCCTGAGAGCGAATATTCCGCCTTCCTCGACTATGAGGAAATGGCCGACAAGCACAATTACATGCACCAGTTCAGCGTCGACACCGACGAGGACATCGCCCGCACGCTCGCCATGTTCGGCGGCTTTACCGAAGGGTTGCAACTGTTTGCGAGCTTCGCCATGCTGATGAACTTCCCGCGCTTCAACAAGATGAAGGGCATGGGCCAGATCGTCAGCTGGTCGGTGCGCGATGAGACGCTGCACTGCGAAGGCATCATCAAGATGTTCCACACCTTCTGCGAAGAGCGTGATTGCCTGACCAAGGCGGTGAAGGAAGACATCATCGACATCTGTCAAAAGACCGTGCGCCTCGAAGATGCGTTCATCGACCTCGCCTTCGAAATGGGCCCGGTTGAGGGCATGACCGCCAAGGACATCAAGAAGTACATCCGCTACATCGCCGACTGGCGTCTGGGTCAATTGAAGCTGCAACCGATCTACATGATCGACGAACACCCGCTGCCATGGCTGAGCCCGCTTCTGAACGGCGTCGAGCACGCCAACTTCTTCGAAGCGCGCGCAACCGAATATTCCAAAGGTGCGACCAAAGGCGACTGGAACACCGTTTGGTCCAGTTTCGACAATCGCCAAAAGGCGAAAGTTGCGAATGAGGAAGCACCCGAGGCCAGCGATCCGGATATGTTTGAAGCGGCGGAGTAGGTTGATATGGGGGGCACGCCGCAGCAAGAGGCGAGGGACGCCGTAGAAGCGATCCAACGAATAAATCCGGCCTCCGTTGTTCGAACAGAGGATTTGGGGCCATTCGCACTTTCCGACGCGCAAGAGCCCGTCGCGAGATTAGTTCGCCTCTTCACACAAATTCCGATTGCTCACATTGAAGAGCTTCCTGATCAGCAAGCAAACCAGCTTCGCGAACAAGCCTTGGCAATTTCCAATCGAGTCCGTGAGCTTGACGAATTCGATCCTAAGTCGGTTGAAAACCCTGCCGCCAAGCAGAAATCGTTAGTCGACGATTTGACCAATGCCTATCCGAACACTTTTACATCCATCTGGCATCACATCGGATACCTTTCATCACGCGAACGTGATTTCGCCGCTATGGAAGTTGAAGCGCGCTCAATGATTGAGACGGTCAGTAAGGATGCAGACGCGCTTCGCAAAGACTTAAGCGAACAAAGGGATGCTGCGGACTCAATCCTAGATGACATTAAGCAAGTGGCTGCTGAAACTGGAGTATCTCAACAAGCAATTCATTTCTCGACAGAAAGCACGTCTCATTCGACCGAGGCAGGAAAATGGGAAAGTAGGACGGCGATTGCGTTTGCAATCTTGGTTTCCTACGGTGTGCTGACCGTATTTCTACATAAAATCCCTTGGATTCAACCAACTAACACATACGAAACTGTGCAACTCGCAGTTAGCAAAGTCGTGATTTTTGTGGCGCTATTTTATGCGCTGACGCTTTGTGCGAAGAACTATCTTGCTCACAAGCATAGCGAGGTGGTGAACAAGCATCGTCAAAACGCTCTGTCTACTTATAAAGCAATCGCCGATGCCGCGCATGATGAAGCAGGAAGAGACATAGTGCTTTCGCACGCTGCCGATTGTATTTTCTCGCCGCAAGACACAGGATATCTTTCGAACAAAAAATCTGATGGAGCTGAGTCAGCGCCTACACTGCAATTTCTTCCGCGTGTAAGTTCTGGGTCAGATGGGTAGGTCCTTGGATGTGCCGCATACAGGTACAGCTGCCTAGCTTCTTCAACACCACATATTCCGCCTACCCCCGCGCCGCTCTGCCAGTCCTTCGGCGAGCATCACCTCGGCCACATTTGCGCCGCCGCGTGACATCACGAGAAGCTTGCGACCGTAGCGATCTTGGCTGCGCCCATCGGGGTTGGGTTCGAGCGTAAATGCGCCTTCATTCAACCAGCCTTGCAACCGCAGCTTTGCCTGCTCGCCCAGCCGCCGTTCTCGCGCGCAGCCGGGGTTCGTAATTTCGGGAGTGTCGAAACCGACCAGCCTGATTTTCTCGCCGCGATACCAGATCGTGTCGCCATCAACGACACAGGTGACGCGCACCGGTCCTGAGCAAAAGCCAAAGGATGCCCGCTCCTGATCGACCACGTCGACCGCCGCGCTCGCTTGGGGTCCGTCACCGATCGATCCGGCGAAAAACACCGCGCTGAATGCGGCCAATGGCAGGGCGACCATAGCAACAGGAAACCAGCCAATCCTGCGCTTCTTAACGCGATAGGCCTCTGCCTTGGTCCAGTGGGTGTTGGGAATGACCTTGCCCATGACCGGCAAGATGAAGGCAAATTCTCAACATCGCGCTAATTGCAGGAAAACCCCCTCAACCCTTCCGCAACGCCTTTGCGCGTAAGCCTCACGCATGGACCCGCTCGCTGACCTTCTCACCCCGGCCAACGTCATCACTGCGCTTCTCGCGATGAATTTTGCGAGCTTCGCGGCGTTTGGGATCGACAAGTCGCTGGCGGAAAACCGGGCGCGGCGTATTTCGGAAGCGGCGCTTCTCAATCTGGCCTTCTTTGGCGGGATTGGCGGCGCTTATGCCGGGCGCGCGCTTTTCCGGCACAAGACGCGAAAGCAGCCCTTCAACCGCCATTTGCACACCATCGCATTCCTGCAGCTTCTGGCAGCGGTCTTTGTGCTCGTCTTCTTCTGGTAGCCGGGCGGGCGAGCTTTCCTACAGGTCCCGCCGCACCTTAACTCGCGGCCCATGACGCAGCGCCCGCCCAAACTGTTTTGTCCTCCTCAATAGGCGCGCTGCGGGCCACACTCTTTTCTGCCCCTGGACACTGTCTCAACTGTCTCAAAATGTGCGATTTTGCATGATTTCTCAAGGGATTGATCCAGATCAATTTCCAACAGGCCCCGCGCGCCTAATCTTGCCTCACACCATCAAAGGGAGGCCTATAATGTCACAGCACACACCAAACGAGCTCACCGAAATCTTCAAACGCGACCGCGATCTTGTCACGCAGCTGAAAGGCGAAGATGCGCACTTTGCGCGGCTTGCGGAGGAATATCACGAGGTGAACCGCGAAGTGCACCGGATCGAGGCGGAAACCGAGGCGGCGAGCGATGAGCGGTTTGAAACCCTGAAGAAACAGCGCCTTTCGCTGCTGGACCAGATCACCGCTATCGTTGGCAAGGCGCGCGAGGCAGTCTAGAACGCTGGGCGAATGCCACTTTCGCCGAATTCATTGAAAGGAATATCGTCATGTCTCTCCTGAAAGTTGCCGTGCCCGCTCTTGCTGTATCCGCGCTCGCCCTTGCCGCCTGTGCGCAGGAAGCCGAGGAAACGACGTACGAAGTCGATGCCGAAGATATGGGCGGCGGCGAATTGCAGGTCGCCGATCCGCAGGAAGGCGAAGTGCCCGTCGACCTGCCCGAGACGCCGATGAAGAACGTCGATCCCGAAGCGGAAACCGAAGAGATGGGTGAGCAATAAGCGCTGCCTGAACTATCACGGCGGCTCTCTTGCCGGTTAGACCCCGGCGAGGAGCTGCCGCGAATACCAGACGTGTGGTCGCAAAAGCGCCTTCCACCCGGATTCGCCGATCGAGCCGACCCACGAACCGAATTTGAGCCTCGTTCCTGTGTCGAGGGGCTCGATAGCAAACCAGCTTGCGGTGTTGGTGTCCTTGGACAAGGCGAGAATTTCGCTGCCCTTGCGCTCGACTACTTCCCATGCACCAAACCGGTCGGTTTCGCCGCGCGCAAAACAGTCGCGATAGTCGCTCTGTTTGCCGAACTGCGCGAGGAGGCTGGCCTCTGGAACAGGGATCGCGTGAACTGACGGCATGGCTTTGCAAGCTCCCTTCAAGCGCGCGTCGGGATGCGGGCTACAGACGGCCTTTTCCCAAAGCTTGCGCGCATCATAGCACAAGCATCGCGCCGCCCGGAAACTGGCTTTTCATGCCGGGCCTGCCTGCATCGCGCAATTTCTCGGAACGTAAATGAGTGACCGGGCGTTGTAGCTTCAAATGCAGACACGAAAGGTCCTCGACGCGATGACTAAAACGCACCTCAAAGCCCCCCTGGCAGTCCTTATTGCAGCGCCGCTTTGTATCGGTCTTGCCGCCTGCAACACCGAGCCAGAGGTTATCGAAGAGGCGCCCGTCGAAGGGAGCACAGTCGTCGATGCGACCGCCCCTGGCGTTGGTGCCGGAAACCCCAATGGCGATGCCGAGCCCTCGACCGCCGTGCCTGGTGAAGACGTTTACGGCGACACGAACACCGAAGAGCCGACCCCGCCATCGGGCGCTGAACCGGTCAACGATATCGAATATTAATAAGGCGCAAACTGCCCTTTTACTTGAGAATTTCACTTATCTGGCAATCGACAAAGGAATTGCTCATGAATGTCCCGTTTCGCAAATCTGATCTCGCCCGCGCTACCGCGATGGCTGCTGGTCTTGCGCTTGGCCTTGGTGCCTGCACGAGCGAGGCTGACAGCGTGAATGCTGGCCCTGATGACAGGCCAGACACCGTCGGTGAGCCTGCAACCAACGATATCACCGGCGAGCAAATCGAAGAAGCCGTTCCCGGCATCGAGGAAGCCGATCCGGATGGCACCAGCCCCAATACGGCTGATCTTGGTGATGAGGAAAACGCCGAATATCGCGATATCGACGAGGAACCTCCCGAACTCGACGATATGTAAGCCGTTTGACCCTTGCGAGCCGGGCTCGCCCGATACCCCCCCACTAGCGCGCGCCAGTCTTTCCCGGACGGCGCGCGTTTCTTTTTTCGCAGCAGTAATAGAGGGGCGCGTGCGCGGATGTGTCCGGCACTATCCGAGAAAGGAGCGGGTGCTACTTGCCCCCGTGGCCCCATGCAGCCTCTGGCGGCTCGATTTCTTGGGTGAGGTCGAACTCCACGCGGAACAGGCGATCCTCGGGCGCGCCGCCCTCTTGCGTGCGCTTGAGCTGATAGGCGAATGTCGCATTGTCGCTGCCCGCCGGATCGACTTCAACTGACCAGACATTGGTGACCGAGGCATCATAGCCCTGGGCCTTGAACATATCGACGCTGTATTGATCGACCGGAAAGCTTTGAACGCGTGCTGTGCCTTCACCGGCGGTGTCGCCGCCATATTGGGTGAGCTCGTCCTCCTCACCGTCCTTGTGGCGATGGTCGTGCTTGAGGCGCAGGCCGATTGGCGTTTCGCCTTCCCCGTTCATGTGTGGCACAAAGTTGCGGGTGATCACCCATGTGCGCGAGCGGTCCCATTCGCCGTCCAGCTGCACATGGAAAGGCACTGCGATGCGATCGTTTGAGCATTCCGAGACATGCATGATCATATCGGCGCCGACGAAGTCGGCATCCGCTGCATCCTCGCTGACGAGGCCGCCGGCATAGGCCTTGCCGCATTGGCTGGAGAGCGCCTGCCAAAATTCGTCTTGGGGCGATGATGGCTCAGGGCCTGCCGGTTCAGCCCCGCAGGACGCGAGCGTAATGAGTGCGCCCAGTGGAGCGGCGAATTTGAAAAGATGCCTCATGGGCAAGCGGTATAGCGCAAGGCTCCCGCTTGCCTAGAGTTCAAAGCTGGCAGCGCAGTCCGCTTGGGGCGCTGCCAGTGCTATGCGATGCTTAGAAAAGCAGCGTCTTGGGATCGGGCATCGGTTCCTGACGCTGCGCTTTGAGCAGGCTCAGAACGCTGCGCACACCGACCCAGATGGCGATCAGGGGCATCAAAAGGATACCGATAAAGACGATCGACAGGACGCCAGCGACAACGAAGCCGGCAAAGCCGAACCAGAACGTGCGGATGAGATAGTCAAAGTGCGACTCAGCCCACGCCGGCTGGTTCTCGTTCTGCCAGACGTGAGCCAGTACGATGCCCACGAGGCCGGTGATGCCGGTGATAAAGCTTGCAAGATAGCACAGAGAAATAATCGTCGGCTGGTTGAAATCGAACCCTGAATTGGGTGCAACTTGCCGGTTGTCGTCTGGTTTTACTGGTTCGGTCATGTCTGATCCCCCATTGATGGCCGTGTGTGAATTGCGGCAGTCTAAGCAAAGCCGCGCAGCGATGGAAGCTATTTTGCGCACCAGTCGATCGGGCTCGTTCCCCAGCCGCTGGCCGAGGCAAGGCCGCTTTCGATCATCACATCGGCCAATGTTTCGTGCCCGCCATCGGTTTGGCGGCGTACGGCGCGCAGTTCCCTGCCATATTGATCGCGCGGTGGGTCATCGGCGCCGTCCCATTCGAACGCGCCTTCCTGGAGCCATTGGTAAAGCCCCAGGCGGGCAGCGCGGGCGAGCAGGACCTCTTCCTCGCATGCACCATCGAGTTCGGGCGCATCAAAGCCGGTAAGGCGAACGCGGCGGTGGTTGGGGCGCGAGCCGAGGAACAGTGTATCGCCATCAATAACGCAGCCAGCTGCGCGATTGCCTTCGCCGCAAAGGGCAAAAGCATCAGTGACGCGCACCCAACCGTGTTCAGTCACAGCGGGGCGAACCGCGAACCACCACAGCCCAATGACAATAGCAGCAAGCACAGGGACGCGCCACACAAGACGCCGCCGTTTAATGCCAGAAGGGCTATGCCGGGGGCGTCTGCGAAATCGGGGGCGGGATGGAGCTCGAGCGCGCGGCATGGAAGGCAAATGCTAGCACGCGAAGGTCAAATGAAAAGAGGCTGCGCATGAAAAAGGGCCGCCCGGCTTTCGCTCGAGCAGCCCCATGTATTAATCCAATTCCGAGGTGGCGATTAGCCGATGTTTTCGGTTTCTTCGAGAGAGCCGAATGTGCCGTCGGGCCGCTCGATGCTTTCGCAAGTGCCCGCATCGACATAGGTCCAGGCGTTGCCTTGGTAATCAATCACCGAAGTGCCGGCACAGCTTGTGTCGGGCCCGGCTTTGCATCCGTTCTGACCAGCGAGCGAGATGCCGTAGCATTTCTCTTTTTCGCCTTCGCCAGCTGCTGCCAATGCCTCAGCCTCGGTGTTCGCTGCGGCTTCTTCGCTGGTTGCTGCCGGTGCCTCTGCCCCACCACCACAAGCCGCGGCCAAGCCTGCGGCCGCTGCCAGTGCGATAGACCCTTTGATACGCGCCGTGTTCATAATCTGTCCCTCCGTCCAATATGCGAAGACCCCGTTTCGCAAAACCTGATCGGGGTCTTGCCGGTAAGTTCGCAAGACGAAGGTAAACGGTTACATCCCGATTGGCAAAAATTCATAGCGAGCGTCACAGACGCTTTCCTCAACCCTTCCAAACCGCTAAGCGCCGGTGCGAATTGAGGCAGCGGCGCGCTGCGCGATAAGGCGAGACAAATCCATGGCTCCATCCAAGGGCAATGATGCAAGGGTAGACCTTGCGAAAACCGAGGTTCTGATTGAGGCGCTGCCGTATTTTCAGCGTTACGCTGGCCGCACTTTCGTGGTGAAGTATGGCGGGCACGCAATGGGCGACCCAAAGGCCGCGCGCGATTTTGCCGAAGACATCGTGCTGTTAAAAGCGGTGGGGATCAACCCGGTCGTTGTCCATGGCGGCGGACCGCAAATCGGTGATATGCTCAAACGGTTGGGGGTTGAGACGACCTTTGTCGATGGCCTTCGGGTCACCGATGAGGCAACCGCGAAGGTTGCCGAAATGGTCCTTTCAGGTGCAATCAACAAGGAACTCGTCGGCTGGCTCTCGAGCGCAGGCGGCAAGGCGCTGGGCCTGTCGGGCAAGGACGGCGGGCTCGTGACCGCGCGCAAGGTCACCCGGACGGCCAAAGACCCTGAAAGCCTGATCGAGCGCGCGGTGGATCTGGGTTTTGTTGGCGAACCTGCCCATGTCGATACCTCCGTCATCGACACTGCGGTTCAGGCCGGCATGATCCCGGTGATTGCGCCGATCGCCGGTGGCGAGGAAGGGGCGACCTATAACATCAATGCCGACACGATGGCGGGCGCGATTGCGGCGGCGCTTGGCGCGGCGCGGCTGTTCCTGTTGACCGATGTGGCAGGGGTGCTCGATGCTGACGGTGAGCTTTTGAGCGACCTTGAACCGGGCGATGTCGCAAGGCTCATCCGCAACGGTGTCGTCAGTGGCGGCATGGTGCCCAAGCTTGAAACCTGCGTGACGGCGGTGAATTCGGGCTGCGAGGCAGCGGTTGTGCTCGACGGGCGGGTGCCCCACGCGATGCTGCTGGAATTCTTCACCGCAAGCGGCGCGGGAACACTGGTCCGTGCTTAACGGTTGAGTGTCTGACGGCTCAGGGACTGGGAGGCGCCACCACTAGAAAAGGGCGTATTAGTCGGCTAATACGCCAGCCAAGGGACTCAAACGGGCGCGGGCAGCCAAGGCTGCCTCGCGTAAATCGACAAGGTATAACAACCCAATGCCAACGCTCATCGACACGCTAATTCAAATCATATCACTGCTGGTAAATGTCTTTGTCATGCTGGTGATCGTGCAATTCGTCATCGGATTGCTGTTCGCCTTCAACGTGGTGAACCAATCGAACCAGTTTCTCGCGCAGGTTTACGAATCGATCAATCGCCTGATGGAGCCGGTTCTGCGCCCCGTGCGCAACATCATGCCGCAAACCGGCGCGCTTGATCTTTCGCCTCTGGTTGTGATCGTGGTGGCGCAGATCGTGCTCATCGTGCTCAGCTCGATCGGGCGCTCGCTATGACGGCCGCGCGCATTGACGGCAAAGCTTTCGCTGCGCGCCTTCGCGAACGGGTCGGCGCCCAAGCACTCGATTTTGCGAAAGACGCAGGGCGCAAGCCCGGGCTCGCGGTGGTTCTGGTCGGCGATGATCCCGCAAGCCAGGTCTATGTCGGCTCCAAAGGCAAGGCGACACTTGCTGCCAATATGGAAAGCTTTGAGCATAGCCTGCCCGATGACACCAGCGAAGAGACGCTGTTGGCACTGGTCGAAAAGCTCAACCAGGACGATGCGGTTGACGGTATTCTGGTGCAACTCCCGCTTCCCGATCACCTTGATGAACAATCCATCATCGCCTCGATCAGCCCGGACAAGGACGTCGATGGCTTTCATGTCATCAACGCAGGGCGATTGAGCGTCGGGCAATCGGGCTTTGTGCCTTGCACGCCGCTTGGCTGCATGATGCTGCTGACCGACCAATTGGGCGATCTGTCCGGTCTTGAGGCGGTCGTCATTGGCCGTTCGAACATTGTTGGCAAGCCGATGGCGCAGCTGCTGCTCGATGCGAACGCCACCGTCACCATCGCGCACAGCCGGACGAAGGATCTGGCCGGGGTGGTCGCGCGCGCAGATATCGTGGTAGCCGCGGTCGGTCGCCCGAACATGGTGCGCAAGGAATGGCTCAAACCCGGCGCGACTGTCATTGATGTGGGCATTAATCGTCTGCCCCCTGAACCGGGCAAGGAAAAAGGCAAGCTTGTGGGCGATGTCGCCTTTGACGAGGCGAGCGAAGTCGCGAGCGCGATTACGCCCGTGCCCGGCGGTGTCGGCCCGATGACCATCGCCGTTCTCCTGCGTAACACTCTTGTCGCCGCGCACCGCAATGCTGGGTTAAGCGTGCCCGAGGGTATCTAGGAGCCTCACAACCGAGGAGACTACATATGAAGCAGGCTTTCACTTTTGGCATCACCGCAGCACTCGCGGTGGGGCTGGGCGCATGTGCCTCCTCTGCCCCGCGCGGTCCATCCGAAAAGGTGATTGACCGCGTGCTCGCGACCGCTCCCGGCAAGGCTCAGCCAAGCACGATTGTTTCTACCGAGATCGCCTATGCAAAGGCGGCCAAGGCGCAAGGGTTCGCCGCTGCGATGTTGGAATATGCAGCGCCCGGCGCGCAAATCCATACGCCCGATGGCGTGGTGCCAGCGCAGGCGGTGGCTGATGGGCTCGCAGCCGTGGGTGTTGAACCGCAATGGGGGCCGCGTCTCGTGGTGAAAAGCTGCGATGGTTCACTCGCGCTTTCACAAGGTCGCTATGTCGATGAAGAAGGGGTGGTCGGCAATTACGTCACCACCTGGGCGCGCCAGCGCGATGGCGCATATAAATGGACCTATGATGCAGCCGGCCCCGACGTTCCGCAGCCACCGCCGCGCAAACAGTTCGAAGATGGCGATATCGTCGTGACCGCTCTGGACGTGGTTCAGGGCCTTGTCGCCACCTGTCCGCGCGAAGGCGAGCCAACCCCGCCGCCGCCTCCCATCCCTGTGGGTGAGGGCGGCGCATCAGCGGCGCAGGTCTCTCGCGATGGCACGCTTCGCTGGCGCTGGGAGCACCGCGAGGGTGGCACCAAATACGTGACAGCGGACTATTATTTCGAGGGCGAATGGGTGACGGCAATCGAAGAAAGCCTTGCATCCCCAAGCGAATGATGGGCAAGGGCGGCCAATGCTTTCTGAACTTTTTATCTCCGCCTTTGTAACCCTGTTTGTGGTGATTGACCCCCCCGGCTGCGCGCCGATTTATGCAGGTCTCACCAAGACCGCTCCGCCTGCCCAGGCTCGCAATATGGCGCTTCGTGCCGTCGCGATTGCTGCGATTATCCTTCTGATCTTTGCCTTCTTCGGCGAAAGTCTGCTGGCTGCGCTGCATATTGAACTCGACAGTTTCCGCATCGCTGGCGGCCTCATGCTCTTTTTCATCGCCTTTGAAATGGTTTTTGAAAAACGCACCCAGCGCCGCACCGACCGCGCGGACAAGGTGAACGCCGATCCCGAGGTCGAGGATGTCTCGGTCTTTCCGATGGCCATGCCAATGCTCGCCGGGCCCGGTGCGATTGCAGCCGTGATGCTGTTGATGAACGAGGCGGAAACGACGGCTGAGACTATCGAAGTGTTCGCTGCGCTGGGCGCGGTCTTGGCCCTTACAGCGATTGCTCTGGTGGCTGCCGGCCCGCTGATCCGCTTGCTTGGCGACAAGGTTGAGGCTGTGGTGACACGCTTGCTTGGCGTGCTTCTCGCAGCGCTTGCCGCGCAATATGTGATCGACGGGATCAAGGGCAATTTCGGCATCGCGTAGGTGGGAGCCTTTTGAGGCGCAGCCACCGCTGACCTTTATTGCAGGGTCGTAATTTCTTCGCCGCCGTCGCTGCGACCGAAGAATTGCATCAACTGCACCAAAAGCTCGCACCGCTCGGTCAGGGAACCGGCTTCGAGCAAAGCCTGCTTCGATGCAGGATCAAATGGCGCGATTTGCGAGACGCCATTGATGAGCGACATATCGTCGAGGTTCTTCACCGAATCCCAGTCAACGCTATACCCCTGTGCATCGGCGAATTCGCGCGCTTCCTGTTCAAATCCGCCACGCTGGGCAAAGCTCAAAGTCTCGTCTTCGTCATCCTCGATAAGCTCGGCTTCAACCTGACGAAAGGCGGTGGCGACATCCATTTCGCGCAGCACGCGAAAACGCGATTGGCCTTCGAGAATGAGGTTATAGCGCCCGTCGTCCATTGCCTCGATCTCGCCGATCCGCCCGACACAGCCGATTGAATAAAGCGGCGCACCGTCCACGGCCCGCTGCGGCTGGATCATTCCGATCCGGCGGTCGCGCACCAACGCGTCGCCTACCAGGGCCCGGTAGCGCGGCTCGAAAATATGCAGCGGCAATTGCAGGCCCGGGAACAGGACTGCGCCCGCAAGGGGAAAGATCGAGAGGCGAGTGGACATCAAGCGCGCGCTTACCCGAACAGGATCTTGGACAGGCGGCGGCGTGTTGCCACCACCCATTCGTCTTCAAGACCCACAGCTTCGAAAATCTTCAGAAGCTGCGCGCGCGCGGCACCATCGTTCCAGCTGCGATCCTTCTCGATCATGGTCAAAAGCGTTTCGGCAGCCTCGTCGCGCTGGCCAGCTGCGAAGGCCGCTTCGGCGAATGCGAGCTGTGCATCCATATCATCGGGATTGGCCTTCGCTGCCTCGCGCAGACCTGAAAGCTCGCCGTCATCAACGCTGTTGGCCGCAAGTTCGAGCGCGGCTTTCGCGGCTGCAACCGCTGGATCACCAGAAAGCTTCTCGTCAGCTTCAATAGCCGCCAGAACCTGAGCCGCCTCATCGGTTTGCCCCAGTGCAACCATGGCCTTCACAAGCCCGGCATGCGCCGCTGCGTTGTCGCTCGCAAATTCGGTGACTTGCGCAAAGATACCCGCTGCGCGCTGTGCATCGCCTTCAGCAAGCGCGGCTTCGCCCATGGCGACAAATTGCGCGATTTCCTCTGCTGACGGGCCTTGCTGCGCGCCGCCGCCAGCGCCCGCCTCGATTGGTAATTGGCCAAGGAGCTGGTCGAGCATTTGCGAAAGCTGGCTTTCGGTGCGCGCATTGGTGAGGTCGGCAACCGGCTGACCCTGAAACAGGGCATAGACGGTGGGGATCGACTTCACCTGAAACTGGCTCGCGATGAATTGTTCTTCATCCACGTTGATCTTGGCAAGGACCACGCCTTTTTCTGCGTAATCGGCAGCGACCTTCTCGATCACCGGAGTGAGCGCCTTGCACGGCCCGCACCATTCCGCCCAGAAATCGACAATCACGAGCTTGGTCATGCTCGGATCGACAACCTCCTTGCGGAACCGCTCGACGGCTTTTTGCTCTTCGATGTTTAGACCCATGCTTGCCACGAAAAGGGCTCCTACTGTTTTGCTGGGGCATCGCTGCCCAGAATGATTCTTCGGCTTCCCATTTGGGGTGTTCGGCGGCCTTTTGAAGGGTGCAGCAGGCGCTGGCTAGTCACTCGTCCCACAAAGAGAGCAAAAAGACGGCATTTTTCTTTCTTTTTGGGGTTGCGGCGCATCGAACCCGCTGTTAATTGGCCGCCTCCCCGGCAGAGAGTTGCGGTATCCCGCCTTTCTGTGTGGCGTCAGTGAGCGGGCGTAGCTCAGGGGTAGAGCACAACCTTGCCAAGGTTGGGGTCGGGCGTTCGAATCGCCTCGCCCGCTCCATTACTTCAATGACTTACGGCGAAGCCGGGTCGTTTCCATGAAAAAAACATGAAAAACGTGCTGCGCAGGATTTTCTGCGTTTGCAATAGCTTGGCGTCATCTGACAGCACTATCGGATGATTTTTGCTAGTCAGTTTGGTCACAGCGATATGACTGCTGACATGCCTCGCAATTGGCTCTATGTGAAATCTAAAGCACTGAAATATAGACGTAATTGGACGCCATGGCGTAACATTGCTAAACCTTAGCTGGCATGGCGGCATGGTGCCGCATGAGCCAGAAAAGGACAGCGCCATGAAAGGGCAACCCGCAAGAGTGCTTGAGTGCAGCGACCTTGATCGCTTGCTCCAGCACTGTTCGACCAAACGGCACAAGCTACGGGATCAGGCAATTGTTTTGCTCAGCTTTAAGGCAGGGTTGCGGGCTTGTGAGATCGCGGGCCTGACTTGGCCAATGGTGCTGCGGTCAGACAATAAGGTTGCCGACCAGCTCACAATAAGCCGCAGTATCGCAAAATACGGCAGCGGACGCTTAATCCCCCTTCACAGAAACTTGAGGCGCGCATTGAAACGCCTGCACAGGGAGCAGGGAAATCCTGCAATTGGGCCCGTCGTGCGTTCAGAGCGTGGCGGACACATGACACCGCGAGGGATCGTGAATTGGTTTGGGTTCTCGTACCGCGATCTAGGACTTGTAGGCTGTTCATCACATTCAGGCAGGCGGACCTTCATCACGCAATCAGCGCGGTTAGTGAGCAAGTCTGGCGGGTCCCTGCGCGATGTGCAGGAGCTCGCTGGGCATCGAGCTCTCACAACAACTGAGCGATACATACAGGGAGATAGAGACGCGCAGCGCACACTCATTGGAATGCTGTAAACATTAGAAGAACAAACCACGAACAAAAAGGGGTGGTCATGCAAGAGCACGACAACGAAGAAAGTGAAGCGCGGACAGCGCGCATCCGGGAGCTCAATGATCTGCTCAGAAAGGAGCGCGAGGGTGGGCATATGTGTGTGAGTAATGGGGTGGTCGCTTTGGGCTACGAGGTGTTTTGCGAGATCCGTGAGAAGGTGAAAGCGTTCGATGCTTTCACTCCAGCGAACGATCCATATGGCGAGCATGACTTTGGCAATCTGACCCACAATGGGCACGAAATCTTCTGGAAGATTGACTACTACGACAACGCACAAACATATGCTTCGCCTGATCCCACTGACCCCAGCCTGACGACTAGGATCATCACCATCATGCTCGCCAGTGAGTACTGATGGCCAGAAAGCCGCCCGTGATCGAGATTCGCTTCCCGATCAGCGCGAAGCAATTCCGAGAAATCGACAAAGCGGTTCGGCGCGCAGGCTACAAAGCGGCAATAGAATGGTCTGAGAGTATCAAAATGCCGACCAACGCAGACGACTTTGCGTCTGAGGCAATCTACGTGATCTGCAACTCGGGCATGGCCAATCGGATTGCGTTGCCAATCTTCGAAGATTGCATGAAAGCTTTGAGATCCGGCCAATCATGCAAGACTGTGTTCGGCCACCCAGGCAAGTCTGATGCGATCGACTACATTTGGAAGAAGCGGCGGTCGCTATACCGCAAACTATTGAAGGCTGGAGATCTAATCGAGTTTTGCGCAACGTTGCCCTGGATAGGCCCAATTACCAAGTTCCACCTCGCGAAGAACATAGGCGCAGATGTCGCAAAACCGGATGTCCACTTGAACCGCTTGGCCGAACCTGAAGGGGTGACGGCGCAAGAACTATGCGAACGGCTCGCCAGAGAGACCGGCTACCGCGCGGCAACAGTGGACCTGATCCTCTGGCGTGCCTGCGCAGATGAGATCATTCATTCTCGCTGACGACAACGCACCCTAGGACTTAGCGATCCAAGCTAGGTTTTGCGTCAACCAAACTTCAGTCTTACCTTCTTTCAGTTTTTCCTTGATAGCTGCGATCCCGCCGACTTGGTGGGCAAACCCTTCAAGCAGCTCTGGCGGGATGTGATGCATCGCCGCGTATCGCAAGATTTTCCCATAATTGAGGACCTTGTCGTCACCTAGCGAGATTCCTTCATCTCCATCCGCAGCCTTCAGCGCCCAGAAGTACGGTTCAAGGGCGAAAGGAAGCCTAGGCTCCTTTTGGAGTTTATAAAGCAAAGCGTGCTCGAGGGCGCCTCTGTACCTATTGTCAGTCAAGCTATTGACCAAGCGATAGATCTCGCGCTTCGCGAAGGAGTCGGCTTGATCGTAGGCGTCCCGATCCAGGTCATGGCTTCGACTTCCGAAACCAGCACCAATCGCTTCAAGGCCTTCTTCCCACTTTTCTAAGACCTCTTGGCCGGAAGCGCTGAGCCGACGAATCGGCCTTACCAATCGTTTTTTCCGTTTCATGCACAATCCTTAGCCGCCGCACAGGCGTGCGGCGAGGTTTTCTGTCTAATCGGAAGAACCACTCAATTAAGGCTTCAGATGCGCAGCCAATGAAGACGCACACCGCACGGCGCTGCGGTCAAAGCCCGAGGTCAAAATCGTAGGCTAATTCTTAGCTGTCTTGAACCATACAAGGAGAACGAAAAATGAAATTGCCTCAAGCTGTCAGTGTCAAAGAGGTTTGCAGTGCGACCAGCCTTGGGCGAACCAAGGTCTATCAGCTCATCGAGGAGGGCAGACTTGATCGACGTAAAGTCGGTAGGAGAACCCTCATTACAGTCGAAAGCATCGAGCGCTTGCTTGAGGAGGCTCGGATCAATGACTGAGGCAAGCTTGGGCGGTGAATACTATTTTTCATGTAAAGCAAAGCAAAGGCCAATTTGGGCTGATTGGAGGGGCTCATGCACGCAATTGTGGCTCGCGATTCACCAAAATAGGCCGAACTTTTTTCCACCTCTTGATTCCCAAACGGCAAACAAATGAAAAAGAATTCAAAGGATGCAGCATGCTCAGCATTAGAAAAGTCGATCGGACAGTTCGATGCGAAAGTGTCCCTCGGCATGCCGACAACTTTGACTGCGCAAGGAAGGAAGCTGCGCAGGAAACTGTCGGCACCTGCTGGAACGCTTGCGGACAAGGATGCCAGACGATTTGCAGGCCAAACGATGATCAGCGAGATGGTAGAGCATCATAAGCGAACAAAAGGCAAGGCATATAGGCATTTCCTCGTGACGATATGCTGGGACGCGGGCGTTGTGAACGCTGCGGGCCCATTTGACTACGATCTAAGCGCCATGCGCAGGAAAGCCTATAAATCGGCCCGCGATGTTGGGTTATGCGGCGTCTTTGTTTTTGAGGTAGTACCACTTCGAAGGTCTTTGGGGCTTGGCGAGAGTTTGTTGATCCATTTGCATGGTGCCTGCTGGACCAAAGACCCAGCATTTCAGCCCGAAGTATCTGCAAGGCAGTTGTCCAGAAGGTTCAAGAATTCTCTGGGCGCTCCGAGTGTAACAATCCAATCGAGGCAGAAGGCTGCTACGAAGTTTAGGAACAAGCGCTCTGATATATACGCTCACCTCTTTTCAGAGCTGGATGAGGATCAGTCCGAAGAGTCGATGGCTTGGCTTGGCTACTACCTCTTCCAAGCTCCGGCTTGGGCAAAACAGATAGTGCCCAAAAGGGATCGGGGAGATCGGTTTGCGATGAGATCATGCCAGAAAGGCTATTCTCCGCAATTGGCGATTTCCCTCCATAAGCTACTTAGCGAGATCGAATGGAAAGCGGCAGTATTCTCAGTGGGCACCGGAAAAGCTGTCTTGAGCCCTTGGCGAACGAAATGCCGCTTGGAGACAAAGCCAAAGCCGGCCGGGAAGAAGCCACGCAACAGGAACTCGATAGCAAAGGTCAGGAAACGACGCGCACGGTTGCTAGCGCGGATGGGACGACCTGACACTACTAGCTTGGCAAAAGCTGCGATTCCGGAGTGATGGTAAAAGCCCTAAACTGTAATGAATAAGATTCGGTTGGGATCAAGAACCTATGTAAGCGGCCTAAAGCCAGCATCTAGGGTGAAGCGTAAGCGTTCGGGCTTCACGATCACAACCTCATGAGGTCATAACGCGGGCTCTCGGGGAACAGCGCGCGCACGTTGTCAGGCCTTATCTTGAAGAGCGGTCCTTTCTCGACTGTCCTGCCATCGCTCGAGAATATTAGGTGGTCCATCGTGACAGTGCCCTGCTCGATCAGTTCGGGCAATCGGTTGAGCCGCGGCTCGTCGGTGAACTGCACGTAGCGATAGTGAAAGTACTCTTCTCCGTCCCTTCGTTCCACGTTCGCGGTGATCCAAGCGGACGCTGGGTGCCTCTGCGCCAGGCGCGCCTTCAAAACGTCCAACCTCCAAGCGGCTACTTCGGCCGGATCATTAGAATCCGTGCGCACGCACCGCTCGCGCAGGAGGCCACTCGCCCGGTCCAGTTCGAGGAAAAGGCCCTGGGGGTTGGGGCGACGCGCTCGGACCGAGACGTAGAGCTTGCGCCCGCCATCCCGGTCGTAGCCGTATTCATCGACGATTTCTTGCGATGACTTGCAGGCGCTGATCTTCCAATCCGGCACCATCGCAAACAAGTTCACCCGGTTTCCCTCGGCCCTCCCAGAACGCCGCGCGGTGAGCACGAACCCCTTGAACTTGGGCTTATTGTTCGTCGCCTGCGGCACGCCGAGAAGGTCGAGCAGCGTCTTGCCCACCGCCATGTCGCCCTTGCCGGTCGACGCTACTGGCCCGTGCCGCGCTATCTCGGCCAGGGCCTCGGCTACCACCAGCTTGTTTCCCTCTAGGCCGGCTGTGCTCAAAACTCTTCTCCCCCAGGAAAGTGGAGCTTCGAGCCCTCTTCGAGGTCCTCCACGTCGGCCACATCGGCAAGGTACTCGTCGAAGAACTTGGCGGGCACGTCGTTGTCAAACCTCACGATCTGACCATCTTGGTAGCGAACGACCTCTGGGAGGGTCGCGCCCTTTTTTGCCTCGCGGTTCATCTCGATACCCGCCGCGACACGGCGAATGTCGGCCACGAAGTCTAGCACGACCACTTGCTTTTTGGTCGGACTGACCCTGAGTCCGCGCCCGAGCTGTTGAAGGAAGATTCGGCGGCTGTGCGTGACCCTCATGAAGGCCACAAAGTTCACGTCGGGGACGTCGATGCCCTCATTGAGCATCTCGATCGAGATGAGCATGTCGATCTGGCCCAGCCGGAACCCCGAGAGGTTCTTGAAGCGCTGCTCCCTCGGCAGCTTGCTATGCATTACAGCGGCGCGGATACCCCGCGCGGCGAACAACGGTTGCAGGCGCTCGGCGTGCTCAATCGAGCGGCAGAACGCGAGGGCGCGGGGGTGGTCGATCTCTGACATCTTCTCGCAGATCGTCTCGACCATCCCGAGATCGCGCTCAGGCACAAGCAAGTGGCGGTTCAAGTCCGACACGGTAAGCCCCTGCGTAGAGGCGCGGCTGACTTGGTTCCAATCGATGCCGTCGGTGAGCATGCGGTAGTCCACCGCCGCGAGGAACCCGCGTTGCATGCCCATGACGATGTCGCAAGTGTACGCGGGTTCGCCGAACAGGGTTCGCAGGTCTCTATCATCCCCGCGCCACGGCGTTGCCGTCAGCCCAACGAGGAAATTGGGTTCAAGATCTCCGAGCAGCCGACTAAACGCGTCGGATGGCGCGTGGTGGGCCTCGTCCACGATCACCAGTCCGAACCTTGAGCGAAGATCTTCTTCGTCTTTCTGCATGGCAGCGGCCACCGACTGCCAGGTGGCGAATACGACCCCGCCGCGGTATGCGGGCTTCTCCCCGTCGGTCCAGAGATGGGTCGAAACGCCCTTCGGCAACTGGGGCCACGACGATTGTTCTAGCTGCCGCACGAGGTCATTCATGTGCGCGAGGACGAGCACTTCCTGATGAGGGTTGCGTCGCAATTCGTTCGCCATGAGTTGGTTTGCGATCATGGATTTCCCTAGCCCGGTGGCCATGACGACGAGGGCGTGCCTTTCCCCGCGCCCCCTTGCCCGCTCTACGGCGTCAATTGCCTCCGTCTGGTAATCTCGTAGCTCCCGACGTTTCTTGGAGTACTCTGGCAGCTTGGCGAAGAAGTCGAGCAGGTATTTGCCATTCCAGAGCCGGAGGTCGAATCCAAGTTCCTTCTGCTCCTCTTGGAAATCGTAGGCGTCTGGCGTGAAATGCGTATTAGCGGCCAAGACTGACACGTCCGCGCCATATTCGCCGGCGGCGTTGATCGCCTCGCGCGCGCCCTCGGAATCGACACCGCCCGAGCTGCGGTACTTGGCCTGCAGTACCCAACGCTGCTTCTTAAACACGCCAACCGCGTCGGCGCCGAGGTCGCCCGCACCGCCGACGAGCGAAACGTCCGTAAACCCTGCGTGATCAATAGCACGTGCGAGGCTTCGTTCGAGCGCAGCCCAAGACCCATAGGTCAGTCGTTCTTCGCAGATGAAGCCTGGCATGGGTCAAACCCGCCAGTATTGCAGTAGTCGAAGCGACGATAGCGACTTAGAGTAGCGCAACCGCCAGCCGGTGTCCTTGCTCACCGCTGAAGCACCTTCGTCCACGAGCCAGACTATGTCCTGTAGTGCGTCCACGATCTCGTCTAAAATGATCGGTCGCAGCTCGTCGCTCGATCCAGTATAAGGGCGGTTGAAGAACTCCCCATCCATCGCGATGCTTGGCCACGTCCGCACAAGCTCGGCAACGAATGGCCGTGAAACGAATTCGGGAAACTTGCCGTCGACAATCAGTTGTTCGGTGTCCTCTTCTTTGAATCCAATAGACTTTGCGGCGCTGCGCCTAATCCTATCTTTTTCGCGGTCAGGAAGTAGGTCGGAGTCGATGGGCTTGATCGAAGGAAGGGCCTCGTCATAGTGACGCCGGAGCTCGTCTAAGAACGAGGAGGCCGCAGTTGCGGCTCCCGAAAGGTCGTCTGACGACTTGCCGAAGTACTTGTCTCTAATGGCCCTCGCTATCCGCGAGACCGGCTTTTGCCGCGGGGTCTCCGCGGTAAGGCTCAAGAAATGCTGGGCAAGGTCGACAACGAGGTAGTCGGCGGGCGTCTCGAGCCTAGTCTCGAAGAACTCGGATCGAGGGTTGTAATCGAACCTGAAGGAGTAACCGTCTGGCTGTACGCGAAACGGTGCGCCGTCGATATCGTCCTTGTGGCGGTAAACCTTCACTTTGAGAACTACGTCGCCCGATAAGTCCGCGACCTCGTAGGTTCCGCTGAGTTCTTCGTCCACCTCTGGCTCGTAAGCGTCCTCCGCTCGCTCACCTTGGTCCTCACTTCCGCCGGATTCACGGGATTCATCAACGTCGCCTTCCTCCTCATCGTCATCGTCGATCGGAAATTCGCCGCCCGCTATTTCTGCGCCCTTGGATTCGCCGCGCTTACCTGCCTCAGCCTGCTTTACGAGCTCATACCATTTTTCGTCCGACTGGTAGTCTGGGTCACCCTCGTAGAACCTGTCGACGTAGTCCATGACGAGCCCGGTATTTAGGCCCGACCCATCCGCGGTCCCAGGCACGAGGTCCTTCAAGCCCGCTGTGCCCTTCCTGTACCCTGTGAATAGCCGTGAGAGCGGGCTGCCGTTTGTCGCTAACCCCATGCGCTCGGCGATCCGGGGTTGAAGAGGAGACTTGCCTCGCACGAGCTCAACGACCTTCTTCCACTCAGGGTCGAGCTTATCGAAAGAGTCTTTTTGGTGTGAGACCCTGACGAAATCGATCTCAAGCTCGCCTATGATACGACCACCCCAGTGGATCGCGTCGATCGGGTATTCGAAAACAGGGTCCCCGTTCTCGTCGGTGAAGGTAAAGAAGGACTTGTCCAACTCCTCAATAACTCGACCGTTTCGAATGAGATCGATGCCGTAGTGCTTCTTATCGAAATACCTTTGGATGCCGATCCAGCCTTTCAGCCTTCGGGATCTCTCGATAACGTCGTGGTCGTGGCCGCAGGAAGAGCAAACTTCGTCGACATCGAGCAGCCAAACCCAGCAAGTCGAGCAAAACCGTTGCGGATCTAGGGTCTTGTCAATCTCGATGCGTGCAGGAACGTTACCGAAAGTCTTCGTCTCGACGAAGCGCTTCGCGTCCCACGCGCAGTGACGCCAAGGGGTAATGAGGTCGCCGTCGTAGAATATCTCGATGCCTAGACGGGTCATCACCCGACCGTATACCTTACCTAGGCGATCCTTAGTGCTGCGTTTGCCTGCACCCCAAATCAGCGGGCGAACCCGGTCTACCTCGAGTCGACTGATCCGGATCTCGGTGCCGTGTGATCCCGCGGCCAGCTCCTCACTGGTCTTTGCACGCGCTTCTAGTGGGGCATGGAACGTCTGGTTCTTCTCCAGCTCGTCGAAGTCGATCACGAGCCCGGTCCACTCAGCGTCTTCGGCACGGGTTGTCCAGACTTCCGTGCGGCGACCCATGCGAGCGGTCGAGATGTTGAAACCCATCCCGAACAAGCCCATTTTCTCGACTGGGTCATTGCCGGAGTAGCCTGCCTTCACCGCATTCTCCAAGGATTCAACAGGCATTCCCGACGCGTTGTCCTTGACCGAGATGACACCTGTCCCGGCTTTCATCTCTGCTTCGGTTGGTAGCTGGACCAATATTCTCGGCGAAGCCGAGGCGGCGCCAGATGCCGACTGGTCGATGAAGGCGTCGATAGAGTTATCGATGAGCTCTGCTAGGCACTGCCAGGGGGCGAAGTCGATCTGCCCAAGCATCCTAAGCACACGAGGTGACGGCGTGATATCGACTGTAGACATTTTTCCCCCTGGACGCGACCCTGCGAATTCATTAGTCATGATATCCGGCTTTGCTGTCCACAGAAACCCTTGAATTACCAAGAATTGATGAAAATGCCTGGACAGCGATAGTAGCATGGCCCAAGAGGCACAAGGAACTTAACTAAAGGGCGTCACGTGGGCAAAAAGCCGGAACTAACATTAGTTGACCTGTTTGCTGGCTGCGGGGGCCTATCGCTCGGGATGGAAAACGCCGGGTTCACTCCCGTGTTCGTCAACGAGCTTAATGAGCACGCGATGGAGACTTACCTCGCGAACCGATCGCACCTCGTTGGGAACCGTCCTTTCAACGAGCGAAAAGACCTCCATTGCAACGATGCACACGACCTCCAAGGGGAGCGTCTTGAGGAACTGGTCGCGTCCCTCTCGGAACTGGGCCTCTGTTTCCCGGACCTGAAAGATGCCAAAAAGTGCGCCAAGGGTAGCGACCTCGACCTACTCGCTGGTGGGCCACCCTGCCAAGGCTTCTCAGGAATTGGGCACCGCAGGTCTTATGCCGTCGACAAACAGGATATACCGTCGAACCAACTGTACCAGAGAATGGCCGAGATTATCGAGCGCCTTCGTCCCCGAGTTTTTTTGTTCGAGAACGTCAGGGGTTTGCTAACGTCCTATTGGACCAACACCAGAGAACGTAAAATCTGGCCCGACGTCCGGGATCGGTTCAAGGCTATCCCGGGTTACGAGGTCAGGTGGTCGCTCGTAAAAGCGAGCGATTACGGAGTGCCTCAGAACCGGCCCCGCGTCCTCCTAGTGGGCATCCGCACCGATGTGGCGGTCGGTGCGTCAAAAATCTTGAACCTCGATCTCGACACTGAGGATGCGGTGGAGGCGAATTTCTTGCCGCGACATGGTTCGCACAAATGCCCTGACCTTGGAGAGCTTCTCGGAGATCTCGTCGACCGGAGGGTGGAGAAACACTTCGACGGCGCCAGCTATCCTGACGGGGATTTTTCGACGCCAACATATCGTTTGGAACCGAAAGTCGGAATACAGGAAGAGCTAAGGACCACTCGAGATGGGAAGGTGCTTCGAAAAGGCGACGCTTTGAGTGAGCAGCAGTACTCGAAGCACTCAAAGAGGATCGTGGAGAAGTTTGGGCACATGCGCAAACACGGGGAAATCCCGGAAGGTGCAAAAACCAAGAAGTTCTCCCAGCGCGTACTTAAGAAGGAATGGGGTAACGAGGCGCCGAATATTACCGCCACGTCGATGCCAGACGATTACATTCACTTCGCACAGTCGCGCACTCTGACGGTGAGAGAGTGGGCACGTCTGCAGCTCTTTCCCGACTGGTATGTGTTCAAGGGCAAACGGACGACCGGTGGCCTTCGCAGGGCGGGCAATCCAAGGGAAGGCATCTACGATCGCGAAGTGCCAAAGTACACGCAGATCGGGAACGCTGTTCCAGTGAGGCTAGCAGAGGAAGTTGGAACGCATTTTCGACGAATATTGGAAGTCAGTGGTGCAACTTAATGACCGCGTCGCAAGAAACCGTTTTACAACTAACTGGACATTGCTCGATTTCGCGGGACCCGTTTGCAGAGCTAGGTCGCCGTTATGCAATGAATGTCCGGTTGCTGCGCAGTGCACATTCTTAAAGAAATCGCGATTGAGCTAGTCTGTGCGATCTTCCTAAATTCGGATCCCAAAAAGGCAATTTGAGCGAGCTTGGTGAGTGTTAGGACCGGCCCAGACTAACTGGCGCCCTTTCTCACAAACTGTCATGGCTGCATTTGGTCCGTGAAGGTGCCGCCCAATTTCAAGCGCGACGGCGTTTGACGTAGAAGTTCATTAGGAATGATGACTTGGTCAACAGTCGCCAATCTCCCTCGCGTTCTCAGCGCCGAGCTAGGTCGCCAAAAGCCGAACGCTACTCATTGCAGTCCTTAAGAAAAGGAAAGACACCTACCTCATGCAACGTCACCCAACAGATTGGCCATCGCGTTGTCAGAGGTCGGAGTCCAAGTCTTCAATCGTTCGGCGATCGCGCAAAAGCAACGCGTGAAGGCGACTTGGCCTCGATGGATGTCGATCGAGTGGTCCGGCTCGCCAGTGTGCACGATTGAACTGCGAGCATAGTAGATGGCCTCAACACTGTTCTGGTAGCTTGCTACCCCCGGTACGCCCTTCATGCAGATCCCGATGCGACGTCGCAGCCGTTTAGCGATTGCGGGCGCGTATTGGTCCGTTAGCAGTGTTTCGAGCGCGACAGCTAGAGCGACGATGGCCTCCGCTTCATTCGCTCGTGCACTGAACGACTGTCGAAACCAATCTAATGCGGTGAGAAGGCGTCGATAGAGGCGGTTCTCGCTTTTCGAATGGGTGGCCAGATTGACGTGGCGGAAGTAACCCCTCTCGACTGTATTGAGGGCTTGCGTCACCTTGGGTGCGAGCCGCCTCATACGGGACATGCTCAGTGTCTTTGTGGAGAGCGTCGCGGCGACGTCCGATAGTTTCGCCAATTCCAGCGGGGATACATTCATCGGCACACGACGGATCGACATGGGATGGCCGGGGATCGCCTCACCAATCAGATAATGAGCGATATCAAGTGTCTCAAAATTGTTGACGAAGGACGAGTTGCGATGCCGATCGAGTGGCCCAACGGCCTCCTGAGACAGGCTATGCAGCATAAGCAGGTTTGCCGCTGCTATCCTGATCTTGAGCGAATAAAGGACTGGTTTTCATACATGTCGCCTGTAAAGGAAGTAACGCGAACGAGCATGAGCGGGTTCTTACCGAACCACTTCGCCGTGTAAGCAAAGTGCCGAAAATCGGATTTGTTGATGTGCTGCTTTACGCCAAGGCCACTTGCCATTCGTTCGATGCTGGCAATTGCCGCATCGAACGAATGGCTCTGGGTGCTAACCGCAAAACCCGCTTTCCTAAAAATGGCCTCGGAGCGGAGCTTGCTATCTTTCGAGAGGATCCGCGGCATTTCCATGCCGAAGCCGGTCATAGGATAGAGGACGAAGCCAGGCCTGTCGGCGCCAGCGGCTGCAAGTGCGGCGATGACACGCGTAGGTACATCTCCACCACCACTCTTGGCGGTATGAAGGATATACTCGTCTAGAAGCGAGCGTCCGATGTAGAATTCTTTAGACCAGAGCGTGCGCGCAATCGCGGCACGGAGTTGTAGGATATGATGCTCGACAGCCTTGCGATCGCTATCGGTCAATTTCGCTTCGTCCGTGACGAGATCTTCGATGCTATCGAACTGCGCCAGCAGATTGTGTTTGGCCCTCAGGAAATCGTCAGAATGCTTGAGTTTTTTGCCGAGTGTAATTGTTAGAGCGCCGAGCGATGAGGTCATCCTCTTCCCTCGCTTTTGCGGAACGCATTCCAACCGCGCTCGGCCAGTGACTGAGCATAGCAGCGAGTCTTTGTCTTGGTTCCGTTGATCAAGAAGCCCGCTTCGACACTTCGGAAGAGCGTGTAAGTGATTTTCGCAGAACTACGGACGGCATTTCGATGTCTCTCGTGAAAGCCGGGATCAAAACCCGTGTCTTCAGTTGCCTCGGAAGGATTTGCAGATGCGTCGAACTCCATACTGAAGTTCAATCAAGACTTTGGTGAACACGCAACGGTTTATCTCAGGTTGTTCCCGAAAGGAGCTTTGTTCGAGAACTGCATTGTGTGGATCAATCTTGCTCGATGCTGACGGTTCCCTGACCATTTGCCTCGTTTAGAGCAAGATAGTCTCCAGCAAACATTTCAAGCGAGCCGGCGACCCGATCCGCCTTTGTTGCGCTTTCATAGAGAGCGCGCAGCTCACCCAAATATGCTTCGCCATTTCCTGGCTTAATCAGCGCCTCCACTACCTTTGGGGCGCCGGTAGCAAATCTGCCCGAGCCATCTTCCATCTTGAATTGAGATATTGGTCGGCGAACCACGGCCATGAATGTCCAGTCACCGATATCCACGTAACTATAAAAGCTGATGGATTTTGCGGACCATTCTTTCTGAGGGGGGAACTCGGCCAGTTCGAAAGTCCCACCCATTTCCGAGCCGGTTACCATGCCGTTGAACACTACTATATCATTCCAGCTTTCATCGATATCATCGATCGATATCGCAAGCGCCTCAGCCTCCGTTTCATCCGCTACCAGCCGTAAGCAAGTGATGATATTCTCCAGCTGTTCAAGCGCACCTTCATTTGCTTCACTTGGCATCTCGACACTTACCGGCAAACGGGGATACCCATTGGTTCGGATTTCAATATCGACGGGGCCATTTATCGCTGATCTGGTCAGAAAGAGCATCTCTGCAATCTGCTTAAGGCTCAACTTCCTTTCTTGCTCCCAGTTTATTGTCGCTGTGCCTGATCTGTCCCCCTTTATTATCAGTTCCAGTGCGCCCGCAGTGATACGCATCTTGCGATGCTCTTCCGGCAAGTCCGGAATGGCCGGTAGGTGCAGTTCTCCATCAAGCCACATGCTGTCTTTGATGGCATTTCGAACGCGCACTCTGGCGGGTTCTGGCGTGGGCAGGATCTGCGCAAAATCGGGTTTAAAACCAGAGAATGGCATCTCGATATCAATTCCGAAGCGCCGATTTCTAAACTCAACTTTCGCAAGCGGAGCAGTCGAGCGCAAGCCAATCTGGTGATCTACAATCTTGCCAAGATCAGACGCCATGAAGCTGATCGATCCATGGAGCATGCCTTCCTCGAAGCCTACACTTCGCTGAAGCCGTTGCTTCTCAGCAATGTAGCCTTCGCCAAATTGGTCGATTGTGCTGCGGATCCAATGCAAGAGATTGTCATCGTGCCGATCTTTCTCGGCAAAACTCAGCGATAATGACATTCTGTGAAATTCAGTCTTGTTTGCTGCTTCTGCTTCCCGAACTCGTTTGAAAGTACGGGATATCTCGTCGGTCCAAAAATGCTTAGCATAGACATGGACCGGTTCCGCCTTTTCGGTCGCAAGATACAGGACAACGAAACAAGGCTTGGCTTCCTGCGCAAACTTCAGCGCATTGGATAGCGACAATTCCACCTTGGGCTTGCCGCGTTCTTTGGACTTGACTTGAACCCGTGCTGACTTCTCACCTGGCTGCATGTCAGTGGGAACATTGGCAACAGTCTTCGCTGGAAACTGGACGATGTAATCCCAGCCACTGCGATCCTGAGACGACTTATTTCGCGTAACCCCAGCTCTGGCGCAGGCTCCAGAGAAGGCATCTTCAGACCAGGCACCTAAATCAACTATTTCATCATTCGCCATGGGTGTGAGGTTTATCCCGTCTATCCTATCAAGGCTACAGCGACTGCCAATCTTGCGAATAATCTCCGTTATGAAAGTAGCCTTGCGTCATAGATGATATCTGAGACGGTACATTGCTTGTGGCGCAAATGGCGCGTTGGTGAAGCTGGGATTACTTTGCGCGACTTTCCAGCAACGTAGCCATTGGCCCCGCAGTCTCTTTTCGTAACTGCAGCCGGTTCAGAGCAGCTGATGCTTCATACGGCACGGTGCGCTACGTTGGCTCAAAATCGACCGTGTGCTTGCGCAATTAGTGCCCAGATTCAGACAAGAGAACCGAAGGATCTGACTTAAGCACGGTCGCAATCCTCTCGATGTTCAAAAGGGTTACGTTTCTCTCTCCACGCTCGATCTTTCCCATATGAGATCTGTCGATCCCAGCTTGATGGGCAAGGGCCTCTTGCGAAAAGCCCATTTCTAAGCGCTTCACGCGTATAGTCCTGCCCAAGTCGAGCAAAATTCCGCTTTCGGCCGCCTTTCCAGAAACTCGCTTGGGCACTTTTTGCAAACAGCCCACTTGCGCCGGACTGGCCACGGCATTTACGCCCCACTATACTGCTTTTGCACCTACGGTTTTGGGAGCTGATGTTGGGCGTGGACACTATAGACAGATTGAGCATGGTGGTGTTGGAGCGCAAATTTTCTGGCGGTTGTTCTCGCTCGCTCATCCTTGCAACAGTGCTGACGCTAGGGGCCGCGTGCAGCGAAATTGACGGCGAACTGTCAGACGGCGCGATTGCTGACAGACTTCGGGAAGGCGATACGACAATCTGCGTCTCCGAACGCGTGCAAAGGCTTGCATTGGGTTCGATTAGCGAATGGGCATTCGAGCAAATTGAGCTAATCTCGGCAAATATTCCCTTCGAGACGGTAAGCGCATCAGGGGTTGATCGCGAGATCGACGAGATAACCTGTAATGCAAATATCACCCTTGATGACGATACATTCTCGATTGCCTGGAAAGTGAGACCCGCTCTGGATGCCGATGGCGTAGTTGTTGGAACGCCAAATGTAAGAGAGGTGCGCGAAGCCCTTGAGAATGAAGTCGTGGCTCTCCAAGGGGAATACAGCGCATCGAACCCAAGCCCGTGCGAAGGCTCGTATGGATATTCACCAAACCAGACGAACTCAGATGACGCATTCCTCGTCCAAATCGGCCCTGAGGAAGTCTCAATGAGCTTCTCAGAAACACATGGCTTTGTTTACAGACGGCTAGAAACAGATGATTGGTCTGTTTCATTTTCCAACTGGCAAGGGATCTATGAGCTTCGGTGCAGCGATAAGACGGCGATAATCACATTTCCGTCTGACAGTGAGTGGGACACTCCCTTAAGGTATGCCCTACAAAAAGCGCCGGACGATGCACGCGGCACCGCATTACAGGAAGGCACCTAATCCACCAAGTCACTGAATGCCAGGGGCCATTTTGGGGGCCACCTTTGACTTCGGTTTCTAATAATACATTTGATTCAGTAACATAGCGAAAGGCCGCGAATGCCCTTCTGGCTATCATACTAGGCTTTGGACTTATTGGAAGCAGACCCAGCGATCAGTGAGGGGTAGCGTTATGTTTTCTCGTCGCTTTATCCCGGGAATCGCACCATGTTGGAGAACGCTATAAACGCGGCTTTGCGGCGGCTCGGATATAGCGGCAAGGAAATGACCGCCCATGGGTTCCGCTCGATGGCGAGCACATTGCTAAATGAAAGCGGCAAGTGGTCGCCAGATGCGATTGAAGGCGCACTAGCCCACAAAGATACGAATGCAGTGCGGGCTTCCTACCACTGTGGTTCGCATTTGCTGGAGCGCATAAGAATGGCGCAATGGTGGAGCGAATATCTAGACGCCTTGAAGTCTCGAGCGGCAAATTGAATTGACAAAGGCATTTTCAGACTGCCTGAAGAATTCGGCCATTCTATGTGATTTCAAGCCTTCTCGCGCAGAAAGACATATTGTAGCTCGGTTTTGCGAGGGGGATAGAAATGCAATTTCATGTGATTGACCGGGGTTCATTTGCTCCCGATGAAGATAAGAACGCAGTCTATTTGCGGATCGATCACTGGAATGATTATTCGTTTGTCACTAGTTTCGAAGTTATCGCATTCGATGAAAAGGGAGAAAAGTTTAATCTTCCAAACATAAGAGTAGGATTCTTCGGTCAGACAACTGAAGTTGCGACCTACCAAAAGCTACCGAAGAATTTTGAGCAGCTTAGTGAAGAATTTTTCTCGCTGGGCATGGGTGTAGAGTTCTACAAGTCACTATTTTCTGACTTTGAAATCCAATGGCGCCAGAGCTTTTTGGAAGGCGTTCGCGACGTAGTTTGGGATCTATCCATTCTAGAGCAAGTCGCGGAGGAGTCAGTTTTTCAGACCTCTCACTTGAGGTCTGTCACGATAAGCGAAATCAAAGATCAGTTTGTCAGCGTCCTGAGAGGTGAGGTGCTTCTGACGGACTTTGAGTTCGGGTTTGAGCTTCCAGAATCGGAAAAGTTTGCAGGGTTCGATCTCACATTTGCCGTAGGGGCAAATTCAACCCCAAGCACCAATATGCACGCGCTAATTGGGAGAAATGGAGTAGGAAAGACAACATTTCTGAATTCGATGGTTAGGGCGATTGCTGATTCTGAGCAGACGACCGCACATTTTTATCGCTACACCCATTTCCCATTTGCCGGTAAGCACGACCTAACCGAAGACTACTTTCACAGCCTTGTCTCAGTCGCGTTTAGCGTTTTCGATCCTTTTGACCTGCCAGCGGAAGATGAGGGCGGCAACTACTCCTATGTGGGCATGACAGACTACGCAGGCGATGATGGCGCCGTAATCAAGTCTCAAGCAGCAATTCTAGACGAATTCGTATCGGCCCTGCGCTTCTGTTTTGAAGATGCGACAAGAAAAAATCGCTGGCTAACCGCGATGCGCGCACTTCAGAGCGACGAGAATTTTGCCGAAATGAACTTGCTCTCGCTTGGCGAGCTGGAGGGCGATGAACTTGATGTGAAAGCGAGGAGGCTCTTCAGCAAAATGAGTTCGGGTCATTCCGTCGTTATCCTTACCATGACCCAGTTAGTTGTAAAAGTCGAAGAAAGAACCTTGGTCCTTTTCGACGAACCTGAGAGCCATCTCCACCCGCCTCTTCTCTCGGCCATGATCCGAAGCTTAAGTCAGCTCCTTCGTTCACGAAATGCGGTTGCGATAATTGCCACACATTCGCCAGTTGTATTGCAAGAAATCCCGCGATCCTGTGTCTGGAAAGTCTTTAGGTCGAGGTTCGCTTCAGACAAAAAGAGACCGGACACCGAGACCTTTGGTGAGAACGTGGGTACTCTGACGAGAGAAGTGTTCGGCCTCGAAGTAGAACGATCTGGCTTCCATACAGTCCTTGCTGAGCTCGTTGATCGAGGCGGTAGCTACGATGCGATTCTTGAAAAGCTTGGCGGTTCATTGGGCAATGAAGCGAAAGGCATTCTCCGCGCGCTAGTCGTAAATCGCGACGAGGGGTCCAACAACGATGCGCAAGCTTAAAGCGCCGCCATTTGGAGCTTTCGATCTATTTGAGACCGCAGTGATTGAGATGACGGATCTGGTGTTGCAGGCCAAATTCATAGCTAATCAGCATCATTTGGAGCCAGCTTTTGCGGCATTTGAAGAACGGTCGGTTGATGCGACTTGGTGCGATCTACCAAGATTCCAATGGGGTCAATCCGCACAGTTGGTTGCAGGCGCTCTCACAAAGGGCGAGCTCAATTCCCTTTACTCAGATTGGATCGTAAAAACCAAAGGGGCGCCACGACGGCTCTACGACAAAATTAGAGTGTCGGCTCATGGAGAGTGCCCGTATTGTGGTGGTTTAGGAGACATGGGCGAAGAGGGCGAACTGGGAACCTTGGACCATTATCTCCCAAAGGCGTACTTTCCAGCCTACTCAACACACCCCTTCAATCTCATCCCCGCTTGCGTCGTGTGTAACAAGGGGATGCAAAGCAGCTTCCCTATCATACCGGGAAGACAGCCACTGCATCCCTATCTGGATGCCGAGGAGTTCTTCACTACAAAATGGACAACGGCGAATATTCGGGAAACCGTTCCGGTGATAGTCGATTTTGGTGTAGCCCCACCTCCACATTGGGAACCGATAGCGCGCCAGCGTGTGGAACAACACTTCACTGATTGCAATCTCGCAAAGCGATACCGTTCGCGTGTGCATCAAGAGCTTGCTCCGCTAATCGACCAGAGAAGGACCTCTCTCAGGAAGCTCAGTACAGATGAGTTTCGAGATCATTTGTTTGTTGTCTCTGACTCTGAGGGTTTCCCCATAAATGGCTGGAAGCGGACGCTATACGCCGCGCTGGCCGCGTCCGACTGGTTTTGCGCTCACGACTTCGGTGCCTAACGCCAAAGCCTTTCACATCTCAGAGGCGGTTGTCGCAAACCGAATGGTGACAGATCCCTTCAACCATGATGTGAACAGCAGCGTGTCCTATTCTCTCAGAAGGCTAATCCGGCTAACGCCTCTTCGGCGTCATCGCACACCAGATGGCCGTAGTGCTTTTCGATCATGGCCACGCTTGTGCCTGATAGCTGCGCAACTGTCAGAATAGGCAGGCCCGCGCGGATCAGATCGGTAATCACGCAATGGCGGAGCGTGTAAGCGGATGCAGCCAGAGGCAGGCCAGCCGCCTTTACCGCATCCTTTATTGGATATTTCCAAGCGTCCTTGTTCCACGCCTCTCCGTCAGCGCGGGCAAATATCGGGGTGCCTGGCAGCTTGCCCTTCACTTGTAGCGCGAAGAAATCGGCAATCACCGGCGGCACTGTAATCTGGCGCGGGTTGCCGTTCTTGTCCTGGCCAATGGTAAGTGTGCGGGTGCGCTTGTCGAAGTCGCGTGCTGACAGACTGGCCAATGCGCCGGGGCGCATCGGCAACATGCAAAGCCCCTGCACAAATGGACGCGCATCCTCTCGCATTGCATCGATCAGGCGCTTTCGTTCCAGCTTGTCCAGATACAGGTCGCGGCGCTTGTCTGCTCCCTTGAACGGGCGCAGCGCCTCTTGCCACGCGGCATCGGTATTCGGTGCACCGGGTTCTAACACTTGTCCTAGCGCAGCACGTAGGGGCACCATATCGCGGTTGACGGTCGACTTGGCGCGCTCTTTCCATAGTTTCGCGCCCTTCTTGTTCCGCGTTACCAGTGCAGGCGCTTGTTCAAGCCTCTTGCGCCATGCTTTCAGATGGTGCCGCCGCAACTTATCAAGTTTGACCTTGGCGATGGCATCCGAATAAACGTGCCGCCGCAAAATCCCCTCTTGGATTGGGCAGGGCCTCTCTTTAGCGTAGGCCTCGCAGGCATCTTTGACCGTAACCATATCACTGGCACGCTCGGCCCCACTTTCCACCTTATCAGCCCAAAGTTCCGCATCTGCTTTCGCTTGCTTAAAGACGTCATGGCCTTCGAGCCTCCCATAATCGCCAAGCGACTTTCGGGAATTGCGTTTTGTGTCGGAGTTATAGACCCGAGCAAACCAAGTTCCCCGTTTACCTTTCTTCGAAGGCCGGAAACCAACGTAACAGCCTTGGCGCAGGCGCTGCCAATGCGGTTCGTCACCCACTCTTGCCTTCAATTTATCGCGTTCCGCGATCCGGCTCAGGTCGGCCATTGTGTGGCTGCTCCAAAATCCATGAAAAAAACATGAAAAACGTTGGCGGACACGCTTGAACGCCTATGGTTGTTTTTATTGAATTTATTTGTCCGCGTAAAGCCGTGATTGCTCGTTTGCCCACCCTTGCCAAGGTTGGGGTCGGGCGTTCGAATCGCCTCGCCCGCTCCATTTTTCTGATCGACACAGCATAGTGTGACCGGCCTGTTGCCGGGCCGATGCTTGCGTGCCTTTTCTGCCGCAACTGCCGATCTGCCATCAAAATTTTGCTCTCTCGGGTCAATTGGGGCTGGACCAGCGCGTGCGAAGCCGTCATTGGATTGGGAAATGATATATTGTCACATTGAATCAAACGGACCCAGTCTTCGCATGAAGTACCTCACATCTCGCATCGCCATTGCAACCGCTCTCAGCACTGGCGTGACGGCATCACCCGTCTTCGCTGAAACCAATGAACCCCCTCAGCAAGGCACGAACGCACTGCGCGCCGTTGCTCCTGCAACAGGCGAAGCGATCAGCGGCGAAATCATCGTTTCTGCCGAAGGGCTGAAGGAACTGGACTTCATCACCGGGCAGGATGCGCTTGACGAAGAGGATATTCAGGAGAACATCGACGGCCAGATCGGCGAGGTTCTTGAAAAGCTTCCCGGCGTTTCAGCGACAAGTTTTACCCCCGGCGCATCGCGCCCGATCCTGCGTGGTCAGGATGGCGAACGCGTGCGGGTGCTGGTCGATGGTCTTGGCACAGGTGATGCTGCTAATACCTCTGCCGATCACGCCACGTCCATTGATCCGCTCACCGTGAGCCGTATCGAGGTCCTGCGCGGCCCTGCGGCGCTGCTTTACGGCAGTCAGGCGCTTGGCGGCGTGGTCAATGTGATCGACCGGCGCATCCCGACCGAAGTGCCCGAGAGCGGCATTGCGGTGGATGCTCTGCTCGCCGCTGATACGGCCAGCGATCTGCTCAGTGGCGGTGTTTCGCTGGACGCGGCGCTTGGCGATATGTTCGTTGTTCACTTCGACGGCTCCTACCGCGACACCGATGATCTCGAGATCCCCGGCTTCCAACTTACCGATGACCTTCGTGCGGACCTTTTGGCCGATGCGGCCGAAGAGGAAGAGGAAGGCGAGCTTGAAGAGGCAGAAGAGCTTCGCGAAGCCGCCAATCAAGAAGGCTTCCTGCCAAACAGCTCGACCGAAACCTATACGCTGAACGGCGGGTTTGGCGTGATTCTGGGTGAAAGCACGTTTGGCGCGTCGGTTGGTTATTACGACACCTTTTATGGCATCGTCGGCAACCCTGAAGGCGGCCATCACCACCACGGCGAAGAAGAAGGCGAAGGCGCTGAAGAGGAAGAGGAGGAGGGCGAAGAAACCGTCTCCATCGGCCTCGAACAATGGCGCTTCGACGTGCGCGGTGACATCGCTCTTGGCGACGGCTTCGCCGAGCGGCTCAAAATCCGCGCCGGCTATTCGGATTACACCCACACCGAGTTCGAAGGCACAGAAGTCGGCACCGTCTTCGATACCGAAACCTTCGAAGCGCGTGCGGAACTCATCCAGTCAACCGGCGGTGTAATCGGCGCACAATACACTTTCCGCGATTTCTCGGCCGTGGGCGAAGAGGCCTTCGTTGCACCCAATGAAACCACCCAGCTTGCGCTCTTCACCGTTCAGGAATTCGATTTTGGCGGTTTTCAGGTCGAGGCAGCGGGACGCTATGAACGGGTTGACGTTGAATCCGACACCCTCGGTCTTGAACGCGATTTCGATCTCTTCTCCGGCGCGCTGTCCGGCATTGTCGAGGCGGGCGAGGGAGTTCGCTTTGGCGCCACCGTGTCGCGCACCGAGCGCGCACCGGCTGGTGAAGAGTTGTTTGCGAACGGACCACATATTGCAACGCAGATCTTTGAAGTCGGCGATCCCGACCTCGATATCGAGGCGGCATGGGGCCTTGAAGGTTTTGTTCGCGGCGATCTGGGCCCACTCAATTTCGGCGCCTCGGTTTATTATCAATCGTTCGAAAACTTCATCTATCTAAGCGACACCGGGCTTGAGGAAGACGACCTTCCGGTTTTCAACTTTCTTCAGCAAGATGGCGAATTCAGCGGGTTTGAAGCTGATGTTGTCTTCCCGATTGTCGACACGAATGGCTTTACGCTCTCGGGCGATGTGCGCGCTTCCTATGTCGTGGCCGAGCTTGACGATGGCACCGATGTGCCGCGCATTCCGCCCTTTACGGTCCTCGCCGCGCTTGAGGCTGATGTGGACGCCTTCAACCTTCGTGCAGAAGTGCAACGCTTTGGCGCGCAAAGGGATCTTGCGCCAAACGAGACCGCGACCGACGGCTTCACACTTGTCAATCTCTATCTGTCGTGGCGCCCGATTGAGGGCAATCGCAATGTCACGCTCCAGCTTGCGGGCGAAAACCTGTTCGATAACACAGGCCGCCGCCACTCAAGCTTTACCAAGGATTTTGTGACCCTGCCGGGCCGCAACATTCGCGTTTCCGCGCGGTTCGGCTTCTGAGTTTACGAAGCGAAGGCGCATGACTGAAAACGGGGCCCGAGGAATTTTCTGCGGGCCCCTTTTTGTTGGCTATTTCTCGACCGCAAAGCTGAGATCTGCATTGGCCTCGAGCCGATCGACCAAGGCCTCTCCCAGAAATGCGCCGGGGGTGCCAACGCCGCCTTGCGCGTCTGAGTGAAGGAGGCCGATCGCGGTTTCGGAAATCATCCGGCTTGTCGAACCATAGCCCGGATCGTACTTGCCCTTGACCGCGTAATGCAGGTCTTCGCCATCAGGGCCTTCAGCCACGAACAGGATGTCGTAGAAACCGTTCTCGCGCTCGTCCTTTGATGGTCCTTCACCCGGCTTTGGCGGTTTTGCGCCAAACGGGTTCTTCATCATCTCGGCGGCTGCCTCGGCCATTTTCTTGCCCGCTTCGCCCGGGCTGGTCAGCATCATTTCATCATACTGGAAATCCTCGCCATATGGATGGCCGAGGAGAAAATTGGTGCGATGAACGTTCTTGGTGTTGATTGGCGCCATGATGAAAGGCGCGGCCCATTTGCCAAGATCCTCTTCATACATCGGCACCATGCCGGTGGGCTGGCCGGGGCCTTCGAACCCTTCGGCCAAAGCAAACGGATTGCGCAGGACATTGATGATGCCGGGGTTCTTGGCCGCCGCTTTCATCGTTGCGCCAAGGCTTGCCGCAGTGCCGCCCGAAAACGTGCCTTGCATGGCGCGAACGCGCCCGCGCACTTTCTTTGCAGGCTGGCCAAAGCGTTCCTTCGCCGCTTTCTGGGTCATCATGACGCCAAGATCGAAGGGGATCGAATCGAACCCGCTGGAAAAGCAGATGCGCGCACCCGATGCCTTGGCTTCCTGCCCATGCTTTTCGATCATCTCGGCCATCCACGCAGGTTCGCCGCAAAGGTCGGTGTAGTCGGTGCCGGTTTTTGCACACGCCGCGACGAGCTTGTCACCGTAAAGCTGGTAAGGGCCAACGGTGGTGAGGACGACTTTGGTACGGTTGCACATCGCTTCGACATCGGCGGGGTCGTCGGCATTTGCGACCACCAGCGGGGTATCGGATGGAAGCCCCATCTCATCGCGCACGCTTGCCAGCTTCTCTTCGTTGCGGCCCGCCATCGCCCATTTGGGCGCATCGGCGCGGCCTTGATAATGGTTGTGCAGATACTCTGCGACAAGGCGCCCGGTATAGCCGCTTGCGCCATAGACCACGATGTCAAATTCGGTGTCGCTCATGCAATCTTTCTCCTCAAACGATGACCTGGCGCGCGCCGGGCCTTTGCTTGTCCTCCCGCTTACTCGATTGGGCGCAATTTTCCATCCTTGCCTCTGCCGCGCCGGGCGGGCTGGCGCTCGCCGCTCTAGGTCGTGTCCCGCAAATTACAGTTAAGACGCCTTCAAGGCCCACGGTCTTAATCCGCTTTCCATCAAGGAAAGTGTGCAATGAAAGCCGTGAACTCAAACGCTGAATATGCGAGCGCTCCGATTGGGGGGGACGCGGCCATTATCGATCCACCTGCCGGTCTGGTGAGCATAGCTGCGAAAACTGACGAGCCGACCCCCGATCCAACCGCGTATCTACCGCCACACACTGCATTCGATAGCGCGGTGGCAGCGTTGCAGCGCATACTGGGCGTTGAACCTTATGATCAACGCTGGGAGGCCTTGCAAAGGCAATACCAGAACCGTTCGGTTGCCGGCTTCCTGACTGAGGGCAGTTGGGCCGGGATCCTTGCGATCGGGCTTGCCGCTTTTGCCACGCAAATTGGCGAGCGTTCCTCGGTCATGCATCTTGCGTTCGGCATCCACGCGCTCGCTCTTGCCTTCGGCTTTGCATTCATGCCCGAAATGCGCACGTGTCTGGTGACCTATACGAACATCCGCAACGGCACCCGCGCTGCCGCTTTGACCATCGCGGGAATCGCCATTTCATGGGCGATGTTCGCTTATGCAGCCATGATGCATCTGCAGGGCGATTGGTATGCCCTTGCGGTGGGTGTGATCGTGGGCGTGATCGCAATTTGCGGGACCGGGGCTTCGGCCTACCCAATGGTCGCGCTTGGTTTCATGGTCATCATGAAAGCCGGCGCGGTTCTGGGTCTGGTCGTATCGGACCGACCATTTGCCCTGTTCTTCGCAGGCGGCCTGGTTACGTTGATCCTGCTCTTGTATCTCCAGTTTCTGCGCCGTTCGCGCGCGGCTTTGAAACATGTGCGCGATGCGGCTGAACTCGAAGCCAGCGAAGCGGAAAAGCGCAAGGCGACCGAGGCACGTTATGAGGCCGAACGGGCGTTAAGCCGGGCGCGCGAGGAGCAGCGCGAGCGCGAGGAACAACGCCGCGCCGCAAAGGACGAACAGCGCAAGGAAGAATTACTCGCGCTTGCGGCGCAGTTCGAAACAAGCGTTGGAGAGGTCTCGATCAGCGTGGGGTCAGCGGCCGAGCGGTTTCATGCCATGGCCAAGATCATGGCTCGGCAGGCCGAGGCGGCGGCTGAACAGATCGAGCTTATTGCCGAAGGGATGGATCAGGTCGCAGCGGGCAGCACGTCGGCTGCGGCGGCCTCTGACGAATTTGCGGTCTCGATCGAGAACGTCAATGAGCAGGCGGCCGATGCCGCCCGACTGGCGCGTTCGACCTGTGAAACCGCGCGCGCGACCGATGCGACCGTATCGGCGCTGACCGACCGGGCTGAAGGGATCGGGCAGATCGCACAATTGATCGACACCATCGCGGGTCGCACCCGCCTGCTTGCGCTTAACGCCTCGATCGAGGCGGCGCGTGGCGGGGAGGCGGGACGCGGCTTTGCTGTTGTGGCGAGCGAGGTCAAGGAACTGGCGAACAAGACGAGTAAGGCAACCGGAGATGTGTCGGATTCCATCGCCAAGATGCAGGCCGGATCGCAGGCGAGCGCGCGCGAACTCACCCATATCTCGGCTCAGATCGAGCAGTTGGAGGAAGCTGCCAGCGCGATTGCATCGGCCATGGATCAGCAGGCGGTGGCGGGCAAGGATCTGGCGCAAAGCATCGATCTGGCAGCCTCCGGGGTTGGCGAGATATCTACCGCGACACAGGACCTGCACCACGCGGTGAAGGCGGTTGGCACGGCATCGGGTGATCTTCTGTCCGCGTCCCAAAGTATCAAGCAACAGTCGGTGCTTTTGAGCGAAGAGGTGGCAGGGTTCCTCGCGCATATTCGCCGCGAGTAATGCTTTGCGTGTCGAGGATCGCCTAACCTTGTGGAATGCGCGGGAGCACTCCGGTCTGGCTCGACAATGCGAGCAATTGGCCGTCTTCACTGAAATGTTGTGCCTGCCCGTGGATGACGCCTTTGCCCATCGCGCCCATTTGGGTGATCGATAGCACCCATCCGGCAGGCGCTGATTGCACGAATCGGAAATTTGCATCGAGGCTGAAGCCGCCGCGGCTTTGCGGATGACCGCCAAGGAAGAAGTCGGAAATGATCGCAAGCCACGCAGCGTCATTGGCAAAGCCGGCAGCATTGCGCACCCAGACAGCGTTCAGCCCGTTGTCCGGGTCGTGCCGGGCGATACGCATTTCAAACTGGTCATGAAGAGAGCCGTCGGCGCTCTGATATGTGTCATTGCTCGGCGGGCAATCATCGGGAGCAGGAACATCGGGCATTGCGGCGAAAACTTGCGCAGGGCTGGGCTCGCGCGCACCGAGGCTTGCACTGACGCGGTGAGTGGGGCGACCGTTTACATTGGCCTCGGCCATCCATTGGCCGACCGACTGTCCGCCGCCGCATTGCTGACACGCAATATGAAGCTCTTCGGCGTGCTGGGTGGGGCTGAGAAACTGGATATTGGCCCAAAGGATCGGTTCGCCGCTGGCCAATTCCATCGCGTCGATCGCGGCGGCAAGGGCAACCCCGCCCATGATATGCGGCGCACCCTCTGGGCCAACGGTTGCGGGCGGCATGACGGGAAGGGTGTAAGCGCCTTCACTTCCGCTTTCAGAAGGCACCACGCGCCAGAATGGATAATTTGCCAGAGTGATGCGTGTTCTCCCCCGTTTGCCCGCGCGCCTACAGCCGGGGCAGCGTCACCCCGCGCTGGCCCATATATTTGCCGGCCCTGTCGGCATAGGTCACCTCGGGGCGTTCATTGCCTTTCAGAAACAGGAACTGGCACGCACCCTCATTGGCGTAAATGCGGGCAGGCAAGGGGGTGGTGTTCGAAAATTCGAGCGTCACATGACCTTCCCAGCCTGGTTCAAGCGGGGTCACGTTGACGATAATTCCGCAGCGCGCATAGGTGCTCTTGCCAAGGCAGATCACCAGCACATCCTCGGGGATGCGGAAATATTCGACCGTTCGCGCCAGAGCAAAAGAGTTGGGCGGGATGACGCACTCATTGGTGTCTCGGTCGACGAAGGAATTGGAGGCGAAATCTTTTGGGTCGACAACCGCGCTGTCGACATTGGTGAAAATCTTGAACTCGGGCGCGACCCTTGCGTCATAGCCGAAGGATGAAAGCCCATAGGAAATTACCCCGTCGCGGCGCTGCGCTTCGACGAAAGGCTCGATCATGCCCTTGGTCTGTGCCGCCTCGCGAATCCATTTATCTGATAAAATTGCCATGGGCCAAGTGATTCCGCAAAGGCGCGCATCTGGGCAAGGGTGGCGGCAAACTTATCCGGATGAGTCTGCCCGCCGCGCCGCACCCACGAACGGACATAAGGGTGGATGCCCTGTCGCAAAACCCCTATATCACTGGTACACACAAAGCCGCGAAGGGCGCAAAGCCCTGGCTTAAGCGACGGGAATTTCGAGGATCAATGTCAGGTAATATCAGCGCAAAACCATTTGTCAGTGCAAGCGAACGTCTGAAACGCGGCGGGGCAAAGCTCGCCTCGCAGCTTGGCCCATACGGCGTGTTTCTTCAGGGCGCTCTTGAAAACCCGGGGATGGTGGGCGCGCTTTTTCCGTCTTCGAAGACCACGATCAACGCCATGCTCAAGAATGTCGATTGGGCCAACGCCAAACTTGTCGTTGAATATGGTCCGGGCGTCGGCACCTTCACTCGCCCCATCCTCGGGCGTTTGCCAGCCGATGCAAAACTCATCGCGATTGATACCAATGCCCACTACATCGACTATCTGAACAAGGAAGTCTCCGATCCCCGGCTGCGGGCCGTTCTGGGCTCTGCCGCCGATGTCGAGCAAATCGTCAAGAAGGCCGGATATGACGGGGCTGATGTGGTGATTTCGGGATTGCCATTTTCAGGCCTGCCTGATGCGCTCGCCAAGGAAATCGTTGAGGCCAGTTACCGGGTGCTGCAACCTGGCGGGGCGTTTCTGACCTACCAATATCGCCTGAATGCGCGGCGATTGACCGAGGAAGTGTTTGACCGCGTTGACAAGAAAGTCACCTGGGCAAATATCCCGCCCAACAACCTTACGTGGGGCTGGAAGGCCGCTTGAAGCGGCGGGTCTGGAAGACAGCCTTAAGCCTGATGCTTATTTGATGATGCTGGCGCCAAGCTGTGGGTTGAGCGTGGTGATGTGGTTGAGCCATTTCTTCGGGCGGCGCAGCATGTTCTCGGGGTATTCGACGCGAAGGCCCAGAAGGCTCGCCATTCTGCCTACGAAATGGATGCAGTTGCGCTCATCAAGGCTGTAACGCTTGCCCGGTTCGTCCTTCCACGCGCGCATTTCTGCAACGACCTGATAATACTGCTCATCGCTCAACGGCAGCGAGAAATGGCGGTTGGTTTTGCGGACGTATTTGTCTTTCTCGATATAGACCATGTGGCTGGTCCACCCGCTTAAAATCGCGGCCGTAGAGCTGCGCGCAGAAAATCCATAGTTTTCCTTAATCATGCGCCCGTCCGCCTCAAGCGTGCCGTCGAGCACGATGAAGGTGTGCGGATACCGCCCGAAGAGCGAGCCATTGAACGAGTGGAAATGTATCTCCACCGCCGCCATGGCGGTGCCACTCCATGCGAGGGCGAAAAGGGCGAGGAGAGGGACGAAAACGCGGGGCAAGAAACGTGTCATAGCGCCGCGTTTTATTACGTCATTCCTAAAGGCTTGCAAGAAGGCTTGCATTGCCGCCCGCAGCTGTCGTGTCGACAGAGGTCACCCGCTCGGTCGCAAAGCGCGCAAGGTAATGCGGCCCGCCCGCCTTGGGACCAGTGCCAGACAGACCCTCACCGCCAAACGGCTGGCTTTCGACAATCGCCCCGATCTGGTTGCGGTTGATGTAGAGATTGCCGACCTTTGCGCGCGCCTCGACAAACCGGTGGGTCGCGGCAATCCGGCTGTGAAGGCCAAGGGTGAGGCCATAGCCGGTGGCGTTGATGTCCTCGATCACTTGGGGAAGGTCCTTCGCCTCGTAGCGCACGATGTGGAGCACGGGCCCGAAGTTCTCGCGCTTCAAGTCAAGGATCGAGCCGATCTCCATAATGGTTGGCGCGACAAAGCATCCCGCTTGCGCAAATTCGCCCAGTTCACGTCGCCAAACCTTGTGGCCTGACGCTTCTCTGCGCGCGATATGGCGATCAAGGGCAGCCTGCGCATCGGGGTCAATCACAGGACCCACGTCCGTTGAGAGGTTTGCCGGATCGCCAATGTGCAGGGCTTCAAATCCGCCGCGAATCATCTCGACCATCCCATCGGCAATGTCCTCTTGCAGGTAGAGCACCCGCAAGGCCGAACAGCGTTGCCCGGCGCTCTGGAAAGCGGAGGAAAGCACGTCGCGCACGACCTGTTCGGGCAGGGCGCTGGAATCGACGATCATGGCGTTCTGCCCGCCGGTTTCCGCGATCAGCGTTGCAATCGGCCCGTCGCGCCCGGCGAGGGCGAGGTTGATCGCCTTGGCCGTCTCGGTCGAACCGGTGAAGGCGACGCCGGCAAGACGCGGATCGCTGGTAATCATCTGTCCCACATCGCCTGCACCCGGCAGAAGCTGGAAAACCTCTGGGGGGATGCCTGCTTCATGGCACAGCTTCACCGCGAGGGCCGCGATCAGCGGGGTCTGCTCGGCAGGCTTGGCGATCACGGCATTGCCGGCGGCTATCGCGGCGGATGCCATACCGGTGAAGATCGCGAGCGGGAAGTTCCACGGAGAGATCGTGGCAAAAACGCCGCGACCATGCATGCGCAAGGTGTTTGCCTCGCCCGTGGGACCGGGGAGTTCTACCGGGTCTTCGAACTGCCGCCGCGCCTCGCTTGCATAATAGCGCAGGAAATCGACCGCCTCGCGCAATTCCGCAATGCCGTCGAGCAGCGTCTTGCCCGCCTCGCGCTGGCACAAGGAGAGGAATTCGGGCGTGTGCGCCTCGAACAGGTTCGCCGCCTCATCGAGCAATGCGGCGCGTTTGTCGCCGCCGAGCGCATCCCAGCCCGGCTGGATTGCGACCGCGCGGGCGAAGGCGGCATCCACCTCTTCTGCTGTCGTGTCGCGCCGTGTGCCGACTTCGACCGAGAGGTCATGCGGCATGGTGATCGGCGCAATCTCGCCTGCTTCCTCGGCTGGGAAGGTGGGCTCTGCGTGCCAGTGAAGAGCGCGCAATTCCTCTAGCTTTGCCTCCAGTGGCTCAAGCACCAGAGGATCGGAAAGATCGATCCCTTCGCTGTTCAACCGTTCGCCCAGAATATCGCGGGGCAAGGGGATCACCGGATTGCGCAGAGGTGATTGGCTTTCAAGCTCTGCGATCTGGTCGCGCACAAGGTCTTCGGCGGCAAATTCTGCATCGCCCATGCGGTTGACGAAGCTGGTGTTGGCCCCGTTTTCCAAAAGACGCCGCACGAGATAGGCGAGCAATTCCTTATGCCCTCCGACCGGCGCATAGATCCGCACCGGCGTCGGCGAATTGCCTTCGAGTTCGGCAAGCGCTTCGTAAAGTTCTTCGCCCATGCCGTGCAGGCGCTGGAATTCGAACGGCCTGCCTTTCGAAAGCTCCTTCACCATCGCGACCGAGTTGGCGTTGTGCGTGGCAAAGGCGGGGTAGATCACGTCCTCATGCTCGAACAGGCGCACTGCGCAGGCGAGGAAGGACACATCGGTTGCAACCTTGCGGGTGAACACGGGGTAATCGTCAAATCCGCCCACTTGGGAAAGCTTGATTTCCGCATCCCAATACGCGCCCTTGACCAGCCGCACGAACAGTTTGCGCCCGTGTCGGCGTGCGCATTTGGCGATCCAGTCGCACACCGGAGCGCCGCGTTTCTGATAAGCCTGGATTGCAAGGCCAAACCCTTCCCACGGCGTGCCGTCGGTCTGGGTGAAAAGGTCATCGTCCGCCATCAGCTCTTCGATGATATCGAGGCTAAGTTCGAGGCGGTCGGCCTCTTCGGCATCAATCGTGAAATGGATGTTGGCATCGCGCGCCTTGGCGGCGAGGCCGCGCACCATCGGCACGATGTCGCGGCGCGCTTCATCGGCGTGGGTGAAAAGGTAGTTCGGGTGAAGCGCGGAGAGTTTGACCGAAATTCCGGGCGATGTTCCGATGCTGCCCGATGCCTCGCTCGCCAATCGTTCAATCGCGCCCTCATAGGATGCGCGATACTTTTCCGCATCGGCAAAGGTCATCGCGGCCTCGCCCAGCATATCGAAGCTGTGCGTAAGCCCCTTCGCGCGTTCGGGCGCTGCGCGTTTGAGCGCCTCGTTCATATTGCGTCCGAAAACAAACTGCCCGCCAAGGATCCGCATGGCCTGCAAGGTGGCGGTCCGGATCACGGGCTCTCCCAGCCGGTTCATCGTGCGCTTGAGCGTTCCACCCATGCCGCGCTGGTGCTCTTGCGGCGGGTCGAGCACCTCGCCCGTCAGCATCAAAGAGAAGGTCGCTGCGTTGACGAAGGTCGAGGAGCTTTCGCCCAGATGCTCGCTCCAGTCGATCTCGCCGATCTTGTCGCGGATCAGCGCGTCCGCCGTCACATTGTCGGGCACGCGCAGCAGCGCTTCTGCGAGGCACATCAGCGCGATGCCTTCTTCGGTGTCGAGCCCATATTGCTGCAGGAACGCGTCAATGCCGCTTGCCTTGTGTGCCCGCGCGCCTTCGATCAGTTGAACCGCAAAGTCTTGTGCATCCTGCGTGACCTTGCGCGCAGGGGCCGCTTGTCGAAGCCGGTCTTTGATGCAAGCCTCTTCCTCCTGCCGGTAGGCGCGGCGCAGGTCGGTGCGGTCAAGGGTGAGGGGGGCAGCTGGTCTCGTCACGTGTGGTATTGTCCTTTCAGCTTCGACTCGTCACAGTATCAGCTATGAGGTGGACCCCATGCCCCTCCCGTTCAAGTAAAGTCGCGCCTTGCGAAACTTTCCTGCGCTTGAAGGCGGGCCATGCTATGATATGTGCGCTATTACGCCCGCTTGAGAGCGGCTGCCCTTCGGATTCTCGGGAGATTTGTCCTCATGGCCTTGTTCTGTTTTTACTGTCGCGATGGTGAGGACAGCGAGACTCTGCGCAAGCTGCACCTTGCAGAACAGCGAAAGCACATGGCCGAGCATGACCAGAATTACCTGACTGCTGGGCCTCTCACCAACCGCAAGGGCGAGTTTGTCGGATCGCTCCTGATTATCGAGGCGGATAGTGAAGAGGAGGCGCGCGCGGCGGTGAACGATGACCCTTACGTAACCGGCGGCGTCTGGCAGTCTATCCGGGTCGACAAGTTCGAACCTGTCAAAGGGCGCTGGAAGGATCGTTAGCGCAGCCGGAGCCGCCGCCCAAAAGCCGACGCCTTAACCGATCGGATCATCAATGGATGGTGCAAGAGGGCTGAACAGACGGGGGCCTTCATCTGTCATGTAAACGCAATCCTCTGTGCGCACGCCGAATTTGCCGGGGAGGTAAATGCCCGGCTCATTCGAAAAGCACATGCCAGCAGCGATGGGCGTATCATTGCCGCGAACGACAAACTGGTCCTCGTGAATATCCATCCCGATGCCGTGGCCGGTCCGGTGTGAAAGGCCGGGGGTCTTGTAGTCGGGGCCAAAGCCTTCGGCTTCGTAATACGCCCTCACGGCATCGTCGATAGCGCCAAAGCTGCTGCCGACCTGTGCCATTTCCATGACAATATCCTGGCCTTTGCGCACCGTGTTCCACACCCGCGTCTGCTCTGCACTGGCGCCGCCGTGGACCCATGTGCGCGAAATGTCGGATTTGTAGCCATGCACATCGCAGCCGCAATCCATCAGGATGACCTGACCATCTGCCACTTCGTGCACTTTTTTCGAGCCGTGGGGATAGGCGCTCGCCTCTCCAACTTGTGCCGAGGAGAAGGTGGGCCGCGCGCCCAGCAGCTTCGTTTCTTCATGCATCAGGGCGCTGATATCCTTGCCGGTCATGCCTGCGCTGACTTGCGGATAGTTTGCGCGGTAAGCCGCCATGGTGATGTCGTTTGCCGCCTGCATGAGAGCAATTTCATGGGCGCTCTTGATCTGGCGAAGCGCGGCCACAATCGGGTTGGCCGAGATGATTTCACGACCGCCGCCGTCTGGCTTGAGGCCTTCTGCCACGAAATGCCTCGTGCTGCGCTCAAGCGCGATTGCACCCCCGAAACCATGGGCGCTGCCGCGATCATCGATGACGCTTGCGATGAGTGCGGTGGGGCTCTCATGCTCGTCCCACGTACGCACTTCCATGGGCATTATCATGAGTTCGGCGAGTTTGCTCGCTTCGAAGGCGGGAGTGATGACAACCGGCTCGCCTTCTGCCGGTATGACCAGCGCGGTAAGCCGGCTCCCGCGGCCCCAGCCAAGCCCGGAGAAATAAAGCATTGAGGTGCCCGCCTCGACCACGATCCCGGCAATGCCTTGAGCTTGCATCATGCCTTGTGCTGCATTGATGCGGGTTTGCCGTTCTGCGTTGGAGATCGGGTCCGGAATGGTGATGGAGCCTTGAGAAGAGGCTGCCAGAACCGGGCGCAATCCGCTGACCCCAACAAGGCCGCTCAAAGCCCCCGCTTTCAAAACGCTACGCCGAGAGGTCATAAGCCGTGTGTCCTTATTTTGGGTTCAGCGCGCGCCCTGCCACTGCATCGAGCCGCGCCAAAAGCTCGGGATCACGCTCTTCGGGCGCGGTGATGATAGCGGTGTCGAGGCAGGTGTCGATGGGAGAGGCTTTCCGCGTTTTGGGCAGGGCCTTGATGAAACCCATCAAGGCTTTCTTCGCCAGATCGCCGTTGGCTTTCATCTGTTCGAGCACCGCGGCAACCTCGACCGCGTCTTCGCCTTCGCGCCAGCAATCATAGTCGGTCGCCATGCCGACGAGCGCGTAGGGAAGCTCTGCCTCGCGTGCCAGTTTCGCCTCCGGCATGGCAGTCATGCCGATGATGTCTGCACCCCACGCGCGGTACATGTGGCTTTCGGCGCGGGTGGAGAATTGCGGACCTTCCATCGCGAGATAGGTCGCGCCGGTGGCGACCTTGCCCTTGGCCGCGGTTATCGCTTTCGCCGCCATTTCGGAGAGGCGCGGGCAGACGGGATCGGCCATCGAGACATGCGCGACGCAGCCGCTGGTAAAGAAGCTGGAGGCGCGGTTTTTCGTGTTGTCGATGAACTGTTCGGCAATGGCAAAACGGCCCGGTTCAATCTCTTCGCGCAACGATCCAACCGCGCTTATGGCAAGAACATCGGTGCAGCCTGCGCGCTTCAATGCATCGATGTTCGCGCGCGAATTCAGCTCGCCGGGCGCCACCGGATGCCCGCGCCCGTGTCTGGGCAGGAATCGCACCTGCACATCGCCAATCCGGCCAAACAGGATTTCATCGGAAGGCTCACCCCAAGGGGTTTCGATGGAGAGCCATTGCTGATCCTCAATCCCCTCGATGTCGTAAAGGCCAGAGCCTCCGATGATCCCGATACACCAGTTTTTGGCCATAATTGTCTGGGCGTCTTCCCTTGCCGTGTTTCGATGGCGACCCTTAGGTCAGTTGCGCACGCTCGGGCAAGGCCTTGCGGATAAAGCCATCGGCCTTGGCATAAGGACCGGCAATCGACGGCCGCGCTGTCATGTGTTCGTAGTGGGACGCAAGCGCGGGATAGTCATCCAGCGGCATTTCGGCCACCAGCGGAACCTGCATGAGGATTGTCGTCACCGCGATATCAGCGATGGAAAGCGTGTCATCGACGAAGAACTTCTTGCCATCGAGCTGAGCGTTCAAATAGCCAAGCACACCCGGCATTTCTTTCGCCCAGGTCTCGCGCGCCTTTTCGATGTCGGGCTCTTTACCCTGGATAAGCGAGAAGAAGACGGGCCTGAAAATGCCAAGTCCCCCCGCTGGCGCCAGCACCGTGTCTGCATACTCCTCGATCATTAGCGCGCGTCCGTGGCCATAGGCGGATGTGCCATAAAGCGAGGGATCGGGGTGCTTGCGCTCGACATAGGCGCACATAGCCGAGCTGTCCGCGATAGTCCCTTTTTCGCCTTCATCCGAGACGGAGCGATCACGCAGGACCGGAATGCGGCGCATCGGAGAGATTTCTTTGAACCAGTCGGGCATCGGCATGATATTGACCGATTCAAGATCGAACGCGACGCCCTTTTCGATGCACACAGCCATTGCCTTGCGCGCAAAAGGCGACACCGGGCTGCCGTAGATTACAAGATCGTTCGCTGCGTCACTCATTGGTTATCTCTCCCTAAATGCGGGGCCCGTCATAGGCACAATAATGCCAAGCGCAATGCAAGACTGGCGGCAGTTCATCGCGCAGCAGTTTCCATCCATTGCAATTCGCAATTGATTTTTGCGGGTAATGCTCCAACGTGGTTCCCGAGAGAAGTTTGAGTCTTTTGACGGAGAGAAAAATGGTCACCCAATACAAGAACCTCATCAATGGTGAGATGGTCGAAACCGGCGAATGGCTGGACGTTGTGAACCCTGCCAATGAAGAGGTGATCGGCCAGGTTCCCGCATGTGGCAAGGACGAGCTTGACCGCGCAGTCGCCGCCGCGCGCGCCGCGTTCAAGACATGGAAGAACACCAGCCACGAAGAGCGTCAGGCCGCCTGCCTCGCGATTTCGGCGGCGATCAAGGAAAATTCCGACGAGCTTTTCCGCCTGCTGACCTCTGAACAGGGCAAACCCCATGCACAGGCGCAGGGCGAGATTGCCGGCGCTGCCGGCATTTCAAAGGCGCAATCGACGCTGAAGCTCGAAGATGTAGTCAATGAAGACAGCGACCAGCGCCTTTCGCGCACCCGCCGCGTGCCGGTGGGTGTGGTCGGCGGCATTGTGCCGTGGAACTTCCCGCTGATGATGGCGATCCAAAAGATCGTGCCGGCTCTGATGAGCGGCTGCACAATTGTCCTCAAACCATCGCCCTTCACCCCGCTCACCACCCTTCGCGTTGCAGAGCTGATCGCTGACAAGGTCCCTGCGGGCACAGTCAACATCATCACCGGCGAAGACGCGCTGGGCCCGATGATCACCAGCCACCCCAACATCGACAAAATTACCTTCACCGGCTCGACCGAGACGGGTAAGAAAATCATGGAAGGCGCATCCTCCGATCTCAAGCGCATCACACTTGAACTTGGCGGCAATGACGCCTCGATCGTGCTTCCCGATGCCGATCCCAAGAAGGTCGCCGAACAGCTCTTCTGGTCATCTTTCCAGAACGCAGGTCAGGTCTGCATCGCTGCAAAGCGCGTCTATATCCACGAGGACATCTATGACGAGCTGTCCGAGGCAATCGCGGAATATGCCGCTCAGGTGAAAGTGGGCGACGGGTCGGAACAAGGCACAGGCGTTGGCCCGATCCAGAACAAGAAGCAGTACGAGCGCGTGCTTGAACTGATCGAAGATGCGAAGGCCAATGGCTACAAGTTCCTGACCGGCGGTGACAAAGACCCGTCGGGCACCGGATATTACGTGCCGATCACGATCCTCGACAATCCGCCGGAAGACGCGCGCATTGTCGCCGAGGAACAGTTCGGCCCGGTCATGCCACTGATGAAGTTTTCGAGCGAAGACGAGGTAATCGAACGCGCGAACAATTCCGAATACGGCCTTGCCGGCGCTGTCTGGACAGCCGACACCGACAAGGGCGTCGAGATTGCCGAGAAACTTGAAACCGGCACGGTGTGGATCAACGAATTCATGCACCTGTCGCCCTTCGCGCCATTCGGCGGTCACAAACAATCGGGCTTTGGTGCAGAATATGGCCTCGATGGCATGAAGGAATTTACCTATCCGCAGGTAATCACCGTTAAGAAAGACAATGTGGTCGCCTAAAAACCGGGCGGTTGCTTAATCTTGAGCTCAAAATGAGTTATACCTGACTTTACGGAGACGGGGCCTAGCGCGACATAGGTCTCGTCTCTTCTGATTCTTGGCTGAAATGGGGAAAGCAAAGTGGATCATTCAGACAACACGATTTCGAAGAAAACTGTTTCCAGGCGCGACTTTACCGCGATGGCGGCGCTTCTTGGCGGGGTGAGCATTGCGGCTCCTGCCAGCGCGCAGAGCCTTGGCTCTATCCTTGGCTCGGCCAAAAAGGTCATCGATGCGGTGAGCTATTCTGATGCGGAGATGAAAGTCTTCTTTGACCAGATGAGCGAGGACATGGATTCGAAGAACCCGCTTGCCCCTGCCGACAGCCCCTATGCCCAGCGCCTCGCCGCGCTTTCGCAGGGGCTTGATAGCTACGACGGGCTCGACCTCGATATTCAGGCCTATCTCGTCGAAGATGTGAACGCCTTTGCCATGGCGAACGGCACGATCCGTGTCTTTGCCGGGCTCATGGATCAGTTCACCGATGACGAAGTGCGCTATGTGATCGGCCACGAAATCGGTCACGTTCAGCGTGAGCATACCAAGAAACGCATGCAAGGCGCGCTGCAACGCGACGCGGCCATGAGCGTTGCTGGCACGGCGAGCGGCGATGTGAAGCGGATCGCTTCATCCGAGCTTGGCAAGTTCTTCGGCGATGTTGTCACCGCAGAGCACAGCAAGAAGCACGAACGCGAGGCCGACGACTATGCGCTGCAATTTATGCTCGACAATGATTATGATGCCCAAGCCTGTGTGACCGCGCTTGAAAAGCTTGACGCGATGAGCGGTGGTGGCAGGGGTGGGCTTGCGGCCTGGACCTCTACCCACCCCAGCCCGAAGAGCCGCGCGAAACGCCTCCGCAAGAAGCTTGACTAACGCTGGCTGATTGCGAGTGGGCGACGCATCTCAGGACGCATTGATGGAAGGCCTGGCGCGCGTTGGTGCGCGAGCGGGCCTTCCCTCACCATCGGATCTCACCCGTTTGACGGGCGGGGCGACGATGGAAAGCTGGCGGTTTGCCTGCGGTGAGAGGATGTTCGTCCTGCGCTGCGCGCCGTCCTTGGAGTTCATGGCAAACCGCCCCTTCGGCCACGATGTCGAGGCCGAGGTGATCCGCAAGGCCGAAGCCGCAGGTGTGACCGCGCCCAAGGTTGTAGCTGAACTGGAGCCGCAGGACGGTATCGGCTCTGGCTTCGTGATGGAGGCGCTTCCCGGCACGCCCAACCCCAAGGAAATCTTGGAGTTTGAGGGGGCGGGGGAGCTGTTGAGGCAAGCCGCCCGCGACTTGGCGCGTATCCACACGATAACCCCCGGCGATCTGCCCGATGCGGTCCCGGTGATGGACTATCGCCAAGCTATCGCAGACCTCAAAGAGCAGTTCGAGGAAGCCGGCGGCGACCGCCCGATCATTGCGCTTGGCCTCAAGTGGATGGAGGACAATTGCCCCGACCCGTGTGAGCCAGTGCTGATCCACGGCGACTATCGCATGGGCAATCTGCTGTGCGAGCCGGGCAAGCTCACTGGCGTGCTCGACTGGGAGCTTGCGCATTTCGGCGACCGCCACGAGGACCTCGCCTTTGGCTGCATGGCGGTGTGGCGCTTCCACCGATACGACCGGCCCGCGCTGGGGCTGGGGTCATTGGAGGATTACTTCGCCGCATATGAGGCAGAGGCGGGCGTAAACCTTGACCGCAAACGTTTCCGGTACTGGCTGATCCACCGCACCGTGTGGTGGGCATTGGGTTGCCTCAATATGGCCCGCATCTGGCGCTCTGGCGAAGACCGGATGCTGGAACGCGTGGTGATCTCGCGGCGCACGAGCGAGCAGGAGCTGGACCTGCTGGTGTTGCTGGAAGAGGATGCGCCAGAAGAGGAGCGCGCTAAGCGGGTAGCGATGCCCGAGCCTGATCCCCAAGTCGGTGAAGCCACCGACGGCGAGCTTGCCATCGCCGTCTCGGAATGGCTCGCCAGCGTCAAGGGCCGTTTCGAGGGGCACGACAAGTTCCAATGGGCGGTGGCTCGTAATGCGCTTGGCATGATTTCGCGGTACAATGCCGCCGCCACTCCGGCATTTGAGAATGCTCCCTTGGCAAAGCGGATCATAGAGGGCGAGGCCTCGCTTGCCGACGCGGATTTGCTGGGTGAACTGCGCGAGGCGATCTTGGCGACCATTGCGCAGGATGTGCCCAAATACCCGGCGCTTTTCGTCGCGCGCGAACGCTGGACATAATCTGGCTTGCCGCCAGCGGCGGCGCGCCCGCGCCCGCCCACCCCATGGCGGGTGCGCTTCGCTTCCCACCTGGGCGAACGCTCTGAAAAGTTGCGCCAAGCTCTCAGATAGATAAGCTCCTCTTCCAAGGAGAGAGAGCACAATGGACTTCGCAATTCCCGCCGACTTGCAGGCGTATCTGGACGAGCTCGACGCCTTTATCGCGGCCGAGATCAAACCACTTGAAGAGGCCGATGACAACATCCGCTTTTTCGACCACCGCCGCGAATATGCGCGCACCAATTTCGAGGCGGGCGGGTTGCCGCGCGAGGACTGGGAAGAGCTTCTTCGCGAAGCGAGGCACCGCGCTGACAAAGCCGGGCATTTCCGCTTCTCCGCGCCCAAGAAATACGGCGGCAAAGACGGCTCGAACCTCTGGATGGCGGTCATCCGCGAACACTTCGCGCGCCAAGGTCTGGGCCTCCACAACGACCTCCAGAACGAGCACAGCATCGTCGGCAATTTCCCCTTCGTCGAAATGTTCGAGCAGTGGGGCACCGAGGAGCAAAAGGAGGAGTTCATCCTCGGCGGCTTCGACGGCTCGCGCCGCGTTGCCTTTGGCCTCACCGAGCCCGATCACGGCTCGGATGCCACCCACATGGAAACCCGAGCGGTCCGCGAGACCCGCGACGGGGTGGACGGCTGGCTCATCAATGGCGAGAAGATGTGGATCACCGGCATGCACGTCGCGACCCACTGCGCGATGTTTGCCCGCACCTCCGGCGAGGACGGCAAGGCGTCCGGTATCACCTGCTTCCTCGTCCCGAATCCGACCGAGGGGCTCGAGATCGAGGAATGGATGTGGACCTTCAACATGCCCACCGACCATCCGCGCTTGTCCGTCACCGACGTCTGGGTGCCCGACAGCGCAATCCTTGGCGTCGAGGGCAGGGGCCTCGCGCTGGCGCAAAGCTTCGTCCACCAGAACCGCATCCGTCAGGCGGCAAGCTCCTGCGGCGCGGCGATGTATTGCATTGATGAAAGCGTTAAATACGCCCGTGAGCGCAAGCCCTTTGGCGAGCCGCTCTCAAAGAACCAGGGCATCCAGTTCCCTCTGGTGGAGCTGGCGACACAGACAGAAATGTTGCGCCTCCTGATCTTCAAGACCGCGTGGGAGATGGACAATATGCCCCACGAAGAGATCGAGCGCACGATCAGCGACAAGGTTTCCATGTGCAATTACTGGGCGAACCGTCTGGTGTGCGAAGCCGCCGACCGCGCGATGCAGGTGCACGGCGGCATCGGCTATTCGCGCCACAAACCGTTCGAGCACATCTACCGCCACCACCGCCGCTATCGCATCACTGAAGGTGCGGAAGAGATCCAGATGCGCAAGGTGGGGGCCTATTTGTTCGGGTACTTAGGGCCGAAGCGGGGGCAGTTCGACTAGCTGCGCCTGCGCCAATAGCTCGCCAGAAAAGACCCGATCAGCACGTGCCACACAGCCGATATCGCGGCGGGTACTGGGGCGAGGGCGGCTTGGGTTGCGCTGGCAAATTGCGCTTGGAAGGCAGGCGTTTTGGCAAGGCCTGAGCCCAGCCCAGAGTTCTGCATTCCCACTTCGATTGAGATGGTGCGCGCCTCTTGGACGCCCAATCCCAGTGCGCGGGCAAGGGCGTAACCGAGTGCAAAACCGATAGTGTGGAGCATCAAAGTCGCGATGAGCAACACCCCTGCATGCTCGGCAATCTGCGCCTTAGCCCCTCCCACAATGCCTCCCACAATGAGGATCACCAAGACCACTGCGATAAGCGGCAGGAACACGCTCACCTTCTCAGCCGCGCGCGGGAACAGGCGGTTCAGCAGGCTCCCCAAGAGCACCGGCACGAGCACAATCGCGACCATATTGCGCAGGAGGTTCAAGCGATCAATCTCGACATAGGTGCCCGCAAGCTCTCCGGTGAGCAGCGGGGTCAACGCGACCGCCACCAACGTTGAGGCCATCGTCATCGCCACCGACAAGGCAACATTGCCGCGCGCGAGATAGGCGACAATGTTCGATGCCGTCCCTCCCGGGCAACAGGAGACTAGGATAAGGCCCACCGCCAGTCCCTCTTGCAAGCCCAAGCCCCAAGCAATGCAAAAACCAGCGAGCGGCATCACCGCAAACTGCAACGCCACCCCGGCAACCAACGCCTTGGGAAGCTGCGTCAACCGCCGGTAATCCTCGAAAGAAAGCGTCAGCCCCATCGCGAGCATGATGAGCCCCAGCGCCACCGACAAGAGCGGCTGTCCCGCGATGCGAATTGAGCCATCGGTCATCCACGTCATGGAGGGCGGGTAAACCCACGCCAGCGCCACGCCTAGGAGGGTGAGAAGGGCAAAGTTGTTGGTCAGGCGGGTTAGCATGGGGCAGGCTCAAGTCCTTCATTTGCCTCCTCTTAAGCCATTTGGGCTACGAGTCGCGAGGGGCCGGAGAGGGGGTTTAGTTGATAAAACACCTCCTCGCCGGGGGACCAACCAATGAACGGGCGCACCTCGGGGCGTGGATTTGGTATAAAAGGGGGCCTGGCGAAGCTAGCAGGCCCAAGCGGAGTAGGAAAATGCTGCAGAAGTTTTGGCACAAGATGGCGACTGTATTGGCAGGTGCTTTGCTGCTTGGTGCTTGCGCACAGGATTCTACCTTGGATGAAGGGTCTGCCTCTGCTGCGATGAGCAGGGCAAACGAAGCTGCTGCCGACATCTTTTACGCTAGCCAAGAAGAGGCCGATGCCGACTTGATGCGTTTTGATCGCGAGAATCCGCAGTGCCAGCTTTGGACGAATTGGCAGAGGACGTGTTCTCGGACGGGGCCTGACGGCGCGACCTTCTGCCATGAAACACTTGTCGAAGTTGAACCCTCTCAGGTTTTTTGCGCGGCTGACGGAGTTGATGGATATGTCATGATCAATCAGCTTGAGACTAAGAAAGAAAAAGCCTCTTTCAATCGGTTCTGCTCCGAATTTGGTATCGACCGCATATCAGGTGAGAGAACCTGTGTGGAGTGGAAGTCCGAGCGACCGTTCAATGGCCTGAGGCAAACCGAGGTTGAGCACCCGTGGTGCAAGCGCTGGGACTTCCAGGTCGACCCTGTAGAAAATCCTGAATTATCAAAAGTTATGGGATTGTATTGCGCCTCGCGACACGTGCCTGACTGGTGTGAGCGGCCTTCTGGTTGGGGAATAGGGGTGCAGGATGAGGCCCTGCAGAAAGAGCCTTTGGAAGATGAGCCGGCGGGTAGCGAAGAGAACACGATTGTGCTGACAGTTGGTGCTCCGCTTTTTCCTGATTCCTCACCGGTCATAGCCACCTTCTGTGCGCGGAGGAGGTGATTTTGCAGAGTAATCGAGACAGTTCTCCTACCCCTCCAAAAGCGCGCGCAAATCCTTCAGCGCCTTCGCCCGCAATTGATGCACCCGTGGCACGCTGACCTCCAGCACCTCGGCGATCTCCGTTAGGTTCAACTCCTCGACAAAGAACAATTGCAACACCAGCATCAACCGCTCGGGCAGCTTACCCATCGCGGCAATCAACCGCTCGCGGTCTTCTTGCCCTGAGAGGATGTCGAAGGGGTCGGGCTCTTCGCTGGCGAAAGCGGAATTGCTTTCGTCATATGTATCGCTGATCGAGGTGAGGGTGACGGCGCTGGCCTCGATCTCCAGCAGTTCGGCATCGCTGATGCCCAGAGCCTTGGCGATCTGGTCGCGGCTGGGTTCCTCGCCCGTGAGCGTCTTGTATTCCTCGATCACTTGCACCACCCGCGCGCGTTTTTTTCGCGCGGTGCGGGTGTCGTGCATCTGTTTGCGGATGAGGTCGAACATCGCGCCGCGCACGCGGATTTTGGCATAGGCGGCAAAGCCGTCTTCGGTGGGGCCATCGTGCCGCTGCGCACATTCGGTGAGGGCAAGGATGCCTGACTGCACGAGGTCTTCGACCTCCAAACCGTCGCGCCCGCTGCCATAGATATGCCAGGCGGCGCGGTGGACGAGGGGCAAGAAACGGCGCACGCGATCCTCGACCTCTTCACGCGAGGAGGAGGCGTAGGAAACCGCGCCGTAGCCCTGCTTGCTCATGGCGTGCGCGCCAAATCCGGAAACGTCGTGCTTCATGACGCCGCCGTTTCTGGCACAGCGCCCTTGGCATCGCCCTCAATCACGGGTGCGGGAAGACCCGTAGTCGCCTGATTTTGCGGGGCAGGCTCGCCGCCGATGACCGAGACTACCTCGACCGGCTGGGTCGGCGGCAATTCGGTGATCGACAGAACGAGCGCGCGTTGGCAGCGTTGCTTGAGCAGCCCTGCGAGCGCGCGGCGGGCAGGCGGCTGTACGATCAGTGCAACGGGGCCTTTGGCCTCGTCGATGGCGGCATTGACCCGCTCGACGATGAGCGCGGCGAGATCGGGTTCGATCATTGGCTGGCCGGTCGACGGGTCGATCATCCCGCCAAGGATTGCGCCTTCCAGATTGGCCTCGAGCGTGATGACCTTGAGGCGTTCACCCGGCATGGCAATGCGCGAAACGAGCCGCGCGCCAAGGTCTGCGCGCACCGCGTCGATCAGCGCGTCGAAGTTTTCGGTCGATTGGAGCGCGAGCGCCAGTGAGGTGAAGAGCGGCTGAGGGTGCGCAAGCCCAATGCCGTCGGCGATAAGCGCGCGAAGAACGCGGGTGAGCGCGGCCAATGAAAGCGGATCGGGATGAACCGCTTCGATCAAGGCAGGGGCGCGCGCTTTGAGATCTTCGACAATGGCGCTGACTTCGGATGGGCCGAGGAGCTGGTGGCTTTGGGTGAGGAGTTCCTGATTGGCGTGGGTGGCGATCACGGTGCTCGCGTCCACACACAAGAACCCTTCGGCCACCGCCATGTCGCGCGCAGACGGGTCGATCCAGAGCGCGGGGCAATCGAAGCTGGGGTCGCGGGTGAGTTGGCCTTGAATGCCGAGCTCGGTGTAAGGAGGTGACCCGCGCACTTCGCCGGTGTCGATGGCAAGCAGCTTGCCCGGTTTGACTTGCCCGCGCGCAATCGAGAGACCGCCGAGCATCACGGCATAGTCATTCGCACCCGCCTCCAGAGAATCGCGGATGCGGAACTGAGGCAGGACAAAGCCAAGCTCGCGCGAGAGTTGCTTGCGAATGCCGGTGATGCGGGTGAGGAGCGGGGCATCCTTATTGGCATCGACGAGGTGCACGAGGCCATAACCAAGTTCGATAGTGACGAGCGTCTGGTCCGATACCTCGGCGATGTCGATTTTGTCGGGGTTGGGCTCTTCTTGCGGCTCTTCGACCACTTCGGGCACGGCGGCTTTCTTGCGAAGGTGCCACCACAACCCGCCCGCGATTGCGGCTGCGGGAAGGAAGATGAGCTGCGGCATGGCGGGAACCGTGCCGATGGCACCGAGGATGCCAGCGACGGGGAGCCATCCGCGAGGGTCCGAAAACTGTCCGCCGATCTGGCCGGAAAGGTCGCGCTTGTCGGCGACGCGTGTGACGATTGCGGCAGCGGCGATGGAGAGGAGGAGGGCAGGGACCTGCGCGACCAGAGCATCGCCCACGGCCAGCGTGATGTAGAGCTCGCCCGCCTCGGCAGCGGAAAGCCCGTGCGTAATCATGCCGAGCGCGAACCCTGCGATGATATTGACGCCAAGGATCAGGAGCGCGGCAATCGCATCGCCCTTCACGAACTTGGAGGCACCGTCCATCGAGCCGTAGAAATCGGCCTCAATCGTCACATCGCGGCGGCGATCACGCGCTTCGTCGGCGGTGATGAGGCCAGCGGCGATGTCGGCGTCGATTGCCATCTGCTTGCCGGGCAGCGCGTCGAGCACGAAGCGGGCCGAGACTTCGGACACGCGGCCCGCGCCCTTGGTGATGACGATCATGTTGATGATCAGCAGGATGATGAAAACAAACAGGCCGACCGCAAAATTGCCCGCGACAAGGAACTGGCCGAAGCTTTCGATAATCTCGCCCGCAGCCGCCCCGCCATTGTGGCCGTTCACAAGGACGATCCGCGTCGAGGCGACGTTGAGCGCGAGGCGCAGCAGCGTTGCGAAGAGAAGGACGGTCGGAAAGGACGAGAAATCAAGCGGCGCGCGCGCGTTCAGCGCCACCATCAACACCGCCACCGCAATGGCGATATTGAGCACGAAAAACATGTCGAGCAAAAGCGGCGGAATTGGCAGGACGAGCAGCACGAACAGCCCGAATATGCCCACCGGCAAGGCAGCAGCGGCCGGAACAGTGCGCAGGCGCTCCATCCACGAAACGTTTGAGGCGGGTTCCAAAATCAAAATCCAAGCGCTTTCAGGCGGTCATAGGCCCGCTCGATCTGGTCACGGGTTGCCCTGCTGGCGCGTTCGCCGCCTGCTTCCTCAAAGGTTGCGCGCAGCATGTTCGACACCGGCTGCCGGCTTCCCGGCTGGGCCAGTGCAATCGTCGGGCCTGGCGCGATGGTGGGGCGGTTTGGTCCGGTGATGACCGGCGGGGATTGCGGGGCGAAGACCTGCTCATCGGCGATGAGATAGGGCGGGCGCTGCGCAGTGGCCGCTCCTGTCATGGCAGGAGGGGTGAGCGCGGCAATCGAAGTGTTGTCGGAAAAGGCAATGCCTGAATTGACGCGCGCCCGCTCAAGCTTGCCCGAAAGGTGATCCATCACCCCTTGCAAGGAGCGCGGAGAGCCGTTGGGTTCATAGAAGATCGGGCGATTGGCGGCGGCGGGCCTGCGGAAAAGGTTCGCGGCGCTTTGCCCCGGGTCCTGCTGCATCGCCTCGAGAAAACGCCCCGCGCCCCCTGCGCCCAGAAAATGCGCGAGATAAAGCTCCGAGTGATCGGGCTGGCGGCCGAGAATTGGCGCAAGATGCGCGCGGTTGTCTTCGGCAAGCCCCGCCGCCATCAGCGAGGCGACCTGCGGGTCGTTGCGCATATCGAGAATGGCTTTGCGGGTACCGGGGTCCGCGACATATGCGCCGCCACTGGCCCCTTTCCGGATATGCGAGGAGATATTGCCAAGGCCAAAACGGTCGCCATGGCGCTGCATGGTCTCAAGCCATGTGCTCTCGATAAACTGGTAAAGCCCGGTCGCAGACGAGGTGCGCGCGCGGGCGGCAGGATTCATCGAACTTTCGACCTGCGCCTGCGCAATCAGATAGCCGAAATCGATGCCGGTTTGCTGCGCTGCGCTGGCGATTGCACCTTCGACCGAGGTGCGGGCGTTGGAGGCGCTTGCCGCCTGCGCGACCTGACGCCTTGCACCATTGGCACCAGCATTCTCAAAGCTGGTGCGTGCGGCATCGAACGCGGCTCTCGTGGCGGAAGGGTGAAGGGGAGATTGAGGCACGGCTGCTGCTCTTCGCTATTTTCCGGTATGGTTAACGACCGGAAGAGTGGTGCAAGCATCGTGCCAGATTGGCGGCTCTGGGCGGGCCTAGGGGCTCTTACCTAAAGGCGATCAAGCGGGGCCGGAATGCGCGCTGTAGGCGTGGCGTTTACCACCGAGCGCTTCGAGTTGGCCGGTCACATTGGCCGCGAGCAGGTTGCGCACGCGGCGGTTGACGTCGTTCAACGATTTGGCCGTCTGGGCAAGCGCGCGTGTCTCGTCATCCATGCGGCCCGTGCCGATGTGCGCACCAAGGGAAGCCAGCTGTTCACAAAGCCCCTCTTTCTCGCGCGTCACGTCGAGCAATGCGTCTGCCTTCAATGTGGCAAGAGCTTGCCGCTCGGCCTGCAAAACGGCAATCATTTGCCGCAGGCTGGATGCGAGGTCTTGCCGGTCTTCATGTGCCGGGGCACCGACGGGCTTGCCCGTGATGTGGGTCATTGTTGGCCCTCGAATGTGTATTGGGCGGCGATCATCGCATCGGCGATCTTGGTCGGCACAAGGGGATAGGTTCCATCGCGCAGGGCATTGCGGATTTCCGCCACGCGGTCGGTATCGACCGGCGGGCCGCTTTGCGCAGGCGCAGCGACCTCGACGCTCACACCTGCTGCTTTATTCGATCCCGAAGCCGGACCGCCAGAGCCTGGCGCTCCGCCTTCGGGCGCGACCTTTGCCTTGGCGCGGTCCGAACCTGCCGTTGGGCTGATGCCCATGATCGACTGCAATTTGTTCATTTCGAAAGAGGACATAATGCGTCTCCCGGTGGATATACGCAGCTATAGACGGTCATTGGCGGGTGAGTTTAAGCGGGCCTTGCGAAAAATTTTCACCCGACCTTTCACCCGACAGGTATCACGGCGAGGCCCGGGCGCTCGATCCGGGCCCGGATGGCCTCGCCGCGGTCCTGTGTGCGCACCGCGATCCAGTCGCCGATACCCCCGTTCTCCATCGCTTCGGCATTTTGCTGGACGCTAAAGCCGCGTCCACGCACAAGTACGGTGATCGGGTCGCCCCGCGCCACGATCCGCGCCGCCTCAGCCGATGGCTGGGCAGGCTTGGTGGAGATAAAGATGCGCCAGCTTTGCGGGCCGGGACATTCCACCTTGACGATGGATTGCGCGCGGCCATGCCAACCGGTCGCCAATGGGCCGGCGCACGCGGCAAGGCGAAGGCGCCTGTCCGCCGCCACCCGCGCGCCGCCAACCTCTCCGATCGGCGCTCCGGTAAATTCGGCGACCGCCTGATCAATCGCGGCCGGGTCGATGTAGGCGCTCGTGCTGCTCTCGCGGGCCGATGCCAGAGCGGCAAATAGTGGCAGGCTGGTGACGACCATTGCGGTCATGATCAGCCGCACTTCGAGGCGTTGCGGTGAAAGTTTGGGCGTCATGGCTATTCCTTCCCTTGTGGTGAGGACAAAGTGGCAAGTGTGGGCAAATGGGCCCGCAAGCCAAGCAGCAAGCATTGTGCCAAGTCGAGGGCGCGGGAAGATCGGAAAGGCCGCGTCGGAACCACAGCGATCTGCGCCACGCGATCTGCGCCACGCGATTTGCGGCACTAGGGGAAAGCCGTGAGGACCGCCGCATTCCATCCTTAATTAGAGAGCGATAGGCTGCGCGCATCCGATGGAGATAGCGAGAAGGAACGTTTGGATGGACGCGTCAATGCCAGCAAGTTTTGGCCCGGATCAATCGGCTGGCGATACCGGTTCGGACCTGGATGAAAGCAGAAACCGGGCGCGCGAAGGGCGCGGCGAGTTGATGCAGAGGGTGACCGAATTCGTCCTCAAGCATGATGTCGCCCTGACAGGATCGAACCTTGCCACCGTCGTTGCCGCGCTATCGGGTTCGGACAGCGGCCTTTCGAGAACATTTGCCGCGCGCGAGATTGCGCAGCAACCCTTTTCTCAGGGTTGGCTTGATGAAATGGCCCGCTCGCGTTCGCGCGAGGAGGAGCGCAAAGGTTCGGTCGAGGAGCTGATCGACCGGGTGGAAACCTCGCTCAACAAATTTGCCGAAACAGCGCAAAATGCCGAGGTGGAAACCAGCGAACACCGCGGCGCCATCGACGAACAGATCACGCAGCTTGCCGAAAATGCGGTCGCCGCCGGTCCGCAATCGGGGCTTGATCGGCTGGTCGATCTCTCCCGCGTCATGCTTGAGCGGATCGTCCAGATCGAAGAGGCGATGAAGAAAAGCCAGGCCGAGACAGCGACCTTGAAAGAAAACCTCGCAGAAGCGCGCGCAGAGGCCAATGTCGATCACCTGACAAGGCTGCCCAATCGCCGCAGCTTTGAAACCGAACTCAAACGCGCTGCCGAACTGGCCGAGCAACGAGGTACGCCGCTCTCGATCGGCTTTTGTGATGTCGACCACTTCAAGAAAATCAACGACACGCATGGGCATGATGCCGGTGACCGTGTTCTGGTGGCTATCGCGCGCACGCTTCAATCCTACGCGGGCAAGCATTGTTTCGCCGCGCGCCATGGTGGTGAGGAGTTCGCGCTTCTTTTCCCCGGTGCGGGCCTCGACAAAGCAAAGGCTCGCCTGGACAAGATCCGGATTGATCTGGGCAAGCGCCAGATGATCAACCGCGACACCGGGCAGTCATTCGGCAAGATCACATTTTCTGGCGGGGTCAGCGAAATCGCAAATCCCGATGATGCGCGCCCCGCGCTCGCGCGGGCTGATGCGGCGCTCTACAAGGCAAAGGAAGGCGGCCGCGATCAGGTCATCGCCGAATAGGTTTGCTAAAAGAGCCATCCAAGGGATGGGAGAGGGCGCGGGGAAACTTCGGTTCTCCCTGCGTTTTTGCGTGAGCGATAAACCCTATCGTTCAAGGTCAGGCGCATCATAGGCAAGGCTTGCGTAAACATCGTTTCTCCCGCCTTTGGTGATGACCACCCGCACGGGCACGCCGGTATCTTTCACGCTTTGAGCCAGCCCCCGGGCATCGCGCCAGACCTTCTCGCGATCCGCGTCGGTGTGCTGCGCGATGATCGTCAGGGTCGCGCGCGGGTCCGCTGCCTGTTCGCTGATCCATTCGCGCAGACCGGGACCGCCTTCGACTTTGCGGAACAGAGCTTGCGCTGGCGCGACATGGGGATCGCCGGTTGGTCTGGTCACAGGGCTCCTCTCCTCGTCGGATGACGAGTTTACGAGCGCGGTGAGCGTCACCAGAAAAAGGATGAGCGACAGGTCCGCGAGGATCAGCTGCCACCCGTGAACAGGGCGCAGGATCATGCCACGTCCTTAATGCCCGAAACGCTGCCTCGGCTGGCGCGCGAGGGGAAAGCGCGACCATCGGTCAGCTCGTTTTCAAACCAGTCGAGGAGCATGGTGCGCTCGGTTTCTTCGCGGTCACCCCTGCGCTCGATCGCGCGGGCGAGCGGATAGAAGACGAGGTGCGCGCTCAATACCCCGTAAAGCGTTGAAAGCACCGCTCCTGCAACCGAGCGCATCACCGTCTGCGCGGCGCTTGCGCTGAGGTCGGGCATCAATTGGGTGATCGCAAACAAGGTGCCGACAAGGCCGAACACCGGCGCAAGTTCGCCTGCGTTTTCATACACCCTGATGGCCGCGACCGAATTGATTTCGCGCTTGAGGCGCTGGGCCCTTGCGAGTTTTAGCATCGCATCGATCGAGCCGCTGCGGATATAGGCGTTTAAAAGTTGCCGTGTGGCTGCGTCGGGCGGGTCGACCGGCTGCGCGCCGAGATGGCCGAACCGGTTGATCTCTCCCACCGTGCGGGCGAGCGCTGAACGCGTCGCGTCTGCATCAAATCCCTTGCCCAACAGGCCAATCGCAGCGGGCACGGCGAGGGTGACATCGTGCCAGCCTTGCCGCGCAAGAGTGGCGAGCACGGTTCCAAGCAGCACGATGATCAGCGCATCTGCATCCAACAGTCTGGCGAAAGGATCGAGCACCGCAAATGTCTCCCGAATGGTGCCGTCCCCCCGCGATAATCGCGCAAGGTGCGCGAGGGGAGGGGCAGGGTGTGGCCAACCCTAGAACGGGCGCGAGGGCGCAGGATTAAGCCCTGCAACCGGGCACAGTCTTGCCGCTTTGCCTGCAAGCGGTTGCCGACAGGGCCACCTTATCCGGCAAACACAGCGAAAAATCGCCGCAACCTTTCGGTTTGGCACGCTTGGTGCAAACTCGCTTGCACACACAACCGCCAACGAGGTGCGCCTGTCATGAGCAAGATGTCATGAGCGAGATGTCATGAGCGAGAGAATTTTTGGAATTCACGGGGCCGCCCTTGAACTGCGTTCGCAGCGCATGGGGGTGATCGCGTCCAATATCGCGAACGCGGCAACGCCGGGATACAAGGCGCGCGATGTCGACTTCGACAAGGCGCTGGAGGCCAGGCTCGCCGCTGGCCAGGGCAGCGTTCCCAGCTTTGGCGAGCCCGACCTTCTCTACCGCCGCGCCGTCATGCCCTCGCTCGATGGCAACACCGTCGAACTGGGCCGCGAACAGGTCGCCTTTGCCGAAAACGCGCTCAAATACTCGGCCTCGCTCTCCTTTGTCGAAGGCAAGGTCAACACCATTACCCGTGCGCTCAAGGGCGAGTGAGGAGGGAGATAGATACATGAGCAATCCAACCCTTTTCAGCCTGACCGAAAGCGCCATGTCAGCGCAGCTTGTGCGGATGAACGCGGCGACCTCCAACCTTGCCAATGCAGGGTCGGTCTCCACTACGAAGGAGGAGGCCTACCGCCCGATCCGCGCCGTGTTCCAGACCGCGCTTGATGAAGCGAGCGGCGTGTCGACCGTCTCCTCGACCCAGCTCGTGCGCAGCAATGCCAACCCGATCGAACGCTACGATCCGGCCAATGCGCTGGCGAATGAGGAAGGCAATGTCTTTGAAGCGCCCATCGATGAGAGCGCCGAGATGATCGAGATCATGGAAAGCGCGCGCCAGTATCAGAACATGGTGCAGGCGCTCCAGACCGCCAAACAGCTGATGCTGGAAACCTTGAGGAGCAAGTGACCATGACCACCATCAACCCTGCGTCCGCGGCTTCGGCCAGCGATGCGATTGATCGCATCAACGCGCCCGGCACCATTGAGCGGCAGAGCGCCGTATCGCAATTGGGAGCAGGGGACTTCCTGCGTCTGATGACCGCGCAATTGACCAATCAGGACCCCAGCGAGCCGCAAAGCAACGAGCAGATGCTCGCCCAGCTTGCGCAGTTCTCGACCCTCGAAAGCCAGACCGCGAGCCAGTCATTGCTCGATGACATTTCCCGCAAACTCGATGCCCTGATCGAGGCGCAGGAACGCGCGATCACTGCCGCCTCAACCCCGCCAGCCACAGATATCTAAAAGGACCCCAAGCCATGTCATTTTTCGTTTCATTAAGCGGCCTTCGCAACGCCAGCACCGACCTTGAAGTCATTTCGAACAACATCGCGAACGCGGAATCGGTGGGGTTTAAAAAGTCCAACGCCCAGTTTGCCGATCTCGTATCCGGTTCAAGCGCAACCGACCCGCGCAAGACGCCGGGAATTGGCGCCACCGTTTCGGCAATTTCACAAGACTTTGCCCTTGGTCAGCTCGAACAGACCGGCCGCGCGCTTGACGTTGCGATCAATGGCGACGGCTTCATCGCCACCAATGACGCAATCTCGGGCGAGGTCAGCTTTACCCGCAATGGCAATCTTCAACTTGTCGCCAATGGTGAATTGCAAGACGCCTTTGGCAATCCGGTGCAAGGTTTTCCCCTGGATGCAACCGGCACGCCGACCTCTTTCACGCCCAGCGACATCACTGTGCCGACAACCAATGCGGGCGGCGCGGCACTTTCGAGCGTGGGAATTGATCTGCGCGGTGTTCTCTCGGCTGTCTACACCGATGGCTCGGTGGACCCGATCTCGCAAGTTGCGCTCGCGACCTTCCCTTCGACCGGCGGGCTCAACCCGATTGGCCTCACCAAATGGGAAGCGACCGCTGAATCGGGTCCGCCTGAGTTTGGTCAGCCCGGCGTTGGCAATTTTGGCCAGATTCGCAGCGGGTCCCTCGAACGCTCCAATGTCGACCTGGCTGAAGAGATGGTCGCGCTTCTGGGCGCTCAGCGCAACTTCCAGGCCAACGCCCGCGCCATCGATACCGCCACCGCCTTCACCCAGACCATCCTGAATCTCCAGCGGTAATGGGCCGATAGGACGCTAGCGCGATGGATCGTCTCATCTACACAGCTTTGACCGGCATGGACGCGGCGATGAACCGCCAGCGTATGACCGCGAACAATCTGGCGAACGCCAACACCCCCGGTTTTCGTCAGGAGCTGTTTTCGGTCACGCCTTCGACCATCAAGGACACCGCAACCGATGCAGCGTCTCTGGAGGCGCGGGCGCCCGCTCGCGGATGGGTGCGCAACACCGATATGAGCACCGCCAGCGTCACTCCAACCGGGCAACCACTCGATATCGCGGTCAAGGGCGAGGCATTGATCGCTTTTCAGGCGCCCGACGGCGGCGAGATCTATTCACGCCGGGGCGACCTGCGCGTGGCGCCATCGGGTGTTCTGGAAAACGGCGAGGGACTTCCTGTGCTGGGCGAAGCGGGCGTGCCGATCACAGTGCCCGCTGGCTTTACTATCAGCATTGCAGGCGATGGCTCGGTGCTCGGACGCGATCCGGCAGTGCCCAACGAACCAGCCGCAGCCTTCGACAAGATCAAGCTTGTGTCCGCCGAAGGAAGCCCGCTTGCCAAGGGAATCGACAGCTTTCTGAAAGTGCCGGGCGGAGGCGCTCTGCCGATTGACCCGACTGCGGAAGTTACTCCCGGCGCGCTTGAACAATCCAACGTCAACACCGCCGAGGTGCTCGTTGAAATGATCGATGCCCAGCGCGCCTTCGAAATGCGTGCGCGCATTATCCAGACCGCAGGCGAGCTCGACGAATCGAGTTCCAGCCTCCTTTCGATGCGTTGATCCCGAATAGCAATTTAAGGACTTACCGCCATGCCTACATCAGCCCTCCACGTCGCGAAAACCGGCCTTGAAGCGCAGGATGCGCGCATGCGGGTGATCGCCAACAACCTTGCCAATATCGGCACCTCGGGCTTCAAACGCGACCGGGTGGATTTCGCAACGCTCGCCTATCAGGAACAGCGCGTTGCAGGGCAGCAATCGACCAATCAGACCGCCTTTGCGGTGGGCCTCAACCTTGGCACCGGCGTTCAGATTCAGGGCACGAGCCGCATCGAAAGCCAGGGCACGCTGAACCTCACGGAAAACACCCTGGACGTCGCAATGGACGGACCCGGCTTCTTCCAGGTCGAAATCCCGCCCAACGGTCAGATCGGCTACACCCGTGCGGGCAATTTCAGCCTCAATGCACAAGGCAATATCGTCACCGCGCAAGGGTTCCAGCTCTCGCCTCCCATTCAGGTGCCGCAAGGCGCAACCAGCATCCAGATCTCGCCCGATGGCACGGTCAGCGCGTCGCAGGACGGGCAGGCCGCGCCTCTGCAGCTGGGCCAGCTTCAGATCGCGAATTTCATCAACCCAGCAGGGCTTCAGGCGGTGGGCGACAACTTCCTTGTCGAAACGGCGGCGAGCGGCCCTGCCGACGTGGGCGCTGCGGGCACGTTTGGCCGCGGCAATATCCGCCAGGGCATGCTGGAGGCATCCAACGTCAATGTCGTCGAAGAGCTCGTCGGCATGATCGAGGCCCAGCGCGCCTATGAAATCAACTCCCGCATGGTGAGCGCCGTCGATGAGATGCTGCGCAACGCCAACCAAACACTTTGAGGGCCATAATCATGCAGGTTTCCAGAATTGCCATCATCGGCCTTTGCGCGCTTTCCCTGTCCGCCTGTATGTCGGGCGGATTCACAAAAGAGCAAGGGTTTTACGCGCCGCCTCCCCCGCCTGTGGCTGCGGCTCCCATGCCGGGCGCGCAAATCGGCTCCAAGGGCGCGATCTATCAGGCGGCCCAAGGCTACGCGCCTCTGGTCGTGGGCAACCGGGCAAGAACGCTTGGCGATATGCTGACGATTGCCCTGGTTGAAAGCACCAGCACATCGAAAAGTACCACAAGCTCCACTGACCGCGATGGCAGCATCGGCCTTATCCCGCCCACCGCCGGCCCGCTGTCCTTCCTCAACCCCAATTCGATTGCGAGCAACGGGCAAACCTCCTTCGCAGGCAGCGGCAGCGCAGCCCAGCAAAGCCAGCTTAATGGCATGGTCGCTGTCACCATCTCCGCGATCTATCCCAATGGCACCGCCGAGGTCGTTGGTGAAAAACAGATGGTGCTAAGCCAGGGCGATGAATGGATCCAGTTCGCGGGCCGCATCCGGCTTGTCGATATTGATGCCGACAACACCATTCCCTCCTCGCGCGTCGCCAATGCGCGGATCATTTATTCGGGCAAAGGCGCTGTCCAACAGGCGAGCCGCCCCGGCTGGCTCCAGCGTTTCTTCAGCGCAATCACTCCGTTCTAACGCCCCTTTTTCACCGCCCCTCTAACGCAAGGCAAACCCATGCTCATCCTCAGACTTTGCATCACCTTCCTCGCGGCTGTGACAGCGCTTTACCCAAGCGATGCACAAGCCGAACGCATCCGCGATCTGGGCCAGTTCGAGGGGCTGCGGGCAAACCAGCTGACGGGCTATGGCATCGTCGTCGGGCTTCAGGGCACAGGCGACGACAACCTCGAATATGTGCGCGAGGCGATGCTGGGGGTTTCGGGCCGGCTGGGGCTGCAATTGCCGCCCGGGGTCAGCCCGAACCTGCGCAATGCGGCTGCGGTCATCATAACCGCAGAGCTTCCGCCTTTTGCAAAGCCGGGACAGCGCATCGATATCACCGTCTCGACGCTGGGTCAGGCACGCTCGCTTCGCGGCGGCGCTTTGGTGCTTGCGCCTTTATACGGGGCCGATGGACAGATCTATGCAATGGCGCAGGGCAATGTCGCGGTGGGCGGGCTTGGCGTCTCGGGCCGCGATGGCTCTCAGGTTTCGGTCAACGTCAACACCGTTGGCCGCATCGCGGATGGGGCGACCGTCGAACAAGCGGTGGCCACCGGTTTCGACCGCGAAGGCACGCTGCGCTTCAATCTGCACACCGCCGATTTCCTCACCGCTGCGCGGGTGCGCGATGCGGTGAATTCGATGTATCCCGGCATGGCCAAGGTCGCAGACGGGGTGAGCATCGAGCTTACGCTTCCCTTTGGCGCGGACGAGCGCTCCGCCGCTCTCGCCGCGATTGAAATGCTTCCCGTCACCCCTGCGCCCGTTGCGGCCAGGGTCATCGTCAACTCGCGGACCGGGACGGTGGTGATCAACGAAGCGGTGAGGCTTAGCCCGGCTGCGATCAGCCACGGCAAGCTTGTGATCCGCATCGAAGAGAACCCCGTGGTGGTCCAACCCGAACCGTTTGCCAATGGCGAAACGGCGATCGAGGAGGATACCCAGATTACAATCGAAGAGGCCGAGAGCCGCGTTGCTCTGTTCCCGGGCGCTGCCAATCTCAACGAGATCGTCGATGCGCTCAACCTTCTCGGAGTGCAGGCCTCTGATCTCGTGGTCATCCTTGAAAGCTTGAAGCAGGCAGGCGCGCTTCAGGCCGAGATGGTGGTGATATGATCCCCCCGATCAGCGGCGCGACCAACCCCGCCTCAACCGCTGCCGAGCTTTCGCCTGAACGCCTGCAATTGCGCGAAGCGGCGCAAGGGTTCGAGGCGATCATGGTGCGCAAGATGCTGGAGGTCGCTCGGACAAGTGTCTGGGCCGAAGACGCGCCTCTTACCGGCGGCGGGATGAAGCAGTTCAAGACCATGCGCGATGAACATTTTGCCGATCTCGCATCGCAAAGCGACACCCTAGGGTTTGCACGCAGTATCGAGGAACAGCTTGCTCAATTCGTCTCTGATACCCCCGATGCACCATGAGCACAGACATCCTCAGAATCGGCCAAAGCGGGGCCAGAGCAGCGCGCGCCAGCATTGAGGTGACCGCGCAGAACATCGCCAATGCCTCGAACCCGGATTACGTCCGGCGTTCGCTGCAACTGGAGGAGTTCGTCGCTTCCGCTATCATCGACTATAATCCGAGCGACGCGCTTTCGGGTGTGCGCGTCGGCGCGATCAACCGTCCCGGCAATGAATTCCTGACCGCAAGGGCGCGCGATACCGCCGCGGATGTCGAGCGCGCACAGGCTGATATTGCCGCGCTTCGCGATGCTGAACTCGGCCTTGAACAATCGGGGCTGTTCCGGGGCCTTGTCGATTTCGAAGCCTCACTCACCCTTCTCGAAAGCGATCCCACGGACCCTGCGCTTCGCACCGGCGCGGTTGAAAGCGCGCGGCAATTGGCGGTGACATTCCAGTCTGCGCAAGCCGGCCTCACCAATGCGCGCGATCTTGCGCAAGGCGCGCTTGAGGCGGGAACGCGCGAAACCAACAATGCGGCAACTGAGCTTGCCCGCATCAACACCGAACTCACCAAGGTGCGGCAGGGTTCTGCCTCTTACTCCAACCTGCTCGATGCGCGCGATGCGGCGTTGCGCGATATATCGTCAGAATTCAGTGTCTCGGTCGAATTCGACGAGGTGGGCGCTGCAACGGTTCGGCTTGTCTCCACCCCTGCGCCTTCTGGCGAAGCGGGGCCGGTGCTCGTCGACGGGGTCAACGCCAACTCTCTGACCGCGACCATCGCCGCCGACGGCACGGCGTCCTTCACCCTCGACGGATTTGATTTCACACCTGTCAGCGGCGCGCAGGCCGGGCGGGTTTCCGCGCTCAGCGACCTTAGCGAGCGCGCCGACACGCTTGATGCGATCGCGCTGTCCACCATCACACGCGCCAACAACGCGCAGGCCAATGGCGCTGCGCTTGACGGGTCGCCCGGGCAACCGCTTTTCTCCGGCAGCGATGCAAGCACCATTGCGCTGGCGCTTACCGATGGCGACGGCTTGGCTCTCGCCCCGCTTGGCTCTCCGGCTGGCAGTAGCGACACAAGCAATCTGCAATCGCTTGTCGCTGCGATTGGCGCAGATGACGGCCCGATTGCCGCAACAGATCGTCTGCTTCTTTCCTTGTCGAGCCGTATTTCCGGCCTTGAGACAACGCGCGAGGGGCTTTCCATCATCGCCAACAATGCGTCGGCTGAACTGCTGAATGAAACCGGCGTCGACCTCGATCAGGAAGCGGCGAACCTTATCCGCCTGCAGCAATCCTTTGAGGCGAACAGCCGGGTGATGCAGGTCGCAACCGATATTTTCGACACAATTCTGGGGCTGAACTGATGAGCTTTATAAGCAATGCCAGCGGCACTTTCTACGATCGTTCTTTGACCCAGCTGTCGGCCTTGCGCGACAATGCGGAAAACTTCCAGACGCAGATTGCAACAGGTGTGCGTATCCAGCGCGGGTCAGAGGACCCGATTGCCGCCTCGCGCCTGCGGGCTCTCACCCGGCTCGAAGTGCGCGGGGAAACCGAGGAACAGAACGCTGCGCGCCTCAGGCAGGACCTTGAAGAATCCGCCAACCAGATCAGCGGCGTGGTCGACCTTATCCAGCGTGCGCGCGAACTTGCCGTGCAAGGGGCGAGCGACACGCAAGGAGAGAATGGGCGCAATGCAATAGCCAATGAGCTTGAGCAACTCGCCGAAGAAATGTTCGCCCGCTCCAACGCCACCTCGATCACGGGCGGGCCGTTGTTTGCAGGAACAGCGGGAGGCCCCGCCTTCACCCGCGCCCCCGACGGGACGGTGAGCTACACCGGCAATAGCGAGGTGGGCACGGTCGCGGTTGCGCCCGGCACCGAGATCGAGCGATCCATCACCGGCGATGGACTGTTTCAATTCGAGGTCGACGGCACCCCCACCAGCAGCTTTGAAGTGCTGACCAATCTGGCAAATGATCTTCGCTCGGGCACCGATCCGAGCGGCGCGGCGCAAGGCGCGCTTGCCGGCCTTGATGAAGCCTTGAACGCGGCCAATCGCAACCAGACCGTTGTCGGCACACGCGCCGCATGGGTCGAGGCGATCGAGGATGACCAGGCCGTTCGCGCCATCAACATTGCCGAGAAACAATCGGAAATCGGCGACACCAATATCGCCGATGTGATCATTCGCCTGCAGCAAACCCTGACCGCTCTGGAAGCCAGCCAGACCACTTTCACCAGGGTCAGCAATCTTACGCTCTTTAACGCGATCTAACCCTGCCGTTCTCGGTATCCGAGCCGAGACGGGACCGGCGGTCTAGAAGAAGGAAACCTTTCAAGTGTTTGCAGGCATTGGCATAGTCGTCCTCCTCATCATGGTGTTTGGCGGATATACGCTGGCAGGCGGCGCGATGGGGCCGATCCTCAAGGCGCTCCCGCTTGAGATGATGATGATCGGCGGCGCAGCGATTGGCGCGACACTGATCGGCAATTCCATGCACGAGTTGAAGCTTCTGGGCGGCGGTTTCGGCAAGGTCTTCAAGGGCCCGCAATATTCCGATCAGGACCACATTGATGCGATTGCGCTCACCTCCAAGCTGATGAAGCTTCTGCGCTCGGAAGGCGCAGTCGCCCTGGAAGCGCATGTCACCGACCCATCGACCTCCGCGATTTTCAGCGAATATCCCAAGCTTCAAAGCGATTCGGTTGTCACAAGCATGATCTGCGATCCGCTGACCTTGATGGTCGTCTCATCGGGCACGCTCGACACCAATGCGGTCGAGGATGTCATCGACAACGCGATCAAGACACAGGCGCACGAACTGGAAGAGCCGCAGCACGCAATTCAGGGGCTGGCAGACGCTTTTCCCGCGCTCGGCATTGTCGCGGCGGTTCTGGGCGTGATCAAGACGATGGGCTCGATCAACGAACCGCCGGAAGTTTTGGGCGGGATGATCGGCGGTGCTCTGGTGGGAACCTTCCTCGGGATTTTCCTTGCCTATGGCCTTGCCGGGCCGATGGCGACCCGCGTGAAACAGGTCATCACCCATGACATGCAGATCTATCACTCGATCAAACAGGTGATCGTGGCCAGCCTCCACGGCTATCCGCAGCCGCTTGTGCTTGAAGCGGCGCGTTCCGGTCTTCCGCCTGCGCACCGGCCCAAGCTCACCGACCTGCTCGACATGATGCGCGGCAAGTAAGGGGGATAAGCCACATGGCCGAAGAAGCCGCACCTGCTAAAGAGGCGCTTGCCCCGATCATCGTCAAGAAGATCACCATCGAGGAAGGAGGCCACCACGGCGGCGCGTGGAAGGTCGCCTATGCGGACTTCGTGACCGCGATGATGGCGTTTTTTCTGCTTCTCTGGCTGCTCGGCGCGACGGAAGAGAACCAGCGCAAAGGCATCGCCGACTATTTCTCGCCCACCCTTGTCAAAACCCGCCAGCAAAGCGCCGGGTCTGCCGAAGGGATGCTGGGCGGAAGCTCTCTCACCGATGTCGACAATTACCCCCACGCGATGGGTCAGACCGGCACGCGCTCCATTACTGTGCCGCAGGGCCGGACAGGTGGCCCCAAGGAAGGTTGGCGCGATGGCGAGCTTACCGAAGAGCAGATGGAAAAGATCAAGGAAGAGATCCGCAAGGAAATCATGGAGGAAATCCTTCAGGACGAAGGCATCGCCAAATATGCAAAACAGGTGCGGGTGATGCGCGCGCCCGACGGTGTTCGTATTGACCTGGTCGATGATGCCGACTTCTCGATGTTTTCGCTCGGCACCACAATCCTGACGCCGGAGGCGCGCAAGATCATCGAGGTGATCGGCGCGATCGTTCAGGAACGCACGCAGCCGTTGATTCTTCGCGGACACACCGACAGCCTGCCCTATCGCGAGGGTGTGCAGGCGAACAACTGGTCGCTGTCTGCGGGCCGCGCAGAGGCCACCCGCCAGCAACTTATCCGAAGCGGAATTGATGAAACCCGCTTTGCGCGGATCGAAGGCGTCGCAGAGACAGAGCCGCTTATCTCCGCCAACCCGGCAGACCCGCGCAACCGGCGGATTTCGCTGCTGCTTCTTGAACAATCGGGCGGGCGCGCTCGCCAACGCGGCGCGGTGGGCCCGCAAAGGGCAGAAGGTCTAGGTGAAAATGCGCAGGAGGCGACTCCCTCGGCGTAAACCACACGCATTTACCTCTCGTCTTGCCGCCACCTGGAGGAAGACCGAGAGATGACCACCGACACCATTTTACCGCACGAATTGCCGCACGCTCTTGATAGGGCGGGCGATGGGCTGAAAATCCTTTCGCTCGATTGCTTCGACACGCTGCTGTGGCGCGATTGTTATGAGCCGGGTGACGTTTTCGCGGCATTGCCCGGCCTATCGGTGGCGCAGCGCATGGTGGCCGAAAAGCACGCGCGAAAGGCCGAATTTGCCTTGCGAAACCGCAATGAGGTGAGCCTTGAGGCGATCTATGCGCAGGCGCTGCCCAATGCAGGCCGCGTGGCGCGCGAAGATGCGATGGCGGCCGAATTGCAGGCCGAGACGGACGCCTGCTTTGCCTTTGCGCCAACGGTCGAATTGATGCGCGCGGCCAAAGCGCGCGGGCTGAAGGTGATTATCGTTTCCGACACCTATTTAAGCGCGCGGCAATTGCGCTCACTCATCGAAAAGGCCGCGGGTGAAGAGGTTGCCGCGCTGATCGACAAGGTCTTCGTGTCTAGCGAAGCGGGCATTTCCAAGTCCGAAGGCCTGCTGGCAAAGGCTATCACCGCGATAAAAGCGAAAGCGCCGGAGGTGCTTCACATCGGCGATAATCCTCGGGCCGATTATAAGGCATCGCGCGCGCTCGGAGTACCCGCCTTGCACCTTGTCCAGTTTGGCGAACCCGCGCGCCAGCGCCTTCGGTTCGAGCGCAGTTGCCAGCAAATGATCGGTGCACGCGTTCAAGGCGTTCGTGCCCTGATGCCGCACCGCGCAGCCTTGGCGCAGGCCGAGCCGCAGATCAGCGATCCGGCGAAAGCCTTGGGGCTCAATGTGCTTGGTCCGGTGTTTCACAGCTTTGACCAATGGCTGCGCGATGAGGCGAAGGCTTTGCAAAGAAAGCACGGGGGCCGTGTCCATTGGCTTTTCATGTTGCGCGACGGGCATTTGCCACACATCATGCACCAGGCATCGGGGGAAGAAGACAGCACCGCCCTTGTCGAGATCAGCCGCTTTGTCGCGACCTCGGCCGCTCTCACCTCAAGCGAGGCCTACACAAGCAAGTTTACGCTCGACCTGGGGCTTAAACCCTCGACCCTTGCGCGCCAGATGCTGTTTACCGAAGACGAAATCGAAAGCGTGGTCGGGCGCGACAACAGCCACGAGGAAATGCTCGACGGCTCGTTCAAACTGCTCGCCGAACTGCGCACCGGAAAGCGCGAGAAAATCACCCGCAAACGCGCCCGCGAACGCGCCGAGCGGCTGATCGCGCACGTCCGATCGAGGGTGAACCCGGCGAAAGGCGATACGCTGATGCTGGTGGATCTGGGCTACAATGGTTCGGCGCAAAGCCAGATTGATGAGCTACTTGCGAAAGCCTTCGATTGCCATGTCGCGGGGCGCTATCTCCTGCTTCGCGAACTCACCGCCACCGGGCTCGACAAGAAGGGTCTGATTGATGAGCGGCACCATGACGGCGATCTTCTGGAGGCGCTGTGCAGCAATGTCTCTGTGATTGAGCAGCTGGCGACCTGCGAAATGGGGTCGGTGGTCGATTTCACGCCCGAAGGCGAACCGATCCGTAAAGAGCCCGCGGTCAAGGGCGCGCAAAGCGAAGTGCGCTCGCGCGTTCAGGAAGGCGCGCTCGCCTACGCCAAGACGGTCCAATCCGGCTGCACATTGCGGCAAAACAGCGCGCATGCGGGCCGCGCGCTTCGCGAAGGCGCGATCGCGGTGCTCACGCGCTTCATGTTCCTGCCGCATGCAAGCGAACTCGAAGTGCTCAAGAGCTTCGAACACGACATCAACATGGGTTCAGAGCGCACCGTGCCACTGTTCGATCCAGCCCACGCGCGCGAAGGATTGCGGCGCCGGGGCCTGCATTACATGGAAGGGTCACAGCGCATGTTCCTCCCCGCTGAAATCGAAGGGGAGGATTTTCACACACGGCTATCGCTGTTTGCGCAAAGACGTTTTGGTCTTGGGCTGACCTATAGCGATACCAGCAGACACAGCATTGCGATCCCCGCCTTCTTCATGAGCGCCGCCGACAGCGCGCAAGGCATGGTCCACGCCCGGTCGACACATGAAGGATATTACAGCGTCCGCTTGCCCGCTGCACCGGGTGTTCAATCCATTGGCCTTCAAGTCGGCTCGGTTTTCGAGTGGTTTGAGCTTGCCTCTGTCTCGGTTTCCAATGTCGAGACGCTCAAGGGCGGCCGGGCCAATGACGAGCGGGCCAAAGAGATCGGCGTTCAGTATGACGGGGTCAAACTTCATGCGCCCCGCATCCATGAATGCACCGGGTCGGCGGCATTTCTGCTGGTCAATGTGCCCCCCGCCGATGATGAAAGCGGCTCACAAACGACCGAGCCGAAGATGATTGAAATCGTGATGCGCCCCCTGATCTCGCGCAATGCCAACGCAGCTGCGCGTGCCACTGCCTTCAACCGGGAGGCAGCGGCATGAGCGAGCTTTTGATCCATTCGATGGCTGAATTTTCGAGCCTTATTATCCCGTGTCTCGAACACGCGAAGGTCGCAAACGTCGCCGAGATCGGCAGCGAGTTTGGTGGCATGTCCAAGCTTTTGGCCCAGCATACGGCTTCGGCGGGCGGAACGCTGACCTGCATTGATCCCGAACCCGCCGATGGCTTTGCCCCATGGGCAGCTGAGCAAAGCAATGTGCGTCATGTGCCCTTGCCTTCGCTCGAGGCGCTGGCGGGCGAGCTTGACGAAGTCGATGCCTGGTTCGTCGATGGCGATCACAACTATTACACGGTCTATCACGAACTGGTGGGAATTGACGCGGCTCAACGTGCCAGCGGCAAACCGCTGCTTGCCTTCATGCACGATGTGTCATGGCCGTGCGCGCGGCGCGATTTTTACTACGCGCCTGAGCGTGTGCCCCCCGGTTGGCGTCACCCGCACAGCTTTGACCACGGCGTGCGCCTTGGCGAGGATGGAGTGCTCGCAGGCAGAGGGCTTCGCGGAATGGGCTCTTTCGCCGTCGCGCTTCAGGCGGGGGGAGAGCGTAACGGTGTTCTCACCGCGGTCGAGGATTTCCTGAAAGAGGCCGATACCGAAGAACGCCCGCTTTTCTATGTCCATGTGCCCGCCGTCTTGGGCCTTGGTATCATCTTTGATGCGCAGGCCGAATGGTCGGGCGCTCTGGCAGAATTTTTGCTCCCCTTCCACGCCAACCCGCTGATTGCGCGGCTTGAAGAAAACCGCCTTCGCAACTGGCTCGAAGTGGTCGATTGGCAGGACCGCAGCGGGTCTTAGCTGCTGGCGGCTACGGCACAAGCGACAGAGATCTCATCACAAAACATCAAAAAACCCGGAGCCTTTGTGAAGGCCCCGGGTTCCCTTGCCACCCCCGTGGGGATTGGGTCAGTCGGTTTCGTCTTATCGCAGCAGCGACAACACGTTTTGCTGTGACTGGTTCGCCTGGGAAAGCATGGCGGTCGATGCCTGTCCGAGGATCTGCGCTTTTGCGAGAGCCGTTGTTTCCTGGCTGAAATCGGTATCCTGAATCCGCGAACGCGCATCGGTCAGGTTCGTCGCAGTCGTGGTCAGATTGTTGATCGCTGCTTCCAGTCGGTTCGCGCCAGCACCGAGTGAGGAACGCGTGGTGTTCACCGCCTGAAGGCCGGCATCGACATTGGTAACGGCCGTGGCTGCGTTTGATGCTGAACTCACGTCAAGGCCGGCTGCATCAAGGTTGCTGTTGTCGATCGCGGTGCTGGTCAAAGTGATCGAGCGGCCTGCATCAATCTGAATGTTCACAGAGACATCGCTGCCGCTGCCCGTGCCGGTGCCAAAGACCGATACGCCGTTGAACTCGGTATTGGTCAAAATGTCGTCAATTTGCGAGGCAAGCTCGGTGACCTCTGTATCGAGGAAGCCGCGGTCAACGCTGTCGAGCGTGCCGTTTTGTGACTGGATGGCCAGTTCGCGAACGCGCTGAAGCATGTTCGACACCTCTTCCAGAGCGCCTTCAGCGGTCTGTGCCAGCGCAATACCGTCCGAAGCGTTGCGAACGCCCTGGTTCAGAGCGCGGATATCAGAGGTGAACCCGGTTGCAATCGAAAGGCCTGCTGCGTCATCCGACGCGCTGTTGATACGGTTGCCTGTTGCAAGGCGCTCCATCGAAGTGCCGAGCATTTTGTTTGCATCGACGCTGGCGTTTGCAGCGCGAAGGGCTGAGATGTTGGTGTTGATTACAGTCATCGGACTTACTCCAGTTTTCCAAGTGCAAGGTTTTGGTGCAGAGCAGCCAATCGCCGCAGCTGTCGAACCCTAGACCGGACGCCGCGAAAGAAGTTTAAGGGGTTTTGTTCGGTCAAGCGCAAAAGGGCCGCCGCGTCCGGCGCTGCCAAGGTCGATCAATGCGGCCTATTATAGGGCTGGCAAAATCTGCCGCTCCGGCAAGCGGGAGAAATCTTGCCGCCTTGCGTTAAAAGATTGCCGCAGAACAATTGTATTCGGCCCGCAGAATCGGGCGGAACATACCATTTTCATCAATGACTTAGGCGAAAAGCCGCAATAATCCTTAAGGGTTCTTACAGTGGCTTAAATTTGCTCTATCTTGTCCGCCTACCCGGCAATTCCCTTCCACCAGAAACGCGAACCGGGTAGGGCAATGCAAGCGCAAGACAGCCGTCTTTTTGAGATCAAGCGAAAGGGAAAAACCCCGGGTCTGTCGGGCGCTCTTTGCGCGCATGACGGGTTGACCGGTCCCACCTTGCCGCTGCTTGCGCAAAGCTGGTTGCAGGAGCGGTTGATCCTTGGCGACCGGGGCGCGTTTCCCCCCTCGAAGGGCGGCGATGCAGCCGCGCGCGGGCGTGAGGCGCGCATCGCGATTGATCTTCACGACCTAGATGGTGCATCCTCGCAAGGTTCTTCTCTGACGCGGATTAGCGATGGCAAGATTGCGCTGCGTTATTCAAACCACGACCTTGATGAAGCGCGCGCCGCCCTCATCGCCAGCGCGTCGCATGGCGGATGGCCGATTGCGCGCGATACCGAAAGTCTGGCGCTGCTCACGCTCGCTGAACGGATTGCGGCAAGCGAAATTCCGGTCCTGCTTGAAGGGCCAACCGGCACGGGCAAAGAGGTGTTTGCGCGTTTCGTCCACCGCATGAGCGCGCGGGGGGCGGGACCATTCGTTCCCGTCAACTGCGCCGCCATGCCCGAGGCGATGCTCGAAGGGTTGCTGTTCGGTCACCGCAAGGGCGCGTTCACCGGAGCAGCCGAGACGCGCGAGGGCCTGTTCAAGGCAGCCGATGGCGGGACCTTGCTGCTCGATGAAATCGGTGAAATGCCTCTGGCGCTTCAGGCCAAACTGCTGCGCGTCCTTCAGGAAGGCGAAGTGCTTCCCCTTGGCGCGACGAAGCCGATCAAGGTCAATGTGCGCATTGTCGCGGCGACCAATCGAACGCTCGCCGATGAGGTGAGCGCAGGCCGCTTTCGCGAAGACCTGTTTTACAGGCTCAACGTCTTTCCCCTTGTCCTGCCCGCCTTGCAGGCGCGCACGGCCGATATCGCGCCGCTCGCCTTCGGGATGCTTCTTCGCCACGGCGCGCAGCGCGCTTTGCCAAGTTGGATTTCGCCCGGCGCTATCGCTTCGCTCGAGGCGTATCACTGGCCGGGAAATGTGCGCGAGCTGGAAAATGTCATCCGCCGCGCGATCCTGCTAGCAGGCGATGCCGATACGCTTAGGCCCGAGCATGTGGTCTTTGACCCCGCGCCCAAAAGCCAAAAGCCGCTTGTCGCGGGTTCCACTAGCGATGGATCTGCGGACTTGATCCAATCCCGACCCGCTACCCCAGCGCCCGGAAACGCTGTGCCCAGGACCGCCGCGCCTTCTTCGCTTTCCGACGTCGCGTTTCAGTCCGAAGCGCAGGCAATCATCCGCGCGCTTGATGAACATGGCGGGCATCGCGGGAAAACCGCAGCCAGCCTTGGTATCTCCGAGCGCACCTTGCGCTACCGGCTCGCCTCGATGCGCGAGAACGGATTGATCGACGCAGGAGGTGCGGCATGAAGGTCGGCGGCACATCGGGCGGCATCAATCAGGTGATGGCTCTGCGACAGGAAATCCTGCAACGCTCACAGGCGCTTCAGGAAGTGCGTGTCGGCACCGAGGCAAAGGCGCAAAAGCCGGGCGATGCCGGACAGGTTTCGGGCTTTGCCGACACGCTGCAAAACGCGCTTCAGGATGTGAGCGCGGTGCAAAAACGCTCAAGCGACATGCAGGCCGCATACGAGCGCGGCGAAGTCACCGACGTTGCCAAGGTCATGCTCGCGCGTCAGGAATCAGGGGTCGCATTCGAAGCCACCCTTCAGGTCAGAAACAAGCTCTTGTCCGCTTATCAGGACATCTTGCGGATGGGGGGCTGATCTAAGTGGCTGAATTGAGTGTTCCCCAAGGCGGCTTGCCCGCTGCTGCGCCCGGCGCTGTGCCGATTGGCGATATGGCTGGCGGCGCGCCGGGCGCTGGCGGCTGGCAAGCGACACTGCGCGCCTTTACCCAGCAGCCAGCGTTCAAGCGCGCGGTGCCAGGGCTCATCGGGCTTGGCGTCGTTGCAGCGGCAGCAGCGGTCTATCTTGCGATTTCGACCCCGCCCCAGCGCATCTTGTATTCGAGCCTCACCGATGCCGAGCGCGCAAGCGTTGTGCAAACGCTCGAGGCGGGCGGGATAGATTACAACATCGATACGTCTTCAGGCATTCTGACGGTGTCGGAAAGCGACATTTACCGCGCGCGTATGCTGGTCGCGAGCGATGCGGGGCTGGCCGCTCCAGAAGGCGCGAGCGAGATGCTCGATGCGATTCCGCTGGGGTCGAGCCGCACCCTGGAAGGCGAGCGTTTGCGTCTGGCGCGCGAACGCGAGCTTATGCTCACCATTCGCGAAATCGACGGGATCGAAAGCGTGCGGGTGCACCTTGCAACGCCAGAACGCTCGGTCTTCGTGCGCGAGAACAATCCGCCCAGCGCCAGCGTGATGTTGCGGCTGGCGAGTGGCCGCTCACTGAGCGGGCCGCAGGTCGAGGCGATCGTGAACCTTGTGTCAGGCTCGGTTCCGGGAATGACGCCCGACAATGTGCGCGTGGTCGATCAGAACGGACGGCTTTTGTCAGCGCCCCGCGAAGACCAGTTGGACAGCCTGCTGCTTCAGCGCGAATTCGAGGCAAAGCTGCAAGAGCAGGTCGCCAGCCTCCTTACCCCGCTGCTTGGCGAAGGTAATTTTTCAAGCCAGGTGCAAGCCGAATTGATGCGCGAAGAGGTCACCTCGGCGCGCGAAACATACGATCAGGAAGGCGCGGTCCGTTCTGAAAGCGAGCGCAATTCCTCGCGTGTGGCGCGCGGCGGTCCCGGCGGTGTTCCGGGCGCAGCGACCAATGTGCCGCCGCCCGATCCCGAACTCGAAGATGCCGCGCCCGATCCGGAGGCCGAGGCTGCCGAGGCTGCGGAGTTGGGCCGCGACACGGAAAGCGCGGTGCAGCGCAATTACGAGCTTGGCCGTGAAGTTGCGGTTACATCGACAAGGCCGGGCGGTCTGGTCAAACTCTCGGTCGCGATTGCGGTAAGCGAAACCGCGCTCGAAGCCGCCGCTCCGATGACGGCCGAGCAGCTGCAAACGCTGGTGAGCGCAGCTGTCGGCGCAGACGAGGCGCGCGGTGATACGGTCGAGATTGCAGTGGGCGCATTCGATGACGCCGAAGTCGAACCGATCGCCTTTTATGAGCAGGGCTGGTTTGCCCAGATCCTGCGCATTGTCGCCGCTCTGCTGGCGGTTCTGATGGTCCTTCTTCTCGCGGTGCGTCCGCTTATCAAGGCGGTGAAAGGCTCCGAAGACGAGAAGGACAAAAAGGGCAAGAAAGACAAAGACCAGGACCAGATCGAGGACCAATCGGACCGTGATGGTGACAGCGAGGAAGGCGGCGAGGAGGCCGACGGCGCAGAAGCTGACGCGGCGGATGGCGACGACGATCTACAAGGCAAGCTGGCAAGCGACGGCGTGGTGGTTGATGCAGAGCTCGCGCAAACCCCGCAGCTCCTTTTCGACCAGCGGATCGGCATCGCCCGCGAACTGGCCGCAAGCCAGCCCGAACGCGCGGTCGAAGTGCTCCAGCGCATGATCGACGAACCCGACGAGCTCGTCGAGGAAACGCCGGAAGGGGAGGAGGCCTGATGGCTGAAGAACAAGCCATAGTGGGCGCGCAACCACCAGCCCCGGAGGCACCTCGCAAGCCGATCCTCTCGCGCATCCAGCGGGTCGCGATATTCCTGATGCTGCTCGAAGACGATGAAGCGGCCGCCCTTATGGCGCGCATGGAGCCCGATGAATTGGAAGTCATCGGCGCGACCATGCTCGAAGTGGGCGAGATCAGCCGCGACATGATGATCGAGGCGCTTGAGGATTTTGTCGCCGAGAGCAAGGCGGACCGGCACCGCGTGCCCGACCGCAATGCGCAGGTGCGCGCGATGATGGAGCGCTCGCTCGGGCCAACAAAGGCCGAAAGCATGATGCTCAAGCTTGATCCCGATCCGGGGCCGAGAAGCCTTGAGATGGCGCGTTGGCTTGCGCCTGCCGTGCTGCTCAAACTGATCGAGGAAGAACACCCACAGGTGATCGCCGCGCTTCTGCTTATGCTCGATGCCGGGCCCGCAGCAGAAGTCCTCTCCAATCTGCCTGCCGATATCCAGTCGGTGGTGGTTGAGAAAATCGCCACCATGGGGCCGATTTCGCAGCAGGCGATTGATATGATTGACAAGCTGCTCTCGCAGAAGATCGGCTCGAGCTTTGGACCATCCGCGCTCACGATTGGCGGGGCGAAAGACGCAGCCGCGCTTATCAACGCTGGTGCTGGCGATCTCAAGGGCACGATTTTGCCCGCCATTGCCGAGCGCAATGCGCCGCTGGCAGAACGGATCGAAGAAGAGCTCTTCACCTTCGAAATGCTGCTGGAACTCGATGCGAAAACGATGGGCCGCATCCTTCGCGATGTCGACAATGAGGCGCTTATCGACGCGCTCAAGGGCATCGAAGAGGACAGCCGCGATGTCTTCTTCCGCTGCATGTCGTCGCGCGCCGCCGAGGGCATCAAGGATGAAATCGAGATGCGTCAGCGCCTGTCCAAGAAGGACGTCGAGGAAGCACAGCGCAAGATCGTGAACCTTGCCCGTCAGCTGGCAGATCAAGGAGAGATTGACCTTGGGGGCGGTGATGGCGAGTTCGTCTGACGATTGGCTCACCGCGCTGCTGGAACGGCCAGAGGATCGCGGTGGCGGCGTGAGGACGCTCGAATGGCTGCCCGATTTTGGAGAGCCGGCCAAAGGGTTCGTCGAAGGCTTTCCTTCAAGCCGAAACGCGCCGCATGCCCCGCCAGAAGTGCCTGTGCCCGCATCCGATGACCCGCTGGTCGATCTTTTGCGCGAGGCTCTTGGCGAAGAGGCGGGCGATGACATGGGAGCAGGCGATGATCGCGAGCCAGCGCCACAGTCTGACCCGGACACCGCAGGCGAACCCGAGGTCGAACCTGAACCCGAACCCGAAATCGACCCGGTTGCCGAAGCGTTCGAGCAAGGCAAGGCCGCAGGGCGCGAGGAAGCCGCGGCGCAGCACGAGGCCGAACGGCAGCAAAAACTGACGCTCAGACAAACGTTTCGCGCACTCGATCAGGCAGCGATGGATGCGCTTGCGGGTGAATTGGCTGAAACGGTGATTGCCCTTTGCACACAAACGCTCGCCGACTTTGTCCCTGCACCCGATGCGTTAAAACAGCGGTGCCTCAAGGCCGCCCAGCGGTTGGGCGCAGGCGCGGGCGAGGCGACGCTTTTCCTTCACCCGGATGATCTTGCGCTGTTCGACCCCAAAGGCGTGGAGGGGTGGAAACTCGTCGCGGACCCCACTGCCGAGCGCGCAAGCTTGCGGCTAGAGACGCCCGACGGTGTGGTAAGCGATCGCCCCGAGGATTGGCGCCGTGCGATTGCCGCTGCGGTGAAGGGCTGAGCGGCGCGATGCTGGCCGAACTCCAGATCGAACTTGCCCGTTACAGAGCGGCGCGGGTTCAGGCGGGGCCTGTTCTTTCGGGCAAGGTGGTCGCGTGCGATGGCGGTCTGATCGAAGTCTCGGGCCTACCGCTGCCCATCGGCTCCCTGGGCCTTATCGGTGACGATGAAAAAGACGGCGCATTGGCCGAAGTGATCGGTTTTCGCGGAGGGCATTCGCTGATGATGCTGCTCGGTGATACCCAGCTTCTCCAGCCGCAATCCGCAGTGCGCGCGGTGGGGACGCCGGGCCAGGTGTCGGTGGGAGATGCCTTGCTGGGCCGGGCGGTGGATGGTCTGGGCGAACCGATTGATGGCGGCCCGCCGATTGATTGTGCAACCCAATGGCCGCTTGGCGGACGGCGCGAGAGCGCGCTTGAGCGTGCGCCCGTGCGCGCGGCCTTCGACTGCGGTGTGCGCGCGATCAATGCGCTCGCGACCATGGGGCAGGGGCAACGCCTCGGCGTGATCGCAGGCTCGGGCGTGGGCAAATCGGTGCTGCTCGATACGATCGCGGGGCAGGCCAAGGCCGATATCACAGTCGTCGCCATGATCGGCGAGCGCGCGCGCGAGGTCTCTGATTTCGTGTCGCGTCATATGACCGATGTGCGGCGCGGGCGGATGGTGCTTGTCGCTGTGCCCGCCGACCATGCGGCCAATCTGAGGCTGCGCGCGGCGCAATATGCCTGCTCGATCGCCGAATATTTCAGAGCCCAGGGAAAGAGCGTTGCCCTGATCGTCGACAGCCTCACCCGCGTCGCTCACGCAGCGCGCGAATTGGCGCTGGTTCTGGGCGAGCCGGGGGCAGCGCGCGGCTATCCGCCAAGCGCGCTTGCGGCCATCACGCGGCTGGTCGAGCGGGCGGGCAATTCGGCAAGCTCGGGCGGCGCGATCACGGGGATATACACTGTCCTTGCGGATGGCGATGACATGAACGACCCGGTGGTCGATACCGCGCGCGCGATCCTGGACGGGCACATATTGCTCAGCCGTGACCTTGCACAGCGCGGCCATTACCCCGCCATTGACGTGCCCGCCTCGCTCAGCCGGGTAATGGACGGCGTGGTCGGTGACGAAGTGGTCGAGGCAGCGCGCCTTGTGCGTTCGCTCATATCGGTGCGCGAGGAGAACCGCGACCTTGTGATGATGGGCGCTTACCGCGCAGGCTCGGACAAGACGCTGGACCACGCGCTTGAGCACTCAGCAGCGATTGACGCCTTCCTCACCCAGAGCCGGAGCGAGAGCGTCGGTTTCGGTGAGAGCCTCGATGCCCTGATGGCGCTTGCAGCTAAAGTGCAGGGCCAAGGCGGCGTGACCCATGGCTGAAGAGCGGCGTCTCAAAATCGCCAAGCGGCAATTGCTGCTTGCGCAGATCGCGCGGCGTGAGGCGCGCCTCGCGCTTGCCAATGCAATCGCCGAAGAAGAACGCAGCGCCTCGATACAGGAGCGCGCCAGCGACCTCTTGAGCGAATATGCACGGCGCAATGACGATCCGGGCAAGGTGCATGTTGGCGGGTCATTATCGAGCGATCTTGCATTCATCCATTCGCTCCAGCGTATGTCGCACAGCGCCGGCCAGGCGCACGCGGATGCTCGCGAGCAAGCGGAGTTCCAGATGCGCACTCTGGCAGCGGCGGAGACCAAGATGAGCGCGCACGAAGAGCGGGTGGCGAGCGAAAGCCGCGCCCTGGCGCAGCTTCGCGAGAGGCGCGAGATCCCGCCTGAACTCACCACCCCTGCGAAGGTGGCACGCAAGTTGCAGACGGCTCTTGCATCACCGGACCAGACTGCTGCGACGGCGCGGTCCGGTCCCGAAGCCCCGCCCCGCCGCTCTCCTGCCGAGGGAGCATAGACCAAAAGGACATCAGTTTTGATCCCTACGCTTTCCAACCTCACCGCCGCGCCTTCTGCGCCAAAGTCGGACATTGCGCCTCAAGAGCTTGTTACAACGGCCAATTTTGGTTCTACCCTCGGTCAATTTTCGGCCGGCGAGGCGAAGGCCAAGCGCGCCTTTCCCGATGCAGCGTTAGAGTCCGTGCAAGACGTATCTGCGCGGGCGGTGATCGATGCGGCTGCGGGGGTGAGCGGTTCTGCCATGGCGCTGGCCCTGCAAAGCGAAGGCGGCAAACAGCTTCCTGAAAGCGGCATCGTCTTGCCGCCGGTGTTGCAGGGGGACGCGGGCGTTCCGGGTGATGGTGCAGGGGCGCAGATTGCCGAGGCAATTCCAGCGGCGGCAGCAACAGGCATCCAACCCGTCGACGCCGGTGCGGATCGGGGAGGTTCGTCGCGGTCATCGGTGCAATCGAGGCTCACACCACCCGCACTGCCGTTTGAAGGCGCGGTTGCGACGCCGAAGGGTATCGCGCAAACGCCAGATGAGGTTTCGGACCAGACCAGAGCACCTTTGGCAGAGTGGGCGGCGAAAACCGCTGCGCAGTCGGAGCTTGCTACACCGCAAGACCGTCTCAAGCCGATTGCTGAACCAGCGGCAGTGCGCCTTGATCCGCTCCAATCTGCCGCGACGTCCGGACAAGGGGAAGGGGCCGCGCTTAAGCTGGGAGAAGAGCGAGTTGCCGGCGATCCGCTGACCTCGAGAACATCGTCAAGGCTTGAAGCTGTAAGCGAAGTTCCGGTCACCAAACGCCCTTTCCCGCATGATACTGATGCTCACGCGAAGCTTCCAAAGTCGGAAAGTGGAAGCGCAGCGATCACCGGGACTGCTGCGCGTTCAAACGCGCCGCAGAATACGGCTCAGAACGGAACCCCACGCCCCGATGAAGGGGTGCAGGCTTCAACTTTGAAACCGAATGGTGAGGCCAAGACGGATGGGGCGGCAAAACCCGAAGGCGCGAAACCTGTCAGTGGCCTATCCGATAGGGGCGAAGCAGAGCCTGCAACTGTTCTGGAGAGGGCCATCGCGCGCTATTCCTCTCATAGCGCTTCGAGCGCCGAGAAACCCAAACACACGGCTCAGCCTGTCCAGCCTTCGGCGTCCCCAAAACCCGGCACAAATCTCGCGCCGAATGTCGCAACCCAAATCGATTCGGAAATCGACACAAGCGAACTCGACCGTGCAAACGATCCGCGCCCTGCGTTACCAGGCCTCGCTTCACGCTCACCGGTCGCACAGCAAATCCAGGCGGCCAGCGCCGACACCGCCGGGTCCCACGCATCGGCATCGGCTGCCCAAGTGGCGCAAGCAGCACCTTCGCTCCAAGCCGGTCCGCAACCAGCCGCGCCAGACGCAAATGGGACCGCGCGCCTTGCCGCCCAGATCGAGAGCACGATCGAGCAGCTGACCGATGCGCGCAGCAATGCGCAGGCCAACCGTCCCGAGATGACTGTGCGCCACCAGGAATTTGGTGCGATTACCATGCGGCTGGAGGCGCTTGGCAATGACCTTCGCGCAACGCTTTCCGCGCGCGATCCCGGATTTGTGCCCGCGATCCAGAACGCTCTTGCCGAACGCGCGGTTGCCGCCAACGGCGAAACCTCCACCAGCAACGGCCAACGCGGCTCTGAACAAAGCGGCAGCGGGTCCAGTTCGCAGTCCAACTCTCAGGGCGGCAATTTGGCGCAGTCGCAAGGCCAGGGCTGGCATTCGGACAGCCGCTACGGGTCTTCCACGGGGTCGGGTCAAGGAACGTCTCAACCATACTCGGGGCAAACCGAAGGCCAAGACGAAGATCGTGGTTCGAATCCGGGCGGGAAATCGCGCTCAAGGGACGAACAGACCGGGGATGGCGAGCGGTTCGCCTGACCCGCCACGCGGCGCAATGATGGAGCAGACAGACAATGTCCGACGCAAAAGCTGAAGACGAAGAGGGCGGCAAAAAAGGCGGCGGAGCGATGAAGATGATCATCGGCATCGTTGTCGCACTCGCTGTGGGTGCGGGCGGTGCTTATGGCGCCTTTGCAGCTGGCCTTCTGGGCGAAAGCGGGGAAAGCGGTCCGAACCATCCCGAGCTGGTGCGCAAAGGCGATGCGGAGCCCTACCCGCTGCCGGGCGGTGAAAAGGAAGAGGGTGCCATCGTGCACGGCGAGGGCGGCAATGAATTTCGCACCGCCTATTACACCTTTGAAGAAAGCTTCACTTCCAATCTTGCCGATTCGCCGGGCCTTATTCAGGTCGAACTGGCCGCATCGACTCAGCGCGACGGGCGGGTGCTTCAGTGGGTTCACAATCACCAATTGGCGATCCGTTCGGCCATACTCGTGCAACTTGCGGCCACGCCCGAAGCGGACCTTTATTCGGTCGAAGGCAAAGAGAAACTCGCAAAACGCCTGACCGGCGCAATCAATGAGGTTCTTGAAGAGAAAGAGGGCTTTGGCGGGGTCGAAAACATTCATTTCAAAGGGCTGCTCGTCCAATGAACATGGCCGGATCCTTTGCCGCTGATTTCGCCGGTGCGCGCGCGGTTGCAAAACATTGCTCCGAACTCACCTGGCGCGGCCCCCGCCCGGAAGAGCGCGAAGGCGCGATCCTCGCGTGGAAGCGTGATCTGGCGGGCGAAATGGCACAAGAGCTTGGCCAGATCCTTGCCGGTGAAAAGCTTGAGGTGACTATCAGCGAGCTTGAATTCATGACCGGCGGCGAGGTTTTTGCAAAAATCGGCGAGAGTGCGGTAAACTCGCTCTTGCGCATCGGCACCGGCGATCAAACCGTGCTGCTGAGCCTCGACAATGCGACGGCGATTGCGCTTACCGATTGCTCGTTCGGGGGTGAGGGGGAAGCTCCTGAAACCGTTCCCGCACAGCTTCCGCGCTCGGCCGCCCTTCTGGTCGAACAATTCGGGGCAAGCCTCGCGCGGGTCCTCGCCATGGCGCGCGGCGTCGATGAACCGGCGCGCGGCGAGGTTCTGGTGCGATCCGACAGTGTGACGCGCCTCAAACCATTCAGCGCCGAGGCGCAGATCACCCTGCTCGATATCACAATTGCCAAGGGCACTTTTGTCGAGTGGACCATGATTATTGCCCTGCCGACAGAACAGCTGGACGCGCTCTTGCCCAAAGCCAATTCAAGCCGCCCGGCAGCATCACAGCAGGCAAACGCAGGCGCCGATCCGTTCGCGGATATGCCGTTGAAACTCGAGGCGGTTTTGACCGAATTCGAGCTCCCGCTGCGGCGGATCGAACAGCTTCAGCCGGGCGATGAAATTGCCCTTTCGATCCCGCGCGAACTTCCCCTTCGGATTGGCGATGATGTTTTTGCGCATGGGGTGGCGGGCACATTTGAAGACCATATGGCCCTGCGTCTGACGCGTGTGCCACACAGAGCGGCAGGAGGCGCATTGTGAACGCGCTCAACCCCGGCCTTAGCCCCGCGCTCCAGCGGCTTGGCGAAGTGTCCGTCCGCCTTTCGGTCGAGCTTGGCCGCACCGATATGCCATTGCGCGATGTTCTCGCGCTGGGCGAGGGAAGCGTGGTGTCGCTTGACCGGCTGACCGATGAACTTCTTGAAATCACCGCCAATGGGCAAGTGATCGCCTATGGCGAAGTGATCGCGCAAGATGGCAGATTTGCGCTGCGCATCGTGAGCCTTGCAGGCGGCGATGCGCCTTCGCCAAGGCCCTCAAATCCAGAGCAATCGGAAGCGCCGGCAATGAGCCAAGCTGCAAATCCCGAAACCGGGGCGGCAGAGCCTGCTTCTCCCGTTGCTGGCGATGCGGATATCGATGAACTCGCCGCAGCGCTCGATGACACATTGGGCGAACCTATCGGCGATGCACAAGACGGCGAGGCGCGGTGATGGCCGAATATCTCCTGCGCCTTGCGCTCCTGTTGCCGCTGCTGGGGCTGATGATCTGGGGCAGCCTGAAGCTTACCCGCTATTTGCAAACGCGGCTTGTCGGCCTGCAGGGCGGTTCGGGCTCGCTTGAACTTGTCGAAACGAATTTGCTTGCCCCCGGGCTCAAGCTGGCGGTCGTGCGCTTTCACGACCGTGAAATCCTGCTTGGCTGTTCGCGTTCGGGGATCGTGCGTCTTGGCGAAGCCGATGCGCACGGCGCCTGCGAGCCAGCCATTCTTCCCGCAGATACGGAGCTTTAATTGTGGCTTGTGCATCGCGCCTTCCGAAGCTTTTGCGCTCCGCTGCGTTAACCATAATTCTGGGCGCATTGGTCGCCACCGATCCTGCTCTTGCCGCAGCGCCAGTGGGAGACGAGGCCGCTGGCATCGGCACCGCGATAGAGCGCGCATTGGGCGCAGATGGCGCAGGCGACGACACACCGCTAAGCTTCTCGATCCAGCTTCTGCTGGTCATGACGCTCTTGTCCTTGCTGCCCTCCATCGTTTTGATGATGACCAGCTTCCTGCGCATCCTGATCGTGCTTTCCATCCTGCGTCAGGCGCTTGGCCTGCAAGGATCGCCTCCGACACAGGTGCTCGTGGGCCTCTCACTCTTTCTCTCGCTGTTCGTCATGGCGCCCACAATCGACATGGTGAACACGGTCGCGATTGAACCCTATGCGAGCGGCGCATTGGAAGCCGATGCCGCAATCGCAGCGGCGGGCGATGCCTTCCACCAATTCATGCTGCGCCAGACGCGCGAGGCGAACCTCATCATGTTTGCCGATATCGCTGGGGTCGGTGCGTTTGAGGACGGAAGCGACATTCCCTTCTCGATCCTCATGCCAGCCTTCGTGACAAGCGAGCTTGAGACAGCATTTCAAATCGGTTTCATGATCTTCCTGCCATTCCTCGTTATCGACCTGGTGGTGGCCAGTGTCCTCATGAGCCTTGGCATGATGATGCTCTCGCCTACTATCATCTCGCTTCCCTTCAAGCTTCTCCTGTTCGTCCTCGTCGATGGCTGGTCGCTTCTGATGGGCAGTCTCGCAATGAGCTTTGGGTAGCGACGATGCAGGAAGACGCACAACTTCTTGCGCTCGCCGACCGAACCTTGTGGGTGACCGCACTTATCGTGGGACCGGTGCTGCTGTGCGCGCTTGCGACGGGGCTGATCGTCGGGATTATCCAGGCCGCGACCTCGGTGAATGAGCAGACGCTCACCTTCGTGCCAAAACTTGCGATCACGGCAGTGGTTTTCGTGATCCTTGGCGGCACGATGATGGCGCTTTTAAGCGATTTCATGCGGGAGATTTTCGCGCAGGTCGCACTGATGTCAGCATAGCGGGAAGGGCGCAAGATGACCTTCCTCGACTTCGGCTTTGACACTCTGATCGAACAGCTCTGGCAGCTTCTCTTCCTCTCGATCCGCTGCGGCGCGGCGCTGCTCGCAGCGCCGATGGTCGGCGGCATGGTCTTGCCCGCCACTGCGCGCGTGATGGCGGCCTTCGTCATGGCGGTGTTTGTGGGCACATGGATGCCCATCCCTGACTTGCCTGAGATGATGAGTTTTGCTGCGATCCTTGCCGTGGTTCAGGAGGTGGTTGTGGGTCTTGCGCTCGGCTTTGTGTTGCAAATCGCCTTTGCCGTGCCGCTGATCGCGGCTGAACAGATTTCGGGGACCATGGGCCTTGCCATTGCAACCTCGATTGATCCTGCCAGCGGCACGCAATCGGGCGCATTGGGCAGCTTCTTCGGACTGATCCTCACGCTTTTGTTCTACACCATCGGGGGTCACCTCTTGTGGTTTGAACTCCTCATCGAGAGCTATCGCCTTCTTCCAGCAGGCTCAGCCGCATTCGGAGGCGATCAGGCGCGAGATATCGTTTTGTTCGCAGGCTATTGCATCGCCACCGCCGCCGCGATTGCGCTGCCCGTCGTGCTCGTGCTTTTGTGCGTGCAGCTTATCACTGGGACCATTTCCCGCTCGGCGCCCGCGCTAAACCTCTTCGCGCTCGGCCTTCCGGCTGGCACGCTTGCAGGGATTGCAGCCATGATCGTCGCCATGCCGATCCTTGTCGAGCAGCTGACCTGGGTACTCGAAGCCGCGCTTGAACAGACCGCTGCGCTTTTTGCGCCCGGCATCGAAATATAGCGGGGGTGCAGCGCAGCGATGGCTGAAGAAACATCCGGCGAAAAGCGGTTTGATCCAACCCCGAAACGCAAACGTGATGCAGCGCTCAAGGGCGATGTGCTGCGCTCCAAGGAAGTCGCCACCGCTGTCGCGACGGCCACTGGCATCTTCACGCTGGTCCTCATCGGACCATGGTTGCTCGACGGGGTGAGAGGCGTCGCGCTTGCAAGTTTCCAGTTCGAGCTTGATCGCTCGCACGAGTTCGACCCCGGCATTCTGGCCGTTCGCGCAGGCGCTGCGGTGCTGCCCCCCATCCTTGTCATTGGCGTTGTGGTGATGATCGTCACGGTCGCGGCGCAATTGCTTCTGGGCGAGGGGAGATTTGTGCCCCAGAACCTCAAACCCAAGGGCAGCCGAATAAATCCCCTGAGCGGCCTTAAACGCATGTTCGGGCCGCAAGGTCTGATCGAACTTGGCAAGTCGATTTTGAAGCTGCTCTTGATGGGCAGCTTTGCCGCCTACTGGGTTTCTGTGCATCTTGAGGCGCTGCTCGGCCTTGGGCGCGGGTCATATGAGGCGCAGGTCGCCTTTGCCTTTAATGCCATCGGCTCGCTCGTGATTCTGATGATCATCGGCCTGCTTATCATCGCCGCCATAGATTATCCGATCCAGGCGTTTCAGCGTAACAAGCGGCTCAAGATGAGCTTTCAGGAATTGAAAGACGAAACCAAGCAATCCGAAGGTTCGCCCGAGGTCAAGGCGCAGCGGCGCCAGCGTCAGCGCGATCTAGCGCGCGGCAGTGTGGGCAAGGCGATGCAGGATGCGCAATTTGTCGTGGTGAACCCGATGCACTTCTCGGTGGCGCTCACCTATGACCCCGCGCTCGCGCCTGCGCCGGTCGTGCTTGCCAAGGGGCGCGGTGAGACCGCGCTTGCGATGCGCGAAATGGCAGCGGAAATGGGCTTGCCCGTGCTGCGCTATCCGCAGCTGGCACGGGCGATCTACTTCACCACGCGTGCCAATCAGATGGTGCGCGAAGAGCTTTACATCGCGATTGCCGCGCTTGTCGCCTTCGTGATGAGCCTTAAACGCGGGGAGCGGGTACCGATGCCACACGTCGATGTGCCCGAAGCCATGCGATTTAACGCAGACGGAAAGCCTGACATTCCGGCTTAAGGATTTGCGCACGCGCCCGTCCTCGGAGGCATGGAAAACCAAGGCTCCTCCATCATCCAGGCGCTGGGCGCAGGCTCCGGCATTGATTTCATCCAGCTGGCAAGCGACCTCTCGCAGGCGACCTTCGATCCCCAGCGCGCCAATCTCAATTCGCGCACAGAGGCCCTGACCGCCCGGATTTCGGCTGCATCGCTTCTGCGCTCTTCGCTGAACGATCTGGCATCTGCATTGGGCGACCGCGTGCGCAATGGCGACCTGTCGCCTTCTCCCTCGCTCACCAACCCCGCTATTGCCGATGTCTCGACCACCAGCGGCATTGCCCCGCAAGGCACATACAGCCTCGAAGTAAGCCAGCTTGCCGGCGGACAGACCCTCGCCTTGCAGGATTACAGCAGCGGGAGTGATCTGGTCGGAGAGGGCACGCTCAATATCCGCTTTGGCACGGTGGACGGCGCGAGCTTTACCGAAGATACGCAGCAGACCGCGCTAGCGATAGAGGTGACCGACACCGACACTCTTTCATCGCTGGCGGGCAAGATTTCCGCAGCCAGCGAAGGCAAACTGTATGCCTATGTCGCGCAAGGGTCGGGCGGCGCGCAATTGGTGATCAAGGGCGAAGATGGCGCAACCAATGGCTTTGTGCTGGAACCTGCCGGAGGGTCGGGTGCGGGCGGACCGGGCGATCTTGGCTATCTGGCGTGGAGCCCGGCGAGCGATGCAGGCGAGCTGCGCCAATCGGCGCAGGATGCGATTTTCGAGCTCGATACGGTCGAGATGACCAGCTCTTCCAACACGGTCACCGGCCTGCCGGAAGGTATCAGTCTTGAGCTTCGCGAAACCAATGCGGGCGCGCCTGCAACCCTTTCCTTCAGCAACAACACCGGCGCAATCGGCGCGGTGATGAGTGATCTTGTCGCTGCGCTTAACGATATTGTCGGGCTGTTGAGCGAGGCGTCGTCGGGCCTTGGCGGGGCGCTCACCAATGATCAGGGCGCACGCGAACTTCGCCGCGATCTTTCCGCGCTTACAACGCAAGAAGTCATTCCCGGGGCGGCGGAAGGTGAACCGTCAACGCTTGCCGATCTCGGGCTTCAGATCACACGCGAGGGCACATTTGCCTTCGACAGCGGGCGGCTCAATGACACTTTGACAGCAGCGCCCGATGCGGCGGCGGCGATGTTCACTGCCGGTCCTTTTGGTGTCTTTGCAACGATTGATAATCTTGCGCGCGACAACACGCTCAGCAGCGATTCAAGCTCTCTGGGCGGATCGGTGGCGCGCTATCAGGCACAGATCGAACGCAATGACGAACGCCTTGCCGATATTGCCGAGGATCAGGAGCAGCTGCGCAACCGGCTGACCCGGAGCTTTGTTTCGGCCCAGTCGGTCGTCGCCAGTTCGCAATCGACGCTGAGCTTCCTTCAGCAGCAGATCGACGCGTTTAGCCAGTCAAACTAGAAAGGTGGGTAGGGATGAAACCTTTGGGAGATGATGCAGCATCCGCCTATCGCCGCGTCGAACTGGACGCGCGGATCGAGGCGACGGCGGGCGAAGATTTGACGCAGATTTGCCTTGAAGAGGCGATTGCCTCGCTTGGCGTCGCGGTCAAGACGATCGAGGCGCGTCCGGGCGAGGTTCCCCGCGGCGCGGTGTCGCGCGCGCATTCCATCGTCCTGTGGCTTGCGCGTAGCGTATCCGAAGACAATCCGCTCAGCGGCGCCTTGACCCAGTTTTACGGCGGGATCGCGGCGATGCTGTCGCGCAATCTGGTGAAGGCCTCGCTGCTCGACCTCGTGCGGGCGCGCAACGATCTGAACGATGTGTTGAAGGCAGCCAAAGAGGCCGCCTAGCGATCAGCTGCGCATCGCCCCGGCAATGATCCGTGCTGCATCGTCGGGGTCCTGAAACGGATGGAAATGGGTCATGTCGGGCCGGTGCATGTCGATACCCTTGGGCATGCTGTCGGCGAGGCCCGGCCAAGTGGGCGACCCCTTGAAATCGCCTTTCTCCCCCTGCATCGCGCGTACCACCGTCGTGGGCACCTGAACGCGGGCTGCATCATCAATCGCGGGCGCGCCTGCAAGGCTCGACATATACATGCTCGCCTCCATTTCCGGTGTGCAGGCAAGCTCATAGCCGCCCCCTGCGCGAGGCTTTAGGCCGTATTGGCAGTATTTCTCGAACACATCGCGCCGGAACAGGGCGTAAGGATCGCGCGAGGCAAAACGCTCGATCATCTCCTCAGGTGAGGCAAAATCGCGCTTGCGACGCGCGGTGGGATGAACTTCGCCTTTCGGGATCATCGGCACACCTGCCTGATAGAACTCAGGCTGGAGGATGACGGGATCGAACAGGACGAGACTGGCAAAGGCATCGGGGCGCGCTGCGCTCACCCTCAGCATCGCGTGACCACCCATCGAATGACCCATTCCCGTCGCCCCGCTTAGCCCAAGCGTATCCACAAGCTCGCACAGCTCATCGACCACGCATTGCCAATCGTGGATCGGTTCGCCGGTCGATTGTCCGTGACCGTGCAGATCGACTGCAATCACGCGGTGTTCGGGAAAGCTCTCGGCAATCGGATCATAGCACCTCCCGTGAAAGCCGGTTGCATGGGCGATCATCAGGGTCTGGCTCGACGAAGGCGCCTCCCACTCGTGGTAGGCAAGGGTGATCTCGCCCGCCTCGATCTGGCGGGTAACAGGTTGCGTGCGGGTCATATGGTCAGGCGCTTTGCCCTGACGCACCCTCCTCTGGCAAGTCCTTGGTCCCTTCTTCCGGCAAGGCAGATCGCAAGAGCAGGAACCCTGCAACAGCCGCGACCAGCGAGCCTGACAGAACGCCCAGTTTCACCGCGTCGATCAGCGCCGGCCCCGTCTCGGGATCGGTGAAGGCGAGGTTGCCGATGAACAGGCTCATGGTGAAACCAATCGCGGCAAGCAAGGAAAGCCCGTGAATCTTTCGCCAACCCACGCCTTCGGGAAGTTTTGCGATGCCGGATTTCACCGCGATAAAGGCAAAGCCGACGATGCCCAACTGTTTGCCGATCAGCAGGCCCAAGGCGATGCCGAGTGGCAGAGGCTGCATCAGGTCAGCGGGCGAGAGGCCAATCAGGCTGACGCCTGCATTGGCAAAGCCGAAAATCGGGATGATGACGAACGCAACCCATTTGTGAAGGCCATGCTCCATGTGCTCGAGCAAGTGCGAGCCATCGCGCGCCACCATCGGCACCATCATTGCCGCCGTCACACCGGCAAGCGTTGCGTGAACGCCGGATTTGAGCACAAACACCCACATGATGACGGTGAGGATTACGTAAGGGATGCTCGACGATATGCGCAGGCGGCCAAGCGCGAACAAGAGCCCGAGCAAACCCGCGCCCCACGCCAGCATATCGAGCTTGATCTCGCCGGTGTAGAATAGCGCAATCACAGTGATCGCGCCGATGTCGTCGATCACCGCAATCGCGAGCAAAAGCGCCTTCATCGCGACCGGCACTCTTGGCCCAAGCAGCGAGAGGATGCCCAGCGCAAAGGCGATATCGGTGGCAGCGGGAATGGCCCAGCCATTGATGCTTTCGGGCGAATTCCAGTTGATGCCAACGAAGATCAGCGCCGGGATCGCCATGCCGCCAATCGCTGCGGCAAGCGGGAGCGAAGCCTTGTCCCAGCTCGACAATTGACCGCCCAGGATCTCGCGCTTCACCTCAAGACCGATGAGGAAAAAGAAGATCGCCATCAGGCCATCATTGATCCACAGAAGGAGCGATTTGTTGATCGCAAAATCGCCAAAAGAAACGTTGAGCTTCGTCGAAAGCGTCCCGAAATAAGCGTCGGCGAGCGGACTATTCGCGATCAGCAGCGCGAGCGCGGCGGCAGCGATCAGGACAATGCCGCCTGCGCTTTCCTGTTTGAGGAAGTCTTTAAGAGCAGCGCTCACCCGGTCGATCATTGTCTCATTCCCCAAACTCGTGCGCGATTGCACTGTTTACCCAATTCGTGAATTTAATCTGAGTTCCGGTGCACCTATTGCAATAGGCCGACCGGCGTAAGCTTATCGGAAGCGGGGTCAGGACGGCGCGGGCCCCTTCACGCATTGACAAGTGGGCGCGCTTTGTCGATGCCGCGCCTTCACCATCTGTGGACCCGCACTCTTTGCCCGACACCCATTCTCAATCCCAAACTCAATCCGGGCCTCAATCCGGGCCGGACCCGGCCACGTTCCGCGCGGCTATGGGGCAATTTCCCACCGGCGTTTGCGTCGTGGCGCTGGATGCACCTGATGGCAGTGTCGCTGCGATGACGATCAATTCCTTCGTGTCGGTCTCCCTTAATCCGCTTCTGGTGTGCTGGAGCCTGCACAATTCGTCGAGCCGTTTTGATCTGTTTGCCAAGGCGCCGCGCTTTTCGATCAGCGTTCTGGCCGACACACAGCGCGAACAGGCTTTGACCTATGCCTCGCGCGCCGACTACGCGTCGCGCGCTGGCGATTTTACGCGCAGCGCCGCCGGTCTTCCGGTTATCGCAGGCGCGGTGGCGCATTTTGAATGTAGCGCCCATGCGCAGCACCCGGCAGGCGATCACACCATGCTGGTGGGTGAGGTTACGGGGCTTGGCGAACTGCCATCAGGAGATGAGCGGGCGCTGGCTTTTTACAAAGGCGCGTTTTCGAGCGCGCCCAAGGCCTAAGCCCCTAATACAAAATCATCTGGGTGCAGCGGAAAATGGCGCAGGTGCGCCCCGTTTCCTTGTGCGTGACGGTAGAGCTCCAGACCTGCGTTGTGCGACCGAGATGCTCGGCCTCGGCCCGTCCGATGAGAGTGCCTTCGCTCGCCGTGCCAAGGAAGTTCGATTTCAGTTCAATCGTGGTGTATCCCTTTGCCCCCTGGGGAAGGACATTGCCCGCAGCAAAGCCGCAAACACTGTCCGCAAGCGCAATCATCGACGCCGCGTGCAGGGCCTTGGCGCCCGAGCGCAAATGCTGCGGCCCGATGACCATCTGCGCCTCAAGCCAGCCTTCGCCCTCGTCAATCAGGGTGATGCCCATATGCGGCACGAGGCCACCAGCGGGGGGATGAAAGCGCGGGTCGTTCATTGGATTCTCCGATTGGATAGATGCCAAGACGGATTATGGTTTTGTCGGCTCGATGGAAAGAGTGTGGGGCGCGAAAGGATGCCGACGGGCCCCACTTGCACCATAAGGCTGTTCGCGGGTGGGCCCCGGAGAATTTGTATAAAATTCGATTTTCCGATTGAAATAGAGGATTGGACAAATATAAGTTTTCAATCAGTATTTTCGGGGAAACGGGGTCGTCACAGTGCCGGTGAGTTGTTTGCGCCTTAACAAGGCGAAGAGTTTTGCGTTCAATTGTCTATTCGTTCTTGGGCTTTTCATTTTACTACCCCACCCGGCATTCGCCCAAGGTGCGCCGCTTGTTTCGACAGAACTATTTGCCGCTGAAGGGGCGATGGGCAATCCGCGCATATCTCCCGATGGCAAACGACTGGTTTTCAGCCAACTCAGCGATGGCAAAACATACCTGACGGTCAAGGTGCTGGAGGACGGTACCGCGTTCAGCAAAGCCTTGCCCGAAGACAGCGAACTGAACTGGCTGCGCTGGGCTGGCAGCGGCAAGGTGCTGTTGAGCGTCTCGTCGCTCAAGCAGTATCGCGGTCAGCGCAGCGGGCTGGGCGACGAATTTCAGCAAACCGAACTCTACCTGCTTGATGCAGCCAACAAATCCGTGCGCTACATCGGCCCGGAACGGGTCGGTCCTGATGGCGACAACGTGCTCCATCTCGACGATGAGGGGAAGTTCCTTGTGCTTTCGGCGCGTGAGAGCATTTACAAATACCCTTCCGTATTTCGCATCGACCTTGAGACGGGCGAATCTGAAAAGATAATTGATGAACACAAGCGGGTCTGGAGCTGGGTGACCGACACCGAAGGCGTCGTGCGCATGGGCTACAGTTTCCGCCGTTCAAACACGCTGGTTTTCTATCGCAGCAGCGAGGACGAGGATTTCAAGCGGATCGAAAAGATCAAGGACAAGGATGTCGTCGACGACGAGAAAGCAGAACCTCTCTTCGATGGCTTTATGATCTTGGCTGGATCGGATGACGGATATGTTCTGACCAATGCAGAAAACGATCACTTTGCTCTCCACCATTTCAACCTGCGCAATCGAGAGATCGGCGAAGAGGTTTTTTCGGTTCCAGGCCACGATCTCTCGCGCTTCAGGGTCGATGATGAAGGGGCGCTTTCTGCGGCAATCTACACCGATTCCCGGGACCGGATTAAGTGGTTCGACCCGGCGATGGAAAAGCATCAGGCTGCACTTGAGCGGGCGATGAAAGGGCAGGAGGTCTGGATAACCTCGCATTCTGATGATTATTCAAAAATGGTTGTCTTCACCACATCGGCGCAAGATCCGGGCAGCTACTATCTTTTCGAACCAAAGGCGCGGCGGCTCGACCGGTTTGGCGGGGTCAATGACCGGATTGATCCCAATCTCATGGCTGCATCGACTTACGAGACCTACACCGCGCGCGACGGGACCGAAATTCCAGCCTATCTGACGCTTCCTGTCGGTGTTGATCCGGTTAACCTACCGCTTATCATCATGCCGCACGGTGGCCCCTACGGCGTGAGGGACCGGTCAGGATATAACAGCAGAGTGCAGTTCCTCGCCAATCGCGGCTATGTGGTGCTTCAGCCCAATTATCGCGGGTCTGGCGGTTACGGCAAAGACTTCGTTACACTCGGCGAGGGCGAAATAGGCCGCGCGATGCAGGACGATCTTGATGATGGCATGGATTGGCTGGTGTCTCGCGGCATCGTCGACCCGGCGCGGGTTTGCATTATGGGTTCTTCATACGGTGGTTATGCGGCGCTTTGGGGCGTCACTCGCAACCCTGAGCGTTATCGGTGCGCGGCATCATTCGCTGGTGTAACCGACTTCGACCGCCAGCTTCGCTTCGACAGAAGCTATTTCAAACATCGCTACGCCAGTGATTTCCGCGAACGCGTGCGCGGCGACGATGATTTCAACATGGACGATGTGTCACCCAAAACGATGGTCCACCAATTGCAGCGACCTGTGCTCCTGGCGCATGGCAAGCTCGACAGCCGCGTCCCCTATTCCCAGTTCACGGTTTACAAGGACAGCCTCGAGGATGTTGATGCCGAGGCGGTGTTTGTGACTTACGATGAAGAAGGTCACGGCTTTACCGATACGGAAAACCGGAAAGACTGGCTCGATCAACTCGAAGCGTTCTTGAAAAAGCACAATCCAAGCGACCGGATGCTGGCCCCATAAGGCGCCGACAACACTCGGGATTGAATGGCGCTCGACGGTCTGGCTCTGCCAAGGCGGTGATCGCCTCTGGCTGGGTGGGGACGCCAGCGGCCCCTATGATTGCATAGTCCTGTTTTGCATGTAGTCTGATCGACGGGGGGATTCTTCGTTGGATCAGACACAGGCTAAAGGACCAGACCTGATCAAGGCCACCGTGTTTGGCGAGTTCGGGATCGACGCGCCAGGCGGGCAAGCCCTTGTGCTGACCAATCGCCGAGCCAGCCTTTTGCTCGCGATCCTGTGTATCGAGGACGGGCACTCCATGGATCGCGGGGCGTTGGCGCGATTGCTTTGGGCTGACCGGTTTCTACCGCAGGCCAAGGCCAGCCTTCGGCAGTGTTTGCTTGAACTGAAGAACAAGCTCGAAGCGCACGGCATCAACGCACTCTCGGTATCGCGCTCGTCGGTTGCGCTGAACGCCGATTGCCTGCGCACCGATTTAAACGCGCTGGAAGGCGCCGTTTCGGCCGGCGAAACGCAGCCGTTGGTCGACCAGTTACTGGCCATTGGCAATCGCCCTCTGCTCCAGGGGGCATCTCTCAATCCGGCGTTCGACGAATGGCTTGCCGAGCGCCGCGAGCATATCGACGCGCGCCTGCGTTCAGGGCTTTCAGAGGCCATTCGTGTCGCCAGCAAGGCGGAGGCCGAACGCCTCGTCGAAGCCGCGCGTGCGAGGTTTCCATCCTATCGCACATTCAAACAGTTCAGGCCCGAGGTCACGCTTGCTGTCTTGCCGTTTGCGCAAATCGACAACGTTGGCGGCAACTTCTTTTTGTCGGATGCGGTCGTCGATGAGCTTTCGACACGGCTTACCGGTGTGGACGGTGTTGCACTTGCGGGCCGGACGTCGGTCGCTGCGGTCGCTGGAAAGGGCGGGACGCTAACCGATATGGCGTCCGAGCTGGGTGTGTCCCATCTGATCGAAGGCGAGGTGCGGCGCAGCAATCAAGGCATAGACGTCCGGGTCGCATTGATCGACGGCCGAAAGGGGACAGAAGTCTGGTCTGACCGCGTTGACGGTTCAATTGAGCATTTCTTTGACGGGCGCAAAGTGATCGGTGCCAACATCATTGCTGCGATTTGCAGCGCCTTGGGTTTGGCAGCGACATCAACGCCCTCACGCACGATGACCCGCGACCGCGAGGCTTATACGCTTTATCTGCAAGGACGCGCCATGATCCAGCGGTTCAACGGATCGGACGTCATGGCAAAGGGCACAGAGTTTTATGAGCGGGCGCTGGAGATTGATCCGGACTTTGCCGAATGTTGGACAGCGCTAGCGGACGCGCACATCATGACGGCGGCGACGACCCCAAGTCTCAAGCGAATAGAACAGTCGGAGAAGGCCGCACAATGTGCTCGGCGAGCTCTCGACCTCGACCCGGGTCAAGGCCACGCTTTCTCGATCCTCGGAATTCATGAATGGACGCAGTTCAAGCCTGCGGCTGGTCTGGAAATGGCGTTTGAAGCCTATGCACGCGATCCCAATGACGCCGATGTGTGCTCGCGGCTCGGCTCGTGCCTGCTCTATCTCGGCAAAGCGACGGACGCGCTCCCCTATATCGAGGCTGCGGTGGATCGCGATCCGGTCTACGCGCGCAACTACGCTATGCTGGCCTCGGCGTGGCTCGCTTTGGGTGAATACGAGAAAGCGGTCATGGCGGGCCGACGCATAGCTGACTTGGGCGGCCCTGCACTTTGGCTCCCATTGGCGCAGATGGCGACTGGTGACTTTGAAGGGGCGATGAAGTCCCATTACGAAATTCGTGTTCATCTTGGTACGGTAATTATGCGCCCGCCCGGTATGCCGCCAATGGACGATGCCGCGCGCGATGCGTATTTCAAGATGGCGGCAAACGGCCTGTACAGCGGGAAGGAAGACGCCCGCGCCGTGTACTGCCAAGTCATTGATGGTCTTCATGCCACAATGCCGGACCCTTACGACAGCTCGATAGCGTTTCCAGCGATCTGGATGGGACACAGCAAGCTTGTGATGAAGATGTATTCCGAATGCATCCACCCGGCCAATATGTTTGGCCTGATGAACCTGTGGATCGATTTTGATCCAATCAATCGTACGATCCGCCATCCCGACTTTGTGAACTTCGCCGAACGCATCGGCATGGTCGAGGCTTGGGACCGCTTTGGTTGGCCCGATCTGATCCCTGTGGACCCGCGAACTGCCTGATCGTGTACGTTTTGACGCTTTTTTGACGGTTGCCCCCATTGCCGCCGGCAACGGTTGCAGGCATCACTTCACACAGAAATTCGTATGACAATTCAACGGGTGCAGACCCGGGTCGCAGAACACCTTGGTTCTGCGGGCCGCGGCGAAGCTTTGCCTGAATATGTATCGTCATGCGGTTTTTGACACACAGTATTTGGGGGGAATCCAATAATGAAATCGATCAAGACAACACTCGCCGCCGCGTCGCTTGCGCTAGCGGCCACCGTTTCGACGCCCGCGCAGGCCCAAGACTTCCCGCTTAAAGCGGGCGAATACGTTCAGATGACCGGCATTGATCTCGAAGATGGCGAAGGCACGTTCAAATACGCCGAATGGCTGGCGGGCGAATGGACGCAGTTTCAGGAATACGCAAAATCCCAAGGCTGGATCAACGACTACGGCATTTACACCAATGTTCATGCGCGCGCAGGCGAAGCCGATATCTTTCTGGTGACGAGCTTCGCCAGCCTGCCTGATGCGGCCGAGCAGGAACGCCGCGACAAGGCCTTTGACGAATGGTCGCGTACCAATGTGCGCGAACAAATCACAGCCAGTGGAAACCGCGCTCAATATCGCACCGTCCTGAGCACGATGATGCTTCAGGAATACAGCAAGCGTTAGGAGCGCACCGTGCGCCGGCGGGTGAGTTAGCGACCCGATTGCCCGCCGGACCGGACCATCGAACCTGTTGCAATAATGGCGATTTATCGCCGGCATCAGGCTGTCTCCTGATGGCGGGTTGCGCTTGACGCTTTGAAGAGGGGAGCGCCCATGCTTATCCGCAAGCCGCAGAAGGTTATCCGCACTTGGCAAACCGACAGCCGCGTCTGGAACAGCTTTGAGCTGCGGGCGGGCGACATCATCGTTTGCACACCTCCCAAGACGGGAACAACGTGGACCCAGCGCATTGTCGGTATGCTGCTCGCACAGTCGGCACAGCCACAACAAATCATGGACGAGCAACCCTGGCTCGATGCGCGTTTTATCCCGCAGCAGGAAGTCGCAGCGGCGATGACCGCCAAGGAGGGGCGGCGAGGGCTCAAGACCCATTCGCCGCTGACCGCGCTGCCGCTGCATGACGATGTGCTTTACATCAATGTCGCGCGCGATCCGCGTGACGTTGCGATGTCATTTCACAACCACTCGACCAATTACGCCGAAGACCTCTTGGCGGGCTTTGACCGGAACGGGTTGGATGATCCCCTGATCGCTGCGCCGTTCCCGCGCGCGCCACAGGACCCGCGCGCTTTTTTCCGGCGGTGGCTGCGAGATCCGCAATACGCGCCGTTCGACGATTTCACGATCGCCGAGTTCGCGGAAATCGAGAACAGCTTCTGGGAAGCGCGCGAACGGCCCAATGTGCTGCTCGTCCATTACAACGATCTCAAGGCGGATCGCGAAGGCGAGATGCGCAGGATCGCGCAGTTTTGCGGGATCGAAACGCCCGAGCCGCTGTTTGCCGAAATGGTCGCGGCGGCAGGCTTTGGCAGCATGAAGCGCGACGGGGCGCAAATGCTCGGGCTTGCCGCACAGGCATTCAAGGGCGGCGCAGACACCTTCCTCCACAAGGGCACCAACGAGCGTTGGCGCGGCATCCTCACCGAGCAGGACCTCGACGATTACCGCGCTGCCATGGAAGCGAGCGTTCCCGCCGATCTCAAGGCCTGGCTCGAATACGGGCGGCGGGCACTCGTCGCGCCTGACGCCGCATCCGCACTCACATGAACGGGACAAAGGTTCACAGCATGACACACGCTATCGCGTCCGGGGCACATCCGCAGCAAACCGCTCTCCCGGCACTTTCCGAAAATCGCACCGCGCGTTTTGCAGCGATCATCGTGCTCTATTTTCTTCAAGGCGTGCCGGTGGGCCTGTCGCTTGTCGCGCTACCCGCGTGGCTGGCCGAAGCGGGTGCGACGCCGCTCGCGGTGGGGGCGTTTGTTGCTGTTGCCATGCTGCCTTGGTCGACCAAGCTTTTCAACGGCCTGATTATGGACCGCTACGCTTACAAGCCGATGGGGCGCAGGCGTGGCTGGATTTTGCTGTCGCAGTCGTTCATGGTGATGGCGTTGATGGCGATGGCGATTATGGCACCTGCCGCCAGCGACATTGCGCTCCTTAGCGCGCTTTGCTTTGCACTCAATCTGTGTGCCACTTTCAACGATGTCGCTGTGGATGGCATGGCGGTAGACATCGTCCCCGATAACGAGCGCACAGCCATCAACAGCGTGATGTTTGCCAGCCAGACCGCAGGTGTCGCGGCGTGCAGCGTTCTGGCAGGTCAAACGCTCGCTTTGAGTGGAATGGCGACGACCGCCTTGATCCTGACGGCCATCGTCGCCGGCGCGTCGCTATTCGTAAGTGTGTTTCGAGAGCGTCCGGGCGAGCGGTTGCTTCCATGGTCACCGGGACAGCCTTCGCGCGAGTGTGAGGAGCGCCAGCACGAAGCCTGGTGGCCGATATTATCAGGCGTTTTCAAATCTGTCCTTGAGCCTCGCACCTTGATGTTTTTGATCGCGGCCGGATGCGGGGGCGCTTATTTTGCGTTTGCGGATGCGGTCAATCCCACGCTTGCCGTTCAGCAGCTTGGCTGGTCGAGCGAGCGTTACTCAAACCTTGCCGCGATGATTAACGTCGTCGCTGCGGCTTGTGGGCTTTTCGTGCCGTTCGCGCTCGAACGCCTGCTTGGTCTACGATGGTCGATCCTCGCCCAGCTTGCGCTGATCGCGCTGCTGGCCGTGGTCGCGGGGCTTACCCTTCCACAATGGCGGGGCGATCTTCCCTTCATCGCCCTGTCCGGTGCGTTGTACATCCTTTCCATCACATACATCATCAGCGCAATCGTGTGGGCAATGCGGATCTGCAATCCGGTGATCGCTGCGAGCCAGTTTGCGCTCTTTATGGCGATCCCCAATCTTGCGCGGGGTATTATGGGAGGAAATTCGGGCTGGTTGGTTGAGGGAGCCGGCTACAGTGCGACCTATTTTGCGGTGGCCGCCCTCGTGGTGATCGGTTCGGTGCTCATATGGTTCGCCCGGGTCGGGGACGTCAGCCAATCACCGGACGCTGCACGATGACAGTGGTCAACCTTGCGGGTCGCGAGGGGAAGGGTGTTCACCGTAAACCCCGGCAACAGTGGGGATCGCGGCTGGGCTTCCTGATGGCCGCCATTGGCTCTGCTGTTGGCCTTGGCAATTTGTGGCGATTTCCCTTTCAGGCGGGCGAGAATGGCGGCGGCGCATTCGTCCTGATCTATATCGTGTGCGTGGTCGTGATCGGGTTTCCCGTGCTGATAGCCGAGCTTGCCATTGGCCGTCACAAGGGGCTTTCCCCTGTCGGATCGACCAGAGAAATTGCTCTGGAGGCCGGGCGCTCCGCGAACTGGCAGATCGCTGGCTGGCTCGGGCTTGTGGGAGGGGTGATCGTGTTGCCCAATTACGCGATGCTTTCCGGTCAGATCATGGCGTATTCGGTGATGGGTTTCCTGGGCGATCTGGGCAATCCGGACAAGACGCCGCTCTACGGCGGCGTCGTCTCGTCCCTGCTGTGGTTCTGCGCGTTCCTCGCGATCACCACCGCAATCGTCTTGCGCGGGTTGAAACAAGGCATTGAGGCGGCTTCGGTATTCCTGATGCCCGCCTTCTTCGTCATTCTCGCAGGGCTTGCCGCTTTTGCCATGTACACCGGAGCGGCGGGCGATGCGCTCACCTATCTGTTCACACCGCGCTTTGATCAAGTGACGCCCAAGATTGTGCTGGCTGCTCTTGGGCAGGCGTTGTTTTCGCTGGGTGTGGGCGCAGGCTTGATGATCACATTCGGATCGTTCCTGTCGAAAGAGGAAAGCATTGGCTCGAACGCCTCGGTCATCGCAGGGGCCGATACCGTAGTGGCGCTTGTCGCGGGGTTGATGATCTTTCCCATCGTGTTCGCCTTCGGGATGAATCCGGCGGCTGGCATGGGTCTGATTTTCGGGACGTTGCCAGGCTTCTTTGCGCAGATTCCATTGGGCAATCTGATCGGCGGATTGTTCTTCTTCCTGGCGTTTATCGCGGCCCTGACTTCTTCGATTGCCATCCTCATGGTGGCTCGCACCATCGGCATCCAGCAGTTCGGTTTGAGCGAACGAAACGCGACACTGCTCTTTGCGCTGTTGACCCTTGCTGGCGGTGTCGGGATCGTCGTTATCGATGGCTTCGGGAGCCTGCTCGACTGGCTTCTTGGCAGCGTGGTCATGCCGCTGGGCGCGCTGATCCTTGCCCTGATCGCAGGATGGGTGGCTCCACGTTCGGTAATGCGAGCGCAATTGGCACAGGCGAGCGACGGTTTCTTTGCCTTCTGGCGAGGATCGATCCGATACGCCGTGCCGCTTGCCATAGGCGCAATTCTTGTCGCGGTCCTGATCGGATAACCAGGGCGGGCCGGGTCAGGTTTGCCCGCTCCCCTCGATATTGAAAGCGATGGTTGCCCTTGTCCCTTCGTTCACTTGAGAGGCGATGGTGAATTCAAAACCGTGCTGACGCGCCAGCGTATGGACAATCGTCAGGCCCAGTCCGTCACCATCCGAGGATTGCGACTTTCCTCCCGGCGTTTGCGCCAATTGCAGCGTCGCTGCGTCCATGCCCTTGCCTTCATCCCTGACCGTGATCTGGCAGTTGCCGCCTTCGCTCATCGCGCTGATTTCGACCGTCGCGGGGTCTGCATGACGAAGGGCATTGGCCACCAGATTGCTCGTCGCCCTGATCAGAGCGAGCGCAGGCACACGCGTCATGCAATCGCACCGTGAAACCGTCAGTTTTACGCCTGCCTCATTCGCTTCGCCGCCAAACATGCTCTCGACCGCATCGATGACCAGTGCGATGGAATAGCGCTCTTCTGGCGCTTCCTCCTCGATTTCGGGATCGATCCCCTGCCGCGCGGTGTATTCGCGGGTCAGCCGCTCGAGATAATCGATGGCATCGCCCAAGCGGGATTGAAGCTCTTTTGAAAGCGGTTCGGCCTCGCTGAAGATAGCGGCTCTGAGCCCGGCGATGGGTTGGCGAATATCGTGGCTGGCGGCGGCGAGCTGCGCCTTGGTGCGCGCTGCTGCCTCCCTTGCCCTTGTGTACTCACGCTCTGTTTCGAGCAAACGCCTGTCGGTTTCCGCCTGCGCTTCGAGCGTTTCGATACGCTCGGCGATCATGCGTGCACGCTCGGCCCGGGTCTGCAATACGTCGACAAGCAGCAGAAGCAGCATGCCGAGCCCTGCGACCAGACGGAACGCATCGCGAAACCACTCAATCGTGAGATCGGACAATTCGCGGCCGAGATAATAGGGTTCAACAAGGACAGCACCGACCGCGCTGCCGATCAGAATGACGCCCGCGATCATGCGCAAACGGGGCGCGACGGGAAAACGAAACGCGATGGTGATGGCGAAGGCAAAGAGCGCAAGGTAGAATGCCCAGATGATGTCGGGCGTCGCATTGGACGCCTGCGCAATCATGATGAGCGGGATCATGGCAACGGTTGCAATCCCGGTACGCACCCATCCATTCGTCAATCGCAAGGCCTTTCGAAACCCGAACAAGAAGACGTTGAGCATCGCGAAAACCGCAAGCAACGTCATGGCCTCCCATCGCTCGCGCGCGGCGAGGGCATCAGGGATGAGGGTGGTCGTGAACAGCGAGGCTTCGTTCTGCAGCATCACAAGCGAATAGGTGATGCCGATAAGCACGCCCAAGGGCCGCGAGGTGAGGTAGGAAACAATCGCGAGGATCAGCCCGATGATAAGCAATGTCGCGGTGAATCCGCCTTTCAAAAGGACTGCGATGACCTGCCGCGTGCCAAGCTCCCCCTCGCGGAAAATGCCGATGTTTGGATTGTCGGAGCTTGCCGTGTTGATAAGCGCGAGGCATTCTTGGCCGGGCGCAATGGTGAAACTGGTGGAGCGCACGTAGGTGAAATAGCGCGCGCTCAATGGCCCGCCTTCGCCGGTCTGGCTCGCAAGGATTTCGCGCGGCGCTTCGCCCTCGCACAGCAGATGGACGCGAGGGGGGCGAACGAAAATCGCGCCGATGCCGATGATGCGCCGCATGGGCTCTGAACCCTGCGGCGCGGCGCTTTCGAACGGGAGCGCGATCCATACGCGCCAATCGTGGAACTCGCCTTTGTTGTCAGCGACAAGCTCGGATTCGAATTCGCCCGCGTCATATCGGCGCAGCGCTTCGCCAAGGGGGATCTCGCGTCCTTCCGGCGTTACCAGATAGCGCGCCGCGCTCTCGACCATCTCATGGCTGCGTCCCGGCTCGACCGCGACAGGCGATGGCGCCGCAGCGCTCGCGGAAGCGGCGAGGCTTGCCAGCAATGCAAGCCAGCCAAGGCACAACGCGCGCACCCGGGCGGGCATCAAGGCAGCAGATGGCGAAATCCTCTTTCCTCCCCTAGCGATTTGTATACGGTACGCCTCTGAAAAGGCGAATTCTTTCAGGTGCAGGCAGTCCGTCAGGAGCAAGAGCATTGGTCCAATCTGGTAGCCGATACGGCGGATTTGGCGGGGTTTGCTCGGCTGTCATTGCCGATGACCACGCGATTATTCGCGACGCGCTTTCGGCGGCCTTGCGCGATGAAGACGCGCTTCAGGGGCAAAAGGTCGAGATCGTCGGGACGGCTGACAACGGCATTGAGGCGATTGTCGCCGTGCGCCAACACCGGCCCAACCTGCTGATGCTGGATGTCACCATGCCGCACGCGGGCGGGACCGAGGTTCTGCTCGAAGCGCGGCGTTGGTCGCCCGAAACCCGCGTCATCATCTTCACCGGTATCGATGCGCGCGGCAAAATCGCCGAACTCGTCGACATTGGTGCGGACGGTGTCTTTTGCAAAGGCGATGACATGGGCGAGGTGATCCGCGCAATCCCGCGCATTCTCGAAGGCGCGCGGATTGTGTGCAGCCGGTTTACCCGCATGCTCGAAGAAGCGGGTGATCTTGAACCCTTGACCGACCGCGAGCGGCAAGTGCTGAGCCAGGTCGTGCGGGGACGCACAAATCGCGAAATCGGAGAGGCCTTGGGCATCAGCGCCAAGACCGTCGACCGTCACCGCACCAGCGTGATGGGCAAGACCGGATCGCGCAATGCCGCCGAACTGATCGCCCACGCGCTTCGCGAAGGGTTGATCGACCCCAATGCAAGCTGAAGTGGGCGCGTTCATGGCTGGGCCTCAAGCAATGGCCTGTGCAAGGGCTTTGGCTCAAGGATATTCTCAAGCGTCATGAGCGACAGCTCACCGGCCTCGGTTTTGACCGGATAATCCGGCGCATCTGCGCGCCTGGTTCCCGGCGTCTGCCAATAATGGCGCGTTTCGCCTTTCGCGGGCTCTTGCATATCGCCTCTGCCCGCCGATTGGGTGAGCCACTGGCTGTGCTCTCCATCGCGCCATGCGAGTGTCAGGACCGTGAGATGAGGGCTGGTGTAGCGCGAATATTCGATCCGCCCGTTGCAATTGCCTTGCGCGCACGACACGCTGGAGCCACCGCCTTCGCCGTCCCAGCGGATGGTGAGGGTCTTTGCGTCCTCATCGCCCGACGTGCACACCGCAACATCAAGCCCGAAGCCATCCTCGACCTGACCGTAGAGAATGGTGGTCTCGCTGGCCTTGCAGAGCGTGGGAAGGGGCGTATCGAGTGTGGCCTCATTCGGCGCTTCATTTGGGGCTACAGTCGAGGCCAGAGCCATTGCTGCCAGAGTTTCGAGTGCTTGGATCATCGTCACTATCCTTGCTGGTAAAGCCCGGTCAGGCGCAACGCGCTGACCGGGCTTGGTGAAGCGTTCCTAGAAATCGCGGAAGGGGAAGAGGGCACCGGTCTTGTAAACCGCGCCGCCCGCTCCGACGCCTCCACCTGCACCAAAGCTGATGCCGGAAAAGTTCAGCGAGTTCTGCTCGAAATCGACCCCGCCCGACAGGCCGACATAGAAGTGGCCCGAGACAACCGCCGCGGTGCCGTGGTCAAAGCCCCAGCGCGCGGTCGGCAAGCGCGAACGGGACAGGCCGACGGTGATGTCGCCCACGACTTCCGCCTTTGGACCCGCTCCGATACCGCCGGTGAAGAACCAGCGTGCATTGGGATCGTCCTGCAATTCGATCGCGATCCCGGCACCGGCAGCGCCGGCAACAGCCGCAGCGCCGCTTGCGCCCACGGTGATGGTGATCGTCTTGAAGAACTTATCGTTCCCGGCCTGCGTCCCATTGTTGAGCGTGGCCATCGAACCCATGCTCTTAAGCTCCTGCAGGCTCGTCCCGCATGAACTGATCAGGGAGAAGACACCGTTCTTTGACCGGCCGTTGATCGCGGTTTTGACCTCGCCGATCTTGCCAGGGCGGTTCAGGCATTGCGTCAGTTCGGCAAGCGGGTTGTTGGAGCCCAATTCCTGAATGACGCCAGAGGCGACCTCGAGACGATCCTTGTTCGTGATCCTGCGGATGCAGATGTCGGGTTTGCCCCACTGGATCTTGTTCTTGAGGCCTTCATTGCACCATTTGGCGGGATTGATGTGCTTGCAACGCTGTTGGTTGAGGCCGCCGCATTGGTCCGAACCCGGCGTCAGGTCGGCCTCTTTGATGCAGATATTGCGGCCCGGCTGGCGCTTCTCGACGAGGCCATCGTCACACCATTTCGCCGGATTTGCGCTGATGCAGGTGACTTGATTGAGCCCACCGCAATCGCCGGTCCTGTCATTGGACGAACTCTTGCGCACGCAGATATTGCGGCCGCCCTGCTTCTTTTCGACCAGCCCGGCATTGCAACGCTTGCTGGGGAGAATGTGGAAGCAGGTTTTCTGGTTCAATCCGCCACAATTGCTGCGGCTGAAGCCTGAGGCTTCGGCGCGCTCTGCGGGAGTGACAAAGGTGGCTCCTACGGCAAGGCCGATAAAAGCTGTGGCTTGGGTAAGGGTCTTCAACATGGGTCTATCCTTCCATTGCAGTGCGTTTTGTTTTTCGTTTTGTCCGGGAGGCGCCGTCACCACGGCGATACGTCGTCATCGTCATCGGATGGGGGTGGCCCGAAATCCTCGTCGTCGAAGTCGTCGCGCCAATCGCCGCGGCCACCCGACACGCGCTCAAGGTGATAGGTCACCGGGATCAGCCCGTCGGTCCGGACCCGCAGAGTGTCTGCGCCCGTCCAGTTCATCGTGACCCCCGCCATCAGTGGCAGGTCCTGTGCTACAAAGTCGCCATCGGTGAGTTCGCGGATGTTCTTGATCACGACCTGCTCGGGCTCGATTTCGAACAGCATCATGTGCACCCAGCCATCTTCGGCATAGGCATGTCCGTTCTCGATCACGATGCGTTCGTTGATCTCGCGGATTTCCCAGACGCCATCAATCGGCAGCGGATCAAGCGGCGCGACCTCGTCGATGGTTGGCAGGATAGCGCGAACCTGCGCTGTTGCAGGGGCGCTTGCACTGCCCAGCGCCAGAGCAGCTGCGGCCGCCAGGCTGAGGCGTTTTGCCGTTTTGCAGGTCATTGATCGTCTCCTCATTCAAATTCGTTCCCGAATGTGAGGATGTTGTCGCTCAAACCGGCGCAGGCTTGAATGGGGGCGATCCCCCAACTGAGGGGTGTTTTTGTTCAGGAAACAGCAACCGGGTTGGGGCCTTCACCCCATCGCGAGGGGTGGCGCGTCGCTCTATAAATGGGACCATGATTTGAGCGAAAAGCGAAGGAGAACCGCCGTGTTTCTGACCCCAACCAACAGACCGCTGCGCCGCCTGGCATTGCTTGCCTTCGGGACGGCAATCATCAGCTCGGAGGCGCATGCCCGCCTTGGCGAAGTGTGCATCGAACTGCCCGCAGGCGCCGGCATTGCAAAAGCAGAAATCGCGAGCGGATGCCTGCCGACTTCCCCTGACTACAACGGAGACTTTAAAATCTCGGTCGACGCCGGCACAGCGACGATAGCGATCAACGGTGCCTATACGCCGGTCGGCGATGCACGGATCGGGACCATGGATTGCATGGGGAGCCAGGTCATCGAACAGGAAGCCAAGGCGGCCGGTCCAAGACGCTATTCGGTTCTCATCAATGATCAGTATCGCGGCGTTATTGATGCAAGTGACACGCGTTATGGTATGAGGCCGGTCAGGGAATGTTTTTCAGGCCGCGGTCAGGTCGTGAACCCTCGGCCAGAGCTGGATACTACCTACCATCGCCAGCAGTTCGGCGATTGGATCGAGCACCCGAGGGGCATGGGCAAACCGCGCATGGATCCGATTTTCCGCACCAGATATGCGACCCTGGCTGATGCCGCGGCGGCGCTTTTGGGCAACCACCCTGAAGGGATGGAAGGCCGCCCCAGCGTCGAGGTGACCATCTCAAAGGCGCAGTGGCGCGGCAGGCCCTTTACCAAACCGCCCGCTCGTCCGTTTATGGCGGTGGAGATCGAAGAGCACGGCTACCTCGATGACAGCGTTTCGGGCAAGCGGACCTTTGCGGAAATTCGCCCCGACGCAAAGTCGAACGGATGGCGCATCGTCGGGCGCTGGCACCAATATATGTGCGCGCGCGGAGAAACGGCCGGGCAATGGGTTGGAAAGCGATGTCCGTAAGCAATCGGTCGAAATGAGAAACAGCCGGTCTGGCAAGCTGGGCGAGAGGTTCGCCACCTCCCGCCCAGTGCCGAGATTTACGAATATGCGCCTTCAGAACAGGTCAGTTCGTAGCTGTGGCTGTAGACCTCGAAAACGATGCCGAACGGGTCTTCTACATAACACATGCGATAGGGCTTCTCGCCGGGATAGTATTCGCGGACCGGCAAGCGCTGCTTGCCCCCGGCGGCCACGATCTTCTCTACCAGCCCTTCGACGTCCGGATCCTGCACGCAGAAGTGGAAGGTGCCGTGCCGCTTGTGGTCGAGATTGTCATCGGGGGCATAGTTCTCGGGAAACTCAAAAATCTCGATACCTACGCGGTCGGCTGTCGTGAGATGGGCAATCCTGAGCGACTTCCAGTTTGGACCGAACACATCCGTGCACATGACGCCGATCGGGCTGTCGTCCTCGAACACCTCGGTCGGCTCCATGATGGTATAAAGGCCAAGGACGTCGGTGTAGAATTTGACGGCAGCCTCAAGGTCGGGGACCGAGAGACCGATATGCGAGAAGGTCTTGGGCGATAGGTTCATAATTATCCTTTCATATCTGATCCCCGCGATATCGACATTCTGCGCAACAATTTGAAATTATCATCTGACATATGTATGATAACACTGCGTTATGGCAAAGCTTAATTCGCAATGGCTGAGATCCTTCACCGTCCTTTGCGAGGAGGGCCATTTCACGCGCGCAGCCGAGCGTCTCAACATGACCCAGCCCGGCATGTCCCAGCACATCGCCAAGTTGGAACAGCAGCTGGGCAAATCGCTGATAGAGCGGGATACGCCGGGTTTTGTCCTTACCGATGCGGGCGAGAAGACCCTTTCGATGGCGCGTGCACGTTGGCGCGAGGAGCGGGAGTTTCTCGAAAGCCTGGAGGATGATGCGGAAGATCGGGGAGTGGTCAGCGTTGCCTGCTCGGGCAGTTTCGCGATGCTGCTCTATCCGCGCTTGATCGCCTGGATGGCCGAGGCTCCGGAAATCTCCGCGCTTCTGACGGCTGCGTCCGAAGATAGCATTGCCTCCGGGGTTCTGGCAGGGACCTATGATGTCGGCATAGTTGCAGATGCACCGCGCCACCCGCGTCTGGCAAGCGAGCAGCTGGGCCCGGAACCTCTCGACCTGATCTTGCCGCTCGAATGGGAAGGGCGTTTGCCCGAGTTCGAGGACCTGCAAGCACTGGGCCTCGTCAATCATCCCGATGGGGCATTATATGCCGATGCGGTTCTCGGAGCCAACTTTGCCAGCGAATACTGCGGCGCAGAAAGCCTGCGCGTCCGCAGCTTCGTAAACCAGATCGGTCAGATCCCTGCGCCGGTTGCGCAAGGAGTGGCCTATTCGATACTGCCGCGCAGCGGAGTCCTGGCTTTCCCGGAGCGCGAAAAACTGTCGATCGCGCCATTCCCTCAACCCAGCATCCTCCAACTTCGCCTCATTACGTTGAAGCGCACGACCCGATCACTGCGAGTTGAAAAGCTGGCTCGTCTGATCACGCAAGAGGCTGGCAAGCTCACATTTTGAGCCGCAGCTATGGGGTGGGAAGCCGAAGGTCTGCTTTGCCTCGTTGGATTGCCAGAAGCGGTCGGTCCCAAATCGGGCCAACACGCGTCATAGGAGCCCAGCCTTGTCAGCTACGGAGCCCCGAACACGAGCGTTTGTATTTGTAAGTGAAAAATGGTGCGGTCGAGAAGACTCGAACTTCCACGGGCGTTAGCCCACAACGACCTCAACGTTGCGCGTCTACCAGTTCCGCCACGACCGCACTCTTGGGTAAGCAGGGCGGCAAAGCTTGGCTTCGCTGCCCTCGGTAGGAGCGCGCCACTAGCAACCTCGTGCCCCTCGCGCAAGGGCTTTGATGCGTTGCTCCATCTTTCCTTGAAAATGAGGTGCGCGCTTAACCTGTCAACATTGCTCGTCCCGCTTTGGGATAGGGTTTATGACGGACTTGCGGAAAGGGTTAAGCGCGCGGAAACCATAGCGCATGAGCCTTGCTGCTGCCCTTTTCATCCTTGCTCAAAGTGCCGCGCCGCAAACCGCGGACGTGCCCGATCGGACGCAGCGCGGGGTATCCGTTCAAGTGCAAGCGAGCGCCACCATTATTCGCCCGGCGCGGGTAACCTTTGAAAACCGGGGGGGAAGCCTGCTTAAAGTTACCGGAGTGCGCAGCTCGCAGGTTCAGCGCAGCCGCGATAATAACGGGACCCAATGGGCAGACTTTGAATAGGCGCTAAGGGGGGTCTTTAACCGGCCCCCAACAGGACCGTAGCGTTAATTCGGTGACCAACCGATTTCGGCAGCCCGCGCAGTGGGGGGGATATCGGTGATCGCTTCGGTCACATTGAGGCTTTCCCCCGGCGCAAGCTCGCGCTTCGACGGTACGATCACCCAGGAATAGACGTTCTTTTCACGCGCATCGCGGAACACGACCAGAAGGCTGGGCACGTCCACGCTTTCCTGGCCCACATTATTGATCGCACCGCGCACCTGGAAAATTTCCTCGCCGCTTTCGAGCACTTCCTTGCGCTGTTCGCTCTCAGGGAAATCAAGCTCGATGCCCGGCTGTTCCAGGCCCCATGTGGGGCGTTCAACCGGGACCCAGTCGGGCAGACCGTATTGATTGACGGCAACGACCGTGCTCAAGGCGAGCACAGCGAAGATCGCGCCGGCGATGGTCCACATCTTGAGGCTGTTGCGCCGCCGCGTGAAGGGCGGGCGGTATTCAAAGCTTGAGGCGTCTTCCTCATAGTCAGACCCGTCATAGTCGTCATCGCCGAAAGCGGCATCGACATCATCGAAATAGGGGTCATCGTCCCCGGCCCCGGCGAGAGGATCGCGTGCACCGTTTGCGCTTGTGTCCGATTGCGTCGTCTCTTCCACCTTTGGCGCAGCAGGAGGTGGCACGGGCTCGCTTGCAATGTCTCCGGCCTGATCGCTTGAGCGCCAGTGGTCGACCGATGGTCGCGGTGCCTCTTTCCCTTGCCCAACCGAGGGAGCGGGCGCGGGTTCAGGAGCAGGCTCCGGCATGGTGTCGGCGGGCGGAGCAGGGGGAGCGGGCGGTGCCGTCGTAGGCCCTGTCGTTGCTGGTGTAGTCGCTGCTGCTGGATCGGCTGCCGGTGGGGCGCCTGCGGAGGGAGTGGATGCGGACGGTGTGGATGCAGGAGCAGGCTCGACCGCATCGCTCACATCGGCGGGCTTCGGTTCCTGAAACCACGAATGCTTGCATTTGGCGCAGCGCACAGTGCGCCCTTCCGGCCCGATGGCCGTCTCGGGCACAACATAGCGCGTTCCGCAGGCGGGGCAGGAGATGATCATTGCGTCAATTTGCATGAATCACCCACGGCAGGTGCACAAGGGGTAAGAAGGGTTCTTGAGGCCATTTCGGACCCTTTTTCCACACTGGAGCGCGAATTGTGCGCCAAACAGGGCGAAATGCGGTGGGTTGAGCGTGAAAGTGGGCTTTTCCCGGCTCCTTACCGCTGATAAATCGCCAGTCATGGACGCAAGGCCCGCCGAGATCGTGAAATTCGACAACGTAGGGCTTCGCTATGGCACCGATCCAGAGGTGTTGTCCGATGTCTCTTTCACCCTGTTTCCGGGCAGCTTCTACTTCCTCACAGGCGCAAGTGGTGCAGGCAAGACCAGCCTTTTGAAACTGCTCTACCTTGCGCAGCGCCCCTCGCGTGGCAGCATTCGCATGTTTGGCAAGGATGTGATCACAAGCCCACGATCAAGCCTGCCCGATTTTCGCAGACGACTGGGCGTTGTGTTCCAGAACTTCCGCCTGGTCCAGCACTTGTCGGCTTTCGACAATGTTGCACTGCCTCTGCGACTGGCGGGAACTGACGAGGGCAAGGTGCAGCGTTCGGTCACCGATATGATGGAATGGGTCGGGCTTTCGCACCGGATGCAGGCCTTGCCGCAAACCATGTCGGGCGGCGAGCAACAGCGTGTGGCGATTGCGCGCGCGGTGATCGCGCGGCCACAGGTTCTCATCGCGGATGAGCCGACCGGCAACGTTGACCCTGAAATGGCGCTTAAACTGCTGCGTTTGTTCGAGGCGCTCAACAATCGGGTGGGCACCACCGTAATTGTGGCGACCCACGATGTGCACTTGCTCAAGAAAGTGCCCGAATCCCTCATCATGCGCCTTAACAAGGGGCGTTTATCCGATCCCACGGGCGCTCTTCGCTATCCGCCCGCGCCCAAGCCAAAGCCCAAAACGCAGAAGTCGGGAGCGTCCAAGTGAGCACGCATCCGCTTCTTGAAGAAGGCGCCGACGCTCCTGCTGCCGGATCGGAACCAACGCGCAGCGCGGAGGCGAATTTGTCGCCGCCGACCAAGCTTTCGGGGCCTATCCCCTGGGTTATCGCAATTCTCATTGCGCTTGTGGTGATCGCGGCGGCAGGCGGGCTTTCGCTGCGCAATCTGGCTGAAAATGCGCGAGCAGACCTTGCCGATGCGGTGACGGTGCAGATTATCGAGGCCGACCCGAACGAGCGCGATATTCAAGCCGAGGCTGCTTCGTCCGCCCTCAGCGCGCACCCGCTCGTCACATCGGTGCGCCAGGTGCCGCAAGACGAGCTTGAGGAGTTGCTCAAACCCTGGCTTGGCGAGGGGGCGGCTTCGGACAATGTGCCGATCCCGGCATTGATCGATGTCGAGTTGTCACGCCGCGCCTCGGCTGAGGAGCTGGCCGCGCTGCAATCGGTGCTGGATGGCGCGTTGGAACCGCTGGGCGGTGGCGCGCGCGTTGATGCGCAATCGCAATGGCTGCGCCCGGTTTACGATGCGCTCTCGGCGCTGCAATATCTGGCGCTTGCCCTCATCATCCTTGTTTCCATGGCCACCGCTGCTGCCGTCTGGCTCGCCTCGCGCAGCGCCTTTGCCAATCACCGGGAGACGGTCGAGATCATTCACCTTCTTGGCGGCACGGACGCGCAGGTCACCCGCGTGTTTGAACGTCCTGTTATCCGCGAGGCTGCCTTTGGTGCTTTCATAGGGTTGGTTATCGGGCTTGCCGCTGTTTGGCTTCTGGGTCGGCAATTCGCCTCACTCGACAGCGGCATGGTGGGCGGCGGCGGGCTTGACCTGACCGACTGGCTTATTATCGCAGCGATCCCCGTGGGAGGCGTTCTGCTTGCAGTCATCACCGGGCGTATAACGATTGGCCATGCATTAAAGTCTATGCTTTAGGCTGGGCCACGAAACTGATTGTATGGAAACCTTACGCTACCTTGCTGCCACCATATTGCTCGTCTGGGCATTGGGCTTCTTGTGGTTCGCCGCCGCGCTGCCTCAGCCTGCGGGCGGTGAGGAGACAGATGCGGTGGTCGTCGCGACCGGAGGGCCGGGACGCATTGCGCAGGGGCTCAGCGTGCTTGACGCGGGGCTGGCCCGGCAAATGCTGGTCACGGGGGTCGACCGCGAAGTCAAACCGGGCGAATTTGCCGCCGAATTCGGGGTGAGCGAGGAGCGTATGGCGTGCTGTGTATCGCTGGGCTTTCAGGCGGTCGACACGCGCGGCAATGCAGCGGAAGCTGCCGAATGGGTGATGGCAAACGACATTGGTTCGGTTCGGCTGGTCACCACCGATTGGCACATGCGCCGCGCCGGACGCGAGCTTGCGCGACAATTGCCGGACGATGTGCGCATCGTGCGCGATGCCGTGCCTTCAACCCCCGACCTTGCAAGTCTCTTTCTTGAATACCATAAGCTTATTGCCAGCGATTTTGCAGGTGTATTCGGTTATTAAGGCCCCTCTTGGCTCTACTTCGCAACCTTTTGTTTTACCCGATCTTTTACGGGGTGAGCGCGCTTCTCGTGATCGCCTCGGTGCTCGCTGTGCCATTCGGGCGCGGGGCGCTGAAGCGGGTCGTGGCGCGCTGGGGCGATTGGCATCACTGGTGCGTTCAGAACCTGCTTGGCATCAAAATCGCTCAAGAGGGCGAAATTCCGGACGAACCGGTCCTGATCGCGGTCAAGCACGAAAGCTTTTTCGAAGCGATTGATATGCCGCGCCTTTTCAGCTTTCCGACCGTTTTTGCCAAACGCGAACTTTTCTGGATTCCCGGATGGGGGTTTTCGGCCAGGGTCTATGGCCTTGTGCCGGTTGCGCGCGAGGGTGGGGCAAAGTCGCTCAGGCAGATGATCGCAACCGCCAAATTGCGCATCAAAGAGGGGCGCCCGCTGGTCATCTTCCCCGAAGGGACGCGTGTGCCCCACGGCAAGGAACCACCGCTGCAATCGGGCTTTGCTGGCATTTACAAGCTGCTCGGCCTGCCTGTGGTCCCGGTGGCGGTGAACAGCGGGCCTGATTACCACCGCATCATCAAGAAGCCGGGCACGATCACCTACCGCGTTGGCGAGATGATCCCTGCCGGACTGCCGCGTGCGGAGGTCGAGGCGCGCGTTCACCGCGCGATCAATGCGCTGAACACCGGTGAGGACGTCGCGACCAACGGGACACCAGCGAGAGCTTAACTGTGGTCCTTGCGTCCGAAGTCGGGGCGCCCGTCATCCTGACCTTGCTCGATCACCTCGCGCCGGATCTTCCGGGTGCGGCTGAAGAGGTCGTGCAACGTTTCGCCATCGCCCGAACGGATCGCCCGCTGAAGGGATGACAGGTCTTCGCTGAAGCGGCCCAGCACTTCGAGGACCGCCTCCTTGTTGTTCAGGAACACGTCGCGCCACATGACCGGATCGGATGCGGCGATGCGAGTGAAGTCGCGAAAACCACCGGCGGAATATTTGATAACTTCCGAGCGTGTGACCTCTTCCAGATCGCTGGCCGTGCCGACGATGGTATAGGCGATAAGGTGCGGGATGTGGCTAGTCACGGCGAGCACGACATCATGGTGCTTTGCATCCATGATCTCGATCTTCGCGCCCAGCTTCGTCCAGTATTCGGACAAGGTTTTGACCGCGGCCTCATCCGCGTGTTCTGGCGGGGTGAGAATGCACCAGCGATTGGTGAAAAGCGAAGCAAACCCTGCCTCTGGTCCGCTTTGCTCTGTCCCTGCAACGGGGTGCGCGGGGATCACCGTATGGCCGGGGAGCGCGCGCGACAGCGCCTTGCCGACGCTTTCCTTGGATGAGCCAACGTCAGAGACGATTGCGCCCTGTTTCAGGTGCGATGCAAGCTCGCTCGCGGCGGCTTCCATCGCGCCCACCGGCACGCACAGAATCACCAGATCAGCATCGCTCACCGCCGCGCCAATGGTGTCGCACACCTTGCCAACGATCCCGCGCGCTGCGGCTTTTTCGCGCACCTGCGGATCGCGGTCATAACCCCTTGCGGTGATGTCCGGGGCATGCTCCATCGTGGCGAGCCCGACCGAGCCGCCCAGAAGGCCAAGTCCGATGATGGCGACAGATTTGATCGTCACGGCGCTTCCCCGCAGAGCGTGCGAAGGCAGGAGGCAACGCGCTCCATATCTTCTGATTTACCGATTGTGATGCGCAGCGCATCGGGCAGCCCCTGCGAGGGCAAATGCCGCACCGCATAGCCAGCCCCGGCGAGAGCATCGAGCGCCGCTTTCGCACTCACATCGCCTTCAAAATTGACGAGCACAAAGTTTGCCTCGCTTGGCGTTGCCCGAAGGCCGTGATTGCCAAGGCTTTCGATCACCTCGACGAATTTTCCGCGTTCGGCGGTGTTGTGCTCCCGGCTGGAAGTCACGAAATCCTGATCGCCCACTGCCGCAAGCGCAGCCCTCTGGCCGCTGGTGGTCACATTGAAGGGTCCGCGAATGCGGTTCAGCGCGTCAATCAAATGCGGCGCGCCGGTGGCCCAGCCGATACGCTCGGCGGCAAGGCCGTAAATCTTGGAAAACGTGCGTGTGACGAGCACGTTTTCATGAGCGGCTGTAAGGTCAAAGCCGACCCTCTGGTATTCGGGCGCGAGATATTCGCCATATGCTTCATCGAGCACGAACAGCACGTCATCGGGGAGGCCAGCGTGCAGGCGGCGAACCTCTTGCGGCGCAAGCCATGTGCCCGTCGGATTGTTGGGATTGGCAAGAAAGACCACCCGCGTGGCGTTCGTGACGGCGGCAAGCATCGCGTCGACATCGGCGCCCAGATTTCTGGAATCGACCTCGACCGGCTCGGCTCCGCAACGTCTTGCCGCAATATCGTAAACAGCGAAGGAATGGCGCGAGAACAGCACCTCATCGCCCGCGCCTGCAAATGCCTGAACCGCGAGATTAAGAAGCTCGTCTGACCCTGTCCCGCATACGATGCGTGCTGGATCAAGGCCATGCGGCGCGCCGAGCGCAGCGCGCAAGTCCTTGGAATCGGGATCGGGATAAGGCGCAGCGCCGCTCGCGGTGCCGCGCGGCTGCTCAAGCTGTTCAAGCGCAGCAAGAGAGGAGCCAAGCGGGTTCTCGTTCGCCGACAGCTTGGTCAGCGGGCGGCCATCAGAGCCGCTGGACTTGCCCGGCACGTAGGCGTGGATGCCCATGATATAGGGTTTTGGAGAAGGGCGCGAATTCATAGCGCTGCGGGCGATAAACGCTTGGCGCGATGAATAACACCCCAATTGACATGTAAGAGCCGCTTCCCCAAGTCACTCCTCCAGCAACCGGGCCCGAAGAGCATGATATCCGCCTCAAAAACCTATGCGATTTCGCAAAGTTTGCCGCTTGATAGCGGGCAGGTGCTCGACGGCGCCCGGATCGCTTATGAAACCTACGGCGAGCTCAATGCGCAACGGTCCAATGCGATTCTGATCTGTCATGCGCTGACCGGCGATCAATATGTCGCAAGCACGCACCCCATCACGGGCAAACCGGGCTGGTGGGAGCGCATGGTGGGGCCGGGCAAACCCATCGACACCGACCGGTTTCACGTGATTTGCGCCAATGTCATCGGGTCATGCCTAGGTTCGACCGGCCCGGCTTCGATTGCGCCCGATGGCAAACCTTATGCCATGCGTTTCCCCGTCATCACCATTCGCGACATGGTGAGGGGGCTCGTGGCGTTGCTTGACGGACTGGAGATCGAGACGCTTCACGCGGTCGTCGGCGGTTCGATGGGCGGGATGCAGACTTTGAGCCTTGCCGCCAATTGGCCCGAGCGGGCAAGCCGCGTGCTGGTGCTCGCCTCCACCGCGCGGCATTCTGCGCAAAACATCGCATTTCACGAACTTGGCCGTCAGGCGATCATGGCCGATCCCAATTGGCGCGATGGCGATTATTACGGTGGAGATGCAAAGCCCGACAACGGCCTTGCCGTGGCGCGGATGGCGGCGCACATCACCTATCTTTCCAAAGAAGGGTTGACCGAAAAGTTCGGGCGACGCTTGCAGGATCGCCCAGATGGAACGAAGGGGGCCAAGAGCTTTGGTTTCGAGGCCGATTTCCAGATCGAAAGTTACCTGCGCTATCAGGGAAGCGGCTTCACGCAGCGCTTTGATGCCAATTCCTATCTCTATATCACGCGGGCGATGGACTATTTCGATCTCGCCGAAGAACACGGCGGAAAGCTTGCCGATGCCTTTGCAGGCTCGACCGCGCGTTTCTGCCTCGTGAGCTTTGACAGCGACTGGCTCTATCCCACCTCCGAAAGCCGCCATGTGGTGCACGCGCTCAATGCGACGAGCGCCAAGGTGAGCTTCGTCGAACTGTCCGCAAACGCCGGGCATGACAGCTTTCTGTTGCCCCACGACCAGTTGGACCGCGTGGTGCGGGGGTTTGTCCAATGAGCGCGCCGCAATCCACCTTGCGTTTTGACCTTGATGCGATTGCCAAAAGAATCGGGGGCCAGATTGGTAAGGCAAACGGACCGTCGCGCGTGCTCGACATAGGGTGCGGTGACGGCGCGCTCATGGCGGCTTTGGCGAGCGATTATGGCGCAGATGTGCGCGGGGTCGAGCTTGATCCGGCGAAGGTCGAACGGGCGGTTGCAAAGGGGCTTTCGGTGATTCAGGGCGATGCCAACACCGACCTTGCCAACTATCCCGATCGCAGTTTCGATTTCGCGGTTCTTGCCCGCACGCTTCAGACCACCAACCGGCCCGACCAGGTGCTCGAAGAGCTTTTGCGGGTGGCCGATGTGGCCTTTGTCAGCTTCCCCAATTTCGCTCACTGGCGCACGCGCGCCGCACTTATGTTCGGCGGGCGGATGCCGGTTACCAATGCTATTCCGATAAGCTGGTATGAAACCGAGAATATCCACCACGTAACGGTGGAAGATTTCCGCGCGCTCGCCGCTGATAAAGGCGCAAGGATCACGCGGGAATGGAATTTCGCAAATGAGCGCGCCATCAGCCCATTAGGAGCCAACTGGCGCGCCGAATTTGCTTTGTTTGAATTGAGTAGGTGAGGCTTTTTTCCGGGTCTCGCTAGCGCGAGACGCAGCCGCCACCTACCTCCCCTCAATCAAGAAGGCCGGTGGAGGCCGCAGATCTTGTGACCGTCCGGGTCACGGAAATAGCACAGATACATCGGACCCATGGAGCCTTCACGAAGGCCGGGAGGGTCTTCGCAAGTAGTGCCGCCATTGGCGACCGCGGTATCGTGAAATTCCTGAAGTTGTTCGGGCGAATCGCACACAAAGCCAAGCGTGAAACCGTTGGATGGTTCAACAGGCTCGCCATTGATCGGCTCTGAAACCGAGAAGGTCGAACCATTGTGGATATAGAACAGGCGCGTCTGGCCGGTGTCGTTGACGTGCTCCATTGGCTCGCCAGCGCCCAGCACGCCAAGCGCTGCATTGTAGAATTTCTTCGATTTCTCGATGTCGTTAGACCCGATCATCACGTGATTGAGCATTCCATTCTCTCCTCTTGAAAGGTTTGACCGGGCTTGGCGTAAGGCGGGGGAGATGATGGGGCAAGGGGAAATTGCTGCACATTGTCGTCGCAGGTTCACGCGCGGGCCGCTATGGCGTTTGCCCATGACCATCTCCCTCCTTTCAGCGCTCGCGCTGCCCCTCGCACTTCAGGCTGCTGCGCCGGAAAAGCCCACAACTTTCGACGATCTCACGATCGAGGAAGCCACGGCCCCGCGCTGCGGTATCGCCTTTGCGATTGCGCAAGGCTGGCAGGAGGCGGGCGATGCACGCGGGCAAGCCCTGCCCGAGCTCAAAGGCACCGATGCGCGCGAGTTTTTCCTGACCGCCATGGTGCGCCTGATCGACCGATACGGGCTGGAGCGCAGCGATGTGGTGGCCCTCGTCCAATCGGAAACCGCGCGCCACAGGGCCAATGATTATTCCGAAGTGGAGGCGATGATGCCCGCGTGTCTGGTCTTGCTTGACGCCTTCAAACCGGAAGCCGCATCGAAGGGCGGGTGATAGCGGGGCGATTGCGCGTGCACGCTGGTGGATTCGCTTGCGAACTTGCGGCATAACGCTCCTTGCAATGTGGCAACTCTATCAATTTCCGCTGTGTCCGTTTTCGCGCAAGATCCGCCTGCTGATGGCGGAGAAGGGCGTTGGCTATGATCTCGTGCGCGAGGATCCCTGGGCTCCGTCCGATATGTTCCACAATCTGAATGCGGCGGGCGCGACGCCTGTTGTCGTCGATGAAGAAAAGGGCATCACCCTTGCCGATAGCCGGGCGATCGCCGAATATTTCGAAGAGACGGTCGATGCCTCGCCCATGATCAACGGGACGGCGGTAAACCGTGCGGAAATTCGGCGACTTGTCGCTTTGTTCGATGAGAATTTCTACAATGATGTAACGGCGCCCTTGCTGCTGGAGCGGATGAAAAAGCGCCTGATCTATAAACAGCCCCCCGACAGCCGTGCCCTACGTGAGGCGATGAAGAACGCCCACGGGCACCTCGACTATATGGATTGGCTGATCGACAATCGCCCGTGGCTTGCCGGGTCCACGATGAGCCTTGCCGATCTTGCCGCCGCAGCACAGATCAGCGTGGCCGATTATCTGGGCGGGATCGACTGGAAGGGGCATGAGCAGACGCGCGGCTGGTATTCGGTGTTCAAAAGCCGCCCCAGCTTCCGCCCGCTGCTTTCCGAACGCATGGATGTGATCAAGCCGCCTGCGCATTATGCGCTGGTGGATGGGTGATTTTGATTGCGCACCCGCATCCGCGGGCGCGTCCTCGCTAGACGGGCAGGCAAGCTGCCCCCGCTGCGGGCGGGTGGTCACCCTTGCGGTTCATCGTAGATGAACCGATATAGTGCGCGACAAAAGAGGGCTGAATGACAGACGATCCAAAGACCATCACCGAAGACGAATGGCGCGAGCGCCTGAGCGCAGAACAATTCCACATCCTGCGCGAAGCGGGAACCGAGCGCGCCTTCACCGGCAAATATGACAAGTTCTACGAGAACGGCGAATATATGTGCGCTGCATGCGGCACGCGCCTGTTTATCTCGGCGGCCAAATACAATTCAGGCTGCGGCTGGCCCGCCTTTACCAAGCCCGCCGATGAAGAGGTGATCGACGAACACCGCGATGTCTCCTTCGGCATGATCCGCACCGAAGTGCGCTGCGGCAATTGCAACAGCCATCTGGGCCATGTCTTTCCCGATGGACCGCCGGAAGAAGGCGGGCTTCGCTATTGCATCAACTCGGCCGCGCTCGAATTTGCCCCGGAAAACGACTGAACACCGACAAATTGGCGCATAATCGGGCGCAAATGAAGGGCTAAGTCTGTCCTTGGCGTTCACCCCCCGTTACAGTTTGCCCTGACATATTGTGTCAGAAATTGGGCAATCGCCCGTGCGCAAAAGGTTTGATCGAGTTGAATGTCAAAGCGGAGTGACAACCTCTCGAAAAAGAACAAGCGCGGGTCCCGCCGCGCGGCGAGCGAGCGCGCCAACTCATCAAAGAAAACCACCAGTAAGAAGAAGGCCAAACAGCCTATGGACGGTCCATCACCGGTTTGGAAATGGACCAAGAGGTTGGTCGGTTTTGGCGCATTGGCGGCGCTTTTGGGCGCTGTGTTCCTTGCTTTTGCCGTGGGGATTGCAGCGCGCTCTCTTCCCAGCTTCTACCAGCTGAAATCGAGCCAGGCGGGGCAGACCATCCGCGTGCTGTCGCGCGATGGCAGCGAGATCGTCGAGATCGGCCCGAGCTTTGGCGAATGGCTCGAACATGAGGAAATCCCGCAAAACATGCGCAACGCGATGATCGCGGTGGAGGACAAGCGTTTCCACTCGCACTTTGGCGTTGATCCGATCCGTCTGACCGGCGCGATTGTCGAAGGTGTCACGGGGGCACGTTCGCGCCTTGGAGGCACTTCGACCATTACGCAGCAATTGGCGCGCAATCTGTTCTTGTCCTCCAACCGGACCATCGACCGTAAGGCGCGCGAGGCGGTTCTGGCGATGGCGCTCGAATGGAAATTTTCCAAGGAGCAGATCCTAGAGCTTTATCTGAACAAGGTGTATTTCGGTGGCGGCGCTTACGGCATCGACAGCGCAAGCCGCAAATTCTTCAGCCACCCGGGCCGCGAACTCAGCGTCGCGGAAGCCTCCATCATCGCAGGTTTGGTGAAAGCGCCAAGTCGTTATTCTCCCACCGCCGATGTGCAAGCCGCAGTTGACCGCGCCGCCGTCGTGCTGCGCCTCATGCGCGAGCAAGGTTATATCACCGCCGATCAGGCCTCGGTCGATGTCGACGCGGTGCAATTGAAGCAGCAGGCCGGGCAAAATTCGGTGCGCTACTTCACCGATTATGTGCTGCCGCAACTGGACCTTATCCTGCCGGAAACGAACGCGCCGCTGGAGGTGTGGACCACGCTTGATGTGGGGATGCAGCGCGCAGCGACCGCTGCGGTCGCGGCGAATTCGCCCGATGGTGCGCAAGGCGCCCTGGTAAGCCTAGACCGCGACGGGGCTATCCTCGCTCTGGTCGGGGGCACCGATTACGTCGAAAGCAATTTCAACCGCGCCACCAACGCCATGCGCCAGCCCGGCTCATCGTGGAAGCTGTTCGTCTATCTCGCCGCGCTTGAGAAAGGCTACACCCCCGATGATCGCGTGGTCGATACCCCCGTGACAATCGACGGATGGAGCCCGCGCAACGCCAATGGCCGCAATGTGGGCGAGACGAACCTGCGCACCGCCTTTGCCTATTCGATCAATACGGTGGCGGCGCAATTGGGTAATGAAGTGGGCTTTGGCACGGTTGCCTCGATGGCACGGCGTTTCGGCATAAGCTCGCCCGTCTCGACCTTCCCTTCGATGGTGCTTGGCTCATCCGAGGTTCGCCTGATCGAGATGACACAGGCCTTTGCCGGAATTTCGGCGCGCGGCATGAAGGTGATGCCTTATGGCATTACCAAGGTTGTCACCGCCGATGGCGAGACGATTTACGAGCACGAGAAACCGCGCGAAAGCAAGGTCGTGCCCGATTATGTCGCGGCCGGCATTACCGATCTTTTGCAAGCTGCGGTGCAAACCGGCACAGGCCGCGCTGCGCAGATCGGGCGCCCTGTTGCGGGTAAGACCGGCACCACCAGCTCGAACAAGGACGGGTGGTTCGTCGGCTTTTCAAGCGGGATAACCACCGGCGTGTGGATGGGCCGCGACGATGCGAAACGGGTGGCGGGGCTTCAGGGGGGCAGAGCGCCAGCCCGCGCGTTTGCCGCCTATATGCGTTACGCGGTGAAGGATCGTCCGGAAGAGCAATTCGACACCGAACTGAACCTTCCCGAATGGGCGCTTGAGCCTGATGAGGAGGCGATGTTCGGCGATCCGGATGATTATTACTTCATCGACGAGCAGGGCAATCTGATCGAGCCGGGCCGGCGCGATCCTGAAAGCCCGGCGTTCGATATCGAAGGGGAACAGGGTCTTGGCCCCGTCGAGGAGCCGCCGCCCGCTGTCACAGACGATTTTCTGGATGAGGCCTTGGGCCGTTCGCCAAGCGCGCCTGCGACGCAGCGACCACACCAGAATGCGACGACACGTCAGGACCCGCCACGGCGTCCAAATCCCCCGCCACCGCAATCGGTGAGCGATCCCAATTTCCTCGACGACGGATAAAAGCCTGCAGCCCGGCTGATAAACAAGAACCCCCGGTAGCCCATCTGGCCGCCGGGGGTTTTGTTTTGTCGGATCGCGTCCGCGATCAGCTGCGCATCATCAGTTGCGCATCATCAGTTGCGTAGGCGGATCGGCAGGAAGCGAGGCGGCTGACCACGGCGTTGCACACGCAGGAGCACAGCGTCGCGCCCTTCGCCTTCAGCTGCTGCAATCTGTTCACGCAGCGCATCGACCGTGTCGACCGCTTGATAATTCGCCGAGAGGATCACGTCGCCGCGGCGAAGACCCTTGCGGCCCGAATCCGAGTTTGGATCAACTGCACCGATCACAAGCCCACTTGTATCCTCTGGCACGCCCAGGCTGCGCGCGATGCGCGCAGTCATTTCGAGCACCTGGAGGCCAAGCTTTTCGGCGATGGTGTCATCGGTTTGTTCCGGATCCATCGGTTCATCCGAATCAGGGTCGAACGTCTGCGCCTGTTGAGCGAGTTCTTCCTCGCTCGGGCGGCGGGCAAGCGTTGTGTTCAACGTCACGCGGCGACCTTCACGGATCACGGTGACCGGAACCGTCTCGCCCGGATCGATGTTGGCGACGAGGAACGAGACCGTCTGGTCAGAGGAAACCTCATTGCCGTTCACTTCCACGATGATGTCGCCCGGCTGCATGCCAGCGCGTTCTGCCGGGCTGTCGTCGGTCACGATCTGGACGATTTCACCGCGGTTGCGCTCAAGCCCGAGCGAATCAGCGAGGTCATCGTTCATCGGTTGGAGATTGACGCCGAGATAGCCGCGCTCGATCTCCTGCCCCGCTTTCAGCTGGTCAACGATCGGTGCTGCAATCTCGCTGGGAATGGCAAAGCCGATGCCGACGCTGCCGCCCGACGGCGAGAAGATCGCATTGTTGATGCCGATCACATTGCCGCGCATGTCGAACAGTGGCCCGCCCGAGTTGCCGCGGTTGATCGAGGCATCGGTCTGGATGAAGCGGTCATAGGCGCCGCCTTGACCGGTGTTACGATAAACGGCCGAAATGATGCCCGAGGTGACAGTGCCACCAAGGCCGAACGGGTTGCCGATCGCGACCACCCATTCGCCCACACGCGCTTCGGCGCTGTCACCAAAGGTCACGAAGGGAAAGGTGCGGTCCGATTTGATCTTTAGCACCGCGAGGTCGGAGGCGGCATCTGCGCCGACCAGATCGGCTTCATATTCGGTGCCGTCGGGGAAAGTGACGGTGATTTCTTCCAGACGCGCGCGGTTATCGGGGGCGACCACGTGATTGTTGGTCACGACAAAGCCGTCGGCGCTGATGATGAAGCCGGAACCAAGCGATTGCGCTTCGCGGCGTTGCGGCTGATTACCGCCCCGGCGATTGAACAATTCGGCAAAAGGCGTGCCTGCAAAAGGGTTGCGATTGACCTCAACCGACTGGCGCGTGGCGATGTTCACCACGGCGGGCTGCAATTGCTGGGTGAGGTCGGCAAAGCTTGCAGGGGCGCCCGCTTCGGGCACCACCCGGTCCATAACGTCTGTGTCGTTTTGCGCGACCTGCGCGCCGGCGGGAATGCCGGTCATCAGCGAGACGGCTGCACCGCCCACCAAAAGCGCGCTCGTCAGTCCATATACATACCGCACGTTGCTCACTTCCTTTGTTTCCTTCCTCGGGTGACCGGACCAAAAGGCCGCGATCACACAGTTACCAATCTACGCATCCCAATAGGCCCGAGGGGCACTTAACGGCGATTGAACGCTTGCAACATTCGTAGTCGCACATCAGCGGTTCGTCGGAGCGCAGCCCCGCATCCCCGCGAAGTGCCCCGACTGGTGGCGCATTTAGCGCCGCCCGCGGAACTGGCGCAGATACTCGTTATCAGGCGAGAGAATGATCGAGCTTTCGCCCCGTCCCGCTTCGCCCTGACGCGCGTCGCGGAATGTTTCGTCATAACTCTGCATGGCCCGGTAAAAGTCATAGAAATTCGGATCCTGCCCGAAGCTTTCCGCATAGATACGTGCTGCTTCCGCGTCTGCCTCGGCGCGGATGACCCGTGCATCGCGCGAGCCCGCTGCGCGAATGGTGCGCGCTTCGCGTTCACGGTCAGACTTCATCCGTTCAAACGCGGATTCAAGCGGACGGCCTGAAGGAAGATCGGTGCGCTTGATCTGAACGTCGATCACCTCGGCTCCATACTGCTGCGCCTCACGGTCAAGGTTCGCGCGAACATTGGCAAGCGCATTGCCACGTTCGGCGGTCAGCATTGATGCAAAGGTGCGGCGGCCCAGTTCCTGACGCAAAGCCGAGTTCAAAATCGGCTCAAGCGCGGCGCGAACGCCCTGTTCGCTGCCGGCACGTTCGATCATGAGCTTGGGATTGACGATGCGGAACCGCGCGTAGGCATCCACCAGCAAGCGCTGCTGATCGTTCGAAAGCACCTCTTCCTGCGTCATTTCAAGGTCGAGCACGCGCTTGTCGATGCGCTGGATTTTCTCGATCAGAGGGACGCGGAAATAAAGCCCTGCGTCATAATCGCTACCCGGACGGTTGGCGAAGCGAACCGGTTCACCGGTGCGGATGACCACGACCTGCTCTTCTTCGTTGACCACGTAAGCGCTCATGAAGAAGCCCACGACAAGAACGCCAATCGCGATGATGGCGGCGCGATAATTTACCCAGAGATTTCCCATTATTGGCCTCCCTGCGAAGTCTGGCTTTGGCGCGGTGCTGCCTCAACGGTGATGCCATTGTTGGCACTCTCGGTGTTGTTGGCGCGGCGACGGATTTCGGGGAGAGGCAGATAAGGCGTCACGCCCTCTGTCTCGATGATGGTCTTGTCGGTGGTCGAAAGCACACGCTCCATTGTCTCGTAGTAAAGACGCTGGCGCGTGACGCCCGGTGCCAGGCGATATTGCTCGTAAACCTTGTCGAATGCTTCGGCCTCACCTTCGGCCTGGGCAAGCGTTTGTTGAGCGTAACCTTGCGCCTGGTTGCGCGCCCGGTCAGCGTCCTGCTCGGCCACAGACACATCGCGGAAGGCATCGTTGACGGTGCTCGGCGGGTCGGCTTTCGCAACGTTGATACCCACCACCTGAATACCGGAGCGGTACTCGTCCAGCGTCTCCTGCATGCGTTCGCGCACCGATAGTTCGATCTCTGCACGGCCTTGACCGGTGAAGGTGTCGTTCAATGTTTTTTCAGCAATGGTTGCGCGCATCGCAGCTTCGGCAACTTCATTGACCGTCTCGACCGGTTCGGCGAGCTCGAACTTGAAGTTTTCCAAATTGCTGATCCGCCAACGCACGACATAGCTCAGATCAACAAGGTTCTGATCGCCGGTGAGAATCAGCTTTTCGGAACTGCCATTGGGAATGCGCACTTCGCGGATACCTTCGACGTTCTCTTTATCGACGGTTTCGATCGGGTAGGGCGCGCTGAACTGCAGGCCCGGCGTCATCGTCCGGCTGTAACTGCCAAGCGTTTTCACAACCGCGTTTTCGCCCGGCTGGATCAGGTGCATCCCTGTGCCAAGGAACCACAGGACTACGCCGCCTGCGACAAGGATCGGCAGCCACGAGCCGCCGCCGGGACGCTCCGGAAAACGGAACGAGGGGCCACCGCCGCCACCGCCTGCGCGGCGCGGGCCTTCGGGGCCTCTGTTTTTGAAGATATCTTCAATGCTGGCCGAACGACGTTTGCCATCGTCCGAACCGCCACCGCCACCGGGAAGCCACGGATTGCGCGGCCCATCTTTTCCGGGCCCATCGGACTTGTCGCCAGAAGGCGCACCGCCTGACCCTTCGCCCGAACCACCGCCCTTGCCGCCAGTGGAATTACCCCAGGGATTTTTCTTGCCTGCCATGGCAAGGCCCCATTGTTTTCTAAAGCCGTCAAAAATCTGCATGGACCTTTTATAGGAACGCCTTTCTAGGAAAAACAGGGGTTCGCCCATACAAAATGGTGCTAGAGGCCCATTGCTATGAGCACTGATGATAAATCTGCCCCGAACATCGCCGCTGCCGAGGCATTGTTGCGCGACGCTTTGCCTGTCGAAATACAGGGCCGCATCCGTTCTGCGCGCCTCAAGGATGCGCGTGCCATTATCGTTGCAGAGGCCGGCGATCTGGGGGCAAAAGCGCGCGAAGAGCTTGAGACGCTGATCGAAACCTCTCTTGCCCCGCTTGGCGAAGTCGAGGACGTTCGCGTCGCCCTTATCGCGGATCGCAGGCGGCGCATGATCATCGCGGTTGGTTCTGGCAAAGGCGGGGTGGGCAAATCGACGCTCACCACCAATCTTGCGGTGGCTTTGGCCAAGATGGGTCGGAAAGTCGGTGTGATCGACGGCGATATATACGGGCCCAGTCAGGCGCGCCTTCTCGCCACAGAAAAGACGAAGGCAGAGGCGCGCGATGAGAAACTCGTGCCGATTGAAAGCCCCTATGGCGTCAAAATGCTCTCGATGGGCAATCTGGTGGCGCAGGGCAAAGCGCTTGCATGGCGCGGGCCGATGGCGGGTAAGGCTTTGACCCAAATCGTTGATGCGCATTGGGATGACACTGAAGTGCTCTTGATCGACCTGCCACCTGGCACGGGCGATGTGCAGATTTCGATGATGGCCGACAACAAGCCCGATGGCGCGATCCTTGTCTCGACGCCGCAGGATCTGGCGCTTCTGGATGCGGCGCGCGCGGGGCAGCTTTTCGAAGACGGCGATGTGCCGGTGATTGGCCTCGTCGAGAATATGTCAGGATACGCTTGTCCCGAATGCGGCCATGTCTCCAACCCCTTTGGCGAGGGCGGGGTGGAGAAATTTGCCAAGGCTCTGGATATTCCGTTCCTTGGCAAAATCCCGCTGACGATGGAGACGCGGCTCGCTGGCGATGCCGGCAAACCGCCCGCCGCATCGGATGATGCGGGTTCGCAGCCGTTTATAGCTGTTGCTCAGGCGCTTGATCGCTGGATGAAATCCGGCAAGGTCTAATTCCCGTTTCCGGGGACCGGGCACGAAGGATAGGGCGGCAATGCAAATAACACGGCGAGGGGTGATGACGGGGGCAGCCATTGGCGGCGGCCTGGTCGTGGCCTGGTGGTTTTTGCCGCGCGAATATCCCAACCCGTTGACCCCGGCGCGCGGGGAACACGTGCTGGGCGCGTGGCTCAAGATTGCCGAGGATGGCGTGGTCTCGGTCGCGGTGCCCCAGTTGGAGATGGGGCAGGGGATCACGACCCTTATCCCGCAAATCGTCGCAGAGGAACTGGGCGCAGACTGGCGCCAGATCGCGGTTGAACCTGCCGCTGCTGCGCCCGCCTATCCCAATACGCCTTTGGCCAAGCGATGGATCAGCCTTTGGGACCCGGTAACGGAGGGATTATCCGATGGCGTGGATGATATGTTGGCAGAGCGCTTTGCCACCTCCAACGCCTTTACTGCCACCGCCGACGGCACCTCGCTTTCCGCTTACGAACAACCCGCGCGCGAAGCTGCTGCTGCTGCGCGCGCAATGCTCGCGATGGAGGCTGCCGAGAGGTGGAACGCTTCATGGGAAGAGTGCGAGGTTTATGCAGGCCTCGTGCGGCTTGGCGACCGGCAAGCCACTTTCGGAGAGCTTGCCGCTGGCGCCGCCGGGCAGTCACCGCCCGACCCGCCGCCGCTTCGCCCCGAGCTGGCCGATGAAACGCCGCAAGCAGGTGCAAGCGAAGCCGATGCTGGCCCCGCCGCCTCTTTCCCGCGCATTGACCTGCCTTCCAAGGTCGACGGCTCGTACCGTTTTGCAGGTGATGTGCGGCTTCCCGGCATGGTCTTTGCCGCAATCCGCCACGGTCCCAACAACGGCAGCGAACTGACCGGTTTCAATGTCGAGGGCGCCAAAGGCATCGGCGGGATTGTGGGCGCTGTCAAAACGAAACGCTGGCTCGCGGTTGCGGCAACCACATGGTGGAGCGCAGAGCGCGCGCTCAAAGCCATGGAGCCGCAATTCAAGGTGCAATATCCCGTTTCCAGCGAGGATATCGCCGCGCGTCTCGATACGCTCCTGACCGCTGGCGACAGCTTCAAGACCCACGAGACGGGCTTTGGCGAAGAGGCGATGGCACGCGTCGATATGGCGCGTCGCTATGAGGTTGATCCCTTCCACGCGGCCCCTGTCGAAACGGCGAGCGCAGCGGCAAGGCTATCCGATGGGCGGCTGGAGCTATGGATCGCGACCCAGGCGCCTGAACAAACGCGCGAAGCTGCTGCCAAAGCGGTGGGTCTGGGTATCGAGGACGTCGCGCTTTATCCGATGGCTGCTGGCGGCAGCTTCGATGCGCGGCTCGAAAACGACCACGCCATTGAAGTGGCGCATATCGCAAAAGAGCTTGGCCGCCCGGTCCATCTCACATGGTCGCGGCGCGAGGAAATGATCCGCTCGCGGCCCTATGCGCCCGTTTACACGCTCGTGGGTGCGCAGCTTGCCGGCGAAGGCGAGGCCAAAGGGGGTGGAGCGATTGATGCGCTCAAAATCCGGGCTGCAACCCCTCCTTCCACCCATGAATTTGGCCGACGCCTGTTCGGCAACCTCACCCCATGGGCCGCCATTCGCGAAACCACCGGAATGAAAGACGAGCTGGCGATGGAAGGGATGGTGCCTCCTTACGCGCTCCCCAGTGTCACGGTGCGCCATATTCCGGTGGAAACCGGCTATCCCGCAGGGCGCGTGCGCGGCAATGCCTATGTCGCGGGCACCTTTGCGACTGAAAGCTTCATCGACGAAGTGGCCGCCCAATCGGGACGCGAGCCGCTGTCCTACCGTATGTCGATGCTGGGCTCCGATGTGCGCCTCGCCGCTTGTCTGCAGCGCGCGGCCAGCCTTGCGGAATGGGACGGTGGGCTCGATCAGAGCGGGCAGGGGCTCGCCTGCCTTCGCATCGGCGACACGGAAACCGGCGGGCGCATCGCCTGTGTCGCGACCGCGCGGCAGGGCGAAGGGGGGCTTCGCGTCTCGCGCCTCACCGCTGCGGTCGATATCGGCCGGATCATCAATCTCGACATTGCGCGGCAACAAATCGAAGGGGGGCTCTTGTTCGGCCTAGGCATCGCATTGGGAAGCCCGCTTGCGGTGCGCGGCGGCCTTCCGGCAAGCTTTGAATATGCCGATCTGAACCTTCCCAAACTTGCCGATTGCCCCGAGGTTGTGGTCGACTTTCTCCCCCGAACAGACGGCACCGCCGCCGCAGGATTCGACCCTGGCGAATTGGGAGTAGGGGTGGTCAGCCCCGCGATTGCCAATGCGCTGTTCTCTGCTACAGGCTTGCGGCTCAGGCGATTGCCCCTACTTTCCGGGGGGCTCTAGCGTGTGGGTTCGCGATGGTCTCGTGTCGGGATTGTCGCCGATGTATTTGAGCAGCGCTTGGACCCATAATCACTTTTAAAGCGTTATCCCGAGCGAAATGACCTGGCAAAACCAACTTCTTCCCAATGACCACCCTCCCGTCTCCAGCGGGAGCGTGGGCGTCTTGCTCGTCAATCTGGGGACGCCCGATGCGCCCGATCCATCATCGGTAAAGCGCTATCTGAAACAGTTTTTGTCGGACAAGCGCGTGATCGAAATCCCTGCGATTGCGTGGCAGCCGATCCTGCGCGGCATCATCCTCAACACGCGGCCCGCCAAGAGCGCGGAAGCCTATTCCAAGGTGTGGACCGATCGCGGCTCGCCCCTGGCGGATATCACATCGCGCCAGGCAGAGGCCATCGAAGGCCAGTTCGGCGAAAACGTGCTCGTCGATTTTGCCATGCGCTATGGCAATCCGTCGATTGAGGACAAGCTCAAGGCGCTCACCGAGAAAGGCTGCGACCGGATTTTGGTGGCGCCTCTCTACCCGCAATATTCCGCCGCCACGACCGCGACCGTCTTCGATGAAGTGGCGCGCGTTCTCAAAGAAATGCGCTGGCAACCTGCGCTGCGCTTTCTGCCGCCTTATCACGATGAAGAGCTGTATCTGACCGCGCTCGCCGATGATCTGACGCGCCAGCTTGGCAATCTCTCGTTCAAGCCCGAAACCATGCTGTTGAGCTTTCACGGAATGCCACAACGCACGCTGGAAAAGGGCGATCCCTATCACTGCCACTGCCAGAAAACCTCGCGCCTTCTGCGTGAAAAGCTGGAAGTGCGGCCCGAATGGGCGGGCGTAAAATTTGTCACCACCTTCCAATCGCGCTTTGGCCCGGCACAATGGCTGGAACCGGCCACCGATGACACGCTGGTTGCAGAAGGCGAAAAGGGAACGAAGCGCCTCGTGGTTGCAGCCCCCGGTTTCTCGGCCGATTGTGTCGAGACGTTGGAAGAGCTTGCGCTTGAGGGGCGCGATGAATTTCTCGAGTCGGGGGGCGAGGAATTTGCCGTAATGGATTGTCTCAATGTTTCGGGTTCGGGCGTCGAAATGCTCAAATCGCTGATCGGGCGCGAACTTTCGGGCTGGATCTGATCGCCATCGGGCAGCGGGTTCTCTCGTGCGAGTTAAGCTTACTTATTTTCTTTCTCGCCTCTCTTAGCGTGGCATGCCTATCAAGGCATGGACACTTACTAACAGTATGGTAAGTTGCATTTGAGAGACGTAAATTTCGCATTTGCTGAGAGAAGAAGAGACATGGCTACCCTCGCCGATCCCAAACCCGCGACCACCGAACAATCGCCGCCCCGGCACTGGGGCGAGGGCGTTCCTGACGAATCGGCGCTGGCGCATATTCCGGGCGAGGGTGGGTATCCGCTGGTCGGGCACACGTTCACGCAATTGGCCGACCCGCACGCCTTCACCCGGCGCATGGTCGAGACATACGGGCGCGTTTACAAGGTGAGGGCGTTTGGCGGCTGGAACGTCGCCCTGATCGGGGCAGAGGCCAACGAGCTGGTCCTGTTCAACAAGGACAAGATTTTCTCAAGCGAGCAGGGCTGGGGCCCGGTTCTGGATCAACTGTTTCCGCGCGGGCTTATGCTGCTTGATTTCGATCACCACCGGATCGACCGGCGCGCGCTTTCCATCGCGTTCAAGCCTGCGCCGATGCGCCATTACTGTGGCGCGCTCAATTCAGGCATCGCGCGCGAAGTCGCTGGGTGGGAAGGGCCCAAGACCTTCAACCCCGCGATCAAGCAACTGACGCTCGACCTTGCCGCTGACAGCTTCCTCGGCATCCCGTGGGGGCCAGAAGCCGACGCAATCAACACCGCCTTTGTCGACATGGTCCAGGCAAGCGTTGCGCCGATCCGCAAGCCGCTGCCCTTTACCAAGATGAAAAAGGGCGTCGATGGCCGCAAATTCATGGTCGATTATCTCACCCGCGAGACAATCCGCCGGCGCGCGGAAGGTGGTGGACAGGATATGTTCAGCCAGTTCGCCACCGCGACTCGCGAAGATGGTGAGCTTTTGCCGGTCGACGAGGTTGTCGATCACATGAGCTTTCTCATGATGGCAGCGCACGACACCATCACTTCCTCGGCAACTTCGTTCATGTATTACCTCGCAACCAATCCCGAGTGGCAGGAGAAGCTGCGCGAGGAAATCTGGGCTGTCACTGGCGGCCCCGATGGCAGCGGCGAGCCGCGCCCGCTTTCTTACGAGGATTTGGCCAAGCTTGAGCTTACCGAAATGGCATTCAAGGAAACCATGCGCATGATGCCGCCGGTGCCATCGATGCCGCGCCGCGCCCTGAAAGAGTTCGAGTTCGGCGGGTATCGCATTCCCGCAGGACAGCACGTTGGCATCAACATCTACTGGACCCACCATTCAGAAGAATATTGGGACGATCCCTTCACCTTCGACCCGATGCGCTTCACGCCCGACAAGGTGAAGGCGCGGCACAAATACGCCTGGGTACCTTTTGGCGGCGGCGCGCATATGTGTCTGGGGCTGCACTTTGCCTATATGCAGGTGAAAATCCTGCTGGCGCAATTGCTCCAACGCTACCGGATCGAAGCGCCCGAAGGCTATGCGCCCGCGTGGCAGGCGTGGCCTATCCCTCAGCCGAAGGACGGGCTGAAGATTACGTTCGCGAAGCTCTAAAAACGGCGCCAAGGGCGGAGTCGAAGCCGAAGGCGCAGACGGCCCTAGGCCACCTGCAGGCCCGCCCGCAGCGGGTCCGCAGTGAAACCAAGGACATCTAGCGAGGACGCGCCTGCGGATACGGGTGCGAAAATCGAAAGGCGCTAAAAATCCCAGGCGATGCCGTCTTTCTCCCAATCGCCATAGCGGGTGGGCGAAAGCTCGCGCGGCTCATCCTTGTTGGGGTCGACCGCCTTGGGCTTGGGCGCTGGATCATTGGTCCAGTGCGCTGGCTTTTTGAAGTCTTTCGCGGCTTTGGATTTCTGCGTCGATTTTTTTTGGGTCATCACCTTTATCAAATGCGCAAGCTGGCACTTGGTTTCAAGAGCGCCTAGGGAGCGCCCACTGATATGGCTCAACCTTCCGGAATCCACGCGCGCAAGGCCGCGCTCAAAATGCTCGATGCGGTCCTTCGCCGGGGCGAGACGCTGGAGCAAGCCGCGCCCGCGGCCTTGCGCGATGTGCGCAAGGCGCCCGATCAAGCCCTGGCCCGCGCGATTGCGGGGGAGGCCTTGCGCTGGCTCACCGATCTCGATGCGTTCGTCGACTCAGCGACCAAGAACCCGCTTCCCGACGACGCCAAACCGCGCATGGTGCTTCGCCTGATGTTGGCGCAGGCCCTGCGGTTGGAGACGCCGCCCCACGCGGTCATCGCCACTGGATTACCACTGCTCGCGGGAGGGCCAAGGCGGCTGGCGCACGGTGTTTTCTCAACGCTGATGAAGCGAGAGGTGTCGCTGCCCGATGTGCCGACTTTGCCGGATCGGTTTGCCGATCTCTATCCTGGCATGGCCGAGGGGCTGGTTCAGCCGCCCGAACTTGATCTGCATATTCGCGACGCCGACGAGACGGCGCAGTGGCAGGCAAAACTTGGCGGGGTGAGCCTTGCGCCTTCACACATTCGCGTGCCGCGCGGTACGCCGATTGAAAAGCTTGAAGGTTATAACGAGGGCGCGTGGTGGGTGCAGGACTTGGCCGCTCAATTGCCGACGCACCTGCTTGGCAAGGGTGACAACCACCACGCTCTCGACCTGTGTGCAGCGCCGGGCGGCAAGACCATGGCCTTGGCGGCGAACGGTTGGAACGTCACCGCGCTCGACATTTCGAAGCGGCGTTTGGGAGTGCTCAAGGAAAACCTCAAGCGCACCGGCCTCAAAGCCTCAACCTTGCGTGCGGATGCTCTTGCTTGGGAGCCAAAGCATCAGTTTGACGCAATCCTCCTGGACGCGCCGTGCACCGCCACAGGCACCTGCCGCCGCCACCCCGATGTGCTCCACCGCATCGGGCCGCGGCAGATTGCCGAAATGGTCGAAATTCAGCGCGCCTTGGTCGAGCAGGCCGTAAAGTGGCTCAAATCCGGTGGGACGCTGATCTACGCAGTATGCTCGCTAGAACTTGAAGAAGGCGAGGAACAGGCGGTCTGGATCGACGAGACATTCGACCTGACCCAAGCCCCCATCACCGCCGAAGAACTATCCGAAAGCCTTACGCCCACCAGCCAAGGCTGGCTGCGCACCCATCCGGGAATGCTGCGCGAAGAAGGCGGGCTCGACGGGTTTTTCGTCGGGCGGTGGATAAAGGCTTAAGCCTTCACATATTTCTGGAAGCTCTTGCGAAGTTTCATGATCTTGGGAGGAATGACGGCAAGGCAATAGGGATTGCGCTGGCCTTCGCCGTCCCAATATTCCTGGTGGTAGTCCTCTGCGACATACCATTCAGCGGTTTGGGTATCGCCTTCGAGCCCTTCGATCGTCGTCACCGCGCGGGCCCCACTTTTGGCGCCATTGTCCGCATTCCAGCGCTCGATTGCGGCCTTGGCCTCTTCGCCCTGTTTGGCGCTCAAGGGGAAGATCGCGCTGCGATACTGCGTGCCAACGTCATTGCCCTGACGGTTCAACTGGGTTGGATCATGCGTGCCGAGGAAAACGTCGTAAATCTCAGCCAGGCTGATCGTGTCGGGATCAAACGTCACGCGGATCCCTTCGGCATGGCCGGTCTGTCCGGTGCACACCTGTTTGTAGGTCGGGTTTGCCACCGTGCCGCCGATATAGCCGCTCTCGACCTCGGTCACTCCGATCACGTCCTTGAAGACGGCTTCGGTGCACCAAAAGCACCCGCCTGCAATAATTGCCTGTTCCATATTGTCTCCGATCTTTCTTCGACGGGATACATAAGAAGCAACGGGCGTTTTCAAAGGGCTCACGCGGCGCGACCTTGTTATGTCGGGCCAAGGTCCTAAATAATGCGATGAGAGAGTTCATTTTGAGAGGACAAGAGATCCATGAAATTCACAATCCTTACCCCGCTTAGCCTGCTGGCTGCGTCTGCCTCGCTTGGCGTGATGGCTGTGCCGGTTGCTGCTGACGATCATGCCGAGGCCGCTGCGCCTGCACTCGAAGACGTGCTCGCCCATGAGCGGCGCGACGATGACCGCGCGCGCGATCAATATCGCAATCCGGCCGAAACGCTTGCCTTTTTCGGTGTCGAGCCGACCATGACGGTCGCCGAATTCAGCCCCGGCGGCGGTTGGTACACCCGCGTGCTTGCCCCCTATATCGCGCCTGCCGGCACCTATATCGCCTTCCAGACCGATAGCGATGCCGGAAACTATCGCAGCCGCGCCCAGGAAGCGCGCGCGAAAGGCTGGACCGAGCGGTTCAAGGAAAGCACCGCTGAAATGACAGGCATGAGCGCCGATGATGTGATGGCGTTCGAGATCGACGAAATGCCCGAAGAGGCCGCCGGCACGGTCGACCGTGTGGTGATCTTCCGCTCGATGCACGGCCTTAACATTGGCAACAATGCCGATGTCGTCCTCAAGGCGGCGCGCAAGATGCTCAAAGACGATGGCATGGTCGGCGTGGTTCAGCACCGCGCCCCTGATGGCGCAAGCTACGACGATTATGGCGCGCGCCAACGCGGCTATATGCGTATGGAAGACGTTGTGGCGATCTTCGAAGCGAACGGCTTTGAACTGGCGGCGGAGAGCGAAATCAACGCCAATGACAAGGACCCCGGCAATTGGGAAGGCGGCGTATGGACGCTTCCGCCCGTGCTTCGTTACGGCGACCAGGACCGCGCCAAATATGAAGCCATCGGTGAAAGCGACCGGATGACGCTTCTTTTCAAAAAGGCTGACTAGGATTAGAGGGCGGCGGCATGAGCACACTCACTCTCGCCGCCCTTCAATTGCCTCTCGCCCGCGAAGACGAGGCAGACAATATCGCGGCCGTTGCCGCTTTGGTCGAAGAGGCAGCACACAAAGGCGCCAAGGTAATCCTGCCGCCTGAACTGTTTTCGGGCCCCTATTTCTGCCGCACCGAGGAAGAGGCTCTGTTCGCGCTTGCCCGCCCGACGGCTGAACACCCCAGTGTGATCGCGATGCAGGCGCTCGCCGCGAAGCTTCGCGTCACCATCCCGACCAGCTTTTTCGAGCGTGACGGCCATCATTATTACAACACGCTCGCGATGATTGGCCCTGATGGCGAGATCATGGGCACTTATCGCAAAAGCCACATTCCCGATGGGCCGGGTTATGAGGAAAAATTCTATTTCCGCCCCGGGAACGACGGCTTCAAAGTCTGGGACATTGCAGCCGATGACGGTGCGAAAGTGCGCGTGGGCGTCGGCATTTGCTGGGATCAGTGGTATCCCGAATGTGCGCGGGTGATGGCTTTGAAAGGCGCAGAGGTGCTGTTCTACCCCACTGCCATCGGCTCAGAGCCTTATGACGCCGACCTCGACACAAGCCGTATGTGGCGCCGCGCGATGGTGGGGCACGCGGTTTCCAATTGTATGCCCGTGGTCGCGGCCAATCGCATCGGATCGGAGGGGCCGCCGGAGGCCGCGCAAAGCTTCTACGGTCATTCTTTCATCAGCGATGAATGGGGCGATCTGGTGGAGGAGTTTGGCGCAGGCGACGAAGGCATTCTGATCGCCACGCTCGATCTTGCGCGCGCGGCAAGGCACCGCGCTGGCATGGGTTTCTTCCGCGACCGCCGCCCACAGCTTTATGGCCGGATTGCCGAAGATATCTGAGGCGAGGCGGTGAGCAGTTCCTATCTGGTCGCTCTGGGCTCTAACCAGAGGCATCACCGTTTGGGCGCCCCGCGCGATGTTGTGGGCGCTGCGCTGGAGGAGCTTGCCGCTCTTGGCACCGTCACCGCCCGCTCGCGCATCATCTCCACCGATCCTATCGGCCCTGCACAAAGGCGCTTTGCCAATGCCGCCTGCATCCTGACGAGCGATTATGACCCGCCGAGCCTTTTGGCCGGCCTTAAAATGATGGAGCGTGAATTGGGCCGGCGCTCTGGCCAGCGCTGGGGGGACCGGGTGCTTGATCTTGATATCGTGCTTTGGAGCGGCGGGGTGTTTCAGGCTCCGCATCTCACCATTCCCCACAAGGAGTTTTGCGTCCGCCCTTTCGTGCTTGGCCCGGCATCGCAGATTGCGGCCGATTGGCGCGATCCGGTTTCCGGTTTGACCATCGCCCACCACTTTGCTCGCCTGCAAAAAGCGCAGCGCAAGACAAGTTGCAAAGATTGATGCAAATGCCCGCTTGACCCGAGCGGCCTGCATCCCTAGTGGAGCGCCTTCCGAAGCGCATCGCAGGGCTTGTCCCTTGGCGAATCAGCGCTGACCTCTTCGGGGGCCCTTAGCTCAGTCGGTAGAGCAACTGACTTTTAATCAGTAGGTCGCTGGTTCGAACCCAGCAGGGCTCACCACCTATTCCGAACAAACTAGCGAATGCGTGGTCTCCGCCTAGCGGGGCGAATTTATGCCCGCAATTCCGTGGGTTTGCGCTGAGCGAAATCGGCTGTTGGGTATTCGGAGACGCACTGACCTACCAAATCGTGCCTCAAGTGAGCAAAGTTCTCCGTGGTCGATTTGGTGACCTACTGCTTATTATTCAGGAGTTAGGAAAGCCAAGCGCCGAGCGTTGATTGGCGAAGCGAACTGGCAGATCACCCGTCCTCCAGAGGCTGCGAGCACTCAAGTTCTTGGGCTGCGTTCCATTCAGGATATCTCTGATCATTGCGGGATCCAGATAGCTCAAACGTGCCAGGCGCTGGAGATGGCGTAGCCGTGTGGTCTTGATCGACTTAGTTGCCTCTTCGTTCATTTCGAGCAGCTCCTGTCGAGCTGCAAACGCTCGACCGAGCAACTCGACTAGGCGATTATCCATTACAGCCAGATTTGGTTCTGATGGCTGCAACCGCATGCGAGCCTCGTGACCGTAGTTTTGTCGATCGAGCGCGATACTGAACTGCGTTTCGAATATTGCGGTCCCTTTTGCATCAGCTAGGCCAAGCGTGGTTGCTGGCTCGAATACCCCTTCGATCTCGTTCTCGTTGACTACAACGCGAAGAGCTAGTCGGTTCAGGACCTCGCTGGCCTTGCTAGCGGGTAGATGTTCAACGTCGGCAGCTAGCCGCTCCGCTGTCTCAAAGACTCTCTTTTTCTCATCGGCCGATCTCGACGCAGCTAGTCTCTGAATGTTGGCGTTGGCCCGCAACCATTTCGCTATTGCACGCCGGATCGATTGCTCAATCTCACTGGCTGGTAGTCTCAGCGCTGATGTTTCGTCGTCGTCATTCATGTTTGAGGCATAGTAAGTGTAGCGCCTACCGTGGTTCTTGGTGTGCGTGGGAGACATGGGACGAGCGCGATCATCGCGGATCATTCCAGCAAGCAATGCGACGCGGCGCTGGTTCCCGCCGGCCGATCCAGGCGACGTTCGTTCTTTCAGCTTGGTTTGAACTGCATCGAAGGTTTCGCGATCAACGATGGCTTCGTGCAGTCCTGGGTAGGTCTTTTCTTTGTGGCGCACTTCGCCGACATAGATCGGATTGGATAGCAGACATTTGAGAGCGCCCCGCTTGATAGGAACACCTCCACTGACATTGCCTCGTTTCGATATGCGCCTCTTGCTCACGATCCCATCGCGAGCAAGCTCCTGGACGAGCGCTTTGATAGAATCCGCTCCGAGATAGCGCTGCATGATCTCGCGGACTGTTTTGGCCTCTTTGGGAATGACAACGAGCTTCCGATCAACTGCATCATAGCCCATTGGCACTCCGCCTCCCATCCACATGCCTTTGGCCTTTGAAGCTGCGATCTTGTCTCGGATGCGTTCGGCTCCAACCTCCCGCTCGAACTGAGCGAAGGAGAGAAGGACGTTCAACGTAAGTCGACCCATTGAGCTGGTTGTCGAGAACGCTTGGGTGACACTGACGAAGGACGCTTCAGCTTCGTCCAGCACATCCACAATCTTCGCAAAGTCCGCGAGGCTGCGAGTAAGGCGGTCAATCTTGTAGACGACTACCACATCGACCTTACCCGCCTTCACGTCAGCAAGCAGCTGCTGGAGAGCTGGGCGTTCCAGAGTTCCGCCAGAATGGCCACCATCGTCATAGAGCTCTGGCAGCAACGTCCAGCCTTCGTGCTGCTGGCTCATCACATAAGCAGCGCATGCTTCGCGTTGTGCATCAAGGCTGTTGAAGTCTTTATCCAAGCCCTCATCGGTCGACTTGCGTGTGTAAATCGCGCAGCGCAGCTTTTTGTCGGTCTTAGCCATTGGCTGCGACCTTCAACTCGCCCAGCCGCGGGCTGTTCAGCCCAAAGAATCGCGGCCCCGACCATTTGGCTCCGGTGATATGGCTTGCGACCGCACTGAGCGAGCCGAAGGTATGACCTCGGTATTCGCAGCCGCTCTCCAGCACGACAACCTCGTGCACTTCGCCGTGCCATGTTCTTGAGAGCCATGTACCCGGCTTCGCTTCGGTTGATACGCGTCCTTCTTTGCGGCGCTCATCCTTTCGCCCCAGCGCTCCGAGTTGTCGGAGCTCAACGCCGGTCAGTTTGCCGGCTTCTGGCTCTTGGTAGTGAGCGGCCAATGCGCGAAGCGTCAGTGCCAATCCTAGGGCTGGCGGTGCAGGCGTCCCGTATGCGTTGCGCCACGCTAACCGCAGCTCCGCAGGCTTCATACGTTCTAGGGCTGTGATCTTCTCGTCGATATCCATGAGACCATGGATGCTCGAATACCCGCACTAGTCGAGTGGTTTCTGGCAAGCTTCGTTCTTTGCAGTGGACTTGTCGCCACGTTCGAGCATTGCGGTGCTCATGGACGACATCGATCGCGAACTGATCAGCCTGCTTAGCACCAAGATCGGCATGCTGATGGAAGATCACAGTGCACTCGCGTTGACCATCGGAAGCGAGCTCGAGGATGAGCAGGCCAATCGAATGGCCACGCTAGATCAGGCAGCTGAAAAGATCGGCGCATTGGTCGCCGCCGCTCATTCCATCTCAGACTGACTGCAATGCGCCCCAAATTCGGACATTGGGACTTTCCTCGAGTTCGCGTGAAAGCGGACCTTCAGCAGCGCTCCGGCAATGAGTTCCTCTGACCGATCATGGCAGGAAAGCAGCTTATCTCAGTCGCAAGCCCGAAGGTCATGGTTCATTTATTCTGGCGCCCCGCCCACAGCCTGATAGAGCCCGACCAGCGCGGTCAGTTCATCGGCCCTGGTCTGCACTAGCGACAGCTCAACGCCCAGCAAAGCACGCTGTGCATCGACCTGCTCGATGTAGGGTGTGTAGCCGGCACGATAGCGGTTGCGCGCATGGCGCAATGCATCGGCCACGGCCACCTGCTGGGCCTCGAGTGCAGTTTCCTGCTCTTTCAGATTTGCCAGCACCGCCATGCGATCCTCTACTTCGCGAAAAGCGTTGAGGACGGCTGAGCGGTAGGCCCAGGCCGCCTGGTCCCGTTGCGCTGTCGCACCATCGAGCTGTGCCTGGAGCTTCCCGCCCTGGAAGATCGGAGCAAGGATGCTGCCGCCCAGCGACCAGACGCTGACGGGATCGGCAAGCAGGTCGGAAAGCGCCACACCAGCCGCTGCCCCGAGGTCGATGGAGGGCATGAAATCGGCGCGGGCCACGCGCATTTGCGCATCTGCCGCCGCAATGCGGTACTCCGCTGCAGCGACATCCGGACGGCGGCGCAGCAGCTCTGATGGAAGGATCGCAGGTGCGGGCGGCTGGCGCAGGTCCGCCAGCGTCCCGCCCCGCTCGATGGTGCCCGGCAACTCGCCGGTCAGTACTGAGAGAGCGTTTTCCTGCCGCGCGATCTGCGCTTTGAGTTGCGGGAAGAGCTGTGCGGTGGCCTGATACTCGGCTTCGGCCTGCCTGAGGGGTAGCTGGGAGGTGTAGCCGACTTCGGCCCGGTCGCGGGCGAACTTCACCGCCTCCCGCCGTGCAGCCAGCGTTTCCTCGAGCACGGAGAGCCGCTTGTCTAGCGCCAGCAGGGTGATGTAGCCGCTGGCGGTTGCCGCGCTTACCGATAGCCGCGCCGCTTCCGCGCCTGCAGCGCTTGCGGCAACGCCAGCCTCGGCCGCATCGACGCGGGCGGCATTCTTGCCGAAGAGATCGAGTTCGTAGGAAGCACGGAATGCAGGCTGTGCGGCAACGGAGGTCTGCGGCTGGCCGAAAGGCGAAACCTCGCGCCGGACGCCGCCCTCGACGCCTGCGCCAACTGCGGGAAGCAGGAAGCCGCGCGAGGCCAGCTCGGTCGCGCGCGCCTCTTCGACCCGAGCCGCGGCAATCTGCACGTCGGGATTGTTGGCTCGTGCCTGTTCGACGAGGCGCGAAAGCTGCGGGTCGCCGAAAGCGTCCCACCAGTCCTTTTCGACCGGAGCGGTCACATCAAGACTGGTTCGCCATTCGGTCGGTGGAGCAACCGCGGCGCCAAGCGGAGCCTCCTGCAAAGCAGGAGCACAGGCGGAGAGAGCAAGGGCGCTAGTAGCCAGAACGGCCAGTGGTCTGCTCATCATGATCATTCTTCCGTATGTACAGTGGCGACGACCGACATGCCCGGACCGAGGCGCTTTGCCGCCTCCTGTCCCTTGTCGAGCACGATGCGCACGGCGATACGTTGCGGCACCTTCACGAAATTTCCTGCGCCCGTGTCCGGCTTGACGAGGCTGAACTCGCTGCTGGCCGCAGGCGCTATGCTCTGCACCCGGCCTGTGAGTTCGATGCCGCCCAAAGCATCGATCTCCAGCGTGGCGCGCTGGCCAACGGCCATGTTCGCGGTCTGCGTTTCCTTGAAGTTGGCGACGACCCACAAGTCGTCGGGGACGATGTACATGAGCTGGGTCCCGGCACTGACCAGCTGGCCGACGCGCGCGCTGACCTCGCTAAGCCGTCCTGCCCGCGGTGCGCGGATCTCGGTGCGCGACAGCTCGAACTCGGCAAGGCCTTTTGCAGCATCGGCGCCAGCCACCTGCGCTTCGAGCGCACGGCGACCCACGGACACCGAGCGCACGTTTTCCGCCGCAATGGCGCGTTGCGCTTGCGCCTGCCTGACGCCCGCCCGAGCCTGCTGCAAAGCTGCGCGGGTCTGATCGCGTTCGCGCAGGGATACCGAACCTTCGTCGACCAGCTCGGCGATGCGGTTCATGTCGGCCTGCGCTTTTTGCAGACCGGCGCGTGCAGCAGCGACGGCGGCATCCTGTAATTCGAGCTGAGCCTGTGCTGAGCGCAGGCTTTGCGCGCTGTTGGCCAGCGTCGCTTGCTGTGCTGCGGTGTTGGCCGCGCCTTGCTGCAGCTTTTGCTGATAGGGTGCGTCGTCGATCCGGGCGAGCAGCTCGCCTTTTTCAACCCGCTGGAAGTCATCCACCGGCACTTCGACAAGGTAGCCGGCAACCTGCGGACTGACGACCGTGGTGCGCCCGCGGACATAGGCGTTGTTGGTCGTTTCGTCGCCGCCTTCGAAAGGCGGCAGTTCCCAGGCGAATAGCGCCACGAGCACGCCGATCAGGATCGCCCCGACGGCCACCACGATCCGTCGGCGGGAAAGATTGGGCGACCACCCCTTTTCCTGCTCGGGAGCGGGCGCGTCCGCGGTCATGGTTTCGGCATCGGTTTCGGCCGGAGTCGAATCGGTCATTGCCTGGTCCTTGCGAGCATGGCCTCCATGAAGGCCAATTCTTTAGCGAGCGGGTTACGCCCGCGGATCTTGTTGAGGAGCCACGGCACGAAGACGAGGGTGAAGGTCACCGCCGAGAGCGTGCCGATGAGGAAGAAAACATCGTTGAAGGCGAGCACTGCGGCTTCGCGGCCCACCTCTGCCGAAATACTCGACGCCGCCGCCTGTTGTTGCAGCGCGGGATCGCTCTGCGTCGGCGCTGCGCGCTGTGCGGCACTGCCGAGCGCCAGCGCCAATCGCTGGTTTGCGAGCGTAAGCGTGCTGCCAGCGTCGATGAGGTGCGTCTTCAAACGCACAGTGTGGAAGGCGGACAGCAGCGAGATACCCGCCAGGCCGCCGATCGATTGCGACAGCGAAAATATCGCGATGAAGCTGATGACGTAGCTCTGGCCCGCCGCAAGCGCGCGCAGCATGCCCTCCATCATGATCGGTCCCATGGCGAAGACCGCCGCGAAGGCGATCGCGGCCTGCGTGAGGTAGAGGTCCTGCGGCCGCGTCATCACCCCGGTGCGCGTATCGGCGAAGGCAGCGATGCAGATCACGAGGATCGCGAAGAGCACGGGCCGGGTGAGGTCCTTGGGGTCGAGCCGCACCACCGACAGCGCCATGCCCCCGAAGGTCGCCCCGGCAAGCACCCAGAAATAGCTGGTCAGCTGCTCGTTGCCGTAGCCCAGCGCGGTGAACATCCCGCTCGCCCCGAACCCCTGTTCGGCAACGAGGATGCGCACGGTCGCCCCGATCAGCGCGAGCGCGAGGATCGAGCGGCTCGACAGCCAGCTGAGATCGAGCATGGGGCTCTTGCGGTTGGCCTCGATCAGGAAACACCCGCCCAGCGCGAGGATGCTGGCGGCCAGCGCGTAACCGAGCCATGGCGTGTCCCACCACTGGATGCGGCCCTGGATCAGGAAAGCGCAAAATGCTGCAATCCCGATGATGAAGAGCGCAATGCTTGGGATGTCGAGCTTCTCGAAGGTCTGCTTGCGGATACCCGGCGGGAGCCGCAGCAGGATCACCATGCCTAGGCCCAGTAGCGACAGGGCGAACTGGAACTGGAAGACATTTGTCATGTCGCCATCGACTAGCAGAGCCGGCGACACTGCCCGAGCAAGCGGGAATGACACCTGTATCAGACCCAGCGAGATAACCAGTCCGCCCACGCGCATCGCGGCCGGAAGACCCTGCATAAGGTAGTAGATCGCCAGCGCCGACAGCCCGCTGGCGGTGATGCCCGCAACCGCGCGCGCGGCAAGTTCGGGATAGTATCCGAGGCCGATCATCTGGACGAAATTGGCGGCGACCAGCCCAGCCATGGCCCAGCGCACGAACGGCTGAATGCCGAATTCCTGCCGCACGCGGAACAGCAGCATGCTCATCGTGGCGTAGGTCGAATAGAACGCCACCGTCAGCCAACCTGCCTCGACCGGCGTCAGGGCGAATTCGGCCTGGAGGAACGGTGCGTTGGCGAGCAGGAAACCGTTCTGCGCGCCGCCCACCAGCGCCATGAAGACACCGATGGCGAGATAGGCCGCGCGGCGCGCCGGAGGGTGGTCGGGATTGGCGGGAGAGCCGGGGAGGATCGGCATCTCGTGCTGCTTGAACCGATAGCCGTCCACAGTGTCGATGAGGGTACCGCGTTCGGTCACGGCATCAGCGCTCCCGCGACGAGCACCTCTTCGAGCGCGGCTGCAAACTGCGCATCGTCTTCCATGCCGCCGACAAGTTTGGCAAGGCGTTCGCGCCGGGTGACGGTGCTGGCGGCGGAATAGATGAAATTCGCTACCCGGAACTCGAGGTGCGCCGGAGTCTTGTCACGCTCCTCCGCTGCGGCTTGCGCCAATTCGATGAAATGGCGGTGCAGCGGCAGCGAGAGCGTCTCGAGCAGCCATTTCGAGCGATCGCTATCGATCGTTATGTCACGCAGCAGCAGGCGCGGGACCTCTGGTCGATCGAGAAGATAAGTGAGGAAGGCATGTGCCGAATGCTCCAGCCGTTTTTGCGCGCCCGTTGCCTCGCTATCGCCCAGGGCTCGTTCGAGCGCCTCGCGCAAGGCCGCACCCGCCTGCCAAACGATATCCTTCCACAAGCCCTGCTTGCCGCCGAATCGATAGGAAATCAGCGCGACGTCGACCCCGGCATCGCCGGCGATCTCCCGCAGCGAGGTGGCGTCGAAACCCTGCGCGGCAAAACGCTGCAGCGCGGCGCGCGAAATTGCCGCACTGGTGTCGCTATCGTTTTCTCTGGGGCGTCCACGCCCGCGTCGTTCGGTCATTCACCGCTCCTTGTGCGCTGCAACATAAAGCACCGTGTTTCGGTATTCAATGGCCATTGAATAAATCGACTGGACTGGCTGGCGACCGCGTGGAGCGACCCGTTATCGATGGCTAAGCCTTGTCTCGCGAACGGTTTTGTCGGAGCGCGAAAATTGCAGTTTTAAATCGAACCGCTGCTGGCGTCTTCCCATCACAAAGTCCGGGCAGATTGCGACGGGCGCTATTCTCTCGGCAGAAGGACTAGGCACATGAACGTCCTCATGGTTCTCATCAGCCACGACGAACTGGGAGATATCGGTAAGAAAACAGGCTTCCAGCTAGAGGAATACAGCGCCCTGTAATGTGCTCAAGGATGCCGGCCACGACATTGCGCCGGCGAGCCAGGCTGGCGGGCAGCCCCCGCTGGACCCCAAGTCCGACGACCCCGATGCGAAGACCGATAAGACCAAGCGGTTCAAGGGCGACGAAGGGGCACAGGCGCACCTCGCCTCGACCCACAAATCGGTCGATGGTGACATTTCGAAATTCGGCAGCGTGCCCTATCCCGGAGGCCACGGCCCGTTGTGGGACCTGGCGCAAGGTGCGGATTCTAGGGCGGCCAGCGAAGGTGCGCTCTCTGCGGGAAAGCCGGTAGCGCTCATCAGCCATGCGCCTGCCGTGCTTGTGAACGCGATGTCGCCGACAGGCGCTCCGATCGTGAAGGGCCGCAAGGTCACCAGCTTCACGAACGAGGAAGAGAAAGCGGTCGGCCTGACCGATGTCGTGCCATTCCTGCTCGAAGACGTGCTGAAGGAACAGGGCGGCGACTTTTACGAGGGCGGCGTGTTCGAACCGCATGTAGTGCAGGACGGATTACTGATCACCGGCCAGACCCCCCCGTCGAGCGAAGCGGCCGCCGAAAAGCTGCTCGAAGCTCTCGCCGGCGCGGAATGATCTACCCGGCTATGGGCGGCTATGAATTCGACGTTTGCCAAATGTCTGTTTCGACGGCCCACAGCCTCAGAAGCGGACGGTCCGCTACCGGCCCAATTCATGCCGTCGCCCAATGGGGGTGAAAGCGGACATCTGCGCTTCCTAGTAAAGTTAGTCTGATGAGGCTTTGAAAAAGCGGACATTTACCAAATTTGATTGCTAAAGAGCGACCAAAGCGTCATATCGCCTTGCCTATGGCACGCACTCTGATCTCTTTGGCAATGATTGCCACGCTTCTTCTGTGCGAGCTTTTGGTCGCGCCCGATGCGCATGCCGATCAGCCTTTTGCAGGCGCTCACGTCGCTGATCATCTCGCTGCACACGGGTCAGAGCATTACGCAGATGTAGATCATAGTGACGGCACTAATGGTCAATCTCACCCTGACTTGCACCATCACAATTGCAGTTTCGATGTACCGACGCTCGCCAGATTGAAAGACATCAGCGGCCTTCCGCAAGCGCTGCCCGTTCTGCCGTTGAGCGATCAGGCGCCACACAAGCGAGCCCAAGACGTTCTGAAAGAGCCTCCCAAAGCCTGACACGAAGCCATGAATGGAGCGTCCGTGCTTCGTTCGTCCCTTTCTGTCAGGAGTTTTCAACATGTCGTCTCGACATTGGTCAATGGCTGTCGCAGCCTTGGCCCTTACCTCTCCCGCCTTCGGGCAGGAGCCCCTTACCCTTGAGGATGCACTCGCTCGTGCCGGTCTGTCTTCCGAGGCTGACACCTCAGCGCCTTCCGACAATCCGCGCCTCATTGGTCCGGTTGCCCAGGCGGACGCCGCACAAGCGCGTATCGATCAGGCTCGCCTCCGGCCAAATCCTCAACTGTCGCTTGAAGTCGAAGATTTTGCGGGCTCGGGAGCCTTCACAGGACTGCGAGCAACCGAATACACTTTAGCGATAGGCCAACAGTTCGAGCTTGGCGGGAAACGTAGCGCACGGATCGAAGCGGCAGAAGCGCTGGCTTCAGTGGCCAAAACTCGAACCGACCTGACGCGCGCAGATCTCGCTTTGCTGGTGCGGTATAGATACCTCGCTGCAGTCGAGTCTGAGGCTCGCTTGAAACTGGCGACCGAGGTGGTTGAGCGCAATCGCAAACTAGCAAGGATTGCTCAGGCGCTGGTTGACGCGGGGCGCGAGCCTCCCTTGCGCGCCATGCGTGCGCAAGCGGCTTTGGCTGAAGCAGAGGCTGACGAACAAGCAGCGAAAGCTGCCAGCATGGCTGCACGGACCGCATTGTTCGCGCTCTGGTCTGATGAGCCAGACTCGCAACCTATCCCGTCGACCTTTCCCGCAATCGCGATACCGTCTGATGAGATTGGGGCCGAAAACGGCCTGAGCTATCGCTTGGCTCGCGACGAGAGGGAAGCCGCGCGCGCCTTGATCAGCCGCGAGCGATCACTGGGCGTTCCTGATCCAACACTTTCGGCAGGCATTCGGCAGTTTGAAGAGAGTGGTGACACGGCGTTCATTGTAGGCGTTTCGATCCCGCTCCCGTTTTCAAATCGCAATCAGGGTAACATTCAAGCTGCTGAAGCTGAATTGCGCGCAGCGACCGCTCGCGAAGCGGTAGTGCTCGCTGAACTGCGCCAGCGGATAGCGCAGGCACAATCTGACTATCTCGCGGCAGACTCACGCGTCGAAACGCTCGCTCAGGCGTCCCTTCCTCAGGCTGAGGAGGCTTTGCGGCTTGTGCAGATCGGGTACCGCTCTGGTCGTTTCCCGCTGATCGAAGTGCTGAACACGGCTGAGGCGCGCGATACGATAAGAGCCTCGTTGATCGAAGCCGAAGAAACACGCGGGCGAGCAGCCGCCCTTCTGATCCAACTGGCAACTCAATCGCAAGGAGCTGGCTCATGAGCCGCAACAAAATGATACTCGGCATTCTTGCCGCCGCGCTTGTAGCCGTAATCGCCTTTTGGGTTTTCGGCTCATCGAACTACGATGAGCACCCCCAAGAAGACAGTGAAGAACAGGCGGAAGACGGCGAAGAAGCCGAAGGTTCGAGCGAAGAGGGACTCGTTTTACTCTCGTCCGAACAGATTACAGCAGCCAAGATCACGGTTGTTGGGGTTGCGAATGGTGGCGCGGGGGAGCTGGTTTTGCCCGCAACTATAGCTGCCCGCCCGGATAGCATCGCGATCATTGACGCGCGCGCTTCTGGTGTCGTGCGCAGCCTACGCAAATCCCTCGGCGAGAATGTTCGTCGCGGCGAAGCGGTTGCCACTATCGAAAGCGCAGAAGCGGCCTCATTGGCGGCGGCCCGGTCTGCGGCGCAAGCCCGCTTCAATCAGGCGCGGGCTTTCTTTGAGCGCGAGCAAGGGCTGTTTGATCAGAATGTCACGGCCCGGCAGGATTTGGAGGCTGCTCAAGCCAATCTTTCAGTGGCACGCGCTGAACTCAATCGGGCGAGTGCCGCAGCATCGGCGGCGGGAGTGGGCCGCGATGGACGTTCGATTGCTGTCACCAGCCCCATCTCAGGCAGTGTGACCGCGGCGACCGCCACGCTGGGTTCCTTCGTCAATGCAGGGGAAGAATTGTTTCGCGTCGTCAATCCGAATGGATTGCAGATCGAAGTCGCGATACCGGCTTCTGACATCGGGAGAATACGACCCGGAGATGTAGCGACATTTGATCTGCCGGGTGGAGGTACTGCGACTGCGCAAGTGCGCGCTGTCACGCCTTCGCTCGACCCTGAAAGCCGGACTGCGATTGCGGTGCTGCCATTGCCGCGCGCTCTGGCAGGCCTTCAGGCTGGATCGTTTGTTGAGGTCAGGTTGCAGAGTTCTGGCGAAACTTCCCCCAATCGCATCGTTGTCCCCGAAGACGCCGTTCAAACCGTTGATGGTCAGACCGTCGTGTTCGCTCGCACCCAAGACGGCTTCAAGGTTCAATCCATCGAAACTGGCGACCGCTCAGCCGGAATGGTGACGGTCTTGTCGGGCCTCGAAGCAGGTCAGCGCATCGCAACAGACAATGCCGTGCTCTTGAAAGGCGAGCTCGAAAAGGATGAGGCTGGTCATGGTCACTGATACATCTGCGCAGCCCGACTCGCCTGCCAAAGAGTCTGACAAGCGCGGCGTGATCGCCGGTATTCTAAACCTGTCGGTTCGCTATCGCTGGGCGGTCATTGCGCTCACCCTGCTCGTGTCGGGCTGGGGCGCGCTCAATCTCTTGCACCTGCCGATCGATGCGGTTCCCGACATCACCAACACGCAGGTGCAGATTAACACCGCCGCGCCTGCACTTTCGCCCGAACAGGTTGAGACGCAGGTGACCTTCCCGATTGAAACCGGTTTGGCCGGAATCGAGGGGCTGGAACTGACCCGCTCGATTTCTCGCAATGGCTTCAGCCAGGTGACCGCGATTTTCGAAGAAGGCACCGACATCTATTTCGCGAGGCAGCAGATTTCTGAGCGATTAGTGCCAATCGGCGCTGAACTGCCCGAAGAGGCGGAAACTAGCTTGGGGCCGATCTCCACCGGTTTGGGCGAGGTTTTGATGTACTCTGTCGAGTTCACAAACCCGGGCGGCAAAGGCGCAGGGACCGGAGGCGTGTCTGGTTGGCAAGCCGATGGAACCTTTGTCACCGAGCGCGGTGAGCGGCTTACGAGTGAAGTCGAGCAAGCGGCCTATCTGCGTACCGTTCAGGACTGGATTGTTGCGCCACTTATGCGATCGGTGGACGGTGTTGCGGGTGTCGATTCCATCGGTGGTTTTGAGAAACAGTTCTTAGTCCAGCCCGATCCGGCTCGCATGACCGGATATGGCGTCGGTTTTGAGCAAGTGATCGATGCCCTAAATGCGGCCAATCTCGCTGAAGGGGCCAATTTTGTGGACAGGGCGGGCGAAGCATTGCTGGTTCGTGTCGACGCACGACTTGGGGGTGTCGAAGACATTAGGCAAGCTGTCGTTACGACGCGCGAAGCCGTTCCTGTGCGCGTGGGTGACATAGCCGATGTGGAAGTGGGCGGCGATTTGCGCACGGGCGCTGCTTCGCTGAACGGCGAAGAGGCGGTGATCGGCACCGTCTTGATGCGCGCTGGCGAGAACAGCCGCACGGTTGCCGCCGGAGCAGCGGAGCGGCTTGAAGAAGTTCAGGCCTCTCTCCCGGAAGGCGTGGAAGCCAAGGTTGTCTACAATCGGTCTGCCTTGGTCGATGCGACGATCAGCACCGTGCGAACCAACCTGGCCGAGGGCGCGCTGCTGGTGATTGCCGTGTTGTTCTTCATGCTCGGCAATATCCGTGCCGCTATCATCGCTGCGCTCGTCATTCCTGTTTCCATGCTGATGGCAGCCATCGGAATGAACCGGCTTGGCGTATCAGGCAACCTGATGAGCCTTGGTGCGCTCGACTTTGGTCTCATCGTCGATGGCGCAGTGATCATCGTCGAGAACAGCGTTGCGAGGCTTGCTGAGCGGCAAAAGCGCGAGGGGCGTTTGCTCACACTGCGCGAGCGCCTGTCCGAATCTCAGGCTGCTGCGCGAGAAATGATCAAGCCGACCGTTTACGGTCAGGCGATCATTCTGTTGGTCTATGCGCCGCTGCTGACGTTTACCGGCGTGGAAGGCAAAACCTTCTCACCCATGGCGATTACCGTGATGTTGGCGCTCGCTTCAGCCTTCGTTCTGTCGCTCACCTTCGTGCCAGCGATGGTCGCAGTGCTTCTGAACAAGGAGATTTCCGAGAAGGAAGTGACGCCTGTGCGGCTGGCGAAGGAACGCTATGGTCCAGCGGTCGCACGTGCCATCGCGCGCCCGTGGCCTGTAATCGCTACTGGGGCAGGCCTGTTCGCAGTCTCCATGCTGGTGTTCACCACGCTTGGCAGCGAGTTCACACCTCAGCTCGATGAGCGCGACGTGGCGGTCCAGTCGATCCGAATCCCCTCGACCTCGCTGGAACGCTCATTGACCATGCAACGGGGGGTTGAGGACCGCTTGGAAGACTTCCCGCAGGTTGAACTGATCTTCTCGCGCACGGGCACCGCCGAGGTAGCGACCGACCCGATGCCGCCAAACATCTCGGATGCTTACGTCATTCTCAAGCCGCGCGATGAATGGCCTGATCCCAGTCTTCCCAAAGATGAGCTGGTCGAAGAGATGGAGGAAGCGCTCGGTGGTTTGATCGGCATGAATTACGAGTTCAGCCAGCCCATTGAGCTTCGCTTCAACGAGCTTATCGCAGGCGTGCGCGGGGACGTCGCGATCAAGCTTTATGGCAATGATCTTTCTGCGTTGAGCGATTCGGCCAATGAGGTGGCCACATTGCTGCGCGGGATCGATGGCGCGGGCGATGTAAACGTCCAGCAGGTAACCGGCTTTCCCACACTCGACATCGCGTTCGATCGGGCCACGATTGGGCGCTACGGCCTGACAGTCGAAGAGGTGGCGCAATCCGCCGCCATTGCCGTTGGCGGGCGTCCTGCGGGATTGGTGTTCGAGGGTGATCGGCGGTTTGAGATTGTTGTCCGATTGGACGATGCAACTCGCAACGATTTCGATCAGCTGGGAGCGCTGCCTGTCCGGCTCAATAGCGGGTCCACAATCCCGCTCCGGCAATTGGCGGATTTTCGCGTCGTTGATGGACTTGCCGAAGTACGCCGTGAGCAAGGGCAAAGGCTGGTCATCGTTTCAGCCAATGTTCGTGAACGCGATCTTGGGTCCTTCGTGGATGAGGCCCAGGCGGTGGTTGAAGACAATGTGACGCTCCCACCGGCTTCATTCATCGAATGGGGCGGGCAATATCAGAACCTGCAAGCTGCCCAGGCTCGGCTCTCCATAGTGGTGCCTGTCTGTTTTGCGATCATACTCCTGCTGCTTTACGTCGCACTCGGCGGATGGGTGCCAGCCTTTGCGGTCTTTAGTGCTATTCCAATGGCACTGGCGGGCGGGGTCTTCGCTTTGGCCCTACGCGGTATGCCGTTTTCGGTTTCGGCTGCGGTAGGCTTCATCGCCCTGTCTGGGGTTGCCACTCTCAATGGGTTGGTGATGATGACCGCAATCCGGCAGCGGCTTGAAGCCAAAATGCCGCTGATTGAAGCGATAGCTGATGGCGCTTTGGCGCGCTTGCGCCCGGTTCTTATGACAGCGCTGGTGGCCGCGCTTGGCTTTGTTCCGATGGCTCTCGCCACTGGTACGGGTGCAGAAGTTCAGCGTCCTCTGGCAACGGTCGTTATTGGCGGCTTAGCTACGGCCACGGCGCTGACGCTGTTTGTACTGCCTGCGATTGCCCGTCTTGTGCTTAACGGGTCTGACGACGAGAGTGACAGAGAGGAGAGTAAGGTTGTCGATAGCCGAATACAAACTGAGGGGAGCGCCCGATGAGCGGTGACGACAACATCAGCCCTGATACTCCGGAGAAGCGCAAGACGTTGTGGATCGTTCTTTGGTTGAACGTGGCGATCGCGGTCGGCTTTTTTGCTGTCGGCTACTTTGCCGATTCCAATGCGCTGCTTGCCAACGGACTCGACAATTCGTCGGATGCTATCGTCTATGCGCTGAGCCTACTTGCACTCACCCGTTCGCGGACATGGAAGCGGGGGGCGGCACGCTTTTCTGGCATTATGCTCCTCGTTTTTGCGGGTGGTGTCATCGCCGACGCCATTCGGCGCTTCCTCGAGGGATCTGAACCTGGGGGCATCATGATGATGGCGATGGCTGCGGTGGCCGCCGTAGTCAATCTGGTGTGTCTGCGATTGCTGCAGAACATGCAGGCGAAGGACGTAAATCTGCGCGCAGCCACAACCTTCAGCTTTAACGACTTCATTTCCAACGGAGGTATCATCTTAGCTGGCGCTATTGTTATGCTGACCGGCGCAAATTGGCCTGATCTGCTGGTTGGCATCGCGGTCGCAGGAATCGCGCTATACGGCGGCATCGACATCTTGCGCGATGCGCACATGGACAAGCATGATCAGGAAGGCACCGAGCACTAAAAAGATGGCGGATTTAAAAGATGAGCGCACTTAGTGAAAACGGGTGCAGAGGTTCAGCGTCCCCTGGCAACGGTCGTTATTCGCGACTTAGTTACGGCCACGGCGCTGACATTGTTTGTACTGCCTGCGATTGCCCGTCTTGGACTCACTGACAGCAGAAAAGCTGAATCCAGCTTAGACGGCGCTGGACCAATTCCGCGCGAGCTTTGACAGAGATCAGGGGATACAGACTAAGCCAGCGGAACTCTGCGTCCTGCTGGACTCGTTTTCTGCGCCTTAGTTTTTGCAGCCATTCTTGTCGCAAGTTATCCGTGAGGAAGTGTTCACCCAGTGGTCTGCATTAACAGTTGTATCGAAACCGCAGCCAGTCGTGCCACCCTTCGTACCACTATGTACTTCTTTAGTGGGTGTATGTTTTACAGCCATGATTATTCTCCTTGGTGAGCCAGTAGTGTGACGGTAGGCGAACAGAAAAACAACCGAGCAACTAAAGAAATTTGGTCGTGTCGGCCCTTTCGACTCTCGTGTGCCATTCAATGATACCAAGGCTCCAACTGATGATGTTCATCACCGGGGCTGCACGCGGATGTCCAGTTGTTCATGCTGGTCACTGATGCAATGCTCGTGATCAGCAAGGCTTTCCATGATCGCGCACTGCTCGATCTTTCCGCCCCGACATTGGTCGAGCATCCGCTCCAGCTCGTTTTCGAGTGATCGAAGTTGCTCAATCCGGTTTCGCACACCGGTAAGGTGGCGGCGTGCAATCCCATCAACATGACTGCAATCCTGTTCCTCGCTGGATTGCAGCTCGATAAGCTCCCGGATGGCGTCGATCTCGAAACCTAGATCGCGCGCATGCCGAATGAAACGCAGCCGCTCAAAAGTCTCTTTGCCATAGACGCGGCGACCACTCTCGGTGCGCTCAGGCTCCGCCAGTAGCCCAATGCTTTCATAGTAGCGGATGGTCGTCACTTTGACATTTGTAGCCTTGGACAAGGCTCCGATGCTCTTCAAATCCCGCTCCATTTTTTTGTTGTTGCTTCTACAGTCGCTGTAGATTGTATCATGGGTTCATTGGTAATCAATGAGTCGAGTTTGAAATGAGCGAATGTTGCGAAAACAAATCATTTGACGGCGTGTCACCGGCCTACAAACGGGCCCTGATCGCTGTCATCATCATCAATGGGATCATGTTCGGGGTCGAGTTTGCAGCTGGGTATCTTTCCGGTTCGCAGGCTTTGAAAGCCGACGCGCTGGACTTTGCCGCAGATTCCGCAACCTATGCGATCAGCCTGGCTGTGATCGGCTCTGCCTTGATCGTGAGAGCGAGGGCGGCTTTGCTCAAGGGGCTTTCCCTCTCGGCAATGGCCATCTTCGTATTGATCTCGACCGCGATCAGTTTCTTCGATGCCACGCCGCCTGAGGCCTCTACCATGGGCTGGGTCGGTTTTCTGGCGCTGGCTGCCAATCTGTTCTCGGTGGTTATCTTGCTGCGTTGGCGCGATGGAGACAGCAATGTGCGCTCCGTTTGGCTGTGCTCACGCAATGATGCCATCGGCAATATCGGCGTCATCATAGCAGGTGGTTTGGTTGCAGTGACGCAATCCGCCATTCCTGACCTGATCGTCGCTGCGATCCTTGCGGGTCTGTTCTTCCGATCCTCTTATTCAATCATCGGCCAAGCGCTGGAGGAAAGTGGCGGTTGGCGAAACGCTGTAGGTCTGTCGCCGGTGGGAGAGAGCAAATGAAGCTTCGCATCCCGCCGTTACTGCAAGCCGCCATTTTTGGGCTGATAAGCTGGGCATTGGCCGCTCTAGTGCCTCAAGCCTCAATCTCACTCAGCTGGCTAAGCCTTGTTGCAATCGGTCTGCTTGTGATCGGCTCGGCGATCTTGCTTGCTGCCGTACTGGACTTCTCGCGGAACGAGACAACCGTCAATCCGCTCGAGCCTGATCAGGCACAAAAGTTGGTCGTCTCAGGTCTATTTCGTTTCACGCGCAACCCGATGTATCTCGGTATGGCAGTCATTCTGTTCGCGTGGGCAGTCTACCTAGCCAATGCTTTGGCGATCATTGGGCCCGTGCTGTTTGTAGTCTCCATCACGGCCCTTCAGATCAAGCCGGAGGAAGAGGTGCTTGGGAAGATATTTGGCCAAGATTACGCTGAATATCGCAAACGTGTGAGGCGCTGGCTGTGACTTGGTTGGGACTATCCAGCACCTACTCGCTCGCTGCGTTCGGTATGTCGTTTCTCGCCGTGTCAGCGATCTTCACACTTGCCGCCTTCTCCAAGTTATCGGGTCGCTTTGAGTTCTGGCCGCCCCCGGCACCGAAGAGCTGGCAACATCGCACGTTCTTGGCGCTCTTCCGGTTGTTTCTCTACCCGCTCGTTGTCCTATCGTTTCTGGAGTTCCAGATAGCCAACAATGCCACCGGATTGTCGCGACAAGCCATAGGCGGCTTGCTTCTTTTGTTGGGTTTTGGGCTAGCTCTTCGCATCACTCTCCAAATGGGTTGGCGCAACGCATTCGGTGAAAAAAAGGGCTTGGTAGCAGACGGTTGGTTCGCGATCAGCCGCAACCCGGTCTACGTGGCAACTTGGGCTGGTCTTTTGGGCTGGGGCCTAGTCCTCGGTCAGTCGAGTGTGACTGTCCTGCTTACGTTGTGGGCTCTCTTGTATGTGCTCGCGCCCTTCCTTGAGGAGCGCTGGCTGGAGCGACAATATGGCGATGAATTTCGGCGCTATAAATCATCAGTTGCGCGGTTTGTATGAGCGCGCCGAGGATTTCGACCGTTGCGGAGGCAATGGTAGCAGGCGCAGGCTTGCTACTTCTTTTCTTTGCTGTTTGGTCGTTTGCCGATCCCGAAGTATTCACGGACCTGTAAGGTATCGAGGCTGCAAAGCCGTCCGCGGCCATTGCTCTGCGCTCAATGATCGGAGGCGGCGAAATTGGGCTCGGACTGTTCTTGTTTCTTGGCAGGAACTTCGGCGTTCCGCTTCATTCTCGGCTTTTGCTAGCGGTATCTTTGTTCGCGTGCGTTTTCTTAGCGCGTGCCGTTGCAGTAGTCTTAGATTGGCCGAAGGTTTCGACAGGAACGATCAGAGAGCTAGCAATCGAAGGCGCGTTGGCAGGCGCTTTTGCAACTCTTCTTCGCCAAACAAAATGAAGCATTCGCGATCCGGTTAGACACGCGACTGCAGTTGGGTCGTAAGCCGAATGGCAGCTTTTCAGCTTCGATTAGTCTGAAGCCGACGGTTTGCAATCGGCCCAACTTGAGCCATCGCTTACCGAAGGGAATTGGGGTTGGTAGCAGTCTCTAGGGGACTTCCTTGCCTTCAAGCAGTTCCAGCACTGCGCAGTGATCTTCGGCTTCGATCGAACATTGATGGACCGTCTTGCTAAGAAGCTTCTCAATTTGCCTTAGGTCAGCGATCTTTGATCTGACCTGCTCAAGGTGCTGTGCGGCAATTTGCTTCACTTTTTCACACGGTTGATCGCCCTCGTCATGTAGTCCGAGGATTGTTTGAACTTCCTTCGGCGCAAACCCCAAACCACGTGCGCGCTTGATGAAACCCAAGGTCTGAACATGCGCTTCGTTGTAGACCCGGTGTCCGCCTGCGGTCCGAGGTGGCGCAGGCAAAAACCCAGATTTTTCGTAATACAGGATCGTTTCACTGTTGATCCCCGTTTCACGAGCAAGTTGGCCGCGCGACAGGCTGTTTGGGTTGGTCATCCAAAAAAACTCCTTGATCCTGTAGTTACTACAGGTGCGATAACGGGTCAAAATCAGCGAGACTCGACCAATGACGACATTAGAATCAGAAAAGCCCGGCGGACCAGCAGTGACAGAGAAAGGCATTGCTTTCGGAGGCATATTCGCAAGCAGCGCTGCCTTAATCTCTGCCGCCGCGTGCTGCGTTCTTCCTCTTGTGTTTGTATCGCTCGGAATCGGAGCTAGCGCTCTTTCATTCCTTGTGCCGTATCACTGGCCGCTAACAATTGTGGCGGGGGCGGCCATTGCCGCAGGCTGGATGCTTGTGTTGCGCAACTGGTCGAGAGGGTCAGTTGCTAGATCAACGACTATCGTATTGGCCCTGGCCACTCTTCTTCTCGTGCTATCAGTGGCTTGGAAAACCTATTTCGAAGGCCCGCTTCAGATTTGGCTGAACTCATGACTATCCTTCAGTCGACGCTCACCTGCCCACATTGTGGACATACAGCGACCGAAACGATGCCAACGGACGCCTGCTGGTATTTCTACGACTGCAAAGGGTGCGATCAAAAATTGCGACCTAACGAAGGTGATTGTTGTGTCTTTTGCTCGTTCGCCGACGTGCCTTGCCCGCCAATCCAGGAAGGCAATTGCTGTGATGGCTGACGCAAGGCCAAGAGATCTCTCGGCGCAGCGCTTCTCCTTCCTTTCAATTTGGGGATTGCCCCTTGTTCTTCTCTTCAGCTTAAACTTCACCACCAGTAATTTAGGCCCGGTTGCACAGATAGGCGCGGCTGCGGTGCTGCTTGCTTGGATGGGGGCAGCGTGCACCATCAATGCCGTCCGCCGCCGCCGCCTACATTGCATAATTGCGGGCCCGGTTCTCCTGTTAGGTTCAGCGTTTCTGGTTCTGTTGGCGCTTAGCGCCATTGACCTTGGCCCCGATGGTCCGACCTATGTCATTTGGGGCGCTCTGGGGATCGTAGCGCTCAGCTTCGTTCCTGAGTGGTTGTTTGGACGATACCTCGCCGCAAAACCTTAACGCAGATCGAAAAGAAGTTCTCACTAAGTTTGCGTCCCAAATTGGTCTCGGTAATCTAGAGTGACTATTCCTTTGCTAAACCAACTCGCTCGCTCACTCTTGGTTCGCCTACTTGGCAGTTACTCGGGCTTTGCGTCTGCGAAACATGAGAATACAGCCTAGAATGCTCGCGAAGACACCGAGTGCGGCAAACAGAATTAGTATGGGGTGGCTAGTGTCCTCTCGCGTCCGCAAATCCATGATGTGGAGTCCCCACATGAAATCAAATGCGCGCCACCAGCGTGTGCGGATCGCTTCGATCTGACCCGTGTCGCGGCCGACATAAACATGCGTTCCCTCGTCCAGAACGACCTGCCAAACAGGTAATGGGCGGCGGAAGTCGAATGGCGCATTATTCGCCTCAAACAGGCGCACCGTGGCGACATCGCTACCACCCAGGATCTGCTCGGCCACAATTGACCGAGCTAGAGCTTCGTCCACTGGCGGCAAGGGCGTACGGCTTTCCCAATCAAATCGGGTGATGCTTCCATCCATCGCGGTCAGCATCATGATGGCTCGCCCGTCCTGCATGAAAGCGCGCATCTCTTTCAGAGGCTGATCGATCTCTGGGACCACATCGGACGGCAAAGCGAGAGCAGACTGATCAGAGGCAATGCGCAGATGATTGCCGCGCACCTCTTCGATCGGGCGAGCGGCCATGAACAGGCCGCTCGCCATCCACATCAAGATCGGAATTCCCACCAGCCAACCTAGCCAGATGTGCCATTTGGCGAAGCGCAGCATCACGGGTTTTGGCAATTTAGCATCTCCCTTCCTGGGGTTGGCACTTGGTGTGCCGGCTCACTTGACCTTGGTCATTGCGCTGTGATCGAAGTGACTGTGTTGCCTTCTTCGCCGGTGCTGAATTCGAACGTGACAGTGTTGCCGACCGCGACGTCGCCGCGAACTTCCTCGGTGGCGTCAAAAGCCATGACCATCTCGGGCCATTCGAGCTCTGGAACCGCCGCATGGTCGATCGTGACTGTGCCTGCTTCGGCGTCGATGGC